>JAABUO010000116.1_pt1 | contig 218417 bp, 221 predicted proteins | sample 5559291 | NCBI WGS metagenome assembly JAABUO01 (sample SAMN10711878, study PRJNA513372) | rock metagenome | isolation source: Antarctica rocks | place: Antarctica: Victoria Land, Finger Mt sud
ACCCCAAATTCACAAACCAAACCACCCGCCCACCCACCAAACCAAAACCACCCTCGATTTTTTTTTAAAAACAAAAAAAGTCATCTCCCTCCCTAGCAACAAGTTCAACAAACAAACAAACAACACACAACAAACACAACAAACAACAAACACAAAAAAGATCTCACCATCTTCCAATATAAAAAAACCCCACCCGGATTATTTATTTTTCGCATATGTACATGGAAGAAGATCCCCCCCCTTCCCAAAAAAAAGAAGAAAGAAAAAAAAGGGAACGGGGAAAAGAAAGACCCAATGGGCGGTTTGGTTTCTCTTGGGAATTATAGATGGAGACTGACGGCGTACGGAGGTGAGGGGAGGAGATGCAACGATTTGGAAAAGTTTCAGATGACGTAAATCCTTATTCCCCGCCTCATTACTACCTTATCATTTCTACCCTCTTACTGTATGCTGCCCCCCCCCCCCACAAAATCCTTACAAAATCCTTACAAAACCAAAAACACAGTCACCTACCTACCCACCTACCTCCCTCTCCTTCCCACCTACCTACCCACCTACCTACCTACCTCCCACTCCTCCCCACCTCTTTCCACCCGTCCCCCTTCCCAACCTTCGCCGCCTCCCTCCCCGGCGCCCTCACAGCCAAACTCCCCACCGGTCTCACAACCAAACTGCCCACCGGTCTCACACCCCTCGCCCCCGCCGCCGCCAGAGGCGAGAAGCGATTATTCGGATCCTGCACCAGGGGGGTTTTCGGGAGGGGTGGGAAACCGGCTCTCGGGGTGATGGTGGTGGGGTTGGAGGGAGGGAAGGCTGGGTGCGTGGTGGTGCGGAAGCGAGTGTCGGCGATGGCGGCGAAGGTTGCGCGGGTGGGGGTGGCGTCGGGGTCGGGGTCGGGGGCGTGGGCGTGGGTTGTGAGGTCTGGGATGTGGGGGAGGGGAGCGCGGCGGGTGTCTTTGAGGCCGGAGAAGAGGATGCGGGCTGTGGCGGTGATTGGAGTGGGTTTTGTTTCGGTCTGCTCGAGGGCGGCGTCGAGCAGAGCGTCGCGATCGACGAGCTGGAGGGCGGCCGTTTCGGGGTCGAGGTCGAAGGCGTCGGCGTAGTCTTCGAGGAGTGGGGGGGTGGCGACGGCGGTTTCGAGGTCGGAGAGGTTGCCGCCGTCGTCGGTGGTGTCGTCGCCGAAGTCGCTTTCGTCTTCGATTTCTTCGAGTTTGGCGCCGGTTTCCCAGTCCCAGAGTTGGTTGTTGCGCACCATGGCGTTGTAGGTTCTTCGATTGGCGTACCTCCAGTACCCGGCCATGCGCATCATGGTTTCTCTTTCTTCGTTGTCGACGCATTCGAGGTCGGCGGCGATGAGGTGGCGGAGGCGGGTGACGAGGGGTTTGCGTTCTTTGTGGGGGTGAAGGGGCGGAGAGGAGATGCCGAGGCGGAGGAGGATGGTCGTGATGAAGGGGGAGTTCTGGGGAGCCGGGGTCGGACTTTTCGTGTCAGGGGTGCTGTTGGGAGTGCCGTTGGCCTTGAGAATCTTCTTGTTGTGGATTTGTAACCTGAGGCTCGAGTACCGAAACGTGCGGGTACTGAACGCGATATTGGCGTTGATTGTTGCGTTGTTTGGCAGACCAAGATTGTTCCGAGGCTCGTCGGTTCCATCATCAAGAAGATTCCTGTCCAGGAGCGGATGTAAAGCCTCGTTCACCCTCTTCACATCGTCTACGGTCATGACCTTGAAGCGGCACTGGTTCCTTGCAATCCTCCTTTCTGCCTTCTGTGTCTTTTTGGACCCGCAGTTTTCCTTTTTGTCGACCGAGGTTGACCTGTTTAGCTCCAGGTCATCATCGTACAGAGTGCTGCTGTCGGCCCACAAGTCTTCCTCTGTGTGGCAGTCATTGCTAAAGTCCGCAGGGGTCTTGAACATGTCGAGAGCGTCACTCTGCCTGGTTTTCCTCTTCTTCTTAGACAAAGGACTCGAGATGACGGCGGCATCGTCTCCATCCAGTATCCTTTGCAGCAGTTCTGCAATTTCACGATGCCTTTTGTCATGAATCTCACTGCTCTTCCGACAACTACCAAGGACCAGTATATCAGTACGAACGAGCTTGAAACAAAGAAGAAAGCGACATAACATACGCGTCACATTTGTGAGACATTCCTGCACACCGAGTTAGTTTATGAACGTCACGAAAACGTTTGTATTACGCGTCTCTTACCTAGGTAGAAGAGGGTTTTGTGGTACTTTGAGCACACTTCTTCATGTACACCAAAGCATGTATTCTTTGCACGTGGGCTCGACAATACAGTCCTGCACGTTCCACACTTGTGCTCTGTGTTTAGTCAGTATCTTTGTGGAAAGCTTCGATGGTCGCTGTCTTCGGAAATGATTGATTGTACCTAAGCCGTGATTATTCTCCTGATAGCAGAAAATGTCAGCGAACAACTTAGATCACATTAGACGCGACTGTGTATGCTTGACATACCTCCCATTTGTAGAGTATCTGGTTGCCCATGTTGCTGGTCGATTTAATAGCTAAGATTGTATCGGAGTGACTTTGATGAAGAGGAAGCCGAGATATTTCGGGTTATGGAGCAAGATGCAATGTTCAAGGTAAGAGAATCTTATGTTCAATGACTGCGAAGCAAAACAGCCCTTGAAGTAAGAAGATGGAAGCAGAGCAAGGGTGATTTGTTCAGCAATGGACGCGTAGATGAATGCGCAGGATGCTGTGTTGTAAATAAGGGGTAAGGTAAACACCGGAATAAAAACAATCGACCCGGTGCCGGACAATGTGTCGAGCCCTATAACGTAGAAGTCTTGCTAATGTACAAAGTGTAATCACAACATTCCTATGACCAAGTCCAACAGATCGGTGCTTGATAGTAGTCTTGCTGTGGAAGTCACCAATCAGTGGTGTTGTTGTTGTTGTTGTATTGGAGTCGATATGCGACCTAAAGGCGGCTCCTTTCTGGAGATGTGTATTTCCAGCAAAGTAAATGGTTGATTCGAGCCTCATACGGCAGGTAGCTGGCTGGAAGTAGTCGAACTGGTTCGCTTTAGATGTAGATGATCCATGATCAGCATAGAAGGTCCTTCGTCCTCGATATTTGATCAAGGATTTCCTTATTCGGCAACGGGGTCAAGCACCTCGATAGAGGTGGTAGTGGTAATCTTGGAGGTGTCTGAAGTGGTGTCTCGAGGGCCGAGTCTCTTCAATTGCCATGCCATCACATTCTCTTGATGGTCGCAGTTTCATGTGGTAAATATTTGAAGCAGTAAGATGATGTATGAAATTAGGCGGGAATCAGGTGAAGAAATAAAAAGGAAAAGAGCAAGCTTATATGACTTGCAAAGATTACTCGACAACTTTGGAATTATCTTCAGATAACGGTGCCAGAAGAGACAAGTTTCTTCCATCAAAAAACTTGATTTCTCAAAAATACCAGGTGCCTAGACATTCAGATTAGAAATGACAGATCGAGTGTGGGATCACATGTTGGAAGATTCCGACAAGGAGCCTTTTTACTCCTATTGAAAGTCTCAGGGATTAAGCTGACGCAGATTGTTTGATAAGGGAATGCTAATAAACTCGTTCGGATTTCAAGCAGAGAAATCCTCAGCCATGTTGCGGAGTGGTCACACCTCCGACTTTGGTGGACTGTGCACGTCGGAAGATGCTTGTTGAAAGCTTGGACCACTTGCTGGTTGAACAGCTACCGCAGCTGTCCAGTGGTTTACATGTCACGAACGAGTCGCGCACCAGCCCATACAAATGGGTAATTGCGCTGGTACCAGTTGACACTACAGCAATCAGCTAGAGCGATGTCCTGAGAGAAATTGACTCACAAAGTCTTGCGTCCAGCAATTCGAGGGTGGGTTGCCCAGGATCCGCCAAGCAGAATGTTGTGTTTCCCATCGAAGAAATCGGCTTTAACGGTCAGTCAGTCAAGCAACTTAGGCCTTCAAAGTTTCTCTACCACTAAGGCTCACCTGTGTATACTGGATATAGACCCATAGGTTCGAATCCGTCGTGCCTCTCCAGCACCGAGCTAGTCCATTCCCACACGCCACCCATTTCACCCTGCCCAGATAGCTTGTTGCCATTCTGGGAAACAGGAGTAGGGTGGAAGTGCTTGAAGCCCACGTTGCAACCTTTGAGGTCAACAAAGACTTCGTGCGGATTTAGACATCGCTCGGCGCTGGAAGCGCCATTACGACAATGCTGAGATGGCGGCGACTCCTCTACGCCTTCATTGGACATTTCCCTGTAGCACCGTAAGATTGGAATTTTGAAAATGGGTCGCAGAAAAGTACCCATTGACTGCAGAGATCTTTCTAGAAAGTACGCTTTGCCCTTCCTTGGCCTTGGCCACATCAACGTAATTGTAGATGCTTCGTACTTCGTCTGCGGTAGGAATGCGTCCGTTCATCCACTTTGCGCATCCTGAAAGCTCGTCGTAAGATGCCATGACTGGCCAGTGTAAAGCATGTCTTAATGGTACAGGCCCATAAACAGTTTTGACGGATTTGTCCTTCAGATAAGCATTAGTTAGACGTTGGCTATGCCCATTCAGGTAAAACCCGTCCCTGTTTACATGCATGTCTGTGCTACCGTTTGCCGATGTGGAACCAGACTTCTGAGGTAACGATGTCCACGATGCTGGTAGTTGTGCTCGACCGGTCTCATCTAGATACCGCGCGTAATCTTCGTTGGTAATCGGTCTTGCTTTAGCCTCAAATGCCGGCACTTCAACCTCACGTTTTGGCTTCTCGTTGTCCCATCCAAAATAACGATCAGGCCCAAGATCATTCTCTGGATCGTCTAACCCGACGGAAAACCTACTCGAAGGGACCTTGACCCACTCGTTGGGCACGGCGGTTTTTCCCGCTTGGTTCGCTAGTTCTTCAAAATCCGGGATTACCAGAGGGGGTGGCAGGGTCTTGTCGCTTTGTAAGAGCATGTACAATAGTGTCTCCAGGTGCATGGCTAATCGCGATTAGATCGTGGGTTACCTCACCGATACGTAGCAGAAGAGTTCACCTTCATGCTCGAGGCCTAGCCACGTCGATCGACCAACCTTCCGGTCTTCGTCCACCCGGTTGCTTCTATACAACGATCTCATCCGACTGCGAACTCTGGTTTGAAAATCCAAGATTTCCTTGACCGGAGGCCAGGTGTCCGGGATTTCACTGTGTGTGTGGCAGTCGTCGGGGTCATCGACATCTGGATCGATGCCTCGCTCGAACATTTGGTGATAGACACCAGGATATGTTGCTATACCATCGGTAGCCTTGCTTAGATGTATATCTAAAAATGCGGGAATGTGTCCAAGATAAAATAGGCAACAATTTCTCAATTCGATAGGTTTTGATAGGAGCTCTTCCTCCGGGATCATGAGACGTGTGACAGTATCCCACACTGCCCATAGCTGCTCAAATTCGTGCAAGGTTGGAACCGTTGTAGCTGCATAGTCTTCCGCTTGTAGGGGGAAAGAGAACCTCGGTATGGAGAGCATGTGTAAATCTGCAGACATGTTGGTGTATTAGATATCCAGATATAGATCCAGGTTTACATCGAACATTCGGTTGCTCTTGTTATGTCAGGATTGATGTAACAGAAAGCTATGACGATGCTCAGAAAGACTAGAATAGCGAGTGAATGGAGTTTTGCAGAGAAAGCCACTAAACGAGAAAATCCAACTGCGTTCAACATATACACCCCACATAAACTCTTGAGAGGAAAGATCTGCTATAAAAAAACGAACAGATCCTTGCTTTGGTAGAGCGTCACTTACGATAGTCATCATGCTTGTTGCCAAAAGCCGCCTGTGGTATCAGGCCGGCAGCTTGCCAAAGCTGACTGCTTTGAAGCGATGAATATTTGTAGCTTTCCTCGACTCGGATCCTTTCTCCAGCAGTGATGTGAATGTCCTCAACGTCAAGGTCCTTCAGAGCACAGTAGAAGGCCTGGTGACGCCCGGCTGCTTCGTCGTATTCGCCGGCGATATCCCAATCATCTTGTTTGAAGACATCCTTTCCGAGTAGCAAATTAGCTTGGTCCAGTCCGTTACGGACGAACTTATGTGTAATGCCTTCTTTGTCGTTGTAGGCATGGTGGACTTTGTCTTTATCTTGACAGGCGTCTACGCCTATTAGCATGGTGTCCTGCTCTCCCAAGACTTTCGCGAAACTCTTCAAGAAAGCGGCTGCTTCTGGGCGGGTGAAGTTCCCAATGGAGGACCCTAGCCACATGATGCATTTCTGCTTCTGTTGGTTCTCTGGCGTCTGAAGCCAGGCGAGCCCATCTTCGTAGGTGCCGAGTAGGCCATGACATTGGACGTGCCTGAACGTGCCCTTGGAGACCGCGGAAAGAGTCCGCTGTAGCTCTGGGAGCGAGAGGTCCAAGGCGTAGTAGTCGACAATCTTTCCGGCTTTTTCAAGCGCTTGCAATAGAATGTTGACTTTGCGGAGGTTGCTGGTACATCATTAGTAACGCATGATTCAAATAGTGCAAGGCTTTGCCGGTTTGCCAAGACTCTTCAAGTTCGAGTCTGTTCAACCAGGAAGGCGAGCTCATACCCGCTTCCTAGCTCAACTATCATAGAGCCTTCACGTAGGGACTGTGCAATCTCGGCGGCGTGCGTGGTAAGGACCTCGATCTCAGCATTTGTCAAATAGTACTCGTCGAGGTACGTGATGTCTTCGAAGATCTTCAGTCCTCGTTCATCATAAAGCAACAGAGTCGGCAGTCTCTTCTCTTCCCCTTTCCCTGGTCGAAGTTTCTCACGAATTTCATCGACAAGGGAAACGCCAAGTCCCTTCTGGCGGATATCGATAACAGACACGCCATCGTAGCCGTTTATAGGCGCCATGGCGACTAATGCTATGGGTTTTGGAAAAGCTGCTGGTACCGAGCGTTGTCGACATCTTCTGCAATGCACGGCTCTACAACAATATATACTGACGTGGAGCCGAATAGAGAACGGCCCGCGCTTGGCAGGAACACAACCATGTCATCAACCGGGATGAATGAGATTTCTCAGCAGGCAAGGTATCCGCAAAGCCCATGTCTCCGGGGCAGCCGCGTTTGCCCATAAATCAGTCTCTGACTCCGCAACGAAGCGTCTCTAGGTCGCGCTAAATACATTAGTTAACAGCTGCAAGAGAATGAGGTGATAAGTCGATGGATGGGCTATGGAAAGCCCCATAGGCCTGTAAGAAAACGCTCGAATGACGCCATACAGTACTAGTGGGACGCAGCGAATGCCAAAGAACAAACTTCAGCCTCTAATCGTTCGGTTCTCCCCTCCAGTCCAGTGGATTACATATAGAATATACATACTCGGGTTCGGTCAGGGAAATCCGTTGATTCCTAATCGCATCGCACTAACCTTGGACTCCTGAGCCGTTCAAGTGCCCTAAAGAGCTAACGGTCAAAGTACCTCGACAGACCGATGATTTATATCAAGTCATCGCATAAATCGTCAATCATGTAAATGCTCATAAAAGGGTTTGTTGCAGAGTCAGCAATTTGTGGCTTGGCTCGAGTTCCTGGATCTCTCAAACGCCGACGCATGCAGACCCGTTTCAGGGCTTGCGCATTGGGGGAATATGAGACATTACTTATACAGCCTCGGGATTTACGAGTGCATATTTTGTTACCTTGATGTGAGATGCATTGAATGAACGAGTCCGTGTAGAGGATTAGCCAAGCGCGGAAGAAATTGCATTCTACGGGTTCCGTGAGGCCTTTTGTTTTTTGACTGGAATGCAGGCAACAACATCGTGGAGTCCTGATAAGAACAATTCATCGCGCCGAAAGCCTGTGATTTCATTTTGATAGTCATCTGGTTACGGTACACATCCAATCTGCCTCCTGTTCCATGAAGTATCCAAGCTTTCCAAAACCCCATACCAATCCAATCGCAGGGTCTAAGAACGATAACAATCATACAACGCCTTTTGGGCGATTGACAAGATCGCGCAGAGGTCGTACCTAAGAATGCCAAAATGCAACGCGGATGACGTTATTATTATGTGCACGAAGATCTCCAAAATGTTGTGATGCGAACAAATTCGGAAAACGTATCCTCCCACATGGCCCACCCATTACCCCACCGTAGAATCATATGCAAACTATGCAGTATCCAGAAGTCTAAGCGTCGCGACCAATCTAGCACTGTTTGAGCATGAGAGTGTTGATGTAAACGGGCGAGCACTGAGTAGCCCATGATCGGTCGTAAAGGTTGTAGAAGCTGCCGCTCAAGCACTGGTAGAAAATGCTGGATCCACCGAGGGCAAGAGTACCGTTGCCACAAGTAGTGAAACCGGAAGTGTAAATAGCACCAGCTTGGGGTGGTCCATCGAATTGGAGCTGGTAGTTGGAAGCAATGTACCCAGTGCGTCCCTTGGCATCCTTCAAGACACCGTTGTTGAGCGTGATCGCAAGCTCTCCAGGTGCAGAGCACGCAACCATGACAGGGGCGGAAGAGGTGGAGCTAGCAGCAGGAGCCGCGGATGAGGACGCAGCTGTCGATACTGCAGATGAGGACGCAGAGGAAGAGGCAGAGGACACTGGTGCCGGAGCAGCCGCGCTAGTGGCAACGGAAGCAGGGCTGCTGGCCTTCGTGGTTGCGGGGGAGGAGGCAGGCGTAGCTGGTGCCACGGTTGGAGCTTGGGGCTGACCGTCGGAGAACACTGTTACGGGAGCAACGGTCTTGGCAGCTTGAATCTGTCCATCACCGATTTGTGCCACGGGTGCCATCACCATGGTGTGGAAGCTTCCCTGAACTTGGCCTGTTCACCCAGTCAGAAACAATATCCACCAAGCCCGGTCCGGAACCAATCTTACCGTCCGTGATCATGGAGACTTTTGCGTAGGTCTTGACTTGGATTTGGCCACTGAAGAATGGATTAGCTTGGTGAAAAACTTGGAATTTGAATTATCCGGGGCCACTTACTCAGGTAAGGTCGTAACTTGTCTCTTCGCGGCTGCTGCTGTGGTGCTGACGTTGTGAATGGCAATGCCGAAGCTACCAGAGACAGCAGACGAGCAACCTGGAGGAGCAGGAGCCACTGGGGAGATGGCGGCAGTCACTGCTTGCGGGAGAGCGACGGGATTTGCCTGAACGGCGGCCACGAGGGCGAGAATTGCGAAGGAGTACTGCATTCTCGTAGTGTTGAGTGTTAAGGAATAATTACAGTATTACTACGGATACGTCGAGAGGTATATTAAGCAAGGCAAATGACTTGGAGAGCGAGAGAAAGGCTGTCAACGAAGGTATGTAAAGTATGTGAAAAACAAATAAAGTTCGTGAGCGCTTGATGGGGGGGGAGAGAAGGAGAAGAAATGAGTGGGAAATTGGATTTATTCTAGCAAAATGCCAAAATGCATGGTGGCTGTAGATCGCATGGGCCGTAAGAGGTTGTAAAGGGGGGGGCAGGAACAAGGGGGGTTGGAGTTGGCAACCAAATTGCAGGGGGGGGGTTTCCAACTTCGGCGTGATCGGTTAATTGGACCATTCGGTCCTAGTCCCCCTCCTCCCCAAGGGTCTTAAGAGACATGTGGACCGAGCTACACAGTACGGTCTGCCATGATTGGGTAGTCTCAATGGTGTCGTCTCCATATTGAGGCCGGGATGCGGAGTAGAGGCCTCGTAATCCGCTCAATAAAAATAGGCAATCATAATAATCATCATCATCATAATAATAATCATGGAGCCGCAGAGTATTGTGTCGTGTGCTCGTTATGGCGGCCTCGATCGATTGCCTGCCCTTGAAACAAGAAGAAGTGATAAATAGTTCTACCATCCGCCTGCAACTCTTCAAACAACATGAGAGTTGTTGGCTGACGCCGGGCGGATCGCGAATCTCCACTGTCTCTTAAACTCTTTGCGCAGACAAGCGGGCCAGCTAAGGCGACCCGGACTCTAGTGTATTTTTAGATCTGCGGAGCCAATAAACTAAAACGCCAAGTCGTCGACCTCTTGATTCTTGAACCAATCGTACAGCGTCTGTATGTCCACGATGCTGCGACGTTGGCTGGTGCTCAACTTTCCTGCCTCTTCTTTTGCTTCGTTTCAATCGAGCTTCCGTCGTTCAGTGCATGCAATCCCCAGCCTTGAAATATCAGGGTGTAACAGAGGTAGACGCCAACCACCAGCAAGGTGTGTGTTTACGACTTGCGCTTTCTGGTCCAGGCTCACACGAGCGAACAAATTCACGACTGGACTCAACCGCGGCTCTAGTGGTTTCTATGATGTTTTGTTATTGAGACAATCCTCTTTGTCAACGGCATACACGTTCATGGCGATTATTCTCCTTTTCCTTCCTATTTACTAGTAAAGATCAGGTGGCTTCCAGTACCGGTCAGGGTCTTTATCTCCTTTACCATTGGTATAAGATTATGAGATTACTACTCGTCTTCCCCAAATGAGTACGACATCGATGAATTGTTCCCAAAAAACATCAATTACCGTGCGAAATCATCTTCCGAGCCTCTTTGCAGCAACCACAGTTATGATGGTGGCTTTCACCAGTCCCTATAACCCCCCATTTCCCCGCAATTGCTACCTACTTCGTTCCTACTTTAATTGAAGCAACTGAGCATTCGCCACCTGCGGGATACTGCCAACAAATATTCGGAAGTCTTAGTACCGTTCCTACGATGGGTGTACAGGTTCTACTCGTGAGGCCCCTTGCGAAGTGTGTGTTAGGAGATCTGATTTCAGCCTCACCACAGACTGCCTCGAAGACCTTCATCATGCTCATATTCACTTGAACATGAGTACCGTCATCAGACTCTTCATTACTTTTGGGATGTTGGGCCAACAGTAAACAAACATCGTCGAGCACTTGGATTTTGATATATCAGTCCGTCACTTTGCCAGTCCGTCGAGTAGTCCATGTGATCAAATGGATAATTTGTCGCTTGGCGCTGGCCCTGATGCTCAAAAAGTCCGAATGCTTATGCCTGCTTGATATCTACCAGACTGACACCCATTTGAGTATCGTGATTCTTCATCAGTTCAATAAAGCTTATCATCAAAAGCCCCCAGCCAGGGAATATCACAGCTTTTACTATTTCCCTTGATTTACACCTTTGGTTTTCCTTCACTCAATTCAGAGAGTGAGCATATATCGACACTAATACCGCTCAAACTGTCTCTTGAAGCTTTGAGTTGACCACTACATAATCCGGCTGGTGGAAAGACGAGCACCGAACGGCTTTTGATAAGCGCGGTCAAAAGTCATGTTAAAAGGACTTCCGCTGTTACCTTCGTGCGCACAGAAACAACTGTGTGTTCACTCCAACGCAAAGTTACTAATTCCCGGGAATTCTCGTCTTCTGTCTTTTTCCCTTTTAGCCAGATCCCGTTTGCGGAAACGGGCCCTCGTCCTCGCAACATGTAATACCTACGGTGCACAGTATATATACTCCGCCCAGCTCATCGTTCGTTACCTTGAAAGCCCTAGCCGCGGCCCAAGCCGCTTGTGCACAGCAACGATTGAGACGCAAGGCTGTGCCTCTGGGATATGTCAAGAATTGCTCCTTATTTCAAGCGAGACGACTTTGATGGAAGTTCTCCGCTATATATAATTCCTGTGGCATCCAAATAGCCGAGGTGACTATGGTCATGTCGAATACAAGGGAATATCTCGAGACGCTCAGTTGCAAACGTCCATGGATAGAGAAGTGTCGCAATAACTACCAAGTCTAAGGGTCTCGAAGGGATGCATCCCTCGACAGGAGCTATTTGGTGACACTTCCAGCTACCCATAGCTTTGACTGCATTTCTCGTCTTCGAACGCCATCTCGTTTAGCATCCAGATCCCAAGATCCTCTTAAACCAGCTCGATCACAAATTTCCCAATACCACCATGGGCTTTGTAAATTTCGTTACAACCCTCCTTCACCGCATCCAAATCATCCAGCTTCGCCACCCTTCCTACCAAAGGCTTGACCTTCCCTTCAGCAACGAATTTCGACATCCTATCGAGATCTTCCGTCTTGACTTTCACAGTAAAGTATTCGTACCCGACGTTCCATCTCCCAGTTCGAAATCTATAATACCAGTCCATAAAGTCCATCACATACAGGAAGTAGAATGGCGTCTCCGGGAAAGCTTCCTTGACGGCAGAGCCATCAGGCAGCGTGGCAACAGTTATGATGCGGCCTGCCTTGGGCTTGATCAGAGATACATAGGAAATGGCTCCACCCACGGTATCGAACATGAAGTCCACCGACCCGCGCGGGATTTCCTTCAACGGGTCTTGGATCTTGTAGTCGACGATTTGATCCACCACGCCAGTACCCAGCAGAGTGGGGACTTTATCGATTTTTGCGGTGGAGACGGTTGTGATGACTTTACTGGCGCCAAAGACATTCTTCGCCAACTGCAAGCCTATTGAGCCTGTGCCGCTAAGCCCGGCGGGGACGAAGACGGTTTTGCCTTTCAGCCCTCCTGGGACCATCTTGTTGGCCCTGTCAAAAACTTGGAGGGCGGTAATACCGGCGATGCAGAGGGAGGCGGCTTCAGTGTGTGAGAGTTTGGAGTGCTTTGAAGCTATGACGGATTGAGAAGCGATGGCGTAGTCGGAGGCAGAGCCTATGCAAGTCAGGGAGCTTGACACGGATGGGGCATTAGGATTACGAACCTCTATCACTCCCCTCGAGGGTACCGTAGACCTCGTCACCGGTTTTAAACGCAGTCACCTTGTCCCCAACTGCCGAGATGGTGCCTGACACATCGAGGCCAATCTTATATGGAAATCTGCCTATATCAGTGTCTGGCCGGCTGAACAAGATCATTCGAGACAAACTTGGCGGTCTCGAACATCTTGGCTAGGCCTGATGCGAGCTTTACATCTACGGGGTTAATGCTGGCCGCATGTACTTTGATTTGTACATGATCTGGGGAGGTGATTGCGGGGGCGGGGAGATCGATGATCTCGTATTGATCTGGGGTAGAGTACTTGGGGATCGCTAATGACCGCATCTTGTGCTAGAGCTTTCAGTTTCTCAATTGAGTCTGCGGATTGCGGCTCATGTTGTATGTTGTATGAGCTTTATACCCTCACACCCTCTAACCGGGAATTGAACAGCTCCGTGAGGATCTGATAACGGATCTGCTCAGCTCCGTCTGCCGACCTTGGCACTAAGGTACATACGAGGGGTAGTACATAAATTACAGTACTAGCGCCAATCTCCGAACCCCACTAGTCTATGCCCACGTTTTGGCGATGACGGATTGGATTCGCTCAGAAACAACCTCAAGAAACACTCTTCAGTCTTCACCTTCTTCGTTCTGCACCGATCCTCCGCTTGCGCCTGCGGCGTGAGAGTGGATGAAGATTTGGTTCGCTGCGTTTCTGCCCTATGGTACCGAGTCGTCAATTTGAACATCCATTATAGATGTTATCGGGTGCGCCTTACGGTTCGTATATAATGGAGCTGTCTCTTCCAGCTTTCGATTGCGCTCGCCTGACAGATTCAACATGGCTCTCAAATTTCTCTTGTTCCTTGTGACGGTGCTTGCCTTGCTCGCGATGGGGGAGGCCAACGACAGGCCATCCTACATTAACTACACCACCCTCACGGGCTTCTTTCTTCAAGATGACCCAAAAACCGTCTCCTCTACATTCGACTATGTATGTCTAAAGTAGCTCTGTCAGAAAGATCGAATTCCTGACTCAACCTGCAGACAGCCACAAACTTTGGTCTTATTAATCAAACGTACAACACAGACAGCGAGTACGACCCCGAACACAAGAAAACCCAATGGCAACGCTTCGAGCACAAAGTCTTCCGCCTGAACCGTCAGAGCGGTAGAAACGTCCAATACAAGGTCCTTTATATGGGTCGCCATGGCGAGGGCTACCATAACGCCGCCGAGTCTTTTTACGGCACCCCAGCGTGGAACGTTCGTAAAGCCAAGTTCCCAGAAATTGAGCTTAAAGCTGACAAGAACCGAATGCACAGTGCTACTGGTCAGAAAAAGATGGCAATGGCACCGTCACCTGGGCCGACGCCCACCTGACCGAAAACGGCATCCAACAAGCCCAAATTGCAAACACCTTCTGGGAAAAAGAAATCGCAACCCAAAAGATTCCTGTGCCGCAAACCTACTACACCAGTCCTCTCAGCCGCTGCTTAGCTACCGCCAACATTACCTTCTCGGGCCTCAAGCTTCCGAGCCGACGGCCTTTTATTCCGGAAGTAAAAGAGGTACATATTAGCCCCCGCCACTCCCAAGGCCTCCCACCCTCCTTGCGCCTGCCCAGCATCACTGACACCACGTCTGTAGCTCCTCCGCGAAGCCATCGGCATCCACACCTGCGACCGCCGCTCCTCAAGGTCCTGCATCCATGCCACCTACCCCTCCTACACCTTCGAGCCCGGCTTCCCAGAGAACGACCCCCTTTGGAAACCCGACCTGCGCGAAACCGACTCCGCTCAAGAAGCCCGCCTCAAGCTCCTCCTCGACGACGTCTTCAGCCACGACGACAGCACCTACATCTCCTTTACGAGCCACTCCGGCTCCCTTGGCGCGGTCCTGCGGGCCCTTGGGCATCAGAAGTTTGGCTTGGTGACGGGGGCCGTGATTCCGGTGCTGGTGAGGGCGGAGACGATTTATACGACGGCGCCGTATACGAGCATTGCGCCGAGTACAGGGGCGCCGACGTGTACGGCCAATCCAACCCCGGGACCGACTGCGCGGGGGTAATAACATACTCTCGACCCATAACATATAAGTAGCAAAACCAATCGAAATGGCCACGCGCCACAAGTCTGATACTGCACCCATGTCGTCACCGATTGAGTCCCTAATTCAATGTGCACATCTTCCTACCCCGCCTATTCCCATCATCCCCTCTCATTTTTCGCAAACAATCAGGTCTGAGACACGGATCGCCATGACGTTTTTTGGTTTTCATTAAATTTTTTTTAATTTTTCTATTTGAGGGGGCTGAAAGGAGGGGGGGGGGGACGGAGGGGGAAGTGTGTGAGATGGGAGGGAGTGGGAAGAAAAGATTTCGTTGAACGCGGCCATCCCTATGTACATACATTCAAAGACTTTTCTCAACCAGAAAAAACACCCAACCAATGCAATGCAACCATGCTCTTCCCACCAACGCCTCAACCCCACCACATTCCCAAACCTAATCCTCCTCCTCCCCCTCCCCCTCCCCCTCAGCAACATCCTCATGAAAAGTCTTCCCCTCCCTCGTCGCCTTCACCATCCCAATCCGAATCACAAAATCCCCAAACCTCTCGCCCTCCTCCCTCTCCAGCGCATACCGCTTCAACAACGGCTTCATAATGCCCAAAATCTCTTCTTCCTGTATCGAGCTCCGGTACAGCTTGTTCAGTCGCTGGCCGTGGTACCCGCCGCCTAGGTACATGTTGTAGGCGCCGTAGGCTTTTCCCACGAACGCGACCTCGGCGAGCCAGGGGCGGGCGCAGCCGTTGGGGCAGCCGGTCATGCGCATCACGATGCTGTCCTGGCCAAGGCCGTTTTCTTCGAGGCAGTTTTCAAGTTTGGTGATTAGTTCGGGGAGGTAGCGCTCGGACTCTGCCATGGCAAGGCCGCAGGTGGGGAACGCCACGCAAGCGCTCGAACTCAATCTTAGGCCGGAGAACTGCACGTTGTCGAGTTTATACCTTTTCATCAATCCTTTTATCGTGTCCATTTCCTTTTCTGATACCCCAGAGAGACACAAGTGCTGGTTCCCTGTTAATCTGAATTCGCCCTTGTGGATCTTGGCGATTTCACGTAAGCCGGTTTTCATGGGAAAGTCGGCCGTATCTTCAACACGACCGTTTTCAATGAAGAAAGTGAAGTGGTTCACTCCGAACTCGTCTTTTTGCCACCCAAAGGTGTCGATGTTGGACTTAAATTTAAAGGGACGAGGTTCCTCGAACTTGTAGCCGAGAAGGTCTTCGACTTTTCCTTTGAAAACCTCAACTCCCATATCGTCAATGGTATACTTTAGTCTAGCGTGCTTGCGATTCTTGCGGTCTCCGTGATCCCGCTGCACGAGCATGATTTTCTCACACGCAAAGTGGACTTTGTCCGCTGCAATGTAGCCAAACATACTACCTGTGCGGGGATAGGTTTTCTTGTTGTTGTGTGTGACACCCATGCCTCCGCCGGCTAGGATGTTGAAGCCTTCAAGACGGCCGTTGGCGCCTTTGATGGCGATGAGGCCGACGTCGTGAGCGTAGACGTCGGTATCGTTGTGTGGGGGTATGGCGATGGTGATTTTGAATTTTCGGGGTAGATAAGTAGGGCCATAGAGGGGTTCGTGATCGACGACGGCGTCCCCAGCGACTTTGGTTTGCTTGTCGTTGTCATCCTTGAGCCAGATTTCGTGATATGCGGTTGTTGCTGGGAGTAAATAGTCACTTATCTTCGCTGAAACCTGGTGGACATCGCGGTGGTAGGCTGATTTCGTCGGTAGAGTGCTGCACATGACATTGCGATTGACATCTCCACAGGCGGCGATGGTAGTCATCAACGCCTTGTTAATGCCCCTCATGGCCGGCTTTAACTTGCTTTTAATGACACCGTGGAATTGAAAGGTCTGGCGTGTGGTAAGTTTCATCGTCTCGTTACCGTAAGCACCGCTGATATGGTCCATTTGCAACCATTGCTCTGGAGTAGCAACACCACCGTTCAGCCTACATCGGATCATGAATGCGTAGGCAGGCTCAAGACCTTGCGCTTTACGTTCGTCACGCAGATCTCGATCGTCTTGCATGTAGGTTCCGTGAAATTTGGTGAGCTGTTGGTCGGCAGCGGCAATAGCTCCAGTGCTTGTATCTTCAAGACCTTCGGCGATAGTTCCACGGAGAAAATTTGATTCGATCTTAATGTCTTCGTTGGTGATTGGTGGAGGCTCTTCTGGCAGGCCTTCAACCTTGTCCACGCCTAGTGCCTGCCACAGCTTAGGCTCCCAGTCTGCGTAACCCGTCTGGTAGCCATCTGGATCGTGATCATCTCCAAGTCCAATGTCCGCTAGACGTTTGCCACCGAGGAATGCAATCCGCGAATCCAGATCCTTGCCTGGCTTGTTGTAGTAAATCTTGTCATCTTTCCTCGGCCAGTAGTGACTGTCACCGAGAGCGAAAACGGAAAACTTGATTTGGGAAAGATCTAGCTCAGCGTTGTTTCTGATCGCATCCCAGAATGCACGTCCATTCTGTGGAAACTCTCCTTGACCAGCGGTGCTGGTGAGTAGGACCACATTCTCTTCTCCAGGGAGGTCCTCCAAGGGAAAATCGTCCATAGCTATTACCATAGTCTTCAACCCTCTCGCTTTTCCTCGATTGCCGAGCCGCTTAGCCAGACTCTCAGAGTTACCATTGTCCGACGCAAAAAGAACAGTCATCGGTGCTCCATAAAGACCCTCAAGCATCTTTTCGTACGCGTCCTTCGCTCTTCGCTTCTGAAGACTTCGTACCTCGGTTCCATACGATTCCGACAGATTAGCAGAGAAATCTGGATGTCTGTTCATCAATTGAGTCAAGTGGTTGTCCCTTCGCAAGAATTCTTCGAGCTCGTGTTTGATGCGCTCGGAATCTAGTTGGAAGTTCGGCTCGCCCTTCTCCTCATTGTGAGGATTCCACCGATACAAAGGCCAATACCCAAGATCAACTGCCTTCTTCGTTTCTTGCAGAACTATCAAGGGCGAATCATCCTCCTTATTATACGGAAGGTATGCCACAACTACTGAAGGCCCGTCGAATTGATCTGCTTCAATCATCGCCTCGAGTACCTGAGTGTATGAACTGTAGACAGCGACAGATGCAACGTATGCATTCCCGAAATTCATGGCATAAAGACCAATGTCCTTCTTTCTTCGCACCGCATCAGCCGCAGCTCGCTCCGACCATGGCTGTGAATCGATAATCAGCATATTTATATTTGCCCCGGACGCAATGACATGATGAACTCCTGAGTTGCCAAGGTCGTAAGCCCAGGCATCAGATCCAATAAGCCACTGAGATTCCTTGGCAAACAAAGATTTCGAAGACAAAAGCTGCGACGCCAGTCTTGACCCGTCAGTACTGAGCCGTGCAATGACCTCCGGTGCCAGGGTATTGGCTTTCTTTGAATCTTCTGCTGAGAGCGCCCACCGTGAAAGCCAGTTTCGGGGTGTATCTGTAGTAAACTCTCGAGTCGATGCCGCTTCTTGGACCTCGCCAATAAAGCGCTTTCGATGATCCATACGTGCAAGAAGTGAACCAAATCCATATTCAGGATTTGCTGCAATGGTGGCGGATATGCCTGCATGCGCCGCCTCAAGACGATTGGCGACATGTAGTCTCTGGCCAAATACCTGATCAAGGATCTTCATGTACGCACTTTCGACCTTTGGTTGTACGAGGCTAAAATCATCACGAGAAGCCTGCGGTCGGTCGTTATTGCCGACCTCGAGGTTCTGGATGGGAGACGCCGAATTGAGGTTCTGGAAAACCCCACGCAGTGCTTGACGAACGGTTGCAGGCTCAATGTAGCCAAGTTGATATCCCACAACTATAGGTTTGTTTGTGCTGGAAGACCCTGTCCTAAGACTAGTCAATACATCTAGTAGAACAGGTCCCCACTTGGTGGTCTTCTTCCGAATCTGCTCTAGTACTGCGATCCTTCTCACAGATGGGGGTATCGATTCACTGAGCAGAGCACCAAGCCAGGGCCGATAGAGGCGGGCAGTGATGATTCCGCATTTGGCGAACTCGTCTGATGGTTTAGCTGCCATGATCTCATCGACGAACAAGCCTGTGGACCCGAAAACAAACAACGCCGACTCGGCATCGTCTGGACCCGAATACTCAAAGGCTTGATAATTCCGACCAGTAACCGAAGTAACCTGTGACCAGATCTCTAACAGGAAATTATGGATATCTTCCGATGTGACGGGCCGACTGGTGACCGATCCCATTGAGGTCGCAGACGAAACTGTGGGCCTACTGTCCGCACTGCTCTCCCGCAGTGACGAGCCAACAGACGAACCATCCCCATTCGTGCCCTTCGCTTGCGGCTGAACAGAAGCCCCTTTTGCTACTGCATCCTCGCGGTTGCTAATGGTCGGAACACTAGATTCTGTGGTATTCACCTGCCTCCCCTCATCAACGTACAAAGAAGAACCACCAATTGCGGTAGATTGATGAGCTCTTGCAGTGTCTAGGTCTAATACACTCCTAACTAGATCACCTTCTTCGGCATGAATGGGATGGTCGTCTTTGGAATTTGCAGCATCAAAAAAGTGTATGACCCCTTTCCCTGATCTAATAGCCAAGGCATGTGCTGAAAGAGCAATATCTTGTCCTTCCTGAATAGTCTCAGACTGTAGGAAAGTGAAGCCGGACTGCCGTATCGCCGTGACCTCCGAGTAGTCTGCATAGTTTGACGGATGCAGTGATACATGTATTACTATCGGATATTGTGCCAATTTGTATAGGTGAGGAATAGAGGATAGGAGAATCGAAGAGGATGTTGTGACCGACACCAACTTGCCGGCACGCAGCGGTTGAAAGGCGGATATAAGCGGATCGACATTGTGTCTTAGGTCTTGTATCTTCGTCGAGTTTCAGTATGTATAATCAACTCATCTCCCAGGGTGACGTACCTCAGGCAGTTTCTTTGCAACCAGGCCAGGCCTTTTAGCTGCTGCAAGTCCATGCAGATGTCTCGAGAATTCCGAGTCAGCGCTAAGAGCGGGCTGGGCAGAGAGTACAACATCGCTGGAAAGGTATGCTATCCTCGCGACTATAGTGAAATGGGTCAGTATAAAATCCTGTGCGGGACACCCCACTTCGAAGGTGGGGCAAGTCGGGAAAGAGGCATACCTGCTTCGCCGACGGACACAATGGAGGCCATAACTGGGAGGAAGGTTTCCTGAAGGAGGGGAAAGGTATACGCAGAGAACAGGAATTGCAAACTGGGAGTTTTTCATGATGAGAAGCTCGAAGGCAAACTCCATGGGAGACTTTTTGTCATTGACGACTAGACTGATTGGCTAAACAGCGGAATTTCCAAGCACGTAATCCGCTAGGCTCCATTTAGCACAACAACGCCTGCGAACGACTTCTGGACTCCCATCATCCCAATGTGGTTCCCCTTTAAGATCTCTCACCCCAATAAGATACCATCAGTGTCATTACTGTTTACCTTACTATCCAACAACGAGGCCAAGGTGTAGACCTTGACTCTCTATCCCGCCTTCGGGAGAAGTTGCACTACATCTGTTGAGTAAGTCAAATGATCTTTTGATTACACAGTGCAGACACATCGAAGGATACAAAGTCTAGACCTCGACGGGCAGCAGTACGTTGATTACGGGACACTGTGCAGTAATCATAATACAAATATTGCACCTAAGGTATTCTAATCGCATCTCTTGTATATCACTTGGACTGTCCGAGGTTACCAGTACAACACCATATGAGACGCTCCTTCGCTTCTTCAGCCACAACATTTCCTAAATTAGTCTTATTGTCTTTGAGTGGCTACTCCAACCAAGGATTTATATTGTTCAGCTCTGTGGCGGTTCGTCTAGCTAAAAAAGAGCCAATTGCAGAAGAATCTTTTGAAAGTAATTGACATGGCGATCAGGCATATAATGCTGTCAGCTGATGCTTAATCACCGCTGATTCTATCTTAGAAATTGGTTGGTATTTATATCTTGCTTAAGTCTGGCCGCTCTGGCGGTCCATTTCGTACAAAGGAAGGCCAAGGCTTCTGTAATGATGTCTATTAGAGCGATAGGTGAACGGTGAGTGGCGCTTTGGACAATAGAGCAATACCTAACACTTCCTATGAGACCTTTTTCCACTTTTCTTTCCAGCTTTGCTCGCATTTGCATAACTGCCGAGCGTTTTTCTTCTCCAGACACCATAGGGGAGTGAACAGCAGCCAAAATCGAACGAAAGCCAGATCAACTATCAGACCTTGTAGCAATTAGGGCCAAGTCAAGATAAAGCTATTTCATATGTGTCTCTTCCCTATTCTCCTTTTCGCACATACTTTCCAATCAGTGCGGAGTTTAGCATTGTACTCTTTGAAGAAACCCAGGAGACTAATTGTCCATTCGGATATATTCAAATGAGATACGTGATTACTCGCAACGCAACGGCAAGACTACCTCTTGTTCCGTTACTCGGCCTAATTATCGGTCACTGTTTATTGACGTTCATCTCCCATGTTTGAAAGGCGTCAAACTTTACTAGGTCGTTTTAGACCTGCTTCTATTACAACAGAAGAAGACCATCCCAGAGTCAGAATTGGAGCCGGACTTCTACTGATAATGAATATCTAGTATTCAAATGATCTCGGGGGACTCAAACTCACTGGACAGCAACTCATCACTAAAAGACTTTTAAAGCTGCGAAAGACGCTGCAATCACTCTCACATACTGGTTGGCGGTTTATGCAGATATTCAGAAGTATCTCGGGGCCACCTCTGATACCACTTCCAGATGGGTAGCATCCTGGGCTGCAGAGTAACAGGAGAGAGCATGGGCCATGTTGCTATCGTGCTGAATGGGCCGTCTTGACCAAGAGCGCGACCACCATGTCAACCTACTTCTACCTGTAGCTACTCGATGCCTCCACTCTACCTTAACCTTCCCTAGTTCGATGTCACGCCTTAGGGCTCCGAACGCTCGATTTAGAGTTCTCTCCAAACCTTCGCCCCCTGTCTACCTACAGTATCTCTAAAATCACTCTCTCTCCTAGCGGAACTTCCGAAAGGCGATGCGCTCAGCGCTTGTGTGAGGGCGGGGGCGCATCGCAGAGGATTTTGGCGAGCAGCAATTACGAAGGCGAGAGGTCCTCGCGCTTTACCGATGGACTGGTGATGGGACGGGATTGGCTCTTTGAGGCTCGCTATTTGTATGCGCGTCCAACGCTTAGTATATAAGTTGAACATCCGCGAAATATGAGCAAGGAGTGGCAGCACAAAGTTATGGTTAGAATTTTGTAGATGCAAAGCAATGTCTTCGGAAAGGCATATTTCTACGTTGGTGTTGAAGAGAAAACACTGTTGGTGGTCCCCGTTAACATGTATCTACTCGGAGCGTTCTATATGTTGCTATGTAACGTCATCATCTTGTCCGAAAGGTTTTTGGCACTCAGAGATAGGTACTCCACAGAGCTAGGGTTTCCCGTATCACGTGATCGAACAGCTAGCGCATGAAAGACGAACTCGGCGGCCGCATTCATAGGTGAGCACGTGAGGTATCGTCGACGCCTTGTTGTTTTCGAACATCACGACAGCATGATGGATCAAAAGGATCTTGAAAATCACCAAGAACTGCATTCCTTGCACCACCGCGACATGCCCAATCCCCGCGTTCCCCACCCCCGCCGACTATTTGTACTTATTATTTCCCTGCTCATACCTACATATCTTTTCTTCCACTTCCTGGGTTTCCCTAATTGGGCGATCTTTACGACGGAGTCTCCCCTCAGTAACGACCGCTCATTGATATCTCAGAATAATGCATCTGCGCTTGTGCCTCTGGAAGCTCATGTCATGTCGAAATGCCCGGATGCGCGGGATTGTCTGCGAGACTTGGTCGTCCCTGCCATGGAGAAGATATCCGATAAGGTGGATTTTCGGCTCTCTTTTATTGGAACGTAAGTACCCACACTACTTGGGTTCTTATAGTAGAACTTCGTCGCAACTCTACACTATCACCTCTCCACGAGAATTGCGTAGGCTATACCTGATATCTCTATCCTGTCTGAAGCATGACTGACAGTGCTGCTAACTTCCAGCGTCGATGACGACGATGGCATCCACTGCAAACACGGTGAAACCGAATGCCTCGGCAATATGCTGTCACTTTGCGCTCACCACCTTTTCCCCAATAACACGCGCGTCTCGCTCGGCTTCAGCACCTGCCTTATAATGTCGTACCGCCGCATCCCCGATCGTGAGCTCGTCGAATCTTGCGCCCTAGAACATGGTATAGAATTTGAGAAGATTAATGCATGTGTTAGCGAGGAAGGAAAGGGGCTGGGGTTGCTAAAGGATAGTGTGGAAAGGAGTATGCAGGCGGGGGTTAAGAAGAGTTGTACAGTGAGGGTTGGTGGAAAGATGTGGTGTATAAGGGACGGAGGAGAGTGGAAGGATTGTGATGGGGGGCATGAGGTTGGGGATTTGGTTAAAGAGGTGGAGAGACGGTATGGAGCTGAATGAGAACTTCATGGAGGGCGTCTGAGGGTTTGTCTTGTTGGTTTCTTACCAGGAAATACCAAAATGGAATGAGAAATGTTCCAAAACCCATGTTGAAAGACAATTTCGACAAATTCCGCGTTGCATCGCGAATGTTCTTGCCATGGTCTTGAGGCCGCGGAATAGAGACAAAGACAGCGAATGGCTGATCACCCATGGTAAGTGCAAAAACTTCTCTTATCCGATTTATAGCAGTTAATAGTACGGTTGTTATGTTTCTCACTCTTCTTCGAATTGAGTACTCGTGGCAATCGTCAAACTTGGGAGAACGTTGGCAAAACTCACATTCTGGCTCAAGAATCTATTCTTATCTGCATAGCACATTGGAGAAGGTTAAGGAAAAGGGTTTTGCGAAGATGTTGACATAAGCACATCCAGTCATTATATTTGAATAATTTGCACTCAGTGGGCCGCCCAGGTAGTCGGGTCACAGAGCGGATCTCTCATCCCTGCTTGCTGCTCGATTCGAGTGTTTTCTTAGTGTTTCCTTCCTCGCCACTGAGTCCACAGACATACCATCTCCTGTGGTCATTGGGCGACAAATAGAACTAGGAGAACTCGACTACGTCTGAAACATATGCAGAATCTGTCTTCATCTTGTTGCCAGAGCGAAAAAATCGGATTTTGCGGGTTGTCATTACTAGTTGGAAACCGGAATCTACTTTTCTTCCATCCTCAATTCTATGGTCTTTGCGCAATCACATCCATCGCTTAACCTTCAAGAACGGACTCTTACCTTACCAAAACTTTCTATGAACTGCAGCCCAACCTGGAAAGGCGAAAGAATATTTGCTCAAATACCTCGCCCAATATGAGCGGCTTTGGAGAACCACAGCATCGGAACAGTATGATGGCGCTACGCCTTCCTCGAACCAGCAGAAGTGAGCAGGTTTTTACTTTTTGAGGCTCTCAGTCATGCTCATGGACTCTGTTTCGGCGTAATTGCTGGGATGTTCCTATACTGAGATCGGAATGGCTGAAGTTCGTGATCCGCTAGAGTTTGCTCGTGCGCAGATTTTTTTCCTTTGCGTATGATTGAAATGTTCTTCTTGGATTTTCGACTGAATACGGGTCCTATAAGATGAATTGCATTTCCTTCCTAAGCTTCATCCCTCGTCCACTTTCTCAACTCCCACACTCGTTCCTACTCTCGTTCAGTACTTGCTTCTTCTGCTCCCAGCAACCATGAAGTCCACTCTCGCTATCATGGCTCTGACAGCCATTCCCTCCACCTTTGCTGCCCTCAACAGCGCCATCGTCGACCCCCTCTTCAACTCCCCAGCAATCACCAACTATGTCACCAACACCATCAACAACGTCAACAGCACAAACAACACCAACACCATCAACCCCGTCTACATCAACGCCAACATCAACATCAACGTCCTCGCTGCCTTCAACCTTAACATCATAAACTACTACGCCCCCACCAACATCTACTACCTCGCCAAGCTCTGTGACACGTGCACTGTGGTATGCGTCCTCAAACAAAACAACACCATCATACCCGCTCCTCCCGGATCGAACAGCACCGCGCCAGCGCCAGCCCACCCCGTCACTATCATTCCAAGCGTGGCCATGAACGTCACCATGCCGGCTCCGCGCCTCCCAAGCGCCCCGCAGTTCCCCGCTCAAGCCGCTCGTGTCATCTACGCCCCAGTCGTCTGCCCGACCTGTCCCCAGAGCAGCACGCCTATGGTCCCAGGAGCAACGATGACCTCTGCTCGCTTTACGATGCGAAATGGAACGACCCCCGCGGCCGCCACCAGCTCCGGCGCTGCTGCGTCCACTCGTCCCGCCAGCTCCGGCACTGCTGCGTCCACTCGTCCCACCAGCTCCGGCAATGCTACATCCACTCGTAGCGTACCTACAATAGCGGCGTCTGGCTCCGCACCTGTCCGTCCCCAATCCTCCGGCTCCGCGCCTGTCCCCCAATCCTCCGGCACCGCACCCGTCCTTCCCCAATCCTCCGGCTCGCCCATGGTCCCTGGTAGAAGCTCCAGCTTCGCCAACACCACCACGGCAGCCACCACGGCAGCCAGCTCCCGCCTCAGCAACCTCGCGACCAACATCGCAACCACCACTGTAACCACCACCGCAACCACCACCACCCTTGCAGCCGGCGTGACAACCACAGCAACAACAACCGTCTTCATGTCCTGCCCCGTCTGCCCCACCCCCAGCAGTCCTGTCTGCCCCACCCTCCGCAGCGCCAGCACCGCGCTCGCGACAAACAGCCAGACCGTCACAACCAGCCAAGTCTCAAGCGCGCCTTCAGCTCCCCCCACCCCCGCTACCGGTGTGCCGCCCAGTTCGCCTGCCGCCTCTCCCAACACCCCCTCAGCCCCAGCTACCGCCTCAACCCCAGCGGATTCCTCGCCCAACCCCCCATCATCAACCCCGCAAGCCCCACCAACGTCAACGTCAACACCCGCTCCTGCGGCTTCCACGACTCAAGCCGCGCCTTTCACTGGCGGGGCGGAGAAGCTGGATCGGGCTTCGGTGGTTGTGGCGGCGGTGATGGGGGTTGTGGCCGTGGTGGTTGGGTTGTAGACGTGTAGATGTGTGGATGTGCGGGTGGATGTATGGGTGTGTGATGTGTGATGTGTGGATGTAGAGACGGGCGGAAAGATAGGGGAAGGGGGGGAGTGGGGTTGACGGATGAAGGATGCATGGCCGTGTAAAGATAGAGATAGACGTGTAGATGCATGGAGATGGGATAGATTAGACTATCACATATAATAATGTTAATAATAATCAACCACCACTGGATTAAAAAAAACCCCACATTACAAATCCTATGTGATGACGTGGCATAGCTCAGTCACTTCCCTTTCGCTTCATCGCTGATGGTTAGCGGGTTAAGTGTTGGTTGGTGATGGTGGTTAAGACTCCGGGGGGGGGGCGGGGGGGGAAAGGACGGGAGAGCAAGGATGCAGGATTAATGTTTGCTTGGGGGACGTGACTCGATGCGAGACTGTTGTTAGATTATTGCAAAACTTTGATTCCTCACTCGAGAAATCCCACCTACGCATTTATCCACGCAGCTACCCGCTAGTGGTACAGCCTCGAATTTGATTTTAAGGAAGGCGGATTGGGGATAGGCAAAGGCTGGGTGGAGGGGAGGGGAGCGGATGAGTGAGGGTGATGGGAGGAGGAGGGATTGGGAGTGGGAGTGGGAGCGGTATTGTTTGGTAGGGTTGAGGTGGGATCGGGGGGGGGGTGGAGGAAAAAGAAAAATAGGAACAGGAACAGGAGCGTGGTAGCGAAGCTGGAGGATTTGAAAATGAGGCGATTTTGGTGGAAAGAGAAAAAGACGACCAGATTTGCATTAGTTTCGGAACTGATCGAAAAAGCTCTTTCTGACCCTTCACATCTCACTCCCATCCGCCCCTTCTTTCCAACTTTGACTCTGTGTGATATCCGCCTTCTGACTTTCCTTCCCCGGCGGGGATTTCGGTTGTTGAACCGAAGTTGCTTTTACGGTTTTGGTTCCTTTATCCCATGGACGGGGGAAGTGGAGAAAGTGGGATTGGAAGGGTGAGGAAAGGGTGTGATTGGGACGGGGTGGGTTTGAGACGTTGTTGATTGCTAAAACAGTTAGGGGGGAGGGGTGGGGAAGGAACTTGGGGAAGATGGTATGAAGTTTGGCCTTGAAGTCTGAAAGTTATGGGAGATGGTAGTGAAGGCTGTGGGGAGGATGGGAAAGATTTGAGATTTGAGGAGATATTGAGAGGAAGCTTGAACTGCGCTCTCGATTTGGTTGAAGTGGTTTACATTTGACGCTGAAATGGTTGATGCTGCTGTCTTTGTAATAAAGAGTTTGGGGGCGCTGATATGATATATGTGTTTGATTCTCAAAGGAGGTCGCTTAAGAGACGAGAAACTACTTGCCAAGCTGCCGATAGATTCATGACCATCATCCCGGAGACGAGATTAATGGAGTGACTTGAAGATCCACAAAATCACAGAACAAGAGGTTCAATAAGGATCTAAAAAAAGTTATACTGGGACTCGATTTAGCACAGCCATTGGATGAAGAGTAAGCTTCCGAGGGGCGTCAAATCACTCTTTATTTAAACGCTCTGTTTCCTGCTACCAAAGTCAGAAGTTGCTCAAGGATCTTTACCTTACCCTTAACATGACAAAATTTAGACACTTGCCATGATCTGTTCTCGAACCAGAAGCACCTCTCACATAATGGCTACGAATTTGTGAAGACTCGAACGTCTAGTAGTGTGGCGGCAGAGGATCGACAGCACCGGTTAGTCTCTGCAGTCTCGTGCATAGCTGGCGGGACTGTTTAAATCGGGATCTGGAAGACTTGGGTGAAAATTGTTGGTTACATAACGACTTCTCACGAAATCATGGACGGAGAGAGTGAAATGGACTCTCAAGCGTACCTTGACTCTCTTTGGATGCGAGCCATGTTCATGGGAATGGTGACAACATTCCTTTTTTTGGTATGGACTCCTCGTTACCGTTTGGAGAGTCTTACAAGGAGAGCCCCAAGCGACAAGCAGAGAATTACGTCAACGATGACAGCTGAGCCGCCGGAGTATCAGCGAATTGTGAGTAACGAAGCAGGCCTTAAAGGGGAAGAAGACGCTATTGAGGGGTACTGGGATACCATAGTCCTTCTCCTTGACGATATTAGAATGACAACGAGAAGGATGTTTGCTGGATACAGAAAGGAGGCACAGGAGGGGAGAACGAAGCCCGGTTATGATAGGAGATTATTGAGGACAAGTGCTAAAAGATCAGCGGCAACTGCAAGGAAATCGATGAATGAGGTTCTAGACATGTGGACGGACATCGAGAGGGAGATTAGCGACTTTGAGAGATGAGTGTGTGGTAGTATGGGTCTGCATCCGACTTTCTCTTGCCACCAAAAGAATACTAGGGCATTTTTCTGGGTGCTGGGACTATGGATAGTAAAACGAGAAACTCCCAGGTCCAGCATCTTTGTAGCCTTGACTAAAAGTACGTTGTTGGATCTTCGTCGCTGTAACATTTGTCCTCGATGAAGAAGATAGAGAAACATTTGCTTGCTGCATCGAGATTTTATGCAGATAGAATATATATTATTTGTGCAGCCGAAACCTCGCTTCTAATATCTTCTTCCTTCCCCACGTCATGCGCACAACTAGACATTCCCATACTCTGTACAACAAATCTGTTCAACTGATACAGTAGAGTGCGTAAAAAAGCCCTCACAATGGGCTTCTCAACCCGCTTCCTCCGCATCCCGCGGCCCCAGGTACCTCCCCCATGGCCCCCTTCCGACCCAAACCTATACTGATCACCCCCTTCTAGACATTTCTCTACCTAATGTCCCTCCGCACTGGCACAGAGCTAATAACCCTCTCCCTCCTGCTCAATAAAATCTCCGGCCTTTATGGCCTTCTCGCCCTTCTGACCGGCCTCCATCTCTCCCCTCTGCAACTCTCAATGTATATCTACAGTCTCCTCGCTCTTCTCCTAACCGCTCTGCTCTCTCCGTATATCCGAACACAGTCACCGTTCCATTGTTTGGCGCTCGCAGGGTTCTATGTACTGGATAGCGTGATTAATGCAGCGTACACAGCGGCGTTTGCTATAACGTGGTTCTTGGTTATTAGTCAGCATTATAGTGATGCTGCTGGGAAGAAAGCACCCGGCGCAGGCGGCGAGACTATTGATGATACTGCAGGATTTACGTCTCCCGAGTACAATGTTAGTCATGTGGATGTTGCAGTGGCACCGGATCAAGGCGTCAGCGCTGGACAAGAAGCTGTAACCGTCGGACAGCCTGGATTCACGACCTCGGCCTCTGGACCAAGTTTGGGACATGGATTCCTGCAGTCTGAGAGCATGAGCAGTGTGGTGGTTATCTGTGCGTTGTGGGCTATAAGGGTTTATTTCATCCTAGTAGTGCTGAGTTATGCGCGCCTCGTTTTACGCCAACATATCGCCGTTACATCCAGAGCGAACACGGCGCTGCACACCGGTAGCAAGTCGTCAGCGTATCTGGAGAACCCGTTCGCGCAGCATCTACCAGAGGGGAAAGGATGGCAAGGACGATTGGGTAGAATTTTGGTGCGTGTCGGGAAGGGGTATTGGTTAGGTAGCGAGGAGGGGGACGATGCGTGGATGAATGGGGAAGTGGCAGCAAGATTCAGGAGGAAGGAGGCGCAGGCGGATGCGGGACCGCCGGGCGTCATCGAGAGGGAGAGGAGAAGGAGAAGTGGAACGGGTCCTCCACCGCCAATGCCGCAGTTGACGGGAGGGCAGGGGCAGTATTTGAGGGTGGAGCAGGCGGGAGATGGGAGGTAGTGAGTTTGGTGGTGGAGGTAGATTGGGGGGGTGGTCAGGGTGTGGTTCGCCGTTGAGACAAGCTTGGACTTGATTGGAACCAATATTGGAGCTGAGCTTGAGGAGTTGTATCTGCCACAGGTGGTTGATACTGCATTGGTTCGGCGTTGGCGGCAGTCCTCTGGGGTTCTGCGTACATTTACAAATAAACATTGGATTAACTGTATCACCCTGCTGTACTGTAGTCCGCAAGCTGCCCGATCGATCTACCGCCTATGCAAACCAGAGAAGACCCTGCTACCGTCCCCCATCGATTCAGAGACGCCGTGCCGACATGCAGTTTCCCCGGTAAAAGTGTACAATCGCTCGCAAATACAAATAAACTCGACATGCCCCAACGACGCTGATATCACGCTCACTGTACAGTAGCCACGAGGCAAAAACTCCCTGGCGAAGTCCCACAGAGCCTTAGCAAGCACATGACTCGTTGGTTTCCGGTTTCGTGGGGTTGATATTCACATCGATCACTGTCCATTCGGTCAGCCATGCTCTCGTCCCGATTTCCTTCCTGAAGAAATTGTGAGTTCCACTCACTCGTACTCTCGCCCCTGTCTCCCTCCCCCTCCATCCCCGGCAGCGCCTGCGCAATCCTTCTAAACAGCGCTTTCACATTCGCGCCCACCTTTGCGCTCGTCTCCACAAACAGCGCCCCACACCTCTTCGCCTCCTCCTCGCCCATCTGCTGCGTCACCTCCCTCTTATCCCCCAGATCGGTCTTGTTTCCCACCAAGACGATTATCACGTCGTTGCCGCGCTCGCCCCTGACGTCGTCGACCCATTTGCGAGTGTTTTGGAAGGATTTGAGAGAGGAAATGTCGTAGACGACGACGGCGACGGAGGAGTCGCGGATATAGGAGGGGATGAGGGAGCGGAAGCGTTCTTGGCCGGCGGTGTCCCAGAGCTGGAGGCGCACGGTGCGGTCTTCGAGGTACATGGTCTAGAGGGAGAACGCGGGGTTAGGGCAGGAGCCTGGATATAAAAAAAAGGAGGGGTGGGTACCTTGGAGAGGAAGTCGATGCCGATGGTGGCTTGATACATGTTGTCAAAGGAGTCGTACATGAAGCGGGTTATGAGGGAGGTTTTGCCGACTGAGGGGGTTTGATATCAGCTTTCTGGACAGGTACACTTGAAGCGCTTATGATTGGGGCGCACCGCTCTGTTCACCCAAAAACACCAGTCTGAACGATGAGATGGTCAGTATTTGTGAAAGCTGCTAGGTGTTGATTGCCTCACTTGAACTTTTTCAGAGGGTTCGAATACGACCCTACTGTTGATTGTGTCGTCATTGTCGAGGGGGGAAGATTAAAGAAGCCTTAGGCAATAGACATTAGCAAGACGGGACTCGACAGGTTGAAGTAGTAAGTCCTTCTATAACTGTCAATGTTGCGTTCAGGAGACGGGCAGCCCCCCTGCCCCAGATGTTTAAGGTTCTTTGAAGGAAGTCGGTGAACGGGACGCCATGCTCCGACCGGATAGACGAATTGCGTTAGTCGATTGCGGCAGCTTAGTCAGGGGCTTATCGTGGTTCACCCACAATTTTTATGTCCCAGTATAATACATAAAACATCACCTCTAGTTTGCAAAGCATGGAGCTGTCCGTAGCTGCACCCCATCAGCACAATCAGCCGTCTCGTAAGGGGAAGAAAGCCTGGAGGAAGAATGTGGACGTCTCAGACATTCAGGCGGGCCTTGACAATGTGCGAGATGAGGTGATCAAAGGGTTAGTGTAGTCTCAACAAATGGTCTAGGTTTCGTCGTTGGGATCTCTGACGAACGGCCTTCTATGTAGTGGCATCATTGCCGAGAAGCCCTCGGAAGCACTCTTCACGCTCGATACGACTGGATCAAGCGAGATACGTAAATCCTACAAATTCAACAAAACCCTCAAAGCGGATGCGATATTAGGGCTACGTTCAGCAGTACTAGCTGTTGATAGTCACAAGCGTTCTGGTGTCACAGATGGTGTGATTGACCCGAGCAGTAAGAGGCGGAAGAAGAATGGAGTTAGTCCCAAAGAACTCGAGCATTTAAAAAGTGTTGCGTATGGGGGTGCTGCTGTATCTAAAGACGTTGTTAATGTGGATGACGCCGACTACGATCCCTGGCTTGTCAAAGATGAGGAACAAGATCCGAGGTTTTCATACCTCGAGAAGGCAAAATCTATCAAAGCGCCTCAAACATTAAGGGAGCCTCCGATCTCTCTCGTGTTGGGGGCCGATGCTCTTCCCGCAGTGACGAAGCCAAAGGGCGGCCTAAGTTACAATCCAGAATTTCAGGAATGGGAGCAAGTTCTAACGGAGGAGGGCGCTAAGGAGGTCGAAGCTGAAAAGAAAAGGCTGAAGGAAGCAGCATTAGAGCAAGAGAGGTTAGACAGAATCGCAGCCGCTCGGGACGAAAGAGATGACTACCAAACGGAGGATGAGAGTGCATGGGAGGGGTTTGAAAGCGAGTATGAAGGCGGCGAGTGGTTGAAAAAGCGCCGGCCCGAGCGGAAGACCCCTGCCGAGCGGAACAAGGTCAAGAGACGAAAGGAGGCGGAGAGGCAGAGTAAACGAGAGGCTCCAGCGAAAGCGAGAGCACTGCAGGCCCAGAAGATTAAGGACATCGCGGAAAATATTGAAGCCGAATCTAAGGCGAAGGTTGTTGCAATTGTCGAATCTAAAGAAGCAGATGATCGAATACTAAGGCGGAGAAAGCTGGGCAGAGATACGTGAGTGATCCGTTGAGTTATCCTATGTATTCTGCTAATATTAATACAGTCTCCCAGAGCCTCCTTTGGAACTTGTACTGCCTGATGAGCTTCAGGAATCACTACGTCTTCTCAAGCCAGAGGGTAATCTACTGAAGGATCGATTCCGGAGCATTCTTGTCAGAGGCAAGGTTGAGACCCGAACACCTATCAGTCAGCCGAAGAAAGCGAGAAGGACTTATACGGAAAAGTGGACATACAAAGATTTTAAAGTTCCTACGTAGAGGAGTGTTAGATTCGAACAATAGCTGAACTAAAATCCAAATTTGCGTATGACATGTTATGCCCATAACTGTTTGCGACTCAACACATCGTACTACAATCTTGTTATCACTTTGCGCGTTCTACAACTTCTATGCAAAGTGAGCAATAATTCTGGCTACCCGGTAATCTCCCACTAAGTTGAGCTGCCAAGCCACTAACCTGATCAGGCGCATCGTGAACTTCACTTTAAGACGACATCGTTCGAATCGTTCAGCTTCGAGTCATTCAAAACAACCCCCGAACTAGCCTCGCAAAGACCGCAGCTAACCCGGTACTTTAGCAACTGAGATATTAGACGATCCTTAAACCTTCAAATCCACTATACGTATGTCAACTATCGAAGATGGTCACGAGCGCGAATCAGCCGAAGCACCGGCCGAGCATACTGGCGTAGACGGCAGCGTTGGATCAGATACCGAAACAGGCAAAACTACTGCTCCAGATGCTTCAGTAAAGGACGTATCAGAGATCAAGCATCATGCCCGTTCCAATTCGGTCAAGAAACCTACCACGTTCAAGGCAGTTTCCGTCACGAAGAATTTCCTTGCCAAGGCCAATCCAGCCCCAGCAGCCAAAGGCAATGGCGATAAAGGTGGGACAGCCAAACCTACTTGTACGAAACTGTTGGCTGACATATGCAGCTGCCTCACAAACGGTAGCCTCTGGAACCAGCGCACCGCTGGTCCCTCGACCACGGCTTGTCGCAAAAACTGCTAGTGGCCAGCAAGCATCAGCCCCCAAGTCTACGAATGTAACGTCCAAGAATGGCGGTGGAAGTGGACCAGATCCGCTGCAGGTGTGGAACAGGAACAGACGTACGGGTGCACCTTCGCAATCTGGGACAAAAATACTAATGTCATGTGCAGCGGCTGCTGCAGCAGCACCCAAGCATATTGTAACAGACGAAGAGCTCAAACAACAATATGGCATACACCTCGCTACGAGGCTTGAGGCAGATGGGGATGGTAAGGAGGCCAAGTGGGCCGATATTGACGATGACGAGGATGATTGGGCGCCGGAGACGATCGAGTGGAATGATGGAACAAAGATTACGCTTCCACCAACCGATACTGCTTCTATCCATGCGCAAGAACAAGCTGCAGCTTTGGTATCGCAACAGAAACAGGACGAGGAGGCGATTTCAAAAATGTCTTCACCGAAACCTACCACCATCGTCGGACCAAATGCTACAGTTCTGAAACTCGGTTCTACCGCGCAGCTAAAGGCCGGTGGATTAGTACTCAAGGCTCCTTCGGACAAGCCGACATTAGTTGCAAAGCCATCTGCTCCAACGCCTGTAAGGTCGCCGTGGGCCTCTTTACCGCCAGTCGACAAGGTTCCCCCTATACCAATAAATCCTCCTTCACAACAACCTACCTCTCGGTTCGAACAGAGTGACCGCCGTGGTTCTGAAACCGTGCCTCTGTCCGCTGCTGTGCAAATTGCAGCTGATTCCTTTACTCGGACAAGACGCGACACCCCAAACGGCAATCCAGGACAGTTGTATAATTCTCAGTCTGGCCAATATGAACCTGTCAACGGTGGTAGACGTGGCTCAATGCGCAAAGAGCAGAACTTTAGACCTCCAGCATTGCTCCAGCGGCCAGCGAACATAGACCAGCATGGTCCAGCGGAGCCATCAGCTGCTTTTCAGACTCACCGAAGCCAACAAGATAATGGCATGTGGGACCGAAGAGCTTCTTCAACATTTAGTGGCGATAGTGGGCCTCGTGATCGACGAACCTCCATGAGTAAAGGTTCTGATCAATCTCGAATTCCGAACGATATCCTTCAGCAGCGACGAGAGTCAGAATCTTTGCAATCGCCTTTGACTCCCGGATCTGTCCAGGCCAAACTTTCTCATCGTGACGGCTCACAGCCGCCACTAGTGCCTCATTCACAACAGTTGAATGAAGGTAGCCTAGCGTCGGGATCACCGCAGCAATCTAAGAGCTCACTTGCAGGTAACACAGCAGCGCCTCCTGGCCAAGACGAGTTTAACGCTCAGAAGCAACTCATGCGAGAGAAGCGTGAAGCGGCAATCAAGCGAAAGAAAGAGCAGGAAGAAAGGGAAGAAGCCGATAAAAGGGAGAGAATTAGGATAAAGATGGAATCATTGGGAATGTCGCCGCTTACAGAGAGGAAGGAATCTAAGAAAGAGATCCTGAAAGAGACGGAACACCTAGACATCGAAAATAAGCAAATCGAAAATAAGCAAATCGAGAAGAGAGAAGTCGAGGTAGACAGGCCCGAGGATAAAGGGTTTGAGGCTGAGGAACCCGAAGTCAATGAAGTCGAGGAAAAGAAGGACACTCTTACTGAGACCGTTCCAGCCCAAATTAGGTCACAAGGCCCTCCCACGAGTGCTTCTCGTTCACCCCCGAAGCCTCCTGTTCCTGATGCTTCTGGGGCGCCTAAACAATATGGTATGATGAAAGTTCACGGCCCTCCGTTGACTAATGGGATACCACCAGGTGAACGGCCTTTCACCGAGAAGGTCAAACTTTCTGGGCAACATGTCTCGCCGCCTCAGCATGAAACTTTACCCAAACCAGCCGAGGTGATAACACCAATGGTCAATGGAGATCGAGACGTAAGCAATCAGCATCCAGAGCCTCTAATTCCGAAGTCACCTATCGCCAGGAACCAAGATCTCCGAGCACCAAGGCAGCAAACATGGAAGAGCGTACAAAGCGAAGCCGACAAATTTTCGGGCTGGAATGGTGCAGGCATGACGACTCACTCCTCCCCAGTAGGTAATCTCTGGGGTCCACCTGCTAATCAGAATGCGCTTGGTAATGGAACCTTTGACCGAAATGTACAGAGGCCACAATCGAGACAGCCACCGTATCAAGAGCATTACATCTCGCCAGTCCCTCAACCAATAGGACCTCCGCGACACCTGCAACGGCCGCGTGAATCTCAGGAATCAAACCGAGTGCAAGAGATGGCTTCGGAACCTGTGGTAGAAGATTTTCAAACAGTCCCATCATTCCCATCATCAGAAGCTCCACCAGCAGTCCCAAGAAATCGTCCAGATCCCGCAGATCAATTGGCGAGCAGAGAGCAACCGCTGAAGCCTTCGCATTCTAGTCCTACGTTACAGCCGAAGTTGCAACCCATTGGTGATCAACTACCACGAGGACCGGATCAGCAGAGATCAACCTTAGCTGCGTGGGGCAACTTTCATGCTACGTCAATAAGGGATGATGCCGAAAAGAGGAATCAGGCTGCCCAGGCAAATGCAGCACGACTTGCAGAGGAAGCTCGGACAGGTGTGCGACATGAAATTCAACTTCCTGTTATGAACGAGACGTGGCGCCAGATCAAAGTCGATGATCAAGCTAATCAGCGCAAGGTCGTCAGTGTTGCAAAAGAATTGAGTGTCCCAGGCTCTGCGGTTGGGCCCTACATGAATGGAGATGCCCGAAGTATGCCATTTGGGGGTTCTTCGTTTATCAGTGCCACTAATGGCGCAGGTCGCAGCTCCCGTTTCTTCCCTGGCGTAGGACAAGGCATGCATGGACAGACTCCGCGTGCTGCAAGCTACACTCTGGGCTTCAATCGATCTCCATCACCTCCGCCTCCTGAGATTGGTACTCATCCAGCCTATGCCCGCGATCAGGACCGTCCGGTAGTAAATCTACCTTTCGCGAAACCTAAGCCTAAGGTTAGACTTCCTCCGTCATTCATTACGCCAGTACAGCCCCCAATGGCAGAGGTGCACGTCATGCCACTGAGAGCCGTCTCGCAACCGTTAGTGAACAATCCTACATGGCAGGACAGATTCAATGGACTGCTGGGTGTCAAGAAGCCTTCGCCTGAAAGAAAATTTGCTCATGTTGCTGAGTTTTCATCGACCAAGGTCGCTCTTGAAGTTCCCTCGGCTCAAATTTCCGCCGCTGTTTCTCTTCCTCCCCAGGACGAGACCGTCATTATAATCGAAGAACCCGTGACTTCAAAGGACATGGAGGATGAGGAGGCTTTATTCGAAACTCGCGAATTTGGAGATCTTCCTGTTATCAAAATCCCTACACAGGTCCCTGAGACAGGATGGCAGCCCGCGCGACCACCAAAGAGCCGAGGCCAGTCTAACAAGCCCACTAAGCCGGTTGAAGCCTTGAGCAGAGACTCATTCGAAGAGAAAGCCGATAAAGTCTCTAATGGTATCTTAATATTTGTGTACATGCCTGGTGCGGCCCCGCAGACTCGGAAGCCTAAGACCATGCAGATGTCACACGGCCATGCGCCGAATAACCGCACACAACGTCCTCGACACGTTTCAGGTCCTCCAAAGACTGGAAAGCCTTACAAGCCGAGGGACAGCTCTGCAACTTATAGCTCTGCAAAACCGGCTCCCAACGGAGTCCAGAGGAGCCCAATGCAGAATGTCCCCTCTTCGTCTCCGAGAACTCCATTTGGCAAGAATATAAACACCTGGAGTGCTCGTGTTGCAGGGATGGCACAGTGACACTGTTTCCAAGCAGTTCTACGCTAGTAGTACGCCCAGATTTACTTCCGCTGCAGAGACCTCCGTAGCGGTCTATCCAGCAACATCGCATAACAAGATCCGATGCCATGTGTGCCACCCTTCGAACACAACGTCATCTCATCAGTTAGCCTTCCACTTTTCCAGTCTACCCAATTCATCATCCACCGTTTCCTTATTCCCTCACTTTACGCAGTCTCTTGTTCTCCTCAAGATGCACATAAACATACCCGACAAAGAATCCTCGGGAATTATCAGCGAGCGTTTTCGGATTGTTTGCTGTGGGCTACCTGGGGTTGGCTCGGGCGCTTTGATGGCTTTAGATCCACACAACAATACTTTTCGCTTCCAATCCATCAGTTTGTACTCCTGTAGCTAGGTGTGTTACCTTCAGAGATTACAAGCTGGGAAGTTTATCTTAGGTTCAATCGAATATTGCATTTTAATCAGAATACGCTCGTGTCGTGAGGTCGTTGTGGGGATTAATTTCTTTTAGTCGTGCATCCGTCTTCTAAATCACGAACGTTTCTTTGGTTCAAAGTATACAAAATCTGGGACGGCCAAATCTCTTATATACCCTCACACATCCTCTTCTTGTAACCCACTTCAACCCATCCCCCCCCTTCCCCCCCGCCAACAACTCACCAATCCCCACACCCCCTGATTCTTCCCAAAACCCCACCCCCCAAAAAGCCAAACATATTCCCCCGATCTCTCACCCAAACCCCTCCCATCACCTTACCCAACGATACCAACCCTCTCTAAATCTAACAACGATATCCGTGACAACCCCCTGGGCACCGTACGTTTCGTATACCTACATTTATCATAACATATTATCAGGATGATTGTGTGTGTATATTAGGTGGTGTAGCTGGTGGAAGGGGGATAGGGCGGAGTGGGAAGGTGTGGGGTGTTGAGGCGGTGGAGGGAGGTGGTGGTCACATCCTCGAAAGGCAGGTGGGTGTTCGTAAAGAAAAAGAATCTAGGGGAGTATTTGACGTTTTGGGGACTGGGGAATTCGGGAGCCTTTGGGTGTGATTGATAGAAGGGGGGGAGAATGGAAGAGATTAGTCCGGGGTACGGAATGGATTTCCGGTTTGATAGAGAATGGGAAAATATTAACAGGATAGGGGAAGGGGGTTGGATGGTTGGCTGGCTTTCTTTGCTAAGAATGGCGAGGACGATAGAGGGTACGTTAATTGGTGAAGATAGTCCATAAGGGGGAAATACAGCCCGGCTCAAGAGGGTGTCGTAAGTCGTAAGTCTGACTGACTCCAGTCCCCAAAGAACTTCGCTCCTAATCACATCGATGTTCAGGACGGCAGCGTTGAGTGAATAATTTTAGGGGTATCAATATTCTTCTGATTTCCTAGCGTACAGAGCTTTCAATTCTATAGCAATAGCATATCACCAATTCCACGTCCTCGACGAAGCAGTAAAGACCGGCGGTTTCCACTGCAAGCGCTCCGGCTCGATCCTACGCTTCCCCTTGATTTTCTCTTTCAGCTTTTGTTTTTCTTTTTGTTGGAGGACGGCGTTTGTGAGGACGATGACGTGTTGACCTTTCTGATGGGGGGGTTAGAGGTAGTCCCGGAACGGAGTGTATATGAGGTAGATTCTAGAGCTGTGAAGGGTATAGAATAACGGAGTGGGGTGGGAAGACAGCTCACCGAGTATCGCAGCATATTCAAATTCTGCAACGTATGCAACACATCCGCTGTCGTCATCGTGCTCAGCGCTCCTATCTCCTCGACACTGATCTCCGGCCCCCGGCCCTCCTCCGTCAACACATCCACGACCGTTTCAGCCCAGTATGCGCGATACCCGAGCAAGCCCAAATCACTCAAAGGCTTCTCCGGGCTTCCTAGCTTCCCTTCCCGCTTGCTGAGCTCGTAGCTAAAAGCTATCAAGAGTCTCCCGAAACCCTTACGTTGATATTGTGGGAGTGTAAGGATGCACGCCACATTGTAGCCCTCTGCGGACTCTTTTTCTTTGCTGAAGTAGCCGACTAGATGGCAGCCGTGGGAGTCACGGGTTGTCATGCAGTAGAAGAGGAAGGGGTCTACGTCGTAGTATAGGGTCTTGTGGTCAAGGAAGAGTTTGCTTAGAAGGCATAGATTGCGGCACCAGCGCCGTTGTCTTCGGCCGTCGATTTCGAAGAATGAGACGTTGTCGTCGCGGTAGATTTCGTTACCGGGTGGATGTAGCAAGGTACATTTGGCGCGGTGTCTCTCGAAAGAAGTGATATTTTCGGAGTAGCTGAGACAGAATTCACAGATGTGGACCATGTCGGCAGCGGTGTAAGATGAGGGGTAGGGCGAAAAGTACCAGGGTTCCATTTCGTGCTGGCCCATTTGGATACGGCCAAGGTTTCGGACACGGGAGATTTCCGTTTGATTCTGGGTCAGGCTGCCGCCGGTACGGAGTTTCTCGATTTCTTCTTCACGGCAGTATGGGGAATGAGGCGGAGCTGAGGCTTTGGCGACTGCCGCAGCGTCTTGGATGTCGACGAGGTCAAGATCGGAGTCCTCGGGTTTTGGGGTTCCAGTAGTGAGTTCGGGAGCAATAACAGCTATCGAGGAGTCGCTGCCGGGGCGATTTTCTTTGCCGCCAATCAGAGATGGCCGGACAGCCTTCCCTTGCGCATTGCCGGTGGTCGAGGCTAACTCGGGAGTAGCTGAGCTTTTACGACTGGTAGTCGATGGTCTGGGTCGTTTCTGACCAGCAACGGCCTTTGGAACGGTCGCAGCTTTGGGGGCAGCAGACGCGGACTTTTGGCTTTTCTTACTTGGGGCTTCGGGGAGGGGCCATTCAACTTCTTGCGTGAGGTCAAGGCGAGAAGCAGGTACCCATTCTTGAGCGTATTAGATAGGACTGGGAATCTTGAAGACTTTGAAGGTCAGACTAACCATCAAGACGCTTGTTGAATTCTTCATAGTGAACACTACCCCGTAGTTAGAATAGCCTTGAACGGAAACCGAGGGCAGAATACTAGTAGACAGGCTGTCCCTTCTTGCTTTCTATGGATAAAATTTCCGCTTTGCGTTTCTCGCCATCCTAAGGTTTATGTCATTTTAGCAACATGTCGTATCAGGCGGCTGTTGCACAGCGCGCTGGAGCTCTGGTTTTCCGGATTCTTCACAGATAAGGGTCTGATATGGAAGATAGAACACGCAGTATAAAATGGATAGAAGCCAAAAGTGCAGAAAGGAAAGACTACTCTCAGGGACAGAGAAGACGGCGAACAATAAGCGAGCAGTACAAAATATAAGTCGAGCTCACCTTCTCCACAAATGCCTTTACACCGATCCTATCAACTAGGTGAGCGATTTATTTAACTCTTTGGAGCTATGCGACAACTATAAATCCCAATTTAGTACATACCTCAAAGTGCTGAGTGTCGCAATTCCCTTCTCGACCGGGTCAGGCGTGCTGGTGCGATCTTGCGATGTATCTCTAGGTGCCATATTTTTCGCACAAATCCGTGGAATTCAAAATCGAACTACTGTGATGAAATATTCGCGATGTAGATTGTTGTTGATGGGTTCATGCCGGCAAGGTCCGCGGGTGATGTTGCTCGCGTTGGGGGTGGCGTTTGAAGATTATCTACATCTTTCATAACTTTGGCTTTATGGTGTTAAATCTCACCACAAAGTAAAATCAAAGTCTCCAGGTGAAAGATTCCCATCTGGACGGCGGAAAAGCATGAAATTACAATCGTCGGCAAGACTGGGAGATGTCCAAGGTTCGTTTGCTTTGAACCCAAATTGCTTCCACCTTTGAACAACGCACTCCTCCAACCCTCTGAACCTCCGATCCTATACCCGGGACGAGGGCAATTTTGGAACAAGTGCTACTGACTGCTCTAAATTCCATCTACTTCTACTGGAGATAGTGATCTAATCTCTGGATACAGGCGTTCTACAAACCGTACCGCGCACTTGTTGACTTCCATTGGCGATCAGTCCATTTACCTGGGATGATGTCGGCAGCAAACAATAAGGACCTCCGCATGTCCTACAAGATTGGTTATACCAAGGTGGGCGTTATAAACTTTGAACCTTACAAATCCAACCTTCTCCCACTATGGAGGTTTCACAACGCCGAGGCCGCTACAAAGTCTTGCCAGAACCTGTGGGAGATATTCCTCGATTACGATGAGCGAGGTGATTTCGTGGGGATGGACATGACGCGCAATATTATGCAGATGGGTATCATACGGGCGAGGAGGTATGTTAACTACAAAGGTGGGAGAGAATACGATGACGAGGGCAACATCCTTCCAAAAAGTGAATGCCATGAGGGGAAGAAAGAGATGGAGATGGCTGTTCGATTATTCCAGAGGCACTTAGCTCTTGCGGAGACACATCCGGGCTATAATGCGAAGAAGAAAGTATTTGTGAGAGAGAAAAGGGCATGGAATAACGAACGGCGAATAGAGGATGCTAAAGCAGTAAGAAGGTGGAAATACGCAGATTCAGGGATTGAAAAGGAGGGACAGAAAGAACAATACAGCCGAGGGAGGTAACTCGGGATATGTGGGAAAGGGTTGATGGCACTGCAGCCAGTGCATGCCGAACGAAATGCTCCGCACCTCCTCCACCCTCCATGCCGCTCAACACCTGTTATTATGGCAAACGCTAAAGCGCATGCGAGCTCTCGTCATTGTGGAACGGAAAGAAAATCAAATCACCAACGATCTACAAACATCTCTTTACCAGGTCAACATGCCCTAACCTCACACGTCTTTTATGTTCTTAGTAGCTATTTGAAGAGCTCTCGGAATATTTGTCCATATCTTGAGAGCCGATCTGCATTGCCTCCTCTATTTCCGCAATCCTTCGTCCGAGGACTGAAATATACTATTCAAGGCGACCCTTCGTGCCCTGATATTCGTCCTTCTAGCACCTGCGTCCGCTGGTCTCACACTGTAGGTGTGTGCCACTTCCCAAATATCGGAGCATTGCAACAAATTGTCGCACAATTCTTTGTCGCAGCAACCTTATCGCGTCGTTCCTCCATCTCTCACCATCGGCAGAGCGCTTGATACGGTACAGTTGAATAAAAGCAGTTACAGCTTTCGTGTAGCTGGCGCCGTTCGACTTCGAGGCCAAAGCACTGCAAGTCGTGAATCTGATGTGGATCAGGAATTATGTCACGAATTGTACGGACTCCAGGATTCGCCTGGCAGAATGTCTGGCAACATTTAGATTCTTAAGAATCTGAACACAGCCGCCGAGGGTCGGCAAAAAAAGTCGTTGGACAACAAATTAAAGCGATCCTCACCAAAACGCATATCAACCTGTGGAGAAGAGTTCTAATTTTCAAATGCTTTACACCTATGACTGCAGTCCGAAATCATGCTGATCTACATGTTAGATGCTTATGAGTTTTTCATGAGTTTTGGATAAGTTCTTAGAGACAAATACTTATGGATTGAGGTAGATTTTGGTGAGGATCAACTTTGGTGTCCAACGACTTTTTTTCGTCAACCCTGGCGCAGTCGTACTGTTCCCAGTAGATAAAACACACTGACGCTGAAGCGGAAATGAGAATTCATCGTCTTTAGCTGTTTCAAGGGAAAGATTCTGATTCTCGACTCAGATACTATTTCAATAGGGAGATTGCGTGGCCTGAGTCGAGTAGGAGCCCGCGATAACAGAAGGTTCGATTCAAGCACTCTTAGTGAATGTAGCGATGGGAATAAAAGCAAGTGGGCAATGAGATATGTTGTTCGGTATACTATAATGACTGCTAAGGATAGACGATAGAACGAGGTGGTCCTATACCATACAAAACTGAAGAATCGCTATAAGGTCTCCCCGTCGGGCGGAGAAGGGAACAGATTCATAATTAGAACACGTTTCGCCACAGATGAGGAAGCAGCCATATAAAATAGCCTCTTTCTTCTCTTTAACACCCACACAACTGTCGCTGCAGGATTCATACAACCTAGCCTCAACAATGGTCTTCCTGACTCAACAATTACAAAGCATGAGCCATTCCATTCCGTCGGGACTGCTCCCCGGCTCACACGACTCACCAAGCTTTAGAACTGCAAATAAGACCACTTCGTTCCCATATCATACCAACCTCAAATCCCATACCTATCCTTTCCCATTGACTTTCTCTCCCACTATCTCAGGTCCGCCATATCCATGCATCTACAACAAATCAGCCACAGGTTCTGCCAACGCCAAGAAGACAGCTGACTCACCGCCTCTGCAAACTTGACCCATTCCTCCACCCCCTTGACAAAAGGATCGTCTCCTTCCGGCATAGCCTCATGGCCCCAAACAACCAGCTCTTCAAACGCCGCAACATCTTCCAGCACCTTCGCTTCCTCTTCTTCCTCGTCGTCATCTTCTTCTCCACCTCCTCCTCCTCTTGCCCCAGAGTCTTTCCGCCTCTGCTCCTCCTCCCCACCCACAGGCCCGTTCGGCGCCTCCCTAACCACCTTGCCCTCATACCCCTGCGGCACTCTAACCTCCCGCCCTTGTAGCCTCCGCCCGCGGAAGTAGGATTCTAGTTTGCCATCTGCCAACCACCCCATATATTATCAGCCGTTCCACTCCTGCGCTCTCAAAGCCAGATTTTGTAAATCCATCATAAGCGGTGATTGCGAAAACACGAACCTCCACCCCTCCTAGGATCCCAATACCTTTTCGACGCGTCTACGGGCCCGTCATGGTGGATGTGGCAGGGGAGGAGGTTGGGCGTGCAGGTTTTGTCGGCGATGGTGGGAGAGGATTTGAGGGCGAGCATGTTTGGTGGTTGGTGTGATGTGGATCAAAAGGATAATTGGAGGGAAGGTAGGCTGTCGCAGGTTGAGAGTGGGAGACGCGGATATTTCGTGTGCACGTGAATAGGTATCCAATTTGTGATGGTCTGGGCGCCTTTTTAAGGAGACCATTCAATTCCTGCTAAACGACCAAACTAAGGCATAATCTAAAAAGAAAAAATATATGTGAACTTTCTCCCCAACAGGCTGTCATTTGACAAGCAGAACTGTAGATTTAGTTAGCGCAGGCGTTATATCGAACACGTGGAACACTAGACCATTGAGGAGTTATTATACCAATCCACAACAATAATGTATATATAATGGATTCTATAAAAGGAAGACATCGGTCTTGAACAACGTTTCAAGAGACTTCTAGAACTGGACCACGGTATCCGTACGGATTATTCTGACCGATTTTCTTGGTGCCAAGAAGAACTTTTGTATGAGAAACTTGGTCGTAAAAATTACGAAGATTCCGACGGTTCTAATTACCACAATGCTCATTTTACCTCAATAGCGACTTCAGAATATTGCAGACTTAGAAAACCCGGTCAGTGTACCGCGGTCCTCAGAACGCAGGCGCAAAATGCAAAACACCCCTCCACAACACATTAATAGCTTTCGGAGGTCTAATGGAACAGCGTCCTACCCTAGACGAGGTCGCCAACGAGCGCGCAAAGCTAAAGTTACACCATAAAGAGTGAAACATTGCTCCCAATAACATCTTCCTCCGAATACAAGTTTGCAGTACGCCTTAGTCGTCTTCTTCCAACAGAAAAGCTCTGCTGTATTAAACAGTTCCTCACCACCAAACGCTACCAACCACGCCGCATCTTTCATCTGGTTCAGCTACAAATCCCGTTTCCCAACCAGACGGAGTATATTACTATGGTACTCGTACGTGTCGTTAGGCAGCCATGATAATATTAATGACGTGTGCGTTTTCTTCTAGGTTTAAAAACGAATCTAGAGATAGACTGAAGCCTTTGTGACAACTCGGTTCAAGTCTTTGCGCATTCGATGCAATGGCCATCCTGTTCGCGTCACTTGTCTTGAGCTACGTGGTGTGGGCCAGTTTTGCCTAGGCCAATACATTCTTAGCCAATTCATCTACAGCACCTCTACCACCCAGCGAGGACCCATACTACACTACACCTCCCCATTGAAAAGATACGGCTTTGGGTGCCGCGCTCAGGGTCCGTAGCGCTCCAGGATTAGCAAACGTCGTCGCCAGTTGTAGCGCGGCCTTCAATATTCTCTACAGGACGACGGATAGCAACTACAACCCGGCCTGGGCTGTCACCACGCTATATGTCCCACAGCCAACTTCCTCAAATTCTTGTATAGTATAAACCAAGACTTCTCTTTTTCCCGTCCACCTTATTCTCCTTGCCATCCTTTTATATTTTGTCAGCGCGAGTCTGACCTTCGAAGTTTTCCGCTGTATTATACATGCTGTATAGAATCGAAGCAAACAGCAATACACCTCCGTCATTCACATTTCCACCCAAGACTAGCACGGGGACTGCTAAGAGGCGAGCTCAACTGATCGTAACTTGAAGTTGGCGGATCTATCTCCAGTGTTCACCACCGAGTTCTCACTAGGTGGAGGTGCCAAGACACGCGCTTGGATGCTTTAGGAGATAAACGGTCTTCTTAGACTTGATGCATTCGCCTCCTCCTTTCAAAATATATTTCTGCCTAAAAGTTCAATCACCAAAGCTGAACCTCGCCAGTGTACAACACAACCTTGCCGCCATACTTCTCCTTGGTGGCCGTGGTGAGCACTTGAAACATGCCAGTTACAGAATCGTCAACCTTAGTGGGAGCCTCCTCCATCCCGAAGGTCCGCGCACCCTTGTTACCCATTTCAGTCTGGACGAAGCCAGGGTCCAAGACGAAGCTGTTGAGCCATTCGTCCTCGGCGTTGATCCTAACACCGTACCAATTCACCACGGACTTGGATGCTCCGTACGAAGCATTCGGTACCGGAGGTTGACGCCTGCCATGCCATAATCAGTTTCAAGAGTCCCATCAAGATGTTTCTTTTGTTTCTTTTGTTTCTTTTGTTTCTTTTGTTTTTTGACTTACCCAAGAGCGCCGGCCCCGGAGCCCATAGGGGCAAAGATAGGCTTATTAGGCGACTTCTGCAGCAGATCGCGCGTGGCTTGGTATAGCGATACTACGCTAAACACGTTGATCTCGAGATGCTCCAGGATTTCGGCTCGCTTAACCTCTTTTACCAAAGGGTGGGACTTCGCGATGCCGGCGTTGGCGACGACGATATCGAGGTGGTCGACCCCGTGCTTCTCCTGGAGCTGCTTCACGATGTCGAAGGCGTCCTGCTCGACCGCAGCGTCGTACTTGACCACAATCAGACTGCTACCCTTGCCCTTGGGCAGGTCGGCAAGCGCTTGGGAGGTCGGATGGCCCGGGTTACGATTGGCGGCGATGACAGTCTATTGTGGTAATTAGCCTCACTCTACACCACAGCCCACGGGTCGGATGGAAAAGCTACGTGGTTCGGCTGCGCAAGAAAGCGATTGACGAGCCCCTGGCCCAAACCACGATTCCCACCCGTAACCAGAACGAAGGTTGGCGCCATTGTGCGTGAGAAGATGCGTGAGTGTTAGTAATGGGTGAGTTTGAGGTTTGCTTGTGGATGGGAGTGAGGGAGAGTGAGAGTATATCTAAGTAGTCAGTGTGTAAATGATTTTTATATCCATAGGGGCAGGTGAAACTACTGGGTCAGGCTGCCGCTTACTCGTAGACTATCTTCTTACGATGACAAATGCCCGCGATGAAAAGTGTCCGCGATGACAAACCCATCGAGACTTTGCTTGTATTTGTAATTATGCGGTAGCATTATGCTGAGAGGCAATAAAGTCGTAACCTGTTGCGGCCCCAACAATGCCGTCTCTTTAGATCCTCTTTTTCTAGGAGAATCTACCCCTTATATGCAGGTAGTTCATACAGTTATCTTTGCCCGGATACGCAGCTTTCCCTAAGATCCGCAATCGAAGCGAACTTTCATCGCTGAATCATCCTCCTTTTCAGAACATCTCTTCTAGCAATAGTAGTAGCATAGCAGCCCACTCAAACCCCCCTTTTTTTTTGGCAGGCAAATACAGTTTGTGAGAGTTCAGTGTTTTCATATGTCTTTTTTGGACTGGACCATTTTGGCGTCAGAGCACTCGAGGAGACTGGCTTTCATATTCTGATTGCTTTTCATGTTCAAAGCTCTTCCTTCGCCTTTATAATCTTTTTTTTTTTGGTGATTTTGAGTATGTTCTTTGGACGATGTTACTGTCTTCCGGTCGGTCCCTAGTTTTCTTTCTCTTCAGGATTGATGATAGGGTCGTCGTGAAGAGGTTTGTTTCTAGTAGCTGAGGCATTTGATATATTCTTGTGCTTCGAATATGTTAAATGTTTGGGATATGTTGTTTTGATAATAGGGGTATGTTCCTGCGATCGCAGAATTTTCAACTGCCCCCTGAACTTTGGTCTTAGTAGGTGTGCATGATGTTGATTCCCCTGAGCTGGGGGGAATTTCTGCGGTAAGGCTGTGTTTGTAGGGGTTTACAACCTGCTACGGAATACATACATAGTAGGTAACTTGGAAGCTGCTGACAGACTGCTAATATGTAAATCAAATGTTGACAATCTGCTGTAGTCAAAGCCTCGGAGGCTTACCACTAATATGTTGTAATTAATGATATGTGCTAACAGACTGTCAGCAGATTCTATTCTACCACCAGGGGATAAGCGGCTAAGCATAACCGAGACTTCCCCGCCAGGATAGGAAACATCGAAAACTGTTCTCCTCGATTAAAGAGTATTATGAAGTTCGAAATGTTTTTTTTTAAGACTGTAAGATCGATGCATCGATCTTGTTGTCGAAGTTTTCAACCTAGAAATCATTTTATTGCTTATGATGTCGGAATTTCAATACATTCAATTTTGAAAGAACAAGATCAAATTTCTTTAAAATATGTAACGTGACAGTGTTTTCTGAAAATCAGATTACGAACATTGATGATGCACAATTAATAATGCATACATAACTTATCATGTTCATCGCATCACATTCAGCTCGTTAAACTCTTAAATTCTTCGACGTCAACGTTTACAATTTTGTACACAGCGTAATCGATTTCTTTTGCAATTCATGTTCGACCGTTGTAATAAATTGCTGAATTGACCAGTGCGTACTTCGTAACGCACTGCATACAAACCGATTCGAATCGTGTCGCTTACTGTACTGCACGAGTACACTTGATCCGTGTGTAATTCAATTATTATCTTTTTCATTTAAACCGGCTGTCTTTCATGAAACCACAGCTGTTTAAAGAACATACAGATGCAACGTTTTTATGAAAAATTCTTGTTTCTACAGAACTGCAGTACAAAACCCTTCTAAAACCATGTTTAACGAATTGCATACTGCCGGCGAGGTACCGATCTGAAAAAGTGCGGGGCGAGCGCGGGGGTCCTGCATGAAGATTAATGAGCTGGCGAGGCTTTTTCTTACCCACGATAAGGAAAAATGGAGGTGGACGGTGTGGGTTATCTGCATTGGAGAAGCTTATATAGAGTCCTCAGGGTCACACAACGTCCTTCTGTTTCAGTACCAGTTCATTGCTTTACTTGGGTGTTGCTTTAAGCAAAAAAAAACACGATGGGTGTTGGTTGTGTTTGGCTGCTGAGCTTCCTCATAGCACTCGCTATTGCTACGTCCAGTGACCTGCCCTTGAAGCTTGAAGTGAAGATTGCCCTTAACTCGAGATCGGCAAATGTGCACCTCTCTAAAGCAGATCATTCTGCATACCCTTTCACCGTGACATACGGCGCGTGCCACTCGTCAACTGGCCAGCATGAAGCCCACCACACCATCTCCACAGTACACGAACAAGGTACAGACCGCCTGGTGTGGATCCTTCCCGAAGACATAACCACCAATGGCTGCCTTTCTGCTTGGTCTGCACGGCATGAGCTTGCTGGGCGCAGTGAGCCTTTGAAGGTCAACAAGTATAGCAGGCAGTGGATGAAGAAGAGAGAGTTGGACCAAGGGACGAGGTTGAGTAAGCGTGCCAGCATCCCCATGACCAACGCAAGTGGCATTGATGCTGAGGGCCCTTGGTTCGATGGGGTTGAGTTGTTGAAGGAGAATGAGATTAGCAGTGTCAATGTCCAGCAGGCAAAGGCGAAGAGTATGTTCGATTTTGGGAGAGCATTGCAGACCACGTGAGCATAATACTGATCCGCTGAATGCAGGGATTGCCATTGTGGGAGCTGGCATGGCTGGCTTGATGACGTTTGTGGGTAGAACTGCTTTAACTGGCATCCGCAACAGCGTCTCTAACCGTCTCGCAGCTGTGTCTGAACATGAGTGGCTTCCACAATTTGGAATTAATAGAAGCCGGCCAAAGACTTGGAGGGTAAGCAGCTGGAATGGCCAGCGAGGCGAGTATATGAGCTAAGCGTCGATCTCAAGGCGCGTTCACACAGCATATTTGGAAGGTGGTCCGTTCGACTATCAGTACCAAGAAATGGGACCCATGCGCTTCCCGGAGACAATCCAATATGCAGGAACAAACGAGACGCTGCCAGTTAACGACATGAAGCTCACCTTCCAGCTTGCCGATGCTATGAACGAGCTGAACAAAGGAAATACAAATTTCACCATCAACTTTATTCCTTGGATCCAGAAGAGCCCGAACGGGTTGTACTATTACAACGGAATCAAGAAGCCGAACGGCCTACCGCCAACCATCACCGAAGTTGGAAATAACAAAAACTTGACCGCACAGATCCCCGTTGACCCACTTGTTACCAATATCACAGACGCGGTGCAGAATGTGGCTTGCAATCCGAAAATCATGGCAGCCGCTGCGACGAACGTGTTTACTGCACACAAGGCATGGCTTGACACCGGCTTGGGAGGCCTCGGAGGCGACGACTGGTCGGAGTTTGCTTACTTTCACAACCACCTCAAGTACTCGCTCAACGTTACAGATCAAGCACTTGCATCGTCCGACTCGAGCGGAGACTCTTTCTGGAATACTATGTATGCTGCATTTGTTACACGCGAAGGATGAACCGCTGACGAATCAAACCAGCTACGAGTGCGAATATTTTTCAGCCACAAAATGGCGCACGATTGATGGGGTACGTCTCTGTACGACTCTTGCATGCAACGCATCCGTCACTTACTGGCATGTAGGGACTAAATCGACTGCCATACTCATTCTATCCACACGTTGGTCATATCACGACCATGGACCGCTCGATTGAGAGGGTGGAGTTCTTGCCCCAGAACAATCAGGTACGATTGTCATGGAAAAACAATCTCATGGACATTGCGTTCCAGGATGCGACTTATGACTATGCGATGATTGCTGTACCGTTCTCCAAGGTCCGAAGCTGGCGGTTCCCGAACACCTGTGAAATGAACCGAGCCCAGTGAAAATTACCTCCATTGCTGACTAGTGGCAGTATTTGATCCAACTCTCCAGGACGCAATTAGCGCTATGCCATACACCACAGTCTGCAAGGTAAGGCTCTCCGCCATGGCTTCCTGGTGTTGTCCAGTTCTCATCAGTCGCAGGTCGCACTCCAGTTCGGAACGCGTTTCTGGGAACACTACGAGAAGCCGATCATTGGCGGTTGTTCCACAACCACTGACATTCCAGGAATTGGAACTATCTGCTACCCCAGCTATAACCTAAATGCCACGGGCCCCGGCGTTATGTTGGCGAGCTATACGAGTGCGGACTTCGGTCTTCGGTTTGCTTCACTGACGGAAGAAGAGCATGTCCAGTACGTGTTGAACGCCATGATTGAGATTCATGGCTCTGTGGCGCGGAAGCAGTACACCGGCAAATATAACCGGAAATGCTGGGTCCTCGACCCGCTCGAGAGTGCCAGCTGGGCATCGCCGTCCATTGGCATGCACAAGCTGTACATTCCAGCTTACTTCAAGACTGAGAACAACGTCAGTTGAGTTGTTGGAAATCGTTATGAATAGCGCGCTGACGTCGGAACAGGTAATATTTGTTGGGGAGCATACCAGGTAAGTCATGCCACTTCTTCTGCAAGCACGACTCCCCAACATTATTCACAATCATCTTACTGACCGGCTTCAAGCTTCACGCACTCCTGGAGTAACTATCCCTCGAATTGAGTCCTGTCTGACGAATATAACCGTGCTGACTATTGTCTAGTTTCCTCCGCCCTGGAATCTGGCATCCGGGGAAGTGTACAGCTCCTGCTCGAACTAGGCTTGGTCGACGAAGCCAAAGCCATAACAGAGAGGTTCATGGCTCGCTGGATAAGTATATGATGTGGATGAACACGGTAATTGGAGGACAGGATGGTGTTATGTTATGTAAGAGACTCTGGCTAGCTCCGATGCATACAGTAGACATCACATTCATCTATAAATTGACGTCTCTTCCAGCCGTCCGTTTTATATCCATGGTATGACCAAGTAATTCAAGAATCTTCTTTTCTGTGCATGCGAGGACTTGATAGGTGAGTAGAAGAACTTGTTTCCGGGTTTACGTATTCCGTAAGTAAACCTCTCTTCAGGTTGCTCGCTGACCCCTGAGCCGACTTCCAGAGACTTATCCGATCCGTTGCTGCACTACATTGATTTTTTAGGTGCTCAGGAGGATATTCCATATGCCTGACGCCAATTGCTGATCACAAACCGTATATCATGCCTTTCTTCAGTCCTTCGTACTTGCACTCAGAGACACGCGTCTAAAATACGCTATTAGTAGCGTGTGCAGAAAGGTTGCGATTTCTTTGGCATCGCATTTCGTCGCGCACCCCGTCGATTATCGAATCAACGAAACCTCGATAATTTGAAAAGAATGAAGATGAACAGATTCAGTAACTTTCAAATAATCAAATTGTTCAAGGATTTTCAAAAACGAAGCACTTTTGATGAAGAAAGTACGATACGGTGGGGGATAAACGAGCGCAGTGATAGATGGACGTCGATATAGATGTAGCAAGTACAGTGGGATGAAAAAAACAGGGGAAACGGGGATAGCTTACTCGTAATAATAATTTTGACAGTGAACACATACATCTTACTCTGGCGGGGTTGACCAAGAAAATGGCAGACCAGCTAGCTGGGTACGCGGGTACGTTGGAGGTGGGACATTCCCGTATCAAAAAGCCTCAGATGCGGTGGAGGTGAAGATATCACATATGAAGGGACTACAGTACTGTACACAGTACCTTAGGTAGGTAGAGTCAAGCCATCGTATGACAGGAGCTGGCGGCTTGCGCGCCTCCATCCCGATGTAGGTGACGCTAGGTGGATTTGATACTAGGTCGCTTCCGTGGTTGGCTTATCTCGAATCTTGGTGAATAACGGCGATACTTTGACCGATTCGACCGAGAGACAGCCACAATATTCCTACACTTGTTTGCAGGCATGTTTCATAATCCTGGGCATGGAAGGGGTTTGTTCTGTTGCCAGAGACTGTTCGATGCGTCTTACCGATATCATCATTATATCAGACGAAAAGCAAACGAGCTTCTTCTCCATGTCCCAGATCAAGTCTTGGGCCTGGACCTACCACTAATTACTGAGGATCTACCGCACCACTAGTGCTGGGTCATCACAGCTTTCCAGCGCCACAGACAGCATTGCCAGCTGAAGTATTGATTTGATCCCGCCATAATGGGTAGGTGAGAGATGACTGGAAGCCAGATGGCGGATAGATTGCCAATGGCCAATAGTCCGTCTCAAAGGTGTCTCGCGGACGACGGTAAGAGCCTTGCACCCTGGGGCTTGTCATGTTTTGCGTTGCGATACATTTATAGGGGAGTCATGTCACTGTTCTTCTCCCACAAGCCCCTCCTCTTCTTATGAGCAGCTTTTTGGCCATTGTTAGTCCCTTTACAGAAAGATAGAAAGATGTCTTCTGATACCCAAAGACCACTCGTGGACGGCCATGCCGTTGGCGAGAGCGAGCTGCAAGCCGCTTCGGACGACTGGAATGCGGAGCTGAAGAAAGCGGAGTACGTAGCCAAATTCCACGGAGACGAATTGCTTGCGGACAAGCAAAACGTGGTGACTGGACTGTTGAATGATATACGCAATGTATTCACTTTTAGAAACGCCAAAGAGATCGGGACGGTTGGATGGAAAGCGTTCACAGGCAAAGGTCTCGATGTAAGCATTGCAGAAGTCGTTGCGTCGATGTTGCCACGCTGATGTTCGGTATGCCAAAAGGTTGTTGCAGCCGCCCAGCTTGTTTCATCGATGTCCAATGACAGCCAGAACAGATCCAAGGTGATAGAAAGTCAGGTCATAGGCAAGTACGAGAAGATGCTTCACCCGCCCCTCACGTATCTTGGTGATGCTTTCCAGTATCGTGCGGCCGATGGCAAGTTCAACAGTGTCCTACACCCGCATTTAGGCCAAGCTGGAGCTCCCTACGCCAAGACCGTACCATCAAAAACTCACCCACTGGGAGCGCTCCCAGATCCAGGCGACGTCTTCGATCGTCTAATGGCTAGACAAGAGGGTGGCCGTCAGAGTACGTCTGGATTATCAAGCATGCTCATCGACCATGCTACAATCATCATTCACGACATCTTCCGTACCAACGATTCCGACAAGAACATTTCAGACAGCTCATCATACCTTGATCTGTCTCCTCTCTATGGCTATACGGAAGAGATGACGCGCGAGATCCGCGACGACAATTACAAGCTCGGATTGCTGAAGCCAGACACTTTTGCAGAAGACAGATTAGTTCGGCAGCCTCCTGGAGTTTGTATTATGTTAGTCATGTACAATCGCTATCACAACTATGCTGCGACACAACTACGTCGGATCAACGAGAACGGCAGATTTCAAGTGCCTGCCATGTTTGGCAAGCCAAAGCTCGCAGCCATTGCAGAGCGCTGCGTGGACACTCCCCAGGAAGATGCAAGCTTTCGCAAAGCGGTGCATGAGTATCAAGCAGCCTGGGAAAAGTATTGTGACCAAGGTCAGGCGCCCTCTTCCGAATACGCCCAGGCGACAGCCAAGCTGCAGGATATAATCGACAAATGTGCCAAAAACTCCCTCGAGGTATTTAACTCGGTCAAAGCATTCAGGACAGCTTATGATGCGGCCTGGAACAAGCTTGATGACGACCTCTTCAACACCGCTAGACTGGAAGTACATCCATCACTAATGGCTTCGGTACGGTGCTGACTATGTGTAAAGGATCACTTGCGGTATGTATGTAAACATATCTATTCATGATTATCTCCGCGCTCTCATGGGCTTCCACCAGTACGACACAAACTTCACACTCGATCCACGCGTTGCTATGACAGAACACAAGAACGTTTCTCGCGGCATCGGCAACCAAGTCACCGTGGAGTTCAACCTATTATATCGCTTTCATTGCGCTATCTCGCAGAACGATGAAAGCTTTACTGAGGACTTCATGAAAGAGATGCACATCGACTATTTGGAAAATAAAGAAAAGGGGGAACTAGAGAAGAAGAAACAAGATAAGGCCACCAAGGCGAATCAAGACGAGGCTACCCAGGAACATAGAGAGTGGGATCATTCGAAGAGACATGAAGAAGCCATGAAACCTGAAGTTGCCTCTTGGGACCCGAAAGCGTTGTCACTAAACCAATTCATTGATCTCATGCGAGGTTCACGCAAGCCACCAAAGAAGCCCTGGGAGCGAGAGTTCGGTTTGAAAGACAAGGAACAATTCTGTTTCCAACGCAACTCTTTCACCGGACTTTTCGATGACGAGAAAATGATCTCGCAGCTTTGGAAGTCTATGGATGATCCCATTTGTCAGTTGTTTCTTCGGTCCTTGAATTCCTCACTAATAAGTGTGCCGCAGCGAATTTTGGTCCACGCAATGTGCCCAAGGTCCTCAGAAACGTGGAGCTAATGGGAATTCAACAGGCAAGAAAGTGGTATGTCTTCTCTTATCACTTGGTTGTCTCAACAACAGCTGATTGAGATGCACGTTATAGGGAGATTGGCACTCTGAATGACTTCAGAGACTTCTTTGGCATGAAGAAACACAAGACCTTCGAGGACATTACTAAGAACGCGAGTGTTCAAAATGCGCTCAGAGATCTCTATGATCATCCTGACAAAGTCGAGCTTTATCCAGGTGTCTTCTGCGAGAGTGATGCCAAGATGGGTGACGAGTACGTCTTCTTGAAATTATATTTTCTTCCCTTTTGGTACCACATCTTGATTTGCAAGAGTGGTTCGCGAGCATGTTCAGTGTGCTTCCAAAAAACTTCTCATGGCTCCAATCGTCCACTTGAAAGAGTATCGCTGACTCCGAAATCGATGTCCAGCCCTGGACCTAGTGATGTCGATGCTGCCCTCTGGGCTGCCATATTTTCTGACGCGATCACGCTGGTGCGATCTGACCGTTTCTACACCGTTGTAAGTGCAGCCTATACAGCTTGAAATAATAGTATAGAGATACTAATATACCACAGGACTGGAACACAAACTCTTTGACATCGTGGGGCATGAAGGAAGTCACGCCTGACAACGACGTATTGAAGAGCTCCGTCTTCCATCGTTTGATGCAGCGTGCCTTTCCCGAATGGTTTCCCTATGACTCCATCCGCTTCTTCCATCCATTTTACACTGCGGAGAAAAACGCAGAGTTCGCGCGGGAGCAGGGCTACGCAGCGAATTTTAAGATGCAGTTTGAGCCGTATAAAGATTGGTTATTGCGACAGCCAAGCTTCAAGAATGACGTTAGCGCGTCGGATCCTAGGAAGCCTCCCAAGCCGGTGTACCTCAGCAAGTACGCCGATGTGAAAGCGTTGCTCGCCCAAAGGCCGGAGCCTGTCATCAATCCTGCCTGTCTCGAAACTGCTTCGCTCCCCGCAAAGGTCGTGGATGTGCTTGTTCATGGTCGAGCGAAGTATAATTCGACGTCGAAAGACAACGACTCGCCAGATAGTACGCAGTTGACAATGGATTACTTTGCTAACCTCATGAGAAAGATCGTCCAGCGAGAGGTTATCACTGTGGATGGCGGGAAACCTATCTACCAGATCGATGTTACCAGAGAGTGAGTATCTACTTCAATCGTGAATCACTTTCCCCATTCTAACATCTTACAGCCTAGCTATTCCTGTGATTACCACATATGTGGCAGATTTCCTAGGGTTCGGTGATCGTATCAGAACAAACGGAGACTCGAAAGCGCCCTATTCGGAGAATGAGATCTACCAACACATCACGAATTGCCAGGTATTCTTGTCCTACAACGCTGATGAAACCAAGATGTGGAAACGACGTGCGGCCTTCAAGACGTCAATGCAGTTTTTATTCGAGCTGGCAGAGAGCGGTAATATTAAAGAAGCAAACAAATGGCGGTTCCCCAAAGTTCTTTTCGGTGCAAAGACAGATACCCCCGCCAACCATATGAAGCAGCTTGGAATGACGGTCGCGAAACGTATACTCGAGCAAGAAAACGATACTGGGAAAGCTGCGGCCATACTCTTGCTGACAGCTCTTGATAGTGCTTATAACTCTGTGCTTGCCGTATGTCTACTCTATTCCAGCCTTTACGCCAAAGCAAACTGACACCACGTAGTTCACTGCTGTTCTCAACTACTTTTTGGACGACTTGTACAAGTTCGCACACCAAAAAAGTACAAACACCACAGATGCGAAGGCCTCCGGCACTTGGCTGGACATCCAGAAGTTGGCTTTGAACGATAGCGCTACCAGCGACAAGGAAATTAAAATACTTGTTTTGAAGGCTCAAAGACTTAGCATTAAACTTCCTGTTGTTCGAAAAGCTGCAGCGGATGTGGTTATCAGTGATGAAAACGGTGTCGAACTTTTTTCCCTGGAGGAGGGTCAGACTGTTGTTTGCGATATTGTAAGTCAAACCTACTCTTCGCTCCCAAGCCTCTTTCATGGAAGCTCCCGTACCATGTCGCAATCCACATGTGCTCATCAGCCTGACCACCACCGCACAGCATCGCGCCATGAAGGATAAATCCAACATCAATTCCGAACAAGACTACCTGACCTACGGCTCCAGCCTAAGCCAAGGCTTCGTGCACTTCAACCCCAAAGAAACAGCCGTGCTCGGCCTCACGGCCATGATAAAGGTTCTCGCGCAAATGAAGAATCTCCGCCGAGGCCACGACGCGCAAGGAAGGTTGAAGAAGATTAACATTGATTCCACTTACGAGGGTTACGCGAACTTCATGGCGCCGATGCGCATGAAGAAGATTGCCTATGAGGTCGAGCAGGCCAAGAAAGAGGCCAAGGACGCTGAAAAGAAGGCCAAGAAGACGGACATGGAAGCCAAAAAGCGGGCGGACGATTTAGCCAAGGTCTTCGACACGCGCATCTTGAAGCCGAGCACGGAAACCTTTCTCACACCCGAATGGGACGAAATGGTTCCTTTCCCGACCAGTAAGCCCTCCCATTTCCCTCCTCCGTTATCTCATCCCACATTCCGCTAATCCCACCCCCCCGTTTCAGCATGGAAAGTCCGCTTCGACGGCTACGGTACCAGCGACTACGGTGCCAAATTCGCGATGCTCCGCAAAGATGCCCTGCCCGATGATGTCCCACCGTTCTACCAGCCGCAGGGTCCAAGCCATTACGGCGGCTCGTTTGCTGATGTGGCTTGTGGCCCGATGCCGGCGGATGCGGTGGACGTCAAGTTGGGCGGGTGTGGGGTGCCCGGGGTTTGAGCTGGGCGGTGGGGCTGCTGGTGGTGGAGAGTGGTAGTGGGGTTGTGGGTATAGAGTCGTATTGGCTAGGTACTTTGGAAAGTGCGATTACTCGGATAATATCAGTGTTAATGTAATAGCAGGACATACTGTATGTGTCTCCACTAGCGATGCTCCCGCATGCTCTCGCACTTAATGGTTATATTACAAGTCCCCCGCTGAGGCTATGTATTATCCTCTTCATCGGATATGATTACTACTTGTAAACATAACCTTTTCAGATTCCTCATCTCAGTTCTATTCCTCTCGTTCGTCTACGATTAGAAAACATCTCATCCGAAGTCATGGGTAAAACCCCTAGCGTTCTGCGTTCATCAAGGTATACATACTTGTTGGAATACGAGGTCATATGGGGCATATTGATATTTTGGTTGTTGTTGTTAGGAGGCTATCTAGGAGGTGGAAGGTGAAAACTCTACTGGCGGGCCCCGGCCCTACCAGCCCTATGAAGGCGGAGATTACCATCTCCCCTATTTCCAACAATACTCTGAGACGATAGATTGTGAAAAGGGATGCAGGAAGTCATGGCGGGTGGTGAGTGAGATGTGGGGGTTTTAGATGGGTGGATGGGTTGGTGGAGGGTTGTATGTAAGCGTTCGAGTTGGAGGAGGAGGAGGAGGAGGAGGAGGAGGAGATAGGGAGATTGATTGGGGGGGAGGGGGGGGGGGGGGGGCCGAATTGGACAAGGGACCGAACGATAATTGATCAAAGTCGAAATTTTCGAATCAAATTGTCCAAGCGGAGGTGACACGGTGTTTTTGATCAATCGGTCGATTTTGTTTCCTGCCTTTCATATTCCAAAACAAAGCGAATAAAGAAAACCAACTTTTACCAACTTTTCCCCTGATGAAGTGTAGATCTGATGATTGTTTTGTGCCCCAATTGGCGCTAGTTCCAATTAGGCTAGCGGGCAGCGTTCCTAATTAGGAACTATGTTCCTACTTTCGGGTTAGTTTTTAGTGTGTCAACCGAGCATAAGCGGGAACCCCGCACCTCTCACATATAAATTTGAGCCTACCCACCGCCTCATCCCCATTAGAATTACTATTATCGCTATCGCTGTCGCTGCGTTCTTTGAAGCTATTCAGATCACATGGCTCAGAGGTTTCAGTTTGTTTGTAGGTTCATCAAAATTCTTTACTCCCCTTCATCTTCTGACACTACTGTATATAGACTGCCCCCGCAACTTCTCTATCTCTCATCGACACTCTGAACTTGTCAACGATATCGTCTATCTTGAGCAACGTCGAAGCGATACGATCGATGAGAAGAACGTGACTTTGATCTATGACTATGGCCTCGAGGCTCTGTTTTCTGAGCGAATTAGACGCTGAGACAGAGACAACGCTGTCGTTCGAATGCAAGATCTATCTGATCGCGAGACGTCTTCAAAATTGCGTTGATCAAGAAGCTTTCGATTGTTATCTTCAGCTTTCTTCTCTGCATCTTTGACTATATAATGCACTGTATTCGGCATGAGATCTAAAGATTTTCCTATAGAAAGTAAAGAGTTTCCTGAGATCTCGCTCATGACCGTTGCTGCAGATCTAATTGCCGGAGGAATTTGCTGACGATCTGACTTGCTGACTCGCAAGGCTTCCATTTTAGCTGTTCCCTTTGTAAATCTCTTCTTATGAGGCATGATAGAGAGTGTGTAACGAGATAGAATTAATAGTAGTTCTGTTGAGTAGAAATGTGGTTTGTTTGTAAAATTAGGCCGCTTATGCTCGGTTGACACACTAAAAACTAACCCGAAAGTAATTGAACGACTACTCCTTCTGCTCCTACTATCTCCTATTGCTTCAAAACCCCCCACCCCGCGCAAAACTACAACCCCCCCTAACCCCAACCTCAACAAGCCCCATAGCCCTCTCAGCCAAACGCGCAATCTTCCTCGTCTCGGCTGAGGTGTTATCCGGCTCTCTAGTGGCGGCCTCGAATCTTGTTTTCCAAAAGTCCCATCGTGAGCGGCTGAGGCCGGGTTGGCCGGTCCAGAGCTTTCCGCGCGTGGCCCAGAGGGGGGAAGTGGGGGCGAGGGCTTGGCCGGTTCTGTGGTGAGGGGGTGGTGGGGATTAGTGGGGTGGGGTGGGATGGGGGGTATGGGATATCAATACAAAGAGAACTGGTTTTTTTAAGACTCACCCTCGTTTGCACGCTTCAAAGAACAATTCCCCAGCGTGGATCATATACTGCGCCGCAGCAGGGATATCAACATCCGGCAAGTTATGCGATTCCGAATTGTCTTCAAGACCGGTGCTTAAGATGAAGAATGCGTCATCTAGACCTGTAATCCTCTCTCCTGGGTTCTCGACGTCACCAAGAGCGGAAAGCAGACGAGCAATGAAGCGGTTCAGATGGATGTGGTCGCTGATCAGATCCGGAGTGCGGTGGCGCTCGTCAATTATATTACCATAGTTCGACTGTGTCGTATCGCCTATCGTTACTACCATCTCCAACACAAATTCAGACCGCCTTTCAGCGGAGAAGCTCAAGGGTGGGGATTGCATGATGCAGGCCACCAGGCTGACGAGTTGAGACTGCAGGAACGGATATTCGCAGGCTAGGAACACGGTTTGCGTGCTTAGGCTGGAGAAGTAGGATGCAGCGTCCTCGGTTTTGCGAGTGGCGGCGATGATTTCGGCGGCGGCAAGGCGGGGGGTGGTGTTTCCGTAGGTGAGGTCGTAGAGGAGGGCTGTTGCAGGATCGGCTTCGCTGTCTTCAAAGATGGCTTGGTGGAGGCCATTGTTGATTCTCGAGTGAAGGGAGTCCTTGCTATCCGACGGGTTTGCGTCTGAGGCTTGTCAGTGTTTCAATTTACTGCTTGCCTTCTCCGGGTTGCAAAGGATTGCTTACTAGTGGAAGCCATGATTCAACTGCTTGAGAAGGGTTTGCTGGCTAAACAGGGTAAAAAGATAGGTATCAAAGATCTTTGAATTATGAGAGTCGTTTTGGGATTCCAAATGAAGCCTCGCATTACTCTAAGATGTTGGGGGCTGTAGAAAAGTAGTCGTAAGGAAGGCATAAGATGACAGAATGACATATCGAAATCATGACTGTTCCCTCGGGCTGTGTATCACTGACAAGGTACGATGTAGCATACCACGTATCTATGCAGATTGCGACATGTCCGCAAAAGCAACGCTGGACACTGATGCTGGAGATATCATCTGCATTATAGACGCCCTGAACGAGTGCGAAGAATTGGGACGAGTTGACCTCATTCAAGCTTTGGACGGTTACTACAGTAATCTTATCAACAATCAAGAGCAACACACGAGATTGAAATTTCGGATAACTAATCGTTCCTATGTCTACATAGAGCGCGATTTCGAGAGCCTGACCTCCAAGTATCCTACTATACGGCTTGCCGGTGAAGAAAGAAACAGAGTCAATCAGTCGTAAGATAGGTCTTGTCATCAACGTCGGGGTTCAATAACTCGGACATATATTAGAGCTCGATGACTCCGTTCGGTTCTTTCTAGAGGAAGAACTTTTGAAAGTTAAGAACCGAACATATCTATGGCTACATCTTACTCTCGACGCAATTCACCATCGCCTAGAGAGCGTTTCGCAAAAACAACTTCGTATAATCATCGGTACAGTACCTGACACAGTCGACAAAGCCTATACAGCAATACTGGAGCGGAGTGACAACATGGCAAGTGCCACGAAACTTCTCCATATTACAGTAGCTGCTCTCAGCCACTGACTTTGCGAGAGATGAACTAGCCATGACAGTGAAAGAAAGCAGTACATCGTATGAAGATCTTGATCTTGTCGGAGAAGAACGATATCGAATCATAGTCAGGAATCTCTGTGGCCTCTTTGTGAGCGTGATTGACTCGAAGATATACTTGATTCACCAGACAGCAAGAGAGTTTCTAATCCTCAACCAAAATTCCATTCAGCAACTCCAGCCCACCCCTACGGGATCCTGTTTGCAAACATGGAAGAATTCGCTGAAATCGGAGGAATCGAATCTAATCCTCGCACAGATTTGTGTCTGGTATCTTTTGTTTGCCGTATTCGAAAGCCATCCCCTCATTCAAAAGATGGCCAATGGGGATGATAATCCTCGTTGGTACAGTACATCGCTTGATAAGAACATCGGAACGAATGGTTATGATCAATACACAGCAGAACTTTACTTCTTGGACTATGCTGCGCAGCAATGGGCTGTCCACTTTCGAGAAGCTAAAGTTGTGAAACATACGGCATTGCTCAAATCCGTAGCATTCAAAATCTGTGATACTCGGAATATGCGATCTTCAACATGGTTTCTGGTGCATTGGGGTGATTTCAGCCCTGATAAAGTGTGCCCTAATGAATTTACCGACCTAATGGTGGCGTCTTACTTTGGCCTCGAAGGCGTGGTGCAACTGCTGCTGGAACTAAAAGCCAATGTGAATTGCATGGACATTATAGGTCGAACACCGTTATCATGGGCTGCGAGAAATAGGCACAAGGCTGTGGTAAAGCAACTACTTGAACGGACCCGGATGTGGGTTTGAAGGCCAAATGTCAACCTACATTATTCAAAGCTACGGCGGGAAAATACAAAGAGTTTGATAAAATTTGTGTTCAAGCAAAAAGCCGACATCAACCGCAGAAACACGTCAAGTCAGACCTCGTTCTCATTGCCAATAATTTATGGGCTTGACACGACGATAAGATTGTCCGACAGTAATTTAAATATAGATACAAAAGATTGGACAGGCTAAACGCCGCTGTCATTGGCTGCGCAAAATGGGCATGAGGCTGTAGTAAAACTACTGCTTGAACGCAAAGCCGATATGGAATCTGAACATGAGCAATACTTTTGCAAGATACCATTGTCACTAGCAGCTGACAATGGGCATGAACACGTAGTCAAAGTACTACTTGAAAGCAAAGCGAACATTGACTTTACGGATACTATGAATCGAACATCATTATCGTGGGCGGCCGAAAGAGGAGATAGAGCTGTAGCAGAACTGCTGCTTGAGAGAAATGGAAACATAGAACACAGGGACGATGATGGAAACACACCATTGGCACTCGCAGCGATGTAAAACTTATTGCTGGAAGAAAATGCCAATTTTGACTCCGAAGCTAGCGAAGGTCAGACACCGTTGCGCATAGCAGCAAACCATGGGCATGAACATGTCGTCAGATTGCTCATTGAACACAACGCTAATATGCCTGCAAAAGCTTTCATTAATGGGGGCCTGACACTATTGACGTGGACAGTGGAAAAGGAATACGAACAACTGTTTGAGGTGCTATTTGAACGAAATGCCAGCATACAATGATCAGACACCATTATCACTAGCAGCAGAAAAAGAAAATCTGGTCATGGTCAAACAACTTCTTGGAAGAAACCCCGACGTGCATTTCAAAAACAAGTACGGCCGCAGATCCTTGTTACTGACCACCAAGAATGGACACGAGAGCGTGGTAAAACTGCTGCTTGAGCGAAACGTCAATATAGAATCCAAAGACACGAACGGCTCTACCCCGTTGTCATTAGCAAAGAACCATGGGCACGAGGCAGTTGCTGAGCTTCTGCTTGAACATGAAAGACTCCTAGACAGCGGTCAACGCCGTCCAAGCCCTCAATTATGACACTCTCTTGCAGCTTACACGCGGTACGTCACTCTTCCAGCCTTCGAAATGTCCAAAAAGACAGGGTAAATGCCGACCCGCCTGCCTTCACAACATCCCATAACATGTTTTCTATCTGGCCTCCACCTGCCTACTCAAGCCGCGCTCGAAGCTCTGCACACGCCCAAATCCAAGGCCAACCGTAAAGACTATTCCACAAATGCGAACATGAGCTCCTCCAAAACGCGCCCAGCCAAAGAGCCCTTTCTCGGAGCCGCAAAACGGTCAATCCCTTCCGAGAAAGCCCAGCTTTATTAAGGACTGTAGTATTCCAAAGGGCTAACTGGATTTCGGATTTCCTCACAACGTAGGTGACCGAGCCCAGGCAGCAGCCGAGTTCCAGGGAGCAATTTTGGCTCCAATCCACTGCTCTCCACCGAGCCCAGGGCAGTGCTCAGGTCAACTTACTCTATGCTCAGGCAAGAGCGGCAACTGCTTACCTTTACGACTGCCTACCTTTACGGCTGCTCACCGTTACGACTGCTATCCAAATGTGGTCCACCCTAAAGGATCAATACGAACAGTCGGATCTTACTACTCTACACCTGGCAATTAGGGAGCTCAATCAATCAAAGCAATCGGACTTCAAATTCAGCTGTTGTTCCTAGGTTTTGACTTCTTGCCAAATTTGGCTACCATGCTCTTGGAACTGAAACTCTCCTCTTAATTTGACCTTTTATCATGGTCGACTAGAGCGATAGCCATGTCGTCGATAGATAGCTTGGTTATGTTGGTCTTGGCGCTCTGTATCAAGCCGAAGACATATGGTTTCAGGCCTTCATTGAGACTCAGAAGAAAGAGATGACTCATTATTCGAACCGGTACTTCTTCGCCAGCGTTTGAACATCTGGTGACGGCTCGCTTGAGTGAGTCCGCATAGTCCTGTATGGATTTGAAGTTCGATTGCTTCGATTGAATGAGTTCCTTGATTATCAGGTGGAGAGTAGTAAGGTCTGACTGTTCGTATTGGTCCTTTAGGGTGAATCACATCAGAGTAGCAATTTCTATGTTGCCTATGTGTACTCTGGATCTCTGTTCGGTACTGAAGGTGATCATACCGCAGGTCCTGTCGTTCTTATCTTCCCAGTGATGGATAGCACTGGCGTACTTCCTTTTGACTGCTGTCGTGACGTTGGACCGTGGGATTTCCGGTTTCCCCAGTTTCCCCGAGGTGACCCACCAGAGAGACCTTTGGCTTTCAGGGCACTGATTGCATCTATCCTCCATGATTCGTAATTCTCGCTCCCCTTTAGCTTAGGGAACCGATAGGTATCCGAACTTTCCATCGTGGTTGAGGTATGAAGGTAGGAATTTGGTCGATAGGGGAAAATCTCCGCCGATTTTTGGTGACAGCGAGTTCAATGCTTCTTCTGACCCTCATATAACAATAGTGCTGAGGGGGGGGAGAAGGTCGCGGATATGGTGTAGGACCTTTACTGGCAGCATCGGAAGTTGAGAGGCCTTGTTATTGGCAGGTCAGGGTCTCTTGCTAGCCAGGTTGCTCGGAGTTGAGGTTAAGAAGCGTGGCGATATGTCGATGCAATTCAGAACCTATTACCATGTTTAGATTTTGCGAGAGAAGACAAGATCTGGTTATTGGTCAAATTGAATAGTCAACCCCAAGTAACAACTTCTCAATGCCTTCATTAATGTGAAATATGAGGGGAGCTTGGAAGATGATTTGCACCAATCTGCAGCCTTCACATCGATAGGTAATTGTCACCAGCTAGCTGCTGGAGAGATGTAGTTTCATATCTCGAGCTAGGCTTTTCGCCAAAGAATACTTGCTATGAGGCTTGCGGTTGGTAGACACATATTCGTCTATGGGTTGAGCTCTCTCATCGCTGAACCCACGGTTCGTATTTAATACTCATAGCGTTCTACAGGTGTGACGGCAACTGTTTCTTAGCTTATTCTGCCATAAGATATGAAGTTAGATTTAGTACTTGCGTTGTCAGGCACGATTTCACTTGACGAATCCTTGAGAATGTTGAATGCTTCTACTACTGCAGAGGGAAACAGACATGGAGACAGGTTGGTAGGATGTTTTGTTCTAGCTACATCCTCCGCGACTCTTATCAGGTACAAGTTTCGAAGTCTCTAGTGTTCTGTAAGTTTCATATCACCAACCTTCATGGGGTGATAAGATGATTGCTGTCGGTCGAATGCTCGCCACTCATACACATGCTCATGCGTACATACTGTGAAGTAGGTTGTTACAGCAAGAGTTGTCAAGTAAGGGACCGCTGATATTATGCCACCTTCGTTGCCTCTTTGATCGCAGGAGATCTTACATCAGGAGCACAATGGATGTTCTGCGTGATATCCACTCACTACACTGTAGCATTGGTCATCTATTTCTTCCCTGCCAATGCGCATCGCAGATTAGCGTATTTCTTATTGAAGAATGAATTCCTTGCATACCCATTGGTTGTCCAACCGAGAAGAGTTCATCGTGCTTCCTCTTCTTCGCATTCTGAGCGAGCTCATCCATAGTGCTCTCATCGTCCACGTACTCTGCAGAGGAACGCCTTGCCGCTCTACGCTCCGCAAGCTTGTTCTTTATCTCCCTCTTGGTCTTACACCCCGCCGACCTTACCAGATCATCCTGAGTTTTCCTATTAAAGGCATTCGGCACATTAGGAATCTCTGGGAACAATAGCTTGAATTCTGCAGCACGATCCTTGTCTTTCTCTGACTGAACAATCATCTTAGCAGCGTGGTATTGATGACCAGTCTTGCCACGGAGCACCTGGCTCATGACCTTAAAGGCCGGGATGCCCTGTGCCTTCGATGCGTCGTAGAATGCCTTGGTCTCTTTTTGAACGCGAGCTACCTCTGCTGCTTGCTGCTCATTTGATATCTTCGTTTCGGAGTGCCATATAGCCCGTGATTGCGGAAGAGGGCCAGCCGAAACGTCATGTCCAGCTCTTGCCTGTTGATGATCACTATGCTGTGCTGTACTACTTGGATCGCCAGCTATTCGAAGTTGCTTCGCCTTAAGTTTCTGCTCTGGGGTCCATTTTGTCTTTTTTCCAGTCATGACGAGGCCTATCAGTGTTAGCCGACTACGCTCTAGGGGGTCGGAATGAGGTATTTACCTAGTGAGCTGAACCGTGAAGTAACTTCTTGAAAGGACGAAGACTTTATCTGAAAAAATCTTTGAGCGAGGATTGACTGAATAAGCTTGAGCTGTAAAACTTACAACAAGGTGGGATTCTTAAAGGGAGTTAATGCTAATGAGCATGAAACACCAGAAATAGAAGTGAGGTGAGGTTAAGGCCACAATATTCACTTCCTAGAAAATGGCATGGAAACTTAGAATGTAGACATCGACTTGCGCCGAGCTGTTAATCGCCTTTTATTGCTTTGGGGTTTGTTAATCAAGGCGTCGTTTCATCAGAGTGGTTACATTTTCAGATACACTCTTGAACTACATTCAAGTCTCATGCGTGGCTACGATATGTTGGATTATAGATTTCGCAGTATATTAGAAAGAAATGTCAATAAAAGGCACTACAATAATGGAGGGGAGAATTTCATATTTTTATTTGATCTTACTTGACAATGAAGCGATTACTCACCTTTCTGATCAGTACCCTTTTCTTCAGCAGCTTTTGCATCCTTTCCTTTTGCTTCAGTAGCAAGTCTCAACAAGTACCTGACATGCGCTGTCCCCTTCATAGCTCTGGCCTTGGCCCTCTGCAACTCCTCAGCGTTCCGCTTCCTAACAGCATTCTTAGCTCTTAGGAGTGTAAGCTGGCTCATGGCCTTATTTCTCGCTTTCTGCAAGTCGTTAGCACAAACTCTACAACTCGCTGATGGTCTGCGAACCAGCGTTGCGTCTTGTTTGGGACAAACCAGTGCGATGAATTCTGGCGCGGGGGAGGTGCTCGAATAAGATGTGCTTCGGTACGCACGACAAGCTATCTCCCGGGTGTGGACTTTGTGCCCGGACGGGCAAGCCAGGATCTGTGAGTTACACATGGTGCTGTTTGAGGTTTTGAATATGCAGTTTCCGGATGAAAGATGGCTTATCGGTCTTCGATGGCGGTTGAGGATCGACGGAAAATGGAGAGAGAGAAACACGGAAGACACGGATCTTGTTATACATCAAGGGTAGAGGTATAGTGCTTTATGAACGGCCTTTGTGAGAAGAAAGAGGCATTATCCAGAATAAAACTGGATCATTGTACGAATCGTGATAAAGGAAACCCATGGCTTTCACAATGGCAGCGTTGTTCTTTAGACCTCACTTTATGCGGTTGTAACTCTGGTAGTATCTTCCTCGTAGCTGAGAATTAATCAACCGCGTTGTATCTTACAGCTATCTGATTGGAAGAATAGAAGAGTAGAAATATTTGTACCAGATGGAACCAGTGAAACCACGCTAGATGTAAATTACAAGTAACAGGTAACATATTAGACATTTGTGCTGTCACACTCCTCAATTTCGCCAGGAAGAAGAAGTCTTACACCTTTAACATCTTCTCTCAATCAGAAAAATGGGATCTGTGGTCCTCCCTCACTTGGTCACAGGATGGCATGTTGACCAAGCCATCATGGGTGAAGAAGAGCGCCTGGTCGTGATCCGCTTTGGTCGAGACTGGGACGCCGACTGCATGCGCCAGGATGAGGTCCTCTACAGTAAGCTTCCGCCTCCCCAGGTCTCCCATTTGACTTGGCCCCAATCTTCTCATCCCAGCTGACCCCACCGCCAAAACAGGAATCGCCGACCGCGTCAAAAACTTCGCCGTCCTCTACGTCTGCGACCTGGACCAAGTCCCCGACTTCAAGCAAATGTACGAGCTCTACGACCCGATGACGCTGATGTTCTTCTTCCGCAATAAGCACATGATGTGCGATTTCGGGACGGGGAACAACAACAAGCTGAACTGGGTGCTGGAGGATAAGCAGGAGCTGATTGATATTATTGAGACGATTTATCGCGGGGCGAAGAAGGGGAGGGGGTTGGTGGTCAGTCCGAAGGGTGAGTGGCGTTCTATTGCTTGTGGAGTTTGGTTGAGGAGGGGGTTGTGCGGGGATGGTAGGGTCGAGAGGGTGAAGAGCTAATGGTTGGTTTTTGGGCAGATTATTCGACCAGGTACAGGTATTGAGCGGCTGTGAGGACCTTTTCGAACGGCCTACATCAAGTGTGTAATTGCAGAGCCAAGTTCAGAGAGAACCATTTAACGGGATGGACGAGGCGCAAATCTTAAATTGAGTCCTGGCATGGACCGCTGCATGGAAGACGTTCGGTGGACGAGATCAGATTTAAAGTTGGGAGTCCAAGGTGGAGTCCCGGAGTGGAACTATTTAGAGAGTGGAGGGAGAAGAGTGGTTTCAGCAGAGAGGGTCAATGAACAAACGGTCGGTCTCACTTTTTGCCTAAAACAAGCGACTTTCAACGTTTTGCTAATGCTTCCTTTACGTGAAAGATGGCGATATGACTTGAACATATGCGTGGAATAAATGGAGGTCCACAACCCCCATGCCAGACGGCGATGCGCTCCTCCAGTCTGGGTTGTCGTGGAATTATTGGGGAATCTTTTCTCCAAAGATTGGTCTTCTTGTGTCAGTTTGATATCCCCTTGTGCAGCTGTTGTCAGAAAGTCTTTGCTATACATCCCACAGCTCGCACGACTATACAGCTCTCAATCCCTCCTAACCTTCCCCTTCACTCTCGCAACCAACTTCGTTACATCCTCCCCCTCCCCTTCAAAGTAATCCACCGCTTTCTTCCTCTTTCCCTTCTTCCCCAAATCCTCCCCATCTCCATCTCCCCCTCGCTCCCCTCCTTCGTCATCCCCATCCCCATCCCTCCTCCTCTTCCTCCCCTCCTCCAACAATTCCCTCATCCCCCCTGTCCCTTTAAACCTCGGATGACTCGGATCAATCGCAAACTCACTCCTCTCAAAAACCGCTCCAAACCTCGGATCCCGCACATCCATCTGGAACTCATCTTTCCCCTTTTGCTCCAGCGCCTCTTTCTCGCGCCCGCTCAACTTCCGCTTCTTCTTCTTTTTCAGCGCGGCTTTTTCGGCTTTGGCGAGCGTGGTCAGGTCGAAGTGTTTGATGGTGGAGGCGGTATCGTCTTGGACGAGGAGTTCGAGTTCGGCGCGCTGGTCCGGGTCGAGGACTGGTTTGGCGGGTTTGGAGGACTTGGGCTTTTTGACGGTGGACGGGGCGGTGAAGAAGGGGTCTGAGAAGCCGAGGTCTTGGCCTACTTCTTTGGTTTCGGGACCGGCGGCTTCGGTGTCGTCGGCGTGGTTGGCGCCTGGCTCAGCAGTGGTGCGGGTAGCCTTTAGCTTTTCCTTTCGTTTGGATTTTCGCTCTTTCTCCCTTCGAACGTATTTTTCGACGGTTGTCTCTTCACGCTCTGGCTCGTTCTCGAAAACGGAACCTTTGTTTGGCTCGGATGTCAGGCCGGAAGAAAATGTGATTTGCATGTCTCCTACAGGGGCGCTCTTTTCTGCTCTTGATTTTCGCTTTGTGGCGGGTTCTCCTTGGAGGCCGAGGAGTGAGCGCATACGTTGGCGCTCAGCGTCTTTTTTTGAGAGCTTGAGGTCGGGTTTTGCTGTATCTGCGGTTGGCTGATCATTGGTCGGACGAGTTGAGGTGGCATCAACCACCACAGGCTCTGGAGCCTCGTCGTCAGAGCTGTCGCTCCCGAGATAGGCTTTCAGATCGTTTTCATCAATATCCGCTCTGCTGCCCGAAAAGGCTTTCTTCTGAGCCTCCTTTCTCGTCACATCGTCGGCATCCCATGTGAGCCTGACCTTGCTATGCTGTAACGCATCTGTCACAAATTCATTTGGCTTGTATCCGTCCGGTATCCTCTCGCACTCGTCTCGCGGTTTGTCGGTTGAAAAATCCGTGTCGTCGGGTATAAAACGTAAATCGAAGAAATTCGCAGTTGTGAGGTATTCAGTGCCGTCTACAGCTTCGTAGATTGTTTGAGCAACTTCTTTGGAGGAACATATGAGGACGGCGTAGAAGTAGCGTAATCGTTCGAGCTGGTAGCGGCGTAGTTTTGCAGAGTTAAACTCGTGACCCGAGTCCTCCTTGAGTAGAGACTTTTTGATATTCTCGTCGTTGTCGTCGTCTAGAATGTCATCTTCGTCATCTCCAGAGCTCGAAGACGCATCGTCTTCTTGTCGGTTAGGTCTACTCTGCGCGAAGATTTCTCCCGGAGGTCCTTCCATCTCCTCCCTCTCCATCCGCTCCCTGCCGAACTCACTAGGATACACCAAGATTTTTAATATTCGCCCATTACCAGGCGTGAAACTTGAAAAGACAGCCATGAGATCGGCCGCTCGTATATTATCCCAGTCTAGATTAACAACCGCTATCCGCGACGTGAGCTCCCCCATGGGTACATCTCCTTCTTGCTCTTCTAGCATGCCAAAGACCTCCTGTCCCTCTGCCTCTTCCAGACTATCATCTTCAGACGAGCTCTCGTCTGATGAAGAAGAAGGCATCTCTTCATCTTCGGCATTCGCGCGCCGTAGCTCTGCTTCCACCTCGTCGTCCTCATCCGCCTCCCCATCTGGTCCCTCATCCTCAATCCGGTAGTACCTCTCCAGTTCCTTCTTCCCCGCTTCCTTTGGCAACGTGCTCCCATATCTATCGACTTTTGCTCTGCTCGAGAACGCCTCATCGCGCAGCATGTGCGCAAAGCGCTTGTCGATTTGGACATGGGTGTTTTTCCTCGAGGGTAGGCGGAATTTAGGGTCTGTCTGGATATTGGCAAAACGAGGGTCGGCTAGCAAATAGTTAATATCTCTAGAAATCCACCAAGGAATAAACATACATATGGTGTCGCTCGGCAAGGTTCCTGAGCTTCTGAAACCCTTCGGGGCCTTTTGCCGTGGGGTGGGTGGCATTTTGACTATATCCACAGATGTATTCGGATGAATCGGCAAAGCCAATAACAATAATTGAGGCGGGTTATCATTAAGGCTCTGAAGGGATAATCAGAGCTCCCTGCTCTTGTTTTCGGAGATTCCGAGAGTTCTCGAATTCCGAGTTTCTGACCGAGGGACGCACAAACGAGAAAAAAGACACTAGTCTTATCGATAAGGACGGACCAGAAGCACTGCCCTCCCCCGGTTTTTTATATGTCCCCCGTGCGCCCCCCAAAGAGGTATTGAAGATATCAACGTCCTTTAAAAATAAATACTGTAAGGTAGATACTTGAACACTTTACATGTTCTTATCAAAATCAATCATAAGATCTAATTCTGAACTGTGGCAGCTGCATTTCACCCCTTCATCGGCTGTTACATCTGGCTACGAGGCTGGCAATTATCATGTTTGGCGAATTGTAATTCGTACACGAAAGTCCGACTGTCAGACGGTCTTTCAGCCTTCATAAGCCAAGAAGGACAGCTATGACCTGGAGTCTGGCTGCTTAGGTCCCAAGCCCGGACTGTCCGGCGAGTCTCTTTGTGCTGCTACTGGTCTGAAGTAGGTATATTTATATCCTTCTTGTCTGGCTCGTCTTGACTCTTGACTCCTCGAGAAAGATGATGGCAAGCCGTCTTCGTTGATCGTTTGATTAGTTGATAGCCCTGGAGTAGATAAAGGTGGTCGGAGTTTGCCGTCATATTGGGTTCGCTTCCTAGTAAATCGCGCTGTCACAATGTGACAATAGTGCATATCTTTATTTGGACGAGTAAACTCTCGGATTTGGGTGTTTCATCACTACTTGTTCGTCATAGCATTATAGCATGGGGGTGTAAATCTCCGCCCTTTGGGAGCTGCAGCAAAGGATTCCCACGGATTCCTGGATTTATGCTTGATTCTTTCGACTCGGCTCCTTCAACCAACATATCAAAAGCTTCATAACACCGCCTAGAAACAAAATCAAAGCAGAGTCTTGTCGTCTTAAGGTTTATATCAATATCTAGACTCTCGACAATTTTAGTGGTGGATGAGACCAGGTTCTGTCACTTGAATCCAACAATTGCACAGCCATGTTCGTGAATGTCTGTACGCATGGCGCAGTGGAGCAATCAAATTGTATAGGGAGTTGCGGCTGAAAATGATTTGTTATACTCGCTTTCTGATATTTCTTGTTGTATTTTGTTGTCACCTCCAATCCTTTGGATCCTTTGCTCTACTGCAACGGAACAGTTTTTCTTGTACAATGTACCATCCCACTCATCGACTAAATCTCTCTGGCCTCACATTCCTCTTCATTCTCTTCTCCTGCTCAACCTTCGCCAGCGAACCTTACGCCATATGGGTCTATCCCGCTTGGGGCCCTGATGCGACCACCACCCTCAACTACCTCGACACCATCAATGTCTCCTGGAAAAGCAACTATCCCAATCCCTATCTTGCCCGATGGTGCGAATCAAAACCGCAAGTCTGGACGCGCTGTACGTCTCCAAAGACCGAGCTCCTTCCCCCCTCCCCAAAGCTAAACATCTCCACCAGGCTCCGACGACCCGGTCAACTCCACCGGAACCCTCCCCATCAAGCTCGACGGCGGCAGCATGACCCAAACCTGCGGCCCCAACGTCGGCTGCCACCTCGAGCTCCACGTCCCCTCCGACATCTCCACCTACGACTCCAACAGCGATCCCTTGCACGTCACCTCAAACGCCGCCGCCCAGCCTACAACCTGGAGTGCTCAACCCACCAGCACAGCTACAAGCCAAACCCCAACCACCCAGCCCGCAACCACAGCCTCAAGCTCAAACACAACCGCCCACCCCGCACCCACAAACACCACCACCGCACCCTCGCCTTCAACCTCCTCCGCACCCACCACCCTCTCCCCCCCGGCCAAAGCAGGCATCGCCCTCGGCGCCATCTTCGGCTCCGCCCTCCTCGCCCTCCTCGCCTTCCTCACCTACCGCTTGCGCCGACAGAGCCGCAACGCACCTTCAGACCTACCGGAGCTGGGGAAAGGCTCAGACAGCTTCTCGTGGCAGGGCAGCCAGCAGCAAATGGAAGTGGGGGAGCTGGAGCCGGGGGCGGTGGGGGAGCTGGGGGGGACGTGGCTGAGGGAGTTGGAGCCGGATCGGACGTGGGTGCGGGAGCTGGAGGGTGCGCCGGTGGGGGAGGAGGTGGAGCGGAGGGGGGAATTTTGGCGCGTGGTTGGGAATAGAACCGTCTGATTTAGTACATACCGGTATAACACGCATATACCCCAGTGTTTAAGTTTATTCTCGAGTATACGAGGTAGGGATGCTGGGTCTGTGCTTTTGATAGGTCCAAAGGGGAGCTACATTATCTACCTTCTGGATGCGACAGAGGACACCATGCGAAGACGAACCCCAGAACGCAATGATACCAAAGACCCATCCAAAATCCCAGCTCCGCGAATCCTGTCTACGCCTAATTACCCGTCACCACGTCATAACATCATGGATATCATGCAATATAAGACTCGGCTTGTAAACCCCCTCACCGACCCCACTGTCGCTTCTCACCTCAAGTCACCATAGGCTCCGGCTCGCCGCTCCGATGCATAGTATCCTCATGACCATCGTGCACCGGATCCAACCCCAAATCTATGCGCTCCGGCAAGTCCTTCTTCGCCTCTCTCGCCTTCTGCTCCGACCACGCGCGCAGCCTGACCAGGTCGAACAGGCGCGCTTTTGTGCGCTCGCCTTGGCTGGAGTGGATGGCCTCGTTGACGCGTTTCGCGACATCTTTGCGGAGGTTGGGGTTGAGCAGGGCGGCTAGAGGGGGGGCTAGTTTGTCGGCGGGGAATATTAGGAGGGCCATGGTACGCTCGAGGTCTTCGAGGAATTCGGGGTTGGTGGGGGCGCGTGGGGCTAGGTGGGTGGTTGCGAAGTTTAGGGCTGGGGTTATGTCGGCGTTGTCGGATGTACATGTACGGATTAGTTCGACTAGCTGGAGGCGGAGTAGGGAAAAGTGTAGAGACGAGTCTTGGTCGAGGATCTTGAGCGAAGTGGTCAGTGGTGATCTTAACGGTTGGCTTGGCGCGGAACAATATAGGAGTGATGGGTTTGCTCATTTTGAAGACTGAAGTAAGTTTTGTTTCTCACCAGTACCCAGAAGGGTGTAAGAGTGGTGCATGAAATGTCTAATCATTGCAAAGCGGGAATTTTCTTTCTGACGCCAAAGACAATTGGGCTAACAGAGGAGACCTCTGAAGCTTACCTGAGGGTTTAGCTCGTTGATCTTCTCAATCGCACTTCGTATGTCTCCTCCATAAATTGCGTTACGTATCTCCACTCTTTCCCGTATTGACTCGACATCTACTTGTGGCTGTATGTTTGCTTCAAGTGCAAACTTTTGAGCAGCTGACGGATAGCCTTCGCTGATAAGGTAGTCCATGATGACGGAGTTGAGGTCACTGTCATACCCGGTATCAAAGGTCAGCGAATGAGACATCCTTGTGCCGTTGATGAAGATAGAGTCGCCTAGGCCGAAAAGCTCAAGAGAAACGAGGGATCAGATAGACAAATTAACATATTCTCCACAAGGTGATTCGGAGAGATTCCCAATTTGATTTTAAATCATCATACAAGTGTTGTTGGATACAGTCTGCTCAACACGCGGTAAATGTGCGACACACTCACGTTTTGGAGAGTTTGACATCTTCTACACGGCGCTCGAAAGGGTGCCGTGTCGGCGTTGCGGTAGAGGTTGTCGAGGAGGTCTGGGAATCGGAATCAGCTCCAACCTAATTTAAGCCGGTGGAGGAGAACGTACCATATTGGAAAGTAGAGCTGCCTGCTCTCCATCTGCCACAAAGGTTCCCCGTAGTGGTCAAGTCTACTTGACCGCTGAACAAGAAGGGGCTGAATTATGTCTTCGGGATGTTCGAGGCTGTTGTAATATTTGTGCCCTGAAGTTTTATTGGGGCCCGGTACGTTAGTGTCTCTCGTAGGGCTGCAGGCATTACTTTATGGTCGACAACATTGGAGATGAACAACCATGGGTACACTTCGGTTAGGTCATGGAGAGATGAGAAGAAAGTTCAACACTTAGGGAAGGGTGTTATCTATTCGTAAGGGTGCAATATATATATATATATATAGAGGTATCATGATCTCGAAGTCTGTAACGCCTTTCTCGTTCTCTTTTGTTGCTGCATATGATAATGGAGAGAGCACACTACTCCCCACCATGGGCTGATACAAGCATCATTGGTATTGCCGGGAGCTCTGGCTCGGGGAAGACTTCATTAGCTGTCAAGATCGTCTCTTCTTTGAATCTACCTTGGGTGGTAATTCTGTCAATGGTACGCGGCAAACGATAGTCTGCAACTAGAAGGATGCTGAATATGTTAGGATTCATTCTATAAGACTTTGACGCCTGCGCAACATGCCTTAGCACATAAGAATGAGTATGACTTTGATTCTCCAAGTGCCATCGATTTCGACATTTTGGTTGAACGTCTGAAAGACCTCAAACAGGGGTGAGTAAATCCTGTTTGAGAACAGGAAAACCGTGGGAGGCTGATAGAAATCAAGACGTCGAGCAGACATTCCTGTCTATTCGTTCCAGGACCATCAACGCCAGTCCAACACCACGCCGATCTACTCCCCTCATGTACTTATCCTGGAGGGTATCTTCGCATTGTACGACCCGCGTGTCCTAGAATTGCTGGACATGAAGATCTTTGCACAGGCGGATGCGGATTTGTGCCTTGCGCGCCGAAGTACATCTTTCCGTGGAAACGTTGCCTTGATGGCTTGGTAGCTGATGCTAAGAAGAAGAAAGTTACCCGTGATGTGAGAGAAAGGGGAAGAGACATAGAAGGATGCATCAAGCAGTGGATTTCGTACGTCAAGCCAAACTTTGGTCGTTATGTACAGCCGCAGCGCGAAGTTGCAGGTATGTCGACCACCATGTGGAATGCGGGAACTCAGACTAAGGCCAGAGCATATAGACATCATAATTCCCCGTGGTGTCGAGAACCGCGTAGCCATAGACATGGTGGTAAAGCACATCCAGCGAACTCTCGTTGAGAAATCGAAACAGCACCAAAAGGAGCTACAGAGACTTGGGAAGCAAGTGGAAGACGAGCCACTCTCACCAAACGTCTTACTACTTGCGCAGACAAAGCAGATCATCGGCATGGGCACCATCATCCAAAACCCCACAACCGACCAGGTAGATTTCGTCTTCTACTTCGACCGCCTCTCCACTCTCCTAGTCGAAAGGTAAGAAAAGCCCAACCTCCCAAGAAGAATTCAAGGCTATACTCACAAGCCCCACAGAGCAATGGGCAACCTCCCAACCTCCCGCTTCAACCCCATAACCGTAGAAACCCCCCAAGGCAACCCCGCCTGCGGCTACCGCATGCGCGACGAAGTCAGCGCCGTCGTAATCCTCCGCGCCGGCAGCTGTCTGGAAACGGGCCTCAAGCGCGTCATCCCAGACTGCCGCACGGGCCGCCTGCTTGTGCAGACAAACTATCGCACCGGCGAACCCGAACTGCACTACCTCAAGCTCCCAAACGATATCTCTACGCACGGGAGCGTGCTACTGCTCGACCCGCAAATGTCTAGTGGGGGCGCGGCACTGATGGCGGTGAAGGTGCTGGTAGATCACGGGGTGCCGGAGGAGAGGATTGTGTTTGTGACATATTCGGCGGGGAAGACGGGGGTCAATCGGTTGCTGAAGGTGTTTACGGGGGTTAAGGTGGTGGTGTGTAGGCTTGTGGAGGATTTTGAGGAGAGGTGGATTGGGGGGAGGTATTTCGGATGCTAGAAAAGAGTAGCTAGCTAGTAGAGCCCATTGAACCAGGCTTCGTAAAAAAATCCCTCCGTCTGTGTGTGGAAGCCATGAAGTAGGCTAGGTAAAGAAAATCCTCCGTTTGTCTGAGGAAAAAAGCGATGTCACCTTTAGAGGCAGTAGAAACTAGTAGTACAAGAATGGTGTTGAAAAGAGGTGCTGAGCCATGACATGTACAATCCTCTCTCACCTGTGAAATACGCATTTGAAGCCCGTCTTCGCCAATCGAAAAAGATAACAGGAAAGGAAAACATTAGGTGTATGACCGAGTCTTCGGAGGTTCCTAGGCCGGGCCCGAGGTGAGAGCCTTCTTTACCGTCTGCGTGGGACAATCCTTGGACAACTCCTAATGACGGAATTAGTACGGCTTTCGATGGACAAGTTACGTTGAGATGACCTTACCGCCTGCTTTTCCGCTTCACGGATTTTCTTCTTCTCTAGCCATATGACGGATCGTTTGAAGGCTTTTAGCCCTTCTTCGAATGTAGAGTAGTAGAAGAAAGCCTTCTTAGGGTCCGTCTGTCGAAGTCGTTGGCTGCGGTATCCCCCAAAAATCTTCCTATTTCCGAGCGTAATTTCGTCCAGGTTGCCAAAGATGAGCTCCTTGGCGTCGACGATCGGATAATGTTGACAATACGCTCCGAGCTTTTTAGAGTAGTGGGGGTCTTCAATGGCGATGTCGAGATTTGTAATATTCGGGCACATTCTAATACTCTTGAACGCTTTTTTGGGGTTGGAGTCGCGATAGTTCAACTTGAGCTTTCGGACTTGTTGTCGGCCCTCGATGCCAATCTTTTTCAAAAAGGTGACCACTTGGTACATTTGGAAAAATTCAAAGCAGTTGTTTGCAAAGAAGATGTTTGATGCCTCGTCGAAGATCTGGCGACAGGACATGGCGAAGCGAAGGTTACGCCATTTGGCGGCTTCTCTGTAGGGGAATTTGGCGCCAAAAGTATGCGAGGGGTTCGATCCGATAGGCTCTGCGCTTACAAACATGAGGTTGTATATCATGGTGCGAATCTCAGGCGGAAAATCGAAAAACTGGATGATGTAGGGGGGTGAGGCAGGTTCTTGAACCTCTGGCTCGGATTTTTGAGCCTTTAGCTTGGATTGTTCGAGCTCTTCGAGCTCTTCATTGTATGTTATTCCTTCCCCGGAGAGCACGTATTTGTACACTTCTTCACGCGGAATTTCCTTTGGGTCTCTTGCCCGTAGGCCTGTTTCTCGGAACGGCTTTACGAAGTCACTGCAAAGCATTTTGTGAAGTACTGCGCTAGGTCAGGTAAGACCAAGTCAGAGTAGAACAATCCGAATGTACTTACGCTGATATGGATGTAGCTGTGTTTACGAAACAACCAGTGCCGGCGTGATTGGGATAGGACGTTCTGGATGACGAGGGCACAGTTCTGATGAAAGTGAGTTGAAGTTTGGCGTTCGACCGACGCGGAATATAAGCTCAAAGGCGGCAGCGCGTTTTCGTTGATTGATCCGAAAGTGTTGTTTTCCGGGTGGAGTGAATACCTAAGGTACCCTTATTAACTGCCATAGCCATTAACGTTTTTCCGGCGTCCGAATTGGTGCCAGAAGAATAGCTAGTCCTTCATCATAGCTTACCATGTGCGGTTTTTCCGAATGGTGATTGCCATACTGAAGGTGATCTTGGGTATATCATAATAGCTTTCGCACTCATGATACCAGAGACCCCTTATGAGAAGCACATTGTTAACAGAGGTCTTCCCTTGACCTTGTAAGTCTGCTTTCCCACGTTTCTGGAGGCTTTGTCGAGGATATCGTCTTCGGTCAATTAGCTTTGCTTTTCGCAGGGTGCTGGCCATGGAACTAAACGAGAAGATGTTTAATACGCATGAGCCACGAAGATCTGATTATGCACATTGTACGTGCCCAATAGGTGTGCTCAAGCTATAAGACTCTCCTTTCAGAAAGCATGGAGACACAAAAGGCATATGGACGTGAAAAGAGAGATGCGAAATTGATTTTTGATGAAACGTCAAGGCTGTCTGTCAATTGTCTTCATAGACAGCCTGTAGACACTCTCTCTATCAAGAACACGGTCGTCTGAACTGTAAAGGATTCTCTTACAAGGTTATCATGAGATTGGTAACGAGAGTACGGTAAGGTGCCCTGGGTAAGGTAATATCTCGAGAAGACGTCAAGTTTAGGGCTGGGAATCCCTTCCCTCATCTGGTTGGTCGGAGTACCGAACACTAGCCTCCCCGTTGAAGTGCCGACGCGGCGACGACACAGCCGACACAGCGGATACAGCGGAGATAAGGTACTTTATGATGTCAAGTACACAGTACAGCAGCCTCCTCCTCTCCTCCTCCTGCACTTCATGCTTGACCTCTCACGCATTTCCTCACCTTTTCCCCCTCACGTTTCCTACTGGCTCGGTTGGACCAGTGCCAGTCATGACGTTCACACAGGAGAGTTCGGGACGGCTATTTAGCTATAACCACCATGTCCGGCCACCTTAGATTTCAAATCCTTCTGCGTGCAGCTCATCCGATACCATAAATTACCCTTTAGAATTGGGGCCATTGCGGCAGTCGCCAGTGTTGTTGGCTCTGTTCTCTCGCAGCGAATCCCACAAGATCCAGGCCGCGGTGGTGTGCCTATTGAGGTTGTGCATATCTACAACGACGAGTACCCTCAAGGTAAACCAAGGCGTCACTTGGGAAGCACCTAGACTCCCTGGAAAGACCTCGTCTGACAAGAGGAATCTAGGCATCGCCGTATCGTCTACAGGGCGCAAGTTCTCAAACTACGCTCGCTCACTAGATCCAAATAATATCAGGTGCACCACGGCAGAGTTGACGGCGAACAATACGGAAACACCATACCCCTCGCTTGAGATGAACTCGCCGCCAGGTGGAGCCATCAATTACACGACAACGCCAGCTACGGGTGCGAACTACGAGAAGTACCTGATAGACGTTCAGAGCGTGGTCATGACCCCAAAGACCGCCTATGGATACTCGACACAGGCCGTGCAGCAATGCAGAACGGAACGAACGTACCAGCCAGCGTAAGAGGGCCGAAGCTTATCAGAGTAAATCTACAAAACGACACCATTTCCGAGACTATTGTCTTCCCACCGAACGTCGCCTTTGCGATTCCGTAAGCTCCGCCTATCCTGCCGCTCGTTTTGCCATCACTAACAAAATCCTCTAGTACATCAACGATATGCGCTTCGATCTCCGCCCCTCTCTCACAACCTCCGGTTAAGGGATCGCCTACATGACCGACTCTAGCCCTAAAGGCCGCAACGGCCTCATCACAATCGACCTCGGCACCGGAGAATCCTGGCGTCACCTCGACAACACTCCCTACGTGCGCCCCGAGAAAGGCTACACCCCCTTCATCTGGTGCGAAGTCGTCTACTCCCATATGGGCGCCGGCGCGCCAATCTCTCACGGCAGCTTTGGCGCGGACAGCATCGCCCTTAGCGCGGACGGAGCGACCCTGTACTGGAGCGTCGTCGGCGGGCGTTACCTCTACTCGATCCCCACAGCGCGCCTCCGCGATCGTAGCCTCACCAGCGAAATCATGGCCGAAGCCGCCGTGTCCAACCACGGTCAAAAAGGCGTCTCGGACGGCCTCGAAACCGACAGCAACGGCTTCATCTACGCGGGCAAATTTGAAGACAACAGCGTTGCGATCTTCAACCCGGCCAACGAGACAATCACGATTTTCGCAAGGGACCCGAGGATCGGCTGGACAGACACGTTTGCGGTGGCGACGGATGGGTACATATATTTTACCGAGAATCAACTGTGGAGGACCTCGATGTTTTATGCGGGGACGGGTCGCAGGGTCAAGCCGCATGTGCTGTTTCGGGCAAAGCTGCTGGGGAACGGGACGAAGGTGAATTTGTAGTAGGGGAGGAGAGGAAGGATTGAGTGGGAGATGATAAGGACTCGCTCGGTGTATATATTTGCTATAGAAAGGAAATAGCCAATGCGAAGTAATTGGCATGACCTTCTCAACGCTGTTCATCAAAAGATTCTTCGGTGCTCCGGGTAGCTGTGAAAAGTTTTAGAAGTGAGCGAATTGGGGAAAGGAAGGTATACGATTATTCTGATAGGTGTCCGCCGCTGTAAATACTGTAGGTAAAAGTAACTCCGACAGGATTCCATCACTGGTTGATGTTCGTAAGCCCCCCATCACTCATCACCCGTGTGTGTGTGTTGTGGAGCTGGGCGGCGCAATGGTCACTTTTTCCACTTTGGTCCACCCATTCCCTCAAATATACGTATTGCTACTATGGAATATCCGAGCTACAGTATTCCCCGCCATCCTCGGTCCCTATCCCCAAAATCCCCATCCTCAACTCCTGTCCTCAACTCCTGTCCCCATTGCCCTCGTCCTCACAAGCCTCCCTGAGTCTCGAGCGCTCGCTAACCACACTGTTGCCGATGCGTCGACGAGGGGAAGATACCGCGTGTTTCCGGATGATGGTAAGGGAGGAATATGAAAGTAGTGAAGGGGTTCTTTGTCGGATTGTGAGACTTTGGAACCGAGAGATCTAGACTGTGGGACTTGGGTTGGGTGACGATTGCTACCACGAGGTAGTTGACAGCGCCTCTGGCCCTGCACTTCGAAGCTGTTGTGGTATGGGCTACGAGCGGTGAGCCGTGCGGAACGGAGGTTGGAGTTTATGATGGAAGGGTAGGTGGTGGATCTTGAGCGTGAGGGGTGGCGGGGGGGTGGGGTGGTTTTTGGATATTCTCCTCCGCTCGAGCTAATACCTCATATCCGGTAGATTTATGCGAGCCGCTTTGGTGGGCGCGGGGTGGTGTCAAAATAGTTGCCGTAAAGCCCCACCATAGCTGCAAAGAGGAAATCCTCAGGTTCCTCTACCGCATTCGCTGACACGGGCCCGAACCAGAACTGTAGTGTATGTCTGATAGTTAGAGACGTTGGGCGACAGTAAGGTAGTTCCTGTTAAAATTGTTTCAATATACAGTATCAGTTATACGTTGTTGGTAAAGACTTGATTTCCACAGAGCTGCCGATTATATTTGTCCTCTGCAATTCAGCCCGGCGGAACTTTCATTAACCCCGAGACCGTCGCACTAAGCTAGTGCATTTTGGAGTCTGACAGTAGAGATGTTGCAGGGATGTTGCGAGTGGTGACTTCATGTACCTGACCGTTTACAGCAAATTAACAAATTGAATGCAAAGTTCAGCCGAATGCTCTTTGTGCGCTGAGAGCGAGGTGAATTGAATTGAATTGAATTGAGCTGAGTTGTCTTGTTTGTCTGTACAAAGGCTGGCTATCGCCCGACTCTGCGTAGTAGAGATCCAATTCACCTTCGTTGTGCCGTTCTCAACACGCATGATCCGTTCACAGTCTTTGACCCCGCATGCCCCAGCAAACAATGGCGATCCTCACAAGTTCTTTTGATTCGCTGCGCACCTATGCTGGTTCGTTGACCTGGTCGCCTCTTGTCCGCTTCTCTCGCGGCACTGTCCTGGGTCTGCTGCGGCGTATCGTGGTGGGGCAGATTATGGTGACGGACAGTGATGGCGCGGTAACCGTGTGTGGGGCCCGCAAAGTAAAAGACGGGACGCCAAGTACGGAGTTGAGGGTCCTGAGGGAGACGTTTTGGGTGCGGGCGTTGTTGTTTGCGGATATGGTGAGAGTGATTCCTGTGTTGGTCTGAGTAGGAAGGTTGGACGAGGGCGGTTCTCGTTGATTGGGGAAAGAGGGGAATTGTTGGCCAGAGCACGAGCTGAGCGAATTCTTTTAGGGATTCGCGGAGAGCTTCATGTTGGGTGAGATCTCGTGTCCAGATTTGGTTGCTTTTTTCCAGGTAAGTGAAGAGCCCCCTGCGCAGCAGGAGCAGAACATGTGTTGACCGGGGCAGGTGTTCATCCTCAACCGCGCCCAGCTATCGAATGCCACGACATTGACCTCCTCGATCGCGTCAACCGTCACCAATCTTGCCCGCAGCACCAATACCCTCGCCAACTCTCAATTGAACGTATCCGCCCATTACGACATCAGTAATGCCATGTTCGCAGCTTTCCTCTCAGAAGACATGACCTACTCTTGCCCAATCTGGTTACCCAAAGATGATCCGGAATCTGGCCTTGAAACGCTCGAAGAAGCTCAAGAAACGAAGCTCCAGTACTTCATAACCCAAGCAAGGATAAAAGAGACAGACCACGTTCTGGAAATCGGTACTGGATGGGGCAGCTTCGCGATCGCGGCAGTGAAGAAGACAGGGTGTAGGGTCACGAGCTTGACACTGAGTAAAGAGCAAAAAGAGCTGGCGGAGAAGCGTATCGCAGCTGAAGGGTACTCGGATAACATCAAGGTACTGCTCTGCGATTACCGAGCCTTGCCGGCACCCAAGGGAGGCTTCTACGACAAAGTAGTGAGCATAGAGATGCTGGAAGCTGTTGGGCGAGAGTATCTGGATACGTACTTCGAATGCGTTGATAGGCTGCTGAAGCCTCGTGGAGGAATCGGCGTATTCCAGTGCATCACAATGCCAGAAAATAGGTACGAAGCGTACTGGAAAGGCGAAGATTTCATAAGGAAATATATATTTCCTGGAGGGCATCTGCCGACAGTGAGTCAACTGGTTGGAAGTATAGAAAGAGGCTCGGAGGGCAAGTTTGTTGTGGACAATTTGCTGAACATTGGCGGCCACTATGCGAAGACTTTGAGGATCTGGAGACAAAATTTTGAACAGACCTTCGATAGCAGGATACGGTCGGCTTTACTGGAAGAGCACCAAGGCATGACAGAGAAGGACATCGAGTTATTTAGGCGAAAATGGCAGGTATGTAAACATTCACCATGGATATCCCCATAACAATCGCTGATCACACACATAGTACTACTTCACCTACTGTGAGGCCGGTTTCAATACCAAGACCTTGGGGGACATCATCATAACCGTAGGCCGCGAAGGAGCGACTGAGATGCTGGAAGATATTCCTCTATAGTAGGACTTGGCTTGATATACCACTGCCACTGCATTGGTCTGGCGTTATCGAGCGGCTTGAGCGTGCTGTTCTCATTCCCCCATGAGTTCCCGGATTGCAAACCGGGTATAGACTTTTCTTCTGGCATCCAGCTGATAGGCTGTTGTCCCATGTTCTAGATGGTGGCTCTTGTTGAGCAATCAGTTGAGGGCCGGTTGTTCCGGAACTAGACAGAAATTTTTTCTCTCGAGCGATAGATGCAACATTCTCACTTTCTAACCTTTCTTTTATTCCTCCTTTTACGAGGTACTTTCTCCATGTCATTTGCCGCAGCCTCCGGAACGATCTTTCGGCTTGTGCCCCATTTCTTCGCATGCTCCCGCTCAAACACCTCTTTCTCCCTCCTAAACAGAAGCATTGTCGCCCTCGCGTCTTCTATGCTGGAATGTTCTCCACCTTGGATATCCACGCCCAGAACTTCACGAGCCAGCTTCTTCAAGCCTGGTGTCTTGCCTCCGGCCAGTTGGCGAAAGCCTGGGTGCCTACTGGTGTCCCTAATATCCCTTCTCGGATGGCCTAGTAGTAACGCGTCCAAATCATTTCTGATAGAGTGCCCAACCAATACCTTTCCGTCGAGCAATGGCACAACATCCGCCTGTACAGCTTCGAGCGTGCGGGCGGACTCCAGTAGTCGCGGCGTAATTCCTGACACAAACGTCCGGTAATCTGTTACAGCTTCCTTGGGCTTTACGAAAGAGTCGTAGAGCTGATGACCATGATAGTTGACGATGGAGACTCGAGCAAGAACCGAGTCCGTGTCTGGGGTGGGACCAACGCCGACCATCTCGCAATCAATAGCGATGTATTTGCCCGCTTCAGCCGTGGCAGAGAGACCATCATTGATATTACCCTCCGCGTGCTCTTTGTCCGGTATCGATGTGCTTTTGATAGAGGTACCGTAAGCTTCCGCAAGGTCTTTGGCCGGGATATCATTGTCCTTGGCCCATATAGCCAGTGAGGCTGAAGGGGTAGCTTCTTTAGGCTTTGACCAACCCAGTCCCATACCGCTACGTTTAGTACTGGCCTGTTCTTTCCATGCAGCAGGTCTTTGGAGCTTTGGCTCGACTTTACGGCGCTTGAGTGCGCCGTTGCGCTGCGGTTGTAGGACGTCTTCACTGGCTTTGCGCTTTGGAGGCTTAGAGGTGTTTTGCTTTAGTGTAGCCTGAAGCTTTTTCCAGTTGCTGGATAAGTCTTTCAACTCCATCGTTGAAAGACCGCTTATTCTGACATGATGTTGCTTGTGTCAAATTTTAAACCCCGCCTGAAAACGCATGGCAGCGAAGTCGTATGAAGTTTGATATTGGCGCATCCAGCACTTTCTCATCCATTACCTATTTACAGCTACCTAGTGATACAACGATGGCTAATACAGGTCAACAAGGATCGAGCGAGCATCGATAATCGGCTGCGTGCTACATTGTCATGATTTTCTATGGCCAGGATGATGAAGTATGATGTTTGACTGGTAAAGACTGATTCATCAATTGCAAAGCATTTCAATAATCTCCCGCTCACGACGATATAGTGAGCCGCTACGTATTTTGGTAAAGGGCAAGAAATGGATATAGTGCTTGATTCTATTGTATGTACATCTTCGCACTGCCAACACGAACCTCAAAATCGCTAGTGCGCATTGTTCTTGTGGTGACCTGTTTCGAGTCAGTCGTCACAGTTGAAGGATTCGCGGGATAGATACAGTACTTACGAAGATGGAAATAGTAATCGTTACAGTAGCCAATCAGAAGAAGAGCACCAATAATGTGGGCGAGTGCTATGGATGGGGCAGTTAGCTCGAAGGATATCTCAAGGACATTGGCAGCCCGGGTGGTAGGCGACATACGCGCAGCAGATGGATTCTTTCCGAAGTACCGAGCCTGATATCTTCTGAGCAAGCCCGTGGCTTTGATTTCTGGTGCTGGACCACGGGGTAGCTTTTCATAGAAGCTAACGACACGCTGCATACGGGCAGCGTCTTGAGCTGCACCAATGCCCTGTTTGAATGCATTAGCATGATCGTCCTAGCATGGCTCTGTCTAATCCCAACTGATGGCTATTTCCCCAATGATATACACTGAGGGGGAGTATATGGACATGAGGCTCAAAGTAGCCGAAGTTGTAGGATACTCACACTTTGGGAGGCAACCTAGAGCAAGATATCAGTGATATACCACAATCGAATGCAGGAGCAGAGCGGACCTTTGGCGGGATCAAGGTCGAAAGAGCGCGTCGAGTTATGAAGCTCATTGTGAAGTCACCTTGTATCCGTCAGTATCGATATTCCCTAATGCCCAGTCCCATATAGTTGAGGCAGTGTCAGACCTGTCGAGATGCAATTGTCTTCCCAGTTGGTGAACCTCGAGCGGAGATGCGGTCGTGATCTCGAGCAGAGCTAACCCGAAGGGGCTTAGCCACTCACGTCTGAGGTCCAGACTCCAAAGGCAATTAAGACGCTGATACCAATCTGGTTGTACAAAGCATCATGGCACTATTGCGCCCCTGTTGTGGAGGGCGGCTACTACCATCTGCTTTACTGACCCGTCAGCATATAAGGACCACCCAGGCTAGGTGGGCAAGTCATTCATCCAGCGATAAAGTTCTGAGTTCTACTCTCGAACCAGCTCCAAAGACCGAAAGCTCAGACTCTCCTGCTGCTACGGCAGGAGACTCATCTATGATCAGGCACGAGGACTCGTCGGAGGGTATGGTAGAGCACCGGTCAGACTTTCACGCTCCGACAGATCATGGAACATCGTAAGGAACTCCCAAGTCGCTCGTACATGTACCAAGCTAAAAACCTAACCCAGACAGTTTTCACCAATACCAAAGCGTGTGATGGATGGTAGTGAGCCTGGGGATCTTGTTGCTGCAGCCGTGATATCTGGTGCACCAGTTGAGATGCAGGCACGAACAGTCAGGTAGGAAGAACTTTCTGCTGTTCCCGTCACCGAAGCTTTCTCACAGTATACCAGGATATACCGTCCCGCGAAGACAGCTACACAGTCAGGAGACTGGCACGGGCATCAATGGCGGATGGATTGGGATGTACTAGGAAAAGGCTATCGATGGGAAAACCCGCTCATGGGGTGGCAATCGTCGGCGGATCCTGTTCAAGGAACACATTTGAACTTCAAATCACGGGAGGACGCCATTCGGTTTGCTCATAAGCAGGGGTACGAATACTTTGTGCAGGAACCGAACGAGCGGAGGATATTACCCAAGGCCTATGCAAATAATTTTATGCACAGCCCGAAGAAGCTCAAGGTTATCGGGACGAAGTAACGATGTTTTAGAGGGAAGTCGGTTCTTTGTAAATATTTCGGTGTTGGCAGTGGATTATAGTCGCCGTAGATGGCATTCGCTGATACTACTGCAACCACATATACCTTTCCATATGTAGTCCACGCACACTGGGAATCGATGCCCTCTATGGCGACCTTGGCTCTGAAGCTGACACCAGTCTAGCGTCGTTCTGAAAAGAGCAATTAGACAATCTGGGGCTAGCATGCTTGGACTTCTAGCTACACGAACTCCTGGCAAATACAAACGATACAAAGGAGGCCCAAGGGACCCTGCACAGGTATGCGAAGCGGAGCGAAAATAACCCCAGTGAAATCGCGTCAAAATCATTAATCGATACGTGGTATATCCATCACCAAAGTCTATCATTAGAAAACCCTATAAATCTTAAAAATGGGCTAGAAAGCGTCAGTTATCGATCATGCAAAGGGTCCAGTTTACCTAGTATGAGAACATGGCAAACCAGCCATACAAATAGACTTTCACCATGACTTCTATCTCCACCGCATGTTGGCCCGCTTTAATGGGCCAGCAGTGATACCGAACGAGCACGACTTCTCTCGCAGTCCAAAGTTTCTCAATGTGCATACGCATATCCTGTAAGATATCGCTAACCTACTACCACTAAGGTCTGCAGCGTCTCTCACTTTCTCCCCTTGCCACACATACTGGGCGCTTCATACTCGGTAGTGGCATGCTTTGGGAGCCATAGATGAGTGAGAAACGAAGGAGCTTTCTACATTTCCTTTCCAGGGATCTTACAGAACGGATGCTCTGTCAACGATGCGTACAGTTTCATCGATTGATACCGACCGGTGGACCGAAGATACTATGACAATTCAGGTACGCACCTTCGTGTTGCAAGTGGTATGGCAACGTAGAGCTAGCGCTGGATTCGGAAACCAAGTTCCAAGATATCAGGCAGCTTATAGATCGACAAAATACATATATTGGCGATATGCCTCACCCGCAGTACTATCTCACGCCTACACAAGGCACCTTGACAAGTCCATCCATGAGATTTCAATCGCCGAACGGGTAGTAGACGGTGAGCTTCTTATGCGAATGGAGCATCCGTTCTTCATGCCGCTTAGCAGACGTGGCGCACATCGACATACATAAGCTGAAGATCTGCCAGCACCTACAATATGCCCACGACAGTGAAAACCCCTTGGCGGGAGCCATCCGTTGCAGACTAATTCACGGAAATAATCAATACTGCCACAATATTAGCGAATTGCAAACTTTGTGGTACAGAGTTTTTGGTAGAGCACCGAGTATCCAAGTGTGCGATTTACATTCTTGTTTGGACAAATCTCAGCTCTGCGTTGAAAATCAATGAAACAAGATGGGATAAGCACGTGAGGACAGGATAGGTAGATAAGGCGCTCCAATATGCTATCGCAAGTATTCGCCTTTGCCCTCAATATACCCCTGGAAGTATCCGGTGTGCCTATAAATTGCAGGGAACAACAAACTGAACACTGCCAGCTACCTCAAGTGGCGTTCAACAATGCTCTCTTTCTGAGGGAATTACTGATGGTTGTTGATTCGTAACTTCGAAAAGCGAACGCTATCGCTGGTCGATGTCAAACGGTCACCGGCGATTTCCAGAAGGCAGGGTCAACGCCCGAAGAACACAACCTGGCTACTCTCTCTTGGTACACTCAGCGGTCATTGAATACTAGCCCATGTCCGGGTATAACTGGTTTATCTGGTCTGCTGTCAACGTGGTTTTAGTTCCTTATACTTATCAGGGTATTACTATTTATCAAGTCGATGATATGAAGTCATTACAGCTCGAATCTAGCGACGGTCGCTGTGGGACGTCATACCAGCACGTTGATCGGAGTAGAGATCATTATTAGCCACTGCTTTATAGTCTCATCCGCTCTAATCCACTCTTGTTGGTCAATTAAAGACTTCTGCCCCATTTCCGAGAGTTCCGTTTTTATTCCTTTGCGGTGTTAGACCTAGCCCACTCTATCATAGCCTTGCCTTGAGTAGGTTCCAGTCTTCACCAGGTTCCAGCAACGTAGACACGAATGCAAGAGACAAGCTGCTCTTGTGAATTTTTTACGCTCATCTGATTTTGATGGGAACGATGTTTAGAATAGAGGGAATAGATTCTTCTTTGCGTATTCCATTCAGTGACACAGCTATAGCATGAAGCTTGCCTCAATGTAAACGGGTACCCAATCACCTTCGCAAAATTTATATCCGAGTATTTTTGACCTCGTTTAAAAAACCCAAGATCTTAATCATTGCGTATGGGAGGAGGCAATGGGTGCTCTCCCTTATAAGAAAAAGTATCTGAAAATGACAATGCAAAGATTGCGGTTAGAAATCGTGCCGGACCTAGGTAACTGCATGAATATGTTCTGATAGAAAGCTGTCTTCGAGAAACACTTTGTTCTTATTGGACGTTTCAGTGATGCATAAATAGGGCTGAACTACATTTAAGCAAACGCTAAGCCTTTGGACGCTAATACAGATCGAGCCGTTCAAAATCCACGTTCTCTTCCCCGCCAAAAAAGCTTTCCAAATAATTTTCAACCAACACCCCTCGTCTCAATCCAAATATTCTATAATGGCGCCCTCGGCAACAACCACAGAAGGCCCCTCAACCTCTCCCGAAAACCAAGAAATCCTCACCCTCCGCAATGCCCTCATCTCGGAATCTGCCCCCCTGGCTCGCCGCTTCCGCGCCCTCTTCTCCCTAAAACACCACGCCTGCCTGCATCCCCCAACTTCCCAAACCCTCCCAGCCATCCAAGCCATAGCCTCCGCGTTCCCATCTCCCTCGGCATTACTAAAACATGAACTAGCCTATTGCTTGGGCCAGACGAGGAATTTGGCCGCAGTGCCGTATTTGAGGCAGGTGTTGGAGGACAGACATGAGGACTCGATGTGTAGACATGAAGCTGCGGAGGCTTTGGGGGCGCTGGGGGATAAGGGGAGTTTGGATTGTTTGAGGGGGATGAGGGATGACGAGGAGGAGGTTGGGGTTGTGAGGGAGACGTGTGAGATTGCGGTGGGGAGGATAGAGTGGGAACATGGGGTTGGGAGGAAGGTGGAGAGGTTACGGGACAGGTTTGTCTCCTATATTTTGGCCATGTTAGAAGCAAAGCTGATATTTTGAGCACAGTGATTTTGCGTCTATAGATCCTGCTCCTCCACTTCCTCAGATGGTACGCGATTACTCCATTCCTGAGCTGCAGGAAAAGCTGCAGGATCCCATACTTCCTCTCTTCGAGCGATATCGAGCAATGTTCGCACTAAGAGATCTCTCATCACCACCGGATCTCCCCACAGCAGTCCCTGCAATCCTTGCTCTGGCTTCAGGTTTCAAAGACCCCTCCGCGCTGTTTCGGCACGAGGTCGCTTTTGTCTTCGGCCAGTTATCACATCGAGCCTCCATACCTAGTCTTGTTGCTACGCTAAGCAATTCGAAAGAGGAAAGCATGGTGCGGCATGAGGCTGCGGAGGCCCTGGGTAGTCTAGGGGATGAAGAAGGGGTTGAAGACATTCTAAGAGGATTCTTAGATGATCCAGAACAAGTCGTAAGGGATAGCGTGGTTGTGGCGCTCGATATGGCCGAGTTCGAGAAGAATGGTGAGAGGGAGTACGCGATAATAGCGGACGACCAATTCTCACCACTCGCAAAGGTCAAACCTTAGACATCGATACCTGTAGGAACTCAATGCTAAACCCTGATCGAGAGTCATGATGCTGCGCGTTTCTGCACCTCGCGTGATTGAGTCCATTCCAGCTCTTCCGCTATTCACAGTGATACTAAAGGTTTCTCTAGTGTTGTAGCTTCTAAGAAGCAAATTATACACCCATAGTCTTTGTTTCCAGCGAATAGCCGAACAAACATGCCTCGCATCTTGCTCAAGGATAGTAAATGCTCAGTTATTGGTGCTGAACCTATGGAAGCATAAAGTCAGTTGTTTAGCGGCCCTCAGGAGCAGTTGTATCGTATCTATGTAAAGATTTGTAACGTAAACATACTTATGCCCACATTCGCAGCTGTAGAAAACGGTACTGCCCTCATCTGCGCTCCTTAATTGCAGCGTATAGTATCTCATCTCTTCTATACCACACTCAGGACACGTTTGTCTGATCGTAGCTGTTGTTTGAACATCTTCCTCAGTCAAGTTCTGTACAGCTGATCGCTTGGATCGTAGCACTGAAGGGAAAGCCGAAGGTTTTGATCTCGTTGTGATTGTGGTTGATGAAGTATCTATAACGTGAACATGAATGAGATCCGTCTATGCACACGAAAGAGATTTCACAGTCTTTGTGCACACCTTTGTTTTCTGTACCACAGACTTCGCATGTCAGAATGGCCTCCTTATCGCCAGAAGATCCATCGAGAAGATTACCACAGTCGGTACAAAAGACGAGTGAGCCGATAGCAGCCATGGATGTCCGTGGCTTCTCCTACTATTTGGTGTCGATTAGAAACGTACCTCCCTTGTCGTGGTGTTCATTGATTGGTTGTGCGAGATCTAAAGATTACTGTGTACCTTACGGATACAATTAGGATCTCGAGATTAGGGCTTAGCGGATCTCGCTTAGCGCGGGGCCAGCCACTGCTGCCTCCGATCCTTGTCCGTAAGGCCGGCCAGCATCTCATTAATGTCGCTGTTGTAAGAGGTCTGCGCTCTTCGTGACCACAATGCCGCCATTCAAACCCCGGCTTGGATGGTGCTCATAGCTGCACAGCTCCAGGTCTATCATTCTGGGCAATGGCGCCTTCCGATCATCATGCTGGAGGTGTACCAGCTTCTACTTTTCTTGCACCAACAACCGATAATCGAGGCATGCCTCAACGAAAGACCCCTCAGTACCATCATCCCTTGTCGCCCTACGGCATACGACAGGCAACTGGCGTCAATGAAAGCCATACCAGGCTTTTAACAGTAGAGGAGGCTCTGCAATTCTCTCCACTTTCTTCCGTCGTTCCATTCAATCCAGGTTGGTGCTTGTTGTGTATTCTGACAGTGTATGCCAACCTTTTAAAGTCTAAGCTAATGAGACAAGTTATCATTCCCTCCCTTATTGCAAACATCCCCAGCTCGCAGCCTATTTTCTCCTCTCCCTCCGAGCAACACGCCGCCCGGCAACATGTTCAACTCCTAGACAGAGAACTTACTCAAGGCCAGAGAGAGTCAGGCCTCGCCCAGCTTGCTTTAAAGAGCATAAAACCTTACCTTGACCAGGATAGCATTACCAATTTGTGAGACCTCTCACCCTGATTCAAGACCGACGCTAAGCTTCAAGTACAGTAAACTCAAGGCGCCTCCAGGTCTCAAACTCAATCGGGCCACTGTTCCTCCAAAGCCAACCAATAACGGCGATCAGCTTCATACGGCTCGGCTCGGCCCCTTTGCTAATATGTTACTTGACAACACGGATCTTGCTCGTCGTTGTGAGTATTCAGATGGGCGTGTGAGCTTATCACTGACCAAAGCTTTTTTAGATCCCACACCAAGTAGTCCTGAAGCTGCGGCTCTGAAAAAAGAGACAGTGCTAGATCACTCTGAACAACATGCACCTTTGCAGTTCCAAGGCACTTCGCCAGTTACACAGCTGAAGCAACCAATAACTCCTACAACACCTCGAAGAATACCCGACAATGGGGATGCATACTCGCAAAATCCTGATTTGCTAACAAATGGCGCGAGTCTTTCCGCAGCGGAACGCTCGAAGCTATATCCGGTCGTCCTCATCACGCCATTATCCTCCGAGAATCGGCACACTGATTTTGTTGACAAACGTCCTGCTAGTGGGTCGAAACAGGAAGCATCCAGGAAAAGGAAGCGAGATCTTGGGATTGAGTTTGCCGAAAAGACTACACAAACCAAGGATCAGCGAGCGATTTCAGGCGAAGCCTTCAAACGAGTGCAAGATATTATACAAGATATATTTGAAGCCGAGGATCAGCTACAAGCAGATGGATTGGGGGCTACTTCTCCGGAATTAAATGAAAGCTTCATCTCGGTATACCACGAAGACCATGAGTGGCACACCCTGGCGCCAGCTGTCCACGTAAAGCTGGAATCTGCCTTGCACAAAGCTATCTTAACTGGCACTTTCAAAGATCTCCCATTGGATCATTTATGTCGGTTGCATGGACTTTGTGAGGCTGCTTTGACTTCTGCGGAATCCTCAGAGCTTCAGATTGAACCTGGATGGAACGAAGATGACTTCGAAAAGTGGGTACAAAGGACTCAAGCAGTTGACACCGGACTCCGGTCTGCCCGGACAATTGTTAGGATGATGACAGGACGTCGCGAAGAGAAAGAACTTTATTCTGAGGAACTATTGCAAAGTATTCTACGTGTGGTTGAAAAGGTACTAAGTGCATGCATCATACCAGTTGTCGAAGCTCGAAGCACAGATTCGAGCTCGGATATCTTCCATTCGGCTTCTTCGCATAAAAATGTCATTTCACAGCTGTTGTATGATGTGAGCAAAGTCATGGCGCTCTTGTCGGAGCTTCTGGTCCGAGTCGATATGGCAGAGGCTATTGTTACCACAATAGAATTCTTTGCTACTCGAATACTTTTCGTAGAGAATGCGCACAGCGAGAAAGAGTCAGTTTTAGGCATCCAAAAGTTCGAAACCTTACGCCGTACGGCAATGGATATGATCGCCCAGATCTTTTCCGGATATCCTGAGCAACGTACCTTTATCTTTGATGAGATTCTGACCTCTTTGCAAAAGCTACCTATCACTCGACAACATGCACGCCAATTTAAGCTTACGGATGGCACTAGTATACAGCTCGTATCTGCCCTGATTATGAGGCTGGTACAAACAAGCGGGACCCGGTCGATCGCACTTGTAAAAAAGGGTAAGCCAAGGCCATCGCAGATTTTGAATGGGGAGGGTCAAAAAGGCTCCGAAGACGAAGATACCAATTCTCCTAAGACGCTATCGGACAATGGCACATCGGACCCAGATTCAGAAGACTCAGCAGACTTGCCCTCCAGGAAAGCCGAACAACGATTAGCCAAAGAAGCTAACGTGCTAAATGACAGTGCAGCCAAAAACGCACAGTATGTGGTTAGGTTCTTTGTGCAACGCGCAATGACGGCTTCTAAGACAGGCGATCAGCCTCATCGCCACTTACTAGACATTTTCTCCGAGGATCTCATTGCCGTCCTGGGCTTACCAGACTGGCCGTCAGCTGAACTCTTACTGCGTGCTTTTCTTCTTTTCGCCGTTGAAATCGCAGACAAACCTAAATCTGCAGCGCCGGCGAAGACGATGGCTCTAGAGCTTCTTGGCCTCATGGGCTCCGCCATCTCCGGATTAGTTGCAACCACTCGACATGCGGCAAGGAGTCTCGAAAACCATGAATCAGCGTTCAGTGGCTATCTCAGACAGCTCCTGGACGACCATATGGAGGGAACGTTAGAGGAAAACGAACTACTAGGATGGGAGGGGCCATATCGCGCTGTCATGGAGTACCTTCAATCCACTGGCTCGGACGATTTACAAACGAAAAGTGCTCAAGGGTACTATCTGACACAGTGGGCAAAGGCTGTATCAAGCGGCAATCTGATCACGAGCCCTGCCAACAAAGAACTAGTGAATCGATTGAGAAGCATGCTTTCCACATCCAAGTGGATAACCTCAGAGTGAGATATAGTCTCCAATACTTTGTGCCTAGCTAACACTGATGTTTCACCAGTCAACCAGAAGACATATCCAATAGCCAAAGTCGCCTTGCCTACTCGTTAACGGTGCTTAACATGGACTTCTGTCGTCAATTTGACCGCATTCTCAAGATCCTTCTTGACTCGATTAGCAGTGATCAAATCACTGTACGGACCCGAAGTCTGAAAAGTGTAACGCAGATGCTAGAGAAGGATCCCTCATTACTCGACCGTGCAGGAAATGTCAAGGTATTAATCATGAGATGCGCAACCGATGTATCATCAATGGTCCGAGATTCGGCGTTAATGCTCATCGGAAAGTGCATTGTGCTAAAACCCGCTCTTGAGCTAGAGTTTTGTAAGACAGTTCTAGTTTTAACGACCGATCCCACGATAGGTATACGGAAGCGATCCATGAGACTGTTGAAAGATATGTACCTACGAAGTACCCGCAAAGACATCAAGGCAGTCATGGGAGACAGTCTCTTACAGCGGGCCAAAGACCTGGATAAAGGAGTCTCGGATCTTGCACGTCAGATCTTCGAAGAAATTTGGCTATCGCCGTTCTGGAAATCGCTAGACTCCCCAGACTTGTCTGTTCATGATAAGATCGCACTGAAAGACCAAGTAGGCCTTATCGTTAAAACAGTACAACGAGGTGAAAGTGTAGCTTCTGTTCTGGTGTCTTTGATACGAGAAGTTTTATCAAATATTTCGAAGAGTGCTGCCGCAAACTTTAAGGTTTGCAAATCCCTGGTTGCTATGGCCTTTGAGATGATGCTCGACACTGAGGAGCAGGCTGAGCGTCCCGACCAACGGCATGTTCTACAGACCTTGACTGTGTTCGCCAAAGCTAATGCTAAGCTCTTCACCTCGGATCAACTTCAACACCTGCAACCATACATTGCAAATCTCTCGACCTCAGACGATCTCAATATATTCAGATCCGTCGTCATTGTTTTCCGTTGTGTACTGCCCGTGATACCTACGGTTCAGCATGGGCTTCTACGGGAAATACAAAATGTTCTACTTCGTAGCGTTTCCAAGCTTGGAAGAGCAGAGCTTAACGAAGTAGCCGCTTGTCTATGGACCATCAATGGCGCTCTCAAGGACCCGGAGAAGCTTGTCAAACTCACCATCTCGGTGATCAAAAACCTACGTGCGCAGGGCGATGTCAACTTTGCCGATCAAAGCCAAAAAGACAACCTTAATCGGCTGAAGAAGTACATCCGAATCGCTGGCTACTTTGGGAAACATTGCGATTTCGAAGACAACAGAGGCGCTTTTCGGGACTCTTGTGCATGGTGGAAAGGTGTCTCGGTCGCAGGATTGATTGTCAATTCTGTGAGTCCATTCGCAAGTGCAAAGCAACCGCTTTCACTTAGGGCCGAAGCTTTGAACAGCATTGGTTTGATTTGCCAGTCTTTCCCTCACCAGTTCAACCAAGAACAGATCAGCAATGTCTTCCAAGAAGTCTTAATTGAAGGCGACCCAGAACTTCAGAATATTGTGCTCTTGAGCTTCAAAGAATTCTTCGCAATGCAGGAGCATCAAGCTGAAGTCAAGTGCGATGAACTTCAAGGTGAGAACAACGCTCCAAGTGGCGGAAAGCTTGGGGGGTCCATGACCGCGAGTGACAGTGACGGAGCGTCTGCCCTTATTGCGCAACGATTCCTAAACAGTGTGCTGCGCATTGCTTTGGCCAGTCAGGACTTGTCTGCACTGACAGCTACAGAGGTAATCACGAGCATCAACCGGCAAGGCCTCGTGCATCCAAAAGAATCTGGTCCTGCGCTGGTAGCCTTGGAGAGTTCTACAAATCCAGCAATTGCAGAAGTAGCTTTCCAAGAACATCGGAATCTACATCAGCAGCACGAGAGTATGTTTGAACGAGAATACATGAGAGCCATTAGGGAGGCCTTCAAATATCAGCAAGAAATTGTTGGAGATCCTCTGGGCTGTACGACGCAGCCACCTACTGCGAAGCTACGGTCAATGTTCGAGATTATCAAGACAAGCAAAGGAAAGTATCAGAAGAAATTTCTGTCCAATTATTGTTCCAAGATCGATTTCGACCTTGCGAAGTTGGACGTGTCCGATAACCCACCCTCAGCTTTACTGTACTCAAGATTTCTGATTGAGAATCTAGCTTTGTTTGACTACGGGCGGATGGACGAGCTTCTCCACGCTATTGGATGCATGGAGAGGATCGTTGCCGGTACAGGATCAGGCATCGCTCACAGCATTAGCACGGAGATATTCCACATCAGCGTTGATTCGGTCCTTGAGCCGCCCGGTGACGCGGCAAAAGAAAGCGGAGGCACTGATGACGCGTCCAGGGTAGGCTTCGATGCTATGAGACTACGACAATTGACAACTGGCTCCATCATACTGTCATCCCTATGGGAAGCGAGGACCCATCTCCGCCGTCTGTATGGTCTAGCGGCAAGCCAGCAAAGACGCGATAGCAAAGCCAAAGCAGCTCCCAAAGACCTCAACAGAGCTCCGAGCAAAGTTCAGGGTGTTAACGCCGATCGCTTGCTGGCAGCAATTGCCGAAAAGGTCAATTCGCTGAACAACCAAGATTCCATGTTACAGCAATGTAAGGATTTTGTGGAATTACTCTCAGTAGATAACGAGATAAAAGTGGCGGCGGAGGGCGAGGAAGAGGTCGAGCGACCGGAGACACCAAGTGGGGAGGAAGAAGGGGATACCCCAATGCAAGCTAACGGTGGACCAAAAGCCCTGAAACGGAAGAGTTCTGTATCTGTTGCTGGCACTCCGCAGAAGAGAGCAAGAGGCAGACCGTCTATTGGAAAAAGGAGGAAGAGCGGGAAGAGCGTCGACGAGGACAATGACTGGGATTAATTGAAGACGCCGTCCATGAATTGGGGCCTAGACTCAAGATCGATGCTTAGAGGGTTGCACCGCACATGTCCAAGGTTTGAGTCTTGACTGCATTAAGAATTGCTTTGTTTCGCGCTGCATTGCATGGCCAGGGGGAAAGGGAAAAAGATGCGGCGCCATCGCGGAAGATACCCTTTGCTTTGGGCGGACATTTGCTTTTGATGTGTGGCCAATTACCATAGCGATTTTGCTTGTGAAGACCAATCTAGCTAGAAGCTTTGCTTAAGCTCCTAAACGAGCTTCTATGGTAGTCTGGATGAATCACATATGGTGTACATGAATGTTGGCGAATTTAGGCTATGTAGACAATTTTAGCAAGCAAGCAAGCTTACGTGTCGGCAGAGTTGACCGTTTTAGACAGTTCAGCAATCGGTTGATTCTACTGTGCTGGGGCACCGAGGGTAACACCAAGTTTGGTGCGGTAATCTTTTATTCTATGCACGGATTGGCATCGCCACAATCCTTGACGAAACTCCAACGATAAAGCAGGTACGGGTACAGAATACCTGATGGTACCTGCAAGTACCTGATACACGGCTGTCCAGTAGCTTGATCTGCAGGAACATGGAGAGCTCCCACCAGGGCGGTGCTTACAGTACGTGCCTCCACTAGCTGAGCGTGCTGAGGTACTCACGACTTCAACCCACGTCAAGGCGTCCACACCTCGGAGAACCTGACCAACTTCTTGGCTGCTACTCACCAGGCTGGACGGACACCATGATGGGCTGTTCCTCTCTTATCGTGTCGAAGCTGCAGGTACCAGGACCAACTACCACGTTTCGATTGTTTATCGCTTCAGATCATTATACCACTCTATGAATACTTATGCTTTGGACTTGTTTTCTAGCGATGCTCGAAACTTGATTCGAAGTGGTCGAGTTTTCTACTCTGACGGTTGAGACCAGAAAAAGATGAGACAGAACAACACACAATAACGGAGATCCTTCACTCTGGAGTCTAGAACATCGTTCAAGTATCATTCCTACACGAAAGAATTTGCTCAAGTGGTTCTGAGAACGACTAGAGTGGGTTTCATACACGGTGGCCGAGCGCTACAGAAGATTGCTTCATCGCTAAGGTGTTATGCAACAGCAGGATCATGGCAAGGATGTTTCAAAACGACAGAGGCTTTGCCAAAGCCCTGGTGAAGGATGCCGGTTCTAGATGAATAAAGAATGGGACAAGTAAACTGATTGTGCCTCCCTCAGGTCATTCTCGCTTGAATCACCCGCTCTCAGCCCCATGTACAATCCTATTGTCTGTGAATATAAAGCCATGGAGGTATCCTTTGTTGGATACAAAAGTAACGTCTGTCTCTCTTTTTTGATATAACCATCGATCCTGGTGATCCTTGACGTATCTCACACTCTTTTCAATACTCACAAACTCCTCACTCGCTCTACCGCTTTCCAGCTATATCCAGTCTTTCCAACATACAACAGTCTATCCGGCATAGATTCGAACCTCTCCAAAATGCGCACCTCCTACCTCCTCTCTGCCTTGGCTCTCTGCATAGGCACAATCAGCGCCCAAGGTGATGCTGGCGTTCCAGGTCCTTGGGGCCCCAACGACCCACTCGTAACCATCATCAATACCTCGGGAGGCAAAATGACCTACGATGTCGCAAAAGACTCTGGCGCGCTAGCAACCGCTTTCAACACGTGCACCGCATGTATAAGTGTCCCAGCAGGCCAAACCGTCCAATTCCACCCTGGTGTCGCCTTCAATGGTGCCATCACCAGCCAAAACTCCGGCACCCGCCACGAGATCAACTTCGGCGACCCCACGATCGTGTGGTACGACGCTGACATGCAGTATGGCATGAGCGACTCCACCATTGGCCCTTCGAACAACATGAAGACACAAGACGGCCGTCCCGGGGTTCTCGGCGAGCAAGACTGCTTGGCAAAAGCCAATGCAGGCTGGAAAACAATCAACAACGACGCGGCTACGCAGAAGGCCCTGCTTGACAGTGGCTATCTCACCGGCACCGTCGGCGGACCCCTCACAGCCGTCAAGATGGATATCCACGCGCCGTTGCCCGTCATCGTCTTTTTCCAGCTTACCGCGCAATTCAATGCCTACATCGGAGCCGGCAGTGTTTCGAACCTGCCGGCTGATGTCACGACCGCGGCGGCCGACAAGCAAACACACTCGGTCGCTACGCGCCAAATGACCATTACGGACTACAATTGAGAATTTACGATTGTATAGAATGAATATATAGGAGTAGAGGCGTATAGAATATATAACATGTATATTCATGGATTTGACTTTTTTTTCTTTTTCTCTTCACGATGTACATGGTCAGCTGCAGGCATGTTGCAAGTACATAGCACTTCCAAGGCTCATGCTATGATGCTCAAGCCGCATGAAGTGGAAGAAAATAGATAGAGTTGGAAAACAAAAGAGAAAGAAAATACTGGACAACTCGATACACTACTACGCCTTTCCTTGATTTTCTTAGCGACGCGTAACCCTAACCCCGAGCAGCGATTAGCACAGTCAGTCCTTCCACCTTTTAATCATCCGCAACCATCATCCTTTTCCATGTACCAACCAACCCCCCAGCCTTCCAGAATCCTACCCCACACAGCCATCATGCATCCTTCACCCATCACCCCTTCCTTCCTTCCTTCCACAGCCCATCTCATCCATCGCACTCAGCCCCTACCCTGCCCTGCCCTATTCCCATAACACCCTCGTCAAATCTCGCTACCTTGAAGCAAAAAACCACCACACCACAGATCCAACCTAACCAGCACCAACATAGACGGATTCCACTATCAAAAATGTTTAGAGCATTTCGCGGAATAATCATGCCGTAGAACGCTCCGGACCGCGGGATCTACAGCGCAACTGCAGATCACCAACATCTGACATTTCGACACCCACCAACATGTTTTGTTGTCGCACAACGCTCGAATGAATGGGGAAGTTTGCGCGGCGGAGGTGAGGGTGCTGAAACGGGTATGGAGGAGAGGGGGAGGGTTGGAGTGGGTGAGATTGCGAAGGAGGTGGTACGAGTAGGGAGAGGAGGCCTGGGGGGGGAGTTTGTTTCAGCGCATTGCGTGGATGGGTAAGGGCCGTGTTTCTGATTTTGAGTAAGGCACGTGATGGTGTTTGGAATCATTCTCAGATCCAGTCTCGCTACGAAAGACACAGATAGTATTGATTGAATAGTTGGTCTGGCACTAGGTGATAGCTACCAAATGAAGCCATCACAAACGCTTGCGATATGAATTGGTTGATCTGTTCACAGTACGCTTCGCCTATGAATTGTGACGAAGACCATTTCTCAGGAAACCTTAGTAAGGTAACAATCGAAGTGTACTTGCATGATACGACTTTGCTGAACGCTGAGTAAACCCCGGACTGAAAGGTAGCAATTTAATATAAAGGAACTACCGCCGAGGGATTGATAGAACAGCATCGCCATGAATGCCACCGAAAGCATTGGTATATAAAATAACTTTTGATTCGATATCAACATATGATGTAGGCTCGCTCACAAGGGTAAACTGCCTTCTCAGGTCTCCTACCATCCTCTTCTCATCAATCTGAGCTAGCGGAAGAGTAGCAGATACTATCTCTTAGATACCGCTAAAATCAGGCCACCAGTTCCCCTCTAGATACAGTCGTCATACTCTGATATCAGTGTAGCTAGTAACCTTGGAATTTACGACATCGTTAAGAAAAAGAAGAAGAAGAAAGAAACCATTCCTCGTTGTCATGGATTCTACTAAAGCTAGCAGATGATCAAAAACAATCTTCTTGAAAGCTAACTTGTTAGCTGGTATAGCTATGGCAGCAAAGATGTGAGAGCCAACCAGGTGGAGCAGCAAAAGCACGAGAACACAGTAACATCAACATTTTTGGGTCCGATGATTTGAGTAGATGAGATAGGGATCGGCTTGGTATGTGGACAGCTTTTCTGATTTGTGTGTTGATTACAATTTTATAACCGCCGTTTCGATCACTTGGGAACCTGATGGCTCAATTCGCCATCGAGCTCTCCACTCAGTGGCTTCCAAGGGTCCTCGGTCTCCTCTTTTCTTTCTGTAGGAGATACATCAGCAAGTATAAACCTGTCGATACAGCACAGTCCATCACCCCTCTCTCTCCGACCTCCGCGCCCTCACCACCCATCAAACACTCCCGACATCCACCCCATCATCGGCACGTCTACTCCCTGGAACAGGATAACCACTCCTCCGCCTACCATCCTTCAAATCCAGCCCACCCAACCTTGCTAACCGCATACCCGCATTCCGCTCCCCCCAGAATCCCTCACATCAAAAAATCCCAAAAATATTTTCCGCCCAACTACCTCCACCCATCCTCTTTTTCATTGCCAACTCACAACTCTCATCCCATACGATTCACCTCAGGACCATACCTCAGATCTACTCAGCAGCAGGCACAAGATTCGCAATTGTCGGGCCCTCTCTCTCGATTTATTTACATATAAAGAACTAGAATATCCAATAAACCACTCCCTCACCCTCAATCCGTCTTCTATCTCGAGAAATGACCAAGATATGCTTCTGGCATTCAAAATACATACCTGTTTCAGAAATGCTCCTTCTATCTCTTTTAGACCACGATCCATCCTAACCCCAGAATCTCCCACACAACCAACACAACTATCGACCCAACACACCAAATCCCCCTTCTGCGCAAGCACTTAATCGATACAACCAGCCAGATAAAAGCATTTGTGAAAAACGGAAAGATGTCGCGCGAGCGAGCAAAGTCTTCTTGGATTAGGGGAGCTGGGGGTTGCGGTCGAGCGGTGGGCGGAGTTTCATAGTCGGCGAGGGACGATGAAATAGAGAAAATTTTTTCCGAGTCGGAGGCGACGTTCGGGATTGCCCCAGCTGCAGAGTAGAATTTCAACAGCGCCTTATCTATATATGAAGCAAAGAAATGCCGAAAAAATTCTGCGGTTATTAGAGAGACACCCCACCCAGCCAGCATCAAGGACTTGGGCCGTTTGCAAATCCTGTTCCTTGAGAATCAAGGGGATTGGTGCTGCGGTAGAGTTGTGGTTTACTTGATGTGAACGGGAGAACAACTCCTCGAGAGGACAAGCGGGGTCGGTATAATGAGAAAGTCCAACGAAAATGGCACAAGACCTCAGGCCGCCAGCACCAAGGCCTTGCCAGCGCGGCGATTGTTCTTGTGAGACGTGAGAATGATGAGGGGGATTGCGGTCCGCCTTTTGATGCGCCTGTATTTGCTTCATGCTTATATAGGTACTCCGTAGGTGGTATGAAAACGAGCGTTAGATACAAGCGGCGCAAGCCTCCACTCCAAACTCCTCTCCTCACCAACAACAACATTCCCACCGCATCGACCAAACGGACCTTCCACCCTCCAGTATCCCATCCCGCGCCATCCTAGAAGAGCTTGAACCCGCCCACCACGGCCTTCTGAAACACGCCCTCGGGATCATAAACCCGACTCACCCTCCTCAGCTCCATCCGATTACCCTCCCCATACCCCGCAATCACATCCTGCCCCTGATCCGCATAGTTCAAATACAAAAACTCACTCGCCGACCCGGCCTTCACGGTCGCCGCCTTGCTCGCTCGCAGCCACGCGCTCGCAGCGGCGTTGACCGCGGCGTCGTCCGCCTCGTCGGTCCAGGAGACTGTGAGGAGCGTGAGGGCGAGGTTGCCGCTGGTTGCGCTCAGGCCGAGAGTGTTGCCGCCGGTCGATGCGGCGACGGAGGTGATGGCGGTGGGGATGGGCTGGGCGGTGAGGGCGAGAAGGAGGTTGGGCGTGTGGATGATGGGTTGGTAGGTGGTGTTTAAGAGGTCGAAGATGGTGGAGAGGAGGGAGGCGGAGGGGGCGTGGGTGAGGGTGCGGAAGAGCCAGCTGTGTTTGAAGAGAACGATAAGTTTTGTTGAGGTTGGGGAAGGAGTGAGGGGGAGGGGGGGGGGTAAGTTACCGTTGGCCTTGCGGTGAGGCCTGACCCAACTCGATGGCAAAGTCGCTCATGTTCGAAACACGCATTGTGTTCTGCAGCTCGGGCTTGATGCTCGTAAAGGGCGCAAAGGTGGCTGGGTACGGCTCGGCGGGTTGCTTGGTGTATTCGTAGTCATTTGCGATAAACCAGCCTCCTGCTGCCGCTTCATACCCATAGTTGTTGATGAGTGCAGCATATGGATCGTAGGGCTTTGCAGTGGCAAGGGTTTCAAAGGCTCTAAAGTGCTGCTCGCGGGAGGAGATGTCGTAAGCGACCGCGCCACCCCAGAATTTGCCTTGCTTGAAGGTTTTGATGTCGAAGCGGGTGACGACGCCGAAGTTGTTGGAGCCACCTTTTAGTGAGCGGAAGAGGTCGGAATACGAGGTTTTGTTGGCGTTGATTATTTTGCCGTAGGGGAGGACGAGTTCGTAGTTAAGGACATTGTCGCAGAGAAAGCCGTAACGGGCGGCGAAGAACGAGACGCCTCCTATGACCGAATCCAAGAGTCAGCAAATGTGGCTTTCTTAGTTTATCGCGAAGATGGACCTTGCTGGTCTCAAATAAGACGGCCTTTTAGATGACGTGGCTCAAGTAGAAGTACTCCGCTTGCAGAAAGAAAACTCAAGGCTCAGAAAGACGGGATATGTACTCCGGGACGCAATCTTGTATTAGAGGGTTTAATAGTTGAAAATTCAAGGTTCTGAAGACTTGATATGGATGATAAGAGCTTCGTTGCCTTGGCAGAGCACCCATGTGCTAAGAAATTCTTCCTGGGAGACATCTACTCGCAATTGAATGAACGGGACTTACCACCAAGCGTAAGCCCACCGACACCAACGTCCGCAACTCGACCTCCTGGAACAGCAAGTCCCATAACATCTAGTTTGAGATAAACATCAACCCAACGATTGCCAGGGCCGACGCTCGTCACTGTCTGGTCAGGAGATACATCAACCTGGTTGACAAATTTCATATCAATGGTTACTCCTCCGTCAATATTGGCAGATCCACTCCATGGAGTGTGCCCGCCACTTCGAATGGCAAATTTGCAGGCATCAGTAAAGCCAGTTCTTGTGGATAACAAGCTTAGCACAAACACAGCAGAAGAAACATCCTTGACCGATCGGGGCTCGACAATACATCTTGGGGAAGTGGATCGCTCTTGAGCAGACCAGTAAGATCCGAGGCTATCTGTGTATTGTGTCTGGTTAGGATAGGATACCTTGCTATCCAAGACCAAAGACAGCGCAGCGCACTCGATTGAGGGTTAGCGGAGGTAGCAAAAGACACTACGATCAAAAGTAACCGCAAAACTCACGCAGAGGCCTGACTGAGAATTTTCCAAGGCGTGAGATATGATCTCAGATGAGGAGGGTAGACCCGCAAGTGATTCTGGTAGCGAGGATGTATCGACGAGCTGGGAGAAAGCCAGGACTTGGTTGAGACCGAAAAAAAAGACAAGAATGGACAGGCAATCAAAAAGTTGCATGTTGGCGATTATCGGATTAATAGCGGGTCTGCGTTTAGGACTCTAGCCTTTTCTCTATAAAAGACACAACCGTTAGACTTGCTTGGTCCGTTGATCCTTCAGTGCAATTGAAAGAGCGAGACTGTTCTTCGAGGTACGGGTGTGCAGCCTGAGTCGAGATTATCGGAGCAACTTGACATGGGCTGAGAGACGCAGTATTAGGAACTCCATAAGCTGAGGTGAGATCCGACAACGTCCTAGTCTAAGAGCTTAAAGAGTTTCGCGCAATTCATCCAACACAGCTTCTCCCAAGAAATCAGCTCATTCAGCTGTATCCCTCGTCGCTAGAGGACTGCTGGGTCATGGATCGCTAGGCGAGACGTTCAGGAAGATTGGAGGTACAGCATTAAGAAAGGGCCGGAAACAACGTACAACTTGCTCTTGCTCTTGAATTCAGCTATACTCTCCAGCTGGCACAAGTACTCGGTGTCTGCTGCAATCATTTAGGAACTGTATTGCAGTTCCACCGGGACTTGTGGGGGAATCAACATCCCTATGTACTCTCTAAACAAATTGGTTTCCATTTGTGGGTGGCTAATTATTACATCCGTATGGCAATACCAACCTCCCCTGCAGACGCCGAGTCGACCGCACCAGCCTATCAGGTAGGTCAGCCGTATAAGCGATTGGAGAGAGCTTAGCGATCGAAGATCGTCCGCTGATTAGTAACAATGGTATAAATCTGGTAATCTCCTAAGGTACTTCCGTAAGGTAAAGTAATCTACACACATATACACGTTTGTGCTCCGTGACCCCATGTTTGTCTAAGACTCTAATAGTTCATCAAATCTGCGGTTCAAGTCAGCGTTGGCATGTACCCACGTTATCTTCTTTCGACTGAACGAAATCAGACTCACCCCTTCCGAAGAGCGCTCTTTTGCTCCAATCCATTGCAAGCAGGACCCTGGTTCTCATGCTGACACTCTGCGCAAAATAAACACTTCTCCACAGGTACACTGCGACTAAGCCGCCACTAAAATTCAGCCCGTTGTAATCAAACACCGCTGAATTACCAATGTACGCCAAGCTTCCCAAATGGCGGTATTCAAATGCCTTGTAGATAGCCTCGTCAACATCGCCGTACTGAATTTCGTTAGCTGCCATGCCGGGAGCAGCTTGCGCTAGCTTCTTGAATTTACGTCCAAGATATTGACCTTGTTGATGTGCGCGTTGCGCGGTAGCCGGGAGAGATGTGAGTTTCGAGTCGATCTGCAGAAGTAATTCATGAAGTTCGCCAAAGTCGAGGGTGCCGCTTTTGTCCCGGTCGTATTGCTCGAAAAGCTTGTCTAGACGCCGCAGATGATCTGACGCTTGAGGAAAGCGCTTCTTCACTTTCTGCGCTACCTCACGCCATTCCGCGAAAGTGATGTTCATTTTCTCCGGGTCTTTACCTCGGTCGTAGGCAAGGGTGCGGAGGAAATGGACGAGGTGGTCTGCAACATTGTTTTGAACGGTAGAGCAGTCACCAATAGCATAGACCGTGCCCAGAGGAGCTCCATTGAGACGGAGATGAGTGTCCGTTTCAAGAGCGTGTTTGTTTGTTTGAATATCAAGCTTTTCCGAGATGCGTTTGCAAAAGTCGGTTTGAGCTGGTTGACAGTAAATATCTGGATTTGCAAACTGCAAAGGGTCTTTAACTTACCGACGCCGGTAGACCACAGACAGAAGCCCATCGGAATCTCCTTAGTAACAGTCTCACCCTGGTCGTTTTTCTGAGTGAACAGGATTTTATCGGGCTGGACTTCTTTGACTCGAGAATTTGTCAATACCTCAACTTGATCGTGTGCGAATCTTGCCTCAGCAAACCTCGACACAGCCTCGTCGTATGTATTGAGTATATGGCCTCTACTCTGAATCACATGCACCGATATCTCGTTCCTAAGGATCTTCGGGAACGATCGGCCCAAGTCTTCGTTCAATAGGTCAAAAAGCTCGGCCGCAAATTCAACGCCTGTTGGTCCCCCACCACTAACCACGAACGATAGCAAACGCCGCCGCTCTTCATCGGATGTTGTTGGTAGGCAAGCATGCTCCAGGTTCTGAAGCACTCTATTCCTGATCTCCCTTGCGTCTTCTATGGTTTTGAGGAAATGGCAATTCTCTAATCCTTTCACGCCATGTGGATTTGTAGTAGAACCTGCCCAAGGGTCAGTAACCATCACAGTTTCACATTGCGGGTTTGCCCACCAACGGCAATAACAAGTTTGTCATAGGGAAGATAAAAGTGCCTCTTCACCCCATTTAGATCCGTCTGAGCGACTTCTAATAACTGTTCGGATAACTCGACATCTACCGCTTCTGCTTTTAAGAAATGTCCTCGTACATGTTGGACTATACGCCGTATAGGTTCAACCAACGATCGTAGCTCTAGTGTGCCCACAGTTGCTGATGGCAGCATTGGTGTAAACAGAAAATAATTCACATCTGACACCACAGTAACATGGTAGTCCTCGGGGTTGAGAGTCTTCAGTAGCGCAACGCTACCCCATCCGCTTCCTATTACGACCAGCTTCGGTTTATACTTTTGTCTTGCCATCTCGTCACAGTCATCGTCGTCGACTAGCACTTCCGCGATTGGTAAGTTCTTAGGTCCTCCTCTTTTCGGCTTCAATGCGGACTCCGACACTGGGATATCCGTGTAGGACAGATCCTCACGATATGTCGAGGCATCATAGATAAAGAACGCTATCACAAGTCCACCACTGACCAGTATAAAGGCGCCGCTGTAAGCAAAGAAACGATAGAAGAATCGGAAGACAGGGCCGCGCTTTAGAGGTAAAGGGTTTGTTGAGAAGCTCGGGCAAGCATGTCGGATAGTATTAGGATTCTGTAGAGAAACAGGTTGGAAGTAGGTTTTTGAATTGAGGTTGTGTCTATACTGTATCATCCGCAAGCATCTTGAGTTTGATGGGCTTCGTGGAACAGTATACTTTCGATTGCATGGTACTGACCAAGCTGTGGGCGGTAAAGTCCGCAGACGTCCAAGAGTCATGGTAAGCTTATTCCGCATCTTGCTGAGCCTTCGCAAGGATCGAAACAGCCCAATTGAGGTCAGCAAGGGCGTGCGCTTACGCTCTGGACATTGCGAGTTATGTACAACGCCTGGGAACAAAAATAAACTCCTCTAGGTATGATATGACAACGGCAGACTCGACGTCATAGGGCTCAGCTTTAGATAACATAAATTACCTTAGCGCAGTTGTTTACAGTTATATTGTACGGATATCAAAGAATCTTTCTCCAGAGGGCATTCTGATAGAGGTACTGAAGATTGCGTTGCTATTCCCGGCCATTGTTATGTCTGAGAACAGGACGTGGCTGTTGCAGTGGAACAGGACACTGTTACCCTTTTACATAGCCATTCCGCGGAATCAAATTGAATTTCCTCTATTCTGACATGGCTAAACGCCTTGGATGCTCGGACGAAGAGAGTCCGCATGCGAAAAGACGGAAAGTTGGCATCATTGAGGTTAGGAAGAATCGTGTGCTAGATATAAAGTCTCCGCAAGCATTGCAACGGCTTTTGGCCTTTGAACAGGATGAGGGGCCTCAAGTCAAACAAAGTAAACCCTTACCATTGCCGCTGTTCAGGTCTCTCCTAACACCTACATAGAGATACAAGCGTTCAAGTCGTTCCTAGACTCGATTGCTTATGGTGAAGACACTGAGGATAGGTCGACCAGCCGAGCCATTCTTTTGGAATATCTAAAGTCCCAGGTACCTTCTGACGGCGAAGGCAACTCATTTTATCTTGCAGACATTATTCAGACCTGGACTTTTTCTACACATTCTAACTATGAAGGGTTGTTTTCCGCAGTGGTGGCTGTGCTGGCATTACTGTTGAAGACCATATCAAGCTTCGTTGAGTTCCGGGACTACGGCAACCTTTTATGCACGACATTGTTGCAAAAAGAGCAGATCAGATTATTTGATAGAGCCCTGAGTACTCATAAGCCCAAAGAGCATGTGATATCGCCGTGCCTACGCCTACTGACCGAGATCGTCTCTTTCGATGGCGGTAATGCGGCCAAGGGCATTTATCTTCATCGAGACGTGACCTTCAAGCAGCTTGACGTCTTCCTCGGCATGCGTAAAGAATATTCAGGAGGTAACCCAGACGATTGGAAACCTTCAGTCAGGAATAATGCGCTCCGGTATCTATTTGCCAATCTCAAAATGCAGGACCGAAACACAAAGACCGAGATTCTAGCCCAGGGAAGAATATTCCGCGCCATGTTTCAAGATATTAGGGAAGACTCCCCTACCATTGTCCAAGGGATACTTGACACGCTTAAGAGAGAGATCGTCGAGGATGAGACTGTTCCCCGTCTATCGAAAAGTCGACTGTTCACGGATTGGACCTTGGGGCGGCTGGCCACGTTGTACAGTTACCACGAGAATGACAGAATACTTGTGGGAGGCACGAATGTTGAGGACTTGGTCCATGTATTCCTTCTCCTAATCTGCACTAATGAGGAGTACGGCGTACTTGTGGCACAGAACATCCCACGAATAGATACTACTAACGATAATATGGATGTCAAAGAATTTGGAGATATGTCGCTGACCTCTGAAAGCTATCGAAAGCAAAAGCCTGTACGGAATAGGACGCTTGCATCTTTCCTTCAGGGTCTCCGACCGTACGCCAACGTGTTACAAAACAACCTGACACTTGCAATTTTTCAGGTTGCTCCTGAGTTGATTGCTGATTACTTTCATAAAAAGAACACCTTCTCGTTCGAACCCAAGTTAACAGCTACATGGATCGGCTATTCTCTCTTTTTGACGTCCACTGTCCAGCTTCCAATACCTAGGGAATCGTTGCAAGTAGACACTGATGGAACTTTAATACATTCCCCTCCTTCCATTCTCATAGAATACATCTTACCACAACATCTTTCTCAAAAAGTCCTGACGCGATGTCTGCATCAGAGTGCGGATCTAATCACATTCTTTGCAGTAAGGATACTTGTTCTAGCATTTGAGAAGCTAGAAACGGCTCTGAGAACCTTGAGATCTCCCAGTCAAGAACAGCAGGACCAATCTAAGCGCCAAGGAGACCAAGCTGCCTCAACGCTCGCTACAGCTTTTTGTCAACGATGTCCTCACATGAAACATGTCATCACAACGTTTCGTAATTGTAAAAGAAGAAACGTCATGCTGCGAGAGGCTATTGCTCGTTTACTTACACTCTACTACAAAATTGTTCCACATATGGCTTTGGATGAAAAATTCGATATCTCCGTCGCGCTCTGCGCCGCGTTGCAGGAGCACAAGCCAGAAGCTAAAGGCTTGAAAGGACAGGGTATGCAGTTGCTGGAACTTGACCATCTCCTTGATATTGCGCGCCGCTCGCCTGATATGAACTGGTGGCATAAAACAGGTACATGCTTGTGTCAACTGATTAGCCTGTCCTGCTGATGATGTGTTTTAGAACATATGTTGCTGTCACCATTCACCACAGTGCTACGGATATATGCATTGAGTGGGCAAACGAACACAGATAATAATTTGAAAGTGCTATTACAGTCCATCATCAGGGAGTGCGCGATCTTGAAGCCAGATACACGTGTTTCATCTCTCGATGTCCTAGTGCTCAGCCTTGAAGAATCTCAGGGTGGCAAATTTTCGGACACTCTCTATGGATTTCTCGACAATTGTGTCCTACGCTTCGTCAAGAGGCCAGTCAAATACTATGACATTCTCACAAGTCTCGCAGGCGACAACGAGTCAAGTCAGATAGAGTCTAGGAGGATTGATCTTCTACTCATTGTAATTCTAGAACAGTGGCCTTTCCTGATTAAGGCTTCAACAGCACCAGACACGGTTGGGGTGGCTATGTGGCTTACCCGCTACCTGGAATTGTCGATTCCCGCCGGCGGAAATCCATTCCTACTTTCTCAGATCCGTGATAAACTGAGATATGAGGCAAAGGACAACGATTGCCGTGCCATGCTAAGCAAGGCCTTGAAAGAGCCCGGGGACTCCGGACAACTTGGTAAATTCGAGAATCTAGCCCCATCACGTTGTATCGTACGGGATCAAGACTCGACAGCCCGTGGACAACCGAAAGCCTTTGCTCCGCCTGAGGCACCTTTCCTCTCGAGGCCTCCTGGAGAAGATGAAGATCACGTGGGGTTGCGTAAGTGGACTCAGAAAGATATACAAGACGCAATCGGAGAAGGCTCGGTAGGAGATTTGATATTCTGTTTGTGCTCGAAGCATGAGGACATCCGAAAGCAGGCACAGAGTGGCTTGGTCACCTTCATGGCAAAGCTTGAGGTACGTAAAATATCATCTTCACAAGTCAGCTCTAAATATTACCAGCCCTCAGGATACAGCGAGTGGCAACAAACTTACGTTCTTGCTGGTGAAGTAGTCGAAACTGCAAAAGAGATGCCTTCCAAAACTGCTCTACCTTATTTCGCGGGTGTTATCGCAGCCAGGTCTTTCTCGATCTTAGCGAACCCCCTGCACGTCATGTATACCAAGATCAACAAGTTTCTGAATAAAGGGCCCCAATGGAACGTAGTGAAGCTGCCGTCGTATTGGGTGGACAAAGTTTTGTTGCATCCACCAACCGATGATGACGCTCACTATGAAGAGGTGAGATGGATGCTAGACGTCTTGATTGACGGCCTACGAACGCCGGCTGTGAGTACTCTTTCGTCTCTATTGATGTAGATTTGTCTAACACTATATTGTAGGATATGGAGAACTACCGACGCTGTCATATCCTTGAACGCTTGCTATTAATGTCTGCATCGCCGTCATTACCGAAGGACTGTAATGAGAAACTTATGCGACTGCTCTTTCGTTGCACCTATGTTGAAGGAAGCACTACTTTGATCACCCGTTGCGGTTTGCTAAGTTGGATCTGCTGTCGGATCGCTTTGAGAGAGGCGAATGAGTATGAGTCGGATGTACTCAGACTTTTAGCGTCAAGAGCACACAAGACCAGTGACCACGACCGTGTGAAGGAATGGAGTAAAGGGGCATTTACTATAGTGTTAGATAGTCTTCAGATGACATCTGAGAGTCGATGACCCTATTTCACATTCCAGCAATTCATTGACAACAATCCTCATAATGGACGGAATTAAGTGATCATCATCATAGCTTCACTTTGTGATAGGTTGTAGATCTCTGCACCATAACATTCTCCCGCCCACCAGTGCATTTATCACTCCGGACACAATTTCGCCTTGAAGTAACAGATCCTGCCAGACAGTATTCGTTTCCAACACCAGCAATAGAAGCCGCCGTGGTCTCTGAACCCCACCAGAATCGACTCGACATAGTTACGGACCCCCCATCTAAACAACGTCCTCAACGAGCTCCCGTCCCCCAGCATACTACTTCTACAAGCAACAAAGCTCGATTCTTTGATTCTAAGAACACTCTGCCTAGACACTAAAACTCGGAACCGCCTCATGAGACATCGAGTCTATTCTCAATAACCTTGACTCGAAGCTGGAACTGCTGGACCATATTTGCAATCTACAACACGTGAAGAGCGAAGGCTACCCGGGCAAACCAAATCGAAAGTATACAGTCTGATAACAGAAGTCTAGCAATGGCTGTACATTATACAATCGAAGGCCTGATGCGGCTGCGTGAGTCTCCGTTGGTACGCAAGCCTTCCGGCTTACTTCCCATAGAGGAATGGATGGGGTAAGATAACGCCGCAGTGTGAGCACGAGTATACTTTAACTAATTGTTTTTAAGCCCTGTACCAGATCCAAACCAGAGGAAAGCCCCTAACAGAGCAAAGGCGGAAGAGTCGCACACATTTGATGGCATTACAAATCGATTATTTGAGAGCAGAATATCCCGGGGCTTAAGCAATGGTAAGGCGTGCTTCAGTGCGTATCGAAAAACTCAGATAAATGTTTACATCTATTTATCTTAGCTCCTGAGGATATTGTTCTCGGGCCTCCTAAAACAGCCTTTGCTTCCAGCACCCGAAACAGCTCCAAACCCCTCGATCCTCCCGACCGAGCAATTTCCGGTCAGAATAGCGATAATACAGCCAAGGATAGCCAATTCAATCACAGAGAGAAGTATGGCAGAGAGGGACAAGGAACTGATAAAGACGGAGAGCGCTCTAGGGAATCAAGACAAGGTACAATACCTAATAGGCGCAGTTTGAGGGATGACAATGAGCCTTGGCCCGCTGCTCGACAGCACAAAAATACTGGTGGCGATGGCGCTGAACGGCCATCCCGACGTAACGGCGATCGTGAACACGATAGAGGTAGAGATAGTGGTCAAGAGCCAAGAATCCAGAGGGGGTTCGAGAACCATCGGCGAGAGGTGGATCGTGAGGGCGGTGATAACACTTCCACGCGGCGTAATGGGCCCGGCAGGGGTCGTCTCGATGCCCCGTGGTCTCGTGAAGACGAGCGCCAAGAAGTTGAAGCACTGGAGAGTACTAGAAGCATGGGTAAGACACGAGACTGGCGAGATAAAGATAAGGTAGGGATACGCGGGGCAGACCGAGACTGGAATAGGGCAATGAAACAAGAACAAGATCCAGAATGGATGGCCGAGCCTGAACCGGAAGAGAAGAAGCAGTCTCATACTCAGGAGGACTTTGAACGGTGGAAAGAACGCATGAAGGCCAGCAATGGGCCGGCTCAGGAGTCACCGGGGGAGCAACTGCCCATTCATCATGAGCGTTCTACGTCACTGCTCAGCAACAATGCGGTGAAGGGCAAGGTCGAAACGCCACTTGTAGTAGACCCAAATTTCGACGGGTTCTTTGGACTTTGGAATGAGCCGAAGGACAAGGTCATTAGCGATGGTATGCAAGCACAACCAGCAAAGAGTATAAGCAAAGCCAATACTCCAAAACCGTCAAAGTTCACAGGATTTTTTAATGCGAAACCAGTAGCCGAAGCAGATCCGGAGCCACCTGTTCCTTCTGTGCCTCCTGTTGAGGAGATCAAAGACTCTTCCAACGAAGACAGAGAAGGGTTTCAACGGATATTACAACTTCTTGACCGGCAACAGCCTAAAGTCACGAGAAACGGTACGCCTCCTCGGGAACAGATTGCACGGAATCTACCATCCTCTCCTCCAATTCCGTCATCTCGATCTCGGGACTCGGCCAGTGGGCTGGAGAACTTACTTGCGTCACAAGCAAATAGAGACTGTCCTCCGCAGAACCGTGACAGTGAGTTCTTGCTCCAGTTGATGCAGCAAACACAGCAGCTACGCCCGAACATTGGTCAAGCCAATCTTGGTGATCAACGACAGGGTGGAGCACCTGGGCCTGGTACGTTGCCATTTTCTAACGTTCTCATATCGCCACGAGACTTGCCCCGACAGACGCCAACTACCAATCCCCCACCAGGCCTCTACAATGAGCCATTAAGGGATGATTTACCGCGTCAAGACAAGTTGAACCCAAATGCGGATAGAAAGGGCCCCCCACCGGGGTTCTATGAGATTCCTATAAATAGTAACACGCAACGCCATCCATCCGTTGGGGCAAACCAGCAACCAACTCTACCATCAGGACTACAAAGACCGCCAGGCCTGGAGCAGCTGTCATCTTCATACTCTCAATTTCCTATCCCGCGTCAAAATAACATCCCACCTCCTCCAGGATTTCAATCGGCTCTCCGCAACCCCAATCCATTTCCACCAGGTCTGATGGCAAATATGCCTAATTCAAGCGACAGAGGTCCTCAGTATGGCATGAGACCGGGTGTCAATGGTCCGATTGGCATGCCACCCCCTGGATTCATGAACATCAACGTCCCGCCACCAGGTTTTCCACCTCTATCGTTCAATCAAGAGGGAAGAATCAGTCCATCGCCGATGTTTCTTGGTACTGGTGCGCAACGGCCACCTATGGACGGATTCGGGGATGCAGGGAGTTTTCAAATTCCGCCAGGGGTGTTTCGACGGCAGGAGTAAGGATAGAGGTAGTAGGGGGATGATGAGGAGAGCTGACGATTAAATGATACCCATATCAGCGGCTTGAGGTACATAGCGTTGTTGCTCTAGCTAGCTAATGCTATCAAAAATGCATGTTGCTGATTGAAATAGTACGCCGTAAAACAAAGAGTCCTTAATCTCCTGCCAGATCCCCCATCTGTGCATTCGGCTAAACCTACAGTTGATACATCGATTCCGAGTTTAGAAATCACCCCGATGTCTCCCCCATTTGGATCACACTCATTCATGTCCTACCTTTACCAAAACGAAAACATCTGACTATAACTACGAGGAAGCATATTTCATAATTAAATGAGATCATCGATCGGGACGAGTGGGAGGTGGTAACCCTGTTATAAAGAGCATGCATAACATTGCCTCGATTCATGATCGTCCTAGATGAAGCTCTACGCTTCCTTGATATGTCCATTCCGCCACGCCATACCATGCACCAATGTTATGCCCTAGACTATGCCTAAAGATATCACCCACACAACCAAAACCCTCGCTCCAACCCCATCCTTAACCCCAAGTCCCACCTCCACCGCCCCTACCCTGCCTCTTCTGCGCCGATAACCGCCAATCATCCTCGCCAGCGAAACGATTATAGAGCGGTTGTATCCTCTCGGCCTTCTTCCGCTTCGACAAACGATCCGTAGCCGCGACTTTGAAGAACGTGGGTGCTGCTTCGACGAGCCACTGTTGCGAACATCAACATATCATCCACGAATTGTACATTTAGGATTTAGGGTATCGTACCTTTGGTTCAATAGCCGTTGTACAATGCATGTATTCCTTCGTTGTTAATACTAATGTATGAAATATCACATGCTCCGCCGGCTTTCCAAACATCGCACTGCTTGGATGCATATATACTGGCGTACCCTCGGTCAGTGTCTTATACCCCTCCTGCGGATCCTTCCTCGCTGCATTCCTGAAAAACCCCGAACATAGTGCTTGTCTTACCTTCATCGTGTTCCGTCCGCAAGAGATGACTTGATGCTTGTAGCGCTCCATGATGCTGACGAGTTGCTGCCGAACGTCCTGCGCGCGACGCATGTTACGCGCTTGGATGAAGTTCTCGAAACACCATGGATTGGAGAATTTCGACAATTTCCAGCCGTTGTAGACGTTAAGCAGGGTAAGATGATCACCATGTGGGTCGTGGAACTTGGCTTTCTTTTGGTCGGCTTGTTGCTGTTTTTCCTTAGGGCGGTAAAAGACCGTTTGAACGGATAGCATAGCGACAACGCTGAGAATCTCGTCGGAACAGCCCATGTCGACGGAGTAGATGAGGACTTTTGCGAGTGCGGGTTCCATGGGGAAGTCGGCCATTTTGCGGCCAAGGCGGGTTAGGAGGCCTTCGTCATCGAGGGCCGAGAGGGCGTAGAGTTCTTCCAGAGCTGTAAGCATGGTGTTGGTAGGTGGGGGATCCATGAAATCGAAGTGCAGAAGGTCGTTGATGCCCATGGCTTTGAGCATGAGAATGGTGTGTGACAGGTTCTGACGTTGAATTTCGGGTATTGATGTGGGGAGCATTTCGGATTGGAAGGCGGCTTCTGTATAGAGTCTGAAGCATTTGCCAGGACCGGTTCTTCCAGCACGACCAGCCCTCTGCTTAGCTTGGGCCTGTGAGATGGGTGTGACGACTAAGGAATCCATTCCCAGTTTTGGATCGTAGGCGTTCTGTTTCACAAAACCGGGATCAATAACGTAGTAGATTTGATCAATCGTAATTGATGTCTCGGCGATGTTTGTCGCAATGACGACCTTCCTACTGCCCGGCGGTGCAGGCTCGAAAATCTTGCTCTGCATCTCGCTTGGTAAAGCCGAGTAGACTGGTAGAATGATGAGCTCAGGAACACTGGGTCCAAGCGCTTTCATCCTTTCGTACAATATCTCGCAACTTGTATCAATTTCTTCCTGCCCTGTCAAGAATAGCAAGATATCGCCCTGTGGCTCCGTAAGATGGATTTGCATGACAGTGACAAGAGCCGCATCAAGATAGTCCGATTCGGGCTCTCTTGAGTACATGATCTCGACAGGATACGTTCGTCCAGGTATTGTGAAAATGGGACATTTGTTGAAATACTCGGAGAATTTGTCTGCATCGAGCGTTGCTGAAGTGACGATGACTTTTAGATCTGGTCTTCTCTTCAGCGTCTTTTTGAGTAAGCCAAAAAGGACGTCCGTTGCAATCGTGCGCTCATGGGCTTCATCCAGCATGATGACTGAGTATCTCCTCAGGTTAGGATCTAGCAGGATCTCCCTTTGAAGCATGCCGTCTGTCATATATTTGATCTTCGTCTCTGGACTTGTGCAGTCCTCGAATCGGATTGTATATCCGACTTCTTGACCCAACTTGCAGCCGACCTCCTCTGCAACACGCTTCGCAACAGACATTGCCGCAACACGGCGGGGCTGAGTTACTGCTATCGCTCCATGGTTGGCGAAGCCACCCTCAGCTAAGTATTGTGGCAACTGTGTTGTCTTTCCGGATCCAGTATCGCCCACGACAATCATAAGTTGGTTTTCGTTGACAGCGTCGAGAAGCTGCTTGCGAAATTTGTAGACAGGCAAGGTTTCTCTCTGCTGCTTGATTGACATGGAAGTCCTTTTTCCCAAGGGCTGGTCTTTACTCTGTGTTGCCCGTTTCCATTCTGGCAAAGCATCAGATACCTTGTTAGCTTGCGGATTCTTTAGATCACTAGCAAACTTGCGTTGATCCGGTGCCATCATTGGATCTTGCCATTGCGCGTTTAGGTCGACTTGTGAGGCTTGCTCGGCTGCCTTGTCTTGTGCTTCTTGCTGTCGTAGGTCGCGGCGTTCCTTGGCTAGGGATGTTCCGGCCATTGCAGCACGATTCATAGAGCCATCTGGCGCTTTGACGACTCGTATAGGTGACAGTTCTAACGACTGTTTAGTCTGACCTGCGAGGAACGGAGGTTCTTCTTCTCGAACTTCAATATCGACATCCTCTTCTTCAAAGTCACCTTCCCCAGCTAAAGTCGCATTGTACTCCTCATCGATGTCTGGATAGTCTGATGCAGAAATAGCGCCAGAGGCTATTAGCTGTTTGATTTCCCACCGTTCAGGTGAGGTCATTCTTTTTTTGTTCCGCATAGGTCTACCATCCATCTCTCCTTCAACAACCAGCACATCTAAACCCAACCCGCCGTAACGACCATTGCCATTGGTCGCAGGACCCATTCCATCCAGTCGCTCCATATTAGCTCCTGATGCCAATCGCTTCTGAGGTACAAGATCCCGACCCGTAACTTGGTCCACCTCTTTCATCGATAGTCCAATTCTGGTTCCCTGAATACTCATGACTTTTACCTTGACTGCTTGACCCCGAGATACTAGGTCTGACGGATGATTCACACGCGCTCCCTCCTGCATTGCAGAAACATGTACCAGGCCGTCTACCTTTCCTTTGATTCCTTGCAGGTTCACAAATGCCCCGAAATCTTTAACACCTGTCACTGTTCCATCGTAGACCTTAAACATCTTTGGCGCATCATCAATTTCTGGGACAGGGGGGCGCTTGAAGTGGTCGTCGTTATCTTCACGATGCCGTCGCCTGCTGCTCCCATGTCTGTTGCGGTGGGATTCTTCTTTCCCATGATAGCCGTTCATTGGTCTGCTGTCATCGTCATTATGTAAGTCGCCAGTGCGCTTCTGATGTCTCTCAATATATTCCGAACTGTGAGATCTTAATCTCGAGCGATACATGTCCCTCTTCCTCCTACCCCTCCCTTCGCCGTCATCGTCAGGGCTTCGACTTCTTTTCCTGCTGTTTGTACGATCATGAGTCATCCTAGATTTGCCCACCAGATTCTCGAGCATGGCGAAAGTGTCATCAAGTGTGCCCATCTTAGAATCATCATCTGCGGGCACTGCAGCCGCTTGCTCCTCCTCCCAATGCAGATCCCGATCCGGCATAGCCAAGCCTTTAAATATCCTGGTCTTCTTCTCGACATCATCCAGGCCCTTCTCCTCGCGAGATTCTGCTCCTCGAGTTGTTCCGTTTCTCACTTTGCCCTTGAATTTGGGGTGCATTGTCAAAATTAATCGGTCAACGCTCTCCACCAGGCTGTTGGGGAACTCCGCCCCCATGGCCTCCATCTGTGACTTGAATTCGGGTAACGAGTGACATTTCGAATGCTGGTCTATAACAAATTCGGCAAGAGTTTTGTCGCTGATTCCTAGATGATTTTGGAGCTCAGATGTTACTTTTGCGACTAGGGAGAGCAACTCAAGTGATTCGAGGTCATCCATGATCATGGCACGGCGACAATACCAAAGTCTGGGCAGAAATAAGAGCGTTAAATTTTCAATATGGCTGTTGCTACCTCTCTGCATATCCATCTCGGAATCATATGTAATTCGCTTCTGGCGCTTGATATTAAGCGCAGAGTCCACTAGTTTCGCTCTTCCCGGGCGTACAGTAGTTCCTCGAACTACATTACTTTAAAATCAACATTAAACTACGAATCCTTAGCTCGAGATGTCCTGATATAGTTTCAAGCATTCACCACTGTTCTAAATGACTAGTGTGAGTAAAGGTCGTATAGAAGCTATCTGAAGAATGGAAGCAAAGGGGCGGAGGATTCTCAATTCAGGTTCCAAATACTCTGAAGAATGAGATGTGGAGATTGGAAAGTCTTTCGTTCACTTCGTACAACCAATGGCATATGGCTGAGACCTGCTGATATTGATGGGTTGGTAATGTTTGTTGTCTCAAATATGAGCGTGCTTGGCGACTTAAGTCCGAAAGATCTGGAATTCGCCGTGGATCCAGTTCGGAAGCAACCGGTTTGTGTCTGAGCTAAGACAATTTCTTTCGCTATATTCGTTGTAAACCGTGATTCGACAGTCACTGGGGTTATTGACAAGAAGAACTGTACGTATGTGGGGCGCAATGCTTGTGTAAAGTACATGTTTCTTCCACCGTGACTTTCCCAAGATAACGAATCCGCGGTTTCTGTTGCACTCTCAGAAATCACTTTCGCTTGAGGTCTTCAATTAGGATCATGACTGTCATAGCTTTTTGCGGATGCGAATTCAAATTTTGCACGAAGTGGTACATGGACAGCAGCGCTGATTGGATATCAGATTTCGAAAACCTTGAGAAACCCAGACGAGCCTACGAAGAAAACCCTAATGCATCAGGGCGATATGGCGAAAATCGCCTTGATCATGGAATGTCCGATCCGCGTTAAGAACACGAACGTTCAGATCGTAGCCATCATAAGGCCCAGTCTCATCCAACAAACAGCACTGCTCCGCCGGGCCAGGATTTGCCCACCTCCCAAACCAACAGCTACGATCCTGAGACTATTTCTAAGGCTAACCTCGTAAGACGCCCTGCCGCACCAGTGCGCCTATTTCGTCAACAGTCTTCCAAACTTCAGACAGGGGGAGACCCCTCTAAACATCATCCAATATTAAATCCTTCGTGCCAGCCGTGCCGTCCTTAGAAACCCTATAGCTCTCATCGAGGACGGCCCAACATTAGCAACAATGGCCGCTGTGCTCAGTCAGACTCCACTCTACCAAGACAGTCAGCGACCTCTCCAAAGGTATGGCAAGACTCGATATACTCTCTTATCCAAAGCGGTGACCATATTGCTATCGCTGTATGTCCGTTGCTAGCTATTGCGGTACTTACAGCGCTCGGCAAGGACATGGCGCTAGAGACGGCTGTTATTGTGGTCTTAGTATCTACATAGGTAACCAGGTCTAGAGTGTAGGGCGATCCTGGTAAGATTTTGTGGGGTTTGCTCCAAGTGAGGATCGAGGGTTATGAGGTAGAAGCAGTGTTTGTCTGCCTTGCTTTAGCTTTGACAAATGCAGCCTCTCCCACCTGCGTAATATTCGTTTGATAGTTATCATTTTCGCTAGTTCCAACATGCTTTCAGTGAGTACGGAGTTGTGGGGGTTTTTGCCAATACTTACAGAACAATACCAAGTTGTGCTATACTTAAGAGGACCTCTATTCGATGAAACCTCCATCTGACGAAAAACCTTTAATGTACAACTTTCTATTTAGCAAGGTTGCCGCTTGACGAACCCTTAACTTGGTCTATAGCCTTTACATGATGAACCGTCTACGCGTCACACTTCCAATCTCATCTGACTGTATTCCTAACGCTTTCGGCTCTTCTTGTAGGACGTGGTTTTGATAGAGGTATTGTCCTATATCCCATTTTAGGAGCTTAGTTCATTCTATATTAGACGTATCACGACAATAAGAAAGGCATGCTTGAGTTTCATATATCAGCTTCCACTACCCATGAGACTTTTCATACCGTTTAGAAATGTACAGCATTGTTAGTCGCGATGATTCAGTTAGACACAATAACCTTTGTACAAATTTCGGGGTTGTAAAGCACCAGAAGGATATCAAAATACAAAGGAGACGAAACAATGTCCAAGGCACGTGGAGCATCAACATGGTCCAGGAACAACAGGGTATCAATAACGGTGATTCCTCTTGTAAGATATTCTCAGTACGAGCTTGCTTTGAGCGCTTACAAGAGAGTATCGTACGAGGGACTTTTTTCTGCCGCCAACGCATCGCATACGGATTGTATTCGCGCCTCTGTACCTAAAAAAAAGTAGTAATTTGGGTATTCTCTAGTTCTATCCGCTTATCGCAAGTCGCGTTTGAGGGTTCGTACTTAAAAATAAGTCTTCCAATAACAGATCGTTTATAAAGGAAGACTACCCTCAAGTTCGTGTTACATTATTGGAAGTTCTCCTGCGTTTTGACTTGGCCTGGTTAGAAGTTTGCTTGAACCGAGAAATCCAACCCCAACCTCTGCTCACTGTCCTGCATGATCTCTTCTCCCGAACTTGAAAATGGCGTTTCAAAGACTACTTACTTTTGTCGTCCTACTGCGACTCAGCACCGTCATCGCTGCGTTAATCCCCGTTGCAGTCACCCAGCTCGGATCTTCACCCAGCCTTTCACAACAACCAAATGCGAGGTAAACTAGCAACGTCGTGGCTTCCCATTTCATGCCTAGAAATATTGACATCGCACATCAGCGTCACCCTGAAAGCCAACGTAACCCCCTTTCCAGTCCCCCACACCTACATAACCCTCGAGCTCTTTAACTCACCCGGTGATCACCTCCACCCGCCCAATGTCAACGTCGGTATCTCAGAAGCCCTCGCCATAATCTTCGATTTCGTCCAGCAGACAGGAGACATCCCACTCACCGATGTCGGCGTAAGCTTCTTCTACGGTGGTGTTTCTATCGAAGTCCATCCGATGCAATTTCACGGAAGGCCGCCCTTGTCCTATGCTCATGTGGTGAGCGTTGTGAGAGGTATCTCGCTGGTTGAAAATCAATTGGGCTTTGCAACAAGATATATGAACATTTACCACTTAAATGAGGGGCACTTGGGGACTGCATTGATAGGACATACATACGAGGTTGGAGGCCGAAACGCAACTGGAGTGAGTACTTCGTGATGGACTAGAGAGTCATTGGAATTCTTCGACAAAAACTAAGTGGTAATGGGGACGAAATGCACAAACGAGCAGTGCGTGACTCAGAGAACAAAATCCAACCCCTTTGGAATGGACTCGGCAGGCGATAGATTGACGTAGAGCAAATGTGCGGATAAACAGGCTTTAAGAGACGTCACTAAGTACCTAGCTTTCACTGACGAGAAAGCCGAATATCATACGGCGACCCTAGCTCACGCTTCCACGATGAGTAAAATACTCATATAAGCATGAATCTATCGTCCACATTGGAGGAATATCTCTCATGCTGCACCACTGTATGAGGATAATCCTTGTTTGCTGACGCCACCTATTCCAAATGCTGAACATGTCCATTCCCCAGAAGTGTAAAAAATCCGTCTGGCCCGCCATATACGACATGTCGCCAATTGATAAAGCTATAAGGTATTTTGATTTGCTTTCGCAGATGTTGATCATGAATCTGTGCCCAGCTGTTCCACATCGATGCAAAGCGCTTGAGAATGCTCAATTAGCTGCGGCGCTAGGTCTCTCTTTAGGCACCTCTGGTAAATCTAAAACCCGATAAGTTCGGTCAGTTCGGTCAGGAATAACCATCGTACGGGGAGTGTTGACATGTTGTCGAGTGATTGAAACATCAATCGTCGGCTCCTTATCCCTGGCACTAAATTCTTCTTCGTCCACCTGAAAACTTCGAAGAAGGTCTTTCTGCTGTTGCTTTCGAAGGAGCTTCCTCTTATCTTTATCATATGTGGCTTGTGCAAGCACTTTGTCAATCTTTTCTTCTACTAGTGTTTTGACGTGGAATGTCATCCGTTGGTTTGTGAACACGCCGGTAAACCTGTAGCTGAGCCACAAATACAAAATAAGAGCTTTGTGCAGGTCCTCCAGCTTATTCAGATATTCTTTCGCAGTGGTCCATTCTATGTCTAAAACATCCAGGTCTATTTCCGGTATCTCGAGCAATCCTCCACCTCCATTACATGCGACGCATTTAGCTAAAGCTTGGAGGACTTCGGTCATTTTTGGACTCCTCATATTGACAGGAGCTGCGGTGAAGGCTATTCGATCACTGATTGTCAGGCCTTTGACTGGCTCTATCGCGTCTGCGATCTCAACTTGATCCTTCAGCACGCAAAGGTGAAACCTCGGGTGCTTGAGCGCCAACTCATGAAGGCGCAGAAGTATGTAGCTAAAGGGTGTATTTTCTGGGTAATGGGCTGCGAATTGCAAAAGGATGTTGTTAGGAGGGAAGATACCAGCACTCATGATCGGATCCGCTTCGGTTTGCATCGCCTTCCTGACCACGGAAAGATCCATTGGTTCCAAGGTAGTGATCAGGCCTAGATTCTGAGCCGGTGCGGCAATCGGCAGCCCCTTACTCGTTATGGCACGATCATGCTCAAGGTGTTTCGTTGAAAGCTCGCGGTCATTCGCCTGTGTGGCAGTACGATACCTACCGGCACGTCCCGCTATTTGCTTTATAGATGAAACTGGTATGGGCTCAAAGCGGAAACCGTTCCATTTCGTGGTTGTTTCAAAGATGATACGCTTTATGCTCCTGTGCTTCTTGTAAGTATTCATAATGTAATTGAAAGGGGAGGGCCTACAGGTTCAAGCCCATGCCAATTGCATCGCTGGCCACCAAAATATCATAGTCATTGTTAGGATCATTAAATAGTTTAGCTTGTTGTGCCCTAGTATCAGGTGGTAGGCTGCCGTATACAACAGCTACCCGCTTCTTTGTTGTCTTCTCAATTTCTTTTCTAAGAGCGTGGATCCCTAGCCTCGAAAATACGACTACACAGTCCCCTTTCCTTAAGGTGCCTAGTTGTCCGTGCAAGCTAGTGGTCATGGTTTTAAGAGGGCTCAAACGCTCGTAATGGTGTATCTCTAATTTGTCTCCCATTGCCGCGGCAAGCTCCCGGATCAAAGGCACAGTTCGTTCCTCCCCACATAGATGAATTTCTTTTGCTTGTAGGCCAAGCAGTGCCTGTGTCCACGCCCAACCACGTTCGTCATGTCCAATCATTTGTATTTCGTCAATGACCGCGACCTCGACATCAGTGTTAATCGGCACCATCTCTACAGTACAGCTACTCATCATGACATTTTGATCTTGGTTGATTTGTCGCTCATCCCCTGTAATAAGGTTGCAAGCTTTTCCATTTGCGTTAAGTCTTGTATAGACTTCATGAGCCAGAAGTCGTAATGGTCCCGCATATATGCCCGACTCCGCTTGTTCCAGTCGTTTCAAAGCATGGTAGGTCTTGCCCGAATTGGTGGGCCCAACATGCAAGTGTATCTCTCGCTGTACTGTTCTCGTAACCGGGTACCATTCCACGGGGTAGCGTAGGTCAGCAAGCTTTGCCTGGGTATCGAGGCCTGATGCCGAGAAACTCCGGTTCGCAACGGCCCCATGGTAAGCGAACTTTATCTGAGCATCCAAGCCTCCCTGGCCACGATCAACATATGCTTTTCGCAGGTTGACAAAGATTGGCGGAGGATGTTGCTTAAGATTGGGAGATTTCCAATCCCGAAGAGTCATCGTTATCTGCTGCGCAAACTTGGTGAATTCGACGTCCATCAACTCTTCCGCTAGAAGTTCCAGTCGAGCAACTAGTATGGGTATGATCTTCTCATTTTTGAGGCCTTGACGTACAGATATACCATTGAAAGCAGCTCTAGCACGTCCTCGATCTCTGTTCGAAAAGCCGATACGAGGCTTCCTCTGCGGTATGTTGGCCGTCGAGCGACGCCTGCTCTGAGCAAGCCATACTGATGTTTGCGGCCCATCTGCCACCCGGCATGGAGCAAAGAGAACCGAAGGCCATTGTGTGCTCCAATGGATAAAATCCCTACTCTTGAACTTTGCGAATGGGAGGAGACCTGGAGCCGCAATTCGATGGACTTTTGGCATTCCCGGATCAAGGAGTGACAAAGATATGACAGACCTACCCTCCCAGATGATTTTCTTTCTTGAACGCGCTCATTGGTTGTTGAAAAGGCCCCACTAAGTCTACTGATTAAAGTGTCTTGTGGAGTTAGATGCGCTCTACGTAGAGTGAAAGCGTAATGGGGTAGTGGCGTTCAACTTTGTGAAGATGTTTACACTACGGCGGACGTTTACAGTAGTATCCGTAGTTCTACATAGAATACTTGTATTCCGCGCCGCCCAACCAACCCCCCCCGGTCCCCCCACCCCCCCTCTGCCGCCCGCCTTACGCCGGTAGTGCTCGGTGTACAATTCTCTTTGGAAAAACCACATCCTAATACTTTTGGCCTCTTTCTGGGTCTTTCTTAATGTCCATGCTGATGAGGAACCTTTTCTGAAGAGTTGTGTCGCACTTAGACTTGGACGCTGACAGTGCATCCCTTCTACGGCGGATTGTCAATATGGCAGGAACATCTGCAATTACGATTCAACGAGAGAGTAAGCCCGATCTCACTTGTGACAGTCTCTCCGAGCTAACGATTTTTTCTAGTTATTCTTGGGACTGTTCGTCATACCGCTCGCGGAGAAGTACACTCGACTCCTCCTTTTCTCCCGCATTTATTCCTAACGTTGAGAAATCTATAGTGGAAGGTGTTGGTGCTGGATGAAGCGAGTAAAAAGTTAGTGGACGGTGTTGTTCGAGAAGACGACATATTGGAAGAAAATGTCACGAGTCTGTGTGGCAGCTACAGTTTCAGCCCATTCTATGGACTGATTGTTGAGCAGACATCGAACAAATAGAGAAAAGGAGGCCAATGAATCAGGAGATGGATGCGATATACCTTTTGTCACCTCTAAGCCACATCGTGGACTGTCTTGTGGCTGACCTCGAACGTCGGCGTTACCGTAAATCCTACGTGATCTGGACATCAGGTATGTGTTTCGATGACCTCGTACTCAGCGCACATCACAGCAAGGTAGCACTGATTCAAAATCTTTGTTCACACAGTGATAAGTCCTGAGCTGAGTGCGCGTCTCGATTGGTCGTCTATGGCCAGAGACCATGTCGTTCAACTCAAAACTCTCAATACTGAGTTCTTTCCTCGCGAGTCTCACCTCATCACCTTTCGAGATCCCTGGAGTTTTCCTACCTTGTTCCACCCAGCTTGCAATCAACTTGTGAGAGAACACATGGATAACCTAGCGCAAAAGGTACCAAGTGGATCTATGGTGTCAGACTTGGACATTTTCCTGACGAAATGCTGATAAGAATGAATCAAGATAGTTTCAATATGCGTCTCATTAGGCGAATATCCTACTATTCGATACTATACCCCACGAAATCCTACACACGAAGCTCATGTCTTATGTTCGCATCTTGCTCGCTTTGTACAGCTAGAGCTGGATAAGTACGCCAAACACCACGAGGACTTCCCGCCCCCATCGTCTCGACCTCGAGGTGCATTGATTATCGCGGACAGATCTTTAGACCTATTCGCTCCCCTTGTGCATGAGTTTACCTATCAAGCTATGATCCACGATCTTTTGCCGATTATTGAGGGAGATCGAATCTACTACAAAACCGTGCTCAATCAGAACGAATCAAATGAGGAGACGAAAGAGGTTGAAATCAGCGAAAGTGACGGTATCTGGGTCAAATATCGTCACCTTCATATGAAAGACCTCCTTCAGGAATTAGTTAGCGATTTCAATAGTTTCAAGGCTAAAAACTCGCAGTTTGCTGAAAGGTGTGTACCTTGAGACATACTCAATTATATAAGGACGCAATTAGCTAATTAAACTTACATCATACCAGCGACAAGCCAACCACCATTAATAACGTGAAAGACATGCTAGCGGGTCTGCCGCAGTACCAGCAAGGTAAGGAAGCGTACTCATTGCATCTTGGAATGGTACAGGAAGCTATGAAGATCTTCCAGGACCGCCGCCTCGCAGATATAGCTTCTGTTGAACAGGTTCGTCCCTGGATCTAGCAGTAGCTTAGTGAAAAGCTAATCTTACTAGTCTCTGGCCACTGGATTAGACGAAGACTACAAGAAGCCCAAGAATCTTGCAGATCAGGTGGTGCGGTTGCTGGATGAAGACGAAGTATCATTTCCTGATCGTCTTCGGCTGATAATAGAGTATATACACTATCGTGATGGTCTACTGCCATCAGATATCCAGAAACTACTGGCACATGCTCGATTACCTACGCGGGATGGCGAGGTAATTCATAACCTTGACCTTCTTGGCGCTCACGTTTCGAGGACATTGAAGGACATCAGACCGGTAATCCAGCCGCTCTTCGGCAGGAAACAGCCCCCAGCTGCGGGAGATGATGAGTCAGCACTGTCCCGATTCGAGCCTGTCATAAAAACAATCCTCGAGGGGCACGTCCGTGGTGCCCTCGACCAGAACGTTTTTCCTTTCACCAAACCACACTTAGATGCAGCTGAAGGGCTCATGGGTCAAGACAACGTTTCCCACACATCGTTACGAAGTGCAAAGCCTACGTGGGCGAGGACCCGCCCTTCCACTGTGGAGCCAAAGCAACGTATTATCGTCTTTATGGCAGGGGGCGCAACCTACTCGGAATCGCGTGCCTGCTATGAGGTCTCCAATTCATCTAATAAGGACATTTTCCTAGCATCGTCACACATGTTGACCCCGAGTCTCTATCTCAGACAAGTTGGAGACTTAAGTGTCGATAAACGGCGGCTTGACCTTCCAGCAGAGCGACCAAAGCCGAAGGCTCCTGATCATTTATTCGAACGAGAGGCACCTCCAATGCAGTCTTCCAACTTGGGTCAGCGGCAGCAGCCTCCAGTGGGTGGCATGGCCGCAATGAACCTGGGCCCCAATCAAGCTTCCACAAACAGCTCTCCGAACAATATTGTCCGAACGACAGCGCCACCTTTTAGTAATGGCAAGCCGGCCAAGAAAGACAAGGAAAAGGACACAGAAAAGAAGAAAAAACTCCATTTCTTTAGTTCGAAAAAGTGACACACTTCTTCGGTCTTTTGCTTGTTACGCACTTCAGCGACTGCATGGTGAGATGACTTGAAAGATTACAAGGGAGAATCAGGCCAGTGTGCATCCAAATGCGTATGAGCCGAGCGTAGAATGATATTATTGCTGTAAGATTAGAAACGATTTCATTGGTTGTGGTTTGATTCGATTCATTGAAGGAAACTATTGCTAAAGTGCCCATTGACTAACCACTCCTTGCTGGCCGGTAGAAGCAACACTGATGTCAGTGAGTACACGTCTACAAGAGTAGATCCGCCGTGAGACCTCACTTTGCTTCGTACACTCATGAGTGCATAACCTCCTGTATTTAAGTGAAGGGTTTGCGATCTCGGAGTAACTTAGAAGAATCGCAACCTATGCCCTTCAAGAGCCTTTCTCTCAGTCGGAAGGCATCACTTGAAGGAAATTGGGACGAAAGTCCTTTTGAGGCTTGGATGTTCGCTTCTGCTGCGGCAATCGTATCCCAGACCCCAAGACATTGGTTTCATATTGTAGCCACAATGGTTTTAACAACATTATCCTTCAGATCCCAATTATCTCTCCGACTAATCCTTCCCATAAAACATTTCCTGCAACCTTGCTCTCTTTCTCCTCTCCTCAGCCTCCAACTTCCTGACTTTTTTCGCATCCAGCTTCTCCATTTGCTTCTCCGCACCGACCACTCCTCCTTTATTCTTCTTCAGCTTCTCCTCAAACCCCACCCCAAGAGTGTCATTTTTCAGCTTTCCCCTAATGGGCGCCAGTCTACCATCACCAGCAGCCCCCAGACCAAGTCTGCTATCTGGGTCCCAGCCGTAGAAGGAAAGGTATTTTAAGCCCTTGCGCGTACGGTCGAGGTGGGATGGGGGATGTGAGTGGGAGAGACAGACTTGGTGGACTAGGGAGGCCTCATGAGGATTTGAGGGTGTGGGAACTGTAGAGTTGGGCGATTTTAACGACAAGTTGCAGATTTCGCAAGAGGCTCCCTCAAGCTCGGCGTTCGGTGCCGCCGATTCTGATACCGTATTCGGAATTTGTGGTTCATTCGCTTCCCTAAACTTGTCTGTTGACCAGCCCTCCTGAAGGACTATGGATCGATAAAGATCTGCAACAGCAGCACCGTTCGAGGTATCTGCTTTGGTTTTTGAACCAGCTGGCTCGGGAGGGACAAACTTTACACGGTTTTTCTTAATCCCAGCGCCAAAGACCCTTTGGTCAGTGAGGGGTATTATATATCCTTCATCTTGATCCATGGGGAGATTTCCCGAATCACCAGTGTGGTGGCAAGTTAAACTCGTGGCGGCAATGGTGCATGGAGGGAAAGAGCCTCGGCTATCAGATCTGATAAGATATGTGAATTGCGCTAGTGTAAAGTATCTTCCGTGCACGGAAACCAGAGATGGTCTAGAAAACAAAGAAAACCAACCCTCTGAGATGCCTATACCTATATTGGCAGAAGCCATATTCAATGGCGTCTCCTCAATTCCCTTTGCCACCCCAATATTGAAGACCGCACCATGGCTTATCCTGATTTATCTACTCAAAACCTACTTCGGCGGAGCCAGCAACACCTCCGAGCGTCTTATGCATTCGAAAGTGGTCGTGATCACAGTACATAAACGATCTTTTACTGCCACGTTCAATGCTGAAACAACTAGGGCGGCACATCGGGCGTCGGCGCCGCAATCGCTCGGTCTCTTGCTTCGAGGGGGGCCCAGATACTTTTGCTCACTCACCACCCACACTCAGACCCTTTCCTGGTTGAATACATTGATGACCTCCGCTCCGATACGGCTAATGAGCTCATCTACGCCGAGCAAGTTGACCTCTCCTCATTACACTCTATTCGTCAATTCGCGACCAAATGGATTGACAATGCCCCACCCAGGAGACTTGACATGATAATCCTTTGCGCCGATACTCTGACTCCCAAGTACGGAACCGGGGAATTGACCCAGGATAACGTTGAGCCCGTCTGGGGAATCAATTACCTCGCCAACTTCCACCTGCTCAGCATCCTGAGTCCGGCCCTCAGAGCCCAGCCTGCAGACAGGGACGTAAGAATTATATTCAGTACCTGTTCCAGCTACCTCGGAGGCGAAATAAAGGCAATGCAGGACTCTCGCAGCCCACTCCCTCCCGGGAAAGAATATGGGACGAGTAAGCTGGCAATGATGGTGTTTGCGCAGGCGTTCCAGAAACATTTAGATGTATACGTACGGCCTGACAAACAGCCGAACAATGCGAGAGTTATCGTCGTTGATCCCAGCTTTAGCCGCACGCCGGGTATGCGCCGATGGCTGACTATGGGTTCCTTGTGGGGTCTTTCACTATATCTATTTATGTGGCCAATCTGGTGGCTCGTACTAAAATCACCTGTGCAAGGCGCTCAGAGCTTCTTACTTGCGGCGATGGAGGCGGAATTGGGGAAAGGTGTTGGCGGGAGATTTCTCAAAGAATGTAGAGAGGTGGCTTATGGACGAAAGGAGATCAAGGACGACGAGGTTGCGAAAAAGTTATGGGGATTTAGTGAGAAGCAAATTGAGGTTTTGGAGAAAGAGGGGGCGGTAAGAAGAGCACTGGCGAAGAAGGAAGAGGAGAAGAAGCAGAAAGAGCAGAGAAAATCTGGTGGTACCGTTGACCGGCCCAAGATGGAGGCTTCTAAGCCCTCGAGACGGAGTCGGAAAGCTGGTTGATTTGGATGGTGTTTGATGTATGGATTCAAAATACCCCAGCCTAGCGTTAAGAGTCAATGCACATGGTGGTTTTGGCATACTGATGGGACGACTTGGATCGAATGATGCCTTGTCTAGCTGATAGCTCCTTGTATAGCAACCCAGTGGAAAAACTGCTTAGGGGCTGCCAAATTGGGGACTCCTACAAGTGATTGTTTAGAAAACTCGAAAAGGTGCTCCTCCAATTTATCTTCTTGGGAAAAGTCCGACTGACCGATGTATTTACTACATCTAAAGAACACCACCTACCCTGAGGCAGCATGTACATAACCTCGACCGAACTTTATTTCGGAAGTTATAAAGGATCGGAGAATTACAGTCCCAGAGGTATTTACTACTCACCATTGCTAATGATAGTATATTAGCTATGTCATGTTGCTTTTCTTGAATTGATATCCTTTCTGTTGATGCGCTTACCTCGCCTTGGCTGTAACTACGATTTGGCTAAAGTCTTGAACGTGAAGCCTATTCCTGAGCGTATCTCAATCTTTCCCTGAGGGTCCGTGTATTGTTGAAAAATCGCAGAGCTCGTCCGTTCCGACCTCTTCCTCTTTAACTTCTCACGCTGGAGCATTTTCTTTCGAAAATTCTGCATAATAAGACAAGCTCTATCAGAAGCTAATCAAACCCCCGTGGCATAGAGAAGCTATCTACATAACAACACAACGACCTTTACAAGCAGCACAGCAAAAATTATAAGCCTCTCCACAAGCGGCGCAACTACGATTGAAATACTCTTGACAATTTTAACAACAAGCAATACAATACAATACTCTGCAAAGCTAAGTTGGTGGTCTTCGCGCTGGATCTCCTCACGCCTCGGGAGATGCATACTATAGGGTCTATAATCCTTGTCCTCCCTTCGTATGTATAGGTCACTTCTGGAGTAGCGGCTACTAGGTCGGACCGTTCGGCTGGAAGATCCTGCAATTGGATGTCACGGTTCGACATATTGGGTTGAGTGAACTAATTTCTAGGGCGATTAGTAGAAGGTGAGAGACATGGTTATGTTTTGGAGCCTGAAAATGTACCTTGAGGTTGGTGGAATAAGAAGGACGAGAAGACTCAAAGAGGCAATGTCTCAGATTTATATAATTGGGAATTAATCAAGAGGGAAATTCGGGATGTCGATGGCTTTGAGCGTTTAATGGACTTCGTGGAGGAGAGATGCTATGGGAGAGAAGAGGAAGACGCAGACAAGATAAGAATGGCATCTCCATTTATATACAAAGGAGAGTATCATGCCGATATAGAGAACGATATGACTCAAGGCCCTTTATTTGCTTGACAACATTATGTCTTTTGCCAGCATTGTGGCAGAGAATTGTATAGTGACAGCATTGCTGGAGTATGTCACTTTTGCATGCTTGGTTGCTTCCGTGTGATGTAGCTTGTACCGATGAAAGCACTCCGAGAACGAGAGGTTCGATCCAAGAACCCATAGAAGCTTATGTAGTTGTGCATTCGACAGCTGTTTTTCTGTGCGCTCTATTGTTAGGTCCAGAAGTATCTATTCAGTGTTGACGAAGAATCTCATAGTGTCGAAGTTTGCCACTGATACAAAGAGGATTCCTCCTTGTGCATCGGCACACAACGCGGTCCTTAGTGGTGAACTATTGCAGATTCAGAGTGCGACTCCGCAGGTAGAGGGTCCTGAACATATGGACCCCCTGTCCAATGTAATTGCCTTAACCAACATACTTTCTCACTTTTGTCTTCAGCTGGTTTGACTGGTTGTGTTTGACGCAACAATCGCAGCAGCGCTGTCGAAGAGTATTCCAAATATCAAACAAATGGGTACCATTACCGCGAGCAGAGACTCAAGAAAACATCGGTGGTATTCAAGCGATTGCAGAACAGAAGATTTCACTAGTTCTGGACATGAAGCAACGGTTCTTGAAAGGCCGTGAGTAGGTTGTTTTTGTATGAGAAGTGACATGGTCGACTCAGAGCACTCTAGTGATTAATCAGAAAACACAGAAACGATTCATAGGAAAAGAATCCAAACATACAGTACGGCTGACGCACTAAGCCTTATAAGCAGATCAGTCAAGGCTCCGAGCTAACCACATTAGCTTGCCCCGAAATCAAACAGTTTACAAGTCTACGTACCCTCTTCATCACCAACTCCGCATATCAACCGTTTTCCTTACATATAGAGTAACTCCATCCGTACATTCTGCAGCTTCCAAACCGCACCGCACCCACTATCTCACCATGGTAAGCCCACTACACCCCCATCCAGCACCATCCTCCACCTAGCTAACCCACCCAGTCCCTCCGCATCGTCCCCTCCCCTTCCCACCCCACGCACGCGACAAACACCACCTCCTCCGCCTCAAAAGGCGCCCCCTCCGCCCCCGGCCTCCCCGACACCCTCCGCGCCTCCCTGACCTACAACCCCAACCCATCCCCCGCCAACACCGCCCCAGCACCCATATCCACGCATCCCCTCGAAGCCCGCCTGGCCGCCTGGACCGCCACGCAAGACAGCCTCAGAATGAACGGCCTGCGTCGGACGTTTGGGATCGCCGAGCCAGTGAGGAAGGGTATGGAGCTGAAGATTGCGAGGGAGGGGGAGTGGCGGCCTGCGGTTTTAGGGTGCAGCGCGGGGGTTTCGGGGGATGTGTTGGCGGGGAGGGATTGGGAGTGTGCGTGGGAGGATGTTTATAGGGGTATGTGGACGATTCTAAGCTTGGAGGTTGTTTGAAATGGAGGCTAACTTGATGGTAGGGGATGAGACAAGGGAGGCAGTTGATTTCCACACGGAGATGGAGGCGAGGATGAGGATGGATTGGTAGAGATGGCGCAGAGAGACGGCTAGCTGTTTGAGGAGAAAGTATGGACGAAAGTTGGAAGACTTTAGATTAATCGAGTGCGAGTCGCGGATGGTAAGCTCTCAAATTGAGGTCCAAATATACCATCAAGACCATTCTTTATGTTCTCCAATCAACAACAGTTACATTAGAGGATCCTCTGGTTCGCTGGTCATTAACCAAATGTTCTTGGACATTGTGTCAAGATGTCGAACCACCAACAAATATCTCGTTAAACCATGATTTATAATACATCCCCGAGCTCGACTCTTGATCTTATACAAAGCTTGACAGCGCAATGTCAGTCCGATAGCGCCGTCCCATAGCAAGCCCCGTTATAGCCTCGTTATACCAGAGGCACAGCCTAACCTGTACGCCGTCTCTCAACATGCTGACAGCCACAATTCTCTCGCTATAGAAACCTGACCAATAAGGGCAAACGAAGGGCACGGGTCATAAAATAACGCATCGACAACCCGGACCCCTCTCATTACCGTCACGGTCTCTGCCTCCAGTTTTTGATCCCTTAGCATCTTCATCGTCCACGACTTCTTGTGGTTTGATGGTCATGTGAACAACATGAGGAGTGGTCCCAATCTCGAATTTGCAGTCTGATTATAAACATGTTAGGCAGATCCTCCAATATGCTCGGTTGATCCCTTACCATGCAAGCGAGCCTTGTCTTCTAGCATCTTTCCATAGTAGATAATGCGTATTGAGCTTGGACTTGACGGTCTTGGTTCCCACTCTGATAACATATGTATCAGCACGCCATACCAAGGCTTAGCGACCGACTACCTAGTTAAATTACTCTTACCTTCCCTCCATTCTCTCCATATCAACTCCTTCAAGGTATATACACTCAGGTTGACAGGATTGTTGCCATCCACATTGACGGCCCGCTTCTTCAAATATCTTTCGTCAATCTTATAAGGGTGCCTTGCACCGTTGGTCAATAATAGAGTGATAATCAGAGTAGGGCCAGCTAAATCGGATTCTTTTGGTACTGAAATCGGTTTATCGGAGGAGGAGCCAATGGCAGGAGCGGTCTCTTTGCGCGTGAGAGGAGCATTTCGCGCAGTGACTGGACTCGAGGGCTCGGTCGTAGAGCTTATGCCTAGGTCTTCTCTTACTGTCGACGACTCTTGTACTGGGTCCTCTCTTGAAGTTGACGCGGGTTCTGGCATTGTAAATATTGGAGCATTTCCCGAGGTGGCCTCTGTTGCGGCTTGCTGACCGAATTGAGTCATCTCCACTGACGTAGAAGACATCGGCGAAGACTGTACGGGTTGTAACTGGCCCGCAAGTATGTTGGGTGTAGTTGTAGGCTCTCGCGTGCTATCTTTTGCCAGTGCTGTCCCTTGGCCATCCGCCGAAGCCATTGTGAAGTTCCAGCTACCGGAGTACAGAACAACGCCTCAAGGATAGAGTGCTTCAGTCAATGATATGGATATCGGCAGAAAGTCGTGGATATTATAGGTGTCGCGGTAGCTCGGCTCAACTGATGATACTTTCCAATGGTGGCAAATTGCAACGCTCGGGTCGCACAGAACGTCAGAATGTTGGAAGCTGTTCCAAGATCCTCGGGGCACACGATCTTGATTGCGGAATCAATTTACAGATGTTTGCAGACGGAGAATCAATTCGATGGTAGTGGGAAGGGCACTGCAAATTCGAAGAAGCAGCAGGTCTCGATGTCCGCGTGCCGTCGTCAAACAGGGCTCGATCGTCGGTAGACCTTCCGAAATATAAGCTGGGAACGAGCGTGTTCGTGGTATGCTATATCTTTGAATACAAGTATGATGAAGTCACAAATTCCCAAGATCAATCAATTATGTTTCAGAAATCAAGGAAGTGAAGTAAGGGTGGCCTTCTGAAGATGCCCTTCGTCTACGGCCGAGGGGAGCTGTACGGAAGTATTCTATGTACAGATACTGGTTTTAAGCTTCCGGAAGCTACGGTAGGGCCGGCTTTGAACTAGGGTTTGCTTCCAGGAAAACTTCCTTGGTAAAGCGACGTAACGTTTACCTATCTACTATACGGAATAAGCCATCGGTATCATGACACAACGCAGAGAACATTTTCAAGCCCGGGTAAATCGACGCAGAATACTAGGTTCGTTGACTGCTCGAGCAAGTCTGTTATCAATGGAAAGCAACGCAGTTTTCAGCTATTGCTGACTCAGAACTTATTGGTTATTGCGATCGTATAATAGGTTAATTACTAATTAATTTGACTAACTAAATAATAGCTATTTACACAATTTAATATATGCGCTGGGAAAGTCAATGGGGAAGTCAACGGGAAAGTTAATGGGAAAGTTAATGAGTAAATCAATGAGGTAGAGAGTCATGAAGGGAGTCATGAAAGAAATCATGAAGACTGTTCGATAGAGAGTCACGTAGAATGTACGATAGAGCTCATATTTGATGCTCGATAGAAATCAAATTTGATTCTTGATTGTGAAGCAATTCGAAGCTTGATAGAAAGTCATGTAGAGAGTCATGTAAAGAGTCATGTAGAGAGTCATGTAGAGAGTCATGTAGAAAGTCATGTAGAAATTATAAAGACTGTTCGATAGAGTCATATTTGATGCTCGATAGAGAACAAATTTGATTCTTGAATGATGAGTAGAATGATGAGTAGAGTGATGAATAAAGTGATGAGTAGAATAATCAGTTGAAAGATCGATCGAAAGATCAGTAAAAAGCTCGATCAAAAGATCAGTAGAAAACTCAGTTGAAAGATCAGTAGAAAGATCAGTAGAAAAATCAGTAGAAAGAACAGTAGAAAGATCAGTAGATAACTCAGTAGAAAGCTCAGTAGAAAGCTCAGTCGATAGCTCAGTCAATAACTCAAGTAGAAAGCTCAGTTTGATAGAGAGTTTGATAGAGCGTTTGATAAAAAGTTTGATAGAAAATTTGATAAAGAGTTCAATAAAGCGTTTGATTGAGAGTCTGATAGAAAATTTGATAGAGAGTTTGATAGAGTGTTTGATAAAGAATTTGATAGAACGTTTGATAAAGAGTTTGATAAAGCGTTTGATAGAATGTTTGATAAAAAGTTTAATAGAGCGTTTGATAAAGAGTTTAATAAAGCATTTAATAGAGAGTTTAATAGAGTGTTTGATAAAGAATTTGAGTGAGTGAGTAGATAGCAAGTAAATGAGCGAGTAAATGAGCGAGTAAATGATGAGCATGTAGAGTGATGAGTAGAATAATGAGTAGAATGATGAGCATGTAAAATTGTTAGAGATCGGCATAGAGCGAGTCATATGAGTGTCATTTAACTAATAGATAAATGCTAAGAAAGAAAAGTATTTACAGAAAAGAACTCGATTCTTTATATGTATGTTTCTCAGCTCTGTGCTAGACTCGAAAGAATTGACGTCTTACACATATGATGCAAAGTCTCAATGACATCACTACTAGCTTGAATGCTCACTAGACTTAATTAGAATGAAACTCAGATCAGAGCTAGAAAGAATAGACGAAGGCTAGAATCATAACATTATCTCTTCTTCTCGAATATTCATGTTCGCATGAATGTTGTTTCTTAATGCGCTTTTCTTGAATATTTGATATGAAAGTCATCGATCATCTCTTGAGCGTTCATAAATTCATCGTCGTCAGCGTTATATCAATTGAGATCATTGTTATAACTCTTTCATTTGACTTGATATTGAAGTCATCTTCGATATCATTGAGAGTTCAATATATCGTTGATTTTTCATTCGTCTTCATCATTTATCACTATTGATCTCAAGAATTCATTCTTCTGATCAGACAGAGAGTCATTGACGACGAAATGAAGAAGTTCTGAATGAAATACATCATGTATATGCATAGTCTTGAGTAGTTTCAATTTATAAAATGAGTCAATGAGATTGATGATCTGAAAAGAATCAAGCATCTTGTCATTCAATTTTTTGAAGAATTTCGCTGTAATGATGTTTCATTCATTCAGAAACATTCTTGATTCAATCTTGTAATTGATCTTCTTTCTATGCTTGTTAGCTTGATTCATCATTTGTTTTCATGTTTTGATCAGAGCTTCACAAGCGAAGATCAATGTTTTGTTCATTTGTTCAGATATATTCTTGACTCGATTGATCTGCAAGCGTTCGCGAATGCTTTCATATTCAATGATGTCAAGATCAAAGCTCATATGAGAATGAAAGTTCTTGTTCATGAAGAAGAAAATCAAGAAAATGACTGAGAACAAGACGTTATTGTCAATAAACTCAATCATGAATAGTCACTTAGATCAGTTGTTCTGCATATATAAACAGAAGAATTGAAGATATTGCTTGACATTCTGATTGACTTGTTCGCTTTGATCATTGATCTGAGAATGATAGATGATGAACAATCGAAGAAAAATGCTCAGTTGTTTGCAAAGAAACTTTCATAGTATAGAGATGAATTGCGAATTTCGATCAGATACTATGAAGCTTGATAAATCATAAGTTCAATATATTCATTGAATCAGCATTTCAGCTGTCTTTTCGACAGTGATATTTTCATCATCAATGATGCAAGAAATATAATGTCTTTCTTTTGACAATCTGCAGATGATCATCAGAATAGCGTTGTACTCACTTGAATCAAATAGATTGATAATGAAGTTCATTGTTATCTTTTGTCATCGCTGTTCAGATATTAATAGAGATTGAAGCAAGTCATTTGATTTATCTTTAAATATCTTTGAACATTGACAGATATAGCAGTTTCAAATATATTGATTTATCGTTTTTCGCATGAATGATCAATAGTAGTTTCGCTTTATGACTTTCACAGTTCTAAGAATATCAGAATAATCAACTGATAATTGATCGTGCATCTCATGAATCAGATTCATTTGTAGAAGCTCGTTGAATGAAACTCATAGTTGACTATCATGATACAAGATTTCATTCTGAATTCAACAATTCTTCAATTTGATATCTTCATATTGTGTCTCGTCTCTTGCTATTGCTTCGCGAAGTAGCGTACAATTCTCGTCAATCTTATTAATCTTAAGAATTTGTTTATAGATTGATTCACTGATGTTCTTCTTTAGATTAGTAATTTTCATTCGATTCGAAGTCAGAATAATGATTCATTGATAATGAACGCGCTCATCTTCTGAATCTCTAAGCACGACATCAGCTTGATGAGTAAATGCATTGATCTTGATGTTCTGTTTGTCAAATTGATACATTATTCTGAAGTTGAAGTCAGCGAGCTTCTGAACTCAGCGCATCTGACGTCTGCTCAGCTCTTTATCTTTCATCAACAAGATGAGCGCTTGATGATCGATGAACATCTTAATAGAAATGTCAGTTAGCTTTAGTTCAGGTCGTCAGTGTTCAAATGCTTGAATGATGATCAAAAGTTCTTTATCATATATCTTGTAGTTGCATTCAGCAGAAGACATGTTCTTGCTATAGAAAACAATTGAATGTAGTACTTCTTCATCATCATATTGAAAGAGAATTTCATCATTGACGTAGTTGAATGAGTCAATTTCAAGAATAGTCTCACAAGTTTGATCAAAGTGACGTAGTATAGAAGTTTCAATCATACATCTCTTCATATGATCAAAGATGATCTGACAAACTTCATTTCATTCAAATATGATTTCTTTTTGAGTAAGTTGAATCATTGAATGAACAATCTTTGAAAAGTTCTTGATGAAGCATTGATAGAAATTGCAGAAGTCAATGAAGAACTGCATCTGAGTGAGATTATTGAGTGTAAATCAATCAACGACTGCTTGCATCTTTTGCGAATTCATTTTCAATTCTTCAATTGATATTAAGAGTTTTAGAAAGATAGTTTTTTGAACATGAAACTTGCACTTGTTGATGTTTATTTGTAGATCAGCTTCTCGTAGTTTATTCAAGATTAATTGTACATGTTGCTTGTGTTTCTTCAGAGTCTTGCTGTAAATGATAATGTCATTTAGATAGATCTGACAAAACTGATGTAGATGTTCAAACAACACGTCGTTCATATAATGTTGATAAAACGTCGATTCATTTGTTAATTTGAAGAGCATTACATGATATTTGTATAAGTCGAAAAAGATAATAAAGATAGTCAAATCTTCATTATCTGAGTGCATACGTAGTTTGTTGAACGCGACAATGATGTTCAATTGAGTCAGATACTTGCTTTCTTGTATACGAGTGAAAGTCTTGTCTATCAATGACAAAGAATAATGATCTCGTTTAATCAAAGCTAGACTGATCGTCGGGTCGAGTTTCGGGTTGACATTTTGGATTCGACCCGATCCGAAGTCGAGTTGCCCACATTTTCAACCCGATTCGAGTCGGGTTGCTTATATTTTCAACCCGACCCGACCCGACCCTCCAAGGACCCGAGCTTGGCGCCAAGAGGGCTAAATATAGAAATTTTTCCGGTTTTTGGCTTTTGCATTACCTTTTTGCATTACCTTTTTGATAGGAGTCATGACGGGAAACATGAAGGTTATATGGTAGAGAGTCATGAAGGGGAGCCATGGTAGGGGAGCCATGGTAGGGGAGCCATGAAGGGGAGCTATGGAGGGGAGCCATGGAGGGAAGCCATGGTAGGAAGCCATGACGGGGAACCATGAAGGCTGTTTGGTAGAGAGGTTTGGTAGAAAGTCATGACGGGAAACATAAAGGGAAACATGGAGGGGAACATAAAGGGGAACATGGAGGGGAACATAAAGGGGAACATGGAGGGGAACATAAAGGGGAACATGACGGGGAACATGACGGGGAAACATGAAGGCCGTTTGACTTTGATAGGGAGTCATGACGGGAAAACATGGTAGAAAGTCATGAAGGGAAACCATGTAGGCTGTTCGACCAAGCTATTTACACCTATCTAATATCTTGTCGGGTCGGGTCGGGTTTTCGGGTCGGGTTGTCGGATCAAGCTTCTCAACCCGATCCGAGTGCTCGGGTTCAACTTCTCAACCCGACTCGACACTTTTCCAAAAAAATTCCAACCCGACCTGACGCGATCAGTCTAATCAAAGCATTAAGCTTTCTGTAATCGATGCAGAAACGCAGACTTTCGTCTTTCTTTTTGATGAATAAAATGAGCGAGACGTATGATGCAAAGCTGAAGAAAATGAATTCTTTGTTCAGATGATTAATCAGATACTTCTTTATCTTCTGAAGTTTATAGTTGAACATCTGATAAAGTCTGCTTCGCGAAAATGTTTCTTCGTTGATCAGCTCAATCTTGTGATCATAGAAATGATAAGAAGAAAGTTGATTGATCATTACTTGATTGAAGATATCTAGATAGTCATGATATTCAAAGAGAAACTTGACTTTGATCTGCTCAAGAGTCTCAATGTGAGAGAGCTCATGCAGATTCACTTCTTCAGACTTATTTTCAACTGTAAATATGAGTCGATCAATTTTCAAGATGATAACAGCAAAGATCTTTACATCTGATCATTTGACTAACATTCTATAAGTTGCAACTTCAATCATGATAATGTTCAATGAATCTGACGTTGATTTAGAAATTTTGACGTTAGTTAAAGTCGCGTCACGCGATTTTAACTGTTCAATTAATTTAACTGACTTCTCATTGAACTGATTGAAAGAAAGTAATTTCTGACTGAATTGAGATGTAACGAAAGTGAAAGATCTCTTCAGTATGTAAGTAAAGATCAAGCTCTTCTGTTTTATGATTGTTTTATTGCTTGATGATAGAACAATTGATTTCAAACGAGAATTGAAATTCGAAAATTGAAGAAAGTCGATTTACATATTTATTACTAGATCAATTTTGTTCATTCATGTTTTTTCAAGAATCATTTGATGTTGATTTAATCAAGTGATTAACATAGAAGCGATGTTTATCGTGTGATCTTGAATCGTCAGATTCAAATAAATGACATGAGTAATGAGTTTTTTTGCATAATGATCATTGAATTCTCGTATTGACTTTGCTTTGATCAAAGTCAGAAGCTTGATTTGCAACTGATCACAAACAATTTGCGTGATCACTTCATCAATGAACGAATAGTCAGCAGCTTCAATGTCAATCAATGACTTCAATGAGTAACTAATTTTATTGCTAGAAAGTACACATTCAATGATCAAAGATTCAGAAGCAAAAAAATCATCTGACATGCTTGTTGTTGAAGAAATTAACACATCTTTCATTGTGTCTTTGATGAAAGTCACTAGTTTTTTGTCTCGCTATTCTTGAAAGAAAACATTTTCTCATTCTCTTTATCTTTCGAAATGATGATTTTATGTAGATGAGAGATGAAAGCTCAAGATGCAAAGATGTTAATCTTGTTCAGCTGAGAGCAATTCTTGAACAAGTGACTTGAGATCTTGCAGATGTAGCAGATGATTAATGATCTTGCTGATTCAAAGATAGAAAAGATAGTCGACTTAACATAATTGATTATCGAAGTTATCATCAACAAGAGAGCAACGCATTTGTCAGATACAACAATGACTTTGATGATGACAGTGCGACGTTCGCTGCGTAGCTGATAGTTGACTCGCTGTTTATTATTCACATCTTGAAGAAATTTCTTTAGATGAAGAAGCGAAGTAAAGTTCTTTGAACAGATTGATAAAGCATTCTGCAAGTGATTGTTGATTTTATTCTGAAGATCATTCATCAGAGTGCAATCATCATAATCGAGATAGTTGAATAGCTTCATAAAGTTGAAGTAGAAGACATTGAAAGACTTGTCTGCTTGTCTCAAAGCGTTGTATTTACGTCGAGACTTTTGATTCTTATTCAGTTCATCGTATATTTCTTTCAAATGATTGAATAGCTCGTAGATCAAAGTGAATGAATTCGAAGAATCAAAACAACGTCAAGCGAAGATGTGCTTCGCAGCATCATCTTCTAGTCTAGACATCATGTAAACAATACAGATGATTTCATCATTGAATTGATCAACATTGACAATCAGCTTGTTGTTCATCTTGTTTCTTCAATCTTTTCAACTCAATTCGTCTTCATCAGTGAATATAGATGAGTTTGAAAATTTGTAGAATCAATGATGTTCATTTTCGAATGAGATGAACTTAATAGACGTCTCTCGTCAAGTATGATTCTCGATAGAAGCATGCAACTCGATATCTTGTGAAAATAAATGATTCATAATAGATCGAGACTCAGTAGACTGTCGAGATCGAGACTGATCAGCTGAACGCTGTTTCTCTTTGAGTTTCAACATTGTCTCTCATAGTCGAGTGTTAGTCTCTTCTAGAGTGTTAATTGTCGTGCGATTGATCTCTAACTGTTTCAATCTCTGAGTATGTTCGACTTGTAGAACGATTCAGTGCTCGTTACATTTCAAAGTCATGTTTCGTTGATTTCTTAGCTCATCTAACATCTTGATGATCTCGTTTGACTGATCAAGAGCTCACTGACGTAGTTGTTCTTCAATCTTAATGTTTTATGAGATCTCAACGTCTTTAGCTTCAGTTGAAGCATCGAAAGATAGTAAAGAAACTCGTCTATTTGCAGTGCTTCTAAGCAAGCGAGTCGTTCGAAATTCGACTGATTCGAAGTCACATGTCATGATGAGAGATTGAAGATAAAGATAGATTGTGATAAATTTGATAAATGTAATTCAAAGAAGTTCTTGTGAATTTTCTGGTAAACAAATGAGTACAATATTCGAAGAATCTCTTGCGAATTTCTGAATGAACGAAGTAGGTTATTTCGTATCATCTACACGTCGATAGCAGAGTAGTTGGTTAGCATTTATCTACTGTTGAAGATCGGCATAGAGCGAGTCATATGAGTGTCATTTAACTAATAGATAAATGCTAAGGAAGGAAAGTATCTACAGGAAAGAACTCGGTTCTTTATATGTGTGTTTCTCAGCTTTGTGCTAGGCCCGAAAGGGTTGGCGCCTTACACATATGATGCAGGGTCCCAATGACATCACTACTAGCTCAAATGCTCACTAGGCCCGATTAGAATGAAACTCAGGTCAGGGCTAGGAAGGATAGGCGAAGGCTAGGATCGTAACAAAAATGATGAGCATGTAGAGTGACGAGTAGAATGATGAGTAGAATTATGAGTAGAGTGATGAGTAGAATGATGAGTAGAATGATGAGTAGAATGATGAGTAGAATGATGAGTAGAGTGATCAGTAAAATGATCAGTTGAAAGATTGATCGAAAGATCAGTAGAAAGATCAATAGAAAGATCAGTAGAAAGATCAGTAGAAAGCTCAGTAGAAAGCTCAGTAGAAAGCTCAGCAGAAAGGTCAGTAGGAAGTTTGATATTGAGTCATGAAGAGTGCGTTCTATTGAGTCAGTTAGCATTATTTCGTACGAAATAGAAAGTAGAAACTGTTCTACGAAGGAAGAAAGAAGTGGGAAGAAGTAAATACTCTGAATCCTCTGAATTTCCTAGCGTCGACCTTCGGCTGGGAGCGAAGATTACTAATCACAGGGGTAACAGTACTGTTTTCAAGCCATGTAGAAAGCATTGTTTGAAGCACTGTTTGACGTGTTTTATGCGTTCGACCGACGCGTTTGATAGAGCGTTTGGTAGGGAGTTTGGTAGGGAGTTTGGTAGGGCGTTTGGTAGGGAATTTGGCAGGGAATTCGGTAGGGCATTTGGTAGGGAATTTGGTAGGGCGTTTGGTAGAGAGATTGGTAGGGCGAGTAGATGAGCGAGTAGATGAACGAGTAGGTGAGCGAGTAAATGAACGAGTAGATGAACGAGTAGATGAGCGAGTAGATGAGCGAGTAAATGAGCGAGTAGGTGAGCGAGTAGGTGAGCGAGTAGGTGAGCGAGTAGGTGAGCGAGTAGATGAACGAGTAGATGAACGAGTAGATGAGCGAGTAGATGAGCGAGTAGGTGAGCGAGTAAATGAGCGAGTAGGTGAGCGAGTAGGTGAGCGAGTAGATGAACGAGTAGATGAACGAGTAGGTGAGCGAGTAGATGAACGAGTAGGTGAGCGAGTAGATGAGCGAGTAGATGAACGAGTAGGTGAGCGAGTAGGTGAGCCGAACTTCATTGAAAATCGAACGGTTAACTGTAATAGGTTTAGCTTCCGTGATCTCTAACTGTAACAGGTTTAGCATCACGGTAGCTTCCGTGACCTTGGAAAAAGAGCCAACCGTTTTACAAAGAATTAAAATAAGGTTGTCGCAGGCTAGTGATGTGGCGTCAAAATCAGTCGGTAGAAGCAACTGCGTTGCTAATTAATCCAGACTCCCACACAGCTGTCGCCTCTATTCAGGATATGCTTGAGGTAGAACCACAACCGCCACACAGGATCGTGCCGTGCGTGCCCACAATAGCATTGCTCCAACTGTTGAGGTAATTCTCAAGCGTTATTTCGTCCAATGTTCATACTTGGTTGGATTCATCATCTTTACTCCCTCCATTTCCTGCTTCACGCTGAGTAGTCTGACCTTACCTATACTGGCTCCTTCAACTTCTTCAGCGTCAACCGTATAGTGATCCAATAGGCCATGTAAGCCGTTGAATACTTCACTCTTTCTTTCATCTACCAATAGAGCAATAGCGTCATAACCACCAGCACCGGGAACTACTCCTCCGACAACACCAGGTACCTGACAGCAAGCGTCTAGCAATTCCGTCTGCACTTTCGGCTCGATCGGTACCCCTGCCTTCATTGACATCTCTCTGATCAACGATCGAATAGTCTCAATGATGGTGCTTAAATCGTCATAATCGTATCGAGACTCTCCGGTGGCTCTACACAACCTTTGAAGCTCTCCAACAAGGTCTTCGTTTCCTTTTTGTAGTGTTCTCCAAAGCAATGCCGCCTCCTTATGACTCTCTTTCCTCCACGAAAGTACTTTTTTGACCATGCCCACCGTCGCAGAGCCACAATCGACATCGCACATGACCAGACGAAGGCCTTCCGGCATGATAGCGGAAGACTTCTGGATTTGTGTGTCCCATTGGTTAGAGCTATCAGTACCCTCGACTACCGCTTTTAGGCGGGTTGAAAAACCTTCTGTACCCGTATCAGCTAGCCCTTCCAGGATGGATGGCGAGAAGCGCTTATAGACACAGGAGCCGTGGACAGCAGCCGCAACATCAAATCCCGATCCAACTTTGCCTTGAGCTGCACAGTGGGCTGCTTGAGCCAGGTTATGCAGACGCGCTCTTCCGACACCAGATTTCAAGAAGGCCCCTTCAGGGTCTATATAGTGGGCGAACACAGCTGCTGTAAAGGCAGTCACGAGTGCTGCAGATGATCCAAGACCTGTTTTATGAGCCTTGGCCAGAGGCACATTGAAATCAAGAAAACGCTGATCGGTCCAACGAGGAGATGCATTGCTGGTAGACCCAGCATGCGAGTAATAGTCTGTGTCAGCCAATATCGTAATTGATGCTGGTCCGATCTTGGAACGCGAGAGAGATGAAACATAGCTCAATGCATATGCTAGCGCCGTCTCAACGAACTTGTTTCGGGACTGCGAAGATGTAGAATGGCTGTCACAAGGAGACGGTATCAGCCGGGTTGGCAAGAGATGCAACAGCTAGACAAGGTACATTTCTCTCACTTAGTGTATGCAAAAGGGCATTTGGACCCAAGCAGAAGGAAGAGCAGAACGGACTGAAGAATAGCGATAGACATGGATCATTTGTTGGGTTTCATTACGTCAATGATCGTTATGAAGAGAGCCGGACGGAAGAAGTCGTTCGTCAACTAGATTGAGAGTTCACAAAGTAGAAAGTGGTAATTACCCTTTAAGCTGTGTCACTTCAATACCACCATGTTCTTCAGTCTCGCGGTATCCATATCTCCATTCTGCATCTTTGAACTGAGGAGATCTCACGATAATTTCGGACAGAGTCAAGCCGGGACTGGTTGACAAGTTCTTGATATGGACGTGGATGCGTGCATCGAGTCCGAAGACCAGGCCAGTGTAGTCTCTGTCCAGAACCAGGTATCCTCCAGCTAGCAAGACTTTGCCCGGGGCAGAAACAGCCACGTCTGCAAGACCCATCATGCAGTGATTATTGATCCATAGTATGTCCAACTTTTAAGAAGTGCATCATAAACTAATCGCGATCCTTCCAAGAGAGACGCAACGCCGGCTCAAGCCCTGTGACGGTGACGTTTGGGAAACACAGAGTATGAAACAAAAGAAAGCTGTTAAGTATCTTTCTTACCTTACCAAACATCCACGCATCGGCATCTGCCGTTTGCAGTCAGAGGGCTTTGATACGCTAAGCCTTGTAAGGCACCCAGCAAGCCAATCGCATCCCTGGTCGCGGCTAGAATACAAGCCGGAATGACTCGAAGACGGAAAGAAAATGATACGGACTCACTTTTCGCCAGGCACCAATGTCTCTCTCGAGCTGACATCCCCCACCCAGCAAAAGCCTCGATTTCTTTCTATACTTCTCCAATTGACGTCTGCGTTGCCCCCAGCATTGACGGCGCAGATGACCTGTCTTTAGTTCACCGCTTCGTTTCCAGTATACCGCCTTACTAATTACTACCTCAAGGAGGTGCCTCGTCATCCATCATACTGATACACAACTGTTATATTATTTCTAGGCCACCGCTTTCGTACCTTAGGTTCAGCACCTACGATCTATTACCCCGGATTGATACAAATGGTCTTGCAATCGATGACCCTGTGCCGCTCTTCACGTTCTACATCCAACCCTTTCCGTTCCTCGTCTTGAGCCGCACTTCGCCTTCGGGCTGCCTAGACCTACCTCGCATCTTTTAGTATAGCGCGTTCTTGGACGACTATAGTGTCGTCACATGAACCTGCAATCCATCATATCCATCTACAGTGAGTTGGTCATCTCTTCAATATGCTTGTGCTACGTGTGGCATCCTTGACTACTCGTGCCGTGCTCGCCATAACTAGCTGACTCGATCTCGAAGTAGACTCAAATCTCCATCGTGAGGGGATATCGGTTCACTAAATGGTTTTCAAGCCATTCACACATCTTGCACGTCAAAGTTTTGTGAAGACCTTTACACACGGCTACGCGCAATCAGTCGTTGCCGCTACACAATCTTCATACGCATCATCAACAACTCCGTTCGGACCATATGGGATCCACACCACTAATCGGCACGGTAAACATGCACAGTTACATACTGCCTTCCATAATACCTCGAGCTCTTCTGGGGCTTCGAACAGGGCGAACCATGGAGACCAAAATGGCACAGGGAGTAATGACGAAGGATTAGCGGCGTATTACGAAGCGTGGCAGAATCAGCAACAGCATGGTGGCGAGATTGAAGAGTGGAAGCAGTTTCAGTTTCCGAAGAGGATAGGATGGAAGGCACCATCGGTTGTACCTGACAGGAAGGCAAACGAGAGGGAAGATGTTGGTCTGCGGGCAGAGGTTCAGGTTGAGCGCGAAGGCCTAAACCGAGCTTATAGCACCAGTGCTGTTGATGAGATTAAACAAGTTGAGGACGAGGCTGCCGAAGCCATTGCGGTTGCTAAAGTTGATGAGGCTATTGCAGAGGAGATCAGCCATATCCAACAGGTATCAGCTCCCGTTCCTTCGGATGCCCAGATCGAGTCTACAAAACAGACTTCAATCAATTCAGACGAATCTGTCGCGCCGACGTCCGTGCTTCCAAGCACCACCGCTAACGCTTCGACTCCTTCCACTACTTCAAGCGTTGTCACTTCATTATCCTCGGCCCAAGATGTAGAATCCCAGGCTTTCTGTGAGCATATCAGCAATCTCAACGCTGCACAGCGATATGCCGAGATCCCCCCAGTTTTTGAGTCAATGCTCGTCGAGGGCCTTCGGCCAACCACTGAAGCTTACAACGCACTTCTCGCCGCCGCCATTCATTTGCCCGTTGCCAAGCATCATGTTGTACCTAAAGCTCTTGGAGTCTACTCTGACATGCTTCGGCGTAAGGTAACTCCGGACACCGCTTTCTACACTGCACTTATCGAGGTTCTTGCTTGCCGAGCACTTGAAGTATTTGTTATGAGGGATACGGTGGAGAAAAAGCGATTGAGGTTCGGAGGTCTGAAGGAGAATGGAAAGTTCTTGTTCCGCTCGAACGAGGCAGAACTCGCCATTCTTGCTGAGGATGATGCACTTAGCACAGCAATGAAGATTTTCAACTCTTCAGTCTTAGCGCAAAAGACGCGTCTTTATTCTTCGGAGACATATCGACTTCTAGTCACTGCTTGTGCTTTGCATAGGCGAGTAGACGATATGATTCGGACCTATTCTCATATGGAAGCACACAAAATTATCCCTATCGCCACTATGTTTCCGCCGATGATCGATGCCTTCGCGGTGGCTGGAGAACTCGCCAGTGCTGTCGAATGCTACAATGAATACAAGTCTTTAGCTGTTGCCGACGATGCCGGTAAACTGGCCATTATTCAGCGCAAGGACAACGAAGTTTATGCCTCCCTTGTCAAAGCGTATGCGATCTGCGGCAAAGCAGATGGCGGTCACAGGTTCCTCGGTAGGATTGTTGAATCTTATGATGGAGTGACAGATCACCGTATGGAACGATTGGAGGACATGCAAGACATAGTGGTGGTAAACGCTCTCGTCCAGGCACGCCTAGATGCTGGTGATCTGCCACTTGCCCTGAAGATGGCAGAAAAAGGGAACCTAACACATTCTGCCCGGAGTGAAGCGATGGCCCGGGTATGTACTACTGCCGCCGATCATGGTGATGTTGAGCTCGCAACAAAGACCTACCAACACATCCACCCAGGCGCCGCTGGAGCACCAATGGTGGCAATCTCAATGCTTGCGCTCCATATCCGGCAAGGGAAAGTTGACCTAGCTCGAACTTATTGGTCTATTTTGACCACTTCTGCAAAACTTGATGAATCTATGATTGAACCAACGGCTATGTACGCCGTGGCCTTAATCGGCAGCGGTCACGTCGATGAAGGTCTGATGGAGGCCAGACAAGTATTCGAGCGTGTTCGTGCGTCAAGCAAAGATGCAATGCCTCGGTCCGAGATTACGGAAGAGATCGACGAGGCCATAGAAACAATTGGCGGGTTTCTCGCTGACCAAAGGATTGTGCCTTCGCCCAATGCTAGCATGAATTTTCTGTGGGCAATGCTCGACAACGGTGGTCTTGTCTCCCCTGTTGCTGAGCAAATGCTGGCAGGACTCGGTCCGGAAGACATTTCTGGTTTAAGCTGGCAGGATTTGACCTTGGCACTACAGATTGAGGCTGAAATGCTCGGCAGTGGTAATACTACCCATGATCTTGCTCATTCGGCAAGGTTTGCGAATCTTCTTGAAACTACCGTTGGCAGCGGCATTACTACAGACAAGCGCACTTCAGACCTTATTGAGCGGGCCCTGGCAAAGATATCACATCAGCGTCGAGACTTGGTTGAGAGGTGGCAAAGCTATCGACACCACCTGTCAGCCAAAGCACCTTACGCTCCTCAACCATTCACGCCAACGCCCAGCCTCGCCGCAGCCATGCCTAGTACTTACGCGGATACTTTTGATCCATACGCGGCTACTACAGACTACAGAGGTTCGACCATCATTATTGAGGAGCTAGAGAATCACCGTGCGAAGACTGGCGCTGGTCTCAACGAGGCTCTTATGAGGTTTAGAAACATTCGCCGGGCTGGCCGGCACCCACGGTATATTGTGTATGCAAAACTCATCTCCGCTGCTGCAAAGGAAGGACGAGCGAATTTGATTCATGATATCCATGGAATGGCACGGCGAGACATTCCCTTCTTCACTCAATATGCGGTTGTCCGACATGGATGGTCTTCAATCTTAGATGCGATGGTTGGCGCCTGCCTTACAGTTGGTAACCGGACCTTGGCTGGACGTTTCCATCAGGAGTTGCTTGATATGGGGTCGGCTCCCACGGCAAATACTTTTGGACTCTACATCACCACATTAAAGGACTCGACAAAGACCTTTGACGAAGCAACTGAGGCAGTCAGAATATTTCAGCGTGCCAAGTCCGAAGAAGTGGAGCCGTCGTCTTTCCTCTACAACGCACTCATTGGAAAGCTTGGCAAAGCTCGACGCATTGATGATTGCCTGTTTTATTTCGCTGAAATGCGCAACTTAGGAATCCGACCCACATCTGTCACGTACGGGACGATTGTCAATGCGCTTTGCAGAGTTAGTGACGAACGGTTCGCGGAAGAGTTATTCGATGAAATGGAGTCCATGCCAAACTACAAGCCCCGCCCGGCGCCCTACAACAGCTTGATGCAATATTTTTTGACTACCAAACGTGATAGCGCAAAAGTACTTGCATACTACGAGCGCATGCAGTCGAAAAGTATACAACCTACGATGCACACATACAAGCTGCTGATAGACACATATGCCACCCTTGATCCTATTAACTTACCAGCCGCCGAAGGTGTGCTGGACACAATTCGTGCTTCAGGCCAACGTCCGGAGGCGGTCCACTATGCTTCGCTCATCCACGCGAAAGGCTGCGCCCTTCACGATATGGCTGGTGCCCGTCAGGACTTCGACGAGGTAATCGCAAACCCCGATATCCGCCCGCAGGCATGCCTTTACCAGGCCTTGTTTGAATCCATGGTTGCCAACCACTCCGTGGCCGAGACGGAGGAACTCCTCGATCATATGTCTGCGAGGCAGGTGGCGTTAACTCCTTATATTGCAAACACCTTGATCCATGGCTGGGCTATGGAAAAGAACATTACAAAAGCGAAAGCGGTATACGAGAACGTTGGGCTGGAGAAGAGAGAGCCTAGCACCTATGAGGCTATGACTAGAGCTTTCCTCACTGTCGAAGGCAGAGAGAGTGCTATGGGAGTTGTGCACGAGATGTTGTCGAGGGGCTACCCATCAGCAGTATCAGGGAAGATCCTGGAATTGCTTGGTCCTGTTATGAGTCGAGGAAGCAGTGTAGCACTGTCTGGGCCCATGGCCTGACCTACATGGACCTGCCCACCTTACTTGGCTTGGTCGATGCCAAAAAAGTTTTTCATGGTTTCTTTTCGGTTTTTAATACCCTGGTGCATACACAAGTGGACCGTACTTACGGCGTTTTTGTCAGGAGTGGACGAAGGATATCTGTCACAGCGTTTGGATTATATTGCTCCTGTACCAATACGGTTGAGCTGGCGTTTGGGGGAGAGGTATGGAAGACTTTGAAGGGGAAGGTACACGAAGCACGTTGCTGGAATGGATATGTATTATTATGGATAGAACATCTCGACTCAAACTAGATAGAAGATGCGGAGCATCTAGGTAGCTTACGGTACAGTACGTTAGGATATGTAGGATCACTCCAGATCCACCGATCAATGTATGGTAACATTTCATATGTTCGTTATACGATTGCCTCTGTTGCCGAAGGTGTACCCGGATGATTCGATAGTGCCCAAGTCACATGGAGATTAGGGTTTAGTGATCGATGACCGCTATTGTTCCCAATACATTCCTTTCATTATTAGACCAACTGGCGGTGTCCTTTTACTCTCATGCGCCTATCACCCCTCCGACTCCTCCAAATAAACCGAATGGCCTCCGCCCAATCTTCCAAACTCATATGTAGGCTCATTTGACCCCCCCCCCTCCTCTTCCCCTCCCCCCTCACTAACCCCCCTCCCCCAACAGTCGCCCCAACCTCCGACCCCTCCAGCAAACAAGCCGACCAGTACACAAAAGGCTCCCTAGACCGCTCCCAGCTCGACCCTTCCCCCTTCACCCAATTCCACACCTGGTTCACCCACGCCCAATCCGCCCGCGTCCACCAACCCGAAACCGTCTGCCTCTCCACCGCCTCCCTCCCGTCCGGCTCCGTCTCCTCGCGCTTCGTCTACCTCAAGGAACTGGACGAGCGGGGTTTTGTCATCTACAGCAATTGGGGCACGAGTCGGAAAGCCGCGGACGTGCGCAGCAATCCGCAGGCGAGTTTGGCGTTTTGGTGGCATGAGTTGGAGCGGCAAGTCAGGGTTGAGGGGCGGGTGGAGAGGCTGACAAAGGAGGAGAGCCAGGCGTATTATGATTTGAGGGCAAGGGGGAGTAGGATTGGGGCGTGGGCCAGCGAGCAGAGTAAGGTGTTGCCGGAGGAGGAAGGAGGCCGGGAGGTGCTGGAAAGGAGGGTCCAGGATGTAGAGAGGAGGTTTGAGGGGAAGGAAGAAATACCGGTGCCGGAGTTTTGGGGGGGGCTGAGGGTCGTGCCGGAGATGGCGGAGTTTTGGCAGGGGAGGGAGAGTAGGTTGCATGATCGGTTTAGGTATACGCGGGACGAAAAAGGGGCGGGGGGGTGGAGGATTGAGAGATTGGGTCCGTAGAGTCCGTTGGTAAAGACATTCAGATGCTATCATTGTAAAAAAGAAAGATAGCATATTGAGCGCTATTTAACCCTCTTCAGCATATATCTAGTATTTAAGTGAGGCTCATCTATAGGAGTATGATCTTAACTCCAGAAGCAGATGCTCGCCAAACGCAGTCGAAGAGATATTCGAGAGAACGATTATATCGTATAAGGCGCAGCCCCCTTCCCAAAGAGCAGATGAGGCTTCCTTGCCGCCACATCGAGAATTGTCTGAGCAAAGACAGAATTCGCCCACGCAAACCAAGGCCCTGTGTCATAATCAGCAGTCAGGTATGCATTGATAGGTCTCGAAGATTTACGAGTATAATCAGCGACACGATCCACATTGATACTCTCATGCACAAGCCCGAGTCTACTCGAATCTCGCACCGCTTTTAGAGCATCGTCAATCTCATCATCATCATCGCTCGTCATTGCCTGCACCAGTCGGCTCATAGGCCACGCATACTGCACCCCAATATGTGGGCCCCCAATGCCAGAGAATCCCTTACCTTTTAGATAATACGGGTTCCCCGACTTCTCTAGTATCATCTTTCGGGTATTTTGATATACCTTATGATTCACATCAATAAAACCCATCAATGGAAGCCCCAGCAATGAAGGTGAATTGGCGTCGTCCATCATGACAGATGATCCATAGCCATCTACTTCAAAGGCAAAAACGTCGCCATATTTCTTGTGGTGAACCATCCCGTGTTCCCAGATGCCCTTCTTAATGCCCTCGGACCACCCGAGCAGCGTTTTGGCGAGGTCTTCTTTGCCGGCCGATCTCACTAGGTCGGCTGTCCGCTTCAGCTCGACGGCCATCATCGCGTTTGAGGGGATTAGGAAGCCGAAGATGGTTGCATCATCGCTTGGTCGGAATGCACTTCGAATAAGGCCTATGCCATCGGCAAGAGGATTGCCGATTCCTCCAAGACTCAAGGTTTCTGTCCCTGAGACTGTCTTTCGTCTGAACATGTATTCATTCCTTTCGTATTTCCCTGTGGAGTTGAAAGTCGGTCTCGATTGCTGATCCAGAACCTCCAAGACGGTGTCTATAGCGGTGAACCATCTAGGAGTCAGGAAATCTTTCGAGCCGGTGCTTTCATGAAATTGGTTCCCCAAAGCAAGAAAATGAGCCAGCGAGTCCAGTTCCCACTTGCATTCAAATACCCTTGACTGTTCATAGACTGGATGCACCATATCATCCTGTCCATTGGCCACGGCTGGTAGACGACTTGGCGGCGGTGGCTGGAAGGCATTGCAATAAGGAGATTCGATCACGTACTCAACTTGGGTATTGATGGCACCTAGGAGAAGGGTCTCTAGCTTCTTCTCTTTCTTCACTAGAGGTTGATACTGCTTTAATTGATTCGTAGAATCCCTCAACCATTCTGCGTTGATATCGCCCGTGACAATGAAGCTTTGTACACCTTCCCAATGCCCCTCGTTGTGTGAGATTTTCGAATACTTCTTGGTAGATCTCTTAGTACTCCCATCGGCGTGCCACCTAATTGTCGTGTCGAGGGTGTTTGGGAAGGCATTTTCGAAGATCCGAGCAAGGTCCTTATCTTCCATGCGTGATGTAACATCTTGGATGACTTTTTCTACTAGGGGAGAAGAGAATGTTCGACAATGAGGAGATGGACGCTGGTATGGCAAGGCTAGAGGGCCTTGGCTCAGAGGCCGGCTGGAGGACTAATCAGCGTCATCAAGAGGCGCTGAGCGGAATTGATCCCTCGGACGTACTGTGCAACCACTGAGTAGTGGAGGTAGTCTGGACAAGCTTGTTTGTATTTCTCTGGATCAATGCCAGACCCTAGTGCATCCTGATTGCCAGGCTTGGCTGCCCCGACAGCTTGACCGGGTGTGTATAAGAAGCTGCCTGCAAACAGTAGCAGTGCTGTGACGAGCAGGAACATAGCTCCTATGATTGCCCTAGACAGACTTTGCGATGGGCTACCTCAAATTCTTGCTCTTTTTCCAAGTGGATCGATGTCCGAAACTTTTAGATGTAGTGTACCAGAGCTCGCGTTAGAGGACCTTTGATAAATCCATCTACCGTAGGCCTGGCATTGCAGAGTACCAACTATAGGCGAGCAAACCTATTACTATGTTTATCGACATTACGCAGAGATACCTCTTTGACAGGCGATATGGCTGTACCGGAGGAGCTGTACCTTAAAGGTATGGCCAGATCGGCGAGGGCGTCAAGCTGATCCCTACTGCCGATCAAAGATCGCGTCCGTGCCTGCCGCCATCGGCTTCTGACATGCAACTCAGTACCATGGAAGCCACTGCACATTTTGACTAATCATTGTTTAGAAGTACATAGAAGTCCACTTGATGCTTTGACGATTTCTGAACAACTATACAAACACCAAGTCTTTGCTTATACCAAGCAACCCGTTTTCCCGTTAGAGGATCCGCTGCCAGACGAGTTGATTCCTGTCTTACATGATAAACTGTACTAAACCCTTACTTTACGCATCATCATAGGCTTGCCTCGTGCAAGCATTTGCTCAGTCATCCACCATTCACTCCCACGCAGACATACCGGAGGTGGCCAATCTGGGTAAGAGAAAAGCTTCTGACTCTGACGAGCATATCCGCCCAGAGAAGAAGAAGATCATGACGGTGAGTTTCCAATTTCTCTCCCACGGAAGGCTACGAAAGCAGCTTTTTCTTAAAGGAGAGCCACTAGCACATCTCAAACCTGGCATCTCCCTTACCGTGATTCCCTCAGCCATCTTCAAAAGCCTCTCCACTGCGTATACATTAGAACGTGGCATTTACTAAAGATCTCTTCGGTTCGTAGGATAACAAGATGGAGATTGATGGCCCTTCCATGGATGTAGGGCAGCTCAAAAACGGAGACATCGACGAGTCACTATATAGCCGGCAGCTCTACGTCCTCGGCCATGAAGCTATGAAGCGAATGAGTGCTTCCCATGTCCTGATAGCAGGTCTCAAGGGACTCGGCGTAGAAATAGGTCCGTACTGAACGTTCCTGTCGTTATTGCTACACCTGCTAAGATGCTCACAAACAGCCAAGAACATTGCCCTTGCCGGGGTGAAATCTTTGACCCTTTTCGATCCAGCGCCAGCCGCCATTGCGGATCTTTCTTCGCAATTCTTCCTACACCCCGAGGATGTTGGCAAGCCTCGGGCTTCAGTCACGGTCCCAAGAGTAGCAGAGCTGAACGCATACACGCCTGTGTCCGAACACCCATCGAAAAGTCTTACGACAGATCTTAGCCAGCTGAATCAGTATCAAGTTGTAGTGCTGACCAGCACTCCCTTGAAAGATCAGCTCACTATTTCTGAATATTGCCACAAGAACGGAATCTTTGTTGTCATTGTGGATACCTTTGGGCTTTTTGGTACTATATTCACAGATTTCGGGAAGGACTTTGCCATAGCAGACCCTACGGGCGAGACTCCACTCAGCGGCATAGTTGCTGGGATAACCTCTGATGGTCTAGTCTCCGCTCTTGATGAGACGAGGCACGGTTTGGAAGATGGGAATTTTGTGACTTTCAAGGAAGTGCAAGGCATGGAGGGGCTCAACGATTCGGAGCCACACATGGTTGAGGTCAGAGGGCCTTATACATTCTCGATTGGAGAAGTATCAAATTTAGGCCAATACCAAAGAGGTGGCATCTACACACAGGTCAAGATGCCTAAAACAATCAGCTTCCAGCCCCTAAGCGAGCAACTAAAGAAGCCGGAGCTTCTCATGTCTGATTTTGCAAAATTCGACCGACCACAGCAGTTACACCTTGGTTTTCAAGCACTGCATGAGTTTGCGAACCATCACAATGGCGATATGCCACGTCCTTACAACGATGAAGATGCCGCAGAAGTCATCAAATATGCTCAAGCTGTAGCCAAGGAAGGAGAAGAGACGGTTGAGCTTGATGATAAGTTGATACGAGAACTGAGTTATCAAGCACGTGGGGATCTTGCTCCTATGGCAGCTTTCTTTGGTGGACTGGCCGCTCAAGAGGTTCTGAAGTCTGTTTCTGGCAAATTCCATCCAATTGTGCAGTGGCTCTACTTTGACTCTCTGGAATCACTACCCACCTCTGCCAAGCGATCCGAGGAGCAGTGCAAGCCACTGCACACCCGATACGACGGGCAGATTGCTGTCTTCGGAAAGGAATATCAAGAGAAGCTTGCTAGCGTCAATCAATTCCTTGTTGGTGCTGGCGCTATTGGCTGCGAAATGCTCAAGAATTGGGCAATGATCGGTCTTGGGACAGGCAAGAACGGCAAAATAACCATCACGGACATGGATCAGATCGAGAAGAGCAACCTGAATCGGCAATTCTTATTTCGTCCTAAGGATGTGGGTCAACTAAAGAGCGTATGCGCCGCTTCAGCTGTCATAACAATGAATCCAGATCTCGAAGGGAAGATAGTCTCGCTTCCGGATAGGGTTGGTCCGGATACCGAACACATATTCAACGAAAATTTCTGGGAAGGTCTTGACCAGGTCACCAATGCTCTTGACAACGTGGATGCAAGACAATACGTTGACCGCCGATGTGTCTTTTTCCGCAAGCCCTTACTTGACAGCGGAACACTCGGTACCAAGGGCAACACACAGGTTGTCTTGCCAAATCTTACCGAGTCGTACTCGAGCTCTCAAGATCCCCCAGAGCAGTCATTCCCTCAGTGCACGCTGCGCAGCTTCCCGAACAAGATTGAGCACACCATTGCGTGGGCGAAAGAGAAATTCCATCAATATTTTGTTGGGCCCCCAGAGACAGCGAATTTATATTTGAGTCAGCCAAACTACGTTGAGCAGACGCTGAAGCAATCTGGCAATGAGGTACCAACACTAGAGAGCATCCGGGATTACCTTGTTACAGAAAAGCCGCTGAGCTTCGACGATTGCATAGTCTGGGCCAGGATGCAGTTTGAAAAAGAGTACAACAACGCTATTCAGCAGCTCTTATACAACTTCCCTAAGGACTCGACAACCGCAAGCGGTGCACCGTTCTGGTCTGGACCTAAGCGAGCCCCTAAACCCCTAAAATTCAATGCTGCTAACCCTGCCCACATTGGCTTCGTCATCGCGGGCGCCAACCTGCACGCCTATAATTACGGAATAAAGGGACCTAGTACGATCGAGAAGGATCAGTACATCAAAGTCATGGACAATATGATCATTCCAGAATTCTCTCCAAACCCTGCTGTAAAGATTCAGGCTGACGACAATGACCCGGACCCAAACGCCCAAGCCAATAGATCTAACTTTGATGACAACAGCGAGCTTGAGCAAATAGTTTCACAACTACCTCCGCCAAAATCTCTACCAGGCTTCAAGCTCGAGCCTGTTGAATTCGAAAAGGATGACGATTCGAATCACCACATCGACTTCATTACTGCGGCAAGCAACTTGAGAGCTGAGAACTATGCCATTCCTGAAGCTGATCGACACAAGACAAAGTTCATTGCGGGAAAGATTATCCCAGCCATTGCCACAACCACTGCGTTAGTTACTGGCTTGGTTGTTTTGGAAATGTACAAAATCGTTGACGGCAAGACTGACCTCGAGCAATACAAAAATGGGTTTATCAACCTAGCTCTTCCGTTTTTCGGGTTTAGTGAACCGATTGCCAGTCCAAAGGGGAAATATATGGGTACAAATGGTGAGGTCACAATCGACAAGCTTTGGGATCGGTTTGAGGTGGCGGATATCACTCTACAGCAATTCTTGGATCATTTCAAAGAGCAAGGACTGGACATCATGATGCTAAGCTCGGGTGTTAGCCTGCTGTATGCGAGCTTCTATCCGCCAAGCAAGCTCAAGGACAGATTGGGCCTCAAGTAAGTCAACCTTGGTCGTTCAAAGGCGTTCTTACTAACAACCGTTGCGCTAGACTCAGTGAGCTTGTGGAGACGATCAGTAAGAAACCAATTCCGGGCCACCAGAAAAACGTCATCTTCGAGATGACCGTCGAGGATCAGACAGAGGAAGATGTAGAGGTTCCGTATGTCATGCTCAAGCTGCGCAAATAGGAGGTTTCTTCATGCTTCTCGGTCGAGGGTAAAGGCGTTCACGGGGCTTCAGGAGGTACAGTCGTATTAGACAACGTTTAGATCGATGTCGGTGGAGCATAGCGCGGCCTCCCCGACTGTACTCTTTCTACTCTTCCGCCAAAGTAAAATATACAGCATCTTCACCAAAAGGATTGCATTCTCTTCTAGTTGCTTACACATTGGTTCGTCCTGGTCCTTCTGATTCGGTCGTAAGATGCCAAGCACCGCTAGAAACCTGTATAGCGATGACATAAGGCGCGGGGGCGTTACTTCCCCCATTCCACCCCACTACATTATCTGTCGATAGACATTCCAACCTCCCATTCTTCTATGAACATTTGTGCTTCTAGAATCCGTCTGATCAACAGCCATCTTCGTGTTTCTCATCACTCCCGAGCCTACACCTCCGCATTCACTATGGCGGTAAGATGTACTGAAAACCTTCAACTTCCGATGTCTAATAGAGAATGGTCAATAGACAGGCAACGAAGAGAAAATCACCAACTGGGCTGACAAGACGGGGGAGTTCAAAAGAGGTCAATCCCAATTCCGAAATTCGATATCAAAGAAACCAGGCTCCGAATTTCCCGCAGAGAAGGGGAGGTACCACCTCTATGTGTCCCACGCTTGCCCATGGGGTCAGGACTGTCGTGTATTGACGAAAGGCACTGCTAACGTTGGTTTTAGCTCACCGGACACTGATCGTCCGCAAGCTCAAGGGCCTAGAGGACATCATTCCTTACACTTCAGTCCACTGGGAAATGCTAGAAAAAGGTAGCTTGCCCTTTTATCGGTCCAATTGGCCCAAACTGTCATGATCGTTGATGTCTGGAACAGGCTGGCGCTTTGTCAAACCTGATGAGAATATTCCTGGCGACAATGCAACCCCTGATCCCATACACAAGGACTTTACCCATCTTCGAGAAATATATTTCGCGGTCGACCCGGAATATAAAGGGCGCTTTACTGTCCCGACATTATATGACGTGAAGCAGGGAAAGATTGTGAGCAATGAAGTACGTCGTTTTGCATCCCCGCAGAAACCAGGTCGAGATTCCCAGCGCGTGTTCTGACAGGTTGTGCGCGCAGTCAAGCGAGATCATACGCATGTTCTACACCGAATTCGACGACATCATCCCGGAGAAGTACGCCAAGGTCGACCTTTTCCCCGAAAAATTAAGAAAGCAGATCGAAGACACCAATGAATGGACTTACAACGACATCAATAATGGCGTTTACAAGTCCGGCTTTGCCACGTAAACCGCCCTTGTGTTCCCTTTATCGCCTCTTCTTCAGTCAATATAGCTGATCAGCCCTCCAGAACCCAAGAGGCCTACGAGAAAGCTGTTGAACCCCTCTTCCGCTCCTTAGACCGCGCCGAAGCTCACCTCGCCTCCCACGCCTCCCCATACTACTTTGGCTCCAACATCACAGAAGCCGACATCCGCCTCTACACCACGATCGTACGCTTCGACCCTGTCTACGTCCAGCACTTCAAGTGCAATATCAGAGACATCAGGAGTGGGTATCCGAAGCTGCATGATTGGTTGAGGAAGCTCTATTGGGACGTACCCGCGTTTGGGAAGACGACACAGTTTGAACATATAAAGAAGCACTATACGAAGAGTCACAAGCAGATCAACCCGTTTAGTATTACGCCTGTGGGGCCCGTGCCGGATATTTTGCCAAAGGATGAAGTGGTGCCGGCCGCGGCGACGACGTTAAGGTCGACAAATCAGTAGAAGTTCTGCACAATAAGGAGATAAGAAATGTAAATAATATATTAAGACACCTTATCAGTAGGGAAAGTAGGACACTGACTTAAAGTGTTTTATGATTGTTATCTATTAGGGTGAAGCCTAAGAAATTGTATACTCAGTATTTCTGAAGAGGAATGATAACGGAAATACAAACTTACGTCCCAACCTTCAGTACAACTGGGCGGTATGCCAACGCTCATTCTTTCTTGCATTCTTGCTCCAATTGACTGCCGGTAGGCTTGAATATAAGAAAGTTTATCGTCACATCCGTTGCCTATTCGCCGCATGTGAAATGTACACCCTCCAATATCTCAACCATCCCTTTCATGTGAAAAGCCAAAGATTTCAATCTGGGAAACAAGCGCCTAAAGAGTTGACTTATCCTATGGAAGCAGAATCCTCCCTCTGAGAATTGTGTAGCGCTGAAAATCAGCTTCTTTCATCGGCAAAGCCGACTTCCATCCAGAAAGCCCAGTCTCCAACCTCGGACTCGACATGTTTCGAGCCCCAAACAAAGGATATGGGACCGTCACGAGCAATGACATCAGCGATGATTTCCATAGCTGTCAGTTCTCAGGAGAAAGAACTATGGATACGATGGAAGCTGGCTCTGAATTGAAATAGATAGTTCTTTGATTTAAAAAGGCCCGCAGAAATGCGGGTTTGTATTCAACGACCAATCCTCCAGCCATTCCCTTGATATCTTCCAGGACCGAAGTTCTCCGGGAACAGAGAGCACAGAACTTGTCCAAGGAGTCGGTTTCTTCGGGGTCTTGAAATGAAAGCTAGCCCTTCCCCCAGATCATGTCCATTTTATCATCTCACTAGGACAGACGCGAGAGCCATCCTCGTTTGAACTGGCTTCGGTAAAGGACCGAGATAGCACCGACGGAAAGCAGGAACATTTTCGTGACGGAGGTTTAGCTTTGGTGAAATTACGGACGGTACGATAGAGGTGGAGAAAGAAAATTACCACCGACTCAATGAGAAGCAGGACGCTGGACCTGACCGGGTAGGGAAAACGGCAGCGTGCTTTGGAAAGACATGGAGATGGTGTGAGAAAGGACGGTAGATATCTTGGTTAAAGAATTGGTCAAGGGGGTGGAGTGGAGCTATTAGGAGGGGAAGAAAGGTGGTCTTTTGGTAGGATTTTACAAAACTGCAGAGAAAAGAAAGGGACGAGGGAACTACTTGTTGAGGATTAAAGAAATCGAATTTCATGATAGCGCAATGGATGCACCAAGACCGAGAAACTGGAATTAATTCCACAGCCGCAGAGTATCTTTGGCCAAGCCGCAAGAAAAATATTCATAAAGGGTTTTAGGATGTTATTCAGATTGCCACTGTCGCCTCACGCCTATCAGCGTGCAAAACGATTATTAATCTAGTAATCTAGCACTTCTAAGCATATTGGGTAGAATCGCTCGCTGGATGCCTTTGAGAATTCCACCGTCTAATTCCCCGTAGCATGCGGTGCAAACCCAATACGCGTATTCCCGCCATCAAAAACGACGAATTGCGCTTTGAACATGATATCTCCGAGAATCTGCAGAGGGTTCCCATCATTGGACTGAATGGCCCCCTGGCACATGTTATTGCCCCCCGACGCAGGCGCAAAGTTGAGCAGCAGACCAGGGATCGTACCCATGTAGCTGTCGCCAAGTCCGATGTGGAAATCAGGGAGCTTGGTATCGCAGGGGAAGTTGTGGCTTCTCTGGGTTTGGTCGAAAACGTGGCCTGGGACGGCGGAATAGTAGCCTTGGACAGCGAAATCGTCGAGCAGCAGGAGAGTAGTTCCGGTGTCGGCGATTGCCGGGTGAGCTTGGGGGTTGCTTTGGACTTGGCCGCTGCCGACCGCGAAGCTGTTGGAGGTAAATTGCCAGAAGCCTTGGGATTTATCGATTGGTGTGAATTGGACAGTGCCGGTGAATTGCGTGCTATCGACCGTGCCAAACTCGTAGGCGCCTACGGTGGAGTGTTTGAGGTTGGCAGTGAAGACTGGCTCTTGGAGGGTGGGCATCACGTTGTCGAAGAAGGTTGGCTGTGGTTGTCTCTGTCCATTCATGGTGATGGTGTTGATGTTGGAGAACCCGAGGCCGAGGAGTCCGTCGGCATTGGCGTCTTGGATAAAGCCATCGGTCACTGATGTAGCCAGTTCAATGGCTTGGGCCGGGACTGTTGCACCTCCGATGTCAATGGTGTCGACGCCAACTTCGCCACTTGCCTTGGACTTGTCGCCGTAGTGGATGGCAAAAGCAGCGCCTGGTACGCTCTTGAAAGTCGTGGATTTGGAAGGATCGTAAACATTGGGTCGTTTTCGAGCACTAAGCACGGCGGCAGGCAGTTTGGTGTTGAAGATCCACAGATCCGAAGAGCCAGTGTCAAAGTCCATGCTGAATTGCTGCCCCCCAATGGTGACGGGAGACAAGAATTCGGCGTCACCTTGGGCCGGTTGAGCAGCCGAGACGCTGCCAGTCTCCTGTTGTCCAGTTGCGGCGCTCAACTGTTTAGTGCCAGCAATTGGTGCCACATCAGTGACGGCCGTCTTATCAACGGTTGTCCACCCATATTTCCGGTATGCTTTGTCCAAAGCCGCCCCGCCATCGGGAACACCACCTAGATCCCGGCGCTGCCGTTGGATTTTGAAGGACCGGCCTTGTAGTTGTGTCGGAGCTGTAGCTTGTGGTTCTATCGGAGCTGTAGAAGCTGCGGCGAACAAGAGAGCGATGGCGAGCAACAAGCTCGCTGGGTAGTGCATGCTGCAGAAGCCGAATCACGCTGACAGGTTATGGTGGGTATTTGTAGCAGACCACGTCAAGTGACTGTTGGATCAGCAGAGAATGGAATCAAGTGAAGCTGAAGGTTGGTGAATGAAAGGATTGAAGATTAGCAAGTTAAAGAGTGTCTGTGAAACGAACAGGCCTGGCTGTTGTATTTGTTTACTTTGCATGAAGTGAACAAAGATTAAAAGAGTGAATTGTTCATGCTGTTATTATTGTTATTGTTTGAATCAGACACGCGGCGAAGTCGGTAGTCAGCAAAGCAGGGCATAAAGAACGAAGAAGATGAGACAAAGAAGAAGAAGAAGAAGAAGAAGAAGTAGTCGCCAGTCAGGTCGAGTGTTGTTGGGAAAGCCAGGGCAACAGCTCTCAGATTGGAAGCATCCAGTCAAGGACCAATTGCCAAGACCCAAGCTGGGCTAGGGGGTCTCGACTATTGTCTCATACTCCGTACGGTACATGGCGTCAACCCGACGCCGAGAGGCCCGACAGATCAGATTTCGGGGTGGGTTACGGAATACTCGTTCCACTCTCTTCGATAGGGTCCAGGGGTATTCCGTACTGGTACATATCATCAAGGGGCGGAATTCGGGACGAGGAACAATTACACTTACAAAGCACAAGGCGGGAAGGGAGCCAATGAGAAGACCCGATTACCTGCTTATTCCGTACAAACTCCGACGCTGCCGAAACCACCCCCTGCAGGTGTGTTACGAACTTACGCTACTCACGGAACTTGGCCGACGATAGGTAGGTACTAGGTAAGCGCGGTAAGGTACTGTATACACTTAGAATAGTACTTCCGTAAGTACATGCACAAACAAGGGTGGGTTTGTGATTGCACAACCGTATCGTGACAATCCTCCCCCTTCTGGCTGAAACCCAACATCTCCTTCAAGGCGTCCCGGCCATTAAGGTACTTCATCCATGATGACCGACCCACTCACACATGCCACAGCGAGCCTCGTTCCATTACATGGGGTCTCCAGGCCTCCTCCACTTCGGTTGTTCGCTTTGCTGCGCCGATGGATTCTTGCCATCTACCCTATCTTTTCTACACCCTCTATCATGATCGTTCAGTAAGGCTTGGTAGGATATCAGAAACACTCGTGGTTGCCTCAAAGGCTGGAGAAGTCATGGGTACTTCAAATCAAAGGTGCCATGATTACCAGTCTTCACTGGAGCAGCTTCATCTTCGGAAGATGAGATCCAATCGGCAATTGTTTTAGACGCCATCATACCTTACCACAGGAGATGTTGAAACTGTGGCCGCCTGTTTCGACTTGCTGACCACCCACCTTGGCTGATACCCGGACATGACCTGAAAAGGCACCATCTCGCCGAAGATGCCTCTTGGCTCGAAAAGTATGGATTGTCTCGTCAGAGCGAAAGTACCCATCGTCACCTAATGAGAATCAGAGATTACGATGAAGCCTAGTAGATATTATATAGGAATACTGGAGTTCTCATGTCCTTAAAAGGCCTATGTACCAAGTTTGTATCTCGTAGTAATATCAGCACATTCAGGATCCAAGACCGTTTGCCGAATGGTCGGGCTTGCTTGTTGCAATGCCAGCGGGGTCAAGATGATGCTACAGGTACATTAATGAAAACCGGTCGATGCTGTACACGTTGGCGACATGCTCCTTTTTGGCTAAATAAGTCTGAGAGAGAATGGAACATCATGCCGCACCATGCCCAACCAAACGCCCTGTTACAATGACTTTTGTCGCTTGAACGCTCAGAAAGTAATGCTGTACAACCGAGAATGTGGGCGCTGAAATTCGCTTGTAGAAGCACGAATGCAAAAACACATGGATTACCCGGCGGAAGTTCACTATTTAGCACGACCTGGTTGATCAGCACCGGCCAGAGGCATCGAGCTCTTAGACGAGCTTTTTCTGTGACCCTTGGTATTCTGTGGTGTCCCAGACGAAGGTCCGCGACGATGTTTGCCGGGTGCTGCATCGCCAAATACCATTGGCCACGTCTGGTCACTGTCACGGCCTCCGGTTTCCAATTCAGGCGGGTGGATCCAGGTCTGCTCGGTTTTTTCAGTTCCTTCAGGCGTCTCGTATCTTTTCGTGTCGCCTTCAGTCCCATAGAATTCACGCGCAGAGAAACGGGTGGGGACCATGGGCGCAGCTTGGTCAGAAGGTATCTTAGAGGCTGTTTCCGCAATCACCCAATTTTTCCCTCGACCAGGCACTTCTGATGCACTGACCTCCACAAGCCCGCCCCCTTCCACTGGCAGGAAATGGCGCGGTGGAAGCACTTCGACGTCAACCACAGGCAGAATTCGGTGGTAGATGTCATGATCGTGTATCTCACGTGTGATCACCTCCTCCCGAATATGGTGAACTTGATTTTGGAAATTTTCGTGCACAACGGCTGAACACAGCATTAGCTTCAGGAAAAGAATACTCATTGGGCGTCGGTGAGACTGACCAGGTGCAATTCTCTCAATGACTTCAGTATCAGCAGAGTCGTGTTGCGCTCGCTGAACTATGTCTTCGGCGGCATATGCTCCTCCTCCTCCTCCTCCTGTATTTCTTGATATTGGTCTGGATCTATCAAGAACGCTTGGAGGGTGGATTAGGTCTTCCCTTCTTCCAGGTTGGTAAGAGTTGTAATTGGAAGCAGGAGCTGAGGGTAATGGCTTCTCAACACTGGTTCGCGGATCGTGACCTGAAAACGCAGTTGGCGCAGTAGGGGAAGCGTTATCAGAATAAGGTGCCTTTGGAGAGCTTCCAACTTGCTTCCTCGGAATAGAAGTCCGCCTTCTCAAGTCCGGATCGTCTTGGAATTCATTGCTCGGGCGTTGTCTTGTATCACGAGCGGGAGTGTAAGCTCCAGTGGAAGTGGTATTGTATGATATGTGTGGCGAGCTGTCCTGTCCATACACCCCAGTAGATGAGGTTTGATCGGTGGCATCTTGCTCAGAATATAATCCATCCAAATTACCAGGTGCCTGAAAGCCCCTTCGAGGCGGAGTTTGGGTTGCTCGGGCTACACACTGGTCAGTGTACATACATGAAAGACACCATCACCGTCACTGACCATCACCGTCACCGAGACTCAATCCTGAGAACTCTTGCGCAAGAGGTGTTTCTGCTGCCAAATCCCGTCCTCTAGGACGATCCCTCACCGGTAAGGTGCTGGATGGAGCATTACTGGAGGAACGGGGATATGAACGATCGATTCTTGGGTCCACATTTGAATGAAGGGGTTCTTGCGGTGCCGTAGGTTGACTGGAAGTCGATGTTGGATATGTCAAATCATTGCGCGCACCCTGGTGACCTCTGTTGTAGCTGGAATGTACATTTCCCTGCACTGCAGTGGAGCTTCCATCTGCTCTAATTGGATAAGCACCCGTTTCTGGCAAACCTCCAGGTGCTGTAGCATCGTACGGAGTGGCACGAAGTGCCGGGTCGCCGGGTCCTCCTATAGACATATTTTCACCTTGTAATGAGTTGGGTTGGAGATTTTGGCTCTTGCGGTGCAATATCTTCTTTAGTCGGGAGGCCATGACTTGCAAGGGGAGATTAGTACTGCACTCTGTTTGAGGGTGCTCAATGCCGCAAAAAATGCGGAACAAAATCACTATGAAAAGTCTGGTACAGCCTCGTCCATGGATTTATTTGGCAAGTATTTGAAGTCAAACGATCACAATTCACAATTCACAATTCCCGTCATGTCAAGCTTGAACTTGGAAGCAAGCGGTAGACTTGCTCTAACCACCTCGTCATCGTGTAGGCAACCTATGCTTTACCGACTCGTGATTTTCAATATGTCCACCGCTCTAGCTTCTCTCAATGATCTAATGAAGACAGGAGTTTCAGCACAAGCTTTCTACTAAGCTACTTTACTGACATTTTCTCGATTCTCGATTCTCGATTCTCGATTCTCGAGTTGTCTGTCGACTACGACCCAAAGTCTGAATATTTGATAGTTGCAGGTTTAGGTAAGCATCGATGCTTCGGGCAATATAATCTATATGATTGATCGCATGATAATACGGTCGAAATACCAACTCACACAAATGAAGGTTGAAGAACGCAATACCGTAGGCTGGTCCGTAGCGTACCACAGCAGGTGGTAAGCACGGTAGGTAAGCCACCCTAATCTAGTACTTCCGTAGTGGTATTATTATCTCAGCAAGTCTCAGAGACTCAGATGGATCTGTGGTAGGATCGGATGACGTCATGCCAAGACATTACCCCACCGCGTGCTTTCATTCATGCATGTACGTCACACATCCTTATCGAATCATCACCCCCACCTGATAATAATACAATCTTAAGTCCGTTCACTTTACAGATATCGACTCGGATCAGATAACAAGCACATCCATACCTTAGGGTTCCGAATGGGCCTCGATCCTGAATTACAAACAAGCAAAAGATCAACCACAGTCAACAGGTTGTTGATATGGCTTCCTAAAGAAATCAAGGGTTCTCGATCTGGGTCTCTTGACGTAGACGCCACCGCAAAGAGCCGTAAACAGGGTTCACATGCAACCAGTGGTAGTGTAGTACACCAGTACTGTGTAGTAGTAGTAAGGTAGGTGGTACGGAATACTGGTATAGAAATCTTGGAAATTGCGCACCTGTGGCTGAGTATGACATCGTTCCGGGATGGACCACTGTAGATGCAAAGCCCCCAAGCTTGAATCGATGATGTGATGTTTGTTCACTGCTGGCCCTTCCGCATTCACCCACTGAGTACTTTATTTACTTTACTCACCCCCGCTCCTGCCCACATTCTCTCCAACACAACCATAACTTCCTTCATCATCTACAAAACCATCTTCTGCTCTCACCAAACTCCCATACCTTTACATCTACATCTTCTTCTTCCTACACACACATAAAACATCAAGAACAAAACATCCGCAACAATGGACAAAGCTAAGGCTGCCGTCAGTGATTTCATGTAAGTCTAACCACCAGTACATGGTGCTCACTTGTTTCAGTCCACTACGTCCTCTTCACTTGATTCATTTCTGGGTGATTTGGGGTCTCAGTCTGTCTCTCATGGGCTTTCGTTGTACCCACAACCAGGTTTCTTTACCCACATTGCTAACTTGAATGTGTAGGCACAAGTCTGGTCATCATGACACCACAGTCCACGAGAAAGTTGCTCCTGCCGTTGTTCAAGAGAACATTGTCAAGCAGCGTCATGAGGAAGCTCAGACTGCCATTGATCGTGAGGTTCACCAGGACCATTACCATACCTCTATTCAGCCAGTAAAGGACCGCGAGGTTTTGTCAGAGCAGCACCAACATCGCATGGCCGCCGTCGAGACCCGCGAACACCGTCATGGCGATGCTCGTGCCGTCGAGGCTCGACTCGAACAAGAGCGTCAACAATTCCGTGACACTCGCACTGAGACTGCTGCACCTGAAAGCCACTCAGTTGCACCCGTCATTGCTGGAGAACACAAACATCACCATGTGCATGAGGTATGTAGCTCACCTGTCCATCGAGAAATAGCTTACTAACAGGGCGTACAGACCATCCAGCCAGTCATCCAGAAGGAGACAATCCAACCATCAGTTGTCCACACTACTGTTCCTATTCATGAGATTCATCAAAACGAAGCAAAGCATCACGCTGCATCAGCTCTCCCTGCTGTCAGCATGGCTGACTTTAAGAAACAAGGTGGTAGCTTGACTGGTCGTGAGGAGCGTTATGATGGTTTCGAGGGTGAACCAAGAGCAGTGGGTGGTGCTCTAAGCGGCTCCTCCACCACTGGTACCGGCATGACTGGCAGCCATGGCCATAACACTTCTGGTCCACATTCATCGAACCTCGAGAATAAAGTCGACCCTCGCGTCGACTCAGACATGGACGGTTCGCGTAGGGTTGGTGGTAACGCAGGTACCGGCAGTACCGGCACTGGATACAGTTCGGGCACGACTGGCTCCGGGTACGGTACAGATGGCGCAACGAGAGGAACTGGCTCCCACGGCACGACAGGGACGTCCACCACAGGTAAGAAACCTGGTCCTATGGACCGACTGAACCCTATGAAGGATACCGACGGTGATGGAAAGAAGGGATTTATGGAGTAGATCCTTTCACATTGCCAATGCTTGTCGCAGTCGTGACCTGCTCTGTGCTTAGTCACTTGGTCTTGACGATAGGTAGGGCGGATTTGTAGTATTAGCGTCTACTCATAGGGAATCAAGATTTTAGTATGCTCATGAGAAATCCATGTGCGAATACTGAATTGGTTTAGTTTTGTGTGACATTACGTAGAATAGCTTTCCCATTGGTCGTGGGTTATTACGGTGGGCTAGGGGAGAAACCATGATACTCGGGCGTTATCATTACCAGCATCTAGAGAGCACTGTTGCCTTGCGAAAAGCTCTGAACATACCAACAGACAGACGAACATCTGACGATAGGTTGATGTATAGCCACTTTTGATGGGTTTAAATTCGAGGATTAGGGTTAACCACGACTTTGTCCCCTCTGATCACCCTGTACTTACTGCAACGCATGTGGTAATAATTGATGACAGTTGGAATACTCCTGAATGAATTCATATATTTTGCACTCAACATCACTCTGCCCATTCTGAACAGTAATTAGACTTTGCCTGTCGAAACCACCCGAACCAGAAACAACGTATCTAGGCACCTCATCTCAAGTATCCAGCCCTCCCTCTACTTCTTCCCGAAGAAACTCATGATATTCCCCTGCCCCACTTTGCCCCCACCCTTCTTCCCCTTTCCCATACTCGAAGCCGTCGAAGCTGGTGTCTTGTCTTTCTGCGGAGGTGGTTCATCCTCTGAAAAGGATTCCCACGCTGGTTCCTCTTTGGTCACTGTACGTAGTAGCTGATCAGCGTTCTACTCTCTAGGGAGTTTGAAATGTAATGAGATTCGACGAACCTAAATACCCCTCTTCGTCCTTGATCGTCTTCTTCTTCGTCACCTTACGTCTTCCTCTCCTCCGGCCTCCGGTAACCACGACAGGAGGCTCGGGCGAAGATCCTGTTCGAGATGGGGGTGCGTCCAGGGGCATGGAGTCTTGGGAAGGGGAACTGAGGTCTTCCGGGGCGGTTTCCGTTTCTTCGTCTGGGGTATGTCAGCTTAAATTCTTAAGGTAAGGGTGGGGTAGTTTTACCTTCGTCTTCCATCATTTTTCGTAGTTGCTCTGTGCGCTCGGCTCTTGACTTTTTCGGATCTAGGTTTCTGGTGGGTTTGGAGATCAGATCATCTTCTTGTTCGTCTTCGGAAGCATCTTCCATCGGTTCTGTGGAAGTTATTAGAATGAGTAGCTCCACAAGGCAAGACCCGATACTTGCCATCTTCCTGTACGATTGAGTCATCCTATGCCGCATCGTAAACTATCTGGGTTGTATAAAAGTGGATCGAGTCTTACCTGTTTCAATATAGGGGCAGTACTAGCAGCAGGAGATGCACCAGCGGAGCTGCCAGTATCCTCCCGGTTGAGCTTAGCTTTGGGCTTCGAGAATGACTTGAAGATATCGGACTGCTCTTTCCTCATTATAGGAGGCCTTATCGTTGTCTTCTTGTCGCTACTTCTTGGCTCTTCGGTTTTGGCCGAGGACCTTGGTTGTGCTTCGCCTCCCGTTTGGCTGCAGGCAGAAGGCTCCACAGTGGAGGCCTTGACATCATTCAAAATTAATTTCCCAGTCTCTTGCGAGCTAAACGCTTGTTTTTCAGCTTTGGCTGTATTCTCCGGCGCGCTTGATATAATGGGTCGTCGTCCTGACCTCCGCTGAAGATTGAAAGAGTTAGCTAACTTGTAGAAATGAGCCATTCCAAACTGACCTTGACTTGACAATTCTGTATAACTCCATATTGTTTACCATGTACCAAAGGGTCTTCCGTAGCAAATTTTTCTGATATTGCACGATTGCAGTCTGATAAGATTTGGAGGTTCTAGGAATGCAAGAACCGGATGTTAGAGGATTAGGTTGACGGACGCAAGCAGGCTGGGCACCTGCCTGACTTGTACTCGGACCCAAGCTATAGATATGGATCGACGGTTTCTGATCATATCGAGATTTCGCCTCTAGTCAAGTACCTTAGCATTATGCAAGTAGTGAACCATGACTGTGATGTGAACCACAATTAGATTCACCCAGTAGCCGGCAAGCTAACCCGTACCTTCAAGATCCTCCTCCCGTACCAACGTTATAAGTTTTACTGGAGGGGGTATTTCGGTGTCCTCTTCCGCCTGGACTTGACTGCTCACGAAAGGACTGCTTTGCATGAGTGCATCATCGCCATCTTCTTGCTGGTTATTGCCATTGCATGGGACGTCCGCAGGAATAAGTATGCCGCTCATGAGGTAGGTTGCATGGACAGACCCCGGCTTCTTAACAGTTTGGTGGTGGTAGAAATCATAGAGCACCCTGAAATACTGTAAGAAACCATCCTTTCCGCTGATAGAGATGCTGCTTACTGCTTTGCAACATTGTTGTGCACCTTCGTCTCTCTACTGAGGGATCGGTATGATACCTGGTAAGATTTGGTCAGCGAAGGATTACGAAGAATGAGAAAGGCACACACGATTCTTCCATGGTTCAAAACAGTTGCAGAAAGAAATGTCCTGGAATCCGAACTCATTGTGAAGCAGTAAAGCCCACTCGCAATTTGTTATCTCCAGATACAAGTCGCTAGGTCAATTGGCATTGTACCTGCGCACGGCGCACCCTTTAGCGGCCCTCGGACGCGATTTGAAAACCACTACCACCGTATACGCGAGATATATTACATACACTAAATGAAGGCGACTGGAAGCTTCATCTGCAGAACAACTCTGTGGTTTTCGGGGCTACGATTCCCGCCACAACAACTTATGGACAGCTCCTATGATGTCCCAGATCCTTCTGACTGGCTGGATACATCTGTAATACAGCTACGCCCAGTCGAAGCGGCTTTGCGCTGCCAAGTGTGCAAAGACTTTTTTGACACGCCTATGATCACATCGTGCTCACACACCTTTTGCTCGTTATGCATCCGCCGTTGTTTAACTAACGATGGTAAATGCCCGGCCTGCCGAGCACCCGATCAGGAGCTTCGACTCCGAAGAAATTGGACAGTCCAGGAAATAGTGGATGCTTTTAAGATAGCTAGGCCGGCCATTCTACAATTGGGGCAAGCTACCAAGGCTACAAGCGGAACGACGTGGCAGATGAACGGAAAACGGAAACTGGATGATACAGATATAGAGAAGCATGGCCCGGAAGAGGAGGGCAAACCTGTGCGAAGGACAAGGTCTCAGAGGAGAAGGGAATCGAATTCTCAGCAGCTGCCGTCGAGTTCCACAACCGACGATGAACGAGATGGTAAACTATGAGCCCGGCTCGTCCTTAATTGGTTTGCTTTATGTTAATAATACTGATGAGAAGCGTAGAAGATGGGCTGAGTGCATGCCCTATTTGCAATCAAAGGATGAAAGTGGAAGAAGTCTTTACCCATCTAGATATACACAGCGAATCCAACCACACCAAAACAGCGAGGTATAATAGAAATCGCTGCAAGAGACATGAATGCGATACTGATTACACCACTCAGACGCTCTCCTGCCATCGACCTTACATCTAGACCTCGCCAGACTGCAAAGCCAATGGAACGTCTTCCGCAGCTCAACTATTCCTTGATGAACGACAACGCTCTGCGGAAAAAGCTGACGGGACTCGGAATCCCCAACGGAGGCCCTAGAACACTACTGGAAAAACGACATGTGGAATGGGTAAACCTTGTGAATGCTAACTGCGATTCCAACAAACCAAGAATGAAGCGCGAGCTACTGAAAGACCTCGATGTTTGGGACCGCAGTCAAGGTCGTCAAATATCGACTGGGATGTCAGGTTCAAATGACAGTAATGTTGTCATGAGGAAGGATTTCGACGGCGTAGCCTGGGCTGCTAACCACAACGATGACTTCCTGAGACTCATAAGTCAAGCCCGGCCGAGAACTGTGTGTAGTGATGATTCAAATACGAAGACAGCTGTAACCACGAACGACCCTCCCAATTCTGATCACTCTCACCCAGATCAGTCCCAGAACTTCAACGCACGAGGTATCGATATCTCCAATGATTCTCAACATCAGTCAGCAAAACCTTCGTCCAATGGATCTGTTGTTCAGGATTCGCATTTACAAAACAACAATCCAAGTAGTGGCGTGGGTGTTCGGCAATCGTGGGACACAGTTGTTGACCTTGAGGATTGAGAGACAGCGAATTGCTTTTGTAGCAAGGAGATATGGAAGTCCCGCGTCAGCCGCCTGCTAGGCTACAACTATCCCATCCGCTTGCAGATTCCATTGGGTTGAGTGCATGGAAATACACAGGTATACCCAGTCGAGACAGCCGGTATTGGAGTGCTGATAGGATGACCGGGTAATGCAGGAGACCGCATTTTCTATATCTTGCGGTAAGACCACGTAGGTTATAGGTTGGACAAAGTCAGCTGCAGTTTGTTCAGCCTCCGGCAACGCCACTGGGTAATGACTCGGCCATTTTAGTCTGTGCTTGGCTATTCTCTATTTTGGGGGCTTGAATCTCGTCCAAGGAGATGCGATCCAAAGGGTCGACAGCTGAAGTATCAGCACTGCTGGGCGCCAATATTGCTGGCCGTCTTTCTTTGATATTCTTTTGCTTGTCAAGAAGTTGAGCAGCTTCGTTTGCATCCTCCGGAACCTCAACAGTGGCAAGCCTTTGCCGTGTGCGAAATGCTTCCTTCTCTTCGTTCTCGAGCTGACTCTGCCGGACTAAAGCCTCCAACTCGTTATCGATAGCACTTTCGTCAATGGCGGCATCTCCTTGTCCAGCTACCTCGATAGCGTTACCGATATCATCAACTTTGTCCATCTCATCCCTAAGATTTTCCATGACGTTCTCCACGCTAACAACCCCATCCACCTCCGCATGCAGACTTCGGAGAACTCCGGTGCTCGCTTCCATCACACGAACCAGCGTGACTTGATCTACAGCTTGCTCGATCTTATCATAGACCCCTTCGAGTTGTGATAAAGTGTCCAGCCTCTGCGCTAAAGTGGCCTCAGCTGCCTTTCTTGATCGAAGCGCGGCCAGCGCAGACACACGATTCTTTAGAAGTACTGCTTCTTGCGCGTTCTTTGATAAACTGTTAACCTTCGTTGCAATCGAGGCAATCTGCTGCTTCACGTCAGCGATTAGAGATTTGAGAGACGCTATAGTTCTATCGTGACTCGATATCGTTAAAGACTCCTCTCCCGGACCCTTAAACTTGATAGTCTGGAAGGATCGTATTAGCCTTGTTCCAATGAAGTGCGAAGTGAACTTGCCTCGCGATCAAAAACTATTTGCCTCCTGTCTCGTGCTAGATAGATGATGATGATGTTGAGGTCACCGTCGGTCAGCCCATCTGTGATGTTGATTGCATGGGCTGCTTCCTTGCGGAATGCTTCTAATGGATGTATCCGATCAACCAGATTGCTTTTGAATGACATCCTTGATATAACCTTGGTAGCAGCCTCCTAGATCGTACGTGAGTGGTAGTTCATTTAAGGTGGAACCATGAGCGTACTTCCACGTTTGGCAGCATGACAATACGTGCATTCCTTAGCGATCCATTTGCGGATGCCCTTTTACTAAAGCCCAGCTGCTGTAAACACCAAGAGAGAAGCCAAGGTGCCCATTTCGGATTATAAATGCTGGTTGGAGAATCCAGGAACTCCTGGAAAGGTATCATGTGCCGCGTGTTAATCGCTTCGTCCTACAAACCGACTGTTTAGATGACAATTTAGAGACAAGCTGATGAGAGGCGTTTGCCTACAATGACCCTCTCTAAGGCGAGCGGCCTGCCCCACTCCTTAGTCTCCAGAGACCGCAAGAGATCTTCACCTGTCCTTATGGATAATGTGTCGTGCATATCACCAGGCGTAGGGATTAGCCCGGCTTTGGCGGCTTTCTGTAGAGCTCTTTCCCATGCTGCCACATTAGCAGCATATCCATCAGGATTGGTATGCCGTTGAAGTGTAAAGTCGGAGTACAGCGACGGCAAGCGTGCTCTTTTTGCATCGTTAGTTGGGTTCAAGCTGTCAAAAGAGAAACCTGACCTGCTAAAGTCTTCTCCCTGATTCAGTATGGATTCTAAGAGCTCACCCATGCTGCGCTGAGTCTTGCTGATGGTACAGCAAGCAAGAAAGAACTACCTGACAATGTAAACGTACTAACTTGCTGTGTACGGATTTAAGCTACGTCCGCAGATAAAGGGCAAGGTACATACTCGCACCAGCCGGCGTCAAAAGTCAATAAACAATATTCTAACAAGCGGCCTTTTACTTTGCAGCCAGCAGTAAGCGCTCCTCACCAGATTCCACCACTAAAATTAAGCGAGAACCGCTTATTGCTGGCTGCAAACTATATATGTACCACGTCTAGACGTCAGGCGGAAGCGAACGGTTTTCATCGTGGGTAAGGTATGCCCTGCTATCCTACTCTCCTTCAAATTGATAATTTACGGTCCTCGTGGTTTTCTATGATTACCGAAGCAGCAGTTAGCCGAAACAATCAAAAGAACTCTCAAGATGAAGTTCTAATGCAGGATGCCTGGCGTTCTCTGCAGAATACCACGATATACTCTGTTACTTTCAGCGCCCACTCAACGCCATATCACCTTATTTCAAGCTGTCGGAAAGTCTTCAAGATGCTGGAGTGACTGTACATTTTCCATTGTAGATATCCATGACACAATCTTCAGGCATAGGAAATGCGCCGCTCAAAGCCTTTCCGCCGCCTAAAGCGACGGAACGGTCCCACATGCTGCCGCAATCACATTCAGCAAGTAATTTATCAGATATGGAAAGCTCAAGGACCCGTGGGCGCCCAGAAATATCCTCCTCTACACCTGAACTGTCTCAGCCGGAGTCTAGATCACCGCATCGACCCCGTTTGCATGATTATGAGCGTTCACCAAGCATCAGTGCTAGGTCATTCTCCTCCGTGATGCTCCGTGATGGCGATGAAGACCCTCGGCAGATTATATTGAGGTCATTCGCGCCCCGCATTGCAGTATATGCGTCGGCGGATGCCGAAACCTTCATTAAGTGCAAAGGGTTCAATGAGGGGTTCAAGGGATTGTTGAGGCCTTTCGGGGAACGAATACAAGGTAAGGTCGTTGTACGGGACAGCGTGGGTTCCAGCAGAGGGTGGGAAGATTTCGGTATAAGATTTATCGAATTTGAATCTGTGCAGCACCCAGAAAAGCAACATTCAAGCGGATCACCCTTCCACGGGGAAGCCATTGTGCAAGCCAACGGCTCCCAGTATGATTCCGGCCAGCGAATCCCGAAGTATGATCACGAATTGGCCGCGCCTATTGATACGATTGTAGAGCACCAACTCAGATCAGAAGATATCCAGTCGTTCAACCAACTGAATGGTCATCGTGGATCCGAAGACAATTCGCAAAGGCAACCATGTGGAACATCTTCAGTCTATTCACTTTACCTTCGAAAGCTCTTGTCAAGCATGCCCTTAGTCCCCTACGAGACATTCTCACATCCTGTTGCGTGTGTCATTGCGGTCAGCTCACATAGCCCAGGACCTATAGAAGCCCTTCGTCAACTGTATGCGAACACTCGTCGCAGTGGTAATAGTACGCCTGCATGGCTTGGCAGCGATTATCTACGGTACTATGTTCTTATCCACGACGAAGAAAAAGATGATATTACCAAATCCACTGCACTTTTCGATCTGATGAAACGACATTTCGGACTCAACTGCCACCTTCTTCGGCTTAGAAGTTCCGAATGCATCCAGACGGATGATGACAGCATCCCAGTCCCTCCGTGTGACTGGCTCTCCGCAGAAGAAGAATTGGCTCAGATTCAGATGAGAGGTATGTTCTTGGTTCACTGATGTTGATTCGGCTCTAATCTTTTCAGATCGTACCGATAGTGTTGGAATTTTAGAAAGGTACATCCTTGATTCTGATTCGACCGCCATCAAAGGTTTTCTCCGGGAAATGGTGACTCAATCCATTATTCCATTCATGGAAGGTCGGGTTGTGACTTGGAATGACCAAGTGGCTTCTAGACGGCGTGGTATTAGCGGACGTTTCATGTCTTTGTCAAAACGCTGGACCGGGTTTGGGTCTGGAAGAGGCACGGTTTCTGTTGGTGGAGGTCTAAACCCATCTGGAAGCAGTTATGATCCTGTAAGAGGCTTCTACCCACCAGAAACCCCTGAGGCGACCATGCGGCAGCTTGCCGATTACGCTTTCATGCTACGAGACTGGAAACTGGCTTACAGTACCTATGAGATTCTACGGACAGACTTCGGCAACGACAAAGCCTGGAAGTACCATGCAGCGGCGAACGAGATGGCAGCAATCAGTTTCTTGTTAATACCACAATCAATGAGTTTGAGATCAAGGTCAGACACTGTTGACCAGCTTCTCGAAGCTGCGTTATATTCATATCTAACCAGATCCTCAATGCCCCATGGTGTCATACGATGCATTACAGTTGCAATGGAGCTCCTCAGAAGTCGTGGTTCGACCGCTGCACAAGATGCTGCAAGGTGGGGTGGTAAATTGCTTGAACTTGGTGTCTTGAGCTCCTTCGGCCAAGCTTTCCTCACAGAGCGCATGGCAGACTGCTACAGGTCTCGTAAAGGGGCGGGTCTGCTTGGATTGGGATCTCACACCAGACAGACTGCATTCTGGAGTCTTATGTCCGCAGCGAGTTGGACCAGGCTCGGGATTCTTGGTCGTACACAACGACGACTGCAAGAGGCCAGGGTTTCTTATGGCGCGGATTCCGCTTCTCAGGGTGGCAGTGTGCCGTTTCCAAGTATGCAAGCGTTTTGGAATCATTTGGAGCAACAGGTAGACGCTATGAACCAGGTTCCCTGGCCGGAATACTCAGACAGAATGACTTACAAATTTCAGAACAATTCGATAACAGGCGATGAGAGCGAACACCTTGATTCGATTGCCCGTCTATCGTCAGGCTTGGAAAGGACTGTTTCACGAGACTTTCATGATCTGGGCATTCAGAGGCTTAGCTTATCGGGCATACTTCATAACAATGGGCAACCGAATGACGACGGGTTTGAGTGACACCTGCACGTTTGTGTGTTGTACTATATCGACATTTGCTATATTAGCACGCAGAGGTTTAAGCGGCAATTGTATGAGTTTTCTGCATTAGACAACCAAAAGATATCACTTGTGATGCAGGGCATGCAAGCGTATCATGCAGGTTCCCCTGTGCGCACAGCCCCTTTTTCCAATTACAGGTTCCAGCTCACCGCCAAAGACCTCCCCGTCAAGCTCGGAAGTTTCCCTCCAAGAACCAGGGGTAGGATGCTACTGAGAACTGATGAATCAATAACCCCTCGAGGGGATATTCTGAGTCAGCTCTCCCTCATCGTACGAAGTACGGTGGAAAAGACGTAGGCCTTCGTTGCGTTTCGATTTTCGAAAAGTCTTCGGTCATAAACGCTTCGCGGGCTTGCCCAAAAGAGGTCTTAAGACCTACACACTGCTGAAAAGACAGCTCAGGCAATTTTACCAAGCCGTCGTCGTTTTGCAGACTTACGGCCGCATCTTAGTGCACTGACCTTTTTAATCTTTGGTCAATGGTCTTGAAACTAACCATCCCCGCTATACCACAGATCACGAAGAAGATTCAAGGCACCTTCACGATACGTAGTAAGCAAATACTACCGTTTGTCGATGTTCCTTTACACTTGGAGGCAACCGGCCTTACATGGTCTTCCTGATATACTCGGGGGTTCCTTGGCCATCGGCAGCCACCATAGCTGAACTGGTCCGCGCCGCACACCGCAACTCCATCGCAGAAGAAGCTCAGCTACTCGAGGCATTGCAGCTTTGACAATCTCACAGATACAGAGCTCAACGCCTTGACGAACGCTTCAATATCAAGAAGCAGTTCTCGATGCATATGTATCAATTTCCTAACGCTAGCTCTTAAATAATTTCAATCTTTATAACATACAATTATTGTTACTCAACAAGTGAAGCAAAATAATTATTATTAAAGATAATTAATAACAGGTTATAAACAAAATTCTACTTGAATTACAATATGTGTCTTTATTTTTACTCATAAAAGATAAAAGATAAAAGATAAAGATAATATTATAAAAAAGTTTTCAAAGTTCTTTTTTCTTCTTCAAATTTTACGTGCTTATGCAGCCTAAGACTATGAGACACGGTGCTATCTACCTAAATAGTAGCACTGTAGCGCTGTTTTTTCCTTCTGTTTTTCCCTTTAACTTTTACGGGCTCATGTAGCCTAAGGCTATGAAACACGGTACCATCGGCCAGCGATGGAACCCACCTGTACGCGGTGCTGGCTACGAACCTTCTGTCTAGTTACAGAAGAGCCTAGAGGTTATCAAACAGACAAATCGACATGTCGATTGAGATCGAGCGTCGCGTCCCGATGCTCACAAATAACAAGCCCACGTGGCTAGATGACCATGTGGTCAAACAGCGAACGGAAGCTCACGTCGAAGTGACCAGCTTTCACATACATAGATCAAAGCCTACCTAGCCCGTTCAGCTAGATGATCAAACAACAGTCAAACAATCAATTTGAAAGCTTACGTCGAAGTGATTAGCTTTCACAATTTCGATTTGTTTATCAGTGATAATATCTTAGCAGATCAAGGTAGTAGATTTCAACGATTTAAGATCAATTCACTAACATGAACAGTTGATCTCATAGAATTATCATTTGATTACGAGTTTAAGCGTTTTTTTACGATTTGTTCACAGTTGTTTTGACTGCTTGACATGTTTCACTGCTGAGTTGATCTTAAATCGTAAAAAGCTTTGATGTTAGTTCGCTAAGATATCTTAAATATGTTAAATGTTGCATGTGTAACGTGATAAATTTGATGAAGATTGTCTGCAGATACTTAATTCTTGATGAAACACTCGTACAAATAAAGATATTTCTAGACGATCGAGATATCAATAACTAGGTAATTCTAATTGAAATGAGTGTTTACATATGTATGAAAACTGAGTGTGCAAATATTGATTCCCTTAAATTAACTAAAAAATAATACTATTATATTAATTTAGTAATTTTTAAATAGTACTTTGATAACGAGAGAATCGTCATTTTCGATGAAAATTGCTTTGCACTACGTTTTATTAATTATGCACAAATAGTACAAAATTTGTAGAAATCAGTAGAATCAATTACATCACACTTCGTACATGATTTGAATGTCATACAGAGCTTTATAGATGTCATACAGTGCTTTATACATGCTTCACATGTGATCTACTCAGTGCCTCATATGTGATCTATTCAGTGCTTCATACTCGTATGCATAAGATTTTCGCGCACACTGAGTTTTCGCGCACTCTAACTAGAAAGATTAGTTACGAATAGTATCTTGAGACATCAGATAGTATTTTAAGGTTTAGCGTGTCTTGAAATACTATCTGTAACTAATCTTTCTAGTTAGAGTGCGCGAAAACTCAGTGTGCGTAAAAACTTCATGCATACGAGTATGTGATGTATTCAGTGCTTCATATGTGATATATTCAATGCTTCATATATAACGTACTCAGTGCTTCATATGTGACGTACTCAGTGCTTCATATGCAATATATTCAGTGCTTCATATATGACGTACTCAGTGCTTCACATGCAATATATTCAGTGCTTCATATGTGATATATTCAGTGCTTCATATGTGATATATTCAGTGCTTCATATGTGACGTACTCAGTGCTTCACATGTGATATATTCAGTGCTTCATATGTGATCTATTCAGTGCTTCATATGTAACGTATTTAGTGCTTCATATGCAATATATTCAATGCTTCATATGTAACGTACTCAGTGCTTCATATGTGATGTACTCAGTGCTTCATATGTAATCTATCGAAAGTCAATGAGAAAGTCAATGAGAAAGTCAATGAGAAAGTCAATGAGAAAGTCAATGAGAAAGTCAATGAGAAAGTCAATGAGAAAGTCAATGAGAAAGTCAATGAGAAAGTTAATGAGAAAGTCAATGAGAAGTAAAGAACTCGTTATCATTATTTCAAGCTCTTCTTCATAACAATGATTGATGTAATTCTTTCTTCTATGCAAAACAAATAAGACGAAGAACTCAATGAAGCTTTGCAATGAGAAAGCAAACGAGAGTGTAAATAGAAAAAGTAATGAAGAAGCTAATGAGATAGAAAGTCATGTAGAAAGCATTGTTTGAAGCACTGTTTGACGTATGTTATGCATTTGATCGACGTGTGTTTTGAAGCATGCAGTGACTTTGATAGAGAGTCATGAAGAGAGTCATGAAGAAAGTCATGAAGAAAGTCATGTAGAGTGTTTGATAGAAAGCTTGATAGAAAGTTTGACAGAAAGTTTGATAGAAAGTTTGATAGAGAGTTTGATAGAGAGTTTGATAGAAAGTTTGATAGAAATTTTGATAGAGAGTTTGATAAAGCGTTTGATAGAGCGTTTGATAGAGAATTCAATAAAGCGTTTGATAGAGAGTTTGGTAGAGAGTTTGGTAGAAAATTCGATAAAGCGTTTGATAGAAAATTCAATAAAGAGTTTAATAAAGCATTTAATAAAGAGTTTGATAGAAAATTCAATAGAGAGTTTGATAGAAAGTTTGATAGAGTGTTTGATATCGAGTCATGAAGAGTGCTTTCTATTGAGTTAATTAGCATGTTTGATAGAGAGTTTGATAAAGAGTTTGATGAGCGTTTGATAGAAAGTTTGATAGAGCGTTTGATATCGAGTCATGAAGAGTGCTTTCTATTGAACTAATTAGCATGTGCTATGAAGCATGTACGAAGCATACAGTGTGTATAAATAAACAGATAAATCAATAAACAAAGATGAACAAAGATTCAAAACACACGTTGAATTAGAATCAACAAATTCATGAATGAGATGATTATGAGCACAGCGAGTACAGATGCATTGAGACATGAAAAAGAATCATAAAAAGAGATAAAGATTGATATTAATATATATGCATACAATGAAGATAACGACAGATGCAGATATGTACGAGTAAACAGATAAACACATCAATGAAATTTCAATCATTAATCAGATGATTTCAATCATCTGATGTTCATACAACGACTTCAATGAACTGTAAAAATCAGAATGATAGTTGAAGCAAAAGAAAAAGAAATGATGACAGTTTAAACGAAAGAAAATGACTTGCACGAGTCGACGCAGCGAAAAACATAGTGCAAGATTGAAAAAGTTTTGATGTTGAGTTATTGAATGAAATTCTTGACAATCAATGATCAGAATAAGTCGCTATTTCAGTATTATATAAACGAGAGAATCATTATTTTCGATGAAAACTGCTTTGCACTACGTCTTTTTAATTAGATATCGTTTTTTAGAAATTGTCAAAAGTTTCATCAAATTTAGTGACGAATCTTCTAAAAGTGCAAAATAAGAAACAGATTTGTAAAATCAATTTTACTGCTTTTTCAATGCTTCATATATAGTATATTTAATGCTTCGTATGTGATGTATTCAGTGCTTCATATGTGATATATTCAGTGCTTCATATGTGATTTACTCAGTGCTTCATATGTGATATATTCAGTGCTTCATATGTGATATATTCAGTGCTTCATATGTGACGTATTCAGTGCTTCATATATGATATATTCAGTGCTTCATATGTAGTATATTCAGTGCTTCATATGTAATCTATCGAAAGTCAATGAGAAAGTTAATGAGAAAGTCAATGAGAAAGTCAATGAGAAAGTCAATGAGAAAGTCAATGAGAAAGTCAATGAGATGTAGAGAATTCGTTATCATTATTTCAAGCTCTTCTTCATAACAATTTAATAGAAAGTTTGATAGAGAGTTTGATATCGAGTCATGAAGAATGCTTTCTATCGAGCTAATTAGCATGTACAAAGCATACAGTATGTACAGATAAGCTTGATAGAGAGTTCAATAAAGAGTTTGATAGAAAGTTTGATAAAAAGTTTGATAGAAAGTTTGATAGAGAGTTCAATAAAGAGTTTGATAGAGAGTTTGATAAAGAGTTTGATAGAAAGTTTAATAAAGAGTTTGATAAAGAGTTTGATAGAGAGTTCAATAGAAAGTTTGATAGAAAGTTTGATATTAAGTCATGAAGAGTGCTTTCTATTGAACTAATTAGCATATGCTATGAAGCATGTACGAAGCATACAATGTGTATAAATAAACAGATAAATCGATAAACAGAGATGAACAAAGATTCAAAACACACATTGAATTAAAATTGAAGAATTCATGAATGAGATGATTATGAGCACAGCGAGTACAGATGCATTGAAACATGAAAAAGAATCATAAAAAGAGATAAAGATTGAGATAAATCGCGTACAATGTAAATAATGTAAATGCAGATAAGTAATGAAAGCATGCAGATATGTACGAGATGAAAATTTTCAGTTCGATCAGATGATTTTCAATCATCTGATGTAACGACTTCAATGAACTGTAAAAATCAGAATGATAATTGAAGCAAAAGAAAAAGAAATGATGATAGTTTAAATGAGAAAAAACGACTTGCACGAGTCAACGCAGCGAAAAAACATAGTGCAAGATCGAAAAAGTTTTGATGTTGAGTTATTGAATGAAATTCTTGACAATCAATGATCAGAATAAGTCGCTATTTCAGTATTATATAAACGAGAGAATCATTATTTTCGATGAAAATTGTCTTTACGCTTAGTAAGTAGTAAATAGCATGTATGAAAAAGTATTGACATTCATGTGATCAGTACTGTGATGTATTGTTCAGTACGATCATTTGCAATGAATTTAAGATTGCTGCAATTGCTGAAATAAATCATGAGATTGACTTTGAACATAAGTTTGTTTCTATTACATCTTTCAAACGTAACTTTTACAACAACTCTTTTGATAAGTTCTTACAGATCTATCTGTACAGACATGTAATAATATCTTTGTACAGATCTTTGCTTCTATGTATCACTATGTACTAATGATCACTCAAGCTTGCAGCTTTTGTGCAAGTGTTTTTCTTTCTTTTCTAGTACTGTACTGAATTGTACAGTTCTTACGTGAAAGTTTCAAGACAGTTAACAGTAATTGCAGAGCTTTGCTTTCTACAGCTTTGAAACTTTCAAAGATTTTCTTGACTTTTAAATTTTAGAAGACTTTGTAAAAATGTATAAAAATGTATTGATCTATTCAGATCAAATGCTAACTTCTCTCATTCTGTTTAAGTCTTTATACATCTGATTAAACATATAGTTTATCTTTATTGATTCTGTGCTGTATTGCGCAGACAGTTTCATGTCTTTTCAACTCTTAGAACTGATTTGTATCAAGATGTGCACAGCTTTACTAATTAATACGAGTTTTCTAGAAAAGTTTACAACTGAACAAATTCTTTCATAATCATACTCTAACATTACAAATCTGTACAATTGTGCAAATGACTCATAATGATGTCTCAGACGTTGAAGCTCTCACTGAAAGCGATAACGACTCATACACACTTACTTCTTACGTCGATATCAAGATGAGACTGTTTACGAGTGAGAAGCATGAAGTTCTTGTAAGAATTGAACAGAAATGTGCAGAATTATTCTGCTCAATCAAGACTGTACAGCTTACAGCACAGTCATTATTGCAAGATATCAATCTGCGAAGTAACTGAGCAAACAAAAATGTCGAGTTATATGTATGTACAGATATATATTGAAGTGCATTGAATATTGTTAATCTGTACAGAATTGAAAGCAAAAGTATATCTCTCAGAGCATAATCTTGCAGAGTCATGTCAAACTGTTTCATAAAAGAATGAATGCATGTAAGTCATGCATCAACGATTTTGACATGTTTCGTTTCTGTTGATTCTTCTTCAAGCTGTGTCAAAGAATATATGCTTCATGCTTGACATCAGAAAAGAGAATTGATCAATGCAGTCTTGTATCAAATATGTACAATCTTTGTACAAATAAGTTTGATAATGTACTAATCTGTACAGACATGATCAAAGCAGAGAGCAAATGTATCAAAGAGAAGATGTTCAAAAAAAGCAAGTTCAAGAATGCACATGATTGCATGAAATTCAAATTAAGCAGTAAGAACTCATATCAATGATGAAAAAACTTTACTAATCTGTATAATCTTTGCGAAAAAGCATAAGACATCTGAATTCAACAATGATGAATTCAGCTCGATCTTCAATCTATTCAGACAACTTTTCGATGTGTATGATCTTCTTGCAAATCAAGCATTAATCATCGCAGAAGCTTTACATATGATAGAAGTTCTATTTGAAAGTCTTGAGAAGAAGTACGACTTTGAAGATGAGTAGTAAGAATCTGTGCAGATGATTGCGTCAATGCGCAGCAGTAAATTGCATCTATGCGCAGCAGTAGCTAGCTCATAAAGCTCTGTAGTTAGTCAAAAAGCTTGATGCAAAGAGCATACAAATTTGTAATTACTTGTGCTGTGATGTAATGTAATCAATGCTGAGCTGTAAAAAAATGAATTCAACGTAACAGTGATTTAACTTTAAATACAGAACTCAAAACTACAGTTCAATCACATTTATAACAACAAAATCTTTGAATAAACTACATTATCAGTACATTGATTCTTAAAAGAATGAAACAAAATTGATAATCTTCATACATTTATGACTTTAAACAATGCAATATATAACTGATTATGACTGAAACAGAACAAAGAAAGATTCATATTTACAATCAACAGCAACTATTCTTGCAACTTGTTAATTGTCATTGCGAAGCAGAGATAAATAGAAAACTGCTTGCGCGATAAAACTCATGAATAGTCGTCTTTCTTACTGATTAACTTAATTCTCAAAATCAATCATATGTTTTCATTAAACTCATTCTTCAAGATGTGATCTTCAATACAATCTTAATGCAGATGTGTAATAATCAATCAAGTATCATTACACATTTTCTCATGTAAATGCAGATTATGTAGTAATATAATTGAAGTTTCTATCTTGAGATACATCTGTAATAAGAGAAATTCAGAGAGTTCAAGAGTCTGCAAATACTTCATATTAATATTCTCAATCTTCTTGACATCATTGTTTTCAATCATATCAATTGACGTGAACAGTCATGCAAACTCAAGAAAGTCGTTCATGATCTGTTAATTCAACAGATTAACGAAGTCGTTGTGAAAACATAGTATAGTTTTGCTCTTGAAGAAATTCAAAGATGTATGAGCTTGTGCAAGATTGTGCAAAGAATATATATGATTAATAAACGATCGCGATGTTTCATAATAATTGATGATCATGAATGATAAAGATCTGACATCATATAAATTGAAATCATATGACATACAATTGATTCACTCGACAAATTGCTGATTGTTCAGACTTAATCAAATTTGTATGTTTTGATGCAGTTTCAGCACAGTTAAATGATTTCAGATTCAGAAGCTGCGAATGCTGACATTGATCTGCGCTGATTGATTTTCTTGTGAAATCACGAGAGTGATTTGTGCAAAGTTCTCATCAAGAATTGCAAATATTTCATCAAATACATTGCTGAACTGCAGAATGTCACACAAAGATGCATTGATGATCATGAAGTTGTGCTTGTGCTGCATAGAAATCTCATTTCATATGATTAAGATCGTACGTTTCAGTAAATTAACAAGCTCTGAGTATGCAATGATGAAACAGATAAATGTATCATGATAAACAATAGAAATCTTGAAATGAGAATATGATGTTCTTTCATCAGACAGTAACTGAGCTGCAATGCTTGTAAAGATCATGCACAGAATGATCTTTGTTTACGCTCGAAAGTGATGATACAGACATTCATATAGAAACATCTTTTCAATGTCTGCAAAGTCATGAATGAAAAAATGTGCAGTCTTAAGCGAGTCTATAATGATTGAAATAATACTGTTAAAGACTTAATGCTGTTTCTCATTTAATTGAGCAATCTTTGCATCTTTTAATCTGATCTATTCAATCTGATCATACTCAAGTTCTGTGAAAATCAAAAAAGAAACAATATTATTAAATCAATTCAAGATTGATGCAGACAGACTGAAATCTGCAAGAGTCTTATCATGTCGTTGCAGCATCTTTGCAATCAGATATAATTCATAATCAAGATGTGAATTCTTGAAATCAATTGATATGAAAGAAAATTCATGTATATGACGAGATAAATCATTGCGAACGACATGAAATCTGTTTCATAATGCACATAAATTTGCAAGATCACTGTGCATCAGAGCAATCATGAACAAACTTCGTAAAGATAAACTTATAGAGAAATGTACGACTTCAATGAAACAACTAACTCACTCGTCATCATCTTCAAGCAGACGCAGAGCAGTACAGATGAAGCGATAAGTGAGATGCAGTACTTTGTCAACAGTGCGTATATCATCAAAGCTTTGAGCATCTTGTACAATCATTAAAAGCAGTTGTAAATAATGTTTTTCTCTCTGCATCGAGATGAAATAATACATACAATCAATTGTCGTATCTCATTGTTTCAATGTTCAGCGTCGTTGTTCTTTTTTCAACTGATAAACATAATGAGTTGAAAACTCTTAATATAAAAGCGCACGTTCATTTGAATGTTGTTGATTATATCAAAATCACGCAGTAAGCGTTGTTTCAATCTCGTTTAGAATGATTTGTATCTGTTTCACTGTGACATTCTTTGAAAAATACATCGATTGTTCATCAGAAAGATGCATGATCAATCGCGTAATGAAAGAATTCTCGATATGACTGCAAAACTTGAACAAATTTCACGCAGTCTGATTCAAAAAGATATAATGATCATTCAAGTGATGTATGATCTCATTTAAATTATTCTTTAATTTCATGATTGTTTGATCTTCTTCTTTGTACACATATTTGTGAATGTACTTAATGATCTGTATAGATTCGCAAATTTTGACATTAATATGCGCATTATACTTACAAGTCAGATAAGAATTGTATGACATTACTCATGTATTATTCAGATGAACATCTCTATCGTTTACATGTTTCATTCAAATACGATCATTCTGACATCTTTTGTACAAAGAATAGTCATTGAGCTGAATCATGATTTCAATTTGATATGACTTTGAGAACTTTTTTTCACAGACTCATTCAGAATCTTTTGAATTATCTTTCATGCACGACGCAGAAGAATTTCAAACGTCGCAAGAATCATGCGTCAGTTGATTCTTAATAATGCGTTGTAAAGATTCATTCAGATCAATATTGAGATTCGAAAACTCTGCACAGATCAGTTCATTCATGCAAACTCATTCAAGAAAGTTATTCTTTCAATGCAGAAACAGTAAGATATATATATGAGATAAATCGCGTTTCTGATACTCAATAGTTCATACGATGTCAAGATATTGATTGTACTGAGTTTTAAGATTCTGCAATAAAGTCTTTATCTTCTCATGAAAGACTCATGTGATTATATTTAATCAATTCTCGACTTTCTGATTCAATTTAAATGCAGCAATAATTTTAAATCAGTGTGAGTTTGCAGTACATGTTACAAACATGATAGACTTTTCAAAATAACGAGCAATGATCATGAAATTCTGATACAGCTGTTGCATTCATCTGTTTTTCTCTGTGTAGCTTGATGACAGTATAATTCGATGATCTATAAGCTCAGAATCATCATTCTTTTTAGTAATTGCATTTACAAGATCTTTGTAAAGATCTGCGTGAATAATCTTTTGATTATATCAAGGAAATTTCAATTGACTTTGATTAATAATTGCAAAACAATCAACAATATATTGCTGAAATAATTGTTGATCTTTCTGTACAACAGAGTACTGATCTGATCTTTTGAAGAGATGATATCACAGTCATGCACGTCGACTGTAATGAGTCTTTATGCGTGAGTGATCATCGTTATGCAATCGAAGTGCTCAGTGTCAACTCAATTTATCTTCAGAAAAGAATAGTACATAATGTAAAGAAAAGTATGCAACGTTATCATGATTAATACGATGAAATCGCGATTCTTCATCGACAGCTGTACACTTCGCAAAAACAATATCTTAATATTCAATCTCATTATACTCATCTGAAATAAACACAGCAACTTCACTGATCATAAGTAAAGTTGTACATCATTGATCAAAGTCACGTTTTACTATCAACTTAAGTTGCAAATTTAGAACAACATGCATAGAATTTGTACTCTGTTGAGCAGTTTCAAGCTGTTCTCATGCAAACTTGTACATGTCAATAAATGAATTGTCACATGCTTATATCATCTTGTTCAGCTGTCTTAAAAGACTTTCGTGAAGAGTGAGACTTTGAGTCAAGCGCATAGTGATTATCTGAGCAGAATCATAAAAGTAAAGCTGTGCAAAGCATGATAATTCTTGAACAGTTGAATGTAAAGATCTTTGCAAATGATACAACTCATCATGTACAATAAATGCTTGAATTTCACGTTGATTTGTAAGACGTTTGTTTGCAGTGTACATGCAAGATGTAAAGATCAATGCATGATTGTAATCTTGAATGTGATTTAGAAAATGTTTTGACTGAGTTGTATCATCTTTGAAAAAACTTTTAATCAAAGACGAAGAATCTGATAAAGAATTTAGCAGTTCATCATCTTTAAAACAACAAATGATATATGAATATAAATTGAAAACAGATTTGAACTTTCAGTGCAATGCTGTACAGTTTAAACAACGTTTCATAAAGAGTTTTAAAGTATGTTCATCATCTTGATAATTGACTATGAGTTCTCAATAAGCATTGCAAGAAATGTTAGTTGAGCGAGAAGCAGATGTTGTCTGTCGAAAGAACTGTATAAAGTCTAAGAGATTTATAAAGATCAACAAAGAAGTTGTATGCAATGATGAAAAGACAGCGAAAGACGAACGAAATTGAACAGAACAAGTATGTGAAGAAGATAAAGAAGATAAAGATTGTAGTAAAGACAATGAAAGAGAGCGCGTCGATAGTGCAGAAACGATGCAAATTCATTTTAATTGAAGCGTAAAATTGAGAACAACGTTAGAATCAATATTCTGTAATGATTGTCATCATCATTTCTTTGTCTGTATATCATTAGTCAATAACAGTTCAAGTCTGCACAGAATGTACACAACAAGATAAATAAAGAACTAATACATGCGCAGAATTAGATTCAACAAATTGATCAAGTGAATGATTATGAGCACAGTGAGTACAAATGCATTGAGACATGAAAAAGAATCATAAAAAGAGATAAAGATTGATATATACGCGTACAATGAAGATAATAACAGATGCAAATATGTACAAATAAACAGATAAATAGATGAAGAAAATTTCAATCATCAATCAGATGATTTTCAATCATCTGATGTATGTACAACGACTTCAATGAATCATAAAGATCAGAATAATAGTTGAAGTGAAAGAAAAAAGAAATGATGACAGTTTAAACGAGAAAAAACGACTTGCACGAGTCAACGCAGCAAAAAAACATAGTGCAAGATCGAAAAAGTTTTGATGTTAAGTCACGTGATGAAATTCTTGACAATCAACGATCAGAATAAGTCGCTATTTCAGTACTATATAGACGAGAAGATCATCATTTTCGATGAAAACTGCTTTGCACTACGTCTTTTTAATTAGATATCGTTGATTGCAAAACCTGTGTTATTTTTTAGAATTTGTTGAAAGTCTCATCAAAATTAGTGACAAATCTTCTAAAAGTGCAAAATAAGAAACAGATTTGTAAAATCAATTTCACTGCTCTTTCAATGCTTCATATGTAGTATATTCAATGCTTCATATGTGATGTATCGAGTGCTTCATATGTGATATATTCAGTGCTTCATATGTGATCTACTCAGTGCTTCATATGTAGTATATTCAGTGTTTCATATGTGATCTACTCAGTGCTTCATATGTAGTATATTCAATACTTCATATGTGACGTATTCAGTGCTTTATATGTGATCTACTCAATGCTTCATATGTGATCTACTCAATGCTTCATATGTGATATATTCAATGCTTCATATGTGATCTACTCAGTGCTTTATATGTGACATATTCAGTGCTTCATATGTGATCTACTCAGTGCTTCATATGTGATATATTCAGTGCTTCATATGTGATCTACTCAGTGCTTCATATGTGATCTATTCAGTGCTTCATATGTGATCTATTCAGTGCTTCATATGTGATCTATCGAAAGTCAATGAGAAAGTTAATGGAAAAGTCAATGAGAAAGTCAATGAGAAAGTCAATGAGATGTAGAGAACTCGTTATCATTATTTCAAGCTCTTCTTCATAACAATAGTTGATGTAGTTCTTTCTTTTATGCGAAACAGATAAGATGAAGAACTCAATGAAGCTTTGCGATGAGAAAGCAAACGAAAGTGTAAATAGAAAAAGCAATGAAGAAGCTAATGAGATAGAAAGTCATGTAGAAAGCATTGTTTGAAGCACTGTTTGACGTGTGTTATGCGTTCGATTGACGCGTATTTTTGTTATGAGTCTGCATAGAGCAAATCATATGAATGTATTCTAACTAGAAGTTCAAAGCTGAAGTAGAAAGAAGATGCAACACGACGTGAGTTTTACTCACGAAGGCATGCTAGATTGCTAGCGTGTCAACAACAGTTCTACTCACAGCTTTATACTAGTCTATGTTAGACTAATCAGAAGTATCAGAGATGCATGCTTGCAACATTATTTCTCTTCTTCATCTAGTAATGTTCTCATTACTGCAGTTCGATCGATCAATTCTTGTTGAGTCAATTTCTAACTTGACTTGTTCAAGTACTTCTGATGAAAGTCATTTACAATCTTCATGCAGTCTTCAAACTCATCTTCATCAACATTGTATCAATGTAAATCAATGTCATAGCTCTTTCAATTGACACGATATTGCAGTTGTTTTCTGTAGTGTCTGAAGTTCAGTATGTTCTTCACTTCTCATTCATTTTCGTCATCTATCACTATAGAATCAGATGACTCATTTCGTTGTTCTTTCAGAGAGTCTTTCAAATTCAGTTGTAGCAGATTTGAGATGAACTCTGAATGAATCTTCATTGTCGATGACAGTTTCAGTTGATATGCATGTTCAATCTCAGTCAGAATCTTGAAAGATTCTAGCATCTTATCATTCAGCTTCTTTGATGATCTTGCGATCATAATGTTTCTAGAATTCAGAAACATCATGTCATCTATCTTGTAAATCATTTTCTTTCGATGCTTATCAATCTGTTTCTGCATTGTGATTCTGACTCTTACTAATGTTTGCTTGATCAACGCTAATGATCATTTCATATGTTTGAATATATTCTCTGCTTTGTTCGCTTGAATTCTAGTTCGAATGATCTCATATTCAGTTGAATTCGAATTGAAGCTCATATGAGAGTGAAAGCTCTTATTCAGAAAGAACGCTGATTGTTCAATTGACGACGAAATAGCATTGTTATCAATGAATTCAGTCATAGATAGTCAGATGAATCAGTCATCTTGCATGTATGAGCAATAGCTTCGTAGATATCATTCTACATTCTGATTCGCTCTTTTCATTTGATTGTTGATCTGTGAGTGATAGTTGATGAATAGTTTCATCTTAATGTTGAGTCTCAGACATAAAGACTTTCAGACAATCAATATGAATTATAAATCTCTATTGAACATTATTGATCTTGATAGCTCATGAGTTCTGAAAACTCATATCAGCAGCAGCTTGACTGTTTATTCAGCGAAAGTTTCTTCATCATCTGATCAACAGAGTATATAGTGACGTTCTTTAAACAATTGATTTATCATTGTCAGAATTGCGTTGCTTTCATCACTTTTCAATAAATTGATAATGAAATTCAATGATATGTCTTGTCATTGTTGTTCAGATATAGACAACGACTTCAATAGTTCATTGATTCAATCTCTTGATGCTTTTGATCTACAACAAACGTAACAGTTTTGAATGTAGCGTTTGATTGTCATTCTCATCTTCAATCAGCAATATGATCATCTTAACAAGTCTAACGTTCAATTCATGTCAGAGTGATCATTGATCGAAAGATCATATGCTTCTCTTATCAATTGAGTGATCATTGACTGAGAAACTCACAGTCTATCATTCTTTCAAAGTACTTCGTTCAGTACTCTGCAATTGTTTAGACTCATATCTTGACAAGTTCTTCTGTTCTGTTCTATGACTGTTTGAATATCAATACATTGTTGATTCATTTGATTTTCGACTATAATTTGATTCTGAATAGAAATCATTTCTTTGATTAAATCTTCATTAGCTTTCGAATTCTGTTTTGAATCTGAGTCAAATATGAGTAATATCTGAGTCAAATCTTGATCATCTTCTATTGATTGCAGTTCAAATGTGCTTGCTGATAATAGCATCTGATGCTGATATAGCTTTCAATTATCATTTGATTCAACTGATTTGACGTCTGACATTCTGATCAGCGCGTTTGCTTTCAGATTCTGCTTTTCTGACTGATATATGATCTTGAAGTTATATTTGAATAACTTCTCAGTTCATCTAGTCTGTCATCTGATCAGTTTCTTGATTGTTACGATTCTAGCTACGCACCTATGTTGATAGCTATGTTGGTGACTATGTTGATGACTATCGTCGGCCGCTCGCCGCTAGGCTATAGAATTGTTCCGAGGCCAACCCTATTCAGGGTTAGCTTATGTTCTTCTGAGTCATATAGATAGCCGGCTCTTCCCTTCTAGATACTTTTCTTTCTTAGCATTTATATACTCGTTACATTACATTCATATGACTCGCTCTATGCTGATCTCTAACATTATATAAATGCTTCTTCGTTACAGGCGAAGTGAAATAATCTGCATCGATTCTCGAGTGCTTCTGTCGACCCTTCAACCCACTATCGACATTTGGTCTAGCCGACTTGCAATCGTCAGCAGCACTCATCTCTCTTCCCTCGTGAGCTGATTCAGCGAGGATAAACAAAAGATTCGAACTCGTGCGCTGATCAGCGAGTATAAACAAACGATCGAAACCATCCGACTAGATCAAAGATCAGCGAATTAATCGTTCATTCAGATTCGCAAGAAATTCTTCGAATTTGTTGAACAATCAAACGAGACCAGTCTATGACTGCGTGAAGCCTCTATTCCAAAGAGCAATCAAAGAGGTCAGTCAAGAACTGCGTGAAGTCTCTATCTCGATGAGCAAATCTCAACAGTGAGCCTGCTTCAATGACACTCACCGTCAATGCGATGACTCACCTATTCTCATCGTTCTACCCACCAGTGAACCGGTCCGCCTATTCGTTCATGTGCAACTAGTGAGCCTGCTACAATAACATGATAATGTCTTCGGCAACAAGCAAACCTTTGAGCTTGTTTCTATATCGAAATTCCAGTGAGCCTGCTTCAACGGCACCCTCAATGCGATGATCTATTCATTCTCATCGTCCTATCTATCAGTGAATCTGACCCGTCATCGAGTTCACGTGCAACTAGTGAGCCTGCTTCAATGACATCTTTCGTCAATGCGATGACTCAGCTATTCACATCGCTCTATCAATCAGTGAATCGATCTGTTGACTCGTTCGCGTGCAAATAGTGAGCCTGCTACAAAGACGTCTTTCGTCAACGCGATGATCTATCTACTCACATCGCTCTACCTATCAGTGAATCTGATCAAATGTTCACGTGCAACTAGTGAGTCTGCTTCAATGGCACGGTCAATGCGATGGCCTATTCACTCTCATCGCTCTACTCATCAGTGAATCTGGTCATACGTTCATGTGCAACTAGTGAGCCTGCTACAATGACATCATTCTACCTCGCATAGTGAGCCTGCTACAATAGGCATTTCGATTCTACACAAGGCTAAGAAAATACATTCATGCGAACATGAATCGTTGAAGGAGGGGAATAATGTTACGATTCTAGCTACGCATCTATGTTGATAGCTATGTTGATGACTATGTTGATGACTATCGTCGGCCGCTCGTCGCTAGACTATAGAATTGTTTCGAGGTCAACCCTATTCAGAGTTAGCTTATGTTCTTCTGAGTCATATAGATAGTCGGCTCTTCTCTTCTAGATACTTTCCTTCCTTAGCATTTATATACTCGTTACATTACACTCATATGACTCGCTCTATGCTGATCTCTAACATTGATGATCATGAAGTACTTCAAATTCAGATGATCAATGAAGATCTTGATCAAAATATCAGTACATTTCAATTCGAAGCATCAGTGCTTCAAGCATCAAATAATAGTCAAAAACTCTTTGTCGTAGATCTCGTAGTTACATTCTGCAGAAATCATGTTCTTGCTATAGAAGATCATTGAATGTAGAATGTTTTCATCATTATACTGAAACAATACTTCGTCGTTAACATAGTTCAAGAAGTTCATTTTCAGAATAACTTCTCTGATTGAATCAAAATGCTTCAGAATGAAAGCTGTTGTCATCTGTTACTTCAGTTTCTCAAAGATCGTCTGACAGATCTCTGTTCATTCAAATGAATGATCTTTTTGAATCAGCTTTATCATAGATCGAGCAATCTTCGAGAAGTTCTTTATGAATTGTTGATAGAAATTGCAGAAGTCAATGAAGATTTGTACATGAGTCAATAATCAAAGCACTTCTCAGCTTCGAATTACATCTACTTTTCAAGAATTCATTCGTAGATCATTAATGAATATCAGTAGTTTTAAAAACGAGATCTTCTGAATCTTGAATTCGCACTTGTCAATGTCTATCTGCAGATCGACTTCACGAAGCTTGTCTAGCATCTCTTTCACATGAGTTTTATGTTTCTTCAAGATCTTACTGTAAATGAAAATATCATTCAGATAGATCTGACAGAATTTATGCAGACAGTTGAACAACACATCATTGATATAGTGCTGAAAGAATGTTAATTCATTGATTAATTCAAAGAGCACTACTCTATATTTGTAAACATTGAAGAAAGTGATGAATGTGATTAGATTCTCACTTTCAATGCTCATGCGAAGCTTATTGAACGCGATGATAATGTTGAGTTGAATCAGATATTTACTGCCTTGAATTCAAGCGAGTACTTCGTTTATCAAGAGTATTGAATAACGATTTCTTTTGATCAAAGTATTCAGTTTTCGATAATTCACGCAAAAGCGAAAACTATCATCTTTTTTTTCAATGAATAGTATTGACGAAGTGAATGAAGCTTTGCTGAGTGTAATAAACTTCTTCTTCAAGTTCTTTTCTAGATACTTCTTGATCTTCTGCAACTTGTGACTCGACATGAGATACAATCAACTTCTAGAAGATTGATTCTCATCTTTTAATTCAATCTTATGATCATATGATTGATGTGAAGACAACTGAATTGTCTTTTCTCTGTCAAAAACGTTCAGAAAGTTATGATAAACTATTGAAAGCTTCTTCTTCAGTTTCTTTAATGACATGACAAAGATCATTTCATTCAGTTTCGCTGAATCTTTGATCAAGCTAAGCATCTTGTTGATTTCACTAATGATCAATGTAAAGATCTTGATATTCTTCTTCTTGACTAAAGTTCAATAAGCAGCGACTTCGATCATGATAATATTGATGAGCTCTTTCTTCTTCAATGACTGAATGAATTCATGTTGATCGAGATCAACTTGAATGCTTTGCTTTCATATGAGAGCTGATTCAATGAATTGATTCACTGATTTTGAATTTGTAGTTCGCTTTAAGATGATCATTGACATAGACTTCAAGTTCTTTCATTTCATTTTGCAGATCTTGCTTGCTTTTGAAACAATAAGTTTTGAGATTCGAATATTTAATGAAAATATCAATCGATCATTTGCAGAATCTATCAAAATTTGATTTCTTTTCAATCAGAAATTGTCAATAATTATCTTGTGCTGATCTAGACGAGTTATTAATAAAGACATCATTTCATTCTTATGTTCTTGTATAGTGACTGAGATATACAGAGCATGTGTAATAGATCTTCGATTGAAAATTTTATCATATGAACGAATCGTCTTCGATTTGAACAGTGAAATTGACTGAATATCAAAGCATTCACATAGCTCTGAAATCAATGAATCATTTATGAACATCATGTCAGTGACTTCAATGTTTATCAGAGCGAGAAATCGAAATATCTTTTCTAGACTACTCAAGATGATGTTCATAATAAATGATTTGAAATCAAATGAGTCATCAAACATATTAATGAAGCAAAATATGAGCATGTCACTCTCAATCACTACTTTGACGAAAGCAGATTGTTTTTCAAATTCGCTGCGATTTCATGCATCTGAGCTGACTTAAGACAATCATATGCTCTATGTTCTGACTTCTTGCATTTGAAGCAAAGTTCTTTTTTAAACAACTTCTTTCTAACAAAATCAACATTCGATATTCTGAGTTTCTTTCATGCAGAAGTTGAAGCTGAGATCGCAGTAGTGATCATTATCAAGATGCTAGCGATAAAGCGAGCGACTTGAGTCGTTGATGTCTTAAGAACTGATCAAGCATTCAATTTTGTCAATCGAACATTGATTTGCATGCAGATGTTGACGAATTCATTCAAATTTATAGTTTGTTCATTGATCATGACTTGCTGAAGATCTGAGCTAATCTTATGCTGAAGATCATCTAGTAGAATTTCGTTATTGTACTTTAGTTTCACACTAAGTCTCTGAAATTTCATTCAAAATTCATGAAAGAAGATCTTGTTTTGATACAGCTTCAAGAACTGTTGTTGAGTCGTGTGACATCAATTGAGATCATCGTACATCTTATTTATGATCGACAGTATCTTTTCTGCTTCAAGAAATGAATTCGTGATCATGTTTCTCATTCTGAGTGCTATGTGTTTGATCATCATTTCACTGACTCAACTTTTCACATATGCAATCTTCATTTCTTCGATAGAAAAATGATTCTTGTTCATCTTCAGCTTGTTTCACATTCAAAACAATCAATTATTCACATTCTGCTTCGAATCTTCAAACAAAGATGAGTCAGATAGCTTGATTGACTTCGAGAATCAATCTTTCAAAATCGAAGTGCTTAGTCGACTTGATGTCACTTCTAAATGACGTATCATCATGTTCTTTTTCTTTATTTCTTTCTGTAAACGCGTTTGAACAGCATTCAATATTATTTGTGTAGCTTTCAACTTGATGTTGATCTTGTTGATATCATTCAACATCTGAATCATGTCATTGTGAATCTTGATTTCGATGTCATGCTGTTAACACATGTACTTGATAAAGATAATGAGATCGTCTGCTTCATGAATGCTTATTCAAGCATTCAGTTCAGTGCTGATGCTGATCTTGATCATTTCATGATTGAAGAGCAACGCATTCATGTTCTCTTCTTTTGTATTCAATGATGCATTCATGTCTTCTTCTTCTGATGCTGTTCGATTCTGTGATAGAAGTGATTCTCTTCTAGCATTTCGAAGTTCATAATGAGCAATGCTCACTGATTCTGATTCTAATTCTGTACTTCTAGTCATTGTGTAAGTAGAAAATTGCTGATCGAGATTCAACTGAAATTTCTGATTTCAGTTCTAGAACAATGCATTCATGTTCTTCTGTTCTTCTGTTCTGACGACGAGCTCAGTAAAGAGTTAGTCTAGAGCAACGCGTTCATGTTCTTCTGTTCTGTTCTAGAAATTTCTTGATTTCTAATGAGTTTTCTGAACTCAATTTTCGAATTTCGATTCTGATTCAAGTTTGAATGATGTAGCTTGTTTTTATATCATCTACACATCAATAGCAAGATTGATGAACTTTGAACTAATGTTATGAGTCTGCATAGAGCGAATCATATGAGTGTATTTTAACTAGAAGTTCAAAGCTGAAGTAGAAAGAAGATGCAACACGACGTGAGTTTTATTCACGAAGGCATGCTAGGCCGCTAGCGTGTCAACAACAGCTCTACTCACAGCTCTATACTAGTCTATGTTAGACTAATCAGAAGTATCAGAGATGCATGCTCGCAACAATTTTGAAGCAGATAGAGAATTCAATAGAAAGTTTGATAGAAAGTTTGATAGAGAGTTTGATAGAGCGTTTGATAGAGCGTTTGATAGAAAGTTTGGTAGAGAGTTTGGTAGAAAGTTTGATAGAAAGTTTGATAAAGCTTTTGGTAGAAAGTTTGATAGGGAATTCGATAGAGTGTTTGATAGAGCGATTGATAGAAAGTTTGATATCGAGTTTGATATCGAGTCATGAAGAGTGCTTTCTATTGAACTAATTAGCATGTGCTATAAAGCATGTACAAAGCATACAGAGTGTATGAATAAACAGATAAATCGATAAACAAAGATGAACAAAGATTCAAAACACGCGTTGAATTAGAATCGAGAAATTCATGAATGGGACGATTATGAGCACAGCGAGTACAGGTGCGTTGAGACATGAAAAACGATCGTAAAAAGAGATAAAGATTGATATATACGCGTACAACGTAGATAACGACAGATGCAGGTAAGTAATGAAAGCATGCAGGTATGTACGGGATGAAGATTTTCAGTTCGATCAGGTGATTTTCGATCATCTGATGTAACGACTTCAATGAATCGTAAAGATCAGGATGGTAGTTGAAGCGAAAGGAAAAAGAAATGATGGCAGTTTAAACGGGAAAAAACGACTTGCACGGGTCAACGCAGCGAAAAAACATAGTGCGGGGTCGAAAAAGTTTTGATGTTGGGTCACGTGGTGGAACCCTTGGCAACCAACGATCAGAATAAGCCGCTATTCCAGTACTATATAGATGTTATAATCATAGACAGCATGTTTTAATAAAGAGAAGAAATACTGCTGTTTTTAACACTAATCACTAATAATAATTACATGTTTCACTGATTAATAATCATGATGGTAATATCATTGACATACATCACACTTTGATCACAACTGGTTGCAATCTATCAGGTTTTGTTGTACAATCTTGATCAAACACAATGTCATCAAAATCGGAAAAGGCTTATATGGAACCCTTCAATTATTCGGAGCGGCCGATGGTCAAGGATGAAGCTCGAAGCAAGAAGAATACGCTGGAGCAAGAGACCCTGACGTTTCCTCACCTATCCAACAACATACCAATAGCTGCTAAGACCATCCCGAAGTCCCACTTTGTACAAAGCGATGATGAAGAGCCTGCAACAGCGAAAAGCTTTCAACGTTCCACTAGTCCCACCTCAACAGCGCAGAGGAACAAAGGCGCAGAGTACCAGAAAGTTGGCGAAGAAGGGGTCTGTAAAATGCACAAGTTCTCGCTGTACGAAACAGCCAGCCGATACTATTTGGTAGGAGGAGATATCGTAGATCAAAAGTTCAGAGTTTTGAAAATAGATCGAACTGCTGAGACCGGGGATTTGAGTATTGCTGAAGATGATATCATATACACCAAGAAGGAAATGAACCAGCTCCTGAATACCATCGATGAAGGTAATAAGATATCTGGGGGGCTGAAGCTCAAGTGTAGTACCTGGGGTCTTTTGGGATTCATAAGGTTTACCGGTGCATACTACATGCTTCTCATCACTAAAAGAAGTCAAGTGGCCATGATCGGAGGCCACTACATCTACCAAGTTGATGGAACGGACCTTGTTTCTTTGAACACTTTGTCTTCGGCTCGTTTCAAACTTGACCGAGACTCGGATGAATCTCGTTTTATCGGAATTCTCAATAATCTTGATCTCTCACGTTCATTCTATTTCAGCTACTCTTATGATATTACGCGTACTTTGCAGCACAATGTCGTGTGTGAACGCCATGCTTTACAACAAGGCCGGATTAATGCACCTCAGCAGTTTCAAAATCCAATGTTTGTATGGAATCACTATCTCCTCGATCCAGCATTGGAGGCGTTAAAGAACACATATGACTGGTGCCTACCCATCGTGCATGGTTTCGTTGATCAAGCTAGTAAATGGCACCTACAAAATTAAACGTGCTGTGCTGAGTGACTGGTTAGCTCTCTCAATATACGGGCGAACTGTTTATATTACTATCATCGCAAGGCGATCAAGATTTTTTGCCGGTGCAAGGTTCTTGAAACGTGGCGCAAACGACCTGGTACGTTATAGAGCGCCAGAGCTGCTACAAATAGCTAAAACTATATTCAGGGTTACGTCGCCAATGATGTTGAGACCGAGCAAATAGTTTCGGAAATGCTAACAACCTCGTTCCACGCACCAGGGCCAGAGCTGTATGCGAATCCCAATTACACTTCATATGTGCAGCATCGTGGCAGCATCCCTCTATATTGGACCCAAGATAACACCGGAGTCACGCCGAAGCCTGACATTGAGCGTAAGTAGCGCTTATCTCACTAACATATTCCACTGAAAGCTTGCAGTGAATCTTGTGGACCCCTTTTACAGCGCCGCAGCTCTCCACTTTGACGATCTCTTCGGGCGGTATGGGGCGCCACTATTTGTGCTGAATCTAGTGAAGGCGCGTTCTTCTTGATAGCCACAAAGCGAGGAAATGCTGATGTATTCAGTCACGGGAGCGGACTCCCCGAGAGTCCATTCTGCTTAAAGAATATACAGACGCCATTACGTATCTTAACCAGTTTTTGCCCCAAGGTAAGGAAATCGTATATCGAGCGTGGGATATGAGCCGAGCTTCGAAGAGGTATGCTATCGCTCCGTAGAAGAGGTACGAGTGACCGATTAATTTACTCCTAGCCGAGATCAGGATGTCATTGGCACGTTGGAGTCCATTGCAGAGGATGTGATGATATCGACTGGCTTCTTCCACAATGGCGACGGTCGATATGTTGAGACTCGGATGCAGAATGGTGTTGCAAGAACAAATTGTATTGACTGCTTAGATAGAACAAATGCTGCTCAATTCGTGATTGGTAAACGTGCGTTGGGTTATCAACTGCATGCACTAGGTGTCATCAGTGACACTTCAATCGATTATGACACCGATGCGGTAAACCTTTTTACACATATGTGAGTTCCCCTAGACCTTACTCGTTCTGGATTAGCTGATCAGGTCAAATGATATCAGGTACCATGACCATGGCGACACCATTGCCATTCAATACGGTGGCTCACATCTTGTGAACACAATGGAGACGTATAGGAAAATCAACCAATGGACCAGTCACTCTCGAGACATGGTGGAAAGCTTTAAACGATATTACAACAACTCATTTCTCGATCGACAACGGCAGGAGGCATACAACCTGTTCCTGGGGAACTACATATTTACCCAAGGACAACCGATGCTATGGGACCTCTCCACAGATTACTACCTCCATCATGCAGACCCGCGGGCTTGGCATGCGAAACTGCGGAAAAGCTACGTTGATTGGTACACAGCTGATCACCTCTTACCACGGGACATGCTGGGAACCACGCAGCCCCAAGGAGTCCTAGCTTTAAAGCCCATCCAATTCTTTGACGATTACTGGCTTGAGTACTACCGCCCTCTCGCTATATCTTCGTTCGAGAAGATTTTCTCCTTCAGGATGAATTCCTCTCTGAGGTACACTCCTTTCAAATCCACTCAAGAGGGTAAGTACGACCTTAGCCCGTTTCGAGTTAGAACCGGGAACGAGTATGACTCTCCTCTCAAGGGACGGTCAAGGAAGGGAGTTACGATTGTAGACCCTCGGGAAGATCTTCTCAGGGATGACTCTTCTCAAGCTTTTCCAACTTCTTTGCCGTCAAAGCGCCCGGCATTGCCAGGGTGGTTACAGACCCAGCTAAATGAGCAATCTCCGCTACATCAGAGCATTTTGAAAGAGCCTTCGCTAGATCGTAGCCGTGAAACCCAGGATCATGCAGACCTACCCAAGGAGAACAAACCACTAAAGGACAAGTCCGCAGTCACACAATGGACCTTCGACCAATTTGTCACCAACTCACTAAACCCTTCGGTAGCGGACACTGAGGCGCGCGAATATCAGCGTTACATCAACCACCCCCAAAACCTTCCCCTGGTAGTCTCAAACGAAGTACCGGCGAATACGAATCTAGAGTTCCTTGGCTATATCAACAGCATATCACCGAATACCGTAGCGAACACGCATTCCACCGAAGATGATATCGCAGATTACACTGAATTTCTTGATGTGGGGGAGGACCCATTGACTGTCACCGACGCGGACACGCCGAAGAAGCGGTACAAAGCTTATCGGCAGTGGTTGAAAGGGAAGTCTTTGTTCAAGCAGCAGCGTATAGATGCTTGAGACAGGCTTTTCCGGGCTGCGATTTTTATGCAGGTGGTGAGTTCATTCAATGGCTCTATTGGATGGGGTCTTTTGAGCTGTGCGGTAGGCGGAGTTGCTATGAGGCTCTCCCTACTATCATTGAACGAATAGAATGGATTGGAAAGTTCTGACGGTTTGACTACAAAGGGCCAGCATGGTCACCCCGGATTTGCTGGAATAGACATCGTCGCCAGCCGGATTTTAATACTAGATTATTATCCGCCTATTCTAGACGATCAGCAGATCGCGAAGCCTACTGTCGCTGTCTATCAATACCCGGTATTCTTCTTCAACGTTAATGGTTTCCTGTAAGGTAGCTGTTAGTATCTTTACAGTATGTTGTAAGCTGTCCATCACTGGCTCAAGATCGCTAGACAATGACTCTCCTTGGATGCTACACCAGCATACGATGAGTCCTTCTAGGATTTCGCCTCTGTGGAACGCAACTCGGGGCCAGCCATTTGAGACAATAGCATTGAATGCTTGCAATGCCGCTTGTAGCAGTCGAGGATACGCGGTTGCGAAAGGAGCTGTCAATAACCTCGAGAGGAGAGGAATTATGTGCTAAGAGCGAACTTTAGCGACCATTTCGAGAGACTACCTTCCACCTCCCTTACCTTTAAGTGCTTAAGAGACGCAATCCCCATCTCTTTAACCAGATCCGTAGTTCTATACACTAGGAACTCCGCAATCCTCACATTCTCCCCAGCATGAGTGTAGCCCTTGAACACTCCGTACCGGAATAGCTGATCAAAAGCTTTCGTTCTCGATGCCAGGTCCTTCTCTTCAGCGAATCGGGCATTCGTAAGGGCGATTAGCGTCGGATATACTGCACTCAACAACTGCAGAGACTCCTTCTCGGGCGTCAGAGTTGGCAAGTAAAGGAGATAAGGCATCAATGCATTCTGAAAGACTTCGCCGAGACCTGTACGCTCGAGCATCTGTGTTGGAGCTGTCTTTAAGAATTTGGTCAGTATCTCGCAGCCTTTGACCTTGTAAGCTGTTGAGGAGTCGTCGACCATTGTCAGGAGCGGGGGGATGATTAGGGGCCAATTGGCTTCTATTTGGGATGCCTGATCTCTGGGATTAGTTCAATTACTTATGTAGAAGGTATGAGTTTTTGGTTAGTACATCTAGATGCTCCAAAACCCATTTGACCACCGTAACGACATAAACATTGCGGAACTTCCAAGGCTTCTCCGTGGCCTCAAGATCGCTAGACACGAAAGCTCCAGGTAGTGGACTTACTGCCTTTCGCCCTTGCTCTGTGATTTCTCTGCTTCTGGATTTTACAAAGAGAGGCTTGATTTTCTCTTGAAGTAGTCTAGTCAGGAGGATATGAGAGTCTTTTGGGCTAGCTTTGATGACCTCGAAGTATTGGCCTAAAAGAGGGTTGGCTTCACTGAAGGCCTCTGGGCTTGTCCATGGGTCTCGTTGATCCGTGAAAGATGCTAGACACATGACATACTCTACTGTTGAATCTGTGTCTTCAACTGCTAGCAAATTCTGTATGTGGGACAATAGTCGCAACCCAGCTAAATACATGGCTCGAAGTCTCCTTAGCGTAGCTGGATTTGCCTCCGAGTCATTATCTATGAAAAGAAATTAGCTGTCCGGTCAAACAAACCCTCCCGTCGAGATAAGCGTTACAATTAGAGAACGGCGCCCTTTCGGCAAAGATCTCGAGCGGAAGAATAGCATTTGCTGCCCAGTCCTGCACATATCGAAGCGCGGGGACAGTGTAAGTCTGCACTGAATATCGCAAGTATGCCTCAACTAGAACGATATCTTCATGCAACTCAAAGCAAGTCAACGAATTTTGATGTTAGACAGATGTCGAGACTGACATACTGGGATACTCCTCTTGTCGTTGGATGGATGAATATTCTTGATTACAAAATCAAATTGTATGGATTCGGAAAGGCCTGTGCTTGAAAGGCAAGCTGGCGTTTCTGCTCTCAGGACGATATCTTGAACATGCTTCCGGGTAGCTTTACGTAAGGAGCGTAGATCCATGACATAGATCTTCAATCTCTGAGCTGTCACTGTTGTGAAATCTTCATGCACTCGGGGTCGGCTTACAAGGCTAATGGCGACAATTTCCTGTTCGTCACATTGAGTGAAACATAAACTTCATGGTGTAGAAGAAAACGATATATATCTTCAGCTTCTGTTCATAAGCGAGCGCCAATTGAGCTAAGCGCCAGCCGCAGCCCAGATATGCCTAGCGATTTCATTACATGTTGTTCTACCTAACTCATGATTGAAATTGGATACCAGGTCCTACCACAATCTCAAAGGTTTTACAGGGTTGTGTCTGCTCTTAAGCACGGCAATGCATAGGCCCTCGATTCCGTCTCTAGGTGCCCCATCGCTAACCTTTTCTTTTGGCGTTTTGTGAAGGAAGTACGCGAACTGGTCAGCTCAAGTCGTCGAATCAGAATAGTACGATGTAGCCGCTCTGTTGTCTTTGGCTGGAAAACCGCAGCCTAAGTTTTCAAGATTGCGCTAGGGACTATGCTAGTTCCTCGAGTCCGAATCGTCGTCCAAGTTGTCGCTCTCTAATACCTGGCACCATATCCGTCCGTTTTCTAAGGATGAGCTGATACCGAAGTCTATAGTATAAGGTGGCCTGTTGCTTGAGTCCAAATTGGTTGTTCCCCCGGGCAGTAAAATAACAAAGCATCAAAAAGGGCCGAATTCCTTTTTCCTTCGCTTTACTTCTTCGATGGCTCTATCGGTATCCGTTTCATCTGGATTTTGGAGCTGCCACTCTATTAAACTGTCAAGGGCCTTCTTTACCCAAGGACCATTCTGTGCCTCTAAGGCATCGCATAGTTGCCTTCCGTCCACCATTGGTTTTAGTGAAGGAGCATCTAGCAGATCCAACTCCTTGATTCTTGATAACCACTTAGCATAGCTATCTACTAGTTGCTGGCGATCTTCGAAAATCAGCTTTGTCACGCATAACGGATAGATCCGTGACATACCATTTGCTTCTCCGGTCTCCATAACTTCCACTAAAAAGGTATACATGACGCTACTCCGCCAATTTACACCCCAGCGGCGGATTGCCATACCTTGAGCCTCACGTAAAGCCGAATATTTCTTCCGCTTCAGAGGTGACGTGGTGGCATCTTCTTGGTCCTTAATGACTTCTCTTGTCGTCACGATATCCGGCAGAGTTATTACTGCGTTCTCGACAATCTTGGTTTCTGAATTGTTCGCTTTGATACCCTCTCTAGCTACAGTAGCTGCCACGGTTGGCGGAGCCTTCGCTTTGGGTTTCTTTGAAGCCTCTGGAACTGCTCTAGCCCAGGGTACAAAGGCACAAAGAAGCCAAGCTAGGTACACATGCTGCGAATCCGGCAATAATACCTCCAGTATCAGAAGCAGTGATCCAGACACATCGTTTTTGTCAGAAGCGGCTTGCATGATCGCTAAAAGCTGATCGTATGCTAGGGCCCAGTTTTCGGTGCCAACCAAGTTGAAATTTTTAAGGGTGGGGTTGGTAAAGATTGTATTGTATAAGCCTAGGCGATCGATGAGACGTAGCGCCGTACGGGGGTCAGGCCCTTGAACGGAGAGTCAGATAAAAGATTGTTGTCAGTCTTGATTGACACCTACCCTTCAGCATCTTAACGATCTCAACACCTACCCTTTCCCGGCGAATCTTCAGCCTTAAAGCTTCTCGAATGGTTTTATCGCTCATAGCTTGCTCGTCCTCTTGGGCTATCGTATAACCTAGTCTGCTTGCAAAACGTATGCTTCTCAAAACCCGTAGAGGATCGTCCTTGAATGTTTGAAATGGGGCCAGTGGGGTTTTGATGACTTTGGCCTCCATGTCCTTAAAGCCTCGTGCTGTGTAGTCCTCAATGCTGGCGGTAGAGAGATTGTAAAACATAGCGTTTACCGTGGCGTCACGACGAAAAGCGTCGTCTTCAGGAGTTCCGAACTCCATGGTAGGATTCCGACTATCATCGGCATATGTTTCTTTCCGCAAGTTTACCAGGTCTATGTCAAGGCCAAGGATCTTCGTCGTAACAGTTTCAAGATGTTTCGATTTCTCCGGATTCGACTCTATCTTAGCCAATTTACCAACGACACCTTCATTGTATTTGGCTCTACCCTCATCTTGCGCCAGATACTCCTTCATCAGAGTTCCAAACGTATACCCTGTCATCGAACTGATACTGATATCGATGTCATTGCTCGTAGACCCTAAAAGCTTGTCCCGAACCCAGCCTCCAGTAAATCTCAATTCAGGTTTTGTGTATTCTCCCAGCGTATCGATATAAGAGGAAACCTCCAATAAGAGTTGACGCAAAAGCACCTCTTGATCTGTCAATCGAATGATTTTTGCCATGGTTTTTCTATGCAAAGCTGAAACCCTATTTCTAGATGCATAGCAAAGTCGTGAACCATTTGGGATTGATCGAAAAGGAAGCATTTACATGTATATCATTTGACACACATATAGCAATGCACCAATAGAACTTATTAAAAATTAGAGTAGGCACATATTGGTGTTCATTATTTGAACAACTCGGGCTGTAGGTTGTGTAGGTTTCTTGCCAGGACACTCCTTTGGTACAGGACTATAAACTTGTGTTAGCGTTGACTCACCCTCGGCAAGATACATGAATGTACTCAATATAACGTAGACAGTCGCTTGCGGGTATCGCATGCGGTCGGGCGGCTATCCCGCTAGACTTAGGTCAAAGGTGGAAGGCGAAGCGAGCTTCATAGATGACTTACTGTACTCTTGCGCACCGTACGGTTTTCACATCATGGCTGTGGCAGCAGTTCAGATGGGTGGCATGAACGCACCAAACTCGACGTATGTTAAACAGGTGTCCATCAGCCATTGTACCTCGGCTGATTGATACTAGTATTTACGTTCGTCTTTATCAGCCACGGCCTGGTTGAACTATTTGGACTGACCTTGAGCATAGGTGAAGAACCTGGAGGAGGCCATCAAGATCGACCCACTCAAAGAGGCGCTCACCGAAGTTTTCTCTGAATATGGTAACATTATCGACATCGTAGCTAAGAAGAACTTGAAGGCCAGAGGTCAGGCTTTTATAGTCTTCGATGATACTGAAGCCGCCGAGCGCGCCATCAAGGAGGTGCAAGGCTTTGAGCTTTTCGAGAAACCTATGGTGCTTGATTATGCTAAGACAAAGAGTGACGCTACGGTACAGAAGGGAGGAAGTTCGGATGATTTCGAGCAACACAAACGGCAGAGGTTGGCTGAAAAGGGTAGCGTTTTCCATGCACGTTCCGCTGGGCACTATGTGATGGCTGATCTCGAATTTGAACTGTTCTAGAAAGAAAACAGGCTGCAGAAGCTGCAGAAGCACAAAAGAAGCTCAAGCGGCCATCCGCTGCAAATGGCCCCGACGCTGGCAACGCACGACCAGTCAAAGCAGCGCGCGGTGCTGGTCTTAAATCGTCAAATCCTGCAGCAGGGGCAGTGGTACCAGAAGAGTATTTACCGCCTAACAAGATCCTCTTCGTGCAGAACCTACCAGAAGACTACGAGGTTGAAGGGCTCACTGTGATTTTCGGTAGATTCGAAGGTTTTAGGGAGGTGCGACTGGTGCCGGGCAGAAAGGGAATTGCTTTTATTGAGTATGAAGCAGAGGCGGGAGCTATAAGTGCTAAGCAAGCTACGGCCGGAATGGCTTTAGGGGAGGAGCAGAAGTCCATTAAAGTCGTTTACCAACGTCAATAAAGCCTTGGCGTATAGCTCCTTCTTTCAAGGTTGACTTAGATACCCAGTCCGCAAATGACAGTTGACCGCTTCAGGAAAACTCGTTGATCATTGTCTTTTACACGTAACAGTCCTGGCGCCTCGTAAAAGGTGGAACGCATTATGCAGGAGCAATCGCCAGAAAATTTGAAAAACCGAATTCCGAAAGCGATCGGTTTTCTGGACTGATGACAAATCAAAATGCTAAGAAGTTACTAGAAGATGACATCTTGATCCTCTTGTTCGCCAAGGACATCGGTAGAGCCTGAGCCTTCACTATTCTCCTTGTCACTGTCGCGTTGTTTGGCAGCATTTTCCTGATCTGCTCTCTCATTATCTCGTGTCTTATTGTTTTTCACCTAATAATGGATGTATCAGCGAGCGCTCTTGACTCGCTACCCAGAAGCTGGCCGTCTTAATTACCTTTTTCAGTCGATAGAACTCTTCTCTGTCAAGTTCATCCAACTCCGAGTTGATGTCTGCTAGTTGTTAGCGAGCTTATAAGTCGGTACGTCCATGTGTGCCCCTACACTTGATGGTGTTCTCTGTGCGCGGTATGATGACCTGTAAATTAGAGTCAGAATACCGAAGGACTTAGGTAGCCCAGGTGCCTACGTGTTCACTGCGTTGAAAGGACAGCGGCGGTTAGTAGGTGTATTTACATAGCTATCGGTGGTTAAACGTACATCGCATTTACTACGTTAGGTCTGCATTAGCCACACATATTTAAGATAATGGCAAAGGAGTACTACCTCGTCTGTTCACGACCTTGATGACTTCGTCCAGGATCACGAATGCTGTCTGATGTGAACGTCCTTAGTACGGATGAGAATTAGTCGTGCTACATAACATACTTGTAAGCTTGCTAACTCCACGAGCGTTTCCACAGCTCTTGCATAAGTCTCCCTGCAGCGCTGGACTTGCTGCCCTCCTTTTCCCAGGCCCGTCAAGCCAAAATCGTTGTTCCCTTCTGTGGTGTGACTTTCGAATCGAGGTAAGAAAACACCAGACACGTTTTCTTGTTTCGTTCTCACTCGGAACCGTGCAGATTTTGCAGATTCCTGGATTTGATAGCCTATATCTCCACCCACAGCGTACGTGACCTCTGCCAACGAGAAAGCCGCTATCTGCATCACACGGCCCATCTTTCGCTTGGCTTCATCAATACGCCTTGTAATTTCTGCCATACCTTAGTGCGAGCAACTTGCTTCGACGCCTGATACCGTACCTCGAAATCGTCTACAGTGCACTGTTAGCTTCATTCGCTATGAACCTTTATGGGACGCACTTTGTCAATGCCTCGCTTTTCCTCTTCAGCAGGCTGTGGCCCGTCTCCGCACCCTTTAACTTGCTCTTCATAGCTCCTAAGGACTGTCGTGTTGGGAAGACAGCTTCCCTATCCTATAACGTCCCGCCCCATCAGCATTGGCACAGTATCAGGATCTAGCATGCTTGACTAACTCCAGCACCTGACATTTTGGGCGAAACCTAAGAAACGAGGGAATTACAGTAGCACACAAAACTGCTACAAATCTGACTGTGTTTCGTTGAATACTGTAGAAGGAGCACCTCACGATCGAGGGGCACTAACGTTAGCGCCCGCGGTCCTGCTTCGGCATAGACTCTGTTCCAAATACCTCAGATAATTCTCGCGTCAAAACATCCGAAATTTCGCGCACGGTGGTTCCCAGAGTGCAAGCACACCGGTCACAATATGCCTGGGGAACTCTTACGGACGATGTTCATTAGCAAACCTAACCCAAAGTTCGGCGCTCTGAACACAGATCTAGGCTTGTACCTAGTTTCTTCGGACGACGTAGTCTACGAGCAGGATATTCTACGTGATCCAGGAAGAATCAAGCCATGGCTCATATATGTGGATTACAAACACCAGCATGGAAATCTTCTGGAACAGGCGTTTGTGTTACAGCGTGCTTGCACGCAGTTGCCGCGTTCCTACAAGTTGTGGAAGATGTACCTTGAATTACGTGTGAAGCACTTACGGAACAAGAATCCTGCTATCCATGCATCAGAGTACGCCAAAGTCAATGCTTTATTCGAGCGCGCGCTCATCCTGTTAAATAAAATGCCAAGAATCTGGGAAATGTACCTTTCCTTCCTGATGCAACAGCCTTTGGTAACATCTACCCGTCGGACCTTTGACAGAGCACTGCGATCTTTACCAATGACCCAGCATAATCGCGTATGGGCCCTGTACCGACCTTTTGCCAATTCTGCCTCTGGTGACACCGCGGTAAAGATATGGAGACGCTACATGCAGATCCACCCGGAGGATGCTGAGGACTTTATCGATCTTCTGGTGGAGATGCACAAATACACGGAAGCTGTAAAGAAATACATGGACATACTGAATAATCCCAGATTTCGGAGCAAGAATGGGAAGAGTGAATTCCAGCTTTGGACTGAAATGGTGGATTTATTAGTAACGTATGCTAAAGAGATAGAAACCGGGCGTACTGCGGGTATTGATGTTGAGATTATTGTGCGAAGTGGGATCGAGCGATTTGCGGACCAGAGAGGGAAATTATGGGCAGGTCTGGCAACATACTGGATTACAAAAGGCAACTTTGAGAGGGCACGAGACATTTTTGAGGAGGGAGTTACAACCGTCATGACCGTTCGAGACTTCACTCTAGTATTTGACTCTTACGCTGAATTTGAAGAATCCATCATCGGGAACCTCATGGATGCTGCGGCAATACGATCAGAGACAGGTAAGATCAACGAGGATGCAGATTTTGATTTGGACATTCGCATGATGCGCTTTGAGCAACTTATGGATCGGCGACCATTTCTGGTGAACGATGTGCTTTTGCGGCAGAACCCCAACAACGTTGTAGAGTGGGAGAAGAGGGTTGCACTTTGGGCCGGCAATAAAAAAGAGGTCGTACAGACATATACTGATGCTATTTCGGCGGTACAACCCCGTAAGGCGGTTGGCAAGTTCCACGAACTTTGGGCAAACTACGCAAAATTCTACGAGCAAGGGGGCGACTTACGGACCGCACGTGTAATCATGGAAAAGGGAATCAAAGTGCCATTCAAGTCGGTCGCAGAACTTGCTGAGATGTGGTGTGCGTGGGCCGAGATGGAATTGAGAAATGAGGATTTCGACCGGGCGGTGAATATTATGGCGAAGGCATGCCAGGCCCCAAAACGATCTACTGTGGATTACTTCGACGAGTCACTGTCACCGCAGCAAAGAGTTCATAAAAGCTGGAAACTATGGAGCTTTTATGTCGATCTAGTTGAGAGTGTAAGTACTCTCGAAGAAACGAAAAAGGTTTACGAGAGGATCTTCGAAATACGGATAGCAACGCCGCAGACAGTAGTCAACTTTGCGAACCTACTTGAAGAAAACAAGTACTTTGAAGAGTCTTTTAAGGTCTACGAGCGAGGTCTGGACCTGTTCAATTACCCCGTCGCATTCGAATTGTGGAACTTGTACCTGACAAAGGCGGTGGACCGTAAAATCGGCATTGAACGACTACGAGATTTATTTGAGCAAGCGGTCGAGGGCTGTCCTTCGAAGTTCGCCAAGATCTTGTATCTTATGTATGGCAGCCTGGAAGAGGAACGTGGACTCGCAAGGCATGCCATGCGTATCTATGAACGGGCAACACGTGCAGTCTCGGATGAAGACAGATTCGAAATGTTCAACTTCTACATCACCAAATCAGCATCCAATTTTGGTCTTACCTCAACGCGTCCTATCTATGAGAGAGCGATTGCAGCTTTGCCGGATAAAGAAGCTCGGGACATGTGTCTCAAATTCGCTGAGATGGAGCGAAGACTTGGGGAAATTGATCGAGCAAGATCCATTTACGGGCATGCATCACAGTTCTGTGATCCGCGCACTACGCCGACTTTTTGGTCGAAATGGGAGAACTTTGAGGTGCAACACGGTAATGAAGACACTTTCAAAGAGATGCTTCGCATTAAGCGAAGTGTACAAGCACAATACAAGTAAGTCGAAAACCTGATTTATAAGTCCTAGAACCGTACTAACATTACAAAGCACCGATGTAAATTTTATTGCGTCTCAAGCCCTCGCTCGAAGTCTACAGCAGCCAGAAGAGACCACGACGGAAGAAGGTGACGGCGAGAACAACGAGCAAGCCGATGCCATGGCAGCCCTTGAACGCCAGGCTCGTGCACCTTTAGGCTTCGTTGCAGCTAGCAGTGGACTGGAGGCCGGCAACGCGAAGCCAATGGAGCTATCTCCGGCGGTGACTGCTAACCCTGATGCGCTCGATGTTGATCTGGATGACGAGTGAAATGGAATGTGGCAATCAAGAATATATTTGCATATCATCATGAGAAATAGGGAGTGGAATAGTTGAATTACGATAAAACCTATCTGATTGACCTAGGGTGGTGTACCTCGAAAGAGCGTTTGCGTAGATGGTAGCGTTGCGTTGTCACATCGGATAGACCTCGAACAAAACTCCTTCGGCGGACCCTGTTCTATTCTGGCAGCAGCAACGAAGTCTCACAACACCATTACTTTCGAGCTGGATAGTACAATATCCCGGTCAATGAGCGAAGAGGTGCGAAAATTATTCGTGATCGAACGTTCAAAAACTTGAGCAAGTCCAGTCAAGTCCAGTCAAGTCTAGGTAGACTAGATACTAATGTCTCGATGGCCTATTTCGAGACATCTCGACCAATAGACTGGTACAGCCCAGTAATACCAACATCAGCGTTTTTCGTTATATCAGCTTCTTTCTCAAGCATAGGCCACTGTGTCTCTTCACTGCTATTGTCGTTGCACCAGAGTAACAACCGATGGTGCCGTTCGGAACATTATGGACGAGTCCGAATGGTTTCTTGCATACCCACTCAGCAGGGCAAGCCGACGTCACTCATTTCTGCCACCAGAGAGACTATGGTTTCCATCTCTCCGTCTGCTTGGTGGGCTATAGAAGAATGCTGGGTATGACTGGTCAATCTTGGTGATGTAGCATACCATATCTTTGAGGTGTCAATACTAGACCATCGGCGGCCTCTGTACTCGATTCGATGGAATATTGCGTTTGGCGGAGGTCTTGGCAGGAGAACAGAACTCCCACTCAGCAAGCGTTGGAGGATTGTCGGAAATGAGAATGAACACACCCACGCCACTGCATAAATACGACTTTGGGGAGTCTTGAGTGGATTCATCTTTGCTGTACCTTACGAAATCCCTTTAGTCCCATCCCAACATCCGCTATAAAACTCAAAGAACTTGATACCATGAATCTTCATGATCTCTTCTGCTATGATCCTACCTTGCTTCGTGGGACCATCGAATTTCTGTTGTTCAATCTATTTAGAAGAAGATATCATTTTGAACATCCCCTAAAGTCCTAACAGTCTAGCCTTCTTGCCAGTGATACAATCAAAGAGACAGCAGTCCTATCTCTGAAAACCCTTCAGCATACCTAGTCTCTTTACGAGGTATACTTTGTATCCTGTGATACGCCCAGGATTAAAACCTCCCCAAATACTCGTCTCGATCTGGAATTTCTCTTACGGTTACAGCGATGGTAGGATCTTCGAACACTAGTCGATCCTGACTGTCTTCTGGCTAATCATAACTCAGGTCTCTACGGTCTTATAAGAATAGCAAGTTCTAACTATGCATAGAATGCCAGAACCATATGATCACCCACACATCCTCCGCGATTATAGGAGCCTGTGTTTATGACTTGCCCGCAACCCTCATGCTTATGAAAGCAACCCATAAGGTCCGCAACACGTTCGATTTATTGCAGGGCGTCTGACCGGGGCTCACGTCTGTTCCTGTCGCCAGCATCTATGGAGCGCTACGGACGTCGCCATCGGTTTGGTTGGCCTACATGGCGTGAGGTTGCTCGAGCGCGTGTCCAAAGTGACAGACAATACATCCTTGCAGGCTACCTTATCACGTTATGTCTATCTACAACCTATCACAAGAGGAATGTTTGCAAGGGGTTCGTTCCTCTGCTCATCTCGGAAACGATGGCTTGCCGACCAAAACCTTCACAGAAATCTAACTCTCAAGACGAGTACTTCATATTACTTAGGTTGCCTGTTCTTGTAGATTTCGCCGTGATAAAATTTAACCCCGATCTTGCGGTATGAGTATACTGAACAGTACAATAATTTCGCAGATGTTATAAATATCATGCAATGAACAGAAGAGCTTGATTCGGGATCGTATCATACTATATAGTAAGAGATGTATGATACAAAGCTACTGATAATTTCTCCTCTCGACGCTTCTCCTTCGAGTACTTTCCATACATGTGTAACATTCTGAAGCAGCAACGAAACCCTTTCCATGCCGTCAAATCCAACACTAGTGAAGGGCATATGTTCAGGTTGACGCTGTTGCGTTCCTGCCGGTCAGAGCGTGAGATCCCGCCTAATACAAAGACAGGTCTTTTAGGCATCGATGTAGTGATGACATTTCTAATTGACGACTGTCGATGATGAATCTTTGGCATGTCTTGAGGGACCTCTAGTAAGACTAATCTGACGTCGCCTAGAGTTTGCTTTTGAGGCAAGGAGTCTAGATCTCACCATGTCCCTACCAGATCCTTTAAAAGACAATGATTAGTGAGCCTGCTCTTCGACTTCGAGCAGAAAGCAAGCGCCGTTCGAAGACGTGTTTGTAATTGAAGATAATCATAAGTATCGTCGACATTTCAAGAAACTAAGCGTCGACGGCTTTTGATGGCTAAAAGAGCCCGATCGAACCTTCCGCAAGCCACTTTACGAGGTCAGAAAAGAAAGTATTCGAATTTCGCAATTGACTACCGTATGACTACTAACGTGATTTATTCGCATTCATCATATATTCAGAATTTCATCTTATTATCACTATTTTACCTTCATGTGAGCGTTCTGCACGCGAAGAGATTGACTGATATATCACTATAATAGATGTATTCTTTAGTAGACTGATCGTCAAGTTGAGTTTCGAGTTGACATTTTGAATTCGATTCGATTCGAAGTCAAGTTGCTCACACTTTCAACTCGACTCAAGTCGAGTTTGTTACGAGCGTGCTCAGCCTTCTACTGAAACGCGAGTTCTCTGAGCGAGCCTAAGACTCTATCGAGCTTAGCGCTTCTCTTTCTTCTGTACATATAGCTAGAATGCAAATCTGTTTAAAACATGTTTTTTGACTATCTTCTTTAGACTAGCTCAAGACGTGTTTTAAACTCATTTCTTGAAGAATGTTTTAAACACAGAGATGATTTATATTTATAGTAGCAACTTATAGAGAGTTAATTGACCTGCAGATTAATCTCTTCATCATGTAAAGAAAGCTTTAAAAGCATTTGATTGTTGATGATGCTATTCAAATACTCGTTGAGAATGTTCTTGCTTGAAGAATTTAGTCTAGTCATAACAATTTTCTTCTGCAATAATCTATTCTTCATTTCACATAACTTCTTCTCATTGATCTCAACGCTTTGTGTATAGCGAAGTCTTTTCTTCAGCTCACAAGATTGATTGAGCATTCACTCATTAATGTATATATACATAAGCTTGTTAACATTGATGTTACTGAGCTGATTTCTAGTCTTTGACTTTATAAAATTCATGATCAATGAATCTTGTTCAATTAACATGAAATTTTCAGATATTTTGTTGACTCATAGACAAAGCTTTGCTAGCTGAGAAGCAAATAACTTGCAGCAGAGTCAAAAAAGCTTTGAATAGTTAATTCATCTTCAACATTCAACTTAAGAGTGAAATTCATCTATTTGAGTTTAAAATGCAAGTCATTGCTTCATGATTAAAGTTGCATCTGAGCAATAAAAACTATATTTATTAAAGAAGATCAGCATGATAGAATTGAATGTTAAGCTGATCATAAGATTTACTACTTTAATATCATGACTTTGAGATAATAATAAAGTGATGATTACATGTAAAGATGTAAATTGTTGAAGAAGTTGAAGTTCTTAAACATTATCTGCTATATCTTTTAAACACTTGATGTAAGAGTATTTTTTCACTTTGAAGTATAAATCAGCTCATATCTTGTTTTAATTGTAAAAAACGATAATCATTAACATAAACTTTTGAAACCACGAAAACGAATTACTTAAACTATCTAGAGACAGAGCACACCATCGGCATGATGCCCGCGCTTCATCCTGACCGTCAGGGGCAGATGAGAAGCGCCGCC
>JAABUO010000117.1_pt1 | contig 216361 bp, 141 predicted proteins | sample 5559291 | NCBI WGS metagenome assembly JAABUO01 (sample SAMN10711878, study PRJNA513372) | rock metagenome | isolation source: Antarctica rocks | place: Antarctica: Victoria Land, Finger Mt sud
CCGCCGCCACCGCCTCCACCAAGCAACGTCAAGCTAAACCTACAATACCGCTTCAAACTTACCCTCGTACTGATCACCACAAGCGTAGCCCCCCACTCCTTACACCTTTCATACAGCACCCCCTCCACATCCGCACTCACCGCCGACGTCGCCTCATCCGCCATCACCCACCCGGGCTTCCAGTACCCCACGCGCGCAAAGCCCATGCGCTGCTTCTCCCCGCCCGAGAGGACGTCCTTCCACTCCTTGCGCGCGTCGAAGCCTCCCTCCCGCTCGACCAAGTAGCCGAGATGCACGGCGTCCAGGACGCGCTGCAGATCGGCGTCCGTGTGCCCGCAGTCGCGCATGTCCATCTCGCGGTGCGGGTAGAGGACTTGGTCGCGGAGGGTGCCGATGGGGAGGTAGGGCCGCTGGGGGAGGAACATGATCCCGCCGGGGCGGCGGGGGCGGGAGACGAGCCCGCGGTAGGTGGGCCAGAGGCCGGCGAGGAGGCGCGCGATAGCGGATTTGCCGGCGCCGTTGGGGCCGGTGATGAGGGTGTGGGCGCCGGTGGGGAGGGTGAAGTTTAGGGGGCTGGAGAGCAGGGGGGTGCCGCTGTGGGGGAATACGGCTGGGGCGATGAGGGGGACGTTTTCGAGGCGGACGCCGTCGTAGCCGCGCTGCACGATGCCGTCGATGTCGGCGAGGGAGTAGGGTTCGGGGCGGGTGCCGCGGTGAGGGTAGTAGGCGGCGGCGTGGACGCGGTGGAGGGTGCTGATGAGGGTGTAGACGCGGGAGGTGTAGCCGGCGAGCTCGGACAGGTCTTTGATGCTGTACATCATGCGGCCGCCGGCGTCGGCGAGGGAGAGCATGAGGCGCTTGTTGGTTATGAAGGCTTGCATGCGGGTTTGAGAGGGGTCTTGGGGCTCGGATGAGGTTGGAGAGTGGGAGGGAGAGGTAGAAAGGCCACCCCATTCGGGGAGGAAGACGGGTAGGGAGGTGATGAGGTAGCCGAATGCGGACCAGGAGTATTTGAGGACGAAGTCTTCGAGCATGTTGTAGCGGATTTTGAGACGGTAGATGCCTTCCATCCAGACTTTCAGGTCTTTAAACCCTTTGTCTAGGAACATCTTTTCCATGTCTGCCCCGCCGTAGAAGGCAACTTCTTCGGCGTTGGCGATGAGACGGGAGTGAAGGCCGCGGAAGTCTCCTTCTCGACGGCCTTCGACGGCTTTGAGCTTTCCGAAAGGAGGTGAGAGGCGGCGAAGGGCTGTGGCTGTGATGAAGTAGTTTGCTAGGAGACCGGTGAGAGCCAAGGGGCCTAGGGAGCGGAAAAGCTGGTAGTTGAAGACGCAAAGATCGACAAGGGGTTTGCCTATGGATGAGTAGAGCGATGCGGCGGCATCAGTGAATAGCGTGAGGTCGTTGCATATGTATTGGTCAACGCCTTGGCCAATCCCACCATCGAGATTGAGAAGCTTGTAGTAGTTCAGGTTGTCATTAAGGTACAGATCATGTATGTACCTGGTTAGCCTGGTGCGGAATGCTATAGAGACTTTGCTCTGAAGGAACTTGATGGTAGCATTGGTGTAAGATGCGAAACCTGTATTTATCAGTGTTGGTGATTTCCGATAAGATTCCTCAATAGAATACCTCCAATGCCACACCATTTGACAATTCCCCATAGGAAGCCTTTGCCGTTGCCTGCGACTAGATCCCTGACAATCTCTCCATCCAACCTCGTGACAACCAATGAAAGATATGTTCTCAGGAGCAGGAACGCCCCTTGACTGACCAAAAGACCCGACTCTTTACTATTCCAGTGGGGTATCATAATGCTCAGGAGACTCAGGAATTGGTGTATGAAAGCAATATTGAGACCCGGTTTAGTATTGGGAGGCGGTACCTGCCCAATCAGCCCATCCCCTAGCCGCGCCGCCCTTGGCGGGTTCAGAAACAGCCTCCTGTGTGCATCAAAGGTTGTGGTCTTTGTGGGATGGATGGTGACCTTAGCGGTCGAATATCGGTACGGCACGAAGATTGTTCGCGAGCCATCTTTTCCCTTTAGCCCAGAATTCCGTCGCAGCAAGCGCTTCCTACGGTCTTGTTCCTCTCGTCTCCTTTTCAGCCATCGGCGTCCGGCATAGGAAGTCAGGATGATCGAGAGCGTCAGCGCCAAAGTGGCTGATAGCCTGGCGGTATTAGACGTTGTTTTCCACCTTGAACGGACCAGCTGTATCCAGAACTGGAGTCGCGGAGGAATGCGGTCATCGGAATTTCGGAGAGTAGACTGCACCGCCATGCTGCTCCTAGCTCTCGAGTTCGGAAAATTGTTGCTGTTGGCTGACCGAATCCGGGGCTGCAGAAGAAGCCTTGAAAAGTAGGGGCACCTCAGCCATCGCAAGGGTACATCAATGCGATCATTTGACGCTCAACGTAGGGGTAGTCGCGCCAATACAACACTCACAGTCATCATGGAGCATGAATACCAGTGGGTGAATAGTAATCCTTCGAGTGTTAGTACTTCATGCTTGATACTTTCACATGCTTGACCTCGGCGAGGACAGGGATTATCGGATGATCGACGCAGGGCTTGTGAGAGAGTTTCGCTAACCTATTTCGGCCGGTCTCTTTAAGGAATCGGGTTCAATGGCACCATCAGTCATCCACACGCCGCCAATAGGGAAATTTGTTTGTATTGTCTGACCACTTGCCGTAAAAACGTTGAAACCTTACGCACGTCAAATTCTAGGCCTTCCTAGGAAAACCGGTTCTCACATTGTTGGCGTCCCAAGTACCTCCAAGTCACAGCCTCAAGATATAGTGTACGTCTACCTACTTGTAGACTTATCCTGCGTGTTTTAATTTGGTGCCTGGCTCAGTTTACCACCACTCTAAGCAATCTGTATTGGCCTCTTTGGCGGCTATCAAACAGCTTGGAGTGCCCCTGCGACTTGTCGAGTCCTGTCATTTTCGTACACCTCTGATTCGTGGGTGCTAAATGCAGAGTTATCAAGCCTTTGAATGGTATAAAAAACCGTAAGCTCTCTCATGATTTGGTTGGCTCGAGGGGTAGGCGCAGCCTGTGTCATTCCACGACATTGACCACGAAGCCTGTGACCATTGAGGAATACCATAAACGCCTAAAATGCTTCGCTCATTTAGAATGCCCTGAATGCCACAATATGCCTGGGGAAACCATCGTAGGGCTCATGCTGCAGCATCCCCTACCATCTTCGCAACCAGTTGGGCCTTCATCCGCTCCCTCTCTGCTGGATTATATCTAGAGACTGTAAGCTAAGCACATAAAACTTCACGCATATCACGTACTTCAGAAGCTTCTCGATGAGATCCACATGGGTCATCAGCATGCGCCGGCAACAGTACCGCTTGCAGCCCAGCTGGTCCATAGCATCACTGTAGGCGGTTTCGATCAGCTATGTAGGCGCTTAGACAATCAGGAAGATGATAAAGTATCACGGACCCGTCATTGACACCGTTATCGAGTAATTTGAGATAGCTCTCCCAGAGATCCCCAATAACCTAGAGGCATTCAGCGAGTGCCTGGAATATCAAGGTGGAATGATTGAACCTTGCCACAGGAGAAGCAGCGCACTGGAATGATCATCCTGACGCGATCAGTAACAGATCCGCACAAGATGGCCTGCCGGTGTAGAGTTATAAGGAATTATCGAAATCTTGCGGTTGTCGCTTAACGGCAGAGGATGCTATGGCTTAGCGCCGGTAATACGGGCCGACCAATATCACGAGCGATCAGCCCTAACAAGGATTATTTCTTAGTTCTGAGACTGGACGTCCCAGTTGCAACGACACAGACAGCAACCGTTCGACACTTCGCTTACAAAGCCGGTCAAAGAGACTATGTCAAAGAGAAAGCGCGATTCGGCTGGGCCTGAGATCGAGGACCATGGTGAACCGAAGGAAACCAAGCGAAGAAAACACGAACGAAGAGCAGCGGCAGACACAAAGGGCGCAGTGAACCATGAGACATCCCTCCAACTTGTCAATGGACCTGCCACAGACGATACTGGCGTAGTCCCCCCTATGTCGGCGCGCAGACTATCGCAGAGTCGAAAGAAGGGTGGGGAACGGAAGAGAAGGACTAGGGGTGTATCCAAGTCCGCGGCCGCCAATGACGCTGCAACACGAGAAGTTGTTTCTGAAAAGCGAGAAAAGCGCAGAGAACGAAAAAGGGACAAAAGGGATCGGAGGCGGCCCCAATGGAAAGTCTCGGACCCAGTTGGTGGGCAAATGCTCAATATCGATCCCTTATTCTCCCCAGACGAAGAGTCAGTTCTGCGCTTTAGGTAAACGCTTTGGACTCCTACTAACCTGCTTCAGGTATCTTCTGATAGCTTGCGACACCACTATCAATATATATTCTACTTCGACCTCGGTCCTCGTTCGAAGGCTGCGGACCAGACATTCAGGACTTGTTTCAGGGTTTGCCTTCTCATCGACCGATTCCGATCAGCTCTACATTTCCACTCAAGCTGGCCTACAGGAAAAGTGGGACTGGATCAACGGCATACGGCTGGAATCGTGGAACACCAAGGTTCCAATACATGTGATCAGAGCTGCACCTGCAGACGGCGCGGCAGCCGCCAATGGCTTAGTGTATACAATCGATCGACATACGCGAGAAAGATGGTTGCTAACAGCGCACCGGCTGATGGGCGGTCAGGAAGCGGCCAAAACGGATTTAGTGGTCCTACTCGTCTACGAAGAGCCATTGACATCGCTTAAGATCTTGGATGATGGGAATGTCATCGTCGCTACGTCCGGCACGAAGGTCATCATCGGAACCACTGAAGCAGCTGATAAGCCATCTTTGAAGGATATTGTCTATGTTTGGCGCGAAATCGAGTGTTCCGAATGGATCACTAGCATAGACGTCCAGGTAGAGCACGCAGACGCACCAGTCAGACCGCAGATACCTTACTCAGTAGGGAATGGCCTCAACATCGTCGTCGGTGGCCTCAAGGGTGCAATGTTCATTTATGAGAATATCCTCAGAAAATTGATAAAGAAAGAAACCTCTTCGACAATGTTGAAAAGGGAGGAGATCAACCCGCGTAGGCTGCATTGGCACAGAAACGCCGTTGCAGCCGTAAAGTGGTCCGCAGACGGTGAGCTTGAAAGAAACTTGGAACACTCATAGCTAACGAATTAGGAAACTACATTATCTCTGGTGGTGAAGAGACGGTGCTGGTGCTCTGGCAGCTTGAAACCGGGCGGAGACAGCATCTGCCGCATCTTTCGGCAGCTATTCAGAGCATACTTGTGTCACCTAGCGGATCATCTTACGGTATTCGTCTTTCAGACAACTCGGCAATGATCCTCTCTACTTCAGAGCTTCAACCTACTTTCAGTATCTCGGGTATCCAATTACCCGCCACGAAGCGAAGAAACACTCATATCCCCAACCTTCCCACTGTTGATATACCCTTCGAGAACGCAGATGTCAAGCTATCCCCCCAGGATCCAGCCGCTGTTTACCCCTCCGGCGCCAGCCGTCTCCTTCTTGCAAGTCCTGCTAGCGCTTCACCAAATGCTGCCAGCCACGCCTGCTATCTGCAGACCATCGATGTAGCCTCTGGTCAACAAGTCGGTAGGCAAGCCTTGACGCGAACGAATATTACATCATTGACCATCGGTCCCGAGTCAAACAAGATTGCAGAGCCATCAGTAACACACTTGGATATTAGCTCTGACGGTCAATGGCTTGCGACTGTGGACGAGTGGGAACCACCGGGGAGAGACGTTGGACATCTGGCTTTTGACGATGAGCGCATAGAAGCAGAGCGACGTCTCCATCTGGAGGTGTATCTGAAGCTTTGGTCCTGGGACGAAGCTTCTAGTAATTGGGAGCTGGTATCAAGGATCGACAACCCACACGCAACCCCTTCCGGTCTACCCCGCAGAGTCATTGCCCTAGCCTCTGATCCGTCAGGTCTCGGGTTTGCTACATTTGGCGAAGATCTCACGGTTCGAGCGTGGAAGCCCACTGTCCGCAAACGGCATGATTTAGACGTCCGAGCTGCTGACGGCAGCATCTTAACTACATGGATTTGTCGCCAAGTCAGCCGAATACCTGTCCAGGCAGGTCAAGTAGGCAGACTGGGTTACTCTGTGGACGGCTCGGTTCTTTTTGCTGCTCTGGAGTCATTCTCGCTGCCGAGCATTCACCTAATCGACAATGGTAGCGGCGAGGTAAGAAGTAGCCCAACGAATCTCTGTGACGGTCCGCTTTTTGGGCTAGGGATACTCGACAAGTACCTCATCATTCTAAGTGACGACTTGCGCGTCTGGGATATGGTATCAGAAGAACTACACTTCGGCTTCTCTTTTGACGCAACCGGCTTGAACCTACGACAGCGGCGATCAGCCACCCACCTTGCGATCAATCACAGACACAACAGCTTCGCGGTCGCAGTACCAGTGTCACATTCCAGATCTGCATCGCGGGTGGCTATATTGGAGCCGGGGAAGCCTACGCCGCTGTTCACCACCGACCTGCCCTGTACGATGCAATCCTTGCTTCCTGCGGGTGGACGGATAGGATACTATTGCATTGATACAGCGGCCGAGATCAGAACAGTAACGCCGAGGCAGAATAGACCTACATCGAACGTGATGTTGCTGAATGATCATGAAGGGATGGGAAAAGGGATAACCAACATTTATGGCAATGGCAAGGCAAATAATGAGGGCGAACAAGTAGCGATGCAAGAGCTTTCGACACTGCAGATACGGCCGGTAGATTTACGGGATGGAGATGTCAGGGTTGTCAAGCAGGAACAACTGGCTGAAGTTTTCGAGGCTGGGTCTGCAACGAATCTTCCTCCCGTCGTCGACTTATTCGAGAGAGTGGCGATTCTTTTCGCTGGGAGATGACGTTTCGTGGAGGATGACGCGGAGATTGAATCTAGGAGTACTTGTATCTTATCGATTACATTTAGTACTTTCCAATTCATCGTATGGAAATCCAATTATAACCTGTACTCCGTATACAATCACTTTACCTTTCCACGCACGTCTTCGAGTGCGCTCATCCTGTTGTTAGCACTGGTCTCGTGCTGCTAGATTGTTCCTGGCACGAGAATCGAGATGGTTGGCTTTCGCTCTGGGCTAAGACTCCCGAGCCTCAAGGCTCTGCGGCCCTACGTCATTCCAGCTCCAAGCGCATTTGCCCTGTTTCCAAGAATCCACGCGACACGCGACCTCCAGGGAATATTCAGAAATGCTATACTCTTCGTCGTTGCTGTGGTCATCCTAATCATCGGTGTTTCTCTAACGTTTCTGTACATCGCCAGAATGGATCCCACTCAGGATTTCAACTTCTTCTCGAAGTCCTTCGCCGCTGACAGCTCCCTGTCCTTCGTCTCCGGCTTGAATCCCACACCCTCCTTCCCCACCTACTCTGGCCCGTATCCAGTCGGTACTTTGGACGTGGAAGTACCAACGTCTGAAGTTCTTTCGCCCTCTCCAGCTCCAGATCCTACTATTACCACGGTCAGCTTCCGCGTCTTCTATCCATGTAACCCTCCAAAGGAAGGTCCGAAGTCTGTCTACTGGCTACCTGATCCCCAGCGCCAATACATTAAGGCGTACGCACAATTTCTGGGCGCAAGTTCGAGCCTCTCCGGTTTCGTGCAGTGAGTACCCCATCGTTAGCCAGCACAATGTCGGACATGGGCTGATGAACGTTTTCAGATACCTTCCGTTCCTACAGCTGCTTTCATGGGTTACGATACCCGCAATCCGGAATGCTTACGTTCGAACACCACCAAAAGACTCGGGCAGGTGGCCTGTCATGGTCTTCTCACACGGCCTCGGTGGCTCGCAGAACGCTTACAGCCATTTATGTGGCTCTTTAGCCAGTTATGGCTTGATTGTCATCGCACCAGACCACCGAGACGGAAGTGCACCACTTTCGTTCATTCGTGATGCAGAGGGGAACATCACCAAGAAGGTAGACTACAAGCCACTGCCGCATACTCCGTCGAGGAAAGTTGAGGAAGCTCGCGATCAGCAGCTCAAAATCCGATTGTGGGAATTGGGCATGATTCATAAGATACTCATACAAATGGACCATGGCCGACAGCTCACGAACTTCGTCACAGACAAAACGCCAGACGAACAACAGCAGCAAACCCTGTATTCCAGAGGTAGTCTTGCTGAATTTGCGTCAAGACTGGCTGGCGACAAGTTTCCAGACCAGTACAAGCCCGCTGTGACCAAAGGCGACCTGACCATGTTCAAATCCAAGCTTGATGTACACACTCCCGGCAAGATAGCATGGGCAGGTCATTCTTTCGGCGCGGCATCAGTTATCCAGTTCGTGAAGACAGTCTACTACTCGACCGCTGACAATAAGCCGGATTCCTATCAACCACTCTACAACCCTGGGAAATCATCGTCCCTTACGCGGCAGATTACGCCTGATTCTCCAGTCACAGTATTGGACTTATGGACCCTTCCTCTTGAGAGTTCTGCCACGCAGTGGCTCTGGAACAGGCCTCTACCATGCTACGCTCAAGATGGCCCAGCAGGTGCCAATCTCTTAGCCATCTTGAGCGAAGCCTTCTTCAAATGGAGAGGAAACCTTATCCAGACAAAGCGAATCCTGTCCGCAAACCCAGCCGCCAAGAAGCCGCCCAAATCTAAGCGCGCAGCGCCCAATATATTTTACCCCGTAGCCTCAGCGCATCTAAGTAAGTTTTTATTCCCGTTCAGAAGCTGGAAACATGTCTTAGCAGCACCGCCTTGAGCGACCTGTCTAGTATGCCTTGTTCAGTTTATTCAGTAATGCTGACTCCTCAACTCGCTCAGGTCAGTCCGATTTCGGCGTCCTCTTCCCCTGGATGACGAAGAGGGCTTTTGGGGTTAAAGAGCCCGCGCGTGTGTTGAGATTGAACACTCGCGCCATGCTGCAAGTGCTGAGGAACATGAACCACCGAGTTGCGGGTCACTCTTCGATTGATATGGAGGAATCGAAAGCCATCGGTCCGAAACCCGATCTGTCTCAGTTAACGCAGACGAGGAGGGTGACGGACAACCAAGATGAAAAGATCTTAGCCGCCGACGGAGGCGTGCAGGGATGGACCGCCGTCAAGCTCGAGGAGGATTTGGAAGGCATTGACAGCCTCTTACGCTCCGAAAAAGCCAAGACCCCGGTGCAGGCGGTTGCAGCAAACGAAGCCATGCAGAATGGGAAGCCGAGTCCAGTGAAAGCGGCCGCCAAGAAGGCAGCTCAACCGAATGGTGCCAAGGTGATTCCGAAGAAGGTTGTGGAGAAAAGTAAGGCTATGACGAATGGAGTGAAAGCGAAGGCGACTGGAGGGCAGAGCACTGCAAAGCTGCCAGCAGCAACGAATGGAACGAAATCGCAAGGCAACTCGGTGCCTGTCAAGGCCAAGCCGACAGCAAAAGGGCAAGCCAAAAGTCAGTCATGAAATTGGTAAGACAAGGCATCCGGGTCATGGTATGAGAAATGTAATATATATTGCGCCATGTCATCAATGTACTTTATTGCAACGGTGTCGATGCCCTTTTCACTGAGGAGTACTTGGCATTTTCTAATATCCGCAGAGTAACCGTGACTGGGTGAGAACCGGAACGTTCCACATTCCCAGCGAAAGCGAGCCAAAGGTTAGTATGCTGAAAGGGAAAGTGTAGGCGTGTCAAACACTCCCTCCCATGCCTTTGAAGTCGCAGACGAAGGATGATTGGAGGAAGCCCCATCCCTGAAGGCTGCCAAGGAATCATGCAAGTTGCTCTGTAAGCAGGACACTACCACGCTTGCATGGTCAGCAAGAATGAATCTGGGAGTCTCTCGTCCGCAGCATAAAATCAGCCGTCAGCGCCCGCGGTTGAGCAAGTCCGCACATCTTGTCGTGGGTTGTCATCGCTGCACAATTCCATTTCCTGAGACGAGTTTGCGTTGCAATGGGTCCAAACATGCTAGATGCTGAGAACTACCTCGAATGGCACCGTGTCGGAACGACAGTACACCAAAGCGATATTGATCTAGGTCCGGTCCCCACCAAGACCAGCGCACGTGTATACAAAAGGCAGAAAGGGGGTCTGGCCATGTCGAAGACCGACAAAACCCTGCGTCAGCACAGATCAAGAAGCCGAAGTTCGGACGAGGCAAAGAGGCGCCAGCGAGGCAGACCGCGACTTGCTACGAACGACCAGACCGCTAGTGAGGTACGTCCTTGACCGATCGCAACTACGAGAACAATTTTGGCTAGAACTCCTCTGCAGCGTCGACGGACCCAAATACGCAATGCGCAACGAGGTGGGTATTCTATGGAGCTCCTTAAACCTCTTTTTCACTTTGCAATGTGTATTCCAAATGATTGTGGAGTAAGTTTTGATTTTTTTCGTCGGACATGTCTTATATGTCTTCGTTCTTTTCCTAAAGCTGACACGATACTTTCGACAGCATATAGACAACGCAAGGAGACAACTATTGCGGAACTGAACGACAAAGTCGCCGAGCTCGAGCAAACCATTCTCAAGATGAACCGTACTTCCGTGGCATTCAACAACAGTGCTGCCAATTCTGCTCTTCCCAGTGTCGAACCCGATCTGGCACACGATCTTCAGACTGTTGCGCTGCGCTTTAGCGCACGTGCATTGAGTACTAATTCTAATCAGACTCTCGAATCGGTGGAAGAAGTGCGGACATTTTCCCCTCGGGCTAATCAACGAGGAAGGGATACCGATATAGCAATGAAGTCAGATATCCAAATCGCTGAAGCTACGAACCACCAGCTCCATGCTCCACAGGTTACAAATAGTTTAACTTCGTCGCCTTGGGGCTACAGTTTCGATGCAGGACCAGTAAATATTCAGTGTGGGCATGTAGAAGAGGTGACTCGAGATGTCTCCATGAACGACTTCCCCTGCCAACCGGTTTCTATGAATCCGCCCCCGGCCGTACGGAGAGACCAACGTCTCGTGCACTTCCCTGTGACAGTCAACGAAGCCCAAAGCTTGACTTTAGTTTCCAACAAAGCACTAGCTCCGCCCTTGACATATTGCTTCAAAGAGACAACGTTCGCAAGACGGCTCCTGCGCGCATCCTACGAACGCGCGTGTCGGGTGATGTCGAACCCTGTCACGAATGCTGCGACGATACAGAATATGTGCAGATTTGTCTTTTGCTTCAACAACTCCGCGAACATCACCAAATGGGTCAATAAAATGGCGTGCGCAACTACCGAGGACAGTCTGGAGATGTGGGTAGCTACACAACTGCATGTTGGCAACGCCGGCCTTCATTATGCACGTACAAGTCTTGATGGCGCAAATGAACCCCCATCCTTTTGGGCAAACAAAGCTCCAATGGGCCCAAGAAGATCAACGATCGCAGAGACGCCGGTTCCTGACTCGATGACCGTCGAAGAAATTATTGAGATGGTGGGATTTCAGGGAGAGTGGTTCGATTCGAACGACGTGGAGCACTATCTCAAATCCAAAGGGCTTGTCTTGGATGAGCAATCATCAAGGGTTGAGCTCGATCTGGACGCGTTGCCATCGCTTGGACCAGCAGTGACGTCTGCTTTAGGCTCACCAGCGTCTTCGAATCCCAGCACCGATCCTTCGAGTCCTAAAGATGCAGACTCGATGTTTCCAGAGGTTTCAGTACTACGCGGCGGTGATCAGTTGTGGGGCGCTGCGGTGGCAAATCTTCTCGATTATACTAATGATGGCGTTGACACACAAGTCCACGAGATGCCTTCGGAAGCCAAATCTCTGGCCGCGAGCACACCGTTCTTCAATGATGACTATTTCTATTCTAGGGAGATTAAAAAGAGCGTGATTGACGTGGACAAGTTCGTGAGCAGTAAGACTTCCTCTCCTCGTTTACCTAGGAATGATGCTGACATTGCATCCAGCCATTGTCGAGAAAGCAGTCTGCCTCGGACGAACTCCAGGATGGCGGAAGACCTGGATCGACTCAGCATTGGCACTATCAATGCAAGAAGTCTTCTGAGATACGTCCTAGCATCAGTACGGAATATCGCGATGCCACCCCATGCGCGGGCACAATGTACTTTGAGGAGCTAATCTTTCCCGATCCACCACTTGCCCTGCGACTTTTTCTCGAGGTTTCATTTAATTGTGCACTCTGGTCGAGCAACGCTTTCTCCATTCTGCTTGGGTCGCCACTGATCGCCTATTCAATCGTCATGTTCTATTGTCGAAGCCTTTCTTCGTAAATGACAGTTCTGGAAGATTACATCGTTTTCGGGCAGTGCGTGGGATAACGGTCAGCGCCGATTACGACTATCTTTTCTACGCGTGCGCTTCAAAGTGTCGAATGCGATTTTCCATAGAAGCGAGGGAAGGGATCGACCTTCGGTCCTCTCGTGGCTTCTAATTTTGCCTGATCAATTTTTCACGCATAATATTCTTGCCTCAGTAGTCAGACCCTATAGAATAATTATTGTAAGCGTGCGTTGTTTGCGTGACAACGTAAATGTAATGCGATGCGAAGCGACACTTCTTTAATCAACAACGCACTAAAAACTAGCGCTCGCTTACAATAATTATTCTATAGAGTTTGAGAGCAAAACTCCATAATCTAATCAAAACTTGCTCGAGCGCAATCCTCAACAATCTAACAACTTAAGAACTTAACAACTCAATGCAATGCAATACTAAAGATTGGTTTGAGTCTCTTATCTATTAATGCTTTTCAATGCGCAAGTTCTACGCTCTTAGTACAATACTTAGTGTGTAGTACAAACGACGTGTATCGCAAAGCACTTGATAGGCGAGTCATGTATGTTGCAAAGCACTTAAAAAAGTGTATTTAAAGCGACAACAATACAACATCACAATTATATTGCGCACAATTAACACAAAGTCTTCTTTAATATTATAACTAGCTTCGAGCAAAGCAAACAAGTTATTAAATACGTAGTTGTTGCGTAATTGTACGTTAAAGTTGTAATAAAATTTAGGCTTTTTTGCTTTGATGCTAACACAACTATATAGCATACTATTATATAATATACTAATTGTTACTCAATAAATCATATTAAAATCTAGCGACGAACGTAACTCAATTAATATAAAATGTTGTGATTGAATTACTATTGCACGACAAACATAGAATTGTTGATGTTAAAAACGTAGTATAGGTGTTTCTAATATGTTATTATCAAAGTTAATATTAGAATGCCTAAAAATCGGAGTTTCGCTCTCAGACCTAATGCAAAAAAAAAATTCCACTAAAAGTGGCACCTTACTGGATTTGGCACTAGTATGCGGTTTAGTGTCAATGCAGGATAAGCATTAGGTCTGAGTACTGAGGCAATAATATTCAGTACATCGACAACACCCCTGAAGTCGAGATGTCCGCCTCAAAGCTTTCTAATCCCACCAATGCCACAAACAGCCAAGCGGCACACGTGCACCGCGCAATAATGGGTCAGGGGGCCTTCTTACGCTAGGGTATCGGCTTGGAACGATGGATCGTCGTACCTTGCACGAACCGCGCCATTTCTGCACCCTCCCGTTCTATCAAGGTCTGCAACTGTAATTTGTAGATGCAACGGTACTGTTCTTTGGAGGTCTGTAGTGGCTCAGTAGAGACCAGCGCATCCTCGACTTTGGGAGTACTTGGAGAAGGGAGTCAGCATGATGACGATGATTCGAACGTTTCGCAGAGCGGCGATCGTGCTCGGCATGCACGGTGGCTTGGCATGCGCTTCTGAACCTCCATTTGAGAATTCGGCCTGACGAGTGGTTGCTTTGCGGCAGAGCTGGCCGAATCGACATCGAACAACACCTGGCTTGTCTATTTACTCACCTCCATCTTCTCGCATTCTTTTGTTGCGCTTTTGTATACTACCATTCGGCTGCTGGAAGTTGGATTGACTCTCTACCGAGCACTAATAACATTTCGTTGTCACTCTTTACTCGGCTTCTTGACTTATCCTCCTGCTGGTGACGCTGGCCTCTTGCGTGCAAGCCGACCTACTCCTGCAAATCTTCATCAAAAGTCTGAAACGTGCTGCTTGTTGGTTAGTATCGCCATCATGCCTTCTGAATCCTGGACGTAGCCTCGGCCCATAAGCGGCCTGCAAGGCGGCTCACATTCCTTCGAGGATATCTGAGCAAATCAACCAGATTTCATTGAGGAGTTGGACTGGGATTGACTGGGATCGCCACTCACTGCACCGCTCATTATACAATATACTCCAGCATGGCGAGTGTGCAGCCCTATCAACAGCGCCAACAGGCGCATCGACCATCCGTCGGGCCGAACATCCTATCGAGGATGTTGCAATTAGAAAAGCAGAGTAAGGTGAGCATATCTGGAAGTTTCGTAATACGCTGGTGTATTGTCGCGCATCGTATACTACACATCCCGGCGTATCGATCATACCCACAAGTCCAAGTTTGTTCATCTACCCACAACAAACTTGCTGACCACCTTATTTTTGCAGGAGCGCCGTGGTCAAGCAACGAGCACTATGGGCAATTACACCAGCAAGGCCGATGCCCAGACTGAGACAGCAGAGTCCTTTGGCGGTCGGAGCAATGGTACAGCCCAAGCCATCATGCCAGCGTCACCACGCTCAGCCGCACCTACCCAAACCGCCCCCCCACAGTTCTTAACACGAAGATCACGAACAATGCCCACTCTGACACCAAATGCCAAGCTGCCTGCCATAGGAAAGGAGAAGCCATCACTCACAATTGATCCGCGCAGAGCTGTTGAGAAAGATATTGACGATTCTAAATCTTCAATCTGTCTGTCACCCGGCTGGGACCAAGGAAAGAAGCAAAAGAAAGAGAAGCGGCAGCGAGAGAAAGAAAAGAAGAAGCAAGAAGAAGCGCGGAAAGAGGCAGAGAAGAAGGCTAGGAAGGAGGCCGAAAAGCAGCAAGCCGCGGCGAACAAAGCAGGCAAGCGCGAAGGACGCCTGAGTAAGAAGCCACCGCCTGCTGCAATGGATACACAAAGAATGCCATCAGCATTGCGGCAGCAGTCTGATTCGAGACGTAATTCGATCTTATCTGTGTTCTCCTCCGGTCCCTCCTCCGGCGACAGTTCTCGACGATCATCACGGGATTTAAAGAGATTGTCCGTCGCGTCAACTGAATCATCAAATGGCCAGCGCCGTTCTCAGTCCACACCTGCCAGTAGTACAGAGATCGCAGATTCTTCAGGTGCTTGGCGATCTCTTGTCAGCGGAACCGCGCCCCAGCTCCCCGCACTGCCTAGATTTGGGCTACATTCGCGTAACGGGTCTTCCGGTGGAAGCAAGTCGAATTCTTGGGGTAGTGAAGAGGCGTATAGCAGGGAGCTCGTCAAGTATGCAAGTCAATTGGATCAGGGATCTACAAGTCCACAGCATGCGACTCTTGTTGGAAATACGATTCAGTCATTGAAGCTAGCTCGACCTCTTGTTCGAAGCCAGACGGATACTGCGCTGATAACGCTAGGTCAGGATCAACCAGTCATCAAGGAAGTTTCGCGCGCAGTAGCAGAAAGAAACGGGTCCAAGGACGCGTACCGAAGCAGCCGTAGTGACCCACAAGGACCTCTCCAGAACTCGGGTAATAACAGCGTTAATGATCCGAGGGTTGACCAGATTCTTTCGACTGACCTTCACGTCGCTACCAAGGATCGATCTGGCTTCCGTCATGCTCAGTACCCAACCGTTCATCCTTTACAGGCTAACCCGATACAAATAGCATCGTCGTTGGATGGCGGTAGCTATGTCCACAAAGAACGCATGAGGAAGCAGCAGCAATCACTAAGAGGCTTTCAGGATGAGCAAGCCGTAAAGGATGCCACTAGAACACTCGAGGAAGAGGACCAAGCCCTTCCGCAAGAGCCGGTCGTCGGGCTTTCAGAGGGTCGAGAAACTATAATGGCTGATTATGAAGCGGAAGATGTACCGCCTGTAGCTCCATTTCCCAAAGTGCAAGCCCCGGAGCCGATTGTCGAATCAGTAGATCAATATCATGGCTACGTAGAAGAATCTTCGCAGCCTCAGGAGTCGATCGTGCTGTGCAACCCGGACAGTATACCAGCCAAGAGACACACATTCCTTGGAATGGGATTGAGGTCAAACCCGGTCAATCAGCCCAAGCATTCTTCCGTGGCAGAAAGCATGGCTAGAAGCTCTGAAGACACCGGTCACGCGAAGCCTCTGCAGCCACCTCGTCTCCACACCAACAACGTCATGGACTCAACCCGGCCTTCCAAAGCTGAACCCATACTTGGACACGCACCACCACAGACTCCCCTTCCTCAAATACCTATTGGGCGTTCGAGACTGTCACAAGCCGTAGTCGACAAGCAACGAAGCCCAACTGGAAAACCAAACTCGCCGGTTCAAGGGCGCACAAAGCTAGCCAATGCTATCGTTGACAAGGATTCACCACCGAGAAAGAACGAGAACTCACTGCTGCAAGTGAGGCCGAGCCCAGCGCAAGATGGGTTTAGCAAGGAACCTCAGGTGCAAGGGCCGCAACTTGTCCGAAGCCATTCGCGAACACGCACTTCTTCATCACAATTGCTCAACGACAGCGTCTTGCTGCCACGATCACTGCCCAGGTCAACTACTGCGCCGGTGCTGCCTAGTTTCAGTCATGAGCCTTTCCTTTTGAATCACGAAGAAGCGGCCATTTCCAGATCCGCCAAAGCTCAGGTGCATGTCCAAACGAACGAAAAAGCCCTCACGGACCACACAAAACCCCAGCTTGTGGCGGCCGCGAAACGATCAGTAGAGCTCCCACAGACTCAGCCGGAACCGAAACGTGTTCCTGAGCTAGTAATCGAAAGCGCTACCCCTGAAGGCATCGTCCGCAAGACATCCCTGAAACGTCCTCGTTCAAATCCTCAGCTTCAGGTGACAACACCTAATCCACCTGTACCATCGCTGGATTTCCTGCCCAGGCTCAAACACCAAGCTTTAGTGAAGCCCAAGCCGCGATCCCATCTACGCAACAGTTTGGTCCCTACTGACGAGACCGCCCGGCCTTCATCCTCGCAATTTCCCGTCCCAGCAGCACCGATGCACAACGCTCTCACACCTACCAACAACAGCGCCCCCAACCTCACCATCTCGGCTCCCCGATCCCCAAAACGTCCCACATCACAGTTAGGTCCGCACCCTCACACAAGTGCTACGCTTGACCCCCAGCGCCCACTTGGTCCCCCGAATCGAATGAGTACCGGCGGCCGGCCGGCAGGGCTCGGGAAGACCGTCGCAAAACTGATCGTGACGTGCTGTAGCTGCACCAGATGGATTGACCTCCCGAGCGATCTTTTCGAAGCAATGGCCATGCCTGCACGACTGACGAAGCTGGATGGTTCGGCTGCTGGAAAGGGCGAGGCGAGGCTGGACACAGCCGTCCAGTGCCCGTGGTGTGCACATTGTATGACCACGCACTGTTGCAGCACGGATACGTGGGTTTGCAATAAGCATAACGGGTTCCTTTGAAACGTCCAATCTGCATGTTTTATCTGGCGTACTGCAACCAATTGGGAGGGAGGATAGATAATTGTATGATACCCTGATGCTGCAATGATCTGCTTTGAGGCATCTGGATAGAAAAGGTGAGGTATTCTCAGTAAGTGGTGGCTTCGCGCCTGCCGGATCTGAGTATTGCCAAACTAAGATTAATTTCCACAATACTTTACTACTCTATGTTTCTTATTGAATGCCGACCAGAATTCTGCCATCTTTCAGCCGGCGATCACGTGATCGTTCCTGCAACAACCGTAGTTAGAACTTTGACTTCCTTATTTCCACATCCTCCATCGCAGCAAAATTGTCAACAAGCTAACAAGCTACTGAGTTGTCATTGATTCGCAGGCAAGTGGTTGCCGACAATCATAATACGGATTTGTAGGCCATGTGATCCAATGGCATGTCGTTGATCTGGAGTGTCCCCATGCAGACCAAAGTAAGAATTCGAACATCCCCACACATCCCAGAAGAGAAGCGCAGATCATGGCCGATTTGGTTGAATAGGCATTCATCCGCAATAGAACTGCCTAACGAAGTCACAGAATTTCATTCGAGCGGCTGAGATGCGATTTGCACGGCCACAATCAACGCATAGGCGCTTTGTAGCGATGACGCGACCACCATGACTTCGAGCATTATAAGGCCTTTGGAGCCATGATTAATTCGTGATCTGGTAACCGTGCTAGCCAACGATGGCCGAAACAAGGAGCGAAGGTGTCCAGCATGGGTTAAGATATTGGGTAGACTACGACCGTGCCTGGCTTTACCGTGAGATATTCCTACATTTGTTGACTCTCGGTATGACGAATTCCTTATATACTATCATTCAGGGCCTCAATTCCTTGTGACGGATCGGCAAGCATCCATACTGAGTAACGTCCTCGCTATGGCATTGACCCTAGCTGGTCCACGGCTCCGGATCATCATCAAAGAGTTTACTTGCTACCTGTGTCAATACCTCTACAACTGTTTCCACGGGACCAAACTTTGGTCCAATGGACCCGAAAGTCACAATATCGAGATCGTCCGCGAGTCGCGGTCACAGCTTGGAGCAGCTCGAGAGCTTATCAGAGGCACATCCAGGCAACTCAATCCCAGCAGGATTGAACTCCGTGACGAGAGTCTAGACCGATCCCGGGGCCATCATAATTCTGGAAATCATCGACCTTGGCATTACATTAGGCGTATCTGGGATGATCTGCTATGGCAACGTATCGATGTACTGGTCTCGATAATATTGTCCGCAATGTTTATCGGCATCTTCGTCGCTGAAGCTTCCGGTAACGCTTTGTCTGCTAACATCATCAGTGATACAACCGCGATACCATCGACGTCAAGGTGTTACGCACCACGAGAGCGTAATTGGGAATTGAAAGCCAGGGCTGCATCATATAGCGACCAGTGTTACGGAGCAGCCGAGGGTGCAGATGGTTGCAACTTTCTCTACAGCCAGAAGATTGCATACACCGAGCTAGCGAATGACTTTTGTCCTTTCGCCCAACATTACTGCGCTTTACCGAGCGAGCCCGCATATACCTTTGACACCGGATATGTTGATGCTAGGCATGTGGGTATCAACAGTCTAAATAAGTATTATTTCCGGAGAACGACGATCTGTGCTCCTCTGACCTCCGAGGCTTGGTGTATGTCGTACAGGTCTGGACACGAGTCCCCTGAAGACTACAACGTATCTGAGCCAACCAACTTGTATCCTACCTGCCGTAACAAGGAAAAAACGTACGCTGCAAGTGAGGCAGGTATCCTCCACCAGTCTGTCTAACTGATTTTCTGTGGTATCAAACGCTTGCTGACAATTTTCAAGTGGCGGTAACTGTGGAGCTTCTACAAGGAAGCTCCTGTCACCATTGCTTGCCTACGAGTCCTTCAAGAGTCCAATAGAATCATGGGTACCCATCACGAGCTGGCAAATGCAGTACCCAAGCTACAGAGACGACCCACTATATCCTGCCAGAACACCTATAGAGTCACCAAAACATAGCTTACAATACTACAACAACTCGACCAGCCCAGGCATAATTGCCTGCATGGACGACGGAGAAGTTTGTGATGCGGAACTCAAGAACTGTGAAGAGGCCCTGCTAAGCCGCAGCAAGCCTGGATCCGTCGGTGTTGGTGTAAGAGCTGGTAGGATGACAGACAATCAACTTGCACGAGCTCTGCTTTTTTCTTCTCTTGATGGGTCCGCTTGTTCTGGTTTTGGGCGTCAAGCTCTCAAAGCGCAATCGCTTTGCGAAAACCTTCAATGCAATGCCGACCTTCCTACTCATCAGTGGCGAGTCGAAGCTCGTCATTGGTTCGAAGCGTCTCTTGCGCGCATCCAGCTGAAGATGCTCTATACTGTACGTGGCATCAACAACGATGGTCCAGACTACGACGGCATAGCTCCGGAGTACAGGGGTATGTGCAAAATGGGAAAATTCAGAAGTGTCGGCTGGCGCAACATGAGCGTTGTGGGCTTTCTTGGACTTTTGTTTTTAGCCTCTATGGTCACTTTGGCCAGCATTCGTGCCGAGAACGGTGATCTGTGGATCACTCTGTGTTTAATGGCACTGATCCGCTACATTCAGAAACCTTTCCGATTCTTTGAGCTCTTCTTGCGTCATGACTTAGTAAGCGATGGATGAAAGCTACGGAAGCGAGCAGACTGGATGGAGGCCAATCTGTTAATTAGACACCAACGGCCATGGAACCAGCCACAAGGCATCTTGTTCAGAGCATTTGCCAGAGAGCCGAAGAGGATGCGACAGGCGATCGCAACATTCACACTTCGCTCATCCTCAGTCATGACTCACCGATCATCAGCGGGATATTCGCTCTTCAACAAATCCGTGATTCAACCCAACAACCGTTGAGCAACTTCTGAGTCACGATAGCTTCCGACACACCTATTACTATATACTTGAGCCTCTCTCAATCCGACATGCGCTTTTCGACATACTCTTGAGCCTGTCAGACTCCTTTTCTTGACCTCTCTACAGTGTCAACAGCCATTCACTTAGCAGCCGCCACTCCATCTACCGTCCAGCAACTGACAACTATGGCTGCCGAGCGAAAGCGTGAGCCCAGCTCGTTGGGTGGTAACCCATTTCCAACGCCACTGAATAGCCCAAAGCGTAGAGAGGGATCTTCTTCGGGGACAATTCTCCGCAACGGGGAGTTCTGCGACATTACTTCCGAACACCGGATCGGTGGCCCTCGCCCTTTACTCTTCTTACCTCTCCTTAGCGATCATCCTGACTCTAATCTCTCCCTTGGCGGTCGACCCTTCGACCAACGACTGTTTCAACCCATCATGATCGACAAGCTTCGACAACACAACGTCACATGGAGTTTCTGTGACTTCGTCCACAGGAGACCTACCCCTGATCCACTCAGCCATGAAGACCTGACGCTTCTGGTTGTCTCGGAACGATCTCAAGGATGGATTCCAGCACTGGAGAATATCAGAGAGTTCTATGTCAGCGTCGGCTTCAGCAACCTCCAGGTGGAATTTATCAAGCCGTTCCTTCATGCTGGCCCAACCATATCACGCGTCCCTTTCGATGACCGCTTCAGAGCTGCGTGGTCCGTAGAAATCATGCCTGCCATTCAGCAACGGTTGAAGTATAGCCGCTGCATTTGCATTGGTCTTGTCCGCCGCGGATTCGGTCCCGACGCTTCCGAACACCCGGTCACTGTATCAATTACTATTCCAGCTGAGTCTGTTGACGACGCCTGGCCAGAGAAAGTGGCTGACATCTACGACATTTGTAGTAAGACCTCCTATATCGATATGGAGGTAGATGTTGGCCACGGCAGCGCGGGGCATTGATGAACTGGTGGATCTTCTAAGGCGGCTGTGCACTCTCAGGGCGTCGAGAGGATAGATTGATAATATGACATTATTGCACGCATGCATGTTCTCTTAGGGTCCTCCCAAGCACAGGAGTGACCTTAAAAACCGTGTCACCGCAATGGCGATGGAGTGAGTGCCCAGCGGATACCCACTGTCAAAGCGGCGAACCGTGAAAGGATAACGCACACATGGCTAGTCGTGGTGCCTCAACGGGGGAAATCCTCGAAAGGCAAGATATACTAGAGAGGAGGTCGATGGTCAAATACCAGACAACAGTGGTCCAAAGGAGTGTTTTAATTCACTAAACTTCAAACACGATTGCCAATTTCTCTCACATCCCACATTTTATTTGACGTCTTCCTGATATCTTGACATCTCTACCCCACCGAACCATGAAAACAATGAAACCTCCCAACATCTCGAAAAAAGCGGAGAAGCGAGGAACAACGGCCGTCCTCTGCATATTGATAAGGTCGGACCTGGTGCATATCCTTAAGGTACGCAGAACCTAGTTCCCAAATTTCCCACCGAATGCAGCGGAACCGGTGAACCTCGCAAAGACATCAAGCTGCCTCACCGGCGGCGGTGTAAGTATGTTTCTCACTGTCGTTTATCTCGCTTCCCCTTTCATTCCAGCGCCGACAGCGCCTTTCACGATAAGGATTCTTGTACATATAAAGTAGCTTCTCCTGTAGTAGCTAATCCTCCACGACCACAATTTCCATCTACTACTAAACCTCATCTCATGCAACGGCAACGAACATACCGAGGCAACCCAACTCGAAGAATCGATCTCCTTCGCCAAACGAAACTTAAAAGTCAATTTATCAGCTTCGGAAAGGTGGTTGGTACAGACAATAGAAGAGATGTTGATCAGCTGCATCTGTCTTTTGCCAGATAATTCACGATCTGTTCGATTCCACTGGCGCAGCTTGCGAGAGCGCCCAGCCCGAAGAACTCCGGACACCTGGCGGATATGCTCGGGAATGGCTCCCTTTTCCATTTTTGGACGTGCAGGAGCTTGTATAGGCAAGTACAGTCCAATTGGACTGGTCGACATCGAATCAAGCTTCGACCTGCTGACACGGCGTAGCCGGAGTGTCTTTATGTAAGGTATGATCGATGGATGATCACGTGGTGGCGGCGGTGGTTCAACCATGGCTTGCGTCTGACAGCACCGCTTGATTTTAAGGCTCGGGCAGAAGAGACGACGACGACTGGCGCGGACTGCGCATTCGTGGCCTCTTATCTTCCAATTCTCTTCTTTCTAGGAAAAGCTAGGTACAGAAGAGACGAGAGGATTGACAGGCCCCCAGCTCAGTAGCTCGTAAAAAACCAGGACATTCACTTGACCGTTTGGGAGAGCAACTCACGAAGATTCGCCTCGGTTCATCTCCGCTTATAACGGTACATAAACATTAGTAGCTCTATGTGCATTTACTAGTCGCGCTCTGATGCAAGACATTTCTTTAGCCTATTGCGTTTCCGTTCCTGAACCTACCGTGCAGGACTCAGGATCGAAGTATCGGAACGGCGCCGGGAAAAGGCAGTGCATGACCTGCCATATATTGGGGGCGCAGAGGCCCAGAGAGAGTACAGGTTGGCTGTTGAGCTTTCGATGCGGTAATGGTATGAACCTATTGGTTGTGGAATTCTTGGATGTTGGTATACCTTGGTCCGAATGAAGCTGCCGATGAGCGCCACAGAAAATGACCCGCCCTACGAGTCCAGAATGCGAAGACGCCCCGAGGACGAGCGAGAAGCGACATCTGTGAGGATCCCCTCTCTGACTCGAACCTCGCCTTCGCATGGGCAAGTATATAACATCACACAATCTCCGCTTCCCTTCTCTTTCTCGTTAAACCACCTCTCACGTCATCTCACTCCGCATAGCTACCCCCAAACCTTCCTCATCAAATTTCCCCAAGCCTCACCATGCGTCCCCTCGCCCCCCTCGCCTCCCTCAGCACCCTCTCAGCCTTCGTATCCGCCAGCCCTCTGGCTCTTACGCTGGCCGATCGAATCGCGCAATGCAAGAAGGATTGTGATAGCGCATACAACAGCTGCATCGATGACCGATTTCTTCTTGCCGATGACACCCCTTGGTACGTGTCTTGCAACTCCTAGGAGCCTATTGAGGCGGTCCACCAACTCTGTGCGTCCAGTGTTGATGCCTTCGCACTCTGCGAAGGGCTCTGCACGTAGGGTCTGGCGAAGGAGTAGATCGGCCAAGGACGGGGGCGGATCAGGCCATGCGGCGGGCTTCTTCTCGATGGTGGGGATGAAGGGATGGACTGACGTTCTGAGGGTTGGGGTGTTTCCCGTGACCTTGCGCGTGTGCTCCATCAATTCTTCTCTTGATTACCATCTCATCCCGGTGCGTCTATCATCCGTATCGGGTTTCGGAGACACACCCTCTGGAGTGGCAGAAGGAACCGGAGGGCCGCCTCTACTCTGGAATATCACGTCATGTCAGCGAATTTCTGGTTCGCTTCGGGTTCTCAAGACTCACCCTCCAATACAGCACCTCGCTCATTCATCTCTCGACGCAGGCCATGATGCAGGTACCGCCACTCCCACTTGGTAGATTGTACCATCTAATACGCGTGTCTGTGCTCCAAGGAATCCAAATCACGTCCCAACTGCGGATACATGCTCTTGCGAAACTCCTCGGCGAGCTCGATATCTATTGATATATTCTGCCTCTATCTCTCTATCACATAGCGCACAGCAGCCCGGGTGCAATTGAGCTGATTCATAACACAGCCCCCTTCGCAGCCAAAGAGAATGGTGGCGGCAGTCTCAAAACAAATAGCTTTGAACCAGACGGTCGATCCAACAAAGCCGTCGAGGTCCATAGCCGAAGATGCCAGATCTTGAGGTGTTCGCACACGCACGGCCAAGTGACCTAGCAAGGGACCCATTGTACAATCAACCAAAAGCAAATGGTGATGCGATTTGACCCCTGACCCCTGAAGTACACCTGGGATATGGGAGGGGATGAGAGGAGAGGCGTGGACTTTGAGGGGAAATGATGGGTTTGTGGATTTTAGGGTGTAATGGGCGGATAGGGAATGAGAGGAGACAGGTGGACTTTGAAGAAGGATGAGCGGGATGGGTTGATGGATTTCTGGGGGGGAGGGGGGGATAGGCTATTCTTGTGGGGGAAAGGTGAGAATTGGGGTGGTGCTGATGGGTTGGGGGGCGTGAAGATGGTTGGAGGGGTTTGTTGGTTTGGAAAGTAAGGAGAAAGGGTTATAGATGAGAGGATGAGGAGAGAGGTTGGGGGGATGATACCAGGTTGGGATGAGCACTTATGTCGATCTTGCTGCGAGGGACAGTGAGTCCAGCTTTTGTCCAAACATTGAAAACTGGGTGCGAAAGAGATACTTGGAAGTAGTGCCTTGCGAAAAGGGAGACCACTACACCTTGATCTAAAGTCCCCCTATACAAACAGCACATCCATCCCCTCTATTAACCAAAGCCCAAACACCTACGCTACAAGCCGCGTCACTCATACAATGACAGCCAAATCAAAACTCCAGAACTCCAAAACTACACAGCCTCCACATCCTGCAACGGCACATATCCCTCATCCAACGTCCTCCTCCTCCTCCTGCCTATTACACCGCCAACCACCCTACCCACCCTATCCGCCAACCCCCTATGATACGTCGCCCTCATCCCCTTCAACCCCTCCCTCTGCCGCTCCAGCTTCTCAACGGTCATCCATCCCGGCCTCCTCCAAAACTTCAACAGCAAACTACTACAGACCACACTCGTGCTACTTGCCGCCATCGCCGCCCCCGCCGCCATGGGAGGCAGCATCACGGGCTTGGGGAGCACAAGCCCGAAACCCATGGCGAACGGTAATCCAATGAAGTTGTAGAGACATGCCCATCCGAGGTTCAGCTTTATCCTGTTGAAGATACTGCGAGAGAGGCTTAGTGAGGCGGGGACGCTGAGTAAGTCATCTGGCCGCATCAATACGATGTCAGCAGCCTCCATCGCTACGTCCGTGCCTGAAGCAAGCGCGATGCCGATATCGGCGGTCGCGAGCGCGGGGGAGTCATTGATGCCGTCGCCGACCATGGCGACAATGGTGGGCCGGTTTCCTATTTGCTGGGCTTGGAGTTGCTTGATGATGCTCTGTTTCTGATCGGGCAGGACGCCAGCGTGGATGTTGGATTCGGGGATGCCGATGGCGGAGGCAACGGCGAGGGCGGTCGGCAATTGGTCGCCTGTCACTAGGGAGGTAGAGATGTGCATGCGATGTAGGGCGAGTATGGCGGCGCGGGCGGAGGGCTTGAGGGTGTCAGAGAGAGATAGGGCGCCGGCGTAGATACCGTCGATGGCGGTGTAAATTTTCGTCGTGCCTGATTTAGGTGCTATTTTCGAGGTACGGGTGGGAATGGCAGTGACGGAGGATGGTAGGGTGATGCCTTGTGAGGAGAGGTAGGACGCGTTGCCTACATGGACTGTGTACCGTTTGCGCTCAACGGAGGAGGCGGGCTCGACCGAGGCGGAGATACCTTTGCCGACGGTGGCGACGAATTCGCCAACGCTGCCGTCAATCATGCCGTCGCTGCTGATGCCGAGCTCTGTTTTGGCGGCTTGCAGGATGGCTTTGCCAATGGGGTGTTCGGTGCCCATTTCTGCCAGACCGACAAGCGACCACCACAGGCGGCGGCGCCACTCGTTGGCGTCCCAAAGTTGCTCAAGTCTGGTTTCTGCAACTTCCATCTTACCCATGGTCAGGGTGCCCGTTTTGTCGAAGACGACGTGGTTGACCTTCGTCGCTGTTTCAAGAGCTGCACCCCCTTTGACAAGGATACCTTGCTCGGCCCCAACGCCAGTGCCAACCATTACGGCCGTGGGAGTGGATAGGCCGAGGGCGCAGGGACAGGCGAAGACGATTACTGAGATGCAGAGTTTGACGCAGACCATCAATTTGCCGCCGCTCTCGGGTTGATCGAATATCTTTGGAGGGTTTGGCAAGACATGGCTTAGAATCATCCAGCCTGTGAAGGTGAGCAGACCGAGAGCCACGATGGTCGGGACAAAGTAACCGGCCACAACGTCCGCCATGCGCTGAATGGGTGCCCGGGTGGTTTGTGCTTCCTGTACTAATTTGACAATCTGGCTCAGCTGTGTGTCACTCCCAGCTCGTGAGACTCTGAAATCTACACGCCCTGCTCCGTTTACAGTGCCAGCCATGAGCTCGCTTCCAGGCCCTTTGTTAATCGGCATCGCTTCGCCGGTGACCATACTTTCATCCACATAGCTCTGGCCACGCAGAACCGTGCCGTCGGCTGGAATTTTATCGCCAGGACGTAGAACTACGACATCACCAACTTCGATCAACTCAGAAGGTATGACTTTCTCTTGCGTTGCATGCGAGGTGATATCCGCCTCTCCCGCCGTCATCTTCTCGTTGACCATAGCGACAGCATCGTCCCAGCTTTCTGCAGCCTTTTCAGCAGCGATTGGGTCTGCGTAGATTGTTGCCGTTGATGGGGTGAGCGACATCAACCGTGAAAGTGCGTTTGATGTTTGACCTTTCGCTCGATTTTCGAGAAAGCGGCCAAGCGTGATGAAAGTGATGAGCATGGTGCTCGTTTCGAACACGGTGCTGGGTCGGCTATGAGGAGGGAAAAGAATGGATACCAGCATAGCTACACAGCTGAAGAAGAATGCTGCTGACGTACCAAGCACGACCAAGACATCCATTGTAGGCGATCCATGTCTGAGGGATCTGTAGGCTGAGATATAAAAGCGCTTTCCGATACCGAATTGAACTGGCACAGTCAAAGCAATAGCCAAGACATCTCCAAGGTAGAGCCCGGGTATGCATAGTAGCCAGGAGCCAAAGTCCAGTGCCGGTACGAACATGGGCAATACCATGCTTATCAGAAATACTGGAATCGCGAAAAACAGAGAAGTCAGGAACGCTCGCTTCCACTCCTGAATCTCCCGAGTTTTGGCTAGCGATTCCAACTGCGCGTCATTGTCGTCGGACTCAGCCAATAGAGCGTTGTATCCTAAGTTCTCCGTGTTCTCCACCAGAGCTCGAAGGCCGGTCATTGTAGGATTGTGCGTAATGCTGACACGAGATGTGGAAAAGTTGACTTCGGCCGCCGAGACACCTGGCAGCGTCCTCAGGGTACTTTCCAACGTGGTTGCTGCGGCCGCGTCTCGTAAACCAAAGACCTTAAGTCGAGCATTTCGAGACGTCGTGGACGGTTCTGTAGCTCCAATATGAGACGACAGAATCTCCGCACCGAAACCTCGGTCTTCGATGGTCTCAGCAATCTGGGATGCTGGGAGTTTCTTGGCGTCGTGAACGATGACTGCCCTTTCGGCCAGCAAGCTGATGTTGAATTGCACCACACCATCAACACCCTTGAAGCCCCCTTCGACAGCTGACGTGCACGCTCCACATGTCATGCCTTCTATGGCGACAGTGGTCGTGGTAAGATCCGGCCCCGTTCCTATTTTTGCGACGCTTGAGCCCTTCGCAGGCCGAACTGTAGATGCCTGAGTTTCGAGGATTGTCGCGCCAAAACCTCGGTCCTCTATGATCTCAGCGACTGCCTCTGGCGAGATTACCGACGCGTCGTGCTCCACCACAGCCCGTTCCGACAATAACGAAACGCTCATAGATTTCACGCCCGAAACGGCCTTGAAGCCCCCTTCGACCGCCGATGTGCAGGCGCCACAGGTCATTCCCTCCACAGCTAACGTGGTCGTCGAAAGAGACGCCTCTTTGTCTGTCCCATCCTCAAAGCGCGCGGAACCTGGCCCGTTGGGAATATCGGTGGATAGCACTTCGGCGTCGAAGCCACGGTCCTCGACTATGTCTTTTATGGCTTCCGGGGACAGTATTTTCGGATCATGCTGCACCCTGGCTCTTGACATTACAAGGCTGACAGACACATTGCCTGCCCCATCAAGGTTCTTGAAGCCAGTCTCAACGGCCGAAGTGCAGGCGCCGCAAGTCATCCCCTCGACTCGTAGCGTTGTCGTGGCCATATGTGTGGGGAACGGCATGTTATAAGATATCCGGTGACGAGGGCGAGATGTAGACTCTCTAGGGCTTCGTACAGGCTTCTTCTTCCAGACAACGGACTAGGACGGTAGAGACAGACGCTCGCTGGAAGGCCCGTTAGAAGAGAAGGCCAGTCATGGATGAGAAGGTGAGCGGAGAAAGGAAAGTATGAAGACGAATAAGTGTATGTGTTGGAAATGGTACAGAGGAGATCCAGCTCCTTGCACAGTACCTTGATGGATTGTGCGTAGAGTGAGTAAGAAGACCGAGGCGCCTTGTCAGATTCTTGGCGCGGGGACTTGCGGCCCGTTGGTTGCAAATCAATCTCTGCTCAGCTTTCTATCACGAACACGAGACACAGGCGAAATGAAGGTCAAGGGTGGTGTGAAGCGGGCTTCCATGTTCTGAAAGATTGAATGCTTTATTGAAATCCTTGTTCACAGCAGGCCGGGACAAAGAACACATTCCGCTCACACTTTGGAGCGAGCGGTGGTGCTCAAGTACATTGTACAGAAGCGACGCCGGGGGTCCTCGGGGTTACAATCTACGAAGTACTTCACTTCTGGCAACGGTCAAGCCTTTCCACCAAGCTTCGGTAACCCGCAATATGCGTCTAAATTCCATCTCTGCTGCAATTCATCTCAGCTTTTCGCACATGCCGGCCAATCCAACCGCTGCACACATTCTATTGCTCACCAAAACAAGCATCACCAATCGCTTCGGACAAGCAATATCGACAGCGCAGAACGTCGAGGACAGTGCCAACGACCATGTGCGATCGAGTCATCGACTACTTCCGACTGCACATACACCCACGCATGGCAACGCAAGGATGAAGAAACGTAGATAAAGTACTCGAGATTATGACATGATGAAGCGCTCGTGGTTTCACATGTAGAAGAACTTACTTCATGAAGCCCAGGACATGTAGATTATTCCAGGTTAGCACGACTGCCAAGCCGGTGCATTAGTCGGAGCTGATGGTTGCATCGGGCGGGCACTAGCTCCGGATCAGGGGGAGCAAAGAAGATGATTTCCTCTCGGTCAACGATGGATCCAATCACCTGCGGGAACGTCATGTCATTAACTTTTCTCCGCCCAAGCCTGCTTTCGCTGGCTTGACATCCCCAGTGCCTCTTTATTCGAACTTCTCGAACTTCGAACCTCACTCCAAGTAAGCGAGATCTTCCAAGTCCTAGGATCCGAATACAGCCTTGTCGTGCCTACTCGCCTGCAGAGGCGGGGACCACAACGACAATGGACTTCATCGAGCGTTCTTTGCCTCGCCATTCCGCCAAAGGCTCCAAGCGGAGTCGCGCCAACTCCTTTGTCGGAGATCGCGATGCCAGACTTTCCGTCATCGCCGAGGATAGAGTGGCTCCGTCAGTACCAGAGAAAGCCCAAACAAATCGAATATCCAGTCGAGGCTGGGCTTTTGGCAATCCGCCCAGGCATAGCTTCGAGAAGCCTCCTCCCCAGTACAGCTTCTGGGATGTCACGGGCCCGAAAGGGGAGAAGTTGACGGATGTGCGGAACAACAAATATATCGCCCAAAGAGGAGGATGGAGGCGGATATGCTTCATTTTCTTGTTTGTGCTGGTAGTTATCTTGGCACTGGCAATTGGCTTGGGCGTTGGCTTGCAGAAGCACAACAGCAGGTACGAACAAGGACAGGTCAGGTGGGACAGACGTAAGACTAATTGTTGCGTAGTCCTCCAGCTCCAGTTGCATCGCCCGCATCGATGTCGACTCCCGGATCCCCTGCCTTTCCCGCGGGTAATTTCACGTTCAACACCTTTCTGGAGACAATATCCACGAACTGCACATCGAATGCATCCGATTGGACATGTGCTCCCTATCATACGTATATGGACTCGCCCTCCGAATCCAAGGCTACCTTTGACTGGATCATCAACTCCTCTCCCTCGTCCTCATCCGATTACACGATTTCTTCTACCGCCGACGTCTTCAATATCTTGTTCGCCAATGTATCACTCCGGCTACTCGATGAGCACCTACAAACTGAAAGGTACCATTTCCGCACACCCTTCAAGAAGGTCGTGGTTCCTCCAGACGCCTTGAACGTTCGATGCAACTACAACGATTCTATGTTAGAGGCAGACCTGTACACCAGGCTCAGGCAGGTATTTCCCGACACATCGTATTCTAGTACTGTGCCAGCTACTCCCCAAAGTACTGCCACGTCTTTCAGCGGTGGCCAGCAGTTATGGCCCTACGCTGTTGAGATAACGATATCCCAAGAGGGCGGGCCAGACGTGCCAGACTGTCACCAACTTACCAACGGGGTGCTAGGGCCTCGGCTCACACAAGGGATCCAGGCCAAAGCCGCAACGGATCTGTGCAGTTGCTTCTACAAGAATTCCAACCCTTAGTGCCAGACATCCCTCGGTGGTCTATATTCGTGTGCTGTTTTCAAGCGTGGAGTCCAGGTGTTGAGCAATGGGTCATGCGTGAATCGCAAGGCTGTTACAGTCACTTTTGGATCGCTATAAATTGACTTCATGATTCGTATCTGCTGGGAATGCTGTTTGCTTGCCTTCATGTACAAATGGAAACCTGGTTACATAGGTTTAGTCTAGTATGCTTTTTGTATACTATGTAGCGCGACGAAAATTGGTAGTAATCTATGTGAATTGCAATCCAACATTTGCCCTCAAAGGTCCTGTCGATTTAGGAATCGCCTTGAATTGCCATAAATTATAAGCACACCGCCACCACATCCACGATTATTCTTGGGAAAATATCGTGTGAAGGCACAGTAGGAATTCGCCCCAGATTTTGCTGTTCATATGCGTATGTATGTATCTGTTGCAGTTGTCAGATAGCATCACGTGATACGTTGTCCTACCTTACCTTACCCTTAGCCGTGGACGCGGCTTACCGCGTATAGCAGGGATCATTCACTGATTCATTCACTCCTGATTCATATCAAGATCGAGTGATGAAGCGAAGGCTGAACATGGCTAGGGTCAAAGGTACCTGCAGTCCAGCCCTCCAATTCTGCGGTGTTCACTGAGGTTGCAGGCCTCACTTCAAGTCACCATCAACACCCCAAACACCCTCCCTGAACAACATCGTCGACTGTCGTATAAAGCTGTGAATAGCACTGGATCTCCGACATGCCGCACATCGTTCTCACATGGGATGCCCCGTCCGACGGTGATCCCAATCACGAACCCGCAGCAGCCACGTTTCATCGTCCAGCTGATCCAGAACATGAATTGCTCTACCGCCAGAAGCTGGCTCAGCAGCTCATGGTTGAAAGTGGCCGCGCTGAGAAGGGTAAGCAGATTTTCAGCACCCTCTATATGCTTATAGCCAGACCTCGTTGTCTATCAGCATGATACTACGGACGCGTTGGTCCAACTGTACGTCACCTGAAGCCTCGAAAGCCATATCTTATCGGTGGTAGGCAGAAAATGATGCTTGTTTACTTATTATCCGAGACCGAGCGCACCCTGCTGTTTGGACTTGAGCTCGATTTGGCTGCCTGTGCAACTCCTCCGCTCTCTCCACATATTGAAAACGTTACAATAGCTGGATCTTCGAATATGAATTCCTTTCTGTTTGCAAGACTGTAGCAGTTTAAGTCTATGGGCTTTGATCGCTACTAAATGTGTAGCGCTCTGGATCGTCTTGATTATATTCCATGCACATGAACTTACTCCGCTTGGTCAGGCAGAGAATATGTTCTTGACCGACTCCCACAGGGCTACAAGCTGTGGGAGAGAGCAAGGCCAAGTAACCCCAAGCACGTAAGTGATCTGTCTCTGTTGCACTCAGGCGAAACATTAACTTCTTTGCTGATAGATTGACCGGTATCTGTATGGCCATCCAAAGCACTTGTACTTCGACTCCCCTAATACCTTCTTTCTGCATCTGAAATGGCTCGGCGACGGGCAAGAAGGAGACTGTCATTGCATCCGCTGTGGAAAGCAGGGCAAATCCACTTCAAGGCTACCTAACACGACGGGCATGTCTAGAGGAAACGCTATCTCAATACGCCCTCGTCCAGGCCGTCATTTTTCGAAAGCTCTCGTCGATGAGGAAGGATTGCCCTGTACTATTCCATTGTTCTTATCTCTACTCTTCAAGGAGAGCAAGGCTGAGCGACCTATTGAGGAGAACCTTAGTATGGTAGACAATCACTCCCCGCTGTATAACAAGGCTCATCGGCTCAAGTACGCTACAGGATTGGTGCATCGAGAATATCGTCAACCGTGAGACGAGGGAACGCCTATCCACGCAGAGCTCTTTCGTTCCGCGAGTTGGCGAGATCGTTTTATGGTACTGGAGCATCGACGGCGAGCTACGCCGGGAGCCTATAACCGGAGAGCTGAAGGTATGGGCCGGCAAAGCTTTCCAAGGGCATCCATTGTGGCGCGGTGGCATCGTCACGCAAGCTCCGATCGCCGACGAGCCTGTTCGGTTTGATGACATTACTCACAAAACAATAAAGAAACACAATGTCAATAGCTCAGGCTTTCGGGTCGAGTGCTATCCGGATCCCGACGACGAAGACAAGGCATTCTCCAAGCAATACACCTATGTACCCATGAATCACATTCGACCCATGTCGTTCTTCTTCGACGTTACGATGGGAATACCGGATGCGGAATGGCACCCAACGATTTCCAATGTCATGAAGGCCATGTCCTGTGTCTCGTGCATAGACCGCTATAAATTGAGGGGAACATGGCCGGACTTTCACATGTATCACCGTGGTATGTATTTCGGCGCCGAGTGCCATTGGATCGATGAACCCATCCGCCTTGTACCACGTCAAGAGGAGGGTAGAGAACGCATCACAGAAGTCATGATCCCGAAAAAAATAATCGTCCGGACCTACAACGTGAAGCGCGATACCAGCGACACCATCACCGGCACCCATGCTGACCGGATCGAGCTCGTGCTTCAGGGACACATCTACACCACCGAGCTCGAGTGTTCTCAAGGCCAGCGGGCCTACATCCCCATCTCTTCGATTCTCCACCCCTACGGACCGTGGTACCACCTCGAAGGCAGCAATCAGAACCACGAGATACAGTACCAGCACACAGCCGGCCGCCTCTACGAATACGAAGCCATGAGACGCTGGTATCCCGGCATCAAACCTCATGCCGCGCTAAACGCAGGATTTGAGAGCATTTCATTCACGCGCCACCACGCCATCAACAAACGCATCCAGCAAGGCGTACATAAGTCAGGATGTTTCTGGGGCGATCACCGTGCCGAAGCCTTGGATCTCGCTACGTTCAATGGCATAGACGTGGGCATCCATGATATGGATCGCGATCCCCAGAAATGGCGTCAAGTGCTAGCCTTGCTTGCCGAAGAGAAGAAGACGATTCCGGCAGGGCTCGTACGGGTTCCGAAAGTGGTTATCCCTGTGGTGCGGACAGGTAGCTTTGCTCCGTCTTCTATACAACCTGTGGGGGCTGGGAAGCAGAAGGAGGTGATCGAGCTTGATTCTAGCTCGGAGGATGAGCCTGACGCGGATGTGGGTGAGACGATTCAGGGATTGATCAGTGGGGAGGGTTTCGGGGAGGGAGGGAGGCGCCGCAAGCGTGCCCGTGTGCAGTGAGGAGAGTAGCTCACGGTTGCGTGTATCACTGAAGCATGTTCTATCAGGCAGTAGTCGTCGGACAGAGCGAACCAAATGGCAGCTGTACACATCATGTACGATATTCATTAGCCGCCCAAAGCGTCTTCTATAGAGAGAGCAGGTCCCTCTAGTATGAGCTACCGAAGAATGTTGAAGCCATCATTCCTCAGCGCGATACGTACACCATGTCCCCTCCCAATCGAATAAAATTCAAACACACCGATCCCCCTATCCTACCCGTCACTTGCCTACCACCAACTCCCTCCCTCCCTCCCTCCCTCCCTCCCCTCCACTCCCACCTCCCCAGACATTCCATTCACAAACAAACAACAAACCAACACCTACCCCCCCTTCCCCAACCGCAAGCCAACAAAGCTCAAACCTCACCGCCCTGGCTGCTATACGCAAAAGCATGAGCGAAGTTGCTACTGGTGCTGCCGGAATCAGACACGCTAGCTGGTGAGGTCGAGAAAATCGAAACCGAAGGACGAGGCGCCGATACAGGGGTGGTTAGATTTGGGGGGATGAAAAACACGGCGCAATTTATCCCTGATACTGGATTCGACCCATTGAAATCGCGGTTAGGAGCAGAGATGGAGTGGCAGCTCGAGATGGCTGTTGGGGGCTCGAGGTTTGATTCGGGGTCTATGGGGGATACGAACGCCCGCGTATGGAAATGCTCGTTCGCTGGGTATCGGAGAAGTAGAGAGGAGAAGAGAGGACGAGAGGAGAGGGGTGCGAGAGAAAGCAGGGCGGAAGCTGCGTCCGAGGACGAGTGCGCAGTTGGGTTGAGGGCGGGTAGCTCGGATGGTATGTATCCGGTGAGGAATGCTGGTGGAGGGAAAAGCTGGATGCGAGTGATGGGTTGGGAGTTGCAGCCGGAAGGGTTGGCTGAAGGGAGGAGGATGGGCGGGTGGTGGGCTTTGAGGATGTAGCGATTTCATTTTGGGGGGTTGGGGGGGGGCGAGGGAAGGGGTGGTTGCTGGGTTGGGAGGGATGGCTTGGGAAGGGGGGAAGGGGGAAAGGAGCGAAAATCAAGGGTGATTGATGGAGTACGTATGGGGGAAAGGAAGGAGAGAGATATAGAGTGCTGAGATCGGTTTCGTACCTGCAAGGAGAGGGCCATTTCTTTACTGCTTTTACTGGCTACATACCGTGACACCTTACCCTGACCTTGGCAGTGCAAGACCATCGATCCCAGCATCCACTCTCGCTCCTGCACCACAGTTATCACCCTCTCATTCACTCATTTACTCATTCACTCCACAACCCTAACATTGGCGTTGAAGACGTTAAATACTCGGAAAAGAACGATTATGTACAACGCAAGGCTTGGAAAACGTACTTTGACCCAGCGCCAATTGTCCGAATTTTTACCTGAGCCTTCACGCAAAGCCAAGTATCTCATTTGCTCTATCCATCGTCTCTCGCTCCTGCGGGAGCAGACCCGGGGTATCGCTATCGTACCTAGCCAGTCCCAGCGCTCTCTGCGCATCCAGATCGATGTTCTGCATAACATAGTCCGTCGTGAGCCTTCCCATGAATTGGCCCTCGCCCTCGCCAGATGGGAAGTCCGGCGCAGGTACCCCTGGAGCGGGAAAACTCTTTAGCGCTTAATTGACCTGGCCTTCTTGAACGAAAGACATACCTTCAAAAAAAGCCTCTCGCTGCCGTACTAGATACTCGGCGTTAGCCTCTGTTAGTGGACAGGCAGGTATGTACATGACGCTTGAATCGGTTCTGCCAGCGTGGACTTTGTCCACTGCGTGTATCGCTGATGTGAGTACTCAGCAAATTTGCGACCGATTCCTGACCGTGGACTGCACTTACTGTCACAATGCCACGCTACATAGTCTCCCGGCCTGATCGACGGGACATGCACCATAGTATGCTCCAGATCCAGATGCGGATGCATCGTCGCATTCAGCTCCTGACAATTCGACGGGACCGCACCCTGAAGCACTGGGCTCGGCTGTTCTTCCAACTTCCAATTATCAGGGTCCAGAAAAGCAGAGCCGTACGCCTCAGCCGGCGCCTTTTTGGGTTGAAAGAGCGGCCGCAGTAGGAAGTAGGCGGTTGCTTTGTTCAGCAGCGGATTGACCATCAGCGTCCCCTCCCCTGGTCCCGTCTCACTCATCGAGAGCCAGCCTTGAAACATCCTAAACATAGAGCAAGCTCCGGCACCGTTGTATAGATCAGACACCACACGTAATCGGCAACTCGCTTCCCAAGGATCGTAAGCCCGCCAGTTGCCCTTCCATATCTCATCATAGACGCCACCTCTGCCGTAGCCGTTGGGCTCCCAGCGCTCGCAGCTGCCACCATCGACATGGGGTCCCAGCGCAAACCCGGTGTCGCCGGGCTGACGAATGCGGAGGCGGTCGGCGTAGGATGTGGGATGCGATGTCGATAGCAAAGCGGTTTTGTCGGCTGAGTGCCAGTGTGACATCAGAAAAGACTGAGTCTTGAAGAGGTTGGGATGGGTGCGGGCAAGGATTTGGGAGGGCGACCAGTAGAGCTCATAGACGGCGGGGTTGTTGGCGGGAAAGCCTGCATTCAGAGCAATCCAGGTCAAACTAGGTTGGAGAAGTGAAAGACGGAAGAGCAGCCATGGTATTTCATTGCCATGTCTGTTCGCAAGAGCATGAGACTCCGTATCCAAATAATAGGTCGAAATGAATGGATAAGTCAAATATTGAACGAGCTAATCGACCCACCTCTCGTCGATGGATTGGTCTTGATATACCGCTTAACAAGCTCTTTCCATCCTAGGGCTTCTTCTTCCGAGACCACGCCCCTTATGACAGCCACGCCACGCTTCTGGAGGCCGTCTCGAAACTTGGTCCTCTTCTCCACATTCCCCAGGTCTTTGAAATTCAGCTCTGGGATGACAGCCGGCCCTAGTTCCTTGATAGCCTGGGTCTCCTCCTTCAAGGTAGATGAAAGATCTTCCCAGCTTGCTCTCAGACGTTCCTCATTTCCAGCGATTAGCTGTGATTTGAGGTTGGCAAAGCGAGATGGAAGAGGAACACTGGCGGCGCCTGACAGGGAGGCAAATACGGAGGATATATCGCCAGCAGCTTTTGTAGATTGGGATGGAGACGATCGTGTGGTTAGATGGCGAATGCCCAGAGCGGCCACTCTGCTCTTCGGGCTTCTTGCACAGCTAAAACTTTTGAACAAACCTTTGGAAGTCATTGTGTTCATCGGGTGCTTTTTCGGAGGCGACTTGACGGTCGTTCAGACTCCAAGCAATATATGGACTTCTATAACGAGGACCAAGCATTGGTGTATCTCACATATTCAAAGGCCCGAATAGCTGCCCACATTTATTCCAAACTTGCATAGTTGAGATGGTCGAGATGCCAAGATGGTCAGTACTCGTCAGGGCTAGTAGACGCTAGTGGTTCAGGTGTAAGGTACGGATTATCACTCGGCCCGAGACAAAAGGTGTTCGGGATAACGGCACGCTTCAGACGTAAATAGTACGAGGACTCGATAGAAATTAGAGAATCATCCCTGACAACATCGTCCGCGACCATTCAGTCCATCATACAGTTCATCTCTGCACCATGGCTACAATAACCTCCAAACGTGGGCCTAGTGTACTCGTAAGCTTCTGACCCAACCCACTTGAAAGTCAATACTCGAAGCTCACAATATGATTCCCCAAGGTCACAGACAGCCGCGAACAGCGCCCGCCAGCAATGCGCCAATCCTCTCGCTTCATCACGGTTGACAACATCCTCCAATACGCCTCCGACATTCCCTCAATGCAGCAGCGCCAACCCGTCAATCGCCCTTCCGCTATTCGTACCAAATCCGGTCGACCCGCCGATCCCAGATTAGCCGGAAGGACAGTACCACAGCATCTCCCCGCCCGAAGTACCAAGGTCAGCGAGAAGCTGGTTCTCTTGCCAGAAACCGCAGATCCAGAAGCAGATATCGAGGAGAAGGCGGACTACGACGAGGATAATGATGCGGAGCCTACGAAGGACGATGAGGAGGCCTTGAGGAGAACGGGCGGGAGGAAGGGCAAGAGCTATGCAGAGCGATTACCGAAGGCTAGGAGAGCGGAGAAGTTAGCTAGAGTCACGGCATACTGCACCGCGCAAGCTTACAAGCTGAATATCACGGCTACGTTTCTGAAGGACCAGCATGGCGCGAGGACGAAGCTATACGATGACTGCTTGTACGCGGTATATCACCTGCCGTTACAACCTGGCAAAGCAGGCTATCGAATACGGAGCAGTCCTGTTCTCAAAAGCCCTGGCGGAAAAGCTGTGCTTGATGAAGAAATAGAACGTAATGAGCGTCGCGACTACGGCGAAGGCTATTTCGAAGAAGGCATTGGCCAAAACTTTGGCGTTCACGGTCCTGAAGGCGAAAGCCCACAGCAAGAACGGCACGATGCGGAAGACTCGGCCTACCGCCCAGCCAGGCAAGAAGCAAACCATGAGACGGAACGATCCAGTAGCCCTCAGCGAGCCCTCACGAATGCATCCAAATTTGCGGAGATGTACGTATTTTCCTACGGCGTCGTCGTCTTCTGGAATTTCACCGAGCACCAAGAGAAGGACATCCTCGCCGATCTGACCTTCTCCGAATCAGAGACTGGAACCCCCCTGGTCACAGGAGCACAGAGTGAGGAAGATTTCGAGACCGAGGAGTTTCATTTCGAATACAATCCTGAAACACCCAGACCGAGGGTATTCAATGACATGATCACGCTGAGAAGCGGGGACCATATGATCAAGCTGGCGATGTCGCATGCTATTGCGCAAAGCACGAAGCTGAGCTTCTTCGAGCAGAGGATGGCGAACCAGATGGCAGACGCGCAGCATGTACCGCGAAGATTGGCTCTCACCGGAAAGCTGGGTCTGAAGAGAGAGGAAGTGGTCAGGATCCTTGGGGCTCTGTTCAAGAGCCGCGTGGACGTCAACCTCTGTAAGCGCTTCCCCATACATGGGTACAGGAACAACTGGCTAACAATTTTCCGCAGCGTCGAATATGCTCGACGTCCCCAACTTCTTCTGGGACAGCGAACCCACTCTCCACCCGCTTTACTTCGGCGTCCGCGAGTACCTCGAGATCAAACCCCGCATCCAAGTCCTCAACGAGCGCTGTCGCGTCTTTCTCGACCTCGCCGAGATCCTCTCTGATTCCATTGCGGATAACAAAATGTCGAGTAAGCGGCCTCCACCTCTTCCCTTCCTTACAAGATCATGCCTCTGCTGACACTCGCTCGACCCCCAGGGCTGACATACATCATCATCATCCTAATCATCATCTCCATCTTCGTAACCTGCTCCGAAGTCTTCCTCCGTTTCGGCATCTTGTCCACGCGCGGTGCAGGCTCGAGTCTGAAGAACCAGGCGCTACCTCTCTGCATTCCTCAGAATTCGTCTTCTACGCTGTTGGGTGTCAAGGAGCTATGAGCGTGGGATATGGATTGCGCTACCTTGGGTGCTGGATCCTGGCTTGTAGTACAAGTAGTTCCTGTTAGCGAGGCGTTTGGGTGATTGTGTATGTAGACTCATAGACTCATGACTGTGGTCCCAATAAGAGGGAGCATAGAATCGATCAACTACAATACTTGTTCACGCTTCCATAATGATTGCCGAAAAACATATCAAGCCGTTCCTGAACTTTCCCTTGGCCTATTGCTACTTTCCTTCATCCCTTTCTTCTGCCCTTCTCCCTTGGAAAAAATTGATTCACCAGTGCACGTGATAACAAGCACGACGACCATCGAAGCTAGCAGACTCTTGGCTGCGTGTGAGGAATGTGCTAGCATCTCGACGCTCAGAGAGGGAAAAGCTGGATATGGTAAGCTTGCAATAGTACCTACGTGTATCCTAACGGTGCGTGCTGGGTGCAGATAATCCGCTGGGCGAAGAGAGAAAGAATCAGCATGGCTTATGGGTATACATGGATGTGACGTACGTAGTCTAGTCCTTGCACTATCGAAAAGTATCACGATGAGCGGATAGGCTTTGTTCACGCGTGGAAGAGCTCCTTGACACTGAAGCATGAAATCGATCGCTTTGAATGCGATGCAAACGTGTTACCCTCCCAAAATGCCACGCTGACGAGCTTGAGATTGTCCATACGCTCATATTAGCCGCCAGATGTCATGACTCCATCTCCATCCCTTTCCCTAGCTCCCGCTCTAATTCCAATTCCAATTCCCGCTCTCGCTGCCTCTCCAGCTCGCGTTCCCGCTCGTGCTCCAGCTCCCTCTCCAGCCTCTCACTGACCTCGCCCAGGATCCGCCCTTGCTCTTCCTCCTGCTCCTGCTGCCTCAGCAGTTCGTCGTCCAGCCCTTCGACTTCAGAGATCTCTTCTAGGATCTGCCCACGCGCGGACTCGATCTTCAATGTCTCGTCTACGAGATCATGGCCCTCAGACGAGCCTTGAGATTGGGGTTCCGGGGCTGTCCATAGAGCGTGCGTTGTCCAGCGGACGGAGTCGATGTGGTGTTGGAGGCTGGGCTGGGGTTGAGGGTGGTGGAGGATGAGCGAGGTTGTGAAGCCGTGGTGGACAGGTGGGGAGGGGTGAGAGGAGTGGTCGAAAAGTGGCTCTGCTGAGAATTCTGGGTCAAGAGAATGATGTTCTCGCATGATTAGTGATTGCTCGGGATGATGAGGATGCTGGAGCTCCTCATGAGGCCCGATCTCTATCTCCTGGCGATCGTGCTGATAGGCCTCTTGATATGGCTCTTCGTACCCAGAATCGAAGCTGTCGTGGTGAGAGAGCATATTTGCTGAGGGTGCAAGGGGGATTTGGTCGTAGTCATGGTGTTGTTGGAGCTCGTCGGCAAAGGAAATGTGGATCTGGCCACCTGTGAAATCTTGAGGGGGGGTTTCAGCAAAAGCCGGAGGATCTACATGATAGTGTTCGCTCTGGGAATTGTAGGAGAGACGCCGAGCAAAGCTTCGGGTGACATCGGTGGCACAAAGGTGTGGAGAATCGTGGGGCTCAGTGTAATTGTAAGTCGATTGTGGTCGCCCGAGTAACGAAGGGGCCTCATGCTGAATGTACTCTTCGTCACGCTGACAGATCGCTTCATCAGGTCTGCAGTCTGGCTGGGCGTAGGTTTGTGATGGATCAGGGTAGTAAGGTTCCTGAGGTAGATATTCTAAGTCCGGAACAAGGGGCCCTGTATCCTGTGAAAGGTACCCAGACCCACGCGCCGAATAATTCGTCTCCTGAGAATGTAAGTCGTCATTGTAGGAATAAGCTATTGAGTCCTGCGAGCTAAAGGAGGACTCTTGCATGGAATGTAAAGGATGCATAGATCCAGATGTAGATGAAGCAAATGAACTGGCGGTCGAGGAAGGTAATGATCGTAGACCTGGTGTAGGGGTTGATAGAGTCGAGTCCATGTCTGAGGGCTGGCCCGTAATAATACTCTCGGGATCGTCCACGAAAAGACTGTTTTTCCGGGATTGATCTGCGTAGACGGACGTTTGCTGGACCGAGGCCGTATCCTGAAGTGAATTATCAATGGCTATTGACGGTTCCAGGACTGGAGGTTGAGGAGATTGAGCAGATGAATACGTCTTATTCCGTGGACAAGGCGGCGTGAGCCTTCTCCAGGTCGTAGTCGCCGCCTCGTTGTCTCTAGTCTGGCGAAACTTCCACAGTAGTATTGCGATCCTCCGAGGTGAGCTACCATCGATTTCTGGAGTCGCCCAAATTTCTTGCATCATCGACACCTCCTCGAGGAATAGCCGACCCCGTTCCTCGGCTTGACGTATGGCATATCCGTCGCCTTGTCCTCTCGCTTCTCGGATACCTTCTAAGATTTGACCAAATACATTCGAAGCCCACCAACTGCAATTAATCCGAGGAGTCACCTTCGTGACTTTCGTCAGTCCGACGTTGGTAGCCTCCAGGTCGAGCAGCCGGTTGTCCAATTGGACACCTCTGCGTTTCTCAGTCACTTGGATCCCTCGTTCGTACATATTGGTGCTGGAATACCAATTGGAATACTTGGTGCCTCCATTGACCAAGATGAACGGCTTGACACCGAGTATTGAGCCTCGAGGTGGGTATTCACGTAGCAAATTGAAACTGGTTTCGAGTAGTATGAGCTCGCTGTCCAGATGGCCTTGACGGAAATATGAAGCTAATCGGGGATATAGCTCCTGCCAACCGGCGACCTCTTGGAGAGATCTATGCGAAGAGCCAATCTCGCTCTGTATACGGCTGTATGTATGATATCTCTCACCAGATTCACTATCCACGAACATTTCGAAGCCGACTTGATGGACCGATGGCACATTGGAGCCAAGAATACCAGTCGGAGGCGGTAGAGCTGTTGAGTATGAATCATGCCGATACCCGTACTTGCCACTGGTTTCTATGTCATACACATAAAATGGGCGGTACTCCGGCTGATGCTGGAAATCGCAGTCTTTCTCATCGATCTTCGTTACAAATATCATCCCTGGTAGACGTCAAAACTCATAGTTGCGAGGACATAAGTCTCGAGGAACCCACATTCCGGGATGTCACCAAGTAAGCCTTTAAGCACTTGAAGGTGGCTCGATACCTGCTTGCGTGTTCGAAACTGGCCCGTCCATTTCAATATATAATCTTGAATTAATTCATTCCGGCCCCCTGGTGCTCCGTTGAAATCCTCTCGAATCTCTTTCTTACGGCCAAGACAGCGGATTATCCTTAGCGCTTGTAAACAGTTAACATGACAAGGCATCTCGTGCTGACGGCAGATTCATACCATGTTGGAGACAGACCTCGACGTGCTCCGGCCATTTTTGCTCATTGCTTTCAACTGCTTTTTTCCTGTACAATCGGTAACGTTCCGATTGAAGCTCGTATCTGACAAAATTGCGATCGATTTCCCACGGGTATGGACGGCGCCTGTGCGATCTACGCGCAGCGTGCCTTTTTCCATCCTTACAACGACTCTTGTGTCGAGATTCGAAGATAGACGGTGCTTCAGGGGTATCGCTTCCCGCATCCTCTTCTGATTTGAGGAAGGCGGATGCAGCCTCATGACCAATGTTTCCCGAACTATCCTGAAGCACTCGAGAAGTGCTTCCCCATCTCTCACCTTCGGCCGAGAAAGCTTGGTCGGGGGTTGATAGAATGTGCATATCGTCCATCCCGAAAATGCTGTCAGGAATGGCTGCTACTTTTGAGATAATTTGCAAGAATGCCCAAGGAATGGTAGCTTATAAGGTTGACGATCCCGTTGGAGCATAAGGGCGAAACCCGTATAACAAATACCACCTGAAGCCTCTTACCTGCGCTCTACCGGCTGACCCGCTAGTCTCACCAGTCCGGTGCAGCCTTACTGCATAGTCTAATTGCGGAATTCCTAGCGGTAACGGCAAGGGGGTGTCCTGGAGGGAGGGAGCTCGCTACCTCGACAACAGAGGCATGTCGATCTCACCAATAGGCGAAGCGGAATGAAGAACAACAAAACAAGTCCAAAGCCTATATTGTATGAAAGCCTCCTAAGAAAATGTCTTTTGATCGAGGGGTTCGCTGTCTTGAAAAACATGCAAGGGGCCTTCCTGCACACTCGAGCACCCCACGAGAAGCTTTGATAGCCGTGATTAGCCTACCCATCTTCGAGTTCGATGTTGAACTTCTTGCGGCCCGTTCCCGTCAGCCTCTGTAGGGCCACCTTATCGGCCTGTTTTCCGACCTTCTTTTGCATCTTCGCGATCTCCACCTCGGGGTCGACCGCATCTTCCGCTGCAAATTCCAAGACCAGTCTTCTTCCCAGAAGATGAGTATCTTTCAATGCATTCAAAGCATTCTCGGCTTCTTTCGCCGACACAAATTCTGCGAAAGCGAAACCTCGCGTGGAAGTATCGAATTTTTTGGGTACACGGACGGACCGAAGCTGCCCGTAAGGGCCAAGGAGCGATCTTACATCCTTCCTGGAAGCCTCAAACGGTAAGTTTTTTATTATGATCTTCGTCTTCTTACCAGCCAACTTCTTGGCGGTATCCGCTTTCTTGCGCTCCTCTGCAGCGTCTATCCCCTTATGAGAGGACCTGATAAGGAGTTTGTGGCCGTCAAGGCTGTGGTTGTCCAAGGCTGTGAGAGCTGCTTGCGCCTGCTCCTTGGTCCGGAACTCGACAAAACCAAAGCCCATGCTAAGGAATTGACCAGCTTTCTTGGGGTCAGGCTTATGCTTGACTTTGGCTGACAGGAAGCCATCGAGCGGTTCAAAGAGCTCGCGTAAGCGTTCTGTGGTGGTAGCGAAGTTCAAATTACTTACGAAGAGGGTGGAACTCTGTACTGGGTCCTGAAATTTGGCAACCTCCAAGTTGTCGGCACTGGACGGTCTAGTCGTCGTGCCATCATCTCCTGGCAATCGAGCACCACCAAAGATATCCCGTGGCGCTTTCTCCAGGAACAAAATGGAGTCTTTGACCTTTCTATAAGCCAGCCCAGCAAAAGCAGATCGAGCGTCATCGGCGTGATTGAACTCGACTATTGCTATTGTGCCTGACGGAGGCATGAGTAGCCTTGATACAGGACCATAGGTCTCAAAAAGGTTTTTGAGATCGGTTGCTTTTGTGTCGAACGAGAAATTCTTCACAAGAACAGCGGTGTCTCCACGCGCCTTCTGTTTGAATGCAGCTAGATCGACACCATTGTCTGTAAAGTAGGCCTTGGTCTCTTGAATGACGTGTGTCTCGGCGTGAGCTTGCTTGACTGCAGCATCTGACGAAGTGGGGTCCAGTAGCTCAGACTTCGGCACGCCGAGCCGCTCAGAGATCGATGAGATAACAGCGTCGGCCTAGGGAACATTAGTTGATTCTATCAAGTCATGTTCAAGAAAGGGTCCGACTTACGTTCATGAACATTGCATTCCAATTGAACGTAGACGAGGCTGCTTCTGCCTTGCGTTTGATCTGTTGCTGTTTCTTGAGGGGTAGTTTGGATATGACAAATTCGTCTAGTCCCTTCTGCTTTTTGAGAGCCGCTGGAAGAATATGTAATAGACGGCCTTGGAACGGGACCCCGTCCATTGAGTGAAAAGCCATTTTCGCCGCTTGTGGATCCTTGTACTGCACGTATGCATAACCTTTGTTGGTACCAGACCGATGGTTTAGTGGGACATGTACCTAGATCATGTCAGCAGTCAGCACAAGTATCTTTAAAGCAGCAGTCCGGAGGTCATTCGGCGTTATCGGATCAGAGACAAGCAGCATCTACTAAAATACGCTTCCTAATCGACATCATATGCAAGGCATAAGCTGTCCCTATCAGAGGACTCATCATATTCGCGACCGACAATAAGAGCAGAGGAGAAAAGCTGACCTACCTCTTCGACAGGCCCAAAATCGCAGGATTCAAAAATGTTGCGTAGCTCCTCCTCAGTGGCCGTGTAAGCTAGATTACGAACAAAAAGCCGGCCACTGCCAACGTCAGCTTCTCCACGATCGGCTGGTGGCGTAGCCGTCTTCTGGTTAGCTTCGCGCGCAGGCTCTAGTTTAGCTTGTGTGGCAGCCTCAGCGACTTCTCCGCTAAGAGATGGTTGCTGCAGTTCGTAGCTCGCAGCAACATTGCCAGGTTCGACGATCGGAGCTCTGGGCATCAGCGCTTCATCATCATCCAGCAAGCCCAGTAATCTGCTGGTCCTCGAGCGTAACCAATCCGCATCGGAGGCCACGTGTGCTCCTGCAACTTCGGGATCATTGGTGGACTGAAGTAAAGCTGGCGGATCGGTCGAATCACCCTCTGTATCAGAGGCTACGGTCTCTACTGCCTGCGTTGGTTGCTTAAAGGGCTTGGGCTTCGGGGTGGGCTCCCGCTCTCGGGAGATCGATGCGTGGTCATTGTCGCTTAAAACGTCTTTGGATGCTGTATCTATTCTGGTGATACCATGCGAATGGACTGTTTGCACATCCGGCAATTCTCGAGTAGCCCAGGCGTTGGCTTTTGACGGCGGTTCCATGACATCGAGGAATTCCTGTAGTTTCGCACTGCCATCATCACGCTTCCGCTTCTTGATGTTCTGAGCTGCTTCATTGTGCCCTTTACTGGCAGCCGCCCCGGTATCGGAGTTGACATTGGCATTATTAGCATATGGTTGCAGGACGGATTGATCTTCGACCTGGTAACCTCGCAGCGATTATCAGCAGCGCGAATTTGCTGCAAGAGCTGTTAGCTTACCGGGCGAGCCGGCTCAACATAGATTCTTGACATGCGAATGAAGCACTTGTTGTAGTATTTGATAGCATCAGCAGCATCTGCTGGAGACTTGTAGCCCACATAACCTATGCGGCGCTGTGGGATGCATCTTACATCTGTGACCGGCGAGATTTTCGAGAAATGACGCTTTAGGTCGGCTGGTGTGGTATCCGGTGGCAAGCCACGTACAAATACTCTGGAAGACTCCATAGCACCGCAATCCCACTACACCCAAGCCCAAATTCTTACCAGACTATCGAGTAGTTGATGTGCCCGTCGAGACACAATGAGACCATCAGAAAAATTATCAATAAGTTTGGACGGCAGCAGGCCCGCCCGTCCCGCCTGAGTTGGCTGCCAAGTCGGCATCCGGAGAAACTTGCGACCGGCATATCTTTAGAGATACTCCCAAACCCCCTCAAGGCGATTGACCCACGATCCTCCATACGCCTATTTTGCAGGTCTTACTTCGGAATAACGCTTGTGTCTATACTACCAGAGGAACTTTGCACCCGCCCAGCCAAGCAAAAAGGTCGAACTTGCTCCAGAATTTCAAATAGCTGTACAGGCATCGCGCAATGGCAGCAGAAAAGAAAGAGAAGCTTGACGGTAAGGTTATGCCTGCGGACTTTGAGTTGGCAAATCTATACTGAAAATCAGGAGCTCAAATCAAGTCGGCGGACATGGTACAATTTCCATTTGGGCATCAGACACCGTTCGCAGCTTTGCTAACGACACGTCTAGAGCGAGGAAATGCAGCAAACGGCCATTGATGTCGGTACGGTCGGCATTCATGAGGTCCTCAGGAATCGGTGGGTAGACGTGCTTACGGACGAATCGCAGCTTCCGATGCGATGGAGAAGTACAGCATAGAAAAGGTACTGCTGCCTTGAGTAAAGTTGGACCATATGTGAATGACACCTACGCAACGTTCATACTGACAGTTGCCGCCAGGATATTGCTCAATATATCAAGAAAGAGGTACGTGACCACAAGTTTCTGGTCCAGAGAGCTGTCGACATCAACACACATCGCTGCGTCCCTGAGCTAGGAAGTTGACCGTCGCGGCTTGTACAGTTCGACTCAAAATGTGGGGCAACATGGCACTGTATCGTCGGCAGAAACTTTGGCAGTTTTGTTACCCATGGTATGTGGAGCCAGACAGGAACGATGCGCTACTCAGGTTCTCCCTCCTCGAGCGGGGTGAACCTCCTTCTTACTGAGGCTATTCAGGTCCGCAATTTATGACTAACAGCATGCAGAGACCAAACACTTCATCTATTTCTACCTCGGCCACTGTGCGATTCTCCTCTTCAAGACGCAGTGAACTCGAATTCGCGACCGAAAGCTTCATGTAGAAATGATGCTTTGCACGGAGAGAATATGGATGGAGGGCAAGAGGGAATACTGGTGTTATATCGCAAAGCTGCAGTGATATATCAAGTGCTCGCATGAAGTTTGCTGACGCTTGGATCATGAGTTGAGGGGTTGACTATGCAGAGCATTCGACCAATTATGCCCATTTCAAGTCACCCTTTTCGAGCGCGTGGGGTCGACTCCCTTTGCCCTTTGCTGTTAGCGACTAGCGCAGGAGTCCTTATGGCCGGAGGACACTTGATCAATCAGCTCTCTGCATGGACACACCCGATACTTATGTTCTACTCCGTACTTCGACGTGAGCGCTGTGTTCTTGGCGGCGCGAAGCTTAGGTTGCCGATCATGGGGGGCCGAAGAGGTTTCGCCTGAGGCCAGGGATCCAGTGATGGTCTTATCGATCACGATAAGCTTGCATATCTGCAATCGCCGGTAGCCAGCCAGCGCCATGTCGAAAGCGTAAGGTAAAAGTGATTGATATTTTCTTCTACTCGTACGAAAGACTCCTGCTACCCTTATCTCAACCTCGATCGTTTCCCCGCCGTCGCAATGCAGGAGCAAGGGTACAGCCACTACAGGCTCTCGCCATAGTACTGACTTTTTGCCCAAAAGCAAGACCTCTCTCAACTACAACTCCTTCCGCTTTCTGTTTCCTTTTCTTTCCTATCTCTATGCTCTTTGATCTGTATAGTCAACCGTGATCCGAGATGGCGACAACACCTCCACTGAGTCAGGCTGTAGGCTATGGCGTCGTCGTCGGCTTAGGTCTTGCCTTTGCTTTGGGCATGTTTCTCACCACCTGGACCCTCAAGCGATACCAGAACGAGGTTCAGACTAGCGAAATGTTCAGCACAGCCGGTAGAACGGTCAAGTCTGGCTTGGTCGCATCTGCCGTCGTGTCTTCCTGGACATGGGCTGCAACACTACTCCAGTCCTCCGGAGTAAGCGAACTCCTGAGCATCTCTTAGCCCTCTCTGGAGGGATTGTGGAGAAGCTTGGAAATATGTCTTAGCAGTATCCGCTATCAGGGCATCCCTCTTTGCTTCACCCAATAACTTAAGCGAGGCACGCTGACTCCGAGATGTACTCAGGTCGCGTACCGCTATGGAGTGTCAGGACCCTTCTGGTATGCTTCCGGCGCGACCGTGCAAATCATTCTGTTCGCTACGATCGCCATAGAACTCAAAAAGAAGGCGCCGAATGCACACACGTTCCTGGAAGCAATTCGGGCTCGCTACGGGGTTTATACACATCTTACCTTCACTATCTTCGGACTGATGACGAACGTTCTGGTGACCGCAATGCTGCTCACAGGCGGATCAGCCGTTGTGACGAGTTTGACAGGCGTTCCGACCGCCGCCGCATGTTTCTTACTACCTGTCGGGGTCGTTCTTTATACTATGTTTGGTGGCATCAAAGCGACTTTTTTGACAGACTATGGTTCGTACTTGCGCTCTGTCCCATGGTCTCCGACTACCAGCAGGCTACCAAGACACCTTTTCTTATGACCTCATACTTCCAAAGCTAACATGAAAATTCGTCCACAGTCCACACGGCAAGTAGCGCTCTGCTCTCATCTCGGATCTAGGGTACTGACCCCAGGGATAGGTCATGATCCTAATAATCATAATAATCTTCGCCCTGACGGCCTATTCTACCAACGAGAACCTAGGAAGTCCCAGTAAAGTCTATGATCTTCTTGTTGAAGCTGCCAAAGCGCACCCTGTTGCCGGCAATGCTGAGGGCTCCTACCTCACTATGCGATCAAAAGAGGGCGCAATCTTCTTCGTGATCAATATTGTGGGAAATTTCGGCACAGTCTTCGTTAGTAGCCTCCCCTCTCCATTGTCTCTACCTACCGCTCTAGCGAGTTACACCTCGCTCATGGAATCCACTTGACACGAGGCCTCCAGCTGTGGCCTCCAGCTGTGGTCTTCACAAAATCTAGCTACCCTATCGACGATGCTAATGCAAACTGCTACAGTGCGACAACGGCTACTACAACAAAGCCATAGCAGCAAGCCCCATTCACGCTTTACCGGGATACATCATGGGTGGTCTCAGCTGGTTTGCAATCCCTTGGCTTGCGGCAACGACAATGGGTCTATCAGCCCTCGCTCTGGAAACCAATCCTGTTTTCCCAACATATCCGCAAAGGATGGCAGATGCAGACGTCACCGCAGGATTGGTTCTGCCTGAAGCTGCTGTCGCTTTGATGGGCAAGGGCGGAGCTGCGGCTGTGCTATTGCTTGTGTTCATGGCTGTGACGTCCGCTAGCTCCGCGGAGTACATCGCTGTTTCGTCCATTTGTACCTATGATATCTACCAGACATATTTCAACCCTAGGGCAAGCGGGAAGACATTGATCTACATATCGCATATGAGCGTTGTCGTGTACGCCATATTGCTAGCCGCCTTCTCTACTGGCCTTTATTGTGAGTTTTGGGACCACTGTCGGCAGGATTCTTGTGCTAATCTAGCCTCCAGATATTGGCATCTCTATGGGCTGTATGTAGTATCACAACCATATGAAGAGGACAAACTAAACCATAGTGCAGATCTCTATCTCTTGATGGGCGTCATCATCTCATCTGCAGTCCTTCCCGCAACTCTTTCCCTAATGTGGAGCAAGCAAAACACCGTCGCCGCGACCTTGACTCCTTTCCTCGGTCTCATCTGTTCCCTCACCGCCTGGCTCGTGACAGCAAAGAAGCAAACCGGAAATCTCTCCGTCGCCAGCACCGGCAACAAGTAAGTGTTCTCCCTTCTCATACAGCCCCATCGATCTCCGCCCCGCCCCCTCGCCCACCCCTTTTCCAAGCCCAATGACTAATAAAGTTACCAGCATCCCAATGCTAGCCGGAAACGTCGTTGCCCTCCTCTCCCCACTAATCTTCGTCCCCGTCCTAACCTACGCCTTCGGCCCCGCCTCCTACGACTGGAAATCCATGGCCGCCATCCGCCTCAGCGATGACGTCGACATTGCCACCCAGGCGCACACGGACCTTGAATCCATCCCCGCCACGCAAACCGTTCTCGACGCCCAACTCTCCCAGAAAGAGCAATCCAAACTCCGGCGCGCCTCTTTCATCGCAAAATCCATGACTGTCTTCATGACCATTGCACTCCTGGTCCTTTGGCCCATGCCTATGTACGGCACCGGCTACGTGTTCAGTAGGAAGTTCTTCACGGGGTGGGTCGTGGTGGGGATCCTGTGGATCTTTTGCAGTCTCGGGTGTGTAGGTCTGTATCCGCTTTGGGAGGGGAGGGGCAGTTTGGCGAGGGTCAGTAGGGGGATCATGCTGGACTTGAGGGGTGGGAAGGGGATGGTTGTGAGAGGGGAGGTGGCGAGGGAAGAAAGTGTCAGTAGTGAGGGGATGGCGGTGGGGAAGGAGGTGGGAGAGCTTGACGAGAAGAAGGTGGACTACGAGATGGGTTCGAAAAAATGATCTCGTAGAAGTGGGTGCCTTTGCTTTAATCTCACGCGCTGGCACCAATAGGTTCTAAAACTCACCTAGCAAAGCCCCTCCCTGGTTGCTTCCTCTGGACCCTCCAACTATGCCATGTCCTCTCTTGCATTATGCCACTATAACAAAAGGCCATCAATCCCCAACCATCTCGTCAACAAGTCCTTCCAAACCAGTCAAGCAAAAAGCGCTCCTCCAACCCCCAGCACATCAACGCGCCCTATAGACCTTCCTAGCCTCATTTCTTCTCTATACAATTCTGCACTGCACCCAATCATTCCAGCATCATCAACTTTACACCACGATCCCCACCCCCTCGTAATTGTAGATCCACTCGACATTCATGGTGTCGTAACCCCTAGCCACACCGAAGAAAGGAGCTTTGTCACTCATCTAACCCTCCAACTGCACCGAAATTTAGGCTAAGAAGTCCTACGGCCGACTTGAATTGCTTTCTCATTTTCCGTGACGTTGTTGCCCAGGGAGATTGGCACTGGCTCGCCATCTGTGTGAGGAGGAGCTTTAACTTGTAGGTGTCCCTAGTCGGTGGAAGCCAGGCCCTATTCTTCGATCTGAGGTATCGGATCCAGAGCATTGTTATTGGAGATCTGCAGAGGCAGAGTGAATTACATTGTGCCGGGAGGGGAGGACTTCTGCTTCTTCGCAGGAGATATTACATATGATAATTGCAGGGAGGGTTTGCTGTAGTATACACTGGCTGTCTAGATATCTGTCTCCATGCTTCGCCATCGAACGCGGACAGCAATGTACGGGGTGGACTTTGGTACTGAATTGTGAGGTTGATATGGGCTAACAGTATGCCGTTGTAATTGTCACGAGTCATGGTAAGCTAGCAGTGTTCGATCAGCCAGCTGGAAGAAAGGGGTTGAGGGGCAGGTGGAAGCGAGGACGAGTAGAATGGGAGAGCGACATGACAGTCCGTATCATGAGAATACTGAGACTTGTGGAGCTTCCGTGAGGTTCTCCTTGTACAGTCCCAACGACTGACACCAACTTTCAGTATGCTGCCAGTCCCCCAAACGCTCTCCCTCAAGCAATAACGCAGAGCTCCCTATCCATCCATTGCCACTTTGACGCCATATGAACACATCGCTCTCCCCACCGAAACATCCCTTCTCGCCCTCCTGCGCCCCTCACTTATACTGCGGCTGTCCCCCGTACCCAGGCCCCGGCGGCCCACCGGGTCCACCACCTGGGCCCATACCAGGAGGTGGCGCTTGCATTGGCCCTGCGCCGGGATGTTGAGATTGTACATCTGGTCGTTGGCTGTAGGCGTAGCATATCAGCAGAGGCCACTCTTCCCGCTTGATTGGCTTCTCGGTCTGCCAATGTGGCGGATATCAAAAACTTGATAGGATGACCGTAGGGTGTAAGGGGGAGTTAACCAACCTCAAGTCTTGCTCGAAATGGCAGATGGGACAAGACACTTCCTGCAAGGTCCTAAATCAGCAACGGCCTTCCCGCTGAAAGAGATGGGACTGACTTTGTATTTATGCGTCGCTAGAGGGATTACGGGCTGTCCAAAGCGCCTTAGCATTTGATTCTCGCACCCAAACGTTCGAACAGGCGGCGCATACCAGGAAGCAGAGAGTGAACCACGGCCTAGAGAGTCCATTGTCAGCCGTTCGCCATTCGTGGTTGTCCGAGAGGCCGCGGTCGCCCCCATGCCTTTCGCCGCTGTGGAGGACCTCACCATCTGGTTCTGCACTGCGCGCTCCAATTCCCGCCTATTCCTCCATAGATATTAGCGCTGGCTCTGGATCCTGCATAGTCCGGCCCAACGGCAGTCGCAGTAAAGTTCATAGTAGTCGTTGAAAGAAACGGGAAAGGGATTGCTTGCAATTGTGGCATTGCGCGGTCCTAGAAGTCATAGGATCAGTACGTCGGTTTCCCACGGACACGTCGATTGTTAAGCAGATTTCCAAAGGTCGGACCCTTGAATGCGATGGAAAAGGACGCGACATGGATCTGAGTGTACTCAAGAGAAGGCAGGGCACAGCTTACACGCCCTCATAGCCTTCAAGCTGATTTGTAAAATCTACGATCCCGGTCTATCAGCCACTCTCCATAGATATTCCTCGCGCGCCAAACGCCAGAGTGGATCCGAATCGTACCGTGCGTGCCAAAAGTGATACAGAACGCCATGGTAGCTAGGATACTGCGATGTAGGAATTTTGGAGATGGATATGAACCTGGTTAAAGCTTCAGCCACTACATATGACGTGGGCGCCAAGGTGCGCATGGTAGCGCTTGTCGGACCGCTGCTGGGATCTTTGCCACCCCCTATCGAAGGGACTGGGAAAGCTCCATGCCTGAGCTCAGTACGGAGGTAATGAAGGGCGGTTTCAGTACGAGTCAAGAGAAGGACTGGGCGTTTATGATTTGAGAGAAATTTCGAAATGGTCTCTACCAAGCTATATTAGCTGCGAACGATGGTGTCACGGCTCCGTGTGAGGTACGATTGACAGGCGACAGCTTGAAGCACAAGTCAATCGAACCTGGTCATGTGAGAGATTACCCGTTTTAGACATTAGTTGTCTTCTAAACATGGTCATTTTCTGGCTTTCTACTGGAGATTCGTCACTCTCCAAGGCTCCAATCGAGATGCAAGGTCGAATGAGATAAGAATTTGCGATGCATCAGTCGGCGGAGACCTCAACGATCGGGGAAACGAGAGACAGTCACTAGATGTATAAGGGAGAACATTTGGTGCCCTAAGGCTTTCATTGCTTTAAAGACTAACTAAATCAGTGCAGTAGGCTGTAGGTCAACGAGGCGAATCCAGCCGAAGCCGGCGGTGTCGACACCTGAATCAATCCATCGAAGTCTCTATGCACTGCGTGGGATACGCGCGTATCCGAATAAGTATGCTGGGTAATTGTGAATGAAAAAGGCCGTAACGTGCCAGCTGTCGTAAAATAGCTGGCGGTTTATGAATGAGGTGTGCTGCTGGTGGTTACTGTTGGACCGATTCCCCAGAGCAAGCCCACGACTAAGACGGTAGATGGTTCTGGTCGTGGAGGTGGCCGGCGAGTTGAAATCCCTGTCGAAATAACCGTGTGAAAACCCATGATTGATCTGCTCAGAATCGTGGCCTGATGCTGTGAGTTAATGGGCAGCGAACATGATACCGATGATCATCCCAGCGATGGCTGCAATGAATAGAATCCCGCCTAGACTCAAAGCTACCACTTTCTCTGTCTTGCCCATCTCTGTGACGTCGCCCCTGCTGCACCAATCCATAACTCCATCCATAAAACCACAGCCGTAAATGAGCCAGAGAGGAGGGCATATGACGCAAAGCACGAGGAACAGACGGGAGATGTCCTTCTGGTACTTCAGACGCTTTTCGAGGCTCCGGACGCGTGGGACACGGTGAAGGTGCGGATCATCTGCGTGAGCCTCCGGCAAGTCTCCCCTATTGTAGCCTGCTGGGAGTTCCGAACGAGGAACCGGACGTAGTGAGCCAAGTACTTCCGAGGCGGAGTGCCCACGACCTGGTAAGTCCACGTACAGAGGCTGCCAAATTCTTCCTACTCTCGCCTGAAGCTGTAGGAGGTGCTGGGCGCTTCCTAGAGGCGGTCTGGCAACATGAGCGCCATGAGCGGGTTTCTTCGGGGTAGACTTATGAACACGATGGTTGCTCGTAGTACCCAAGGTAGCTCGAGATACGCGCTTGGTTGATGGCTGTTTGCGAGCGCGACCATTGATGTTGGCCGTGGTGGTTGGATGTACTGTGACACCGTCGAGATCAACTGGTTCGCTCGAAGTGGTGACGCCATCATATGGACCGGTTGATACCACGGACAGGAGATGGGCGCTTCTAGACGTGGCCTTGGGGTTTGGAGAGTTGTTGGACACTTCGCTGTCCGAAACCTTTCGCTTCCTCGCGTCTTTGTTACGTTGAGAAATCTTCATATTGCCGGACTGTGCGGAGTGAATATCTGGTAGCTCGAAATCTGTATCTGTGGGGTCTTGACCTGCAGCGCGACGCTGAGGTGAGCGTTGACGAAGCTGGGCGCGAGGAAAAGGAAAGATCTGGTGAATTTGACGGCCAAGAGCAGCACCAGTAGAAGTGGTGGCCTCTTTGATATCAGCGAAGAAAGCCAAAGGTGCAGATTTGCGCTTGAGTTCGCGGACGGGCGGTATTTTGGGGCCTGGCAAAAGATTGTGGTCAATCAGGTGTTGTCGATGCTCAAGCACCTCCTGTGGCAGATTGCTAAGAACTGTAGGAAGCGCAGTGAACCCCTCGTCCAGCGAACGATCCGAGTATCGCGAGCTTGAAGCCTTGTGAAGGCTTTTGAAGAGCGCGTCCGAGCTGGCGGTCCGGATTGTGTCTAAGCTGCCATCAATTGTGCGTCGGTATGACTTCTTTGCCGATTCAATTTCAGCGACAGCGGCAACCGGCGACAACCCCAGATTTGGACTGCTCAATAACTCCCCATTAGGGCTACTCGCATTTGCCAAACTACTCCCAACTTCACGAGCCCCAGTACCCTGTGGGGTTCCTGTAACATTGCCTTTAGGACCTGCAGAGACCATCTGTGCAAAACTTCCGTGGCGCGCACACTCATCGACAAATACGTCCCCATTCGCGTCCTCATCAGTCGACACCCATGCAGAAGACTGGTCCTTCCTACTAAGTCTTGGATTCTCGTGGTTTCCGGCTTGCTCAGATTTAGAAGCCATTTCAAGAAAACTGGAGTCATCCCCGCTGCAGGACACACTGTCTGTGTTTTGGTCAGAAGCCAATGGTGGACCATGACGCGACGAATCAAAACCAAAGGCTGGTCCATGGAGGGGTGTCGATGCAACATCTTGCGTGTCTGGCGACCCATACTCTGGCTCCAATGAGTTTGGAGATGAATCAAAAAGCTGAGCCTGTCGTTCTGACAAAGGCGAAGGGTGATAATAGTCGCTAAACAAGCGGCGTGGTATCAGTGGTGAGTTTGCCATATTGCCATTGCGCGCTTGGCTTGCCTCGTTGTTAGCCTCCGATAAAAGGATTGTCCTCCCCGTCCGTTCATCTCTAAGCATGTTCCAAGATTGGACATATCTTGGATGAGTAGGGTGCTCTAGCATCTGACCCCCGGGTGGTAGGCCACGGCTCCTCATTTCACTCGAGGAACTTGAATAGTCCGCATGACTACTTACTGTGCCTTGAAGAACAGCTCTCCGTGTCTCTTGCCTCGATAGGCCTTCGACAGTCTCCCAATCTTGCTCTGACTCGACATCGACAGGCATACGACCATTAGGTTGTGATTGTTCCATTGCCCTGGAACCGAAAAGAAGAGGAGGAGTCCCACTACGAGTTCTAGATATCATCAAACTCTCTTGAGGCTGCATATTCGCTTCGACCTCAGACCATGGGCTATAACCAAAGCGACGCCTATGATATTGGGAGTAGGTGGTTGAGGTTGATGCCACACTGGTGCCGCTGCCTATTGGTCCATCATGGACTGCCTGTGGAGTAAGTTCTAGGGAGATGCGACCGGCAGGATGAAAGATGTCGCCATGAATATCCATGACCGCATTTGTCTGATTAGACACGAGACTCACATTGCTCGGTCTTTCCAGCTGGCGATTCACGTGGTCTTCGAAGCCGACCATCTCAGCTCCTGACAGTGGCCGCGATCCCACAAATCCGTCTTGGTTGAAAAGGGCGACTCGAGCAATACTGTTTTGTGTAGCAGATATAATCTCTTCAGATCCCGCTTCCGATTGAGCGCCCCCAATCCAGGCTTGAAACGATTCATAGGAGTCATTCTGGGGCAGCTCCGGCCCTCGTACACGTGCAATGGACGTTTGTATGGGAGAGACACGTTCGTGGTCGTTATTAGCTAGGCGTAAGTTACCCTGGTTTGGTGGAAGTCCCTCATACTCATCACTGCCTAGGTTTCCGGCGGCGTGTTCATAAGGGTCACTCATTTCGCTTGCAGGTCTGCTCCACAACTCAGGAGTATGCTCCGCATTCCCTGTGGTCCCGCAAGCGTAACTCTGATAAACGTCACTCATTGTGTTATTCTGAGGTAAGCTATCGGTTCCGTCGCGAGTCGATGGGTTTGCCACTTCGGGGATATGACCAAGGGAGCGCGATCGACGCTTTGAGTTGTCGACTTGAGTGTTTGTCTCTTGAATGTTCCAACGCTGCAAAGTGGCTGCGTCTACAGAACTTCCAGGACGAGATAAACCAGGGAACTTTGAACCGATCTCACCAACTTCTGAATCGGGAATTTCCGTAGGTCCTACAGGGGGAACTGGACGGTTTCTTAGAGAACGATTGATAGTGGGCGAAATTAGCTCAACATGGTCACCACCACGAGTTGCCACAACGTGGCCGTAGGCCACGCCTGCAGACGTCCTGACTGAGGGGGGTGACACACGAGCTACAGACTCGAGTGGCGTTGACTTCGGGTTATTCGGAACCACTGGCTGGTCTTTAGCCCAGCCGGGCGACAAGGGAGGCCAATTACTTGTGCGACGACCAGTTATGCTCGCATGAGCATCGCTTAGATCTGAAAATACGGCTCTAGAGGGCGTAGCACGGGTCTCGGAAACAGAACGATTTGTCTTTGAGGTCGACACATCAGTCGGCTTGGGGACTTGAGCCATGATAAGCGTCGACTTTGCCGCTGCGTCGAAATGACAACGTAATGATAGGGCAAAATCTTTCGAATGCGAGGATATTCTTCGAACACTCCTATGATAGCAAGCCGGATGAACAACAGAGATGGCCGGATCTGAGGGTTTCCGCTATTGCAACGTCCGATTCAAGAGATTTGACCTACTGGAGACTATGAGATCCTGCCAATTTGCTACAAGAAGTTAAAGGATATCAAATATTGACTTACTCAGCTAGTCCTTCGAACTGTGGAACGTCAGAAGATCGTCGATGGCTTGCACTCCGGTGGGCAGATAGGGGTCGACCAAGGACAGAAATTGCCAACACAACCGACCATGGAAGGCTCTGATGCATACACAGAGTCAAACCTTCATCAAATACAGTCTCTATGGCACCTTAGGAAGGTACTGGATGTGGTATAACAAGAGTCGACTGATTTGGAGCCAGGAGGTGGTGCTGGTGGAAGTTGTGATCGTGAGGGTTTCGCGCCACGCTAATTCTTGAACCTCACCGGCAAATGCCGTGCCCTCTGAAGCTCAACTTGAAGAACTCTGCATGAGCCAGTCTTTGGGGATATAGAGCCAATAAGCATGCAGCAATGGAGTGCTAAAAGAGCACGTATCAAGGAGCACAAAGTGGACTATACTAGTACCCACTGGGGAGGTTGAGGATGGGGCAAGGGTGTTGTATCAGGTAAATTCTTTCAATCATCCTGACAAGTGGATACCCTGACCATGAAAGCGGACCATTCCGCGCACGTTGAACGATGATTGGCTGTGTCAGTGGTGCCCTTATCATTCAACTCTTCTGTCTTGGTAGCACAATGTTTCCTTCCACTGTCCAACAGGCATGCAGCATCACTTTGTTGCTTTGAAGAATTGTACCTACCCGTTTTTACTGGGGTCGATAATCCGCAACAGATTTCCGTATTGTCTTGAAGCAAGAAAGGTGTTGATGTTTCTCTCCGGGAGTAGGTCCATTGAATGTAGGTATCTGCAGCATTCTCTTGTCGGTGCCCTGTTGGCAAACCCTGCGGTGTATTAATTCTCGAGCATTGCCGCCCGCCTTTATTAGTCGATCCTTCGTACCCACCGAATCATTCCATCATTAGTCTTCTTGGTATCGTGCAATGGTGGTCTTATGAATCGGTTCCCAGAGATGGTTCCGTATCTGTAGCTGGCTAGTCGAACATAGACTAAGAAGTCACCAGATTCAAAGCACCATGTACAACGACTGGTAGAAGTCCGGATAGGCAAAGCACCGGATAAGGTCAAAGAACGCCAGACGCCTTACTGCTGCCAAAGGAAACTTGCAAACGACTTATTACATCAAGGAGACTTGGGTAGGACCCGGGCACAACAAATGAGATGGCTTCAGTGACATGGAAGGACCATAACTCTGGATGGTCCTCGCTACGTTCACGAGGTGTTGTCGAAGCTACATGCTGATCGTGAAAGATTCTAAAGGAAAGAGCAAATGCAGAGTGAGAGGTCGAGATAGACTTCTGCGGAACGATCGGCCGGCTGGGCGTGCGCGTATGCAAGTCATCCCGAACCCTTGCTGGCGTCTATCAAGCGACAAAACTTCATGTGCGTGCGTGAACTGTCACTGTTGTTTTTTTGTCGCTATGGGTCCCGATCAATGCTCGAGCATGAGAAAGCATTCGGATGTTGGCAAACTGCGAAGATATAGTATGAGGAATGGTCTTTTCCTGTTCTCCCTGTCCCTTGGCCCAAGTATAGCCCGGCTTCATCGAAACCATTTGCCATGTGAAGCCGGCTGCTCAGGAGATCACTTCCAATGGCTTGGAACGAGCTGATAACAATCACCAAATGGCACACGGGTATTCGACAAGGTCGGGATTCAATGCTTTTCTCTACTTAGACTACCGGTCACCACGTTAACTACTTAGCTGGCATTTGATAAGGCTGGAGGCCGGATTTCACATCACAAGGCATCAATACACGAGGTAGCAGGATATGTAATTTACCCTCTGTGTCTGTTTCGATTAATCCTGTGTTCATCGAAAAAGCTAATTTGACGAATCCACCTAATAGCGATGGGGCCGGCAATTGGGAGATCGAGATTCAAAAAGATCTAGATCTCAAGAGCTTTTATATGTTAGTAGCTACACCAGATCAGACGCTCCAAGTCAGTCTGTGTCTGTGACCAGTATTATATGCTTAGTCTTCCACACATATGGTGGCTATTCGTGGGCCTTTTCATCTTCCAAGTTGTTCTGGGACTCGATCGTAACCCTAACCCTACGTTGCAGGCTACCTTACCTTACACCATTACCTTACTCAAAGTTGTTCACAGTGCACCGAAGAGGTCTGTCGTCCTCGACATGGACTCTCTTCGCCATTTCGTGGACTTGGTGCAGTCTGTCGCTAAGTTGGTACCCATTGTTGGCCCTCGCTATCTCGGAGCGACTATGCCTGCGCTCCAAGATGCTGCCTTCGTCGCATCTCTGGCATGGTCAGTCTACATCCATCGATGTCCATTACTCAGCCAGCCTCACTGATGGCGCTGCGAACTCAGGATTCTATACCGCATATGGCAGATCTATCAGAAGCCTGTGGACGAATTAGTGAATTTACTGGGTCTTGACATCCCTCCTGTACCCGAAGTATCACTCGCTGGCATCACCACTGAGGGTGTTCTTCTCTACTGGAAGCCGCCTGATAGCCAGCACGCCTCCCTTACTCACGCCATCCATGTTAACGGCATAAAAGGTTTGCCCCTGCGCCATGCACACACAAGAGTCATGTACTGATAAGCTGTTGTTGCAGTGGGAGAGTTTAGTCGCGGCGATACATCGATTCAAGTAACCGGCCTCAAGCCCGGCCAATTCTACAGTCTTCGAGTAATCGCCTCCAACGCGGCTAGTTTCTCCACACTGGGCCCTCTAATACACCTCCGCACGCTACCTCTTCATACGAAAGGCAATGGAGCTCCCATCACATTTCACGAGAGAGCCGTGGCCGACGGTGAACACATGGAAGCGGCGGGCATCCGGATCTCTTCTACGCATCCTGAGCCAACAACTTCTCAGCCAATGACCAGAGAACATAGCGGCGGGCATGGCCAGCCACGGCGAGCGGGCTCAGGGCGTCGCAACTCGCCAGCGTCACTAGGAGCTGAAAATGCACTTGCTCATACAACAGCTACTGATGGTGCAGAGGCATGTTCGGAGGACAATTCAATTGAGCATTTGACCGCACTGCTCGATTCTCTGCGGCATGAGCAACAAGAATTAGACAAGCAGATTCTTGAAGAGGAGCTGGACTTTAAGGATTCAATAGCAAATTTGCTCAGGGAGCGCGACCAGCTTAAGCAGACCTTGAAAGAAAGAGAAGATGCAAGTAATGAACTCAAAAAGCAGGGGAATCTTACGTTTAAACAGCAGAAGACGGCGCAAAACAGGAAAGCTCAGAAGGAGAGGCTACTGAACGAAAGGAATGCCGAACGAAAGAAGACGAAGGAGGAGATCTCAAAGTGGAATCAAGAGATTATTGATATACGTCAGGACGTTGAAGACATGTCACGCGAGCAAGCCGATGCTACGAGTAGCAAAGATCGGGCGATAGCTGATGTAAGAACAGCGGTTGCAGAAGATCAAGCCGTCATCAAGACTTTAGAAGAGGATATTCGTGCTACAGGTTCAAGGATTAAGGCTTTGCAAGAAGATCGTGAGAGGGTGTTTGATGGCGGCGAGGAAGAATCAATGCTTGCAATGCAAGAGAAAGAGGACGACCAAGCTTGGGAGGCGCATGCTCAAAGCATACAAGTACATATTAATACCCTGATTGCAACGCTCAGGCAGGTCAGTGATTGAATTGGTCCCAGCAATGGAGGTGGATGATGTTGACCGGATCATAGGGCGACGCGGAGACTACACGAGCCAAAGCAGAGCTGGCTTGGTGGACAAATAGGCATGCCAGAGATCCAGCTCAATTTGCAGCTATATCTGCGCTAGACTATACTTCTTCAGTGAGGTCGAATCACTCACGCCGGAATAGGCAAACTAATTCCCGTACGAGCACCGTCTCCTCGCTACCTGGAAGCTATGCTGCTGGAACGGGACTCTATAACAACACATCTACCATGCCACCCTCGTTCTCTTCGGTATCGCCATTCTTTAACATGGGCAATGGCATGGCCGTCCCTCCCCCAACCGATCAGATGGGACTGTCTCAAAGTGACACCGAAGCTCTGACCGGCGGAGCCCCAATGAGCCCTACCGCTGATGATCTGTTACCTTCCAATCTTTTCCGTGATGATGACACCATGTCCCGTCGTATCACTGCCGCAGCTGCACGAGAATCGTTTGGAAGCCTAGGATCCGATGCATTCGGTAGGCAGGGAGATTCTACTGGCCAAGCTCCGCATACACCTATATCAGCTGGGAGTCGCAATGGCAGCCGGTTCTCCAGTCCTCACGACAGCTTGCGCAATCTACCAAGGTACTCGGCCAACGGGGACTTCAGTCAGGAAATTGATCGACGCTCCATCCACTCCACTAGCGCCTCGTTCCATTCTCCTATAGCTGCAGATGCCAACCCATTGGCAACAAACAGGATCGCGAGCTTGTTCTCGAACACGTTCAACCGCCAACGGGGAAAGACTGGCAATAATGAACCTCCGCAACTCGGAACCTTGAGGCAAGGCCAAAGCCAATCGTTTCCACGTAATCTCGAGGACGAAGAGCTTGATGCGAACGGAACTAGACGCCGAAGGGGCAGTCACGGCCATTGGGCCAACCCGATGGGGTTGTTGAATCGTAATAGTCCCGAAGACGGTAATCTGATCCGAACACGCACAGGATCTGGCCGTAGGAGTCGTTTGAATATGTTTGGCTACAATAGCAACTCCTTGCAACCATCTGCGCTTACCGATCAACCTTCATCCGCTCGTCCCTCCTCCATTAACTCCTTTGACCAGGTTCTAGGCCGTCCCTCAAGCGAAAGCCAACGCAATCCTTGGACTATCCCTGAGAATACCCAGAACCGCAGCAGCCCACTGGGCACGAATTGGGCAACCAATGGGCCTTGGTCTCGAGGCCCGTCACGTCGGCCTTCGGTTCAGCATGGCTCGACGAGCAATTTATCAATCGGGTCTACTCCTCTTGAGCCTGATTACCAGTGTGGTCTAACCAAGCAGGCATCGGAACAGCTTCCAATCGGTACACGACCTCGTGGTGGGTCGGGGCAATCTTCACAACGCCCGGTAACACCGAAGCTCAACCCTACTGCTCCTACTTTCAAGACGCTCTTTGGGAGGGGCGAAGCCAAAAAAGCTGCAAAAGCCGACAAGGCTGCAGAGAAGGCAAAAGAAAAGGCGCCCGATGTAGAGGAAGTGGACTCCCTACGTGAAGAGTCTTCTCCACAAAACCCCCGCACATCTCGGGATGCTCAATCTATCGTCACGTCAGCTTCCGTCTCGGAATCTCACGACTCCCTTGATCGCTCCACATCAGGCACGCCCTCGGAGGCCGTGACGCCATCCGGGCACAAGGAGTCGCTCATGCAGCGGATCAGCCGCAAAGGCAGCTCTAGCAAATTCAATGTACCCTGGGGCAAAGAGCGTGGTGGCCTTTTTTCGCGGAAAGGAGGTGACTCTACACCTACTGGGACACCTTCGGGAGAGCTTGATGAGGATGCTGATAGCGAGAGGTATGAAGACCATGCAGTAACCCCTTCCCAGCCAACCGAGAAGAGCTCCAGGAGTAGCTTGTCGTGGCCTAACATTCGGCGGAAGAGCAAGAAGAATGGGATACAGTCGAGCGAGGCGGAGAAGAGCCATGAGAATGAGGAGGACGAAGATCGATAGCGGGCTGTGTGTGGCGTTGTACGTCACATAAGCTTGAAACGGGCGATAGCATCATCTATAACGTTCATAGACCCAAGGAGATAGATGCCTTGAAATATTTCATCCTCATGCAAGCTCGCACATTCCTCCTCAAGCCTTGTACCAATTTCCCAACTCCTACGAAGACTGCCACCTTCCGGGTCAAATGTCTTCAGACGTTTCTACCATACTGACCCTTATTGACCCTTGAATTCATATCGCAAGCGTCAGAAACACCGGCCAGCATAGCGACTACATTGCACAACTCCCGTCCCACACTAATTTACATCTTACTCGGCATCCTCATCCCCCCATCCAACCGAATCACACACCCATTCAACATCGAATTCTCCACCCCCTCCCTCACCACCCTCGCAAACTCCTCCGGCCTCCCCGGCCTCACCGGAAACTCCATCACCCGCTCCAAACTCTTCCTCACCTTCTCGCCCATCAACGCCGTCATCCCACTCTCAAACAGACTCGGCGCAACCGTCACAACCCTGATGCCATATCGCGCCAGATCCCTCGTCAGCGGCAGCGTCAAGCTCGCCAACGCCCCCTTAGAAGCCGAATACGCAACCTGCCCCGGCTGGCCATCGAACGCTGCGGAGGAGGAGACAAGCACAATGACGCCTCGCTCGCCGTCTGGGCCTTCAGGCTCGATCTGCGTAAGGTGCGGGAGAACCTGCCGTACCAGATCGACGGAGCCGCGCACATTGATACTCATCACGAAATCGAAGCCGCTCATATCAAGCGGGTCGCCATTCCTGTCGATGATCTTCGCGGCGGTCGATACGCCCGCTGCGGCGATCACGCCGCCGAGTTCGCGGCCGGTTTGCTGGATCCATTCTAGGGTGCCTTGGACGGCGGTGGCGATGCTGTCGGTGGAGGAGACGTCGGTGGAGAAGAAGCGGGCGCGGTTGGGAGTAAGTTCTTGGACGAGGGCTTCGCCGCTTGAGGCGTTGAGGTCGAGGATGGAGATGTTGGCGCCGGCGGAGATGAGGTTGTGGATGGTGGCTCGGCCGAGGCCGGAGGCGCTGGCGACGTGGGAGGTTAGTGGTGGAGTTCGTGGAGAAAGGGGAAGGGTACGCACCCACCGGAGACTATGAATGTTCTTCCCTCAATCTTCATGATTGTAGAGATCGGTCATCTTGAAGAAGAGTCGAGCGTAGAGAGTACGTGGAAAGCCGAGGTATTTACTTCCTTATCGATAAGGATTCCAACCCTGCAACAAGGCCTAGGCCTAGGCCTTGCCCTGGAGGAAACAAAAGAGCGCTGGGTGGACTGATATGTAAAGTATAAAGGTGAGAAGAAGGAAAGAAAAGCGAAAGGCAAGCAGGGGTACATTAAGCACCTAATGGTGCCTATCGATGATATACTTTCGCTGAGAAGCATATGATATCCAGGTCAAATGCAGATTTAGACTGGAAGATCTGGTTATTTTCACATGCAACGATCTGCTCTCATGAAAGCACTCAAAGGATATTATGCAATGAGTCCAGCTACCACCAATGTGAACGTTACCACAACCTGTGTTCGTGGATGCTCCCACCTCACTCTGTAGCGGCCCGTCCATCCATGCCTCGTTTTGGCAAGCTACCAAAGCTAGTCAACCCACGTTCACGTCCACGATGTCTAGGGAATTTGGGAATACATAGGACTTACGATCCACGAGAGAAACTCAATAGCAACCGACCACGGAACCTGCGCATCACCTTGTATTCGCAGCGCAATATCCCCTTCCGCTATTTCCATGTCTTGGTTCGGCTGGAAACCCCCTTCCAACATGTCCATGAGGTCATGCATGAGCTGACTGTAGAATTTGATTAGATCGGACGCTGAGCGCTGACTGGGCATTAGTGCTTCGAGAGGTTGATACTGGGCAATCCAGCCGTCGCCGACATCCTCGGTCTTGAAGCCGCCCACCATGTTCTGGAGGGCGCGGCGTGTCTTCACACCCGGGCTGGAGATTGTTGCGAGTGCTATGCTCGGTGAAGATGCGGAAGATGCGGATGCATGGTCATGGTGTTGGATATGTTCGGTAGGCAGGGCGAGCGAGCCTAATAGGAGATAGGCACACAGGAGGTACGAATTAAGGGAAACGAGTAGAGAAAGAATTGACCGCATTATGGGCAATTTGTTGGGCAACTGTCGAACTGCGAAGCCTAGAATAAAAGATCGCATCTCACTAACGTGGACCCTTGGGTTCTCCTCGTACTAGTGTGTAGATGTGGGTCGCATATCTCGGATTGCGTTTCCACTCAGATTTGGATGCTTCGATGCGCACCGTGGAACGTTCGGTTTGAGGCTTGTTTCCACCATACCAGAGACCCTGAACGCTGATTATTGGTTATCTCCACAAAATGATTCCGACCCGCAGCAGGCGGCTATCGCATGCTTCTTGAGGCCAAAGATGCCGCCCAGCATGCCGCGTGACACTGTCAGGAGGTCAATGGATCACCCAGATCATGGTCTCCTTTCTTTAATTGTGCCGCTTTGAAGGCTATGAAAGTCCGCGATTAGACTGGATCGCCAAACATGCTTGTAGTGACACAAACATGACTTAGAGACCGGAGCGCTTACGGGTAACCGGAGAAAACACTTACCAAGTGAGGAATTCATAACGCCCCAGAATAATAGCGATAGCATGCGTAAACATGGCAAACGTTCCGGATATGATATTTGCATGACAGGCAGCCTAGGATCCATCCGGTGGCATGTTGCACTTTCCAGTGGTTCATGGTGTCAGATATCTTCTCAAGCCTTTCTAAACCCTCCTGACGGATATTTGAATTGAGCAATGTAAGTACTTCGGCAATTTTCCTTCTCAGCCATACGTCTCCAACGGTCGTGCGGCTCATCGTATATCCTTGCACACCTTTCTCCAAGGTGTGCTAAGTAATGTTGCATCATTGCTCGCGACTCGATGGGATTGGGGAGGGGAAGTTCGAGAAGGCAATGCTTGACCGCGGACATACTGAGCAGTATGACAATTCCATCCTTCTAGTCTCCTCAATTCTTGTACTTCTTTCATAGCCAGTTGCCAGCTCGGCTGCTTAGGTAGAGGAGGAGTAACGGTCGGCTTCGTAGCAATCCCGGTAGTCCTCCCGGTGACTTTTGGCCTTTGAGTCCTCTCAAACCATGTTGCGGGAGCCGGCCTTTCTGAAACACCTGGTCACTGTATATCACATGCTGACTTTTCGAGCGAGCAAAATATTAGCACAGTCGTCTACCGTGCAAGTTTATGCCGAGGACAGCCACAAGAAAAGGATCTGCCGTGCAGTCTTCAGTTTCCCATCGTCTTCCTATTATCGCAGTCAGCGAACACTAGCTTAGATTGCTCCGAAGACCGCAGGAGACGCCCCAGAACGGTATCGTCGTCCCTAGACATTGATGGGAAGGCAGTTAATTTAATTCGCAAGATATGCAGATGGAGGAGAAGTTGCATTCGAAGACCAGGTAGACCCTTTGACCACCACATGATAGAGCAAAGCTAACATTACCACGTTCCGATTGGCAAAGAAGCCAACGTCATATCGAGGCGTCAAGACCTCACAATCCTACCTTACGCCTTCCAGATCCTCTTGATACCCTCAGTCAAGCCGACGTCATTCGTCTCAAATTCGTATAACCCGATACCGACCACAACCGTGGCTGCTCGCAAGCCCCACCAGAACAACGCTCTAGTCTTCGGTACTCGCTTAGGTGGAAGATAGTCGATGATGATGGTTCTATACATGTAGTCAGCGACATGTTTGACTGACTCCCCGGTATTACCACACGTACTGGAAGCCGACATGGGAGTGGATGAGGATCGCAGCGGCAAGGGTAGCGTCTAGAATGGGATTCAGGGAGCCGGCTGCGAAGGGTGCAACGGTCAGAGGGATAAGGCCGATGGCCACTAGCCTGCAATTGCTCGTCAGCGGCCACGATTTCGGCGTCCAGATCCCGGATACACACCTTTCGAAGGTCCAGTGATAACTGCCATGGGTAGGTGATGGTGGGGGTACAGGTGCGGGATCGTTGGCTGCATTCAATGAGTACGAAAACCGAGTGAGCGAGCCTTTTTCGCCAACCTGTGCCTTGTATGATTTCTGTTGTAGAGCATTAGCTACAGGGGAGTGGCTCCATGAAGGATGTTCGCTCACGAGCTTGGGTCGGTAATATGTCTTTTCTACTGCTGGTTTGGAATTGTGCAGCCTTTATAGCTGCCGGCGCAACGTTCCTTGCTGTAGCAGATCGTATTTTGGCAATACGGGATGTGATGGATCCTTTCTGTGGGCTCAAGGTGGTATACTGGCTCATCGAGATGGGATTGGCGGCCTGAGTTTTGAAAGCTGTGCGTACCTGGCCGTACATGCAAGCATGCCGAAGCGTCGCTGGCCGTAATATGGACGCCATTGCAGATACCTCTGCAAGCTGTCAATGTCTTCAGCAGTGAAAGACGATCCTGGACAAGGGAATCGGGCGAGTGTCGTCAAGCGGGCATTGAGGCCTCGGCTGCCAAGAAAATCATGACTCAGCAATTGATGGTCGCCAATGATTGGCTCCCATGTTTGACCTCAAGCGTGGACTGAAGCTCTCTTCAGCAGTTTCGTTGACAGCAATCGTCCCGACATTTCCTCCGTAGCCTACCTCAGAGATTTGTTCTTCCTGTATAGAAGCCATGGCCTCGCGGCGGTTGGCACTCAATGTCAATCAGGCACTCCGAAGTCGTGCAGCACTCAACTCCGTCCAACCCTTCAGACGAGGACTGGCAACTCCCATCCACCAGTCGATCAACACCGAAAGCACTACCCTGTCCAATGGTTTGACTGTGGGTCCTTGAATGACTTGTTCTGGAGGTCGAATTTAACGGATTGGCTAGATCGCTACTGAACACTCGCCGTGGGCGCAGACATCGACTGTGGGTGTATGGATTGATGCTGGAAGCAGGGCAGAAACAGACAAGACCAATGGCACCGCACATTTTCTCGAGCACCTTGCTTTCAAGGTTCAACATCCCGTGGGGCGTTGTAGAGAGGATATAGCTCATCGTGAGAACAGGGTACGAAAAATCGAACGCAAACACAGCTTGAGCTGGAGATTGAGAACATGGGAGGTCACCTGAACGCCTACACATCCGTATGAGCTCTTTGCTTTATAGCGAGTCTAGATCGCTTACATATGCAGCGAGAAAATACCGTCTACTACGCCAAGTCATTCAACTCCGACGTCCCCGCCACGGTCAACATCCTCTCCGACATCCTCCAGAATTCCAAACTTGAAAACCACGCAATCGAGCGCGAGCGGGACGTGATCCTTCGCGAACAAGAAGAAGTCGACAAGCAACTCGAGGAAGTCGTCTTTGACCACCTACACGCAACAGCCTTCCAAGGGCAGCCCCTTGGCCGAACGATCCTCGGCCCCAAAGAGAACATTGCCAGTATCCAGCGAGATGATTTAGTGAACTATATCAAGCAAAATTATACCGCAGAACGGATGGTCCTGGTAGGCGCTGGTGGGGTGCCCCACCAGCAGCTTGTCGACTTGGCAGAAAAGCACTTTGGAGACCTTCCAACAGCCCCGCCGAATAGCACCTCCCACTCAATCGCCCAATGGCAAAGGCGGAAACCCGACTTCATTGGCTCAGAAGTCCGAGTCAGAGATGACACCATTCCAACGGCCAATATTGCCATCGCAGTTGAGGGCGTAAGCTGGAAGGATGATGACTACTTCACTGCTCTTGTCACACAAGCGATCGTCGGCAACTGGGACCGAGCAATGGGCAACTCCCCATACCTAGGCAGCAAGCTCAGCACCTTTATCCACGAAAACAAGCTTGCAAACAGCTTCATGAGTTTCTCAACCAGCTACAGCGACACCGGGTAAGCCCCTTTGCCATGACTCTTATGTTTCAGCGACGGTAACTAACAACCCACTAGGCTCTGGGGCATCTACCTCGTCACGGAAAACAAAACCCAAATCGACGACCTCGTCCACTTCACCCTCCGCGAATGGTCCCGGCTTTCCTACAACGTCACCGGCGCCGAAACCGAGCGGGCCAAGGCCCAACTCAAAGCCTCCATCCTCCTCTCCCTAGACGGCACCACCGCCGTCGCAGAAGACATTGGTCGCCAGATCGTGACCACGGGCCGACGTATGAACCCTGAGGAGGTTGAGCGGGTGGTTGGGAGTATTACGGAAAAGGACGTGATGGATTTCGCGAGAAGGAAGCTGTGGGATCAGGATGTTGCTGTTTCGGCGGTGGGGAGCGTTGAAGGTCTTTTGGATTATAACAGGTACGTCACGAAGTGATCTTCCAGTGCACCACTTGACAAGGCTGACATTTGCTCGATCATCCAGAATTAGGAACGATATGTCGAGGAATGCTTGAGGGAGGACAAGGGTTTCGAGGGTGTATTGTTAGATGGATGGAGGTAAATACTTGCAGCCCGGCTCATGTAGAACTACGTTGAATCTCTTGAGAAAGCTGTTTTTTCCTTCTCCCGCACTGAACTCTCAGGGAAGCTTCTTCGGCAAAGGCTTGGCGACTGCACCGTCTCTGCAGAACGGGTTCATAGCAACATTCAGTAACGACCTCGAAGGTCAATAAAGTACCTTATATTGAGGTGCCGTATGCCCAATGCTATAGTCTATGGAACGCTGCGGGCTCATTCATTTCTGATCTATACCCCTTTTATACTCATTCTCTTGCCTATGTACCTGCCTTCCTTCGTAAGCTCTCCGAACTTAACGACCGCCATCGACCAAACACCACTCATCCATATTCTCCAGCCTGATACCAACCGCCCTCCTATGAGCCTCCAGCTCCTCCACCTTCGCCAACTGCATCACCGCACCGCTCACATTCTTCAGGCCCTCCTTGGTGAGATTAGCGCTGGTGATGTGCTTTGTGAACGACGAGAGGTTGACGCCCGAGTACTGCTTCGCGTAGCCATAGGTTGCTGTTCGCCCGGTCAGCACCCTGCGCTATCGTACACTTGGAGAGGGCGTTGACTTACGCAAGGAGTGGTTGACACCAGCAGAGTAATCCCCCACGCTCTCTGGTGTCCATGGCCCGATGAAGACACTTCCGGCGTTCTGCACCATGTCCACTACGCCCTCCGCGTTCTCGACTTGTAGGATGAGGTGCTCTGGTGCGTATTGATTGCTTAGCTGCATTGACTCCTCGATATTCTCAACCACCAACGTGACCGAGTGCTTGATAGCTCCTCTGACGATATCGACTCTCGGCAGTGTGTTCGCTTGAACATGCAACTCAGTCTCAATAGCCGCCAATTGCTCCTCGTTGAGATCCACAGCAATCAGCACAACCTGCGAGTCCACCCCATGCTCCGCTTGACTGAGAAGGTCCGACGCAACGAAAGCCGGATTGGCTGTCTTATCCGCAACGACAAGAACCTCGCTAGGGCCAGCGGGCATATCAATACTGACGCCTGCTGTAGTGTCGTTCGAAACGATCATCTTCGCCGCCGTGACATATTGATTGCCCGGACCAAGGATCTTGTCGACTTTCGCAATGCTCTCGGTACCGTAGGCCATGGCTGCAACGGCTTGCGCGCCACCCGCTAGGACGATGCTATCGGCGCCAACTTTGTGGGCTACGTAGACAATCTCGGGAGTGATTGTGCCGTCGCTTCGAGGAGGTGATGCTAGGACGATTGTGTTGCAGCCGGCTACCATGGCGGGAACTCCGAGCATGAGAGCTGTTGAGGGAAGGACAGCGGTGCCACCTGGGACGTAGAGACCCACTCGCTCAATGGGCCGAGAGAAGCGGGAACATACTACCCCGGGCATGGTCTCTACTTGCAAGGGCTTCTCGTCCTTTTGCGCGGCGTGAAAACGGCGAATGTTCTCGAAACTGACGTCGATTGCTGTGACTGTTTCCGGCGGCAACTGCATCAGGCTCTTTGGGAACGGGGCGCGGAGGACAGGTGAAGTCAGTGATGTAGCCCTCTCGAATTTGTGGGTGTATTTGAGGACGGCGGCATCGCCTCCCTCACGAACCTCAAGCAGTATAGGATTGACGATGCCCATGATCTCTTCAGTTGATCGCAGTGAAGGGCGTTGCAATGCTGACTTCAGGGTTTCCGCGTTTGTCTCTCTGGTCACGAATCTCCTCATCCCGATTTTGCCGTTGACAGTACCCGCTGAATCTCCTTTAGTTTTAGGTATCGACGCAGCTTCTTTGACCGTCTCGTGTTCAGGGGTGCCGTCCGTCTTTCTTCTCGGCGTTTGTTGTTCGGTCTCGCCAGTTGAAGCTCGCTTGCGCTTACCATCCTGCAGTCCAACCTTCGCAGCCCACTGAGGCTTAGCGTCACCTTGTCTCCTTGATATCTTGAAGCTTTTCAGATCCAAATTCTGCTCGATGTCTCTTAGGCTTACGTTGGCGGAGATACATCGAGTCATGGCAAAATAAAGTAAGTCAGCTGCCTCAGCTGCGATTTCTTCTTTTGTCTTAGCTTCACAAAGCTCGCTCGCTTCTTCCATGATCTTGGCTCTTAGTAACAGAGGATCGTTGAAGAGCCTGGCGGTATAAGAACCATCGGGAGGCGAGGCTTTACGAGCTTGGAGAGTCTTCTCCAAGCGTGACAATCCAGTATAGCGACCAAAACAGGTAGGGCTCTTCAGGTGGCAGAACCCTGTACTTGTTCAGTAATGGCACCAAGAATCTATCGCAGAAGTGCAAGTACCGTCCCCATGTTGCCGCACAATGAATTGTAGAGCATCCGCATCACAATCCCATCTGATACTGATCAAGCCCTGTGTGTCTCCACTTTCTTCACCTTTGATCCATAGCTGGTCGCGAGAGCGACTCCAAAAGACACCTCTGCCAGTTTGCAATGCTACTTCTATGCTTTGCGGATTGCTGTATACCAAGCCTAAGCAGACACCATGCTCGTCCGTGACGACGGTAGGGAAAAGCCCATCAGGACGATCACTTCTGAATATAGTGGTAATGAGATGCCAAGCAGGAATCAAGTGTGGGTTGTTCAAAGGTTCAACTGTGAGTTGCTTGGCTGGTAGGATGGGTATGTGGCCGCTCGAGACAGCCCTCACATACTCATCCCAAGTATTGAGCGCAAGTGTGACATAGATCGTATAGAAAGGCCCGAAAGCATCTTCGCCTTTCGCCATCGACTTCATGGTGTCCAACAAGGCCCAGTCATGGACATCCTTTACTGCAAGCGCAATGGCGGGATCGCCATCGACGGCCTCTATCTCATCCCTGATCTCCAGTGCAACGCTCTCCGGATCTCCCATGCATTTATCATGATCGAAAGACACAATCAGCCGTGAAAGGTCGCCCAGCAGTCGGCCTTCAACAATGGAATCGAATTGAGACAGAGTCACAAAGATCTTGGCAGCACCATTGTTCAGGAGAGAGATTGCATCTTCAGCGATATCATCCAAGGCAGTGGCATCACAATAGGTAGTGAAGTCACGGAAGTTTCTTTCAAGAAAAGCCTTCGCATCCTTGTAGTTGGAAGGAGTGACAATGGTGTTTACTGTATCGAAATACGAAATAGTCCTCAAGTCTAGACCATTCTGAGTTGTCGACTGCAAATGATCCAGGTCTACTTGGATCAGCAGGCGGTCGACCATGTCGATATCGTCGCGATCGAATGCAGCAGCTAGCTTATGTCAGTCATAATCTGGGAGAGGACATGTAGATCGGTGATCAAAGAAAATGAACATATCGAAAAGAAATCAGTTACTCACTATGGGAAATCTGTAGAAGCCCGGGTTCCATCCTTATCGTGCCAAGCAGGTTTCTATGCCGCAGCCGGGAAGGTGCCAAGGTTTTGGTGGGGCCATCACACAAATCGTGGTTTTTCGCGCAATTGAATTAAAACCTCTTTTACCTGTTCAATTAACATTCTGATTAGACAGTATTTGAAGTCTTTAGTATAATCGTGTAATCTACATGTTTCGTGATTCTCTTCTTGTTATAACGTCTGTTCTAATCGACGATCAAAGAGCTATAATAGTCGATCGCATTAAAATCGATAAAAATACTACTTAAATATCGCATTCAAAGAATGTATCTAAGCGTCAAATACGCAAGATAAGATATAACATCGAATTGTATATCTTTGTTGTCGTTTCTTAATATCGAAGAAATCTTGATAGATTAATCGATAAAACGATAAAAAATAGTCTTCTAAATTATATCAATCTTTGCTTTATCGTTTATCTTGACGAGATGTGTCTCTATTTGTATAACGAATTTGACATTATCGTCGATATCGACACAATTGCAAGAATACTTCGAAAAAAAAATGCATAAGAAAATCGATATATAAACGCTTTTTGTACTTGCATACTAACAAATGCTTTGCAAGTCTCTTATTGCGTTTTGCAAAAAAATTAGACACAACGTAATATTTAACGAGTACAACTATGTTAATAAAAGATACATTAATTAATATTTTAAATAAATTCGTCGCTTGCAAAAAAACTAACGATAGAAAATATAAGTAATTGTTGCGCGATTGCGAAGCAAAGATGCATACAATGTTTAAACAGTTAAAGAAATAATCAATATTATTGACATTTACAATTAAAGAATATATTGTCTAAATTATTTATTACAAATCTATTACGTAAACGATCTTTAATAACTTTGTTCGCAATTATGTTCTTTTACTTATTATATTAATAGTTAACGAAGATTCTAATTTAGTGCTTTGTTTAAATAACGTCTTGGCTTACAAGAGTAAAAAGCTTCAAGAAATATATAATAGTGTCTATTACGCTAATATTTTCGTAAGAGATATTAGAGAGAATTATGTTATTAAAGAGATTTGTAAATGTCTTTAAGCAATGTAAGCAATTACTTAATAACAAGAATTGCAACTATAAACAATCTTATATTTAATAAATCTTCACAAATAATTCAATAAATTAGAGTAATAATAAGTAAATACTTAAGATAAATTGAACACAATTTATAAGAAAGTCGTGTTCGAGATCTATATATTAATAAAATTTCTCTATACTTAATATATTTAGTTGTTAAGATTACTAAACTTTTTGAACATTTGCTTAGTATATTTAGTTGTCAAGATTACTAAATTTCTTAAACATTTGTTTAGTATATTCAATTGTTAAGATTATTAAACACGTTAAATTTGTACGTATTTATACTTTGTATTACAAAATTCTAAGAACTTCTTATACTAATCTAGTTCTAAATAGAATCGTAACAATTTTTTTTTCAAATGCTTTTGTTTCGAAAGCAAACTTTCTCTTCTATTATGTCTAAGATATTTGCAAGCTTTATTCGTCGACTCAATGCTATTGCAAAGAGAGAACGAATAAGTTGTCGCATTAGAATGCTTTCTTGCAAATTCTATTTCGATCGAGATATTAAGTGCTTAATTATTAAGAAATTCTCTCGTTGCATCGAATGTAAACGTTTTAATCGAAAGTGTAATTTGATTTCTTCGAATAAAGAGATAAATAAGACAATTAATATTGTTAAGAAGTTAAATAACAAAATTTTCGAATTTTAAATAAAAGTTTGTCGCTTAAAAAAGCAACGCAAATATTGATTGCAAAAGTTAAAAACAATAAATAATATAAAAGCGCAAAACATTCTAAAGCTAAAGACGAACAAACAAGAAGAAAAGAAAAAACAAGTTAATTTGTACGTTACTTTTGCTCTTAACAACAAATTCTTTAATTTCGATTTTGCTTTGTTCGAGATATTTTCTCAAATTATAAAAGAGTTTTTACAAAACTTTCTTTCTAAGCTAGCTTTTGCTAAAACTTCTAAATAAAATTATAGTAATCGTCAAAATTCTTCTCTAATTTTTATGCGTTCTTTGAGATAAAATATTCTTTTTACTTGATAAAATAGTTTTGATCTTGCTTCTTTAAGATTTGCTTTATTTTATATTTGCTTTCTTTCTAAGCTTTGTAATAATTTTTTTTTTATATAAATGTACTAAGATCGATTGATTTTAACAATAAAATATAAAATACTAAAAATACTTTAATATCTCTAAATAAGTCGAGTTCGTAATTAATTGATTTCTTTGTTTTCTTAACAAGAAACAATTCGACTTTGACATAATTTAATTTTTTGCTTAATCTTCTTATCTTAAGATTTTTTGTAAAAAGATATATTTTATTTTTTTTCTTTAGTTAAGATATTATTTTTCGTTTTTTGTTCTAATATTTGATCGACTTTTTTTGCATTTTTGAAGTATTGTTGTATATCTTTTTCAATGTCGCTATTCTTTTAATAATTATTTGAGCTAATAGATGCTTTCGCTCTTTTTCGAAGAGATTAAATTCTCTATTATAGTTAACGAAGAATAAAGTTATTTTAATAATATTCGAAATCTTTGCATTTAGTGTCAATTAAATTATAAATAAAAGTAATATTTAATTGCTATAAGTATTATTAATATAATGTCTTAAATATTGCTTTAAACTCTAATTTGTTCGCTTTATTTAATTATTTGTAATCGAATAATAGATAATAAACATTTTAAGTTTTGTTTCTAATATCGATAAAAGTGTCTTTTAATAATTAGACGTAAAGAGCTTGTCTTTGTTATTAATTAATTCTTTAAATATATTATAATATTGTATAAGTCAATTTAATACAATATATTTTAGTTGCTTTGCTATAAACTTCTCTTTGCATACAATAATATATAAATACTTGATAAGTTTGTTACTTATTATTAATATCGAATTATATTTGTCTTCAATTATTGAATTTGTTAATTTAAGCAACTTAATAATAAAGTTTATCGTGACTTTATCTTATAACAATTCAAATAATTCTTAATATTAAATTTCGTTATAACTCGCATATATATTATGTTTGTTTTATTAATAGCTAAGATATTGTTTAATGTATATTTTGACAACTTGTCTTATTTGAGAAACCTAGACTGATCGCGTCGGGTCGAGTCATCGAGTTCGAGTCGAATTCTTGGCTCGCCAAGACCTAGGTCGAGTTAGAATTTTAATATCGAAAAGTCGATTCGAATTACGATGTTAATATCAAGTATTCGAGTCGAGTCACGATGTTAATATCGAGTATCGATTCGAATTTTCGACTCGACTCGCCAAGACATGAAACGATTTAGTAGTAGAATTTGTAGACATGAATTGTGTGTTAAATCTTATGATTTTTTTCTTAAAATGTTGCATAGTAATGCAATTAGATAATGCATTTGATTTCTTTGATGTTTGTGTAATAATTAGTTCGAGATTATTGTAATCTCTCGATTAGCTTCGTTGTTATCAAAAAAAATGCATGTTCGAACAACAATTTAGTTGACACATTTGTTAAAAAAAGTGTATGATCAAACAACAATTTCGTTGACACATTTGTTCGAAAAAGTGCATGATCAATGTATGTAGCGAAACAATACGCTTAGTAGATAATGCAACAAGATAATGCAATTGATGAATTGTATAACTAAATAGCTTGTATTCTTGCTATCTATTCTTAATTTCGATCATTTGAATATGACGAAGACATCTCGATTTTAGAATTTCGAATATCACGACAAATGTTTATTTTCCATCATTATTATAGTGGATTTCTAGATTGATTATCAATTGCGTCATCAATCGCATATTCTTTTGCTAAATGATCTTACGCTTTGCGTAAATAGGAAGTAGATTGCTATCTATATACATAAAGCAAAACATTAGTAGATGTCGTAAAGAATCAACGATAATGCAAATGAGTAATGCACTTACTAGAAAAGAATCTAGTTAGAAACGCTTCAATAGTCTTCTAAAGTGTCTTCAATGTCGAAGCCTAAATTCTATAGTCTTTATTACTTAATTCGTTCTTAAATCTATTGCTAGAAGCTTCATCTTGAAGGATTTCTCGCACTATTCTTCCAAAAAATCTCTTAGAAATCAACAAATTCGCAAACTTTTAATATTAACGAATTTCTCTTAAGGTCATAGTTCCAAGCTTAAATTTACGCTTCTTCTATTGCAAAAACTTAGCTAATAATAGCTTGTTGCATTACTTGTTTGCATCATTTTCTAAATCTTAAACGTCGTACTTCTAGGTAGAGTCTTGCCCTTGCCCTTGTTAATTTCTTCATCGTCGCGACCTCGTGATGCCATATTATCACGAGTTGGTCTCTCGATTTTCTTATGTTTTGCATTGAGCATGTTAGCAATTCGCAACAAAGAATGCATTACTCGAATGCATTATCTATTTGTTTAATACGCATCATTATAAGATCGTAAGTAAAAAGTTGTTCACGTTAACTATTTGAAAGAATTGTATCAACTTAAAGATAATTGAGTTGACGAACAATAATGTGATTAAATAATTAAAATAAGTGCTTAATCATGTCGCAATATAAGATGAAAAAAATGACTTAATTAGAAGCAATAATGTGGTAATTGTGATAATTTTTAATTGTGATAATATTAAATAAAGATGAGATTCTTAACCCTAACCTTAATCTTAGGCGCGAAAATTCACTTTATGATCGCGACACTCTTCTTTTTCACAAATCATACATTAGTCAACACAATCTCTAATCACTTATTGCATAGATTCACATAGTTAAGTAAGAATATTAATTTGCATTACTTGTATACATTATTATAAAAACTAATCGAAAGCGTAGAATGTCGACCCTCTCTACTCTTTCTTAATCAATTGCTAATCGAAATCGTGTCATAATGTAAGACGCAAATCAAAAATTATTGTACATTAAACAAAACGCAAATCGAGTAGCTCTTCACAAACGATTGACAAAGCTTAGAGCTACGAATGTTTATCAAAAAGCGTTTAAAGACAAGCAAATAAATATAAAGAACAATGTTTGGAACTTAATTATTAATGAGCGAGTTAAAAAGAATCTTCATGATAATGCATTTAAGTAATGCATATATGTTCAAAAAGTTGATTATATAATAGTTGAATGTTTCGAAACAAAATTAATAAAGAAGACTAGAGAGAAGAATGTTGCGAAGCAAGCAATCATTGATGCGATAGCTATGAAAATAACATTTGAAAGTCAACATTTAAACGTAACAAAGTCTACTTTTATTGATCAAGTATGTATTGTGTTTGATGAAAAAAATAAAACTAATATACATGTTAGACTACTACGAATTACGACGAATTTAATATCAATATGTCGAAATATATGATATCAATTATTCAAATCATTTAGCAACGTATTTTGCATTATGAAGAACTAAATAAGCTAAAAGCAACTTAAGACTCAAACGTAATCAATAAATTTAATAAGTTTGTGAGCACATTTTTTAGCGACAAAAATGTCGCAAATCGTGAAATACTTAATTCTCTCAATTCGATTAATAACGAATTGAAGAATTTAATTGAAATAAATGATAATAAGATTGAAGTTAAGTACAAAAAAGTCAAAAATAATGCAAAAATAATAGAGAACGAATATAAGTCGTTGAAGTATAAAGACGAAGATAATGACAATGAGAATCAAGTTAAGCATGAGATCATAACGATCTTAGACTAGTCAACTAAGATGATCGAAATTAAGAATAATTAGCAAGAATTCAAGCTATTTAGTCATGCAATTCATCAATTGCATTATCTTGTTGCATTATTTATCAAACGTATTGTCTTGCTACATGCATTGTTCGTGCACTTTTTCTATCAAATATGTTTACCAAAAAGTGCACTATTTATACACTTTTTCTACCAAATATGTTAATTAAAAGGTGCATTATTCATACACTTTTTCTAACAAATATGTCAATCACATCATGCACTTTTCTACCAAATATATTAATCAAAAAATGCATTATAATAATGCATTCAAATCACGTAGAAAGTTAGAATTAAATCATTAACTTGACTTTTCTAGTTAAAGAGTTCGACAATCTTGTTCTATATAGTCTCATTAAAGATTGCAAAAAGAAAAAATCATTGTATCTTAAGAAGGATTTGAATCCTCGACCTTTCAACTCGCGATAACAATAACACACAATCTACGATATAATCTTAGATAGCACAATAATGCTCTCGTAGATTATATCGTAGATAATGTGTTATTGTTATTGCAAGTTGAACGCGCTATCACTAAGTCATCAAAACTTTGATATTTGGGAATATTATATTTAAAAATATATAAAAATCTAATATTTCTAAATATTTAGCATAATTCTTAAAAAGTCAAATACATTAATTTAATGCAATATAAGTAATTTAAATGCATTACTAAATTGCATTACTAGATTGTATTATCTTCTAACTATATTGTTTCGAAACATATATTAACAACGCAAAATCTTTAACAAACATAATGACATCGAATCTCTAGATACTAATTAAACGCAAAACATCTTGCAAATCTACTCTAAAAGAATCATTGAATTCTTCAATCGTTAAATTATCGTTTTTCTCTCTTCGATAGATGTCTTACGCTTCGATGATAGTCTTTTTAGAATTCAAGTTCATAGTACAATTATAATACTTAAGAAGCATTATTTGTTCGATCGATTCTAAAGTTATTTGTGATCGATTTTATCGACAAATTCTTCTAGCAAAACTAAATGTTCTTTTGATGCTTACAAAGAATATTGGACACGAAAAAACGTCTTTAGTTATTTAAGCTAATTTTGGGAAGTTCGAGACGTTATTTCTTCAAAACTCCCATATTAAAGTCTTTTCGACAATGGCGTTAGTGCGAAGATATCGATCGTTCTCGCTTAAAGATAAAGGTCGACGTTGACTTCGTTGAAAAAAAGTTCGTGTAATTATCGCAACAAACTATATAATTATTAACAAATGAACGATTGCATTATCAATTTGCATTATTTTGTCAATCTCGCTAGTTCGTTGCGTTTCGACTCTTGAAGTCGTGATTTCCTTTTCATAATAACAACTAAAATAGTCTTTGAACTCTTTCTTGTACTTGTCGTAATAAGAATGATCAATCTTATTGAAGTCTTGCTCTTTGACATTCTTTGTGTTTTAATCTTGATACAAGTTTAACTTTTGAGTGAAATTTAAAATTATAGCGAGATTGTATATTAATTCATCTTTGTCCTCAATTTTAAAATAGTATTTCGCGAGTTTTGTAGAAGTTAACTCGCAAGCTTTGATAACAAGTGTTTTTAAAGAACACGCATTGTTGCGTATAATTCTTTCAACAACATTAAAATAATTAAAAAGAGCATTAAACAATCGAAATTTTAAATGCATGTCAACATTAGTTGTTTTAGACACAATTAAGATTAGCTTATAGAAAGAACATAACATATTGTTAACAAGCAATACTAGTGATTATTCGTTATCTTTTAATCGAATAGCTTGAATCTTTGAGTCTTTCAAGATTTCGTTAACCTATATATTGATCATGTTGCGCAATTGATATGTACGTCGAAACATCAAGTAGATAGAGTTTCAACGAATGCGAATGTCTTGTATTAATGTTCGAGACTTTGTTTTAGCTTCAATTTGAAACTTTTAAAAGCGAAGCTTTCGTTAAGAAAAACTATTGATAACAATTGTAAAAACGCGAATCTAATTCATTTATTAGCAAGTGCATTATCTCTTTGCATTACTTACTTAAAAAATATCTTTTTAACAACAATGCACAAATCATTGCTTGTGATTACATTCTTAACTTGATCGTCTTCTAATAATAATATGATGTTGTTATTCAAAGTCTTTGATTCAATGGCTTTGATAAACTCTTGGGTCACGAGATTAATAATATGAGTCATACAAAAAATCGAATTTTGTGCTCTATCCCATGAAGTGCCGCGTCGATTAAGCGCCTTTTTAAACTTCTCTTTTAGAGTGTCATTGTTGTTTGCATTGTTCGTAACAACATTAAAAAGCTTGTTTTTAATATTATATGTGTTCAAGATTTTGAGAAGCTCTTGCATTAAGTGACGACCAATATGTTCAACTTGAAGAGACGTAAATTTAATAAGATGTTTACGATATTAAAATGCAATATTTATTCAATATATTAATATTTTTAGATAGACGACTCTTTGAGAACTAGATTATGCATCTAACGCAATAAATATACGTCGTAACTCTTTTAGATCTTGCTTTATCTTAATACGAATGTCATCGTATTCTAAGAAAATCATGAATAACAATTTAGTGCGATGCACAAGAATAAGATTTGGGCGAAGCATTTGCAATAGTTGTCAAAAATGCTTATTTTCGATAATTCGAAAAGGTAGATTCAAGGCAACAAAGATCTTGCACAATATTTGTTTTCAATCTTGTTAATTGAATTAAGACGTTAAGTCGATATAATTTTTCTTCTATTAATTTGTTAGCTTTGCATTATTTATTTGCATTACTAAATTGAACTTACACGATCAAAAGCTAACTCGAGCTATGAAAGAGAATTAGGTCGTTTTCGTTTCTTGCAAGCAATTGTCTTGCGATGTTTGAGCATATTGATCGTATTAGAGCCACTCATAGCTATAGAATGATCTAGAATTTTGAGGCAATTCTTGCATGCTATCTTAGAATATTCTTCTAGTGTTGAGGTCATTTGAACAAACATATTTTAAACATTGAATTGTTTACTTGCTTTAACCTTCTTAGTTCAAAGTGAATTTAATATTCTTTTTTGAATCTTGTTTGTGACACTTTCGCCAATAGATGTTTGTAATTATTATTGTTGAAATTGAGCATTAGTATCAAGACTTCACTCAACGTATTCGTTGTTCTCTCTTAATTTTAAAAGAGAACTATCTTGACGAATTCTATCGATCGCTTCTTGAAGAGCTCTTTTTTTCTCAAGAAAGAATTAATTAATACCTCATGAGCCTTGACTTGCGAATTGATTAGAATAAAAATTACTTAAAATTAAGTTGTGCAACATCGAGAAACTAGACTCTTTCTTAATCGAAAATATTGATAAATTGTATGCATCGTTAGAATTAGGTATTTTGCAATATATTTTGCAAAGAATAGCAATCTTGATGGCAACAATAAATTATCTAAAGATGAACACTAGTAATGCAATAAAATAATGCAATAAAGTAATGCAAATAACGAGAAAATAATGAAGAAGAAAATTGTTTCGTTTTTGACGCATAGATCTCTCGAAAGTCGTGACGTGATAGATTCAAAAATAGAAATTCTTGACATTATGACGACATTTTCGATTGCTTGACGATTCGAGTCGATGACTCGAATCGAGTTAGGAATCGAGTCGATATCGAGTCGAGTCACGATGTTGATATCGAGTATTCGAGTCGAGTCACGATGTTGGTATCAAGTATTTGGGTCGAGTTAGAAAGTTGGTATCGATTCCCGACCCGACGATCAGTCTAGAGAAACCTAGTAATGCTAACGTAAAAACTAAAGAATTTTGATTACTTTCGAATACTTTTGCAATAATTTATTATAATGTTCTTTTATATATTTGTCGATTTTGTTAATAAATATCTAAAGTTTATCTTTCTTTACTAAAAATTCTTTCTTATTGTCTCTAAGTATTTATAAAATAGCATTTAACTTATGTTTATTTAGACTAGTCGCGTTGACCCGGAAATGTCACGTGCAAATGCCAAGACCTAGGTCAAAAAAAATTCGAAGAATCGAATCGCTCAAAGTAGTTTAGTCGATTACTATAAGTAGTTTAGCGCGAAGCGCGCTAAACTACTTTGAGCGATTCGATTCCAAAAAATCGTCGCGACCCAATCTTGGCGCCAAGTCGAACTAGAGGGGTGATATCATAACTCGACCCAATGGCCAATCTACTTAAAATGTTTGAAGTATTACGCTAATACTTTTGTAAAAAGTATTAGAAAGAATTATGTTATTAAAAAGATTTGTAAACGTTTTTAAGCAATATAAGTAGTGTGACCGTCGGGTTGGGTTTCAACCCGATCGGGTTGACTCGCCCAACCCTGACCCTGGGGTCAAGCAAATTTCCTAGCCCAACAGGGTGGGACGGGCGAAGAATGCGCGCCGAGTGTCCAACACGACCCACCCGATCACGTGACGTCACGTGACGCGCTAACCATATGTGATTAGCGTGGACCCTGCACTAGCCTAATCGGGCTCGCTTGAGTCCTGTGCCAGCTCAATCGAGTTAGCGCATAGATAAGATAAGATAAGATAAGATAAGATAAGATAAGATAAGATAAGATAAGATAAGCGAATGCTAACGCGACGAAGTTAGCTTGGGTTCTTGGCATTGATCCAACAAAACCCGACCCTAGGGTCGGGTTCGCGCCTTAACCCTGGCCCAACCCTACGAGGCCCAAGAGGGTGGGTCGGGTTGAGAAAAAAGTGTCCGACCCGACCCAACGATCACACTAAATATAAGCAATTACTTGATAACAAGAGTTACAATTATAAACAATCTTATATTTAATAAATCTTTATAGATAATTTAATAAATCAAAGTAACAATAAATAAAAACTTAAAATAAGTTTAAAACAATTTATAAAAAAGCTGTATTCGAGATCTATATCCTAAAAAATTTCTCTATACTTAGTATATTTAGTTGTCAAAATTATTGAGCTTTCTAAATATTTGCTTAGTATATTTAATCGTTAAGATTACTAAACTTTCTAAGTATTTGCTTAATATGTTCAATTATTAAGATTACTAAGCATGCTAAACTTGTACGTATTTATATCTTGTATTACGAAGTTCTAAAAACTTCTTATATTAATCTAGTTCTAGATAGAATTGTAATAGTGTCGACGTTATATTAACGTTTCTTTCTTTATACTTTTGCAACTTTAATTCTATCGAAATCTTCTTTGCGATACTTAAAAGATAAATAAAATGTTACAAGTAACGCGCGAAGAATTACAAGATATTCGAAAAGTTCTTGCAAAAGATTATTTTGACACAAGAATAAAGACACAATTCTAATAGACTTTTTAGAGCGTCAAAAATAGATTATTCGTATTGCGATAATATATATAATTAGATATTCAAACAAGAACTTCGTAATTTGTAATTTTTTTAATTTCTAATTATTCTTATGCATTTTGTGTTAATTTCTTCTTCTTTATGTAGTTAAGCAAATTATTATTCGAACTCTTGTTTTCGTTTGTATCTTTATGCTTCGATATATTATCTTAAATCTCGTTCTCGTTAATTGTAAAAAAAGAAGTTTGTCGCAAAGAAATAATTAATATTTGCGTCTATATTTACGTTATAAAAGAAAAATTTATTAAAGTTTTGTTTATAAGATTCTTTAAGAACAATTGCAATGCGATGTGTCTAACATTATTTTAATTGCTTGCATAGTCTTCAAAATTTGTAATCTAATTATTAATAAATTGTCTTAACTTTATTGATAAACGAATACGTAAAAATTAAGATTTTGCAACAATAATAATTGTAAATTAGTATATATATACTTAGAAAAAAGATCTAAAATTCTTATGCACTCTATCGAAAATTGCATTAATATTAATTTAAGATCTAATATTTGTAATGCTAAATTTTAAATAATTAAACTTTGTCGATTTGCAATATTGTTAGCAATAATTAATATTTTTAAGTTGCATTATTATTATTAAAAATTCTTCTTTAAACGACGCTAACAAAAAAATACGCATTTTTGTCAACAAATGTCGATGTAGACATTTCAAAAAAATAGACAATAATATAAACAAAAGAATAAAAGATTTAACTTATTATTTATATCTTGTATCGCATTATTAAAGTTTGTATTAATTGTCTTTTTATTAAATTGCTTAACTCTTAAATAATTCTCGTGAAATTTAATTTTACAAACGAGAATAATGTCGACTTCAAATAATACATTGATTGATAATTATTATTTAGTATTCGTTTTTTAACTTTAAATTATTCGCAATATAAAGAATTGCTTATTTAAAACGTTATTTGTCTTTAATATTGCATCGCGAAGAATATTATTAAAAACGAAATCTTTCTTGCGAACTTAATTGACAAAGTTTATTATAATAGATTTATCGAAAAATATCTTAACAAAATTGCTTAATAAAGCGACGAAAAGATTGTTATTTGCGTCAAACAAATGTATATAAACTCTAAATTTGTCGCAAGAATATTCTTTATTTATATTACTAGTTGTTTGTCGTTTGCGACAACGATTCTTAATGCGTTCTTGTTCGAAATCGAATTTTATTTGACGCTCTCGTTTACGTTTGCAAGTTCTAGTCTTTTACTTGCGTTCGCGATTCTCTATTGTATTTATAAGACGTAAATCGAACATCGTTTTAACAAAATTAATAATAGAACTAATTGTTAAAGTAAACGTCGACATGGAAGTAAAAATCTTAGAAAAGACATGCTTTTCTTCTTTTAATATATCTCTTCTATTATGTGAATTATTATTAAGTTCGATTATCTCGCAACAACATTTAATATAGTCGAAAGATTTACTAAGTGTGCATTAATTAATTGTAAGCTCTTTAACTAAATTGTTAACGTTCTCTTAATTAAGTTTATAATGCTTATTGTTGTTTAAATAATATTTCTCTTTATTTTTGTTTATACATTTACGATTCTTGTATTTGTGTATATTTATAATTTTTTTTGTCGTTGTAATCTTGTTGCTTTTAAGTAGATTTGCAATTTTTGCTTCGCAAATTATCTTGTTTTTTACAATTTTTATCTTAATTATTGTTGCAAAGAGCAACTTTTCTAAAGAAGAAGAATCTTTTAAATGCGATAAAAGTATGTTTAATTCGACTCTATTATATAAGAACAAAAAACGTATTAGCATTTTTTGTTTTTTAGATTGCAAACAAAAGTACTTCTTAATGTGCGAAATTACATTAAATAGTCAATCTAGATTGTTTCTAAGCTTTGAAACTAGTCTTTAATTAGACTTTAAATTTTTTCAAATAATTATCGTCTTTAATTCTAATCTATAGTACGAAATTTTATTGTTTTTAGCATGCAACTTTGCTTTATCTTGCACACAAATCTAAATTATTGTATAAAATTAATTATTAATATTACAAATAACAATCAATTTATTGTCTTATTTAAAGAAAATATTATTGTCGAAGACAACAATATAAATTAACGTATAATTCTTTAAAACAAATAATCTTTTTTTTGTCTCGCTTCTTGTATAATCTTAAATCTCTTATCTAAAAGACGATGTTCGCAACGATCAACAATCTTACTAGCAGTTACTCGATTTTTCTTATTTAAAAAGATCTTTATTACAATTGTTGCATTAATAAACGTCTTATTGTTTACATCTTTATTATTATCGAATTTATTATTACTTGCAATATTAGAATTTGCATTAAAATCGAAAAATATCTAATAAACATTAACGTTGAAGAAAGATATTTTGTTCGCGAACTTCTTTGCGAAAGCAAAGAAACTCGTTGTCGATTATCTTTTAACTTTAAGCTTCAATTTAGTAACTTTAGACTTTGTAAACGACGAAAAATTATTGAAGACGACGACGACAATCTTCTTGAAGAGCTTTTTCGTTTTGACAAGCTTGCTTATAGCGACGACAACGAGAGAAATCGAAAGAATTATTGACGACGAAATAAAGATAAGAAGAAATGTCGACTATACAGATATACTAAAAGCTTCACGATTGCATGCTAATTGAACAGGTAAAAGAGATTTTAATTCAATTGCGCGAAAAACCACGATTTGTGTGATGACCCCACCAAAACCTTGGCACCTTCCCGGCTGCGACATAGAAACCTGCTTGGCACGATAATCTAGCCTAGCGCCGTAGAAATGATAGAAGGATGTTGGGAACGGATAATGACAGGACTTCTCATGAACGAACAATATTTTCAGTGTCGATGTCTCGGTGAATATGTTGTCAAATGAGGATCTTTGCTGAGCAGCCGATGCTTGATTGCTCGCACATGCCAGCTCTAGCATGCGGTGATTCGTAGTTTCCTTGTTCAGCTTGATCATATTGCACCTCTTGTCTCGCTTAGGTCTTGGGCTTCACTCATCATTTGTGGCCACTTCTTGCCCCGGCGGTCCAGTGCATTATTTTATCCTTGGTCTCCATGTCTCGTTCAGACCAGGCTCAGGCGTCGTCGACCTCTAATTCACCCAGCAGCCAAGCTCAGCTGAATCAAGCGTTGCGATTACGAGAAGTCGACAAACCCCGTCTGACCGACGATCAGAAAAAGTCTAATCACATCACGTCCGAGCAAAACCGTCGCAATTTCTTGAGGTCACAATTCGATAGGTTAGCGGAGGCAGTTCCTGGAGCGAAAGGCAAGGCGAGGAGCGAAGCTCTGGTACTGGAGAGATTGGTGGACTATGGGCACGCGCAGCTGGTCGAGGGCCGGACGATGATTGAGCGGATTGAAAGCCGAGGTGGTGTTGTGGATGAGAAGCTCAAGGCAAAATACTATCGAGGGGCGGACATGAATGCCCATGGGGAGAATATAGCCGGCCACGCCATCGACCCCGAGCAGGGAGACAGCGCGTATGATACACGATCGAGAAGCTTTGGGTGAAAGAGGATGCATTGATATCAATATTCTAACCATAACGGCAACCAAGAAGTTCTCTACGCGCTGTGCATGGCAACAGAAAATTCATCCAGCAGGCCTTGCTACAATTCAGTTATGACCAATCCGGATGCGCAAGTCTGCCGGTCTCCAATGCTCGAAGATTGGCTAAGGTATGTGAAACCTATCACTCGTGCCAGCCGCTGGCTTTGGATTGATGTAGTCTCAGTTGGCTATCGCCTTCAAGGTTGGCAGGCAGCATATCGACAAAGGACAAAACATCCAGCTCGCTTTGCGTTATTAGTTATGGCATTAATCTAGGGGAAGATGATTTGGCGGTAAAGACTTCCCAGCGTTGTGAGTGCATGTGTAGGACGGTGAAGCACGGGAGAGACTGTATTAGGGCGCCCATGTGATACTAGTTCCTGACGTCTCAATGCATCGATCATGCAGGTGTTGCGATGATGGGATGCGCGGTCGGTCTACGTAACCCGCCCCGGACTGCGTCCCAACAGTGTCATGATGGCCGCTTTGCGTGAGTCTGGCTGGAACAACATGCAAACCAAACTCCACCAAATGCTGAATTAACAATTTCAAAAGCCACCACAGGACCGGGCCTTTAAGCGGCTGCCGATGGAGGGAGCTCTACTCGTCATCCAAGTCGCGATGTCTTGCCAAGACTAGCCTTTGGTACTCCTCCGGGTCCGACTCCCACAACTCCGCTGCTTGGCCGTTCAAGGGACTTGCACTGCAGATAGACAGTGATGTCAGCAATTTTATGCAGATACGAAAGATCAACCCAGCAACCCAGCGAACTTACTTATTGGGTTCACCGAGGAGACTCTGCAGACTCAACAGGACGCTCGACACGTTGTATACCGCGCTCCACTTGTCTTTCAGAATATCTAAGCAAATCCTCCCCGAGAAGTCGACATTTGGGTGGTAGATTGGAGTTTTGAAGAGGACAGTGGGTGGGGCATAAGGGTAGTTGTTCGGAAAGTCAAAGGAAAGCTTGAAAATGAGGCCTGCATATGGTGTATCGGCGGGACCTGTGATAGTCGCAGTCCAGGCAAGAAGATTGTTCGGATCGTCTGGGAAGGCGGAGACACCTGGTGTGGAGGACATCATGAGTTGCATCAATTCTGTTTGGAGGCTGTCGAAACGAAGTCAGTAACAGCACCGGTGGCACACTTCGTGGAAGCATTACCGCTTGGTCACGCTTTGGGTATCATTGCGGCGAGTGGTGGAAGACAGCTTTGAAGCTTCATGAGCGGTAGGCTGCCCTGGGGCCGAATTCTGAGTATCCTCCATAGCGTAGTTCATGGTAATCCTGGAACGGCGGATACTCAGAGACCTTGTTGCTATCGTAAGACTGACTTGTTGAAGACTGCTGGACAGGACTGTTGATGCGTTCGGATTTGCAGTGGGGTTTGGTTCTTTGTGAGTATAGTAGGGATTGAAAGTCATCGGATATCTTTGTCCTCAGGCGTCAATAGTCGAGGTCGCATGGCAACCACTTTTGGCGCCAGACTTAGCGCGCTTAATACCCGACAGTTTTCCATCAAATGATCCCTCGTGGATCAGTCTCTCCGAAACAAGACGTGTAAGCTACGCGATTTTCAATATTGGACGCGTTGAGAGCCTGGTATACAGGCCTTTCATTGCCGATCGACATGCGGGTCTCGTGAAAATCGGGATTGCCGTGGATGCTGTCAGATAACAGTCAAGCTCACAAGATGGTAGCTCACTCGCAGCTCGCACCCTTGCCCAGCGAGTTGCCCTTCAGAATTGTGTCGAAGACCATTGGTCAGGGAGCATACGCTTGGTGTGTTGCCGTGTTTCGCGTTCCACAAGTTGGGCTGATTGCTGAGAGGCAGTATAAAGAAAGCAGCACCCATTGACCGCCCCAAGCCCATATTTGCTGTCAAATTCATCCACAAGGAGTATGCAACCAGGCATGGGCGAGTCACACCCAAGCAGCTGAACCTCGAAATCACCCTCCACAGCTTGCTTCAAACCCATCCGAACATTGTGCAATTCTTCCAGTGCGGAGAAGACCCAACATGGCGGTGGATAGCGATGGAGCTCGCAGAGGGCGGGGATCTATTCGACAAAATCGAATCAGATGTTGGGGTTGGTGAAGATATCGCACATCTATACTTCACCCAATTGATCAGCGCCGTTGGTTACATGCACTCAAAAGGTGTGGGCCATAGGGACATCAAGCCGGAGAACATTCTGCTGTCAGCGGAAGGGAATCTCAAAATTGCAGATTTCGGGCTGGCCACGCTTTTCCAACACAATGGGGTCAAGAAGCTTTGCAAAACAAGCTGTGGGAGCCCACCTTATACTGCGCCGGAGGTGGTCAACTGCGATGCAAGAATGGCGAAGAAGCTTGGAACAGGTTACTCTGGCGACCTCGTCGACATCTGGTCTTGCGGCGTGGTCCTTTTCGTTCTGCTAGCTGGTAATACGCCCTGGGACGAACCTCTGGACAGTAGCTATGAATTCCACGAGTACGTTGCCAGCAACGGCAAGCCAGATGATGAACTGTGGCAGAAGTTGCCTGTCGAAACCCTGTCTCTTCTGCGTGGTATGATGCGAGTTGAGGCCGAAGACCGCTTTTCGCTAGCAGACGTACAGCAACATCCTTGGTTCACGCGAAAGAACCAGTATCTTGCTCCGGATGGCAAGCTCCAGAATCCAGTCGCACTGGCTACAAAGATGTTTGAGAATATGAAGATCGACTTCTCACAGGACCCTATGGCTTCACAGTCGCAACGAAGTCGGCGATTTGCAGACGTTATGGAAGTCGATAGTCAGGACTCGACAGTGGAAATATCGTCTACGCAACCTGAGGCACCTGTACATGACATTGACTTCGCTGAGCGGGAGATACCACTCCGAGTCTCGGCCACAGAGGGGATCTCCGCAAGCCAACCAAACAACAACACAGATGCCGCTATGGTCAGCAGCAGTTGGGATGAACGTTTAGCAGAAGAACCATCTATGTCTCAGTTTTCCAGCACACCTGCTGTACCGATTAGCAGAACGCAGTTCGCTCGGAAATTCGGTGACATCCTACCGGCATTCGAGCCATTCACGAGCTTTTTCTCTCACTGGAGTCTAGATGCCCTCTATCCCATTGTCGTCGGTGCTCTCCATCGGCTAAGCGTCCCAGTGGCTTCGACGCCGCAGATGACCGTCGCTGGAAGTCATGGCCCAACGTGGATCAAGATACGCACTACAGACTCAAGACGCTGTCCGCTGATCGGGGACGTGGTGATAGAGCCAATGCAGAGCAACGAAGGCCCTATAAACAAAGTCACGTTCGTCAAGTCTAAAGGTGATCCGTTACAATGGAGAAGGTTCTTCAAAGATACGACGCTGCTCTGTCAGGATGCTGTACTTAAACGCGAGTAACGAAGGATGGTCGGAGAGGTTGTTGATACATGACCAGTTAGCGAGGCATTCTGTAGCATAGCGTTCGGACAGTGGCGCAATGATATCTTTGCAATACCCATTCAGCAGGGTACTATATTTGCTTGGAGCTGCCCGTTGCCTACAGACTGCGCCGGTCCCTCGAGTAGCCAATATATTCTCGCATGAAAGGCCCCCTATTCCCAGACTACGTTATCATGCAGTGGCTCAAGTGAAGATTAATAATGTTAAGGCAGATAGTTGAAGGTCCATCGTAGACCCGCTCTTGTAGAAGCTATCGCTAGATACTAACTCCTCCCCATGTCCCGATTACGACTCCTCCACGACGACCGTACTCAAGCCCTTCGGATTTTTCACATTCACCGCCTGCACGTAGCTATACAGCTTCTCCTTCGCGCCCTCCTCATCATTCCGTTTCCTCGATATCCTTACGCGAAGACGGAACGGCACGCCTTTGATACCGGCCTCCCACACTTTCTTATTGAGCTGCGGATCGAGGCGCACGTCTTTGGTGCCCTGTTTCACCCCAGCACCGTGGTTAGCTTGCTGCTTTGAGCCGACCGATAATCCAGGCATTCAAATGTTAAAGAAGTCACGCAGGGGTACGCAGACTCCATAGCAAACACCCCGAGAAGGAGCATGAAGGTGGGGGGAGGCAGACGAACCATAGCCTTGACAGCAAAATCTCTAATCTCCTTAATCGCCCTCGGCGCCCTCTTCTTGAAACTCACGCCATGGACCTATATCCCCACAGACAAAATAATCAGTCTTCCGTCCTGAATGCCACATCATGGAGACGTAGGACTTGGTCGTTGTGGACTTCATCAAACTAATTCTGCCCCGACGGTTTTCCCGCCTCTTGAGTCTCTGGCTTTAAAGAGGCTCGATATGCTTGGACGCAGCCCAAGTTGAGGAGGATGGTAGGATGGAGGAGGGGGGTTCCATACTCGTTTGTGCAGATTGATGGTGTATTCGCGTGCGACGACGTCGGCGATGGCGGAGCGGCTGGCAGTGGGCTTCTTGGGCGCGGTGGTCTTGGATTTAGTTTGTTGGGTCGGCATCGTGGCTATTTCATGTCTATATCAGCTTTGTACTGCACAGTATAGCGAATCATATTATAGAGTACCTGTATGCCTGTGGCGAGGTACTTTAGACGGTTGAGGTTGGAATGTTTCAAGATGAAGCGGATTTCGAGGTTTCAATGTGGGCTCGCTTGATGTAGGGCTGAGTCACGTGATCAGATCTAGCATCCTAAGGCAGTTGAACAGCTGTGAGGACTACGGGTAGCCCAACTATCTACTGCATTTTCATATCCCATTCGTGATCACAATATAGTCTATTCAAGCGCAAATGGATGCGCAACGCTGTGACAGAAGGTGTACCTTCAAGGTTAGGGTCTTTAGGGGGTACTATCTCCTAACTAGCATGTCCGTTTTGCGGACTTCGAGTCAAAGAAGCAGAGACATCGAAGGAGTACTAAGCATCACATCGTCATTGAACCACCTAACCACTAGCTGAGCTGGGCTTGAAGTACGCCGCCTGATCGGTGACTAGTAAGCCCGCAATACTCGCACTTGTGAATGTACTCAACGCCCCTGCAATCAGGGCCGACACTGCCAATCTACTCACGTCACCACCACGACCTGGAGCTATCTGAGATAAAACGCCGATCTGCGTGCCCAGGGAGCCGATGTTGGCGAAACCACAAAGGGCGTAGGTTGCAATGAGCCGAGAACGGGGCGAGAGGTCGGCGTAGGCAGGGTCTGTTTGCAAGGCAGTGTATGCGACGAATTCGTTCTGCAAGGAGGCTTAGCTGTTGTCAAACTTGGAAGGAGGAAGGTTGCCTTACGGCAATTAGCTTCGTGCCTATCAGCTGGCCGACTTTCAGTAGATCGCCGTTTCGAGGAACACCAAGCAGGAACGCAATCGGGTAACAGATGTACCCGACAATCAACTCCACAGTCAACGGAGGATTGTTGATGTTCAGGTAACGGCCCCACCACGTGAGAAGGCCGTTTGCGAGACCAAGCAGGGCGATAATGCATAGCAGCGTAGCCAATATCATTCCCGCAATCTTGAGACCGAGCCACGCCCCATTTGCGAATGCGTGCAACGAGTTCGCCGCACGATGTTCATCGTCATCTGGAATCACCACACGACCGCCTGTGAGAGTCTCCTCGCTCTCCGGATAGCGAAGTTTGCTGATTGCCAGGCTTGCAGGAATACTCATGATACAGGAAGAAACCAGCGCCTGCCCGTTAACTCCCAGAGCAATGTAGGCTACAAGCACCGATCCCGCGATGGTCGCGAAGCCTGAGCACATAATTTGATGAAGCTCGGCCTGTGTCGTATGGGCAACGAAAGGCTTGATGAGGATGGCTGATTCGCCTTGTCCGATGAATGGGCTGGCCGCTGCCACGACAGCCTCGACGCCTGAGACGCGCATTGACCAGAAAAAGAAAACTGCAAACTTGCCAATGAACCACTGTACCACTCCGAGGTAATACAGCAGCTGAACCAAAGCCACGAAGAAGATGACGGCTGGAAGAACACCCACTAGGAACCAGCCAAGTTTTGGCACAGTATCAGCAGTCAGGAACGTAGTGCCTTGATCGGCAAACCCCAGTAGATCTCTAGCCAGCTCAGAGATAAACGCGAAGATATCGACTATTCTTGGTCAGTGGGTATGGAAACTCGGGTGAGATGACCTACAGCCAGCTCCGGATCGAAGGACGAACAACGCGACGAGGAATTGTACAAGCATGCCCACAATGACCGTATGCCATCGTATGCGTTTCCTGTCACGTGACGTCGCCCACATGACGAAAATGATCACGGCCAGGCCGAACAAGGATACTGCTCGATTGTCTCGCGTATTGTCCTTGCTTTCAGGGCTTGCAAAGGCGCCAATGATCATCACTCCCACCACCAGGGTAGCTCCGAGCGGTATTTTCAACTTTTCGGGGACCATGGTAGCGACTTTTACACCGGTGTTGTTCCATGTCCAGCGCATTGGCTTCGTGACAACGGTAATCGGCACGTGGAAGAAGATCAGACGGAGGGTGATGCCGAGATAGAGCAAAAAAGGTTTGAGCCAGCCGGTCTTAGAGGAGAGAGGATCATTCCGATGAAGGACAAGACTTGCAATCCACCACCTTAGATTTGTTAGCGATACGACCCGTCCGCCCCTTCTTGCAGAACATGAGCAACATACCCTGTGAAGAACAGCCAGATGAAGAGATGGAAGAACAATCGATACTTGAGGTAGAAGCGCGACAGGGTGTGGGTTCGAGGATCCGCCTCATCCAATCTCTCAGGGCTCATCGCAGCCTTTTCTGCATCTATCATTCCGGAGTTGCCATCTGACGGGTCTGCATTGCGCCTGCGCGCTAGGTCATGGTCCTGTGGATCTTGGTGTGGAATTGTGCTTCTTTCGAAGGTGGCACCCTTCGAGTAGACCACTTCATCTTTCCTCCCTTGCTCAGCGTGCTTATCGTGATGCATGTGGACGTGGGTATGCTCGTGAGATTGGTCAAGCGCAGGATCATCATTTTTGACGATATGATGCTGGGAAGAGGTACTGTGGGCTCCTGGAGCCTCGGAGACGTCAGCATGTTCTGCTATTGCCATGTTGGACCTGCGGAACGGAGACGCAGAACACATCCAGCGGTGGAGATGAAGTTGGGCAGAGATATTCCGGAACACACGAAGGATGTTCTTGAGCTGCCATTGCTGCGGTGTTGCGCGGTTGTAATCAGACGATAGCGAGCTTGTCCAACAGCAATGCTCGGCCCAAAGATCGTAGCAATGATAATGATTGGTGGAAGAAGCACGATGTGCAGGAGGAGGGGGATATGCAGTGCGGAGATGAGCCTAGAAAGGTAGCTCTTATCTACCTTATCAACAGCCGAGGTCTTGGTGTCGGAGGATGAGAACGGTTATTTTAGGTCAAGACGGTCACTTGCAAAGGGAAAGCGTGTTGACGGCTTCACAAGGGGCTGAACAACCGACGAAGGCCCATGGCTGAGTAGGCAAACCGTCTGCGCATTTATCTTGCTCGATCAAACACCCAATCGAAGAGGACAAGGAGTGTTTGTTCAGCTCGATGAACCCCCGAGAGGTCAATCATATCAAAGATTCATAATTTCTTAATTCTACGAAGCTCCTAGGTTAACTATCGAGATATTCAACGGTGGTATCAGAGCACCAACGCAGCTCCCGGCAAAGTCTCAACGTGAATTCGCACCCTTCGACACGCGAATTGTCATCCACGTTTGCTCGTGAAGCCTTGGTCGGAAATCCTGACTGGGATACCGAATGCTCGCTATCAGTAGGTCAACAAAGTACGTTGCTCTTCAGAGTATTGTCTTTTCCCGCTGTAGTCATATGTCTCTGTGAGATAGCTGGATTTCCTGAGACCTCTTCCCTAAAATTCCTCTCTGAACCTTGAAGAAGTGCCTACATCAAGGCAATCCTACAATCAAAGTTGATTGAATTAGTCAATATTGTGTCATGGCTTCTCAGGTCGCATCAGAATCCGAATCAGATATCTCAGACTGGGAAATAGAGGACGGCCTCCCCCAATTCTCGGATCAGTTCATACAGCAGTACCTCCAGGGCCGTGAAGCTCTCATCGAGCAAGAACAAGCGCAGCGAAGTGACTACGCTTTCAGGCAATCCATTACCCCTCTTGCTAAAGAGGCATGCGCTATAGTCGCTCGTATTCGCGCCGAAGAGCACCGCACCATATGGACCAATGACTACGAACAAAACCTTGCGAGGCAGAAGGACATCAGTTACTTTCCAGGCATGATGTTCACACTAGCGAAAGAGAGGATCGAAAAGACCAAAACCTGGGAAATAGTGAGAAAGATGCCGAAAGGAGCGCTGTTGCACTGCCATATCGACGCAATGATCGATGTTGGTTGGCTAGTGGAGCAAGCTCTCAATACTGAAGGGATGGCCATCATGGCTGATAGGGCCCTGTGCAGTGTTGAGGCGCGAGAGCAAGGTGTAGTAACGTTTCGGTACACGAAGAAGACCAAGATGGAAGGCAATGCCATCTGGACAAACCAATACGAGCCCAATGCGCTGGTGCCGGCGGCAAAGGCTGCAGACGGATTTCCTCAAGGTGGGCGCACTGCTTTCAAAGCCTGGCTAGCGAGCAGAATGACTATCACGTTGGAGGAATCGCAGGGTCACCACCACGGCGTCGATAATGTATGGGAGAAATTTGCCAGCTGCTTTCAGTCAGTTGGGTCCATCCTCTTCTATGAGCCTATTTTCCGCGCTGCCCTTCAACTTTTATTACCAGAACTTCTGGAAGACGGTATCCGGTGGGTTGACTTCCGATGCGCCTTTGTCTTCGATTTCCGACTTTCTGGATGCGAGACCCCTACAAAAGACTACCAAGACTTCTTTCGCATCTTCCGTGACGAGCTTGCCAACTTTCAAGCTACAGACATAGGCAAATCGTTCTGGGGAGGCAGATTTATCTGGACGACCGTGCGCAAATTCAACAAGAAGCTGATAGTGCAGAGCATGAAGGACTGTATTGCGGTCAAAAAGGCATATCCGGATCTTGTTGCAGGCTTCGATCTTGTGGGTCAGGAGGACCTAGGGCGGCCGCTCGCTGACATGACACCCGAGCTGTTCTGGTTTCGAAAGCGATGCTTGGAAGAAGGTGTCGATATTCCGTTCTTCTTCCACGCCGGCGAATGTCTTGGTGATGGAGACGAGACCGACCATAACCTGTTCGATGCGATACTACTTGGCACTCGCCGGATAGGCCATGGGTTCTCTTTATATAAGCATCCACTGCTTGTCGAGATGGTCAAGCAGAAGAAGATCCTCGTTGAATCTTGTCCAATTTCCAACGAGGTGCTGCGCCTCACAAGCTCTATAAAAGCTCATCCGTTACCTGCGCTGCTCGCACGAGGTGTCACGGCAGCACTTTGTAACGATGATCCGGCGATCTTAGGACACGGGAAGAATGGAATGACGCACGATTTCTGGCAAGCCTTGCAAGGCTGGGAAAATCTAGGACTAGAGGGACTTGGATCACTTGCAGAAAACAGTGTCAGATACGCGGCCTATGGGCCAGATCAGAACACGAAGGAATGGAATAAGGATATCAAGGACGGAGTATACGGCCAAGGAATCCGAGCAGAGCGGCTGAGAGAGTGGACGAGAGAGTGGAACAAGTTCTGCGAATGGATCTTGCTGGAGTTTGCGGCCGAGTATGGGGGCGGCGAGGATTGAACGAAGGAGGCGAGCATCCAGTCAGCGACTCCCTGTCGTAATAGCAGACAAAATGATTAGAGCCTTGTCAGCTTTGACGGGAGTTCTTGCTTCAACATGCCTCTCCACGCTCGCTTCAAGACCGTATGAGCAGAGGAACTTTTAAGACCGGAATCTCGTGCTCCATTGACGCAAAAGCGCTCCGCTGAGCTATGGCATCAATGAGCCACATGGAAGTCTCATCTGGGAGGATCATCAGATAGGCACTTGGTGGAGTCGAAGCTGTGGCTCAATGTACCATTGAGAAGGATTATACGTTGATCCATAACTTGATACGAATGCAGCATGATACAAACACTGCCATGGAGACTGCTGGTGATTCAGTTCCAATGTGCAGGAGAAACAAAGGATCCGAGTCAGCGGTCGATCTTACAAGTAAGAATCATATTAATTCGATTTCTTTTTGACAGTCGCTGAGTCCATCTTGAGGAATACATTATACGACGCTGCTACACCAAGGACTGATAGAGAGAATGTTCATTGACGACCTTAACAAAATCACTATCAAGGATGTTGATGTGATACCGATAGACCTAATGCCAAGCCCGATATGCAGCCGGATAACGGTCTCGGGTCATCGTTTCGGGCGGGCTCTCGATGGAAGGTATGGAACCTGACCATGACAACACAAACATCATGTGTCAACGGAGATTCTATGCTCGTCATGCAAGCTGGCTTCAGCCGTGTATGTGTCAAACGGATCATTTTCGAACCTCGTCTATCCTTGCCCAGTACTCATTGACATCGCTGGTACAAGCGGCCAAAGGGATGCCTCCAACAAGCCCCTCCTTACATTAATGTAACAGCATGATGAAGCTGTACAACTGGACCCCCGCTTTCCTGCTATATCCGTAGGCTTATGTCACCGCAGCCAACGTGATGGCTTTCTTCTTACCTTCCTTCTTCCAGAAACGCATCCTACGATATGCCCTGTCGCGCCTGGAGCTGCTGGACACCAAGGACTTTGACCTGGAGAATCTGGACATCGTGTGGGGGAAGAGGAGTACGGTGGAGCTAAGAAATATTGGAGTACATATCAAGAAGCTTTCCAGCCTCCTGCAACTGCCTCCCAGCTTGATCCTTGTCAAGGCTCGGATCCTGCTACTGCGGATCACTGTGCCTGCCGATATCTATAACAGTGGCATATCCATCGAAGTAGACGGTCTCAATATAGCGTTGGAAGTACGTGGTACGGAGAACAATGGAGGCGAGAGGACCAAGTCGTCCCATCGAGGGTTCTCCAGAGGCCGGCTGCAGAAAGGTGTCAAGGCGGACCGACCGAGGGGTTCGCAGTCCCATATACACGATCCCGGCGGTCTGGACGAGCGCGATGAAGGTGCAAGGCTACCGGTACAAATACCGACCACCATAGATCTGGCCAAGTCCTTCCTCCAGAGCGAACCGAAAGAGGAGCGAGATCAAATACAGACCGCCCTTGCTCAATCCCAACATCTAGGCCGGTCCGAGACGTTGAGCGAAAGTGGCGAGGATGTTACAGGCTTCGGTGTTGGAGGTGGCATCTCTTTGCCGGGCTTCGTTGCGGGCTTTCTCGAAGGGGTTGTAAACCGAATTGAGCTTAGCATCAACAATGTTGATATCAACCTAACAATGGAACTAGAAGTACCCTCGGGCGACTCTGGTCCTAATGTATCGCAAATTCCAGAGAAAGTTACACTACAGCTATCAATCCAAGAGGTCAAACTTGAAGGGATCCCAACCAACACTTCGGTAGATTTCCCGGACGACCAAGGGCATCCTCAACTTGATCAAAGTATGGAGCAAGGTGCAAGCAACCGCGGCCTACGCCACATCCTTATCAGGAATATACAAGGCATGCTCATCTCAGACACATCTCTTTTCCCAAATTTGTCACGTTTTAGTGTCCCACCTTCCCCCAATTTAGCACACACAGGTCCACACAAGAAGCCCGCTACAATACCAACTGCGCCTTCTGACTTACCCTCCTCGATCGATTCGCTTGGAACAAACAGGTCGGCATTTCTCAAAGAGAGCGATGGACATCAGCTAGAGACCTCCAACGCATCTTTGGTAAGTGAGGATGAAGGAGCCAGTACGGAATTAAATTGCAAGGTCGCACATGTGAGATCGCTGTCTCCCGGACAAAGCTTCAATTTGGGCGATTACCAGTTTGAAAGCACCGTTCCAGCCGACTCTTTCTACTCTGATGAAGGCGATGGTCAGTTGGGTGGTCAACTGTACGGTGACCAGAGGAGTATCCCTGGATCCTTTAACGCCGATCATGAATCATACGCAGAAATCGACGAAGTCTCGAAGAGTCAGAGTAGTACGCAGACGGGACCGACAAACCAAATGGAGCGACTACCTTCACTCTCTCCAGTATCCGGTCAAGACACCGACCAAGCGTCACCTCAGTCAGAGAGTTTGGCACAATCGAAGCTGTTTAGCCACGACGAAGCGGAAAGCATGTACATGAGCGCGATGAGTCAAGCACTGTCTCAACCTCAACCTACACAATCAGCCGTACCGGGAGACGGGGGCAATTCCGAGTCTGAACACGGTCACACTGGGGTCTCGCATGTAGTCCATGAGCGCAATGCCGCCAACAGAGATCAGCTTGATGTACGAAGTAAATATTCAGAAAGTCGCCTCGACACCCATGCTCCGAGCACGACGACCTATATACCACTGAAGCTGTCGGTTGAACAACCGTCGAACGAACATATTTCGTCAATGCCGCGAACAGCGGACTTGCGCGAAAAAGGACCGATGAAGCCTGATATCGAGCCTCATCCAGCTCTGAAGCAAGGATCATCAACTACATCAGTGGTCAGCTCGGACAACGAACCAGTTGTTGTTAAGAAAATCTTTGTCGTTGACACCATCACACTCGAGATACCCAGGAGCAGCGGCGGTGAGATTGCGGACCTGCCTAGCCCAACACTGTCCAGCCAGTACGGCCAGTCTCCTCTAATCCGAGAAGAAACACTTAAAGCGGGCAGTAGGGCTTCCACGCTAGGCCACAGAGAGCCTTCTCTGGATTCCGCTACTTCAGAAACACAACCTTGGACAGCCATGAAAGTAGGAAATGTCAGTGTACTCGGCGATATAAGTCTCACAAAATTGACGATCCTCTTAGCCCAGAGATTGACAGGATTACTCCGAGCAGAGCCGCCCTCGCATGCAGCCAAGACTGCGAAGCAATTGAAGCACAGCCGGACCTCAATTCGAGTCAAGCGAATATCTTGGAAGTTCCTTGACCACGTTAGGGGAATCGAGATCTCGGGACCCAATATGCTTAGCCGCTCCCAACGAACTGACAGTCTGGAGGATGCTGAGGTCCTTCTGAAGGCTTCTGTCATCAAGCTCAAGGTACTGATTGTGCGTGATGAACAGTCTTCTACTTCAACCGTATCGTTAGATAAGCTGAACTTTGGGTACGCCCAGGAGGATATCTTTTCTTTTGATTCTGGCCTCAAGATGAGAGACTCCAATCGAGACATTCTTGCGCCTATCGATCAGGATATCATTTTGAAAATAACACAGTCACCGGGTCGCAGGCAGGTGGAACTCACGACACTGCCACTGCACATCAGGTTTGACCTACGACGACTCGACGACACTTTTGGCTGGTTTGGTGGCTTTAGCAGCATTCTCGGTCTCGGCAGCTCCATGATCTCAACAGTCACCGTTACAGATAGCAAGCCAAGGAAAGCGAGACCTACCAAACTCACTCGCGGGGTCCATTTCGAAAACGACAGACATGAGAGTGAAATGACGGAATCGTTGGAACCATCCCATGAGAAGGTGACCGCGAGAATTGGCGGTATCGTTTTCGATCTCGTAGGCGCTTGTTCCTCCTTCCGGCTCGAAAGCACAGCCCTTAAAGTCGTAAGTCGAGCCGAAGGCGTCGGTCTTGCGATCGATCGCCTCAATGTCAACGGGCCTTTTATCGATTCCAAACCCGGCGAAGCGTCGATAAGCGCCAAAATGGCAGGATTCAGGATTGAATACCTACCGACCCCCAAAGACGTAGACTTGGCTCGATTGCTAGCTCTGCTGTCTCCGTCAAAAGACAGATATAAGGAGGATGATGATGATATATTGCTTGAGACTCTGTTCCGTCAAAGGCGCCAAGGCGGTGTCCTACGTGTCACTGCCGAACACGCTGACTGTCAGATCTTAGACTTTGGGGATGTCCAATATCTTCCAGCCTTAGGAGAAGAAATGAAGAAGCTATCCACCGTTGCAAAGTATCTCCCAGAGGATGATCGACCAGGCATCATGACCCTACTTCTCATACGGCAGCTGCAAATCCAGGTTATGCTCAATGAGACTATTGGTCGGGTGAACCTAGCTGCGAAACATACCGAGGTGGCACACATTACATTGCCCAGCTTGATCACCCTTGGCGTCAGGAAGCTCAAAATCGAGCGGAATGCTTCAGAAGAGCTCGTAGGGGAGGCCATAGCCACCTCCCCCAACGAAGAACCCCCGCCAGTGATTATGGCTAGATTCATTGGGAATGAGATGGAGCCCACAATTAAGATAAAGTTCAACAATCTCCGTGTAGAGTATCACGTCTCAACAGTCGCAGCCATAATGGGGATCCGGGACGACTTGGCCGAGGTGACGATGGTAGATATGATCTCTTCGGTTGCTACTTTGACCGACAAGCAACGTATACAAGATTCTCCGCCCACATTTTCAGCGCAGTCGTCTAATAAAAGCGAAAAATCAACGGAGAGCTCGAAGTCCCTGAGGGTAGATATCACGTTACATGACGTGACCGTTGGTCTAAACCCACGTGAATCACTAGCTCGAGGTCTCTTCGTGCTTGGAGATACACACTTTGTGTGTAATCCCCCAAAGAACGATGAGGCCAGTGCCATATTGGACATGAACAGAGCTGCCTTGATGGCGATAGATGACCACAAGACTCAGATTGTATCAAACTATCAAGCTGAAAGTACAACCTTGAGTAGCCAACAGAGCCAACTGCAGCATCTTTCTAGCATGGGCTATGTCACTCTAATTTCAATCTCGGCAGCAAGAACAAAATTCGATGTGACCAGTTCTGCGTCAACGACAGGCAAGACCGTGGAGATTGAACTTCGAGACATGTTACTTGTACTTGAATCTTGCGCTGACTCGACGCAGACCTTGCAGTCAATCCTCAACGGACTACAACTACCACAGCGTCCCAGTACCGATGTCAAGTACAGGACTGAAGTCGTGCCTGTCGAAAACTTGCTTGCCTCTTTCACAGGCAACGCATTTGCCACCCCTGGGCAAGACGAAGACGATTGGCCTCTTGAGCTCGAAGAGGGCGACATGGTAGAAGACGATGTCCCTCAAAACCTCGAATTCGTTAGTAGTTTCTACAACCCCAACCCGGAGCTGTTAGACGACAGTATCGTAGACAGTATGCTGGGAGAGGACCTCGAGTCGCTGGCCTGTCCGCCAAAAACTCGAAATATCGGGGACAAGGTTCTACTCGATAGTTTCCAGGAGCAGTATCAGGTCGCCCCAGACGAATCTATGCTTGATTTTCACGAAGATCATTTCGGTACCAAATCGATTGTTGGCGGTACTGCTCACCGGTGGAATGTTAGGAAGAATTCATACGAGCTTACAGATGAGCCCAAACTTCGTGCAAGCCCACTCAGGCTTTGTGTACGCAATATACACGTTATTTGGAATCTGTTTGATGGGTATGACTGGCACCGCACCAGGGACACCATCGGTCAAGCCGTAGCAGCTGTCGAAGAAAAAGCCATGGAACAGAGGTCGCGAAAAGACAGGCGGCGATCCGTCGATGTAGAAGACGAAGACTCTGTGATAGGAGATTTTCTCTTCAATTCGATATATATTGGCATTTCCTCCAACCGGGATCCGAAAGAACTTGGTCGTCAAGTCAGCCGCAATATCGATGATCTTGCAAGCGAAACCGAAAGCTATGCAACATCGACAACATCAGGCTCTCCAACCCAACAGCATCGTGCGCCTCGCCCAAAGGGCAAAGTACGACTAAGGCGCAGTAAATACCACAAGTTGACATTCGAACTAAAAGGTGTGTCGGCAGACATGGTAGTCTTTCCGCAGGATTCTGGAGAAACCCAAAGCTCTATCGACATTCGTGTCCATGACTTCGAAATATTCGACCATGTACCTACCTCGACTTGGAAGAAGTTTGCAACCTATATGTACGATGCAGGGGAAAGAGAAAGCGGAACAAGCATGATTCATCTTGAAATTCTGAACGTAAAGCCTGTTCCTGACCTTGCTGCCTCAGAGATAATACTCAAGGTATAGATTCATACACAGTCGGAATGTATAGAGCTAATGGATATCTAGGTCAGTGTGCTACCTTTACGACTCCATGTGGACCAAGATGCCCTGGACTTTATGACACGTTTCTTCGAATTCCGAGATGATTCTGCTACGCCCTCGACTTCTAAATCCGAAGCCCCCTTCCTGCAGCGGGTTGAAGTGAAATCTGTGCCGGTTAAACTGAGTTTCAAGCCTAAGCGCGTTGACTATGCTGGCCTCCGCTCCGGACATACGACGGAATTCATGAACTTCTTCATTCTCGACGATGCCGACATGGTCCTTCGCCACGTGATAATCTACGGAGTCTCAGGATTCGACAAGCTGGGGAAGACACTGAACGATATCTGGATGCCAGACGTCAAACGCAACCAGCTGCCCGGTGTCTTGGCAGGCTTGGCACCAGTGCGATCGCTAGTCAACGTTGGAGGTGGTGTCAAAGATCTCGTCGTTATCCCAATACGAGAGTACCGCAAAGACGGCAGGGTAGTCCGAAGCTTCCAGAAGGGTGCCCTGGCTTTCGCTAAGACCACAACAAGTGAGCTCGCGAAACTTGGGGCCAAGCTCGCCATCGGCACCCAGACGGTGTTGCAGGGTGCTGAAGGCTTCTTGACTCCAGAAAACCAGCGCCCAGACGTCTCCGCCGGCTGGGAGGATGCGGAGCTTGAGGACGAAGAGAAGAAACAGATTAGTCTCTACGCTGACCAGCCTGTGGGTGTCATGCAGGGGCTTCGCGGGGGCTACGCCAGTCTCGAGCGGGATCTTCTCATGGCCAAGGACGCCATCGTGGCGATGCCTGGCGAGGTGATGGAAAGCGGGTCAGCAAGCGGAGCAGCCCGAGCAGTCCTGCGGAGTGCGCCCACGGTCATCTTGCGGCCGGCTATGGGGGTGAGTAAGGCGGTAGGTCAGACATTGATGGGCGCAACGAATAGCCTTGATCCTGAGAATCGTCGAAGAGCTGATGATGTAAGTAACCCCTTGAGCTTCTTTACGACGAATGTACTGACTGTCTTGCAGAAATACAAGCGACATTGAGGTGAACGAATATACGATCAAGGATGCGGATCCTTAAGCATGATTTTTGGCGTCGGTGGGCATTTCTTCGCATAGCGCAGGGTGTATTGATAGCATGAAGTCTTAGACTCAAGAGGATATTGTTTATGCTTCTTTCGACGCAATCAGAAGCGATTATAGGATATATCGTCTTCCATCAGGCACGGATACAGCTCGTACATAGCAACCTGGGCAATTTCCCAAATGGGCTACGGCCAGCTTCCAAAGAAAAAGCTTGTATAGCCAAATGTGAAGGAGATTTGATTGCCGCAGCCTCGAGCCAACACGCAATGCTAGAATAGTACCGCAGTCAATCCTCGAGGATGTATTCAAGCTACATTCTCTTCGTTAAGAGTAGCCACAAATAAGCCAACGATCCTGGCAGGTCTTGGAAATGCACCATAGCAACGCAGGGGAGTATCTAACAGCATCCGACTCAGGAACGGACCCATTGCCAGCGAACCTTCTTTAACGGATGTTACGATCTTCTCTCATCGCTTGAGGTCTCTCGAGTGTCTAGCCTTGCGGTTTCGGTGCCATGTGCAGCTTTATCATACTGTTATCTTAGTCACTTTTCCAAGCACAGTAGGCCTCAGCGTTTGTGGCTTCTTGCGCATGAGCCACTACTTTATTCTTCTCAAATACGTAATTGATCCTATCACGGTTTTCAACTCCTATGAACGAGCAACACAATATGCGTAGATAGGTCGCCAAGGAATGATATTGGTATACATGAGAAGGGGAATGAGGAGAGCCTTCCTTTGAATAAGCATGGGCGTTGCGTATTAATGGACAAGGAGATTTAGGGTCATGTGATTGACATTGAGACTGGGAATGAGGTTTGGACTTTTGATCAACGCGCTCTACGTCGGCCCGTGGAGAGACTGTAAAGGTGAAGTAAGCAAGGTACCAGTACTTCTGCAAGGAAATACCAGGATTGCACGACGGCCACTCATCATCATCAATCCCACCTTCTCACGATATTGGCTCTGAAGCAGGAGGCCGGAGGCAGATCCAAGCGTCAGCTTGAGCTTTGAAGGCTTGCTTACCTTTCCGCCCCTATCGACGCTTGACGACAGCACTCTACTTCTACTTTGACTCGAGTACAGCAATGCTCATGGATGATGACGCCTTCATCCCTCAGTAATATATTGATCGGAGGATTGGTCCCCCCTCGAACACTCAAGCTTCTGATACTCAAATGCACCAAGCACCGAATGCAAAAGGTCAACGTAGATTCCAGCCCAAGCCGAAGAGACGATGACCGTCTGCCCTTGGTCAGTTGCCCTGGCCGAGTTTTTCGAAGTGACAGCGTTGTTGGCAGGTCTACAGTAAAGTATTAGCCTCTCCAGTGCTGAGAACGGGTTTTTCTCGCCGGCTAGATGCGCTTCTTGATCGTTCCTTTTTCCCAAGTATGGCAAGTCATGTCGCCAGGATGGTGCACGTTCTCTCGCTAGCGCATGAAAAAGATTTAATTTAGGGACCTCAGAATTGACAGCGGATGGTCCTGTAGATAAAGAACCCTTCTATCGAAGGGCGTGTAAAGCGAGATAGACCTTCTGAGCCGGAGTCCGTTGAATTTTGTAGGTGTGTTTGCTAAATGTACTTTCCAAATACGTCATTGATCTATAAAAGCAACTCACCAAGTAAGCTTGCACTCCATTACTTGGGCAGAGTATTTTTTATCCCAAAGTTCATCAAGGAAAGTAGAAGTAAGTATCTTACATGTACTTTTAGAAGAGGTACTTGTGATCGCCGGCAAGCGGGGCTCATGCGGGCCGTCTGTCACGGGCCAAACTGTCCCGCGGCTGAGACATCGTCATCCCCAGGGCAGTCTCTCATGTCGGACCAGTCTCGCGCCCTTGTATACTTACTGTCCTTACGAAACATCTCACTTCTACCTCAATCGTGGAGCGTTCTGGGCATTTATATCCGCTATCTGGTCTCCATCATGGCGTGAAAGCGCAAGCCACGTCCTCCGCCTCTTCCACTAAATCAGCCCCAACCACCGAGTGCCATCATTCAAATTCAAGCTATTACAACCAAAGACACCATTCTCCAGCCTCGATCGTGCTCGCCAACTCCAATATTGAGCAAGCTTCAACCACTGTGGGCAAACCAGGAGGCTCAAAGCCCCCATCGGGCAGGTGCAGGTGTTGGGTGAGAGCGAGGACACACAAATCGTCTCGAGCAAGTGATGCAATATGTACGCAGTCTGGGGGGATCGGTCTCGAAGACCTGGAACTCAATCAATCCGGCTACGCTCAGCGGTGCAATTGATGTCATAGTAGTCGAGCAAGAAGATGGTAAACATACTCTACCTTCGCCATGTGCCTGTGCACGTCCTAATTGCTCCCAGGCTCGCTTGCTTGTTCCCCCTTCCATGTACGATTTGGCAAGTTCTCGCTACTTCGACCCTACGAGAAAAAGGTATGCCACCCACGCTCTACTATACGTGCCCTGTTGACAGCCCGCCAGGTCGAATTCAAGGTGAACGGCATCAAACAAGACCATGCCATGAAGCTAGGAGAAGGCGGCGAAGCTTTCTTTGTCTTCGAGACTTCTGATGAGATACCAGCAAGCTTGCAGACGTCACCCGTCGTCTCACCTGCCACCAGTCCTCCAGGCCTACCACTCCAAGACTCGCACTCACCACCTGCACTTCAAGAGCCTGAGTTTTTGGATCTTGCCGCAGACAGTCAAGAACATGTCACGCATCCGTTCTCCTTGTCGCAATCAAGGCCTACAATATCTAGCGAGCGCCGAGCTCAAAGCGATTACGGTGGGATACCACTTCGCGTGAAGCCACAAGGAGAATGCTGATTTGGATAGGCCATGGCGAGCTAACTGCTTTATCCTCCTCTCCCGACAAGAGTCTCGAACCAGCAACTGCAAAGACATTAGATAAGGCGAGGTCATTCTCCGGTTTTCCGCTAGAGCGTTCCCAGTCAGCTGGATTGGTGCCGCTAGCTGCCCGTGCGGAAGGTACTCAGGGCACGAATCCAAGCGCCATCCAAGTCCCTTCGAGGCCTGACGAAGCGACGGCCAACACAGGTCTAGCAACATCTGCGCCCACAGAGCGGTCCAGTAGTCCACCGCCTCCACCGCTGTCCACAAACGAAGCCTTCAATAGAGCGGTTTCGCTTTCCAAGAAGCTCTCAGGTTCAAACATACCGACACGTCTGAATGACAGTGGCGACCTGATGCTCGACATGACTGGGTACAAAAGTAGTGAAGACGAAGCGCTCCGTGCGGAAGTTGTTGCGCGCAGGATTCTTGCTGAAGAACTCGAAGGAAACTATGACATAGGAGCACTCATCGGGGCTGATGAGCGCGGAAACCTCTGGATATATAGTAGCGAAGAAGCAAAGGATGCTGCGGGTCATCGAGCAGGGCTTCGAAGCTTAGCGCCGACCAGTCTGCTTGGTGATGCTGCCTCCGATCCGGGGTACCACAGCGATGAAGATCGACCACGGAGCAGTCCTGCTGCACCTCCGGAATACCAGCGAAATCTTCCAGATGATGGGCAGACCGAACTCGTGACGCCCCCACATACGCCTCATACCGAAATCCATGCGAGCGGTGATCCAAATCGGAATTACGCGAAAACTTTACGACTGACGAGTGAACAGCTCAAAGCCCTGAATCTCAAGCCTGGAGTAAACACCATGAGTTTTGGGGTCAACCGCGCTATGTGTCAAGCAAATATGCACTACTGGACTTACGATGTTCCTATTGTGATATCGGACATTGATGGTACCATCACAAAGTAAGCGCCTTGAGATATGGTCTGCTAATAGTTCTGACGCTTAATAGGTCCGATGCCCTTGGTCATGTGCTCAATATGATCGGTCGTGACTGGACACACATTGGGGTGGCAAAGCTGTATTCGGACATTGTCGCCAATGGCTACAACATCCTCTACCTCACTAGCCGCTCAGTGGGCCAGGCCGATACGACGAGAGCATACTTGAAAGGTGTTGCTCAAGAAGGGCACAAGCTACCGAAGGGACCTGTTATAATGAGTCCAGATCGAACAATCGCAGCATTGCGGCGAGAAATATATCTCCGGAAACCAGAAGTGTTTAAAATGGCCTGCCTACGCGACATCATGACGCTGTTTGGCCCCAAGAAGATTCCGTTCTATGCTGGCTTCGGAAACCGCTTTACGGATGCGTTGAGTTACAGATCAGTCAACATTCCATCAACAAGAATATTCACGATCAACTCGAACGCCGAAGTGTCTCTCGACCTTCTTACACTTACCAAGTACAAGAGTAGTTATGTCACTATGCGGGAAGTGGTCGACCATTTCTTTCCGCCTGTGGGTCTACTCGTTACAGGTGGTGAAGAAGAATACACCGATTATAACTACTGGCGAGATTCACCACTTGATGTCGAAGAATTCCTCGATACCGAGAGCGAGGACGAAGATGTAAAGGTAAAAGACCGTCACAGTATACGAAGTGAAGACGAGGGTAGCGACGGCCTCGATGACGACGACGACGACGTTGGGGATATGGAAGAGAGCTACTTCTCAAGAGATTCGATCGATGCCACAGGTGATTTGGTTGATTCCATACTGGAAAGCATCGAAGGTGGCGATCTAGTGGTTGAAGAGGGTCTGTCTGAGGCTGATGATGGCCCGTCGCCGTCCACTATTGTCGACATAGACCCTATTACACCTACCGAAAGCGGGACAGCACCTTCCAAAAAGTATAGTCCCTCACGAATTCGCGTCAAAACCACAAGTCCTGATCACGCTGAAGCCTTGGGTATAAGTGGCACTGCTGTCGATTAGTGTCGAGGTTGTTCTGGTGAGGGCTTCGGCAGAACTTTAGGGAGCATGGGCCATGGTAGGAGGCGATCGTCTTTGGGATCTTGAACGTGATGGGATTGTTTTGCATCAGCGTGGAGCGGCATTGGGAAGGACGACGGGAGCATTGAAGGGCGTCGTATTCCATTCTATGCTGTGTTCGAATAGATTTCGTACCATTTTGGGGTCTTGCTCGAAATCCTGACCTGTCGTTCTTACAATGCCAGTCTCGATTGACATTTGAATGAGCGGAACTTGAAGCCGGTATTCGAGCAATCAGTCATTCCATCACCGAACCCCAAAAGGTCACCTCAGTCGCAAATCGCCCTATTGGTTTAGGTTGTCTTGGCCGACCTTCAATCTACTCCTCCTGGGCTCGCAGATCGTATCACAATCATTTCATGGTACAAATCCATTAGGCTTTTCCCCCGCGCCTGCGCATCATTAGAATGGCCGACGTCGTAGCCACTCCTTCACAGCAAACCATCCAAGATCCCCTAACGACAGCCCCCAACACCGAAGCACTTCCCTCACAACCCACCGCAACCTCAGTCGACGCCTCCTTCCCAACATCCTCCCTCACCGACAACGGCCTCTCCAAACGGCCCCGCGACGCCCGCCTCATCCATATGGTCCTCGCCAATCTCGGCGTAGCCTCCTACCAAGAGCGCGTTCCTCTGCAGCTTATGGACTTCGCGTACCGCTACACCTCATCCACATTATCAGATGCCCTGCACCTTGCGTCCGAGGGCTACGGCAACCCTCCGGCGCCCGCTTCTGGAAGAGGAGGCGCCGGCGCCGGGAGCGACCTGAGCACGATCACGATGGCGAGCTTGCGGCTGAGTGTTGCGAGCCGGACGCACTATCAGTTTAGTCCGAGTCTACCGAAGGAGTTCTATCATGAGGTGGCGGCGGAGAGGAATAGAGTCGCGCTACCGATGGTGGGGAGGGATTGGGGGGTTAGGTTGCCGCCGGAGCAGTATTGTCTTACGGGGGTGGGGTGGGGGTTGAAGGAGGAGTGGGATAGTGAGGGCGAGGGTGAGGGCGAGCAGGGGGATGAGATGGTGGTAGATGGGCAAGGGGACGAAGAGGAGGTGGATGAGGATGAGGAGGGGAATGAGCGAATGGAGGATGTATTTGGCGCGGACGTCAATGGGGGCGATGGGGATAGGGACACGGAGGATGGGTGAGATGTGCATGTTGCATCTTCTTTCGCCCGCTCGTGCAGACGCACATAAGTTCTGGCATTTAGCGATGGTTGGCATTGGCGTTAGAGGATACCCCTGGGAACGGTATGGCCTGGAGATCTGGGGTAAAGTTTGCCAAATGGCATGGGGTCCGGTGTGATCTTGGATCACATCAACCAGCAACTTCTGACCTTAAGTTCCACGCTCAATTTGAGGTGAAAACATATAATGTTGCTTTGCCTATGGGTCTGAATTGGCCGAAGTCCCCAACGTATCGCCGTGCAAACGTTGAATCATTTCGCAAATCCACTTTCGTGCGCACATCTGCAAAGGTGTGCAGCCCAATGGACTCGGCCTGATTTCTGACGGCTCGATCGAATAGCCCGTGTCCCTAGATCTTTGACCATATCCCAGGATGACAAGAACAACGCCTGCGCTTCCTTGCGCTGCCCCTATGCCATCAGATTGTGCCCAACGCCCATCTTGACACAGGTCAAAATCCCGCTATGCAAATGTCGCCACTCCCTTACAAAGCCCTCTCATACTGTCTCCCCCTTTCCACCACCACCCTCCGGCCCACTCTCTTCAACCGGCGGCAATCCCCACCACTCTCTGTGAAACTTCTCTTGCTCTTTCTTCCTCGCCTCCTTCTCCTGCTTCTGCCGTATCCTCTCGTCCCTCGTCGCGAACCACTCCTCTCTCGCTGCGTCCTGCTGCTCTTGTCCGGCATGCCCAATCATACACGAATTCATGGCTAGTCGCTGGGGTCGGCATTTCCAGGTTGCGGAGAAGGTGCGATTGAGAGCGCAGGAGGCGAAGTCTGCCGTTGTAGCGTCAATACACCTGCCAGCAATGGAAAAGAGTGAACGGGAAGGGAGCTTACCCCTGATCTCATCTGCACATAGGTTTCGAACCCGCTTGTAGTAGATTTCACGGACCTGGCCTTCCTGAGTAGCGGAGAGTGGAAGCGGGTTTCGCGAGGGTAGGGGAACACGCGTGGAGTCTGATGCAGCCATCATGTTGGCTGTCCATGCGGCTTCGAAACCAGGAAGAGCATGCTAAATCGACATGTAGAAGCTACCTAACTTTACATCTGCCGTAGGTATAAGGTAGGTGCGTACTTGTAAAATACAGCCCGTAATCATTAATGAAGGTATTGAAAGGTGCTGTACCTGCGGCAAAGCTAAGCGCGCAGACGCCGGAAGGTCCTATCATCTGATAGGCTAGGGATCTCGAGATTTGCCATGATGAACGGAGCTCAGAGATAGAATTGTTCGCTTGAGATCTGTATTCCTGGCAACCACAATGCCAGATCCGATACTGTAGTACCGCAATCATGTCATCCATGCGCAATGCTGTCCAGCGGCGTAACCATAAAGAGCGCGCACAACCCAAAGAACGAGAGAAATGGGGTATTCTAGAGAAGCACAAAGTCCGCCAACCTCTCACCCCTGACCTTGCTGCCTTTCCTATCTCATAGAATCGACTGACCAAATCTCAAGGACTACTCCCTCCGCGCGAAAGACTACAATGATAAAAAGGCCCGCCTCAAGATCCTGCGGCAGAAAGCCGCCGAGCGCAATCCCGATGAATTCTACTTCGGCATGTACAGCGGCCAGACGCACGACAAGGGGCAAAGGCTAGCAAGTCGCGGGAACGAGGTACTAAGTCAAGAGGCGGTGCAGCTGTTGAAGACGCAGGATGCCGGGTACTTGAGGACCATTGCACAGCAGACGAGGAGAACGAGGGAGAAGTTGGAGAAGGGATATGTGTTAGGCGAAGGGAAGGGCGTGGAGGTGCGCGGTGGCGGATCGCAAGGGAAAGGGGAGCATGTTGTGTTTGTGAGGGACAAAGAGGAGCAGAAAGGGTTTGACCCGGATACTGGGGTGGTTGAGCCGGGTCCGCTGTCGAAAGCTTCACAAACGGGCCATGGCCCTTGGGTCGACACGGAAGACGTAGACGATGCTGGTACGGACGATGAGGAGGCTGTAGAAACCACAGCTCCGGCGGCTAAGTCACGGCGAGTTCGTGAGGCCCAAGCGATTGCTCTCAGGCAAGCAAGGAATCTACGAAAGCAACGCAAAAGGGAACAGGATGCTCAACTCTCGAGGCTGAAAGCTCTCAAGGCGCGAGAGAAGGAGGTTCTAGCTGCCGAGCAGGAGCTCGGACTTCAACGGGCGAAGATGAGCAACAGTAACGGAGGGGTCAACAAGGCTGGGGTGAAATTCAAGATGAGAGAAAGAAAACGATGATTATGTTGAAGCAGGTCTGGGGCTCTAATTTCGCCGGATTGGTTTGACGAAGCAATAATGATTAATTGCTGCCTGTCTAGAGCATACTCTGCTCACCCCTACACGTCTCTAACTCTCGCCATCAACTCACGCCATTCGCGATTACTGCTGATCTGCGGGGCACAATGGGTCGGCGCTTGCTGCCTTGGCTCTCTCGCTGCAAGTGTGCCATACACCGGCAGAGCATCCCATGGCACTTGCAGAAGAACGAAATGACGGAATGCCGTCAGACTGAACGCCCAGGGGTGATCCATAGCTAAGAAGGCAAACCGTCGAAGAGCTCAATTTTAGAAGAACACTAAGGAGGATTCGATTGTACATGTGAATCAGTTAATCCCAAAACGTAAAGTCTGAGCTGGCGAGCGGAAAATTGTCGCGTGACTGGATGCTGGTTGGTCTGATATCTATTCGTTTCTTGAGCTTTTGGATCAGCTTTGGCGCTTCATTCCCTGGGAGGTTTCTCGCAATCTGTGTGGCTGTCTCAATGAATCCGAGCTTGAGAAATTCAGATCAGCGGGCATTCCGTCAATCGAACCACGATACAGCTAGTGTCTCTTGAACTCCGTGGCCTACTACGACTTTGTTTGAAAGCTCGTCTAAGACTTAAAAGCAAGCCTTCGGTTACCTCCTACGTGACTCCTTCCTTGCTAGCTCGACCATGGCACCCTCCATGTTCTAGAGCGCATATCACGAGAGCGGTGGACCAGCCTTGAAAGAGAGGAAGAAGAAGAAAAACAAAGAGCATCCTGCGGCACTGCCTTCTTATTCTTTCGACTCAACCAGATGCGGTGCAAGGTCGCTTCCTGCAATGATCCATTCAGCTCCCAGTTTACATGGGAACCAAGATACCGCTCACCGAAGAAGAGCTTAGAGGACCCGTCAACCGCAGCTCTGATGAGAGTGACCCGGTCTGCTTGAGTCTAACGATGAGGTAGTAAGCCTCTTATATCCACAGGTACCGCAGCATTGTTGACAAAGAATCCGATCAGGATGCATCGAATGCAATCGAAGATAAACCAATACAACGTATGTATAAGTGCAGTCCTCCACGCGACAACCGCGCAATCTAGTCCAGAATCTTACCTTGGCAATGGGCCTGCAGAACTTGACTACGTCTGACTCGGCGTCCTCGGTGGTGATCCCCACAGATGATGACTGGTAATGGTTCCCTTCACCTAAAGCACCCGTCAAATAGACTCGTACCACTCGATGAAGACATGGTCAGCATCTTTGCACATTTGCACCACATCTTCGGACAGGGGCTACACCCTCTCTCGTACTTACGTGCTCAAGAACGATCTTTAGGATAGGAAATGTGTCGTGTAGCCTAGAGAGCTGGAGCAGAAAACCTGCCTCTGCATTCAGTGCGGTGACCCCCTGTGCATGAGTCGTCATCTCGCCTTGCAGGTTCAAGACCAGACCTCAAGAATCGGGTAATACTGCTCTACATCCGGCACCCCGTTCTGGGAATCGGTAGGCACCTAATAGGAGTCAGCCTAACCGTCTATTGGGTCGGAGATCGCCTATCTCTGGGACCGGACACCCGCAGGATACAATATAACCTCGGGAATCATGAGTAAGGAATCTCATTTGACTGCAAGAAAGTGTCAAGACTTATGCCATATATTGTCTTCGTTCGAGCAGCCTTAGCAGTCGTTTCAGTGTCTGGGCTTCGATGAAGGGAGAAAATAATTAGGAACTTGACATTACGAGCTGAAGGGGAAACCGCAACATGATAGGAGATGGCCTGTGAGACTTGGGTATTAGGCGGTTAGAGCTTTGGGGGGGTGACGTTATGAATACTGTGTCACATCCGCCCTCTTTGATGAAAGGTGCGCACAGCTCCATCATCACATCCTGCCTGAGATGGTTATGGAACTTGGCCATCCATGTCGGAAGTAGGCACTGATATTCAGGGTCGCTGCCTCACCCAAGTATTTATAACACGAGACTCTTGACTTTAAGTCTTCACCCGTGTGAGTCCTGCTTGTCCAGCTGTGGCTTTTGCGCTCCACTTGATTTCTTAAATGCATCCTCGGCAAGACTCTGCCGTTTGACGTATTCCATGACAATGTCTTCCTCGGTCTTCGCCTTGTTTAGACTTTCTGCATGCTCGTCATGCAGCATCTTTGATTCTGCGAGAGCTCGCTCTAGCTCTTGGTCCTGATACTCTGACGATGGCAGCTTTCGCGAGCTCTCAAGTGCAGCCTTGATGTTTTCATCATCATCGGTGTCAACGCCGGAATCGTCAAAGTCTAATTCGGCTATTTTGGTTTGTGTTTTCCCGAGTGACGGACGCTGTTGGATGTTTTGGTGCAATGCCGCTTCAAGTTGCTCAGGATGGCCATGAGGCGCGTTGTTATGACCGCTGTGAGCACGATTGGCTTCGGCCATACTAGCTTGTATCGCGCTACGTAGTGCTCCCTCGCCATCAGCTTCCTCGGACGCATGCTGGAGCTCCTGAACACTGGCTCTGATAGCTCTCTCGATTGCAGCATCCTCTTCCGGATTTCCTTTGGAGGTGGCTGCAATTGATTGCTGGATAGCTTCCTCGAAGTCCACGTCTTCGGAGTGTCCAGATGAAGGCTGAGGATAAGTATGAGCATGCTTTAGTGAAGTTTCGAAGCTGGCTGTATCAGGCTCGGAGTGCTTTCGACCTGTGGCGCTAGAATCCTTCTTCAACTTTTTCTTGTCTTCAGCTAGCTTCTTTTTCTCGTCGAAACTCATGTGCCGGGTCTTCAAGAAGCGACAAGGTGGTGGCATCTTGTTGTGCTTGACTTGCTGTTTCTCTTTGCCAAGCTCGAGCTGAATAGCTTGCCACTGGCGAACCGCATCTATCCGTTCTGCTTGACTAGATTTGTTCCACTCATCGAAGCCTTGCGCGGTGCGGGCAGCGATTATGTAATTCTGCACGGATGCTCCATGATGCTTCTGGAGCTCTTTGTAGATGCCTTTGAATGTGTAGGCCGGCAAACCCCAGATTGCTGCCACAGTCAGCAGATATTCACGGTTAGATGAGCAGGCGACGAAGCAATGCCTCAATCAGCTACGGCAAGCTCGGCGTTCATCGCAAAGCGATGGCTCGAAATTGCCCTTAGGCAAGACCACATAGATCATTACGCTCCGAGCGCAACCGCTAGAACAGCGACAACTGACTTACCAGCGCCGGGCTTCAGGACCACGCCACCAATGCCCTTCCCAAAGCCTTTGATCAGACCCACTACTCCTTCCTTCTTGGCTCCTTCGAATGGTTGCGTGACGAGTCCTGATATGCCATCAAACATCCCGTAGCCGAACTCCTAATTTCATGGCCCGTCAGTATCCCTAGATGTACCAAAGTCTCATCAAAACCCACCTTTCCAGCAGCCTTCAAGCCGCTTTGGAAATCCGTCACTTTATCTGCTGGGCGGACGCTTTCGTCACCATACAGCTTGGGGGCATTGTGGAATCCACGCGCTAAGCTGAGGGTGAAATCCATGGGTGACTTCAGACCTACACCGACCATCCGCCCCACTCCTTTGCCAGCTCCTACTGCGGCCTCTAGTGACATGTGCGCAGCATCAGGAGAAGAATTTACCCGTTCAGCATGCTTTCCCCGATTATTCGTACTCGATTTCCTCTTAGGAGATTGGGATCTGGACGATGATCGCCCAAAGCTTTTGGCCAACAAGCGCCTATGGTCGGGAGTTGACGTCGACAAGAGGGTGTGAGTCTGTTCTTGTGATGGACTCGGAAGCCCTGAATCGGCATTGGCCTCGGTTGTCGGTGAGTCCTGGGTTGCCAGCGATACACCCGAAGCATCGGAAGAGACAGATGTGCCTTCTGCTACCAAAGACACATCCGTCTTCGATCGTGTATAGGCCGCATCTTTGTTTGGGATGCTAGAACCAGGACTGTGAACGGACTCTTCTCCACTACTTGATTGCGCAGCTGGCTTGATCCTCAGCAAGTGAAGTACCTCTATCGGAAAATCCGCGACCCCCATCATCAAGCTTCCGATGGTCCCCAGCAGAGCTGAGGTGGCTCCAGTGATTGGGTCCCAGGGTCCATCCTCGGAGTCATACTCTCTAGGCCGGTATCTAGGAACGCTTAGCTGTCGTCAGCCAGGAGTTTCTGGCATGACCTACAGTTTCAAGTCGTTAAAATCTAGCAGGCCCTCATTACCAAGTGCTGTCGCCGCAAATGCACTCAGCCTGATTTTGGTGCGTTTGACTCGCCACACCGCTGCTCGGCTGGGGGCAACGGTGCATCGCAGAGCATCGATCCCAAGGTTGTGATGGAAACTTTGCGCACCAACATCCGTGCCCTTTTCAGAACTGATGCGTGCACCAAGTTCCTGTGCCCTTGTTAACGTTGACGGCTTGAGAGCCTCTTGTATAGCAGCAGCAAGATTTGCCGAAGTGAGTTTCTTGTGGGGAATCGGCATAGGTCCTGCTTCAGCGTTGGCAACCATGGCGCCCCAAAAAGGCTGATCGCCAAAGAACGGGATGATCACTGTCGGTTTGCCCAGAGCGACCCCTGCTGCGGTTGTGCCAGCACCGCCATGGTGGACCACACAAGAAACATGCTGGAAGAGCCAATCATGAGGAACGTTGCCAAGCATGAAGACACCGTCCGGGATCGATAACTGGTCCGCGCCAAACCCACCCCATCCCTTTGACACTAAGGCTCTTTGTCCAGTCTTCTTGACGGCCTCGAAAATAAGCTTAGTCATGGCATTCGGATCATCTACCACTATCGATCCGAAGCCAATGTATATCGGCGAAGGTCCAGCCGCAAGGAAAGCAGCGAGATCGGATTCAGGGGTGAAATTACTTGCCAGGGAGAGAAAGTAGAAGCCCGAGATCGATATATGCGCACCCCAATCTTTGGGTTTCGGAATTAGAGCAGGTGACCTCAAAGATACATTGTCAGACTCAACCCCCGCAGATGGATTTAGTCTGTACATACCAACAATATGTATAGGGAATTCTTAGCCGACTTGCCATCCCAGGCGCCCACATTAGGCTGACAGCTTCGAGACCCAGAGTCTTTTCACGGAATCTGTTGATTATGTCTCCAAGCCCCTGCCACGTCATCATCTCTACCAACGCGTAGGAAACGAAGTTTGTTCTACTCACCCAGAGCTCTATGTCAGAGATGCTCTCAAGCTCAATGGAAGGGTAGTATGAGGGCTCACATGCTCGGGTCCGCATTAGAGGACTGGACATTGGCAAGTGGATGCGGGAAGGCTTGCGTGGGAGACCAAGGCATTCTGTAGATATGTATCAGCCTAGCCGTTCGATAGTTTCTGCAGTGCCACGCACGTGAACATCAAATGGAGAGGGATCCCAAGCTTCTCAGCACAATGAATACCAGCAAAGCTTGGTGGATTCGCAATTATGGCATCGGCAATGAATGGTTTGGTCGAGGTATCTCCATCCATGCCTGTACCACTGTCCAGACTTGTACGGCTGCTCGAGTCATCCAATGCTCGTGGTCCTAGTCCATCGCCAATCTCGATGCACGATCGCCAGCACCCTTGTACGATTTCGTAGATGCCTCTACGCCTTTTCCCGACATCACCGCTTCGGAGCGTATCCATTCCCGGCATCAGACCGGGGTTTTTCACCATAAATGCCATGAGTTCTGCGGGATCGCCCCCAATGCTGAAAAATTCCAGACCATTTTCCTCGACGAAGCCTTTGAAGGTCGGGTGAGTGGCCAATCGCACTCGGTGTCCGTTACGGTCTTTCAATGTCTTGCCTAAGGCCACAAAAGGTTGCACGTCTCCACGCGAGCCAACAACATGAATAACGACGTTCAGCGGAGGAGGTGGTGCTTCTCCTAGGACTCCACCGAGGCCAGGTGGAACGGAGGGTTCGGGTTGTACAGGCTCTTCCGCCCTTTGAAGATTGAGCTGGCTATGTAGGGCTGGTATAAGCAGGTCGGACAGTCTGCGGGAGCTTTGACGGATACGAATATTGACACGGCCATCATCTTTTGCCTGTCAGTGCCCAATGATTGACTGATTTCGCCGATCACTCACTTGCCACTCTCGCTTGTGTGTCGAAGCCATCTTGATTGAAGCCGACCTGACCATATATGTCGCTGTACGCTGGTGGCGGGGCATGCTCAATAGGAGTATCCGGAGTAAATTCATCGATTCCGCTGGGATCCACTGAGTGCTGGCTTTGAATAGGTCTGTCCACATCTAGATCAGTTATGAAGATCGAATACAAGAAGCAGTGCGTAGCCTTGAAATTCTCACTAGATATGCTTACCGTCTGCGCCCGTGTTGCGTGGATGAAGGATCGCTGTACTGCGGCGGTTCCTCTGCCCCTTGAGCTGCGGCTGCGGCTTGAACGATGGCTGCTTGGGGCAAATTCGTGCCTGACTCTTGCTCTTCTGCGTCTGGCATCGTCGATGGCCTATTTCCACCTAACAATGGCAAGCTTCAACGGGGTACTAGTCATGTCCGGTAATTCGCACAGGTGGCGGGCAACATGAGTCTTCACATATTGTTGAAGGCAGCAAGGAAGCCGCCATATACGTAACGCAATCCCGCCGGACTCCATGATCAATAGTAATTACAATGGATACGCCCATAATAATAATCTACCGTAAGGTACAATGCGAAATCAATAGTTAAGCGCTTCCCGTTCTGCTCAAGGCGGTTGCTAAAAGCAATCCTTGCCCACTTGAGCGGATTCGTTGCTCAGCGGTGTTCGACGGGCTTTCGTCTTCCGCCCGCACCTCCTGAATGATTAGGGATCACCTGATTAAGTGAGAGACTGTCGAGACCCTCTATTGGTTGACTGTTGGTTGACAAGTCATCCTATCGGGTGGATATCGTGCCATGGGCGCCTGAAAACCCCTTGTCTCCTGATTCACCACTTGCCCGCCCCACGAATGGCCATAGTAGAGGATCCTCGCAATCTACCAGCATCTCCGCAGACCGTCCGTCGGAGCGCAGGCTTGACGCACTCTACTAATCAGCTCGTTGCATTTCCAGGCGGTATCGTGGTGCAGGATTCGCTGGCTGGCCTGCTGTAATGCACCACACCGTCGTTCGGTGCTTCATGAGAGTTGATAATGGGCTGATCCTTGGGCCTTCATGAATTGCGCTTCCGATGGATGCGGCCAGCCCGTTATCAATAGCGCGAGTGAGGGCCTTAGACATCCACCTCCCTTGACCTTAGGGAATAACAATAGGTCCTCAAACGTGACTCTATGCCAAAGCTGTTGTGAGAGATCAAGAGTTGTGCTATGGCCCGAAAAGCTTCGATTTAACGTACACAGCAGCGGTTTCATCGTCGTCTCGATCTTGCGGCGGACGCCGTTGCTACCCCGTTCGTAGTCGAGCGCCGCACGCCGCCACGCTCATCGCCACTGTCTCCGCTGTGGGTTCCGCTCATCCATTCCCGGCCTTCCCCAGGACTTCTTCGCCTCATCGTTCCTGGACCGACAGCCACAATGTCTTCTTCACTTTCGCTGTCAACGATGTCTAGTAAGACGGGCATGCTGAAGGCTTCTTCGTCATGCTCGCTCTTTGCAGGTTCAATCGCGAGCACATCGACTTGCTCGTCTTCAAGGTCCAGACGGCGCTTATGAATCTCTTCAATGGGATGGATGTCAAATTCATCTTCGTGCTCAATGTATTCAACATTTTCTTCCACTTCCGCAAAGTCAGGAGCAAGCGCCGACCAACGTTGCGGGGTGATAATGGAGAACAGATATATGCGTCCGGTCTCCAGACCGCAGGCAGCGAGGAAAGGTCGATGAGGATGCCACTATAAAGAATCAGCACGATGCCGCCGAATTTCTATTACAAAAGTTGACCTCTATTACACCAAGCTCCTCCTTTGGACCCTCTAGAATTTTGACCAAGCTTCCATGGCTTCGCTCCCATACATAGATATCGTGATTCATGTAGGTAGAGGCTGTAACGTATTCCCCCGTCGAACTAAACGCCACGTGGTTCCATGATAGTCTGTTGACAACGTCTTGGAATTTATGCTCGACCTCAAGATTGATGTTGTCGATATCCAAGTCATTGTGGGAAAGGTTTGGTATGCGAATTGTGCGTATGACACGATCACTGGAATTCGAGACTATCTCGCGTCCAGAAGCCGTAAGTCTGAGCAGTATGATGATACCATTGCTACACAAGTGTGTAGAGTAAATAGTTCGGCAAGATTTTGTTTCTATTACATTCAGCCAGCCTTTATTAGTCCCAGCGATGATGTGGTTCCCGTTCGAGGTGAAGACTGTGACACAAGTATTCTGCTTGGCGTCCTGAGTTGCTTGTTTCTCACTTAGTTCCTCCGCATCGATTCGGGATCGTTTCGGCGCGGAGGGCAACTGTCGCTTTGTAGGGCTAGTTGTTGAGATGTCCACGAGCATTGGCTGGTCTTCAAACAGGGAAGCGACGAAAAGAAGACTCGAGGTGGGCGTTAAAACCATCTCTTGACTCGGAATAGGCTCGCTTACTGGTTATACGGGTGGAGCTCTGCAATGTAGACGGGTGCTTGGAAACGGACCGTCCGTAACCGTGCGCCGTCTTGTAAATCCCATAGCACACATTTCCAATCTTGCGAAGAACTCAGAAGATATCGCCCGTTTCGGGACCAGCTACGTAGGTGTCAGGTGTGGGCGAATGTCGCTCACAGACACTTCCTACCTCAAGGACTGAATTTGCCGCGTATGACCTCTAAGCTTGCGCGCAACGCCATTTGTCTCGATATCGAAGATAACAACTGTGCCGTCAACCTAAGGCAGATGTCAACGCCCGGACGCGTCTCCATGATAACGAGATGCCATTGCTACGTTACCCTTCCGGAAGCGAGCAAATCGCCCTTGCGATTAAACTTAACGCAGGCGGCGTGACCGGACCCTGCGATTTGTGAGCTTTGGCCGTTGCTAACTTGTCACGCCCTAGTATGTACTCAGCTTGCCAGTCAAAGACTCAGGGTAATCCTGGGCGAGGATAAATGGATCAATCAATGAGTTGTTCATCCTACGATCCGATCAATGCCGCATTATGGTTGGCCGAGTACCATCCTGAATGTCTGAACTGAGGTTCTTCAATGAAGTGTTGAACCATAATGAGTGACCATAATTCAGGATCGTGACTGAACACTCAGGTTGAAGGTGAACCTAACCGCGTGAAGGATGAAAGCGGTTAGTGCGGTTCTGCGGACGCGCTAAAACTGGCGGCAGTGTGAAAGAAAGAAAGAGTCAACGCTTTCAACAACCTCCTCTTACCATTTTGCATCATCCACCAACTCGACGGTCCTTACCACCCATCACCAAGTACCGTGGATCGTCTAGTAGCATCACCATCGAGCACGCCTACACCCGAAGATCGGTATCGGAAACGTTGTGCAACGATCTGGAGCGGCGGGAGAGGAGCGCTGGAGGCCGCCCTCCGTGGCAAGCCGCAAAGGTTCTTATCACCTTGATCTAGGGACAGTCCATACGTAGCAGCGATAGCGACCGTCCGTTCGGTAGCATCGCGTCTCATACATGGACGGCGAATAGTGTCGTCGATCTGGACGTGTGGGTCTCTTCAGCCATCATCCATCCACGCACAAAGTCGTTCGCCAAACCTTGCGCTGAGTGGCCACCGTCATCATGGCGAATCTGAATTTCACCTATTCTACTGCGCCCTTGCGCACGATTAAAGAGATTCAGTTCGGACTCCTTTCGCCTGAAGAGATCAAGAACATGAGCGCTGCGTCTATCGAGTATCCCGAGACCCAGGATGACCAAACCAATCAGCCAAAAAGGATGGGTCTATCTGACACTCGACTCGGCACCATCGACAGAAGCACGAGGTGTGGAACCTGCGATGAGAATATGACGGATTGCCCGGGGCATTTTGGACATATTGAGCTTGCCGTGCCTGTATTTCACGTCGGTCCGTGTCGCGTGTTCTACGTTAGATGATAAGACCACTAATATGATCTTAGGCTTCATCACAAAAATTAAGAAGATACTGGAGATGGTTTGCCATAATTGTGGTAAACTCTTGGTAGACGAAGTTAGTCATCCCTTGCGGGATGACCGATTGTCAGGTGGCCGCATGGGCTAACACGTGCTACCTATAGTCAAATCCTGCATTCAAGGAGGCTGTTCGTTACCGTGATCCCAAGAGGCGCTTTGATTCCATTTGGCGCCTATGCAAGCCTAAGATGATCTGCGAAACGTCGTCACTACAAGATGAGGACAGCAAAGAAGCTCAGAAAGACCCGGGCCCAGGTCATGGTGGCTGCGGCAACATACAGCCAGAAGTTCGCAAAGATGGCCTTAAATTAATGGGCACTTGGAAGCCTCAAAAGGGGGATGACGAGAATGAAGCCCAACAGGCGGACAAGAAGACCATCACCCCGCAGATGGCCCTCAACATTTTTCGTCATATTCCTGTCGAGGATATCAAGAAAATTGGCCTAAGTAACGACTATGCCCGTCCAGAATGGATGATTATCACAGTTTTGCCGGTCCCACCGCCACCTGTCCGACCGAGTATCAAGACTGATAATGGTGAAGGCCCTTCGGGTGAAGATGATCTGACGCATAAGCTGGGGGATATCATTCGTGCAAACGGCAATGTCCGTCGCGGGGAACAGGAAGGTACTCCGGCGCATATAGTGGAAGAATTTCAACAACTTCTGCAATTTCACGTGGCTACCTATATGTCAAATGACATTCCTGGGCTACCACAGGCTTTGCAAAAGTCTGGCCGCCCTGTCAAAGCTATCCGGTCAAGACTGAAGGGAAAAGAAGGGCGAGTTCGTGGAAATTTAATGGGCAAGCGGGTCGATTTCTCAGCTCGCACGGTCATCACAGGCGATCCCAACCTATCACTAGACGAGGTTGGAGTTCCGAGAAGTATTGCGCGAACCTTGACGTACCCTGAGACCGTCACTCCCTACAATATTCACAAATTACATGAGCTGGTAAAGAATGGTCCTAACGAGCATCCCGGTGCAAGATACGTCATTCGCGATACCGGGGAGAGGATCGACTTGCGATACCATAAACGGGCTGGGGAGTTGTCCTTGCAGTACGGCTGGAAGGTCGAACGCCACATCGTCGATGGTGATTATATCATCTTCAACCGTCAACCTTCTCTACATAAGGAATCAATGATGGGGCATCGTGTCCGTGTTATGCCTTATTCAACGTTTCGACTCAATCTATCTGTCACGTCTCCTTACAATGCGGACTTCGATGGTGATGAGATGAATCTGCACGTACCACAAAGCGAGGAAACTCGGGCGGAGGTCAATCAATTGTGCATGGTACCACTGAATGTCGTTTCGCCTCAGCGCAACGGACCATTGATGGGCATCGTTCAGGACACTCTGTGCGGGATCTACAAGATATGCAGACGCGATGTTTTCTTGAACCAACACCAGGTCATGAACATCCTCTTGTGGGTGCCCGACTGGGACGGTATCATTCCCCAACCTGCTATTCTCAAGCCAACGCCCATGTGGACCGGCAAGCAGATTATTAGCATGATCATTCCTTCCGGGCTCAACCTAGTCCGTCCCAGTGAAGATGCTAATAATAAACTGTCGCCAATGGATGATAGCGGTCTTTACATCTCCAACGGTGAGTTGATGTTCGGCTTGTTGAACAAGAAAATCGTTGGTGCAAGCTCTGCCGGGATTATCCACGTCGTATACAATGAAAAGGGTCCGGAAGCAGCAATGAACTTTTTCAATGGAGCTCAAACGGTGGTGAATTACTGGCTATTACACAACGGATTCAGCATTGGCATTGGCGATACTATTCCTGATCGAGAGACGATTAAACATATCGAAGAGGCTGTGAACAAGCAAAAAGCAGAAGTGGCCGAAATCACCAGGGAGGCTACTGAGAGCATCTTGGATACTCTTCCTGGCATGAACGTTCGAGAGACGTTCGAGAGCAGAGTCTCGAAGGCTCTAAACAAGGCTCGTGATGATGCGGGTACCGAGACAGAGAAGAGTCTGAAAGACATCAACAATGCAATCCAGATGGCTCGTTCGGGATCCAAAGGCTCCACTATCAATATCTCTCAGATGACGGCCGTCGTCGGCCAGCAATCTGTAGAGGGCAAGCGCATTCCCTTCGGTTTCAAATACCGGACTTTGCCGCACTTCACGAAGGATGATTATTCACCAGAGTCCAGAGGCTTCGTTGAAAATTCCTATTTACGCGGGCTGACCCCGACCGAGTTCTTCTTCCATGCCATGGCTGGGCGTGAAGGTCTTATTGACACAGCTGTCAAGACGGCTGAGACAGGTTACATCCAACGGCGTTTGGTCAAGGCTCTGGAAGATGTCATGGCGAAGTACGATGGAACCATTCGTAACTCGCTTGGCGATATCGTGCAATTCATCTACGGAGAAGACGGCCTGGATGGGGCTGCTATCGAACCCCAACGCCTAGATATTATCACATGCGCCGATGGTCAATTTGAAAAGATGTTCCGGGTGGATGTTATGGAGACCGATCCGAGGACAAGCCTTTCCGCGGACTACCTCGAGCAAGCGACTGAAATAGCTGGCAATGTCGAAGTGCAGCAATACCTGGATCAAGAATACGAGCAATTGAAAGCTGCACGCGACTTCTTGCGCATCAATAAGACGGATGATAATGAGCAAATGCAGCTACCCTTGAACGTCATCCGCATCCTCGATACCGCCAAGACAACCTTCAATATCAAGACCGGATCTCGAAGCAACCTTCACCCGGCTGAGGTCATTCCTCAGGTTAACGAGCTACTCGACCGACTTATCGTGGTCCGTGGCGATGATCCTCTTTCGTTAGAGAGTCAACATAACGCCACACTTCTGTTCAAAGCCCAGCTTCGCTCACGCCTCGCATTCAAACGCTTGGTTATCGAGTCGTCTCTCAATAAGCTGGCCTTCCAACACGTTTTGGGTGAGATCGAAAGCCGTTTCAGCCGCGCCACGGTTAATCCAGGTGAAATGGTCGGCGTTCTGGCTGCACAGTCAATTGGTGAACCAGCAACCCAAATGACGCTGAATACATTCCATTTCGCCGGTGTCTCTTCTAAGAACGTTACACTCGGTGTTCCCCGCCTCAAGGAGATTCTGAACGTTGCGAAGAACATTAAGACTCCTTCAATGACCGTCTACCAAGAAAAGGGGAATACACGCAATCAGGAATCAGCCAAGGTGCTGCGAAGTGCTGTTGAACACACCAAACTACGTTCGGTCACTGAGACTACGGAGATCTACTATGATCCTGATATTCAGGCGACGGTCATCGAAGCAGATCGTGACATGGTGGACTCGTACTTTATCCTGCCAGAAGCCGACGGCGACGACCTGGCTCGTCAGTCGAAGTGGTTGTTGCGCATCGTTCTCAGCCGCAAGAGTCTCCTGGACAAAGGACTGACTGTCTCAGACGTGGCCGCCAAAATCAAGCAGCATTTCGCGCAGGATCTTGCTATAATTTTTAGCGACGATAACGCGGATGAGCAAGTGATCCGTATCCGCGTGCTACAAGGGAACGGGAAGGACGAGGAAGAAGATGAGCGGGAGGAAGACGTCATGCTCAAACGTCTGGAGGGCTCTCTTCTGGACGAGTGTACCTTACGAGGCGTCGTTGGCATTGAGAAAGCTTTCTTAAACACAAGGACCGCGCTTCGATTGACAGAGGATGGCTCATTGAGCATGGCTAAATCTGACCCACTGTGCAAAGAGTGGTTCCTTGACACCAGCGGCTCTGCGCTCGCCTCGGTCTTGACGATCCCAGGAGTTGACACCACACGCACTTACTCGAATTCATTCATCGAGGTCTTCGAGGTGTTTGGCATCGAGGCGACAAGATCCGCTCTCTTGCGCGAACTTACGCAGGTGCTTGCCTTCGACGGCTCGTACGTCAATCATCGCCATCTGGCACTGCTCGTCGATGTCATGACCTCTCGAGGTCATTTGATGGCTATCACTCGTCACGGTATCAATAGAGCAGACACAGGCGTGCTCATGAGATGTTCGTTCGAGGAGACGGTCGAGATTCTGTTGGAAGCTGCTGCGACCGGTGAGCTCGATGATTGCCGTGGTGTTTCCGAAAACGTCATGCTTGGTCAACTCGCACCGCTCGGCACGGGAGAGCATGATGTCTTCTTGGACCAGAACATGCTCGACACCGTCGTCGCGGATAACGCTAAACTTGGTATCATGGCCAATCTTGGAGTCAAGGGCAACATGAGTCCGGACGGTCATGCAACCGATTACGGCGGCTCTCCGCTCCAAGATACTGGCTACTTAGGCACCCCGGACTATGGCGCTGGCTTCTCACCAATGGCCAACACCGGCGCTGGTACTCCCGGAGGCTTCACCGATTATCAGCCTCAAGGTTTCGGCAGTGGCGGATTTTCTCCCTACAATGCTCGCAGCCCTGGCGGTAGTTACTCGCCTCATTCACCATTTGGGTCTGGCGCGGCCTCTCCTGGCTTTAGCCCGGTTAGCCCTGGTGGATACTACTCGCCCAGGCATGTAATCTCTTCTTGGATGCAACGCAAAGCTAACAGGCGTACAGTTCTCCAAGCATGAATGCCACCAGCCCTGGCTTGGCTGCTTCCCCCGGCTGGTCGCCCTCCTCGCCTTCGTTCACGCCAACGTAAGACAGCCCCCTTTTCTTGACTACTACTGCTCGTTTGCTAATCATTGCTCAGGTCTCCCGCTTATAGCCCATCCGTAAGCCCTCTCAAACTTTGCTTATTTCCCGGCTCTCGCCTGTTGTCTCATCCTTTGCTACTCTCGGCTCGCGCCAAGTTTGTTGTTTCTGCTGTCTTGTCTTTTCTATTTCTCGGCTCGTGCAAGAGTTGCCGTTGCTGTTTTCTCGTCCTTTGCTGTTTGCTATTGTCTTGTCTTTTGCTACTTGCTGTTGTCTTGTCTTTTGCTTTTTCTCGGCTCGCGCCAGACTTGCCGTTGCATGGCTGACGTTTGTGTCCAGTCCCCTACATTTAGGAGCCCTACCTCCCCTATGGGTGCCTCACCCTCGTAAGTGCTCATCTCGTCTTCATATCTTCGGGCTCCGGCTAACAGTGAACAGGTCCCCTCAATATTCCCCGTCATCACCTCAGTTCAACATTTCGCCCTCCAGTCCAATTTTCTCCCCAAGGCATGATATAACCCCTTTCCTTTATGTCCTCCCCCTCCCCCCCCCCCCCCCCCCCCCCCCACCACCCCCGCCAGCGCATAGGACACCATCCACTAACTGAATACTGCAGCTCTCCAACCTACTCACCCTCGTATGTACTTCCACTAGCAGCATAGCAGCATAGCAGCATAGCAGCAAAGCTAATGCTCGAGGTAGTTCACCTGTATTTGCTGGTGCTTCCGGTGGTAGTCCTGCCAGCCCTCTCTACTCGCCAGCCGTGGGTACTCCCAATGTCCCAAACCTAGCTTCTAAAACTGATTTGGCACAGAGTCCGCAATTCAGCCCGCCAAAGACCGGCCCGTCACCCAGCCATTCTTTATCACCTGCATCCCCTGTTTACTCACCCTCTGTAGGCGCTTCCCACGCCAGAATTCCCTGCTGTCAAAGCTGACCTTTCAAAGTCTCCGCAATTCATCTCACCCACCTCGTAAGTGAATTGCTAAGCATGTCTTGCTCCTTTCTGAGGGGTTGAAGAATACTTGGAGCATCATTCAGCAGCACTTGCTGTAGAAGAATGCCTCTTAGTCCAATCTCCTATTCGAAGAAGAGAAGCTGACTTAGAGGATACCGCCAGGCCTTCCTCGCCACAAAGGTAATACCTCTCAAAAAGGGTTGCCCTGATGGAGTCGTTTATTACAACCTTCGATAACCGGCAACATTCAAGCAAAATTTCCGACCACTTGCAAGGTGCAAATGTCCTCTTCAGATTGATATTCGGAAGGACGGGTTCAGATGCGAAAGCACCATAGCACGGCGTCAAGGGCATACATTTGGCGCTTGGGTGGTCTGTTGAAAAAAGCCATGGATCCTGTAACAACACTAGTAGAGAACCTAGCAGATCTCGTTCTCTCATGCAATTGAATTGTAGCCTGATAAAGGAAATGAATGACATCATTGTAGATTGCTGTTTAAGAGTAATGCGTTCCTCACTCCATCCTGACCACGGATAGAACCCAGATGACTCACCTCCAAATTTTGAGAACTCCCTCTCTCTCACAGCACATCATGCGATATTGATCTCCCAACAGTGCATTTCATGGCTAATTCAAAGTTCGTAAAATTCCTTTACAATGATTGGCCCTGCTGACCCTCTGTGAACCCTCAGGTACGAGTACGTTCGAGCTTTCGAGCGACCTACAGCTCTGCTGCCTAACACATACATGGTTGTCCGCATTGACGGGCGAGGATTCCACAAGTCAGACCATTCACGACTCATAGGCAGGATTACGCTCACAGAATACAGATTCTCTACCAAGTATGAGTTTCGGAAACCGAATGACCAGAATGCCCTGGACCTGATGAACGCATCTGCTTCGGCTGTGGTAAAGGAGCTGCCAGACATTATTCTCGCCTATGGTGTCAGTGACGAATATAGGTAAGGATGGATGTTCGAGATCTAGAGCCATCACTGAGGCAATCATCACAGTTTCGTATTCGATCGATCATGCAAATTATTCGAGCGACGAGAAGAGTACGTGACTCTCACTTTCTCCCAGAACGCCAAAGCTGCATGTTCCTGATTGACTTGCTCAGCAAAATTCTCACCACGATCGTGTCTACTTTTACCTCATATTATGTCTATCTCTGGTCTTCCTATTTTCCTGACAAGACACTCTCTGCGCCTATGCCTTCATTCGATGGTCGTGTGATACAGTATCCTACACGTCAGAATCTGAGGGACTACATGAGCTGGAGACAGGTTGACTGTACCACTTGGCCTTTCCGAATGTCTTATCGCAGACGTTGATGCACGGCAGGTCACATTAACAATCTATACAATACCACTTTCTGGGCATTAGTGCTGCAAGGCGGCGTGGATAGAACTCAGGCAGAGGAGCAACTCAAGGTGAATAGAAAAAACATCAGATAAAGAAAACCTGGACACTTCAGAACTAAAACCACATTAGGGAACCTCAGCTGCCCAGAAGAACGACATTCTATTTTCACGCTTCAAGATTAATTACAACAACCAGCCACAAGTTTTCCGCAAAGGGAGCGTGGTATATAGAGAGGTACTTTCTCTGCTCATCCTATATGCACGCATTGGTGGAATTCTTATTGTGTCCAGTATGCGACATTCCAGACGCCAGATTCCGAACTAGTAGCTGCGCGCCCAGACGGAGAAGAGCAGCAGCAGATCTCGAAGACACAAAAGACATTGGAGCGGAAGAGATTGAAGAAGACGAGCGTGATTATTGACCATTGTGATATAATCAAAGACGATTTCTGGACTAGTAGATCTTGGCTTCTAAGTAGTATCTAGACAACAGAGACTCTATATACAACGTATATTTCAAGAATTCTATACAGCAGTCTACTCAATAGAGAGAAGACAAAAGAATATTACTAAAAGTTGTTAGAGAACTATAGTAAAATAATTCTATAATTAGGTTACTATTAAGGAAACATTCTCTTCCGATAAAGAATACTCCTATTTTCGGTAAATATACTTCTTATCCTAGAGCTAGAGTTTGATTTAAAATAATTCTATCTTGAATTGTAATTTATGTTCGAAATTAACAAAGACTTTTATAATATCTATTAAAGTTTCTCTATATATTTATATTATTGTTGTTATTATAATTTTACAATTATTTTTAAAAGAAGATTACGCAACTCTTAAAAGATTTGTTAATATTGTATAAATATATATTAAAGTAATAGACTTTGCAATAATTAAAAAGCGTAACAAGTTTTTCTATACTAAAGAAAATATTATAGATATTATATTTCTTTTAACAATTGCAATAACTTTATTAAATAAAATCTATAAAATCTAGAACTAATATAAGAAAGAAAGACAATATTAAATACAATTATTTGTTCAAAATTAATATTATCTACAAAAAAAAGTTTTAATATTTAGTTAATAGATATATACAATTTTGAACTTATATAATTATAACAAGAACAATATACTTAATTGCAATAGAATATTGCAAAGACTTACAAAGAAAATTTATATCTAGATTATATTAATTAAGCAAGTAAAATAAATTAATATAATATTAACTAATAAAGTTAAATAATATCTTGTACAAATTTCGAAATAGAAAATATTTTAATAATTGTTAGATTCTTTTATTTGCTAGATATCTACAATATAAAAAAGAAGTTTAAAAAGTATTATTTAGATAAATATTTATTTATTTAATATTTATAATATATTATATATTGCAATTACTAATATATTAAGATTATCTTATATAAAAAGATTAAGAAGATTAAGAAATTATTCTTTTTAAACAAGAAAAAGATTAATATATTAAATAAAAACTCGAAGATACTAGTAATAAACTATATATAAAAAATAAATTAATATAAAAAATCTCTATTAATAATTATAAAATATATTTATTCGCATTTAATTTTATAAGATTCTAGTTACTTAAGTACATAGATTTAATATAACAAAAGTCGCAATTTTGTATTACTCGAATTTTAGAATTAAGTAAAATTAAGATTCGAGTACTTCGTTCAAAATATTATAGATTTTGCAAATTCTATAGAATCGAGTAATATTTAATGTTTTAGTACAATTACTACGTATAGCAATTAATGTTATTTCTTTATTAATCAAGAACATAGCAATTATTGTATTAATTAGTATTTTATAGATATTAACGATCGATCAAACTTAAATAATCTTAACGCTTTAATTGTTTAAGAAGTTATTATCAATCGCACAATTATAGAACTTGTTAATCTTATAAGTATATAAATTAGTTTAACAATTTTTATGTTAATTTGACAATTAAATGTTAGATTAAGTTCGATTAATTTATGCTTTATAAGCTTTTATCTTAGTTATTGTAATTACGTTGCATTAAATTGACATAACAATATAAGTAACAATTGTGCGATTTATAAAACAAACAACATTATTGCGTCGTATTATTAACATATACATTATGCTTTCGCAATCTAAAGTGTAAAACGTTACGATTAAATATTTAGTATAACATCAATAATTTTCGAAAAACTATATCGATTCTTCTAATTAAACGTTGTTTACTTATACGTTAATCTTTTGATTCGAATTATAATTCTTAATTATTATTAGATATCTCTTGTATTTTTTTAAACAGTTAATTGATTTAATATTCTCGAATTTGTTAATTGTATAACATAGATAATTCTTCTTCTTACAAACAACAATAAATCGAAAGTTTATAAACAAAAAGATTGCGAATATTATAATAAAAATATTTTTTTTATAACAAAAGATTAAATAGCTATCGTTTATGTTCTTTATATTTTGACTTTCCTAAATATTTATATTATTAATATTAGCTTGCTCTTTTATTTAACAAATAAATTCGTTAGCATTAATGCAATTTCTTAACACTAAATTATAATATTTACATAGTTATCTTTATTTTTTGCGACATTATTGTTTTTAAATTGCGATTTCAACGACATTTGTCTTGTGTTATGCAAATTAATTAATTATTTATTTAACTTATTGAGTAATTATTACTTACAACAATAGATTTCACAACATTAACGTTATTTAAATTCTTATTTAACTTATTCTCTTTATCGCTTTCGTTATTTGTTTTTTTTTTCAATAATGCATAAATATTTTCTTCGAGTTTATCTTATAAAAAATAATTGTTAGTCGAATTTCTTTTGTTTAAATACAAAATTTTATTTCTTATTTTGTCGAAAAGTCTTTTTTCTTAAATTTAACAATTTGAGATCAATTTAACAATCAATCTAATAGATAATTAATATACATATTTTTTTTCTATTTAATTTAGTACTTGTTATCGAAGAGAAGTGTTATTTGTCTTTTCTTATCTTTGACAATTGTATATTTTTTTTTTCGTTATTTCTTATATTTTTTACGCGAATTATCGAAGTATTTAGCATAAACTTTTAATTATTTAGCATGTTATTGTTCTCGTTTTATTTACTCAAATAAAGCGTTTTCTCTTTTAAATAACTTTCGAAACTAATTTGCATAATAACGAACATAATCGTTTACGTTTTTATAAGTCTATTATAATGCTTTGTATTTTACAAATTAGCATATATCTTGCAAACAAAGCATAAAAACATTATTAATAATTATAATTAAGCGAATTTTGTCAATTAAGTCTTTTCTCTCTTCTTAGTTCTTGATAGTTCAATATATTAAAGTGCATATTAACACAATAACAATCAATAACAAAGACTTAAACATTTGTTTATAATTTAAATTTCTTCTTATATTGTTATCGCTATTGTCGAAAAAGACTCGCAATATAACTTTAACTATAATAGAAATTAAAAAAAATCGATTAAATTTTTGCTTTTGTTAGCAACGTAACGCGTGTTAATGTAATATTAACTTCAATTCTTTTCTTTATTAAAAAACTGTTAAAACTTAATAATGTCTTAATTCTTAATCTTGTTTTATTAACATTTATAAAAGCATATTAATTGCGAATTACGTTTTGTATCTTTTTTATTATATAAGTTCAACAATAATTAATATAATTTAGTAGCTAAAACAATATTAATCGTTAAAGATATTATCGAAGTATTATAAACACTTATTCGTTTAATTTTATTCGACGTCAATATCGAATTTACGTTTAAAGAAAATTAATTGTTGTTAAGTCTTTTAACGATATTTGCTTATACTATTTTTATAAATCGATTAAATTCGAAAGACTTTTTGTTTAATTATAAATTTTTTAAATCAATTTTATAATTAGATATTATTATAACTTTAAGCAATAAATCAATTAATTTTTTAATTTTTTAATGCTTTTAAATAAAGTTGTCTTTAAATCGTTTCGATACTTCGAATCAAAGATAAATAATCTTAACGTTGTTAAATAGCGACTTTTTTGTGTTGCTATTAATATATTCTAGATATTGTAAATTGTTACTTCGCAAATTCGAATAAAACAAAAATTAAAATTTGCGCTTTAAAAATAATTTAATCGAAGAAGTTAAAGTTTTGTGTTTTCAAGAATTATGTTGTCTTAAAAGCATGTTATAATGCATCGAAAATCTAAAAATTATTGCGCTTTGCTTTTCGATTATAAAGTTTTTTTACTTAATTATTTTATTTTGAGTTCGATCGATAATTATTGTTCTAAAATTGTTATTATTATTTAATATAAATTTGTAAAAAAATATATCGTTTGCTATAAAAGAGCGATTACATAATAACAAAGCAAGTAAACTTTAAAATTTGTTACAAGCTTTTTGCGATAAAGATTTTGCTTAACGTTTGTACAATAGTTGTCGCTTGTTTGTGACATTTTAAATCTAATATTGCTTTTAAATAGATTTCTAATAAGAACACAATCTTTATTTTACATTTATTAAAGCTATTAAGAGAAATATTAACGTCAATATTGACGCGTTTTTGCATCGAAGAGATTAAAGATCGAAAATGAATTAATAAAGTTTGCGACGCGTTCGATACAATAGACACAATAGACTTTAAATCGCTTAATAAAATTTGCGACGTAAAATTAATTATTTAAGATTACTTAATTACGTGCTTTTTATCGACAATTATAACAATTAATTTTGACGTTAAGATCGAGATTTTGTTTTATATAAATTAATAAATTTCGCAAATTATTTTTGATATATAAAAGCTTATTTTCGATGCAATTGTAATAGTAATTAGCAAAGTTCTAAAAGTCTTGTTTAGTAATCTCGCGTTATTATTGTTCGCAATTGAAATAATTCGCTTTAACAATAATTTAATAATAGACATATACATAGTTGCAATCTTGAACAAGACAATAAGCAATATTTTGAACATCGCTTTTTCGATTTGTTTAAGTTTGCTAAAAGACAACTTTTTAGTAAATAATTTTTGAGAAACTTCTAACTTTTTTTTAAAAAGTAATTCTCAAGTTGCAAACTTCTTTATTAAAATTTGCTCTCTTGTTATAATAATTTTGATAACAATTATATTTCGTGCGTTTAAAAAAGAATAAATAAATAATAATAGAGAAGCAAAGAACGCAATATAAGAGAATTGCTAAGTAGAATAGTTGTAAGAAAGTAAAAGCAATAAAGTACGCAATCACGAAATTAACTTAAAATTAGATTGACTTAATCTAACTTAATATAGTTAATTTAATTAGATCTAATTTGTTAACAATAATAATTGCTAACGTGTCAAAGTTGTGTTAGTTTAATCTTTGATTAATTAGATTAATTATTTTTGCTTTAAAAACATTGTCTAATTTGTTTTCGTAACATCGATTACATAGTATTGCAAACATAAAAAAATATTGCTTAAATAATTTCTAAATACAACACAATAAATTAATTTATTTAAAATGCTTATAATAATGTTCTATTAAGACAAAAAGTTTGTAAGAAAAATTGCTTACATTTTTTGCAATCTCGCATTCGAACATTATCTAACTTTAAATTTTTCTTTTCTTAAGTTTCTTCGTCTTTATTGTTTAGTTATACAATTATCTTGTTATTTAACAAGATTATTTTACTTTTAATAAATATCATTTTATTGTTATTCTTGACGCGAAATCGCATCGCATAATTGATTACGTTCAAATTTATTGTTGTTTAATTTATAATCGTTTTTTTTTAAAGATCGAAATTAACAAATTTCGCGTTAAAACACTTTATCTTTTGCACAAATTATTATTCTTTTTGTTCGACTTACAACTCTTGATTTGCTTAATATTTTAACTTTATAATATAAAGTTAATTATCTTTCTTTTAAGTTTTATTCTTTCGTTAGAATGCATGTTTTTACTAGCATATATAAATTGTTCTTCTTAATCAACTTTTCGCTTTCGAAATTTCTTATTTCTTGAAAAATGCTAATTAAAGTTACTTTTTTTTTCGTAAATAAATTAAACTTGAACAATTTAAATCGAATACGCAACTTTATATCTAGTTATTGCAAAAAGATTAGTCTTAAATCAAGATTTTTACTCTTTGTTTTCGATACAACAAGCATATTTTGTTTACAAAATAAATAACAATCAAAAAATCTATAAAGACAAAAAACTTCGTCGTAAATTTTATTCTTTTTCTAATATTATTTTTTATAAGTTTTAGTTTAGAACTTGAGTTTACAATCGTATTAAAATTTAATTAATATAAATTGTTCTTTGTGCTTGAATTTAGTTACTTATTATTTCGAAATTTCTCTTCAATTAACTTTAAATCGTTGTTTAGAATTATCTTCGTTAACGTCGAAAACATAAAACATACTCGAAGACGATATAACATCGATTTATACGTATCGTTTGTTATTTTTACGATTCTCGCGTTTTTGTAACGCGTTCGAAATTTATTTAATATTGCAATTCGCAAAGCATTAACATTTGTTTTAAATATTTTCGATATTATTACTTTTAAACTTAACTTGTTTAATAAAGATATTTTTTTAGATTTTTTGTCTTTAAAGCGACTAATATTCGATTTGCGCAATATATACGAACTAATAATTATTAAGATCGTTTTCGCAAACTTCTAAATCTTTTCGATTATAACTTTGAAATTTTTTTTTCGAAAAATCTTAAAACGCTTGTTAAAATTCGATATAATTTTAGATGTAAATTCTCGAAGCAAATAAATATTTTTCTTTTATTTAAAGATTTCGAATAACGTAAAATAAAATTGAAGCTAATTAAGTAATATTAATTATAATGTTTTTGAGACATCTTATTTGCTAAATTAATAAACGATTGACATAATTATTTCTTTTGTCAATAGTAATTGCTTTGCTATCTTATAATTTAAAATCTTTTTATTGAATTTATTGATTTTTGCTCGAATAGCAATTATTTTTATGTTGTCGAAATACTTTTGTTAGTTATTTAATTCTCTAAAAATCTTAAGAGTAAACAAATTAAAATATTTTTCGAAATAAAACTTGTTTTTAATAATTTTCGCTTATATAATGTCGCGAAACATAATTTTTACAAAAAGTAATTTATTGTTTTCGTCAAATTACAAAAACTTTTTTATAACAAATTAATTCGCAACTTATAAATAATATAAATCGTTCGTTATAATTATAAAGTATTGATTAGTTTCTTGTTGCAAAATATTGTTTTCTAAAATTAGCATTCTTGTTAACGTCGTCTTGTTTAATCTATAATTGTTGTAAATGTTCTTATATTAAATTTACTTATTAAGACTTAAGACGTTTGCAAAGATAAAATTAATTTACTTATTAAACTTACTAAGTTAATGCGATTAAATATCTTTCGAAGCTATAATTAGTGTTAAATTATATTTGACTTTGAATTGACGCAATAACTTTTTCTTAACACACAAACAAGTTACTTCGATCTTCTTCTAAGTAAAACAAAGATCGTTTAAGTTTTATAATCTCTTCTTCGTTAAAGATCGCAAGTGTTTTATAAAATTGCTTTTTTTTGTTTTTTATTAATTTAAAGCGATATTTATTTATTTTGCGAAAACGATTAAATCGATTATTATTGCAATTTGAAGACGTTAATTTAATATATTTTAATATTAATTTATGCATAAAAAATATTATATCTTGCTTAATCTTATATTGTTATAGAAAAAATTGTCGCAATATTTTTGTTCAAATCTTTACATTTAATATATAGTATATAACTAAAAATTATTAAAGAATATTGTTATGTCTTTAAATTTAATTTGTTAAATTTTTTTTACATCTTTTTGTAAAAAAGTTATAAACACTTAATAAAGTTGCAACATTCGAGTTATTTAATCTTATTTATATAATTGAATATTGTCGTCTACTTTAGTTGTTTAAGTTTAACAATTAAATAAACTTATGTTTTGACTTTAAGATATAAAATTCGACTTACAATATTGTCGCGTTTATTATAAATAGATTTAATTTTTTCTCGAAATTCTTAATATTTTGCATTGTATTAAATACAACTTTAAATTACGAATTCGATTTAATATTAATATTATTTTTAAATATATTAATGTACATATTGTTTGCAATTTCTTATATTGTATTTTTTGACAAATAATTAATTTTATCTTCGATTTAATTTACGACGTCTTAAGATAAATTTAACAATATTAATAATAAAAAGAGTCGAAATTACGTAAGCGTAAGTTTAAAAAATAAAATATAAGAGCGCAATTAAATAAACGTAAATTTAAGAAATAAGATATTAGAACGCAATAATATAACAATAAAATTATAAAATAAAGTAAAAGATTGCGACAATAAGAAAATAAATCTATAAAATAAAGTATAAGAGTGCAATAACGTAAAAGTAGATTCGTATTCGAATTTGTTCGAATTTGTTCGAATTTCTCTTTTTATTACTTAAGATTTTTATTAGATTTTAAGTTTTTTGCGCAAGCAATTGTATCTTCTTTGTAATTATATTACTTGTTAATGCATTTATTAATTTGCGTTAACGTCAAAAGTTATTTACTCTTTATCTTTTTGTTTATTTAAAAACGAATAATTTGTTGTTTTTATTATAATTTTAGTCGCAAATATTAATATCTTTCGTTCTTTATATAAGTAAGTTTGTTTCACAATTAAAGAATTCGAATTATTAATATATTTTGTTCGACAAAGTTTCGAAAGAAATCAAAGTTAAAATAAATAAACTTTAGTTTGTTAAAAACAACTTCTTAATATTGTTTTTTAAAAATATTTATAACAAAGAAATAAACAATATCAATATTGTTTATTATAGAATAAATTTCGAAAATCGTATTTGTAACGTTGCTCTCTTAAGAGAAAGACTAAATTATTATAATGCTTTAAAATCGTTTACGACTTTTAGTAATTGCTAACAATTTTTTCTTCTTTATTTGTCGCTTATTATAATAACAAATGTTTTTGTATTATATAATTGAACGTTTTTTGAAATTATATCGAACTTAAATTAGAAGAAAAAAGCAATCTTAATTATATTGCTTGAAATTCTTGAATTGTATTTTGAAGCTTTCGCTTGTTGTGTCTTGTTGTTAGTAATTTATTTATAAGACTTTGCTTTTTGAGCTTAACAATTAAAGCATCAATAATTTTCTTATATTTTTTATTAATTATAAAATCGATTGTTTGAAATTTATCTTTAATATAAGTTTTCGATTAAGATTGTAAAAGAAAGATTAAATTAAAATTAAATGCAATCGCTATTTTGAAAAGATATGCTAATCGTTAATAAATACGTTAATACGATTAAAACTTATTAGATTGTTAAAGAGAAAAGTAAAGAAATAAAAAAGTAAAGACAAGATTTAAAATAAGCTTAGTTTTCGCAATTATTTAATGTAAATTAACGTAAAATAGTGTTATTTAATTGAAGTTGTTAATTTTTGAAAGTGCTTTAACTAGTAACTTGAAGAATTATTAAGTAAGCTAAAGTTAATATACAAAAGAATATATAAGATGTCTTTAAAGTAAGTCTTTATAATAGATGTTAAATTTATAAAAAACGAAATTATGCAACTCGCTTTTTTCGTCTATATATTAAATTTTTATTTCGAGTTTCACTAAATAACAATTCTAGTTTATCTATTATACAAAAATTATTTTATTTTTGAATCTTAAAGAGAATTTTTGCTACTAATAGTATTTTTAATTAATTAAGATGTCTTAAATGACTATCAATTTCTAAATAACAACGACAATAAAATTTAATTATAAAATGCTTACTAACAACGCAATTATTAGCTCAAGTTAAGCTATATTAGATTGACAATTCTAAAGAAATTCTAAATGTGTTTGATTTTAAACTTACTTTTTATACAAATTATTAAATCAAGTTAAACTATGTTAAACTAATAAATATAAAGAAGTTCTAGTTGCGTTTAATTTTAAAATCGCATTTTACACAAAATTAATAGATTTTAATTATTCGAATATCTAGTAATCAAAGCATTAAATTAGAAAAAAATGTTACTTAAAAAGAAAATATTAAAGTATTTTTAAATATTGTTGCAATTTTTAGATTACGTTAGTTTGTGTTAGACTAATTGTAATTTATAAAACTTAATTGCGTTATATTAAATTTAAAAATGTTATTATATACTTCGAATTATTGCAACTATTTTAATAGTTTGTATACAAAATCTTTTGTAAATATCTTAATTTATTTAGATTGTTTTAATATAATTTTATTGTTAATATTATAATTTTTGATTAGTTACTTAATGCATATAGTCTTTATATACATCTTATTAAAACCATTCTTTTTTGTTAAAAATTTAAAATTAAGTCTATAAAGAATTTTCTTAAAACAATAATATTGCGTTTTAAATTTTTTTTTTATTTAACAAAAAGAAATTTTTGAATTATTAAATATTGTAATAACGTTTAGACTCGAAATTGTAATTCTTTTTTAATAACTTATAATTTAAAAAATAAACTTTGAATTTATTTTATAATGTATAGCTTGTTGTATTAATTTAGTTTTTATTCTTTATTAACAATGCTTTGTTTCTTCGAATGCGAGAGAAATACTTAATTGAAAGTTAGTCTTAACTTCGAAGTTAAACAATTTAAAAATATATAATTAGCGATTTTCTCTTTCTTGTAAACACATTCGATTCAAGTAGACTAACTTGTACATGTAATCTATTACTTAATTATCGTAAAGATATTAATCTTAAATTAAGATTATTATTATTCGAAATTGCGACAACAAATGTATCTTGCTAATTACATATATAACAATTTCTTTTTTGTTTTTTATAAAATGTTCTCGTTATTATTCTAAACTTAATTCTTATAATTATAGTAACAATAAACATATATTTGTACATCTTATATTTAGTTAATTCTTAATTCTTAATTTTTTTTCAATTAACTGCAAATTATTGACTAGATTAATTTTCGTTAACGTCAAAAAGATATAACACAAACGTAGATAATATAGCGCAAAAATACAAATATTTCTTGTTAATTTTATTGTTTCGACGTTGAAGTATTGTGTTCGAAATTTATTTAGAATCGCAATTCAAAGCGTTTCGATGTTCGTTTTATATATTTTAGATATTATTATTTGCAAAACAAGATTATTTAGCGACAACATTATTTTTAATTTTTTGTTTCGAAACTATTTGCGTCAAACGTTTAAAGCGAATATAAATCGATAATTGTAAACATTTTTTAAATAAACGCTTAAATCTTTTTTATTGTTGCTTCAACATACTTTTTGCGAAAAATACTATATTGTTTGTTAAAATTTGTTATAATCGTTATCGTAGAAATTGGGAACAAATAAGTAAATATACTTTATTTAAAAACTTCGAATAACGAAAGATAAAAAATTAATTTTTTGAAAGACATAAATTATAAATTTTTTGAGATTTCTTATTTAGAGAATTAATAAAATATTAATATTATTTTTCTTTTTTTCGATAATATCTAAATTATTTGCTTATAATTCGAAGTCTTTTTATTTGTTTTATTAAGCTTTATTTGATTAATAATTACTCTCTTATTGTTTAAACAATCTTATTAATAATTGAATTTCGCTAAAGTTTTAAGCGAGACAAAGCGTTATTAAATATCGTAAAATTAGATAATAATGTTTAATTTAATAGTTCGCTTCTTTAATTGTTCTTATAATAAAATTATTTATCGAAATCGAATACGTCTTTGAATGTTGAGTTGCTTTATTTTTTAATTTTAATTCGTTAATGTCTTTATAGTTTTCGAGTAACGTTAATAAGCAAGATTTTATACTAATTTTTGTATATTTTTATTAAGTTTTTCTCTACGTAAAAACAAGTAATATCAATTTTATTTTGCGAGAACAATAGATTGCTAAATTATGTACTTGCTTTTTTACAAACGAACGCAAATAACTTGCAAAATTGTTTCTCTTAACATTTTATTAATTAAGAGCGATATTCGTTTATTGTTTGAGAAATATTTAATTTATTATTATTTCGATTTGTTTGCGTCAATTTAACATACTTTAACATTAATTAATTTACGAAAAAATAATATATATTCTCGAATTTATGTTAGTAAAAGAAAAGTCTTATTCGAGTTATCTTTTGTTTATTTACTTCTAATTTATAACGCATTGTTAAAATGCTCGATTTTTATAAATAAACTCTTTAACAAAATTTGCTAACAAGCTTCGACGTTCTTCGACTTGCTATAAAGACATTTTAGTGTATTTTAATTATTTTATTATTTCTTCTTATTAATATAATTAAATATAATAATAAACGTAAGTAATTAAATTCTAATAATAATATAGATTAATATCTTGATTGCTAGATATAGAGCTTGTCTTTTAAGTTCTTCGTACTTACGCTAATGTTAATTTGAGTACGTTCGTATATTCTTTTGTAATAATAGCGACATCAAGTTACAAACTTGTCACAATATTGTTATTATTTTTAAATATATTGTCGTACATCTTATTTGCGACTTCGCATATTATATCTTGTAACGTATTATTAATTTTGTTTTTAACTTTGTTTGTGACATCTTAAAGTAAGTTTAATTTTGTCAATAACAAAGAAAGTTAAAACGACGTAAACGTAAATTTGAAAAAAAAAAGTAAAGAAACGCGACAAAGTAAGCGTAAATTTAAGAATTAAAATAAGAAAAAACAACAATGTAAAAGTAAATTTGAGAGACGAAGTAAAAAAGAGCAATAACGTAAGAATAGATTTGAAAGACGAAGTAAAAGAAAGCAACAACGTAAGAGTAAACTTGTAATTGTCGTTGTTCGAATCGTTCTTCTTATTACTTAAAATATTTATCGAAAGTAGAATTTCTTGCGTTAGCAACTTAATTTACTCTATAAGTTTAATAATTATTAGCGCGTTTATTATTATAAGAAGACGTTAAACAATGTTAACTCTTACTTTTTTTATCTTCTTAATTGTTAATTTTCGTTTAAATCTATAGCAATTTAAGTTGCGCATATTATTATTCTTCGTTTCTTATAAAAATTTGTTCGTTCTCTTGCTTTAAGACTCGAAAGACTAATATATTTTATTTAATGAACATTCGAAATAAATTATAGTTATAATAGATCGACTTTAAGTTATTAATATAATTTTTTTTTATTTGAACTAAGATATGTTTATTGCGAAGAAGCAAATTATATTAATATCGTTTATTATTAAATTAATCTCGAAAATCGATTTCGCAATATTGTTCTCTTAAGAGAATAATTAAGCTATTACGAAACTCTAAGATCGACTTCGACTTTTAACAATTGTCAACAACTTCTTCTTCTTTACTTGTCGCTTGTTTTAATATTTACATTTCTATATTATTATCTTTGTGTTGTTTAAAAATTAATGCGATAACAAATTAAAAAGAAGAAGACATTTTAATTACGTTGTTCAAAATTGTTAAATTATAGTTGTAAGCTTTATTAACACTTTTTTGAATAAAAAGACGTTCGAAAAGACATTCTTTCTTTAGTTATATCGTAAAAGTTCGATATATAATATTCGAATTATTAATAATTACGAATTTATAAAATTAAAGTTCTTTGCGAAAGTAATACAACAATTATTGACTAACAAGAAATATTAAATTTAAGACGACGTTAACGATTGCAACAAAAGTCGCAAATTACTTTTATAATAAATTATTAAAATAATTATCTAAGAGAACGTCAAGTAAATGTAATATTTTGTATAATAATTAGAGACTCGAATAATAAAGACAATTTAAAAAAAATTAACACATGTGAGTTCGAACAAGATGCAAAGTGTTGCAAAGTCGAAATAAGCGATTTTTTACAACTAGAATAAGAGCGCAATAATTAAATATATAAATATTATATATTTGAGATTTCGATTACTTTGATAAGAATATTGTGTTAGACTAATCTCTTCTAATTTTATTAAAATATTATAGATAAATTAACTTAATTCGACAAAAATATTAATTAGATAAAGATTTTTTTTTGAACAAAGATTGCAAAGAAGCTAAGATATTTGAATAAATTTATACGTTATAATTATTATCTTTAAGATCGTCTATCTTTTCTAAGTACGTTAAATTTAGAAATTAAAACTTGTTAATCTTATTTATAACAAAATAACTTCAATTTTTTTAAAGCAAAATTGAAAAAATGCATCGACAAAAAACGAATTCTACTTATATTCGTTGCAAACAATTGCACTTCTTCGAATGTTAATACATACAACATATTTATTGTGCAAAAAAAGATAATCGTTCAACAATATACTTTAGTAATTCGTTAATTGCGTCAATTGCTATAACGAAAAAGTGTCTTTTGTTTTGTTAATTTTAGATTCTTGTTGACGCTTATTGTAGTTAAGGCTTGTTTTTGCTCTTTCTATATATAAATTTCTCGCGTCAAATATTATTAATAATTGTTGTTAACGCTAATAATAAGACACAACTCGATTAAAAATAGAAGTTCTTTTTCAAATATACAATAGAGCGAATTTCTAATAATTATTTTTAATAATAGTAGAGATATATTGATAGCTTTTAAAATTAGATTGCGTTCGACAATTTGTTAGCAAAAGACAATAGTAATTATTAATAAAAAAATTATATATCTTAGATCTAATATAAACAAGAAGAAGCTTAAAAACGCAAAGAAGATAAAGAGACGCAAGACTACAATCGAATTAAATAATAAAGAAATAACATTGACGAAAAAATTGCGCGAGCAACTTAAGAACAAGAAAAAGAAGTTGTTTGTCAAAAAGAAGCAAACACTAAAGAAGAATTGCAAAGATAAAAGACATAAAAAAAGTTATTAACGCTTAAAGATAAATAGAAGTTAACAAAGATCTCGAATTTCTTGCGTTTAACTCGTGAATAAAAAGAGTAACTTCGCAATTTAATAATTACTATTAAAATTGCAATGTTTTGCAAAGTTTATTACATGCACGAAAACTTTACTTGAGATTATACTTTTATTATTTATCGATAATTTGTTAAGTATTAAATGTTAATTTAATTTGAATCGATTAAGCGAACAACGCAATTGTCTAATTCTCTTTCTTGTTCTTCGTTATATTTGCAAATTAGTCAAGTCTTTTTTGTCGCATATTAACAATTAATTGACGCAATTGTTGATTTAACTTCTAATTGAAATGTTCGAAAATCTAAAACCTTTAAAGATCTAGTATACGTGTTATTAAGCAATTAATAATTACGTTTAATTGTTGAATTTGCAAATATATTTGTAGTTTGTTGCGTACGTAGTTTTTATTGTTATCTATTAAGAGACGAAATCAAATCAAGTTGTTAATTAAGATTTAAACTTTCTAATAATAAAGCTTCAATTTTTACTTCTTTTAAGACAAGCGAAAGAAAACGTCTATCTTAATAAACATCGTTAAATTGATAGTTATGTTTAAATTAATTTCTTTAATCGATTAAGTTGTGTTTTCTAGTAACTCAACTTAATCTACTTTAATCTCTTGTCTTTCGTATTAACAATTAAGATAATCAATATTTTAATTAAGCATCGTGATATTCGAAAATTGTTCTAAATAAGAATAACATCTTCTCTTTATGCGTATGCTTTGTTTTGATCGCATTAAGAACATATTAAATACGAGAAATTAATATAAATTTTAAGAAAAATAAAATATGTAAAACTTTAACGCGTAAGTTCGATGTTATTGTTGCAATTAGTATATTTATTATATATAAACTTTGCGCAAATACAATAAAATCTCGAGTTTAATTATGTAATTAAAAAAACAATTAAAGCAAACTTTATTTTGTTATTAATCTCGAACATTTTAATATGCAACAAATTTATATATAGTTAATATAATTTATGTCTTAATTCTTTTTATAAATTTGTCTTTAATGCGATTTAAATGCGTATGCGAAAAAACTTACTTAACAACGTTGTCTCGAAAAAAGACATATTGTTTTGTCAAAAACGTTTTAACAAAAAGCTTTAAAGAAGTATTACTAGCTCGTTCGAAAACAAAATCTTAATAAAAAAATGCATAATAAACAATCTCTTCTTTAGATTTACGACAAAATAGCATCAAAAATCTTGTATATTTTTTTTACTTTAATAAAAGAGTTTTTGTATTCTTATTAATTAACTCAAATATAAACGTACTTTTAAAGCATATTTTCTTATTATATATTTAATATAATTGTTGCGACTTTATAATCAAAAAGACAAAACTTATCTTTTCTCTCTTTATTGTCTTGTCAATTTGATAATTCTCGTTAAATTAACGACTTTTGTTAGCTTAATAAAGTTGATCAATTTGACAACAATAGCGAAGATAAATTGTCTAGTATTTTCGATCTTATAATTGATGCTTAACGCGATTTGTTTCGCTTTACGTTTATTGTTAATATCTCTTTGTTATTCTTTTTGTTATGCATTAAATTGAAGATCGAATTTACTATTTTATTTTATACAATATATTTAATTATTGAGCGATAAACTAACAAAGATTGTGCTAATTTGCTTAAAATTATTCGTAAACGTTGCGATTCTTATTAGCACAACAAGTAACAAATGTTTGCGTTATATAATTCTTAATAACATAAATTTTATTAAGAATAATTTTGTAAAAATAAATACGATGCAAAGATTTACAAGTTGTATTTTAGATTTTATTTTATTAGCTTAATTTCTTCTTAAACGTTTTCAAGTTCTCGAACAATAAAAATTTAAAATAAAATTTAATAACTTCGTTATATGTAATTAGCACAATATTTGTTATTTGCATTATATATAACGCTCTAAAATCGATTATCTTTAAAAGAATATAACACTTAATAATGTTAAAAAAAACATTAGATTTAAAATATTTCGCGAATTTGTTTATTTATTGATTTACAAACGTTAACATTGCGACGATAAGAATAATCTTAAAATTATTCTTAGCGCTAAGTTAATTAACTATTATAATCGCGATAATTATTATAGTTTTGTTTAATCTTATTTAATTAATTATTATTTCTTTAGTAAGTTTGTTTAATTTAGTTTCGAGCTTATGCATTATTGCTATATTTGTAAATTAATAATTATATAAATGCGACGTTAGATCTTTTATCTCTTAAGTTTCTTTATTATTTTGACGAACGATTTTGAAGTCTAAAATCTTATTTGCTCTAATAATATTAATTTTATTTCGTCTCGTAATAACAACATTGTATTTATTCTTTTATAAAACAAGAAAACGATATGTTTAAATAACATATATAATACTTGATGCAATTAATCTTGTTATAGTAATTGCTTTCGACAAACAATCTATTGAGCGAATTAACAACTAAAGTCGATCTAATGCTTTATTATTTAAAGTTTGACTTTATTAGCGTCTTAATTGCTATATTAGATTTCAAAGAATAAAACAAAAAGAAGTTCTATTAATTGCTAATAGAACAATTGATGTTGAACGAAAATAACTTAAAACGCTTTATAACGACTAATTAGATACAATATTAATTATACTTAAGCAAGAATATAGCAATCTCGTTATTACTATCTTTATTGTTATTGTTTTTATTTAATAAGTCTTCAACGCAAAGCGCGCGTTTGTTGTTTAACTATATTAAGAGATAAAATAAAAAGAGAAGAACGACAAGTTAGTTGTTATTAAATAGTCTTATAAATAAAACTTTAATAAGCTTATTAATTTGGAAGAAAGAGAGCGAGATAAAGAAAGAGAAAAAATCTAACATAATTTGACTCAATTTAATATAATTCGACGATCTCTTTCTATCGATAAGTAAATATAAATTAGAATAGTTAAACTCTCTAAAGACTTTATTAATTTATAATCTCTTAGACGTTCTTATTTATTATTAAGATTAAAATCTTACGTAAACGCGCGATTATAACGAGACTTAAACGAGATTCGAAAAAATAAAAGTATAATATTTTAACATAATTTGACGACATTCAAGTACAATTTGTCGATCTTTTTTTTTCCTTAAAGACTTCGTTAATGTTACGATTTTTTAAACGTTCTCTTCTATTATATTTTTCTAATTTATTTTACTTTTTCTCTTAGATTTCTTGCTTTCTTCTTGTTAAAGTTACAATTAACATCCAATATATTAAGTATATCGTCGAATTTGTCTTTGAGAAATAAATTAAAATAAACAAAGCAATAAAAGTTTAAAACATTATCGTTAATTATCTTTTTGTTCTTTATTAATACAATTAAAATTTCGCGTAAACGCGCAATTGTAACAAAGAAATAACTCGCGAGAATAAAAATATAACATTTTAACTTAATTTAATTGCGTTTTAACATTATCTTACGATTTTTTTTCTTGAAAACGTTATTAAAGTTACGATTTTTTAGACGTTCTTTTTTATTACATTTCTTTAACTTACGTTCTTTTTTTCTTCTTTTAAATTTCTCGTCTTCTCTTTGTTAAAGTTACAATTGACATCAAATACGTTAAGTACATCGTTAAATGCAAATTTAAAAAATAAATTATAGTAAAAAAAGCGATAAAAGCTAGAGTTTTATTGTTAAATATTATTTCGTTCTCTATTATTAAAATCGAAATCTTGCATAAGTGCACAATTGTAACGAAGAACAAGATTGTAACTCGTAATTTATTTATATACATAAAGAAATGCTATACAATATATCGAATACATAAAGAAAGTTAAAGTAAGTTTATAAATTATATATGTAAAATATAAGTAAATACGTAAGAATTATAAGCAAAAGAATGTAAACAAAGAGTATTTTAAAATAATTAATTTGCAAGAGTTGTAAGATTATTAGAGTAATTATAACTTAATGTTTGTTCAACAAAAAGACAATCTTTATTAAATAATTTATGTCTTTCGAATTTAATACGTTTGTCTTATTGACTCGTTAATTGTTTTGTAAGCAAAGAGTTAACAAAAGCAAAATAAAATATATAGTCTTTGCGATCAAAATAACATTGTTAATTAAATTGATTTTGTTTGACTTCGATTTATTTTAGATTTAAAAAGAACTTAATTTTTGATAATTTATTGTTTTTTGATGCAATTAAAGCAATACATTTCGTTATTAAACTTAAATATCTTAGCAATTCTTTTCACAATTATTAAGAATTTCTTTGCAAACAAATACAAAAACAATTAAAAAATATATATATAAACGCAAGTGTTTGTTTTGTTCGTGAAGAATTATATCTTTTGCTTGTATGCAACAACACTTAAGAGCATGTCTTGTATTATTAAACAAACGATTTTGTCGAAGACTTTTAGAAGAAGCACTAAGTTAAATTAACTTAAACAATGACAATACAAATTTAAAATCTTTTGTAAAAGTAAAATAAACAACAATAGATTAGCTCGAAATAATAGAATTAATCGATTAATCTTATATGTTCTTAAGAAATGTAAAGAACGATTATTAAAAGTTTACAATTCGAATGCTCTTAACTCTTTGAATCAAATTAGAGACAAACAATGTTGCATCTTTAATGCGACTTTCTAGCATAACAATCTTATTATTAAAGCGCAATTTTTGTTAATCGCAAAAAGATCTTGAACTTGTTATTAAAAAAAAAAACAATAACGATTTTAAAGAATTAGAGAAAAATAATACTTGAATAAACAAAAAAAATTAAGATTAAAAGCTCGAAAAAGCGATTAGAGACGAAGTCTACAATAGCAAGAACAATTATACAAGTCAATATTTACAAAAAGATAATCGAATATTTAGCGAAACGTTCGATTGTTAATGTATTTAAATTGTTGCAATTTTCTCTTAACTTAATAAACAAAAAGATATATTAATTATTTAATAATTAGATTGATTATATTATAATTTATTGATTGTTGCACTTTGAATATATAGTTAACAATATAAATAAATTCTTTAACAACGTCGATCTTAAATTATTACACAATCTCTTAAGCTTTAGAAGTTTAAATAAATAACAAAACAATTTGCATTATATTCTTTATAAAGATCGCAACAACGTCTAAATACGTACTTAATTTAAATTAAGTAAAACGATTCGCATCTTGCAAAATCGATTTTACATAATTTAACATTAAGAAATAACAAAGACAATCGAATTTCTTGTTGATTATTTGACGTTCGCGAACAATCTAACATATGAATTAGTTTGTCAATAAAACATAATAAGAAAAATTCAAATATATAATAAGTTTTATACGAAGAGTTAATAATAAAGAATTTAATCAAGTCTTTCGAATAAAGTAATTGTAATATTTATTATCTTGTTTATTGACAAAATCGTATTAACTAGAATGTACAACAACAAATAAACATATTTGATATATATAACAATTAAGAATCTTGACAACAAGACAAGAAGAAATTAAACTCGCTTAAACTTCGTTTAGTTAAATTTTCTTTCAATTGTTAAATCAAAGAATATAAATATCAAGATCAATATATATTATTGAACGATAAAAATAATTTTTAAGCGTAAAAGCAAGAAATTTTTTATCGAATATTTATTCTAATTGACTGTTTGTAATTGTCGAAACTTTTGTTATTAAAAAAATATTTATTTTTTGCGCTAACAAATACATTCGACGTAATTATTTTATATTAATCGACATAAATGTTAATTATAAGAAATAAATTCTAATTGTTGACGTCAAAAGCAATTAACATTTCAATATATACATAGTTTTATCTATTTAGCGCGAAAATATACGTATTAATTAATTTAATCGTATTTACGAAAGCATTTAGACGCAAATTCTTTATTAGATTAAAAATAACGTCTCGAATAAGCATTTAGATTGAATGCATTCGATAAAAAACTTTGTTTAAAAGCATTAATTTATAAACATTTACAATACAATAATAATAAATATTTTGCATCAACTTTATAGCAACGACATTGTAAATTATTTGCTTAGATAAATTTATAAATTTATTAATTATTATGTTTTACAATTTAAAAGAAGTTAGGATAACTTTATTTTTTCGAAAAAAAGTGCAATAAATTAGTTTGAGCGACGCTTTTAACTCGTAACAACGTATATAAAACTTAAACACTTTAATTATTTTAGTAAAGTTAAGCAATAAATAGACAATAAGTAAAAGTCGATTTTGCGTCAATTAATTCTTATAATAATTTTGTTGTTTACTTTAATTTTATCGCATGCAATGCTATGCGTTCAAACGTTTCTAAATTTTGTTATGCTAACATATTATCGAATTTACGACGATAAAATTTTGCGCTATATAAATTATGTCTTGTATTGTATTAATAAATCAAAGAAGATTTTTCGCAAGTTTCGAAAAGAAAAAAGAGAATTAATAAATTATTTTAACTTTCTTAAGTATTATATATTAAATTATTGAGTCTCGCACATAAAGAAATATAAAATTTTAATTAAATATAACAATTTCGCAAAGAAGACAATGCACAAAAAAGTCAAATCGCAATATAATTAAATTAATAAACACTCGAATTATTAAAAATAAATCTTATATTATAATACTTGAAAAATTAAGATGCAAACAATAAATAATCTATTATTACATAATAATTCGAGAGCGCTTAATTAAACTGACACAACGTTCGATCAAAATAATATCACAATTAATTAGATTAACACAAATAAGAAAATTAAGATTACAAGAGCTTTACAATTATAAGAGTTAAAGTTGTCTTATTAAGCAATCGATTTAAACATAAAAAGTAAACATAAGATAATTAATGTAAGTCTTAGACACTAAAGACGCGTTACTAATATTATTAAATGTTTTTAAATTCTCGATTTTATTGAAGCTCTTGATTCGTTTATTCGTTATTAATAAGTTGTAAAAGATCAAACACAAAAGAAAAGAGAAACAACTTTTAAAAGCGAGAACATCTTCTTTTATCACAAGAAGAATAATTTCTCGTGAATAAATAATTGTTTTGTTTGTATTTATTTCTCTATTATTTGTTGAAAACGTATTGTTAAAAGAACAAATATTAATAAACAAACTCGCGAAATAGTTTGTTGCTCTTATGTCTAAGACAACAAGAACAATTCGACTCGACAAGACTAAGTATAAACTTAAAACTACATGTTCAACGCAAAGAAATAGATAAATAATAGAAGAACGAAACAAAAAAAATTAAATTGCATTGAAGAAACATTAATAAAACAATTATTAATTATAATAACGATTTAAGATTCTAACAACGAGCAATATAATTGTAAAGAAAAAACAATATGTTATTAAGAAACTCTAATAAATGCTTTGCATTAACGCAATAATAATTTTTTTTATAACATTTATAAAATAATTGAAGCGAATTGTTCTAATCAAGAACGTTGATCAAATTAACAAAATTTAAACTTGCGTCAATTCTAAACGTTGTTAGTTATTAAATGCAATACTTATGTTGTTTTGATAAACAAAACAAACAAGAGTTTCTATATTAATAATTTCTATAATTAAGAAATATACAATTTGTTGTACGACAACAACTAAGAGAATCTTAACATTAGACAAGTTAACAAGATGACAAAAGACATAACAATAAAGATTGCGAAGCGAAAACAAGATGTTATTAAAATAATTGAAATCGTAACGACAAGAATTGCGAAACAAAAACAAAAGACTTAAAAAATTGTCAAAAATATAACGACAAAAATCGCGAAATAAAATAAATTAATAATTAAAGAGAGTGCGAATTAAAGTAACGCAATTGTTAAATTAACAAAGAATTTTAAAAGCGTTAAATAGATAATATGACGAAGTAATGTATATAAATTTAATTGTTATAGATTATACATTGTTGCTTCGATTGCGCTTTGCGACGTTGATCAAAACAAGTAAAGCAATATTATTGTTTAAGACTTCGAATATAAGTTATGCGAGAATTGAATAAATAGACGATGCGATGTCAAAATAACAACCAATTTGACGATCAATCGAACTTGTTAGGTAATTAGATTAACAAATAGAATAATGTTCGTTAAACTAATAATAACAATTGTTGAATCTAGTATTAGATTTAAATTATAATATAAGTTCGTAAAAAACAACGTAATTCTCTAGTTGTTTCTAATAAATAGTTCTCGTGTTTAATGTGCTCGATTATATAGTTTCGATAATTGTTCAAATCTATGTTTATAGATTTGCAAAATCTAAAAAATCTAAAAAATATCTATCTTTTTAAAATATTATATTATAATAGAGTTACAAAGACAAAGAGAGAGATTGTCTTAAACAACAACTTTGTTAACAACGTATATATAATTATTTATATATTCGACAAAGATAAAGACTTCTCTATATATTGTTTTCTTATAAACAAAAATAATATTGTTCAATTTATAGTTGTTTGAAGCGTCTAAGTAAAAGAAGTCTAAATTAGATATCTTAAATTAACTAGAAAATATATTTGTATTTTTTGTAAAAACTTATTAAAGTATCTAGAAATACAACAAAAATTAATCGATTTATTTTAAGACAAATATTATATTTATTTTACAAAAGAATATTAATCTTCTTTATACAATATAGCTTGCAACTAATCTAAACCAAAGATTGCAAAAAATAAAGTTTACTTAAAAGTTGCAAAGTTAAATTGCAAGATCGAAGTCTATTTAAAGATTGCTAAATTAAGTTGCAAAAACAAAATCTATTTAAAAGTTTCTAAATTAATTTAAGTATTAAAAGACTATCGAACAAGCTTTTGTTTTTGTTGCAAGTCTATATTATTAAGTATAGTTATATTCGACTAAATTAGCAAAAAATAAATAAACTAAGTATTCGATTATAAGATATTAGATTCGATATCTTGTTATTAATTGTACTAAGCATATTGTTTAGCGTCAAACAAATTAAATAACTATAAATTCTATAACTACGCAACAAAGTTAAATTAATCAAACTATTGTTAATTACTTTGCAAAGAATTATTAGAGTATAAATTTATTATTTTGAATCTATTGTTTATTTCGAAACTTGTCTAATTAATTTTAGATTAACAACAACAATTTATACTATTTTTCTCAAGAGAGAAAGCTTGCTCTTGACAATATAGATTGTTAATATTTGCTAATATATCTTTGCGCAATTTATTATTGTCTAATTTGTTAGTCTTGTTGCTTCTTAGTTTGTCAAAAGAATTAGTTATTAATTGTTTAGTTAAGAACACAAATAAGATAGAAGATATAAATATAAAAACAAGACTTAAAATACTTAAAGACGTAGGTTTATTTTGTAAAACAACAAGAACTTTGACGAGATACTCTAAGACAATAATCGAATTAAAATATTCTAAATCTAGAATATTATTAAAATAAATATTTAGATTCTTTTGCTCAAACTGCTTGTTTCAATATTTAGATAATTGTTTTGCTAACAACTCTAATAATATCTTCGAAATAGTATTGTCTAATATAAAGACAATAATATTTTTGAAGTAACAAGATTAACTATAGCAAATTGTAATATTTTCGAAATCTAATAGTTAAGAATAATAGACAATAATATCCCTATTAAAGACTTGTTATAAACTATAATAGATAGTAGTTTCTTTATCGAAACTTTATTGTTAATTGTATTAAGTAGAATTGTTTGTTGCAATCTTTCAAATTTATTAATTGCTTATTTAAGTAAAATCTTGTTAATTGTCTATTTAACTAATTAAATCTGCTTATCTTTACTAGATTAAGCAAACTAAGCAAAATAATAAGTTCTATTTGTTAATTTAAGTAAAAATAGACAAGACAAAAGTTTGAAGAGCTTCTCGACTCTTAGTCTAGTTAATTTACTAATATAAGAGATATACTAATATTTAGTAGTATAGAATTGCAGAATTTGATAAATAAGAATAAAAAGAATAGAATTAGTTAATTTAACTATGAAAGATATCTTAATATAATTAGACAAATATTTGCAAAAGAGAAATAAGTATTGACTCTAATACAATAACTTAATATCTAATAATTGCAAAAGATAGACAAATATTAACTCTAATACAATAATTTAGTATCTAATAACTGCGAAATACAAATGGATATTAATTCTAATACAATAACTTAATATCTAGCAATAAATGCAAAGCTAAGCAAGAGAATTAACAATCAATACTGTTTGTCTAAATTAGATAAACAATTAACTCGAATTGTTAATTAAAGCTATTATTTGCTAGACAAAGAATAATAGTTAAGCAAACAAAGCAACTAGACAAAGCAACTAGACAAGATAAAAAGACACGCAAATAAACAAGACAAACATCTATAATAATTGTAAAGATAATTCTCTAAAAACTAAGTTGACAATCAAGTTATACTTGATTGTTCAAGAACAAACGTTATTAATAGACGTTAAACGTTCTCTTGCTATTTGACAAAAGCATTAGACACAAATCTTGTAACAATAATAGTAATAATTATATAAAAGATTTCGAAGAAACAAATATTAAATTTATATTAAATTTATCTTTGTTGTTGTTTAAAACTATTAATAGCATAAGAGATTTTACTTGTATTAAATTTAAGCTAAAAGTATGCTAAGAATTTGTATTATAGTTTTGTTTTTTACATTATTTATATTGTATTTGCGTCTAATTTTTAACTTAATTTTTCGAAAATATTATTATGTAAGTTTTGCGATATTTAAATTTAATAAAAGCGTTATTTATATTTAATATATACTAAGCAAATTTTAAATATTTTGCAAGTACAAAAATAAATATAGTTTCTTTATTAAATATAAATTTAGAGTCGATGATAAATACAAACTTAATTAATAATTTGCATTTATAGATTTTAGATATATTAATAAATTTATATTTAGATAATTCTTAATATTTGCTTTTGTTAGATAAGATTATTCTATTAAATTTTGTCTTATAATATAATATTAAAGTATATACTAAATTTAAACTTAATATATATTAAGCAAAGATCCAACTTTTATCTTTTTAAAATTAAGTATTTTTTGTATAAAATTGTTGCGCAAAAAAAAATCGAAGTTTAAATTTAATATATATTGAGCTAATATATAACATCTATCTCTAAATAAGATTGCGTTTATATAATAATATAATACAAAAATTAATTTAGAGTTTTAATTCTATATAAGTTAAATTAATACTTAATATTAAGTTTTGCTCGAATAAGTAATTTTTAAATTGCAATTAAAAAATAAATTAAAAAAATTGCAATTTAAAAATTAATTAAAAAAATTAATATTTAATTTCGAGTCTATATTTATACTAACTTTATACTTAGAACTAAATATATCTAGAAAAAACATATTATAAGAATTTTTTAAATTGTAAAAAAAATATAATTGTTGTTAATAATATATTGCAACTTTGCAATACTTTTTGTCTTAAACTTAATTAATTATAAGAACTAGACTAATCGTTGGGTCGAGTTATGATATCATCCCTCTAGCTCGACCCGGCGCCAAGACTGGGTCGCGACAATTTTTTGAAATCGAATCGCTCAAAGTAGTTTAGCGCACTTTGCGCTAAACTACTTTTAGTAATCGACTAAACTACTTTAAGCGATTCGATTCTTCGAAATTTTTTTGACTCGAGTCTTGGCATTTGCACGTGACATTTCCGGGTCAGCGCGGCCAGTCTAATAAGAACAAGCTATACATATATTAATTGTATGTATCTTTCTTAACTAATTAAGCGATAGCAATTGTATTAAGTAAATAAGATTTCTCTTTCTATCTTAAAATTGTTCTTGTTAAAAATCTCTATAGTATGCTTTCCTATTCTAAGTATATGTCGAAATATTGTATTCGATTTGACCTAGTATTAAATACTATTTAGTTCGACATTATTCGATTCAACATTACGTAATTGAATTAAGTAGCATCGATCAATATATATAGTCGAACAAGACTTTTAGCTTCTACATAGTAACTAAGCGTGCTACTATTTATTATTTTGACAAATTATAAATTTAAAATAGAGCGAAAAACTTATTTGCTTATTAATTAGAATGTTTGAAGCATAGCTAATAAATCGAATTGACAATTGAACTTACAATTACTATTATTAGCTAAGTTTTCGTTAATTTCTAATATACGAAAGTTGATAATCAAATTGTCTTAATACTTAAATCAATCTTTAAGAATCAAAATATTAATATTATGTTTAATGCTATCGAAACAATAATTAAGAGATTGTCGAAACTTGTCGAACAATTAATTACTCAATTACTTAAACAACTAAAATCTTCAATTATTAATAATCAAATAATTGATATTTAATCAAAGATTCTAAACACGAACGTTTTATTAAAAAGAACTGATATAAGTTGTAAAACAACTAAGTTTATTTTATTTGCAACTTGTTGCTTTTGTCGAAGAACGCTAATTACTTTTAACAAATATTTATTAATAATAAGTTCTAAAAAGATCGAAAAATTAGCTATATAACAATTATACAACTAAAAATCGATAATTAGATAATTAATAGTTAGTCGAAGACGCGTTATTAAAGCGAGACAAGATTCTACTTTAACGCATTAATAAAAAAACTAAATTATTTAGTCTTCTTAATCTTTGTTCTTTTGTCTATTACAAAAATTCTCTTATCAACAATTAAATAAATCAACTTGCTAGTTCGATAATTGAAATAAGTGCTAGTTGACTTCTTTTACTATAATGTACGAAACGAATTAGTAAACTAAATTGCGAATATACTTCGAAGATCGAAATAACTTTATTAATTATTTTGAAAATAACGTCGAGACACAACTTTTAGTTAAATAACTTGTATTCTTATCTAAATAAGAAGTTAAAAAAGATCTTAATTATCGCGAAGATGCGAAAGATTTAGATCGAAAAGATTGACTTTTAGTCTTGTTAAAATAAGAGAACTAAGAAGATCGATTTAACAATCGCAAAGACGCAAAAGAGCGTTATTATCTCTATAACTATTAAAATTAAGAAGAAGAATAAAGAGATTAAGTAATTTAATTAGATTCTAATTAGTTAAAGAGCTTTATCTACAATCAAACGAAAACAACAATTTAATTAGAAATTATTTGTTATTAATATATTTTTATCTATTAAGCAAATTAAGTTTATCGATTTTATTCTTATCTATATTTGTTATAATCTTAAAACAGAACAATAAAATTACAAGACTTATTTAAGAGTTTATTGATCGTTTATCTATTAAGACTTTGTTCAAATAGTAATTGCCAAAATTAATTAACTCGATATTGTTAACAAAGAAGAGTATATTTAACTATCTTCTTTACTTGAATCTTTTAAAGAGTATTTATCGAATTAAATATTTAATTTGAAATCTATTAACTTGCTTAATCTTTGTAATCTAATAGCTAAAATATCTTTATCAAAATCTTTATTGCGCAATTGCGCATCTTTATTATATTTATTAATAACATTACTTATTGCTTACAAGTTATCGATAAAACTTCAAAATAACAAATTACGTTAATATTGTTATAATTACTAGCATTTCGCGTTATCTCTCGCAATTCTTAAATAAATCGCTAAAATTAGCAATAATATAAGCTTTCTTGTTTAAGAACAAAACTTATTTAAAGTTCTTAAATAAATCAAGCTTTAAAAATATATTAATTTAGACGTTAAATTTATTAATTTGCTCAATATTGTTATTGAAGAACAAGTTAAATAAAATGCTAACAATAAGAAGTGCATAAATGTGTTTCGAAATATTATTAATAAAAATTTGTATTATAACGTAAAGAAGATTGATCTAATTAAAGAGATTTATTAAAAGATTGTTAAGATATGCAAGTCTAAAAAATCAAATGCACTAATAAGAACTTTTGTCAAATTCGAGTTTTTTAAGATTATTAATTGTTAGAACATTAACAAGTACAAGATTAAATTTCGCGACATTATTAATAAACTATCTATCTATTTAAATAACTTAATTATAAATAAAACTTAATTTATCTTCAAATATCTAGTTGATCTCAATAATATTGTTCGCCTCTTTATTAATTGATAAATATCTAAATATAAGCTCTTTAATAAAGATAAAATTTGAAAATAAAAGTTATTTGCTATTATTTACGATTACGAAATTCAATATGTCAATTCAATAAATATCTTAGCTATCAATAGTATTTTAATCTTAATAACAATTATTAAGCTAATTATTATTACAAGAAACGTTCTTTTTGTTGTTAACAATTTTAGCTTCGTATATATTAAACAAAAGAAATCCACAAGTTGTGACAAGATAAATTATTAAGAACTAAATTGCTAAAACTTATATTTAGAATTGCATCTTATTTTAAAGAGCAATAACTTTAATAACAATTAAAACAATAACGAAAATAAATGTTATCAAGATTACAATAATTAAAAAGAAAATCGAAAAAAGTTTAAATTTAAAAAGAATAAAGACAAGTTTAAGTTTAACAAAAACAAGAACAAAAATAGCAACAACAAAGAATAAGAGATTATTAAAACAATAATTTATAGTTGTTATTTTGTTTTTGTTATTATAACAATCTTGTTTATAATTTTTGGATTGTCTTTATTTGCAAATATTATATTAACTCTTGTTATTAATTGTTTTTTATGCAAGTAAGTTTTTAATTTTGAATGCGATTAATATATAACAAAGAATTTTAGTATCTTTGTGTTCTATTTAGCAATATTCTATCGATTAATAAAAAGTATAGAAAATACTTTAATTGCTATAAATATTAAAATTATTTATCTCTTTGTTTGTTGCAAAGATAACAAAGCTCAATATATTATTATTTATAATATCTAATATATGTTAAACTCTTAATACAATTTAATCTTCTATAGTTAAATTAAAAACGCTAATATTATTTAAAGAATTATTAATTATAAATTCTTTATTAATATTTAGCAAATTCGAGCAATTTAAGACTTTAATCTTTATTTTTTAAAGTTAAAAACATTTATTGTACTTTTTATCTTTCTTGTTATTCTATTAGCAATTAATAAAGATGCAATAATTATGTAATATAAACGCCTCAACTATTTAGACAAGCAAAATATCTATTAATTTGCTCGAAAAGACGTCTTTAATTTACAAAGTTCTTAACAAATAATGTTTGCGTTTTTTGCGTTTGCGCAAAGATTAAAGCGATATCTTATTAAATCTCTATTAGATTTAATCGCTAGAAAAACGATTTTATTTACGTTAACATCATAAAATCTATATTTTTAGATAAATTCGATAATACTTGTTACGTTTGCATTTAACTAAATAATAAAATTAAGTACTTACAAATAAAATATCTCAAAAATAAAAATAAAGTTAGTCTTTTAATTTTTTTTGAACGTTATATTGACGAATTTAAGAATAATGATAGCAAATATACTTGTATTTGCGTTAACAATAAAAGTAAATATATAAATAAAGTTTCTAAAGCTTGATGCAAAAAGCGCAAAATACAAATAAAGTTTATTGTTATTGTCTTCTTCGAAATACACAATTGCGTTAAACATCTTAATTAAACTCTAACACAAAAAATTAGCACTATAATAAAAGATGTTAACTTGATTATTAATCTTTAATCGAAAATAATTTAAACAATTAATTTGTATTGCAATATTGCTTTTGTTGTTAAACGCTTTGTTACTTTTTTCGAAATAAGCATTAAATATCTCTATAATTACAAGCATATTTATGGCATAAATTAGTAGAAAAAAGCATTAAATACTTAATCAAATATTAATTAATAAAAGTTCTAGAATTGTATTAGATTCTTAATGTTAATAAATTATAAAAAGAGACATATCTATTATACAATAGATAATAAAGACAAGATTTAATATATATCGAAGATCTATTAATTAAATAACAAGCGAATATTACTTTGCTTAAATATTAATTATAACAAAACTAATTAATAAAACAATAATATTTGTTGATTTATATTTCTCTTTAAATAGTCGAATATTGTTAATGTTATTAACAAATTTTTGAGCTTTGTAAAAGCTAATTTAAATTTCGCGATAATATTATAAGAGCAATAAAAAGCTATTTTGTTCTCGAATAAAATCAAGAACTCTAATAATAAGTTAGAAGATTTATTTATCTTATTTACAATTCTATTTTTTAGATTTTGAAAGAATTTTTTTTTTAAGTTTTTCTTTATTTTTAATTTCGAAAATAATACTTTCTTTAATTCTATTAACTTCGATAAATATTCTAAAGTTATTAAATTATTAGTTACGCTTCAAAATTTAATATTGTCTTAAAATCTAGATTTAAAGCTACAAAAATATTTGAAACTTCGATCGCATTAAAATAAATTTGTAAATTTTTTTGTTTTATTATTCAAAGCTATATTATTAAAGTTATATAAATTTAAAACTTATGTTAAAGTTATAACGAATATTTATTATAAAACAAACTAATAATTAGTTAAACAAAACAAAATTAAATTTTTAAAGAAAAATAGTATTTATATTGTTTGTTTAGCATTGTTCAAGTATTACGTACTTTATAATAAATAAATCTATAAAATTAAGCGTAAAATTAATAACAAGATTTTTTGCTATAGAATTTGTTAAATTGTTAAAAACTTTAAACAACGCGAAAATTTAAATTATATCGAAATTTTTGTTGTTGTAATTAAATTTATAAGTTACAAGATTGTTTTTGTTTTTGTTGTTATTAATAATTAAGATTTAAAGCAAATAAAAATTGTTATTATTTTTTTTTACAAAAATATTAACAAAGAAATCTATATTAAGTTGCTTTACAACTTTGAGCAAAACAAAAAAAATTCTTAATTTAAAAAAATTCTTTATAAATTAAAGTAATTGTTTTAAGTATAATATAATACTTTTGCAATATTTTTAAAAAAATATTACTTTTATTTATTAAACTTCGATTTAAACGTTGTTATTAATAACTTTATTATTATTATTATTTATATAAACAATCTCTTAATTGTTAACGTTAACAAGAAATTTGTTAATATTATTAAAAGAGTCTTTGCTAATTAATTTAAAATAATTAATTTAAGTCTATTACGAGATTTGTGTCTAATGCTCTTGTCAAATGGCAAGAGAGCGTTTGGCGTCTATCGATAACGCCTGCTCTTAAACAATCAAGTATGACTTGATTGTTAATTTAGTTCTTAGAGAATAATCTTTACAATTATTATAGATGTTTGTCTTGTTCACTTGCGTGCTTTTTTATCTTGCTTAATTGCTTTGCCTAGTTGCTTTATCTATCTAGCTATTATTCTTTGCCTAGCAAATGATAACTTCAACGTACAATTCGAGTCAATCGTTCGTTTAATTTAGACGAATGACATTGATCGCCAATTCTCTTATCTAGTCTCGCATTTATCACTAGACATTGAGTCATTATATTAGAGTTGACATTCGTTTGCGTTTCGTAGTCATTAAACACTAGATCATTGCATTAGAGCTAGCATTCGTTTGTCTTTAACAATCATTAAACATTGAATCATTGCATCAAAGCTAACATTTATCTATCTTTCGTAGTTACTAGACATTGAGTCATTGCACTAGAGCTAGCAAATCTATCTTTCGCAAGTGTTTGCCTAATTGTGTTAAGATATCTTTCTTAATCAAACTAGTTAATCTCGTTCTTTTCGCTCTCATTTATCAAATTTTGCAGTTTTGCACTATTAAACATTAGTATATCCCTTGCATTAGTAAGTCAACTAAACTAAGAGTCAAGAAGCTTTTTAAACTTTTATCTCGTTCGTCTTTATTTAAATCAACAAGTAGAACTTGTTGTTTTGCTTAGTTTATTTAACCTAGTAAAAACAAGCGAATTTGATTAGTTAAATAAACAATTAATAAAACTTTACTTAAACGAGCAATTAATAAGTTCGAAAGAACGCAATAGACAACTTTACTTAATACGATTAACAACGAAGTTTCGACGAAGAAATTATTATTTATCATAGCTCACAACTAGTCTTTGACAAAAATATCATTATTTATTGTTCTTAATTATTAGATTTCGAAGACATCACAATTTATTGCAATTGACGTTGTCATTTCAAAGACATCATTGTCTTCTACATTAAACGACATTATTTTGAAGATATTATTAGAGTTGTTAACAAAGCAACTATTTAAACATTAAAACAAATAGCTTAAGCAAAAGAATTTAAACGTTTATTTTAATAACATTCTAGATTTAGAATCTTTTAGTTCAATCGTTGTCTTAGAGTATCTTGACGAAGTTCTTGTCGCTTAACAAAATAAACTTGCGTTTTTAAGCATCTTAAGTCTTGTTTTCTTATTCGCATCTTCTACGTTACTTGCGTTCTTAGCTAAACAATTAATAATTAACTCTTTCAACAAACTAAGAAACAACAAGATTGACAAATTAGACGACGATAAATTGCGCAAAAACACATTAGCGAACGTTAACAATCTACATCGTCGAAAGCGAGCTTTCTCTCTTAAGAAAGATAGCATAAATCGTCGTCGTTAGTTTGAAATTAATCGAACGAGTTTTAAGATAAACAATAGATTTAGAATAATAGATTTACGCTTTAACAATTCTCTAAAAAATAATTAACAATAGTTTAATTAGTTTAGCTTTGTCGCGCAATTGTACAATTTATAGTCTTTCAATTTATTTAACGTTGAACAACATACTTAGTATAATTAACAACAAAATGTCGAATTTAATGTCTCGCAATTAAATACTCAATCTACTTATTCTTCGCTAATCTAGTCAAACATAGCTACGCTTAATAACATAGACTCGCAACAATAACAAAAGCTTATTTAATAATCTCTTAATATCTAAGTTAATCTAGCAATCTTTAAGTAAGCTTTAATCTCGCAATTTAACTTCGCAACTTTTAAATAAACTTTATTTTTTACAATCTTCGATCTAAATTAATTGCGAACTATGTTGCGTAAAGAAGATTAACGCTCTCTTGTAAAACAAACATAACAATTATCTCGAAATAAACTAGCTAATTTTTGTCGCGCTTCTAGACACTTTAATAAGTTTTTATAGAAAGATATAGATGTATCTTCTAGTTAATTCAAGACGTCTAATTTAGACTTTTTTCATCTAGACGCTCTAAATAACTATGAGTCAAACAATATTATTTTCGCTTATAAGAAAACAATATATAGAGAAATCTTTATCTTTGTCGAACGTATAAATGATTACGCATACGTTGTTAACAAAGTTGTCGTTTAAAACAATTTCTCTCTTTGTCTTCGTAACTTTGTTATGACGTAATATTTTAAAAAGATAAACAACTTTAAACGTTAAACGTTTTAAAGTTTGTTTCTTTTAAACTTTATTAATAAATTGTAGAATTACTTTAAGATAAAAATTAGCAAAACGTTTAACAAGTTAACGTTAAAAATCTTTATCGCTAAAGATGCTAAAGACGAACGAGAAACTATAAAATATTTGTAAAATATTATTCTTTATGCGCAATTAACAAGCATCGAAGAAATCTAAAAACAATTGATTTAAGTATAAAATTAGCTCGAAATAAAATTGCGTTCTATTGTTAGTATACTTACTATTTACATATTATTTTAGAACTTTATTAAGAAACTTAACACAAAGTGCGAGATATAGAAGACAATGTTTGTTTATCGCTTTAACTAGCAAAATTCGAATCGATTAAATAGACAATTAGAAGAACGAATTGTTCGTTAGCTTGCATCATATGTGTCTCGCTTAATTTATCTTTCTTGTATACTCTTTTACAAGCAATTCGACTATGCGTATTTCTCTTAATAACAATTCGTAGACTACGAATATTTCAAACAATCTATGCAAAATTTGCAAGATTTTAACGAGTATTTTCGCCAATTAATGCAACAAACGTCGACACAATTTTAGTTCTCTCGTAAAACTTGCAATTATAACGACGATAAATTTTTTCGCAAATAGTTAGAGCAAAAACTCTTACTATTAGAATTAGAAAACAAGAAATAAATAGAACAACGCATAGCGAGATCGAAACAATTATTAAAATAAATATCGCGAAGATTATCGCAATAACTATTAGGGCGACTACGAACAAATAACAATTTATTAAGCTTTTGTTATGACGACATACTATGCGAATTTTGCGAAATATATAAAATTCGTTTATTACTTTATGTTCTTCGAAGATCTTACAAATTATTACAACGACTCTCGTGCAAATACGACAACATATCATGTCGCTAATAGTTAATCGAAAGAGACATATTATATCAAGAAAAAAGCATTAATAATTATTTATATAATTGACTCGTTATAGAAAGCGACTTATTAAACGAATGCAATGCATGTTAAGTTGACGTTAATGTCTCTTTCTTAATTCTTTAAGTGCAAAAGTTGTGCCTTAATTTTTTCATTAAGAAACAAGTTTTTTTAGCACATTAAAGACGAACACAACAAGACGTGTCGTCGAAAATTCACTAAAACATTTCATGTTAACTTTGTTTCTATTAAGATAAATTTTTCGAACTTAGAGTTAATTAAATTAGACGCTTTATTATTGCGTCAAGATAGATTAACTTTTAGACGTTAATACTATGCGACATATTAAATAACATTCTTATGAAAAGGCATCTTGTGTATTGTTTGCGTTAACAACGAATGAATTATGTTATTAATTAACAATAACTTTTTTAGTAACTTAAGATTAAAGCATTTTACGAGACAATTTAACGTCGTCGTATTTGTGCGCGACATTAAGAACGACAAACATTTAATTAACAATTATCTTCGACTTCTAATGTATCTTCAAAACAAAATAAACGACAAAATAATTGTCGCTCACTTTTGTTAAAAAGTTTACGTCGTGAAAAATCTAAAAACAAAGCTATTACTTAAGATAAATATTATTGGTCTTAAACGTATAATCGTTGACGCGAATAGACGAAAACTAATTATTAAGAATTGTTGAAATTTGAAGATAAAATTAAAAGTAAAGTCAAAGAACGACATTCGAATAAAACGAGTCGTTAAGATCGAAAGAAATCTTGTGATTATCGTTTATTTTATTTTCGAAGTTTTAATAGTAGTACAAGGCGAAATCTTGTCTAATAAAGATTATCTCTTTGAATCGATTTTGCTTGACGCTTACTCTTATGTCGCAAATAAAGAAATGTTTTTCGTATACGTTCGTAACGATCGTCTTGTATCTCTTCGTATCTCGCAACACGCGACGTTGAAACGCCTATTAAAGTTTAAGAAGCAAAACTATTATTAGATTAGCTTTGACGAAGAAAGCTAAACAATTAAAGAAAATATTAAGATTAATATGTTTAGTAATAACTATTAGACGAATCTAATTAATGACGTTTATATTTACAATAGTTTAATCGAAATCATTGCGCTTTAGTGCCTCGTTATACGATTGCATATCTTGTGAAAGAATACTAGCAAAACAATTAATCTTGTCAAGAAAAATTGAATGTTAATTCTATCAAATAGCGATTAAAACTCTACATTAGCTTCGAAAATAAAATACAAGATTTATTTCTTAAGAGAACGCGATTGCAAGATAGTTAATAAAGAATTCGACAAATTGCATACTTAAAACAAGATAATATAATTAATTAAATCTTCGTTGTTCGAATTTCTTATCTTCGTGATTTGGCGAATCTTATTAGATAAAACTTAAAAGCATCGAGTAGTAACTAATATTCACAAACTAAATAGATTAATCATTACGAATAAGCATTCGATATCTATTTAGACGAACATTATAGCTCAAATTCATGATCGTAGACACATAAGTTTAATGAACGAGTTAACTTTCTTTTTGCAATTCTTGATTGCGTTTAAAGATAAACATAAGTTCTTTTTCATTATTTATTAAGACAAGAAACAACTTAATGTCGTTACTATAAAATTCAAAAATTCGTTCGTCTACGTTTAATGAATAATAAATAGAGAGCTTCGCCAATTTAGAAACTTTTATCGTATCTACATTGATAATATTGTTGTTTTCTCTTAATTGTTTAACACACATTTAGCTTATTTTACTTAGTTGTTTAACAAATTAGTTTTGTTAAACGTTACGCTTAGTCTTAAAAAAATTTATCTTAATTATTTTAGCATTATTTTGCTAGAGCAAAAAGTAAACGTCTTTGACTTGTTTATCATTAAGAAACGTATTGTCGCCATTAAGATAATTAGATTTTTTAAGGATTTAAAGATTCTTAAGATCTATTTTGATCTCGTTAATTATTAAAGAAACAAAATCGTTTAATACGTTTAGCGAACTAACGTTTTACAACAAGAAAAGACTTGTCTTCTAAAGAGCTTCTCTATTGTTAACAAACAAAAGCGAAAGACGTATTTAAGAAACACGTGTATTAAATACTTGTCTATTTTTCTTTAATTCTTTTATTAACTATAGCGATTCTTAACAACTTCGAACTTCTTAATTTATTTCGACAACAATTGTTAATTATATATAGACTTAGACGCCTTCAAGAAGCGCGAATTTAATGTTAAGATATATCATGTTAAAGACGATTTAATTAGCGACAACTTTAGACGAGATAATATTTAGTCTATCTTGTTTTTGTTCAAGATTCTAAGCTTCGTTAAGATAAATTATTAATCAATTAAAATAGAAGTGGCTAGCCTTATATAAACAATACGAAAGACCAAACATTTAATAGAAGCGATCAAGAGATTTATTATAATTTATACTAATTACTTGATCACAACAAACATTGTTAAACAAACTACGTTATTTTTCTTATTAATTGACAAACTTAATCTTCGTCTCGTGTGTGTCTCGCAATATCTTTCATAGTTTTCACTAAATGTATGTCATCGTATAGAAAGATTACATACGATTTCAAATGCATTGTCTAGACTTCTTGCATTTAAGATAAACATAATAAGAACAAATTATTAATCTTAGATAAAATAAATAACTTTGCAACGAACGTAAAGATTGTAATTAAATTAATGCGACAAACTTTTAAAGAGAAGTTAAATCTAATTAATTAAAATACAATTAACAAGATAATTTTATTTTACTTATGTCTTGTTAAAATAAGTGAAACTTTTAAGAAAAGACTTCTTAAGATATACGTTAAATCTATCAAATGAACAAAAATTCTAACGACAATTCAAAAGTTATTTATGTCTTTTAACAAATAGTTTTTTAAAAAAGACGACTTATTCTATTTTATAAACTATGTAAATCGCAAAAAATTATGCTTGTTTAAGAAATTTAAGATAGAAATCTTTCATTAGGCGCACGACATAAATAGTTATGCTAGCTTTACTCGCATTTACGAGATAGTAATTGTTAACTTTTATCTTCGCAAGCTTGTTTCTTAACTACATCGATACATTGTTCATTGTTAAAAATGCAATCTTTGTCAAATTAAACGACATTAATCGTATAGAAATCTTAATTTAATTTTAAGTTCTCTTGTGTCTTTTTATATTGTGTGCATCGATTTCGTTTTAAGTCTATTATTATGTTAGAACTTCGATGCTATCTTAACAATAACTTGTAAATTTTTCAAAAAAATAATTGTTTTAGACGATAAGATGATTCACATTATAGCGAAGTAAACAAGTATTCTTTTTAACAATCTTGTTAATTAGAAAGTTTTAAGAACGTTTGTGTACAATAGAAATTGCAAGTTTATGTCTAAATTCTAGATAATTATATTTTAGAAGCTAGAAGTTTAGTTTTTAATCTTAACAACATATTATTCACAAATAGATGAACAAAGTGAACGAACAAACTAGATAGTTAAGATAGTTTTGCGATATGTAGCGATCAACAACTTTAATTTAGATTAAGTGTTCTTTTTGTTCGCACTTCGCGTTCGTCTTAATAATTTGTTTAGTATCTTTATTAAACTATTATCAAATAAGATAATTATAAACTTTAAGACGCGTAACTTCTTATCTTTTCTTAGATTTAACGATTTTTATATAAATTAATTACAAAAGAAGATTGTTAACGTTTTCGAGATAGAAGCGACAATTGCGTGAATTAACATAATAGTTAAAACAATATACGATAAACATTATAGATTTATCGAACTTTTAATGAGCAACATAATGTATTTTCGTCTTTACAAGAATTACTTCTTGTTGTTCGTTAAATCGTTTAAGTTGTTAATTTAACGCATTAGATTTCTTAAGATTCTCGAACGAAAAAACAATTTAACGTACAAATTAAATCTTTTGATAAATTAGAAAATTTACTTAGTTATATTTATTGTTCATTTCGAATTAGCGTTAGATAATAAAGATTTATACAATCGTCTAAAGCTAAATCATTTAAAGATTGTTATTAAGTTAAATGTCGAATAACATTTTTACAAAACTAAGATTTTTATTGAACATCGCATTCGTCAATATAGACGAGATCGTTTTATCTTAAAGTATTTTGTTCGATAAAAAAATTACGATGCTAAGTGAAATCAATAATATAACGAGAATTTGCTAAATAATTTTGTGAATTTTGTCAACGATTACAAGACAAAGTACGAAATGTTTATTTTCTTTATTATAAGACGCTCTAAAATAATTATCACAATATTTGAAGTAATTGTCTCGACACCTCTAGTAGACATTATTGTCTTTATATTATTGTCAAAGAAACGCAATTAATTGTCTAAGATAGTAGAAAACGCGCTCATGTCTAAGAAAAGAGATAGATCGTTCAAGATTAAAACTACTACAAATAGCAAGAAAGACAACGACGTTAAAACATTATCTTAATATTATTGTTGTCGACGTTCAAGAATTGATAACAATAAACTACTCGCTTAGACGTGACGTTAAACGATCATAATTTATTGTTTACTTATAGTAGACGCTTTACAAGTTTTAGTTATAAGACGCAATTTACTAGAACACTAATACAATTAACATTAATGTTAACAACATTATTAAAGCTTATTATCTTTAATTTTGTCAACACGTATTTTTGCTTACTATCGTTAGCTATTATTTTTATATTATTGATAATAACATCTTTATTATTATTGTCGCATTGCAAGATTGCTTGTCTATTGTTATTGTTTAACAAACAATTAACATAACTTTTAATAAGAAGAACAAGAACTTTTATCTTAGTTAAAATGTCGCAAAAGCTCGCGAACGTAAAGTCGCAAATTAAATAATCAAAGACAATATCGCAAAAACGCTAAGTTAGCAAGATAATAATAATTAGATTACATTAGACGACGACGAACTAAACTAAATAAATGTTAAGTTCAAGAATAATTTTCTCTAGAAGCATATTATAACAAACGTCGAACAACTTATTCGCAAAATGTTTATGCTTAATAGCTATTTTATTATATTTATGCTTCGCAAAGGCAATAACATATTTTTCGTCTATTTGATTTTTAATTTCGAGATTTTAAACGCGAAGATAATTGAGAACGATGTCGCTCTATTCTAGTTTAAAGAAAAGATAAAGATTAACAATTATTTTATTTACTTAACAAGTTATACGTATCTTATTAATTACAATGTGAATTGTGTCGTTCGCATCAACATCACAATACAAGATCGCTTCGTTTTATGACTCGCAACTTTTAATAAAAACGACAATATTCGCATGTTACGCGAATCTCTAGAGTCGATCTTTGTGTTTATGAGCACTATTAATGTTTTTAAAAAGAGATACATCTTGCAAGATAATGCTAGCGTCTAATTTATTTAAATTATCAACTCGCAAAAGAAGTACAAAACGATCAAAATAAGCGATCTTGTATATAGCATTATATTTTATGACACATTAATACGTCTTAACAAGTTGTTGCTCTTAAAGAAAGATTAGATTTTCGCAAACTACAAGACTTGTAAGTTTATCTTAAATCTTGTTATGTTTAACGATTAATTTTCAAATTCATATTACAAGAAAGATCTTAAGACGACTAGCATTAACAAAAAACTTGTGTTAATTAAAGTTCGTTAAGCAATTAAACGTCAAGGCGCAACTTCGATTGAAGCGCGAAAGGCGCGAAAAATAAACGTTAATCAAGTTTTATTCGAGGCAATGACGCCGTCTCGCAAACGTCTAGCTTCGACGATAAAAGCAAGCAAATCAACTTTAAAAATCTTAGTTAACGAAAATACCTTCTTTGACTTTGCTCTATTCTTCGCTTCGCGAGATTTAAAGTTGTTGAAACAATACGCGAAGAAATTCAAAACAATTAAGGCGAACTCAATTATGCGTTGAACATCGTTTTTGAAAGATAAATTAATTCGCAAAAAAACAGTTTTTAAATTTACGAATGTCTTAATTATTAATTGTTAGGTAACTTGATTTGCGATAGTTGCTAGACAAATGTTAAGCAAGATAACGAATAGCTTAAACGAGACAACGATGCGCTTTCAAGCTATATAGAATAGTTGCAACGTTATTCTTGATATTGATCTCATTGTTGTGATCAATATCTATGCTCTTCTTAAAAACATTGTTGAATTTGCTAGCAAATTAGCTTAATCTTCAAGATCGTTAAATTGTTCGAAAATAGTTTTTAGAACAACTTTGCAAGAATTAAGCTAAACAAGACGTACTTAAATGCGAAAAAAAGCGTTTATCGCTAGCGCGACAAGAAGTTCTACGATGAATTAAGCATTAAGAAGAATTAATCTAAGGTCATTTAGTAACATGACGCGTAGACGAACAAGAACGACGAATTTATTACGATTGATTAGACTATTGGGGCCCAAATAGAATTGAAGTTGAATTTAGAAGTTAGATGACGTTTAAGTTTGCAACATAACAAGAACGTCAATGTCTTTTCTTTTAAGAAGGACATGTGTTACGAGATTTGTGTCTAATGCTCTTGCCAAATAGCAAGAGAGCGTTTGGCGCCTATTGATGACGTCTACTTTTAAACAATCAAGTATAACTTGATTGTTAACTTAGTTCTTAGAGAATAATCTTTACAATTATTATAGATGTTTGTTTTGTTCACTTGCGTGCCTTTTTATCTTGCTTAGTTGCCTTGTCTAGTTGCTTAACCTACCTAGTTGTCATTTTTTATCTAGCAAAATCTTATTTAATAATATTTAAAAATCGAAATTAAGCGCAATTTTGCAACTTAAATTCTTTATTTAAGTTAAAAAATATATTTAAAAAAAATATTAAAAAATTACGAAATATAAAAGTATAAACTAATTGTTACTTTTATAGATATATTTAAAATATATATTGTTAATTCGAATTATATTGTCGATTCGAATTATTATTATATTTTTTAATTAATTTTTAATTCTTTTATATACGCGATGCTAAATATTTGATCAAATATTGCTTTTGTTATTTTAGTAATAAGTAGACTAGTCGCGTCGAGCTAAGTTATCGAGTTCGAGCCAAGTTCTTGGCTCGTCAAGACTCAATTTGAGTTAGAAATCTTGACCCAAGTATTCGAGTCAAGTCAAAGAATAGATATGAAATACTTAGCGTATAACTTGACTCAACTCACCAAGACTCGAAAAATTTAGATTATTTTCAAAAAAGTGCATTAATCAACTTAATCAAATTAATTAATTCAATCAATCTAAATATAATATTATATAATAATGCATTTAGATAATGCATTTGTACGTTATTTGTGCGTTATTATTTTTAAACTATTTTTAGTAATTCAAATAATGCGAATTTTTTTTAAAATAGAAAATCTTGACATTTTGACGTCATTTTCGATTGCTTGGCGAGTCGATCGAGTCGAGTCAAAAAATCGTTGACTCAAGTCGATTTCGAGTTAAGTCAAGAGACTAATATCAAGTATTCGAGTTAAGCTAGAATGTTAGTATTGAAACCTGACTCGACGATCAATCTAGTAATAAGCAAATATACTTTTAATTTTATTGACGTTTATTAGAAAATTATTAAACAAATATTTTGTTATTTTCGAAATACTTTTAATCTTTGTTTTATTTTTTGTAAAAATATTTATTTTTTGTTAAACTATATCAATGTTAACTAAGACAAGAATTAAGATATTTATTGTTCTATCTTTAAATATGTCTTTAATCTAGAAAGTGTTGCTATTAATTAATTATCTAAATGTTAATTAATTGTTGCTCTATTTACTTGCAAAGTTAAGTATATTAAACAAATGTAAATTGTTAAGAAGATTATTTAACTTTAAGCGTTATTAAAGTAGTTGCAATTATTTTATTTATCTTTATTATTGTTGTTTACGTCTAGAGTTCTTGTTGTTGTTAAAGCTTTTTCTTTGACAACTTTTGCGTTATATCTAATTATTATAATTATATATTGCGACAATTCAAAAGCAATAGCGTTTGCTAAGAATCTTGCACAATATATTTGAATAAAATATATAGATATTTAAACTTAATTTGTTTGCAAAAAGATTACGAATAATTAAATTAAGCTAAAATATATCTTTATTAAGAAACAAATAGTTAACAAGCTAATTAAAGCTTTTTCTTGTAACGCATTTGAAATATTTCGACAAGTTCTTAAATTAACTTGATAACTAAATTACTTGTAATTTTAAATATAGATATTAGACTTAATTATTTGAAAAATTTGCAATTAGATAATTGCTATATTTATTGCTATTAATCTTTGCATTGTTTATTTAAATTTATATCTATTATTCTCTTGTTTTACTAATATAGTTATCGAATATTATTGACAACGTCTATATAATTTTTAATATAAATCTTGTCTTCTATATATTCTTCGAATTTTACTAAATTTTAAAGTTGTAAATATACGTACGCCTATATATAAATTGCTAATAGAAAACTTTTATATACTTTTTTTATTTTTGCTAAAAAAATACTTGAGATTTAAGAGTTTTAAAATAAATTTTGAACTTAATAAAATATAAAATATAATTTATGTAAAAGTTAGTTTTTGAACTTAGATTAAATAGAAGTGTCGAAATATTATATTGAATTTAATTTAGTGTCAAGTATTACTTGATTCGATACTATTTAACTTAATATTATGTAATCGAGTTAAGTAGCATCGATCAATATATATAGTCGAACAAGATTCTTAGCTTCTATATAGTAACTAAGCGTTTTACTATCTATTATTTTGACAATATAAAATTAATATAAATAAAGTTTAGTCTTATTATAAATTTTATCTAAATATAAAAGCAAGCAAAGAAAACTTTTGTTTTGCAAACTTATTATTTTAAAAAAAATTACTTTCTTTTATATTAGTATAATTACAAGTTAGTATTTATTAATATAACAAAAATTTTGTTTTCTTTTTATATAATTTAGTTAGAATTTATTTTGTTTTTTAATATTTAATTTATATTTTAAGCTTAGAATATAATATATTTATACTATTTATATATTATTTTAATTTGTTAATAGTTTTAGCTTTTCAAAATTATATAATAAAATAAATTGTCAAATAATTAAAAAAACGTTTTCGAAAATTGCGCTTAATATATATTTGATAAAAAACTAATATATACTTTAAATACTTATATTACTCTTGTATAAAATTTAAATTATAAAGATATTTTTTAAACTCTAATAATTTAAAATATTGTAATATAAATTAAGTATAAATTAAATATATTTTTAGCTTATTTTTTATTTATATTTCTTGTAAATATTTACAATTTCTTGTTTTTACAATTTATATAAAATATTTAAATTGTTTTGCATATTGTTTTTTGCAAAGTCTTAAATATTTTTATAAATATTATATAATAATTCTTTGTAATCTTTATACTAATTTAAGCGTAACAATATATATTAATATCTATTATAATTTTAGTATATATTAAATATATATTAAGCTTACGTTAAATTTATAACAATAATTTTTGTTTTAATTAAAAATATTGTACAAATTTGTTTTATCTTAAACTTGTTTAAAAATAAAATTTATTTTAAGATACAACTAATTTATAAAGATTTTAGCTTAAGTATATATATAGTATACAATAATATATTGATAAGAATTTTTGTTTAAATATATAATATTTTTAATTTATTTTTTCTTTAAAATATATAACTAATTAAAAGCAAACTTGCGTTCAACTTCTACTATATATAAGTTTAATCTATATATAACTTAAGCAATATATAGATTAACTCTTTAAAACTATTTTAATAGAAAACTCTTTTAATTTCTATTTGCAAATTAATGCTACAATATAATCTTTTATATTAAGACTATTATATATATAACGTAAAATAATATTGTTATACTTAATATATAAATTAAATATTATAAAAGAAATAGCAAAACGTTTTATAAAATAAGATATTAATTTAAGCACAATATATATTAAATATAGAATTAATTTACGCGCTATAAGATACAATAAGTTTTGTTATTTAATTGTCTAAATTATATTTTCGACAATTTCTTAAAATATTTTAATAAAATATAGCAAATAATAAGTACAATCTTTGCATACAACTAGTATTAAAAACAAAAATAGCTCTTGCTTTATTAAAATATAGATATTTAATTATATATTGCAAATACTAATTTTAATCTTGCTATTTCTTTATAAATAATTAGATTTTATATATATCTAATATACAATAAGCGCAAATTTAAGTTATAACTAATTGCAATTTTAATTGCGAAATATTAGATATTTAATATAAGTACAATTCTATATATATTGTTGCAAATTATAATCTATTAAGACGCAAAGATATTTAATATTAATACATACTAAGTTTGCATTAATAGTTTGATTAGTATACTATAAGTCGATTTTCGAAAATAAAAAACAATTAATTTGTTAAATTTATACAATTAGATTATATTTAACATAAGTTAAATATAAGCTTATTTTATTAATATTAAATATTATTGACTTTTAATTTTTGTAAATACAAATTATAGACTCGAAATAAATACAAGATATACAATATTCTTGTCAATTTTAAAGAAATTTGTAATATTAGATTTTTGTTCGACATTTTAATTGCGTCTTAATATCTATAATATACATTAATTAAACTAAGTAATAACAAAGATTGTTAATATTTTTAAGTTTAACTTTATTATATGCAAGATATACGCAAAAAATATCTAAATATATATATTTGCAATATTTGATATTAGAATATTTAAAACTTTGTTATTAAGTTTTGTTTACTTTATTCTTCTTCTTAATTTCTAATAATAAAAGAGCAACTTAAGTAATCTTAATATCAATTGCTACAAAAAAAACTAAATTCATTACTTAATATTAGTCTAACATATGCTAAATATTAACATAGTATATATTAAATATATACTTGTTAATTAGCGCTCTAATTAATATATTAATTAACACAATATCTAATATAATACTTTTTCTATATATAAAGTAAAGAATTTTCTTTGTATACGTATATAAATACGTCGATATATTATAGTAATTTTGCACTTTTAATATTACAACTTAATTGCGTTCTTTAGTTGTAATTATTATTTTATTAATATTAATAAAGCTTTGCTTAAAATTAGTACAAACTTAGTATACAATAAGTATAAACTATAGAAATACAATCTATCTCTTTAAGTTTTATAAGCAATAATTAATAAGAATTGCAATAACAATTTAATATAGATTTGTTCTCTTTATTGCTATTAAGAGCAATATTATTAATATTAGAAAAACTCGACATTGTATTTAAGTTAACATAAACAATATTCTTTTTTATATTTGCAAAATTCTATAAAATTTAAGTTAATCTCAATATATATAAAACATATTTATAATCTTAACTTTGTTTATTTATTGCAAAGATGCTTATTAACTCTTTTAATTTGCAAAATCTTTAAGTAATAAAGAACTTTTATCTTTTGTAAATATATAAGCAATTTTAGAAGAGAATAAAAAGCTTTTATTAAAAAAAATATATTGTAATCAAAATTTAAACTAAATATAAACAAGACTTAAATATAATATAAATATAATTTCGAAACTAAATTGTACAAATAACAAATAATATTTAGCTTAAATTAAGTATAAAAATAATTTGTACTACAACAAAAATTAAATTTTGCAATTCAAAAATCTATTTTTTTGCATTATTATATTAAAACGCGTTGTAAATCTTAAATAATTCTAAAATATACAAAATACCTATCTAGTTTATATTTAATATATATTAGATTTTGTTTGCGTCAAATCTTGTTTACGCATTAAGATTTTTTTTTATATAAAGCAATATTTATGCTCTATATAAGACAAGTATATGCGTCTATTTTAGCAATAAAAATTAAAAAGATTGTAATATTTATGCTCGACATATGCAAAGATTATCTTAGATCGAATATTTAATCCAAGATTATCTTACTTCGAATTAAAGATTAAAATAAAAATTAAAATAAAATAAAAAATAACTTATGCGAAGATTATTTCGAATCGAATGTTTAGCTAGAGGTAAGCTTGTTCCAGGTTAGAGATTTGCATTCGAGATAAGCTATATGCTCTTACTAAGACTATTAAACTATAAATAGAAATAGAAATGAATTATAAATATTAATAAATAACTCTATTTAATATATATTACTTTAGTAAATAGCTATAGAATAGAAATATAGTAAAACAAACAAGCAAATAATAAACATAGATTTTAAAAATGCAATCTATAACTTTGAAAAAAATTCTAGAAATATTTAGAATATTATCAATTGTTACTATACAAATAGAAACAAAATTATTTTCGATAGATTTACGTTTGCAATAGAAATACAACAAATATAGAATTAAACTAACAATATTAACAAAGAATTATTCGACAAAAATATATATTATTGACTTTGTTATATTGCAATATAGTACAAAAATAAAGAGTAACGAAAAAAAGATTTAAATTAAGACAAAAATAAGTCTATAGAGTCTATAGATGCAAAAGTATCAATTAAAATTACAATATCTTGCTAAAAAGGTTGAAAACACTCTATACAAATATATAGAATATTACACAACATAAAAGATATAGTAAGTTATATAAATACAATCGACTTATAATATTGAGACTCTTTCTAAACTATAAGAAGCAAAAATTTAGCAAGCATTTAGCAAGATTTGAAAAATAAAAATTAATAAATAAGAATTATCTTACTTTAAAGATTAAGCTAGTTTAAAATAAGACAAATATTGTAATATATATTAATGAATCTAAATTACAAACTAAAACTTCAAAAGAGAAATTTTAATTATCAAAACGCGTCGAAATCGAAATCGATTTTCTATAGAAACTAGATATAACAAACAATTATATTTCAAATTTGGAAAAGCACGTAATTATACTAAACACAAAATATATAGCAATGGTATAGATAATTCTAATCTATCGACAATCAAAGTGATTAAATATCAATATTTAGATTTTTATCGACAATTAATTAATATTAAAAAAAATTGCAAAATATAAAAAATCAGGATTTTGCAAAATTTCGACATTAGATTATACTTAGTTTAATCAAATTAGACAATCTAGAATGCAAAACGTATACTATATAGATTTTAGTCAAAATAAGTGTTATCGAAAACAAAAAAGTAGACAAGTTAACAAAAGAAGTAGCAAAAGTAACAAAATTAATATCTATAGACTCTATAATTATACTTTTGTATCTTAAAAAACAAATTAACAAGAAGACAAAAATAAATTAACTAACAAAATAGCTAAAAATCAACAACAAAAATATTATATTAAATATATTCTAGAATTATCAAATATTAAAAAAGTAAAAAAGAAATTTTTAAAAAGTATCGATAAACTTATATTTGCAACTTTTATTTAAATAAAGCTATAATATAGATATTTTTGCCAATATTTAATTAAACAAGTAAAATAAATAGCTCTAGATATATAAATATATATAAAGAAATAAAAATATCAAAATATATAATATTAGACTACAAATACTATTGTAACAAGTAGAGTCTAATAAAAACAACATAGAAAATCAAAGTTTTAACTATAAAAATACTATTTTCGATTTAAAAAAATATAGCTTGTGCTTTGAATTATCTAAAAAAAACTAAAATAACAACAAAAAAATAGATTTTAGAAATAGCAAAAAAACAAAAAAAAGATAAGAGAATTTAGAATTTTTTTACAAACTTTTAAATATATGCTAGCAAATATTAGAAACAATAACATACTATATATAACAATAGTAGAGAGATAAATAGAGTTATATAATTTACTAATTCGATATGTATAAACTATATAGTATTATAGTCTAAGACTACATACACTAAAAAATTAAAATTAAAAAAGATCAATATATGCAAAAGTATACAAATACTAGAATATATAATGTTAGACTACTTTTTCCTTATTTTTTAGTTAAGTATATTTAGTCTTAGACTATAATACTATATAGTCTATATAGATTGAACTAATATATTACGTTATTTTGTCTATATCTCTACTAGTGTTATATATAGTATATCAATCGATTTTAATGCTCGATAGTATATAATTAAAACTTCTTAAGAAATTTTCTAAATCTTTTTATTTCTTCTTAAGTTTTTTTGTTGTTTTTAAGATCTACTTTCTTGTTGCTATTCTAGTTTCTTTTAGATAATGTAAAGTACAAGTTATATCTTTTTAAGTCGACAATAGAATTTTTATACTCAAAACTTTGATATTAGACTACAAATACTATTGAAACAAGCAAAGTTTAATAGTAAAAAGAGCTCGAAATTGAAATTTTAACTATAAAAATACTATTCTCGACTCAAAAAGATATAGTATTTGCTTTAAATTATTTAAAGAAAACTAGAGTACAACTAAAAAATTAATTTTAAAAATAACAAAGAAAACAAAATAGAGTATAAGATAATTTTGATCGTTTAATTATATACTAGCAAGTATCAAAATCAATTAATATACTCTATATAACAATAGTAGAGAGATAGATAGAGTTGCGTAATATATTAGCTTAATATATATAGATTATATAGTTTTATAGTCTAAGATTGCATATACTTAATAAAGAAAAGAAAAGAAATATATACAATTAAAAGTTAATTAAACTCTTAGATTTATAGCAATAATAGAATTTAAAGAAGACTTTTAACTTGTAAAAGCTAATACTATACTATAATATTATACGAGAGAAAATAAGAAAAAGATATTATTAATAATAAAGCTTGTAATTTATTACAATTGCTAAAATCAAATAGATGTACTTGACGTAATATAAACAAGTAACTAGAATATACTTTGTATATTTTAATATAAAAGATTACAAATTGCAACAAAAATTACAACAAAAATAACAAAGATTAGAATACTTTATAAATTAAAAATAAAAATTACGTTCAAAATTTCGATAATAATCTTAAGCAAATAGTATATTTTTATTAAAAAATAATACGTCAATCTGATATATTCTTTACAAAGAATAAGCAAATCAATATAAGTATAATATTGAAAAAATTAGAGAAAACAATCAACAAATTAGAGAAAATAAATAAAAACAAAAAATATATATAAAATACCAATATATAGACAGATAATAAATATTTTGTTATTAATTGCGCAAACATTAATTAAAATAAATATTAAACAAATATTTTCGAAGCGTAATTTAAAGAAAGAGATAAAACTTGTAGTATAAATTTAAAAAAAATATAAAATAAATAAAGTATATAAAATAAATAAAATAAATAAAATAAAGATAGTAACGCTAGTATATGGTTTAGATACTGTTAATTCACTAATAATATAAAAAAATTCAATAAATACAATAATTAAAAGAATAATAGTCTTTCGGTTTAATAATAAAATTAAGCAATTTTTGAATAAAAAAAATGTTTATTGCAACAATATTATATCAAAAATATGCAAAAATAGTAGTATATAATATTAAAGTTAAATATATATCGAAAAATTAGAAAGAAAAAGAACAATAAAAAAGTTATATAAAATTATATATTAGAAACTAAAAATAGACAAAATAATCTAGTTTACAAAAAAAAACTTCTCTATTATAATAGAGATAGATTGCAAAACAACAACAAATTAATTAATTAAATTCGAAATAATTTACAAATCGAATATTAAAATAGCAAAATTAAAAAATACAAAATACAAAATAAAACAATATATAACAATATTTTTATTGTTTGCAAAATTATTGCTTCGATTGTTATTTCTATTTATAAAATTTGTTAAAATAGAAATAAAATATTTGCAAAAGTATTTATAAAATATTTAACTCTAGATATTTTAAAAAATAGAGAAAAAAACAATTAGACTAATTGCGTCGATTCGATTAATCGAATCAAATTTTGACAATTTAATTTCCAAGATTGAAATCGACGATTTGATTCGATTTCAAACTTAAATCAAAAATCGAATCGAAAAATCGACTCGAATTATTAAGACTATTATTTTTAGTAAATTTTATTATTTTTAGTAACAATTAATTAATAATTTAATAGAAATAGTTAATCTATTTAAATTAATTAATAAATATATTACTATTGTGTATTACTTAGAAAATAATAATAAATCTAAATTTATACTATTTTTATACTATTTTTAGTATTTTTGACGTTTTTGACGATTTGATTTTAATTTTAACTTTTGAAATTAAAAATCGACTTAATTGTATTCGATTCGATTTTAAAATATATAAAACGAATTAATTTTCGATTTAATTTCTATAGTTGAAATCGATAATTCGATTTAATTCCAAAAGTTAAAATCGAAAATCGAATTGACAATTAGTCTAAAAACAATAAATTAAAAAAACAATTAAAGTTAAAGTTGCCATGTTGCTAGTATATTGTTAATTAAAAAAAACAAAAAAACAATAGTTTTTTCAATGGTTTTCGAAAGCTTAACAATATTTAATTAGATACTAAAAAAAACGCAAAACAATAGTAGTAGAACAATTAATATAGACAGATTATATATACTAAAATATATTTGTTGTAATAAAAGAAAATAAAATTTAGCAACTAATTAAGAAAAGACGTTCGAACAAGTTACTAAAAAGTTAATTTACTCTAATAGAATAAAATAGCAACAAAGAAACAAAAATATCGATACAAATTATATTGTCTACGCAAGAAATAGAAGGTTTAATAAATATTAATATAGATAATATCTAGAAAAAATTGTAATAAAAATACGAAAAAAACATAGAATATTATAGTGTAATATCTACAAATTAAGAAGCAAAATAATAATAATATTGTTGCAAAAAAATTATAATATATTAAGATAAATAGTTTGCGCACTTCTTGTTTTAATAAGAGATATTTCTATTTTCGATAAATATACTTCCAATAAGACAAATTAACTATTTTCATGTTATACTACTAAATTTCTTGAATCTTTCTATTGATTTTATAGATTTATTAGATATTTAGTTAAATTATTGTTTGCATATTTGTTCGCATATTATTTATATTATCTACTAATTTAAGATACTGTCTAAGAAAGTATTAGTTTTTAACTTAAATATAACAAATTCTCTATATTTTCTAATCTTTATGCAATCTCTAACTATATCTTTATTAAAGCTTCAAATAAAGTTTATCTAAATATCTTGTTAAGAAATCAAATTCATCTCTTAAAGCATGCATTTATTCTTAAAATTGCATCTATTTTAGATAATAAACAAACAATTTTCTCTTATCTCTCTTAATCTCGATTATGTATTCAATTAATATTAGAATTAGTATTATTATTATTGTTTGCATTAAATTTGTTATTGTTATTAATCTATATAACTTGCTTAATAGCTGTTTTAGTAATTGTAGAAATTGCAAAGATTGCGAAGATTGTTGTTGCTCTCTTTATTCTCTTTTTATTGTTTGTCTAATAATTTCTAAAGAGTTGAATAGTTTGTCTTAGAGAATAGTTGCATTATTATAACAATAACAATATTGTAGATATATAAGATAATTAAAATATTAGATAGAGATAATAAGCAGTTTCGCGCGCAATACAGAGTAGAACAATCTTTATATATTTAGAATTAGATGCAATTCTAAAACTAGAAGTGCATTTATCAAAAATAGAGATAATTACTTCGCACACACTACTCTACTTTGATTATATATTACCTAGAACTAACTTTGCATATATACTATCTCTTTTATTAAATCTAATCGAGTAATTTCTAGAGTTTACGCGTTTTTTGTTTATATTGTTTATATTATTGTTGTTGTTGTTGTCAATTTTTTGCATTTTTGTCGTCGCTATTAATACTATTCTCTTTATTATTTTAACATTATTCTCTTTATTATCTTATTATGTCTCTTGCACTATTTAAAGAGAATCTTTATTTATTACTTAATAAATATATAGAAATCGAAGATTACGCGATTGTTAGAGATTGTTTCAAGCGATTTAAAAAGAGTATTATAATAAAGATCTTTGTTAGATGCAATATCTATAACAAGACTAAATTTGTTAACAATAAATATTGCGTTACATCTAGTTGAAAGAAGAATTGCAAGTTTATTATTATTGCAAAACTAAAGAAGAACTATAAAGATCTAGAAACAAGCAAAAAATAGTAGCATCTAAAGATTGTTAAATCTTATTATAATTACTTTTCTATTAATTAAAGCGCGCATCTAGTACTTCGAAAATTAGCTATAAATAATGCAACAAAAAAGAAAATCAAGAAGAAGTTTGTTAAGAGCTTTAAGACAATAACAATCTTTATAAATCTCTGTTTTGACAACAACTTAAGAAATGCTATTTTTAAGTTGCAAGATATATAAAATATATATCAAGAACTAAAGACTAAACAACTTGAATACTTTACATCTACTTAGACGTCAATAAAGACTCTAGATAACGTCAAAGATAATACATAAATTACAAGAAAAAAAGATATAATAATAAATTGAAATATGTAATTGTTTGCAATCTAATAAACGCATCTAATTAACTATAGATTTCTCTTCTTTATATTGGAATGCATGCAGCAACTTCTACGTAAAAAATCGAAAGATTCTATTAATAAATTGTACTTATAAGACAAATAAACACAAGATATTGTTGCTTATTATTATTGAAGTAATATATCTAAATATTTTCTTTTTTGTCGCTTTTTGCTTTATAAAAGACGAAAGCTTTAATAACTATTGCTAGATACTAGAGATCTTAAAACAACTCTACAATTATTTCGATTTGCTTTATTTCAAGATTATATTATTCGATAGCAACAAGATTCTTGCTCTAGCTATATTAAACGTCTTTGAATAACGCAAGTTTAATTGTGAAACTATATATTACATCTTATATATTTGACATATCAACAACAATTTTACAAAGTACTACAAAAAATACTCTTGAACAAAGAAGAAATAAAAGTCTTATTTGCGCAAATAGAACGCAATTATTTATACTTCTATCAAAGTAAAGCTTGACGCAATCTATTAAAACTTCTATATAAAATATATTAAGATAAACGCGCAAATTAATATTTGTATTAAAGAAAATATTTAATTGCAATATTAAGAATAAGCTAAGTACTTTATTGATTAAATTCTTTACTTCGACAATATTATTAATTTATGTAACAAAAACAATTATTGCGTAATAAAAGAAAAGCTTCAATTCTTAATCGACGATCTCTATATAGTAACTACTAGAACATATAGCTTATTTCGAATGCAAATTTCTTACTCGAAACAAGCTTCTTTCGAGTGAAAATTCTTATCTAAGAGAAATTTTGTCTATGCTAAGTCTATGCTTAGCATAAATCTTATAAATCAAAGAAATTTATAACAATCTTCGCTCGCGATCAAGATTTATGCTCAATATATATACAACTTATATAGAGTATAAACTTCTTTATTTAATATTAAATAAAAATTAACATTTAAAGTTTTGTTTCTTTTCAATACATGCTAAATATAAATTTAGTTTTTTATACTTATTGCATTCTTAAAATTGTGTAAAGTCTATAACACGCAATCAACTAAAGTTCAAAAACAAGATTTTCGCATTGCAAAATCTAAATTTTGTTATAACATAAATCGCTTTTAAACGTAGTATAAGTTTGATATAGTTTTTTATTTACGTAATTTAATTACTTATTCTACATACATATTATATTCAAGCTTAGTCTATATTTAATTCAAATCTTAATAACAATATATCTTTCAATAATACTAGCAATTTCTTTGTCTTCGACGTCTACATATCTTTTAGCAAGAAAAATTCTCTTACATTTAAGAATCTCGCAAATCAAGATTAACAAGCAATTTTGCAATAAATAAATAAAATTAAGATTTACTCTATACTTATTATATGCTAGATATTTGTTAAACATTTAAACAAACTTTAAATCTTAATAATATTAACACTTTTAAGTCGAATACAATATTAAGTAATTAAGACGTTAACAATAATGCTTTTATAAATAATCAAAAAATCAAAATATATTAAACAATCAAGATCTTAATAATTTTAACAAATTATTGCTTATAAGACTTAAGAAGATAAATTCTTTTTTACGCTTTATATCTATTGTATGCTAAACTAATATTTATTATATATAAAGCTTTATTAACGTTAATAAAATTGCGATTATCTTCGAAGAACACAATCAAGTAATTGTATTAAAAATGCAAAATTATTACAATATTCTAACATATTTACACACGCATTTAAAGAGAGTTCTTTATTTTATATGTAGAAAAAGCACAATATTAGTTAAGATCTCAATTAATGTATCTATTAGAGCGTTGATTAATATATATATGTTTAGCGTATATTTAATATAAGTATAATATAATTTTGACTTATATTAAAATTAGATTTAATTCTTTGTTATCGCAACTAACTTTAAGATTACTTAAGTTGCTCTTTTATTTTTAGAAATCAAAAAGAAAGATAAAGTAAACAAAATTTAACATTAAAGTTTTAAATATTTCGAAATCAAATATTGCAAACACGCGTATTCGAATATACTATATATATGTTTAGCGTACAATAGAGTTAAGCTTAAGAATATCAACAATTTTCGACAATATTTTACTTAATTCACGTAGACTAATCGCGCTAACCCGGAAATGTCACGTGCAAATGCTAAGACTTGGGTCCAAAAAAATTCGAAGAATTGAATCGCTCAAAGTAGTTTAGTCGATTACTATAAGTAGTTTAGCGCGAAGCGCGCTAAACTACTTTGAGCGATTCGATTTCAAAAAATCGTCGCGACCTAATCTTGGCGCCAGGTCGAATCAAAAAGATGATATTATAACTTGGCTCAACGATTAGTTTAAATTAACGTATACAATAAATGTTAATGCGTAATTGAAGCGTCGCACAAAGATCTAATATTATAAGTTTCTTAAAAAACAACAAAATTAACGCATACGTTATATGTATTTCGAATTTATAACTCGCATATACAAGAATTAAGAGCTTGTTATATAAGAGATTTATAAGATAAACTTTTACTTAATCTATGCTATTTATAAGCTAATCTTATTGATTTATCGAGTTAAATGTTCTTTACTTTTTGATACAAAATTATAATACACAAATTAAACAATTAACTCAAACTTAATATATATCGATATTAATTATTTTTGCGTCTTAATAAATTACAAGTTACAATAACGCATACAAAACTACATTTTTATTGAAAATTTAACTTCTAGAAATTTTATCTACAATCAATTTTATTTTGATACAAGTTTAATATATATAAAATATATATAAAATTTAATTATTCTTAAAGAAGCGACAAAATCAAGATTAATATATGCGATGCGCAATTAAATATCTATATTTTTATTAATTAAAAACGATTTTTAATTAGCGAGAAAACTATCTATACGTAATGCTAACTACGAATCTATTAATATTAAAATATTTAACAAAGTCAAATGTTCTTAACATCGACAAGCAAGACGTTCGCAAGCATTCGATGCAATTGTTACGACAAATTAATCGATCAAATTGCGAAGACAACAACAACATCAATTATTACTATTACTATTATCTTAAATCTTTTACGTATAATAAAATATATACAATCAAGAATACGCAAGATTATTTATAATCATTATTATTTATTTATTGTATACGTCAATTGTTGTTACAATAATTGTTACATCACAATTACGAAAAACGTATTTTAAAATATTGCAAAAAAGTCTTGAAGCACTATGCGTATAAGTTTAGAAAAGCTAGAAAAAAGTTATATACGCGTACATTATATAGATCAAAAATCAAAAGTTTTGGTTATATATAAATTAATCGTATTAAGATTATGTGTTTTAATTAATTGTAATTATTTTTTATCTTAACTATTTATACGCTCAATTGCGTATTCGAAGTTAAACGATAAGAAATTTCGTTTATTTTAATAAACAATAGTAAAAACATTTAATTTTGTTAAAAGCAACGTTTTTGTTACGTCTTGAATTAAAAACGCTACGTATATAAGTGTACAAAAAAGAATTAACATTAAATTTAAGTATTAAGATTATATAAACATAAATACAAGTATTACGTATTAAGAAACAATTTTTACATAATCGCAATTTACAAAGAGAACTTATACGTAAGTTTTTGAAATTCTTGTTTTTAATATGCACAAGTTTAAGAATTTAAGATTGTCGAACAATATATAAGATTTTCTTTTGTAAATTATAAATCAACACAATTTTTACAATTTTTATAAAAAAATTCTTTGTATTGTAGATATTATAATAGTAACATAAAGTATTGAAGCGACGTAACTTAAATTTAAAAATTTGATTACGCAACACATATAAAATTTGTATAGACTTCTAAAGATGTTGAATCAAGTATAAATTTAAAAAAAAAAAAAAAATTATTCTTTATACTAATTGCACGCGAAGATTATGCTTATTATTTATTATATTCTATCAAAATGTCTCGAGAAATTGTCGACAATATAATTGCGACAATCAAATAACAAGATCTATTGTTTTTAATAATGCGTAAACTAAGTTTATATCTAGTATATATCTTGTTTGGGCTAAACTTTTTGCAAAACGCTTTATTATCTCTTCTATTATATTCGATTTACGCGTTAAATATAACAAGATTGCTCTACGTTATATATACAATAATCTTAATATAAAAGATTATATAGCAATATTAATTTACAAGCAAAAACTTAAGAAGTTTTTTATTAAAATAGTCTTAAAAAATTAATTTATATTTAGTTTAAGCTTTGCATAAATCTAGCTTACAATCTATAGAAATTAAGCGAGAATTTGCTTTTAATTAATTGCGTTTTTTATAGAAATAATAAATTAGAAGCATTATTTATTTTAACAAAAATTCTTAACAATATATTATGATGTATTGTACTTATACTTAGACTAAAATCCTTATAAATTAATTATATCTTAAAACAAATCTTGCATTTAAACAAATTTAAGACAAAACAAATTTATATAATATTTAAAATTAAAACGAGAATTATTATTGTAAGTTTAATGCATACATAATATGCATTAAGTATATACTTAAATTGCAATAGAAATTAACATCTACTATTACGCGTAAATTAATATAGAGACTATCGAGAATTATTATAAAGTATTTATTAAGATATTTAAAGCGTCAAAAAAAGTTGTTTGTTAAACTATTTAAATTCTTTATATCAATTATAAAAATAAAGAGTTGCGAACTTTTACAATAGATATAAACAAAAAACAAGTTTGGAATATATTTAGTATATACTAGAATTATACAAATATTACTAATATTTTATTTTAAAAATTTAAGAAATAATTTTACAATCTTAATAGCTCTCGAGAGTAATTTAAATATCTCAAGTATATACTAATTTTTTGTCAAGTACTGTATTGCCAACTTATATAGTTATTTACCCAAAATTTGTCCAAAATTATTCCGAAATTTATTCGAAATTTACTAGCAATTTTTCGATTAACTAACTTCTACCCAACTAGTAGAAATCTGCTTTTCAACTAATAAAAATTTGTTAAATTTCGATTAAATTTCGATTAAATTCTAGGTTTGCTTCAAATAAATCACACGCGAGTTAATAATCAACATAGCAATATTTCGAGTAGATTCCAGGTAAATTTCGGGTATAAATATTACTAGTAATAATTTTTCAAAATTTTTCAAAAATTTTTAATTAACTAGATTAACTAATATTAGCAATATAGATAATGTAGTACGTACACGCTAGTAGGGGGGTCTAACGCGCGTATAGAAATTTCGTAAATTACGTGATTTTGTAATTAAAAATTTGATAACGTCGATAATCGCGAAGCTAGACACTTTTCGAATAATTATAAACTATAAATTAAGATTAAAACTTTAAACTATAAACTAAGGTTAAAACTTTAAACTATAAATAGAAAAATAATTCAACGACTTCACGTGTTGACGAATCAACGACATACATACTTTACTATTCGATATTTTGAAAATCGAAATCTCGATCGAGCTAGCGTCGGAACTTAGTCAAATTTATTGAAATTTCAAAATTCAAAAATTTTAAAATTAAGGAAATCGCATCTCTAAGATCTATAACCGATAAATAATCGCTATATGTCGATTGACTACCAATTAGTCAATCAATAGATAACCAAAATAGATTTATAACTAGTAAATAACCAATATATGTTAGTTAACAATCGATTGACTAATCGGAATCTAGCAGATATCTAATCAAAATGAATATATTCCTCGCATATTCCTAGCATTTATCGGGAATATAATCTTATAGATGGGCCTATAAGTATATTTTAAACGTAATTTTCGAAAACGTTATTTTAATTATTTGACAATTTATTTTATTAATAAATTTAAAAGATTAAGACTATTAATAAATTAATACAATATATAAACAATATAAGCATACTACATTTTAAGCTTAAGATATAGATTAAATATCGAAAAACAAAATAAATTCTTGTCGAACTATATAAAGAGAAATTAAAGATTTTTTGATATTAATAAATATTAGTTTGCAATTATATTAATATAGAAGAAAGTCGTTATTTTTAAAACAATAAGTTTGCAAAACAAAAGCTATTATTATTTGTTTCTATATTTATATAGAACTTATATTTGTTTTAAACTATATTTATACTAATTATATACTAGAATAAGAAAATACGCTATTAAGATATTTAAAAAGAACAATTTTAAGATAAAAAAAACATTCTATTTATTTAACGCAATTGCAATAAATCGAATTGTATTATTGCTCAACTAGTTAAAAAAATATATACAATTAATTTATATTTGACTTAACATAATAATTAATCAAATTATAGATAAAAAAGATCGAAAAGTTGTAAAGCATTGTTAATAATATTTAAATTTTTTTTCAATTTAGAAAATTTTTATATAAAATTTTTTCTTAATAGACTTAATTTTAAGTATAAATCTAATACAAATATAGTATTTGAATTCAATAACAAGATTTTTTATATATTTTAAAGTTGCAACTTAAAAACTACTTATTTAATGAAAAATTAATATCGAATATCGACTTAATATATATTAGATAAAAATTTAATTTTTTAATTTTATTATATTGATATACAAAGATATTATTTGAAAAAGACAAATATTAAGTATCGACTTAATATATATTAAATAGAGATTCTAAAATATCTCTTTTATTATATCGATATATAGAGATACTATCTAAGAAAAACAAATATCGAATATTAACTCGATATATATTGTTGTTTAGCTCTAATAAATATAAATTAGACTTAAACTCTATAAATAATATATTAAAATCGAGCAAAAAATATATAGCAATATTATCGAAATATCAAATTAAAAATTAAGTGCAAGAACAATATATATAGCGTATACATTAAAAATGTAATAAACTTTTACAAGAGAAAAAGAAAAAATTGACAAAAAAAATTATTAAATTAAAGCAATTCGATATTACTAATAATACAAAATAAATTTCGAATATAATTTTATTACAAACAAATTAACAATATTTGTCAAACAATTAAGACAATAACAAAGATAAACTAGCTTATAAGTTTGTATCTTTGTTTTACAAATATTGCATAAAATTAATAGTTTAAAAGTTTTTATTTAATTTCGAAGTATTATGTATAGATTTAGCTTGTATCAAGTTTATATCAAGTATTAATTTAAAAGAAGGTTTACTATTTTATTTAAAAATTCGAAATTAAAAAGAAATAATCGAAAACAATATTATATACAAGATATTTATATTGTTTGTAGAACTAACAAATATAGCAATACAACAAACTATTATTGTTGCTTGTTTAGCTTTATCTTATAAACAATAATATTAAGAATAAAAGAAGTAAATACAAAGTTAAAATAATAAATAAAATAGATATATAGTAAGCGTAGACAAGATATAGACTAAACATATACTTAAATAAAGTTAAAAATAAAGTTTTAATTTAGAATTAAATAAAATATACAAAATTTTTATACTAGATATAGACTAGACTTTAATATAAATTAATTTGCAAAAAAAATTTTTTAATCAAATTATAGCTGCTGTAGCAACTATATAGAAACAGAGTATATAACAGATATTAATTTATTTTGTTAGATCGAACTTAAAAAAAGAAATATTTAATTGTCTATATTGTATATACTAAATACATCAAAGAATATACAATTAGTTAAATCAAACTTTATTATTAAATACAATATATACTAAGTTTAAGACTTAGTAAATTAACTTAAAAAAAAATTATATTAATATATTCTAGTTTTTGCTTAATATATGTCTAATATAAACAATAAAAAATAATCTAATTTTTAATTTTTTTAGTTGTAGATATAGCAATAGTTTTTGCAATAATTGTATTAGCTAAATATAAATTTAGTATAAGTTTAGTATAAATAAAAAACAATTGTATTTATTTTTTTTGCTAACAAAATCAAATTTATTCGAAAAAAAAATTAGTTGCGTATAAACTTAATATAGATAGAATATAGATTTGCAAATAACAATTTTACTCTTCTTTGTTATTAGAATATTAATTAAGATATTAATATTTATTAAATTTAGAATTAGTATAATTTTAATATAGTTAACTATTGTGCAAGACTTGTTTTTTTTTCGAATCAAAAAAAGTATTATAATTCTTTTCTAAATATATAGTAAATATAAGTATAATATATACGACTTTTAAATTCTCTTATTAAATTTAATTATTGTATTTGATTTTTTATAATTGTATTTAGCTTTTTTTCTTTAGTTACGTATATGCTAAATGTAAATAAAATATAAATCTTTAAAAATCTTCGAAATCTTAATCATATTATTTTTACAATTTTTACAATTTTTTTTATGTTTCTTTGATGCTAGTATAGATTTAGTATAGATTTAACTTAAAATATAATTAAAATAGTTTACTCAAAAATTCGATATCTATAATAGATATATTAATTTGCGCATAGTCTAAATATATACTAAGAATAAATTAATATAATAGAATATACAAGAGCAAGCTTTTTAATCGAAGAATTAATTTAACGCTAAAAGTAAATTAGCGTAAACTTAGTATAATTTAAAAATAAATTAAAAGCATATTTCTTGCAAGCATTTTTTAAATCGAGAGACAAATACTCGAAAAAAAACAATAAACAATAATTAATTAGTAATATTGACAATTATATTAGTGCAAATCTAATATAAGTCGAATCTATATATAATTAATATATTGTTAAAATCTTGAAAAACAAGGTAAGCATTTATGTATATAGTATAAGAACAAAGAAATTAAAAGATAAATCAAATATATAACAAATATAAAATAAGTTTATATTGTAATAGAAATATATATTGAAAAGAGTTGCAAATTCTTAATTGTAACAATTATCTTATATAAACTTAATATATATTTAGTATTAATTTAGCTTACATAATATACTCTATATTATTTGTATATTAACAAATAAATATATTAATAATATTTTAATATTTATACAAGATATAAGTTTAGTTTAAGTAGTATTTATCAAAATTATATTTCGACTCTATAAAGTAATTTGTATTTTGCTATTCTTCGAATTTAACTCAAAATTTTAAAGCATTAAACTAGTATAAACTCAATATATATTAAGTATAAAAAAAGAATATATTTCTTTGTCAAATAATATATATTTGTAAAAATATTTTTTGTGTCTAAATTTGCAATTGTATATATTTAGCTTATATAATATATATTAATAACTAAGATATTTGCTTACTTGCTTTAGTATAATATATTCTTATATAGCAACGTAGTTTAATTTTAATCTTAATTTAGTATAAATCAAGTATAAATAAAACTACAACTATATATACAAATAGCTAACAATTAACAACAATAAAAATTGTTTTATATATTTAATTAATCGATATTATTGTATAATTGTATTTATTAATATTTAGTATATATAGAGTTTTTTTTTTTTTTTTTTTTTTTAATTTATACTTGATTCAACACTTCTAAGAATCTATGCGAGTTCTATATGTGTTGCGTAATCAAATTTTCAAATTTAAGTTACGTTGCTTTAATACTTTATGTTATTATTGTAATATCTATAATACAAAGAAATTCTTTATAAAAATTGTAAAGATTGTGTTGATTTATAATTTACAAAAAAAAATCTTGTATATCGTTTAACAATTTATAATTCTTAAACTCGTACATATTTAAAACGAAAGCTTTAAGAATTTATATATAAGTTCTCTTTATAAATTGCGATTATATAAAAATCGTTTCTTGATGCGTAATATTCGTATTTGTGTTTATATAGTTTTAATACTTAAACTTAATATTAACTCTTTTTCGTATATTTATATACGCAACGTTTTTAATTCAAGATGTAGCGAAAACGTTGCTTTCGACAAAATTAAATATTTTTATTATTGTTTATTAAGATAAACAAAACTTCTTATTGTTTAGCTTCGAATGCGCAATTGAGCGTATACATAATTAAGACAAAAGACAATTACAATTAATTAAAATACGTAATTTTAACACAATTAATTTATATGCGATAAAAACTTCTAATCTTTTGTTTGTGTAATATACGCGTGTATAACTTTTTTCTAACTTTTTTAAATTTATACGCATAGCGTTTCGAGATCTTTTTGCGATATTTTAAAATACGTTTTTCGTAATCGTAATATAACGATTATCGTAACAATATTCGATGCGTACAAGAAGTAAATAATAATAATTATAGATAATTTTGCGTACTTTCGATTATACGTATTTTATTATATATAAGAGATTCGAAATAATAATAATAGTAATAATTGATGTTATTGTTATTTTCGCAATTTGATCGATCAATTTGTTGTAACGATTGCATCGAACGTTTGCGAATGTCTTGCTTGTCAATGCTAAAAATATTTAACTTTGTCGAATATCGCAATATTAACAAGTTCGTAGCTAGCATTACGTATAGATAGTTTTCTCGCTAATCTATATATAGAGTTGCAACTAAATTTATACAACTTATACAATAGAATTAAATCAAAAAATTCGAGTTTTAAAATTTAACGCAATTAATAATACTTAATATAAACTAAATTTAGATCGAATTAAATTGTAAATTATTTATTATTCTTTTCGATTTTAACAATAGATATTGCTAATACTTAGTATAAGTTAAAATGCAACAAGAAACTTCTTTTTATTAGATTTGCTATTTTTAGATATATTTTATTTGTGCTAAATATAAACTTAATATATATTTAGCATAGAATCGTGTTATAGCTAAATACTTATATTTAATTACAAAATTAAAATTCGAATTAGAGTAAAACGTTTAAATATATAATTAATATATATTAGACGCAAACATTGTATATACTATATTTATTGTAATAGTATTTTAAAAAAAATAGATTCTTCGCGTCTATTATATTAGAATTGTTATAATATACTCTAAGATTAGCAAATTAAATTGCAACAATACTTATACTAAATATATACTAAGATACTAGAAGCAATAAAATCAAAGAATATACTAGATTTATACTATATATTTGTCAATAAAATTAGAAATATATACTAAATTATTGCAAATATTTAGAAAAGATAAAGATAGAAAATACAACAATTATATTTTAATTTCGCAAAATATACTAGAGACTTAACACGCGACTTGTATTTAAACTTTATATAGTTTTAATATATACTACAACAATACTAAATCTATATTTGAATTGCGTACTATATAGATGTATCGAAATTGCGCGCTTAAAATTAAACTAATAATTTTTGTTTTATTTGCTATTAACTATATTGAGTATAAGTCTAGCTTATTTTGAGTTTTAGAAATTGAACAAAATTACAAATACTTGATATTAAAAGAAGATCAATTTATATATCTATTATATATTAGATATATACAATATATCTTTGACGCGTTTTTTATATAAAAGAATTAAGTTTTTCTTTTCTAAACATTATATATATCGAGCATATATTGAACTTAAAAAGCGCAACTTATTTCTTTAGTTTCAATTTTTTTGCTTTGTTAAGCTCGATCTATTTTAAGTATAGACTCAACATAAACAAAGCATCTTTTAGATAGAAATTCTTATCCAACATAAGCTTGTTTCGGATAAGAAATCTGTATTCGGATTAAGCTATAATTCGTCGTTATTTAACTATAGAAAATCTAAATTTCTAACTTTAAACTATTAAACAATTGTTAAACAACTTTAAAATATATAAATTTCTATTGTTCAATCGATGTAAAACTATTGTACAATTGTTGTTTTTATTAGTAGAAAGCTCTAGACAAGTTATCTACAATATATTTTTTTTCTTTCAAATAATTATAATAAAACAATAAGTATTAGCGATTTTTTAATAATAAAACAAGCTCTATATATATATAGCAAAAGTGTTATTGTAAAAAATTTAACTTATATTATTTATTTTGAGCAATTGTTTTTTACTCTAAATAGTATCTACTATTGAAAAACTTACTAAACATAATATATATAGTTAATGTTTTACTAATATTTCTACAAATTACTATAAAAAGAGATTATTAAAACGCTTAAACTACTATCGATTTATTATTTATATTGAAAAAAATAACAAACAAACTAATATACTATAATATAGAGAAAAAAGTAAAAAACTTGTTTATTCATTTTTTAATTAAAACAAAATTAGATTTTAAAGCGCAAAAAAAATGTTACGTTGCTTTAAACAAAACTAAAAAGCTATAAATTTAGAAAAATTCGATAATATATTAAGAAAACTACTATTCGAATTATTTTTTAATAATTTAATAAAAAGACAATATGTTAACAAATATATAATTAAGTTGTTCGATGTTCTTAAAAAAAACTATCAAGAGATTTACTTTATAACAAAATTATATGCAAGAATTAAGCTAAAATATACAACAAAATATACAAAAATAGTTTAAAAAATTAAACAATTGCATTAACATTTAACAATATTGTATTTTTCGGAAATAAGAGATATACGTTCGAATATATAATAAAAAAAGCTACATTTAAAAAAATATAAGCAAAACAAGTTTCGCAAACAAATGCAAACTTTAAAAAATATTATTAAAAATCTTTTCGAAATAGCAAAATAGATTAGAAATCTAGCAATAAAATATCAATTAGATCTACTGTACTATTGCTAAAAACTAATATTAACAATATTGCAATAATAGCAAAAAATAAGATCGAAACAATATTTTAAACTTAATTCTCTTTTTTATCGACAATATTAATATTATTTTTAGATTAATATATTTGCCAAAAAATTTAGAATTTTGAGTAAATTTCTTTATTCTATTTTTTACTAAAGCTATACTAAGTATATACTAGCGTATAAGAAGTGCAAAGAAAAGAAACTTGCTAATAGCAATGCGTCTAAGATTCTCAAAACTACAAAAAATTATATTTTATTTATATTTAATATATATATACTTAGAGACCCGTCTACAAGGTTATATTTCTTCTAGATATTCGATATTAGCGAGATGTATATCTTTTCTAAATAGATATCTACTAGATAGCAACTAGTCAACCGATAGTCAACTAATAACTATTAGTTAACTACTAGATAAAAATCTATTTTAGATATATATCGACTGGCCAACCTATAGTCAACCGATAGTAAGTTGCTATATAGTAGCTATCTATCTATTATAGATCTTATAGATGCGATTTTTCACTCTCGAATTTTTGAATCTTTGAAATTTTTATAAATTTTACTAAATCCCGACGCTAGCCCGATCGGGATTTCGACAATTATAATGTCGAATAGTAAAGTATGTATATCGTTGATTCGTCAACACGTAAAGACATTGAACCGTTTTTCTATTTATAGTTTAAACTTTTAACCTTAAATTTTAAGTTTATAAATATTCGGGAATTATCTAGCTTCGCCACTATCGACGCTATCAAATTTTTAATTACGAAATCACGTGATTTACGAAATTTATATACTCGCGTAAGATCTTCTACTAGCGCGTACGTATTAATTTACTTTAATAGTTAATATAAGTTAGTTTGCTTAATTAAAAAAAAAACTACTAGTAAAATTTCTATTAGATATATATCTTCTATCTATCTTCTATAATGCTATTTTGGATATCTATTCGCGTGTGGTTTATTTGAAGCAAATCTACAATCTAGCTTCTATTTGTCTACTTTTTGCAAGCTAGCAAGCTGCTTTCTACCAATTAGAAAGCAGCGTTCTATCTGGTAGACATCTACTATATAGAGTTTATTTTGCCACATTTTAATTGCTATCTACTAGATAGATCTATCTATAGATAGGCCTCTAAGTAGCTAACAAATAAAGATAAACATAGAGTTAAAAAGTTTAACACAAAATTCTTTTCTAATAAGTTAAATTGTATCTAATATATATCAAGCTTATACTTACAATATGTTTAGATAATAATTATAAGAAAGCTTTTAATTTCTAGAAAAGTAACTTCGTTGTAATAGAATTATATTTTAGCTATATTAAGCTTATACGTAGTCGCAAGAAATATAAATATTAATATAAAAGATTGTAAATTTTTAACTACTTTGTATATACTAAGTTTATACTAAGTTTATATATAGTATTTAATAATAATAAACTAGTTTTGCTCTTTAGTAAATGCAATTATTTCTTTTGCAATAATAATTATATGCTAAGTCTATACGTAGCTAATGCAAATATTGCGTCAACTACTAATATATTTACAAAGAAGAAATCGAAGAGTAAAAGTATCTTTATTGATTATATTATATATATACTAAGTCGAAATTAATACGAGTTAAAAATAAGAAACTCGTAGATTTAATAAACTAAATACTAGACTAAGTATAAACTATACTAATAGTAAATATAATAGTTGACAATATACTTCGATATTTGCAATACGTAGCATATACTATATATATTGCCAAATCTTCTTTATTCAACTTTGCTTTAATAAAGTAAGTTAATATCAACTATATATTTAAACTATATATATCTACTACAATAGCTACTTTTAGATAAAGAATGAAATATTTTACTAGAAATATTTATGCTTTTGTGCAAGTTTAGCATATATTATACTTAAACTACTTACACATTTTATTTCAAAACAATGTTGTTAATGCTAAAAAATTTCTTCTATACTTAGACTCTATCTACGCCTTTTTTAGACTTAGTCTTTTTGTAATTTAGTTCTTTAATATGTTTTATTTATTTTTATAGAATTTTTTTCCAAATATTGCAAATCTTCTTATTATAGTAACACAACACTTCTTAGAAGATACTAAGTGTATAATTAGCATAAACTTCTTGTATATAGTTTTATTGTTAATTAATTCTTTTTAATTATAAAGCTTTCAACTTATTAAAATACTCTCTAATAAATTGATTTACTTTATAAAATTTATATAACTTGCGTTCAAATATATTCTATAATTGTTTATTCAAAAGTTTTAAACAACTAATACTATTTAATATTCTATATAATATATAGAATTAAAAGATAGTAGTAATAGCTATATAGAAATCTTCGAAAAAACAAATACTAAATTTATATTAAGTTTATCTTTATTCTTGTTTAAAACTATTAAATGATATAAAAGTTTTCGCTTGTATTAAGCTTAAGCTAAAACTATATTAAGAATTTGTATTATAATTTTGTCTTTTGCGTTGTTTATATTGTGTTCGCGTCTAATTCTTAACTTAGTTTTTTTTAAATATTGTTATATAAGTTTTGCAATATTTAAATTTAATATAAGTATAATTTGTATTTAATATATACTAAGCAAATTTTAAATATTTTGCAAACGCAAAAGTAAATATGATTTCTTTATTAAATACGAATTTGAAGCTATTATTAAATATAAGTTTAGTTGATAATTTATATCTACAAATTTTAAATATATTAATAAATTTGTGTTTAAATAATATTTAATATTTGCTTCTATTAAATAAAGTTGTTCTATTAAATTTTATCTTATAATATAATCTTAAAATATATATTAGACTTAAACACAATACATATTAAGCTAAGATCTAGTTTTTATCTTTTCGAGATAAAATACTTTCTATATAATTCTGTTGTACAAAAGAAGATTTGAAGATTCAATTCTATATATATTAAGCTAGCGCGTAATATTTATCTTCTTTGAATAGAATTGTATCTACGTAACAATTTAATGCAATAATTAATTTAAAGTTTCGATTCTATACATCTTAAATTAATAATTAAACATTAATTTTTGTTCGAATAAATAGTTTCTAAATTGCAAGTTAAAAATATATAAAAGATTTCAATATTAGATTTCGAATTTATATTTATACTAAATTTATACTTAGAGCTAGATATATTTAAAAAAAGTATATTGTAAAAAAATTCTAAATTGTAAAAAAAGAATAATTATTGTCGACAACGTATTGTAGCTTTATACGAGTTACAACTTATTTCGAATACAAATTCTTAATCAAAAGTAAGATTGTTTTGGATCAAATATTTAATTGGGAATAATCTTCGCATATGTCGAGCATAAACACAATATATAACAATTAAAGACACTAAAATATTAAAGAAAGAATTTAATACAAGCATAACATATATTAAGTATCGATTTTCGAAAATAAATATATTATTAATATACAAGCATAGTATATGTTGAGTATCGACTTTCGAGAACAAATACATTATTATAATATAAGTATAATATATATTAAATATTAACTTTTAAGAATAAATATATTAATTACAAAGTTACAACGCAGATTTGCTAAGCTAAATATATATTTAGTATTAATAGAAACTCGAGTATTTAAACGCGTCGAAAATTACGCGTTAATACAAGACGCAATCTAGATATATATTCAGTATTTGCGTAATATAGTCTAGACTTAAACAAGTTTAAAATATTAAGTTCGACAAAGTTACTAGCATTCTTTGTCGAACTAAAGTATTATCTTTGCGTCTTTTATCTCTATCTTTTCTAATTATCTATATAAGTTTAGTATATATTTCTAATTTTATAAAGTATATTTCAAGTATATTCTAAGATTATTCTTATACAAAAATCTTAGTATATACTTAATATAAATATTATTAATTAGATTGTTAATCTTAGAGTCTATTACAATAATATTTAGATTATTAACGCAATAAATCTCTCGATTCTCGATATATATTATAGTAAGTATATATAGAGCTTATATATAACGTACACTTATTATTTTATTAAGACTTATATTGTTATTTAAATCGAAATTTTGTATCTCTAAATAGATATCAATTTATAGTACAGTTTCTTCTAGATATATTGTGAGTTTATACTTAGATTAAGCTAAATATATATAAGAGCAAGATACCATTAATAAATAATTATTTTTTGTCTAAATTAAGTTTATACTAAATATAAGCAATATTTATATTAAAAGTCTTGAAACAAAATAATAATTAAAAATAACTCTATTTAAGCGCAATATATTTTGAGTATTAATAGAGATATTTAAGTTCGAAACTTGCGTATTGTTATTTAGTTCAATTGTATAGATATTATAGATTTTATTGCAACTTAGTATATACTAAGTATAAACAATTGTATTATTATTATAAAAAGTAATTAAATATGCAAAATAACTTTTACTGTAATTAATTGTTAGTTGTCTATATATTTAATATCGACTAAATTTATATTAAATTTATACTAAATAACAATAATATTTTAGTTACAATATTATATATATATATACTATATTGACGCAAGTAAACAACTATACTTCTTTTTATATATACAATATAAACTAAGTATATTTAGTTGCAAATTCTAATACTAATATTATATTAATCAATATACGCTATCTTGCTAAAAAGTATATAATTCTCTTATACTAAATATATATTGCGCTTATATTATAATAGTGCGCTTAAATTGTAAATTTGATTTAAAAACTAATATAATATAAGTTATATTAATGAGTCAAAATATATTTAATGCAAATATTAACTAAACTAAATTTATGTATTGTATAGATATAAGTATATAACAAGTATACTTATTAAATTGATTGTTAGGTCGAATTTCGATTTCAACTTTAGAAATCGACTCGACTCAACAATTTCAACATTAAAAATCGACTCGAAATTCAATTCGATTTCTATTATTTTGAAATCGATTTAACTCGATTCGACTCGATTTTCGATTTCAATATTAGAAATCGAATTGAATTGTCAAGAATGTCAAGAATATTGTCAAGAATGTTAAGAATACTAAAAATAGTATAAATTAAGTTTAAATTTAGATTTTTTATTAATTACTAGATAACGCACAATAGTAATGCATTTATAAAGAGAAATTTCTAATATATTTATTGATTAATTTAAACAAATTAATTTCTTCTATCAAATTATCAATTAATTGTTACTAAAAATAATAAAATATATTAAAAATAATAGTCTTAACAATTTGAATCGATTTTTTCGAGTCGAGTTTCGATTTCAAGTATAGAAATCGACTCTAATTGTTAATTTAATTTTAGAAATCGAATTGTCAAGACTTTCGAGTCGAGTTGATACGAATTGTCAAGATTTGAGTCGATTATTCGATTCGAACTCGATAACTCGATTCGACGCGATTAGTCTAATACTTATATATTAATATATTAACAATATAAAGCATATTGCATAAATCAAGTTTATACTAAGTATAAATATAGCTTAAGCTTTGCAATTGTTATAATTTAATTTTCTTCTCTTTGTATAATATACAATTTTATTGTAAAATAGGCTTATCTTATATTTCTTATATGCTTAACTTAGTTTCTCTTTTCTCTATTATTTATATTATATATAAATGCTTATTTTATTCTTTAAATATTTGATTATGTATTATATATATATCGACTTAGCATATATTAGATTTGTATTAATACAAGCTTTAGAGTTACTTCTTAATTACTATTTGTTGCTTTTCGAAAATTTGTTTTTTAATTTTAAGTTTGTTAGCAAAAAGTATACTTCTAGTTTAGTCTTAAATAATACTAAGTCTATACTAATGTACTCTTAGCGTTAGACAAATATTGCAATTAAGAAGTTTGCTTTTGTATATTTTGAACTGCTAATCTATATATAATATATACTCAAATTATACTTAAATTAACATTCTTGTCAAAAATTCTTTAATCTTAATAAATTTTCTTTATTTCTTTTTATACTAAGATTATACTTAATATATATTAGTGTCTATTAAACGCAAAGCAAAGAAATTTGCTAATAATTGTGTATTTAAGACTTCGAGAACTATTAGAGATTTATACTCTATATATATTTAGTATATATCTAGTTAACAAATAAAGATAAATATAAAAGCAAAAAATTTAATATAAAAGCCGTCGCTACTTAGTAATATATTAGATTGTATTTAATATATATTAAGTTTATACTTACAATATACTTAGACAACAATTGTAACAAGACTTGTAACTCTTAGAAGAATAAATTTGTTATAATAAAATTATATTTTGTCTATATTTTGTTTATATATAGTTTCGAAAAATATAAATTTCGAAATAAGAAGTTGTAAATTTTCGACTACTTTGTATATATCGAGTCTATATTGTACTTATATATAGCAATTAACAATAGCAAATTAATCTTATTTTTCAATAAATATAATTGATTCTTTTACAATACTAATTATATACTAAATCTATATATAGCTAATACAAGTATTATATTAACTATTGATATATCTATAAAGAAATTAAAGAATAAAAATATCTTTATTGCTTATATCTTGTATATACTAAGCTAAAGTTAGCACAACTAAGTTAAGAATAAAAAGTTTTTAAGTCTAATAAGCTAAATATTAGACTAAATATAGATTGTGCTAATATCGAGTATAAGATTTAACAATATACTTCGATATTTGAAATGCGCAATATGTATTGCTTATACTGTTAAATTTCTATTCGACTTTTCTTTTATTAAGTAAATTAATATCTATTATATGTCTAATCTATATATAATTGCTGCAATAACTACTTTTAAGCAAAAAATAAAATATTCTTTAACAATAATTATACTCTTGTGCAAGTTTAGTGTATACTATATTGAAGCTTCTTATATATCTTATTTCAAAACAAAATTTTTAATATTAAAAAACTTTCTTTTATACTTAAACTTTATTTGCGCTTTGCTTACGTTTAGTCTCTTTGTAATTTAACTCTTTTATAAATTTTACTTATTTTTTATAGAAATTTTTCTCAAATATTGCAAGTTTTCTTATTATAATAATACAACGTTTCTTAGAAGATATTAAGCGTATAATTAGTATAAATTTCTTATATATAGTTTTATTGTTAATTAATTCTTCTTAATTATTGAGCTTTTAACTTATTGAAATAATCTTTAATAAATTAATTTGTTTTTATAAAATCTATATAAGATGCGTTCAAATATATATTATAATAATTTGATTAAAAGTTTTAAACAACTAATATTATTTAATATTTTATATAAGTTATAGAATCAAAAGACAATAGTAATAGCTATATAGAAGTTTTCGAAAAAACAAATGCTAAATTTATATTAGATTTATCTTTGTTATTATTTAAAATTAAGAGTTTTTGCTTGTGTTAAATTTAAACTAAGAGTATACTAAGAATTTGTATTATAATTTTGTCTTTTATATTGTTTATATTGTGTTTGCGTCTAATTCTTAATTTAATTTTTTAAAGATATTATTATATAAGTTCTGCAATATTTAAGTTTAATAAAAAATATTATTTGTATTTAATATATATTAAGCAAATTTTAAATGTTTTATAAGCGCAGAAGTAAATATAACTTTTTTACTAAATACAAATTTAAAGTCGATATTAAATATAAGCTTAATCGATATTAAATATAAGCTTAATCGATAATTTGTATCTACAAATTTTAGATATATTAATAAATTTATATTTAGATAATGTTCGATATTTGCTTCTATTAGATAAAATTGTTTTATTAAATTCTGTATTATAATATAATATTAAAGCGTATATTAAATTTGAACTCAATATATATTAAGATAAAATTTAATTTCTATTTTCTCGAAATTAAATACTTTTTGTATAATATTGTTGCGCAAAGAAAGATTTAAAGCTTAAATTTAATATATATTGAGTTAATATATAATATCTATCTTTTAATAAAATTGCGTCTATATAACAATGTAATACAAAAATTAATTTAGAGCTTTAATTTTGTATAAGTTAAATTAATACTTAATATTAATTTTTGCTTAAATAAGTAATTCTTAAATTGCAACTTAAAAATATATAAAAGATTTTAATATTAAATTTCGAATCTATATTTATACTAAATTTATACTTAGAATTAAATATATCTAAAAAGAGTATATTGTAAGAATTTTTCGAATTGTAAGAAAAATATAATTGTTATCGACAATATATTGCAGTTTTGCGATACTTTTGTCTTCAGCTTAATTAACTATAAGAATAAATTACGTATACATTAATTTTTTATATCTTTCTTAACTAATTAAGCAACAATTTTAGTAAATTTACCGCAATTGCGTTAAGTAAATAAGATTTCTCTTTCTATCGAAAAATTATTTTTGTTAAATATCTCTATAATATGCTTTTTTATTCTAAGTATAAAATTAGTATAAACGAAGCTTAATTTTATTATAAATTCTATCTAAATATAGAAGCAAGTAGAAAGAACTTTTGTTTTGCAAATCTATTGTCTTAAAAGTAATTACTTTCTTCTATATTAATATAATTACAAATTAATATTTATTAATGCAACAAAAAATTTATCTTCTCTTTATATAGTTTAGTTAAAATTTATTTTATTTTTCGATACTTAATTTATATTTTAAGCTTAGAATATAATATATTTATACTATTTATATATTAATTTAATTGGTTAATAGTCTTAGCTTTTTAAAGCTATATAATAAAATAATTTGTCAAATAATTAGAAAAATATTTTCGAAAATAAAACTTAATATATATTTGACAAAAGACTAACACATACTTTAAAATACTTATATTACTTTTGCGTAAAATTTAGATTATAAGAATATTTTTTAAATTCTAACAATTTAAGATATTGTAATATAAATTAAGTATAAGTTAAATATATTTCTAGCTTGTTTTTTTATTTATATTTATTGTAAATATTTGTAATCTCTTATTTCTACAATTTATATAAAATATTTAAATTATCTTGCGCATTATTTTTTGCAAAGTCCTAAATATCTTTATAAATATTGTATAATAATTTTTTATAATCTTTATATTAATTTAAATATAATAATATATTTTAATATCTAGTGCAATCTTAATATATATTAAGTATATATTAAGCTTGCGTTAAACTTACAATAATAATTCTTATTTTAATTAGAAATGCTATATAAATTTGTTTTATCTTAAATTTATTTAAAAACAAGATTTATTTTAACTTAAGTATATATATATTATACAATAATATATTGCTAAGAATTTTTGTTCAAATATATAATACTTTTGATTTATTTTTTTTCTAAAATATGCAATTGATTAAAAGCAAATTTGTACTTAATTTCTACTATATATAAATTTAATCTATATATAGTTTAAGTAATATATAGATTAATTCTTTAAAGTTGTTTTAATAGAAAACTCTTTTAATTTTTGTTTATAAATTAATATTGCAATACAATCTTTTATATTAAGACCATTATATATATAATATAAGATAACGTTGCTATACATAATATATAAATTAAATATTATAAAAAAGATAGCAAAGTATTTTATAAAATAAGATATTAGTTTAAGTACAATATATATTAAATATAGAATTAATCTATGCGCTATAAAATATAACAAATTTTGTTGTTTAATTGTCTAAATTATATTATTGACAATTTTTTAAAATATATTAATAAAATATAGCAAATAATAAATATAATCTTTGCGTATAACTAATATTAAAAACAAGAATTGTTTTTGCTTAATTAAAATATAAATATTTAATTGTATATTGCAAATAATAATCTTAATTTTGTTGCTTTTCTATAAATAATTAAATTTCATATATAATTAGTATATAATAAGCGCGAATTTAAACTACAATTAATTGCAATTTTGATTGCAAGATATTAGATATTTAATACAAGTACAATTCTATATATATTGTTGCAAATTATAGTCTATTAAAATGCAAAGATACTTAATATTAATATATACTAAGTTTGCGTTAATAATTTAATTAATATATTATAATTTAATCTTCGAAAGTAAAAAACAATTAATTTATTAAATCTATACAATTAGACTATGCTTAGCATAAGCTAAATATAGGCTTATTTTATTAAATTTAAATATTATCGACTCTTAATTTTTGCATATACAAGTTATAGACTCGAAATAAACACAACATATATAATATTCTTGTTAATTTTAAAGAAATTTATAATATTAGATTTTTATTCGATATTTTAATTGCGTCTTAATATCTATAATATATATTAATTAAATTAAGTAACAACAAAGATTATTAATACTTTTAAGCTTAACTTTATTATATGCAAAATATATATAAAGAATATCTAAGTATATATATTTGCAATATTTGATATTGAAGTATTTGAAGTTTTGTTGTTAAGCTTTGTTTACTTTGTTCTTCTTCTTAATTTCTAACAATAAAAAAGTAATTTAAGTAATCTTAATATCGATTGCTACAAAAAAGAATTAAAATCTATTAAAATCTATTAATCTAATATATTCTAAATATTAATCTAGCATATGTTAAATATATACTTATTAATTAATACAATATCTAATATAACACTTTTTTTGTACACAAAGTAAAGAATTTTCTTTGCATATATATACAAATATATCGACATATTATAATAATTTTGTATTTTTAATATTACAACTTAATTGCGTTCTTTAGTTGTGATTATTATTTTATTAATATTAATAAAGCTTTGCTTAAAATTAGTATAAACTTAGTATATAATAAATATAGATTACAAAGATATAATCTATTTCTTTAAATTTTATAAGCAATAATTGATAAGAATGCAATAACAATTTAATATAAATTTATTCTCTTTGTTGTTATTAAAAGCAATATTATTAATATTAGAAGAACTCGATATTGTATCTAAGTTAATATAAATAATATTCTCTTTTATATTTGTAAAATTCTATAAAATTTAGCTTAATTTCAATATATATAAGATACATTCGTAATCTTAACTTTGTTTATTTATTGCAAAATTGCTTGTTAACTCTTCTAATTCGCAAAATCTTTAAACAATAAAGAATTTTTATCTTTTTTAAATATATAAGCAATCTCAAAAAAGAATAACAAACTTTTATTAAAAAAATATATATTGTAATTAAAATTTAAGCTAAGTATAAATAAGACTTAAGTATAGTATAAATATAATTTCGAGATTGAATTGTATAAATAATAGATAATATTTAGCTTATATTAAGTGTAAAAATAATTTGTATTATAATAAAAATTAAATCTTGCAATTTAAAAATTTGTTTTCTTGCATTATTAAATTAAAACGCAATATAAATCTTAAATAACTCTAAAATGCGCAAAATGTATATTTAGTTTATATCCAATATATATTAGATTTTGTTTACGTCAAATTTTGTTTGTGTATTAAGAAATTTTTCTTATATAAAGCAATATCTATACTTTATATAAGACAAGTGTATACGTCTATTCTAGCAACAAAAATTGAAAAGATTGCAATATTTACGCTAGATATATACAAAGACTATTTCGAATCAAATATTTAATTAGAAATAAGCTTATCCCGAATTAGAGATCTATATTTGGAATAAGTTATATACTTAGCTTTACAATACTTTTTGTCTTAAACTTAATTAGCTATAAGAACAAGCTATATATATATTAATTATATATATTTTTCTTAGTTAGTTGAGCAACAATTCTAGTAGATATATTGCAATTGCGTCAAGTAAATAAAACTTCTTTTTCTATCTCGAAATTGTTTTTGTTAAATCTTTCTATAGTATATTTTCTTAATCTAAGTATAAAATTAATATAAACAAAACTTAGTCTTATTATAAATCTTATCTAAATATAGAAATAAACAAGAAAAGTTTTTGCTCTACAAACTTATTGTTCTAAAAGTAACTATTTTCTTCTATACTAGTATAATCGAAGCTAATATCTATTAATATAATAGAATTTTTGGTTTCTCTTTGCATAATTTAATTAGAGTCTATTTTGTTATTTGATACTTAATCTACGTCTTAAACTTAAAATATAATATATTTATATTATTTATGCGCTAATCTAACTTATTAATAGTCTTAGCTTTCTAAAGTTGTGCAATAAAATAAGTTGTCAAATAATTAAAAAAAAATTAAAAAATTGCGTTTAACATATATTTAACAAAAGACTAGTATATACTTCAAATACTTATATTACTCTTGCGTAAAATTTAAAATAATAATTCTTGTTTTAACTAGAAATATTATATAAATTTGTTTTATCTTAAACTTGTTTAAAGACAAAATCTATTTTAAGATACAACTAATTTATAGAAGTTTTAGCTTAGGTATAAGTACAATACATTATAATATATTGTTAAGAATTTCTATTTAAATATATAATACTTTTGATTTATTTTTTCTCTAAAATACACAACTTATCAAAAACAAATTTGCATTCGACTTCTACTATACATAAATTTAATTTATATAAAGTTTAAGCAGTATATACACTAATTTTTTGAGACTATTTTAATAGCAAACTTTTTTAAGTTTTGTTTGCAAATTAATGCTACAATACAATCTTTTATATTAAGACTATTATATATGTAGCGTAAAATAGCGATGTTATACTTAGTATATAAATTAGATATTGTAGAAAAGATAGCAAAGTATTCTATAAAATAAGAAATTAGTACAAATATAATATATATTAAGTGTAAAATCAATTTATACGCTATAAAATATAATAGATTCTATGGTTTAATTATCTAAATTACGTTGTTAACAATTTCTCAAGATACTTTAATAATACATAGCAAACAATAAGTATAATCTTCGCGTACAATTAGTATAAAAATTAGAAATTGCTCTTAATTAATTAAAATATAAATATCTAATTGCGCATTAGAAATGCTAGTCTTAATTTTGTTACTTCTTTATAGATAATCAAATTCTATATATATTTAATATATAGTAAGCGTAGATTTAAACTACAACTAATCGCAATTTCGACTCCAAAATATTAGACATCTAATATAAATGCAATTCTATATATGTTGCTATAAATTATAGTCTATCAAGACGCAAAAATATTTAATATCAACATATACTAAGTTTGCGTTAATTTGTTTAATTAGTATATTATAATTCGATCTCGAAAAATAAAGAACAAATAACTTGTTAAATCTATACAATTAGTCTATAAATAATATAAGCTAAATACAAGTTTACTTTATTGATTTTAAATATTATTAACTCTTAATTCTTAATTAGCGAGAGAATTGTTTGTACGTAATGCTAACTACGAATTTGTTAATATTGCGATATTTGATAGAGTCGAATATTTTTAGCATCGATAAACAAGACGTTCGCAAACGTTCGATGCAATCGTTACAACAAATCGATCGATCAAATTGCGAAAATAATAATAATATCAATTATTACTATTACTATTATCTCGGATCTTTTACGTATAATAAGGTACGTGTAATCGAGAGCATGCAAGATTATCTATAATTATTATTATTTATTTCTTGTACGCGTTAATTATTGTTACAATAATTGTTACATTACAATTACGAAAAACGTGTTTTAAAATATCGCAAAAAAGTTTCGAAACGCTATGTATATAAATTTAGAAAAGCTAGAAAAAAGTTATACACGCGTATATTACACAAACAAAAAATCAAAAGTTTCTATTGCACATAAATTGATTGTATTGAAATTACGTATTTTAATTAATCGCAATTGTCTTCTATCTTAATTATATATAGGTTTAATTGTGCATTTAAAATTAAACAATAAGAAATTTCGTTTATCTTAATAGATGATAGCAAAAATATTTAATTTTGTCGAAAGCAACGTTTTCGCTATGTCTCGAATTAAAAGTGTTGCATATATGAGTGTACGAAAAAAAGTTAACATTAAGTTTAAGTATTAAGATTATATAAACACAAATATAAATATTACGTATCAAGAAACGATCTTTATATAATCGCAATTTATAAAGAAAACTTATACGTAAATTCTTAAAACTTTTGTTCTTAACATGTACGAGTTTAAGAATTTGAAATTGTCAAACAATATACGAGATTTTTTTTTGTAAATTATAAATCAATACGATCTTTACAATTCTTATAAAGAATTTCTTTGTATTATAGATATTACAATAGTAACATAAAGTATTGAAGCGATATAACTTGAATTTGAAAATTTGATCGCGCAACACATATAGAACTCGCATAGATCTCTAGAAATATTAAATAGAGTACAAAAAAAAAAAAAAAAAAAAAAAAAAAAACTCTTAATTCTTGCATACACAAGTTATAGATTTGAAATAAACATAACATATACAATATTCTTACAATATTTAAAGAAATCTATAATATTAGATCTTTGTTCGATATTTCAATCGCGTCTTAATATTTATAATATATATTAATTAAAGTAAATAATAACAAAAATTATTAATATTCTTAAACTTAACTCTATTGTATACAAGATATACGCAAAGAATATTTATCTAAATATACGTATTCGCAATATTTGATATTAGAATATTTAAAACTTTGTTGTTAAACTTTGTTTATTTTGTTCTTTTTCTTAATTTCTAATAATAAAAGAGTAACTTAAGTAATCTTGTTATCGATTGCTACAAAAGAGAATTAAATTTATTACTTAATATATGTCTAATATATTCTAAACATTAGCACAATATATATTGAATAGTACAACTATAAATTTTGATTAATTAGAGTAAACAAACAACACTAGTATCGATTTATCTACTCTAATTAACTAAATTTAAATTCGCGAAAATATATAGATCTTGTATAGACTTCTAGAGATATTGAATCGAATATTAAAAAGAAAAGAAAAATTCTTAGATTAGTCTTGCAATTACTTGTTATTGTAATAAGAATTAAAACAAGCTATTACTTGTATAATATATAATTAGTATTAATACTTATATACTAATTGCAATAAACAAGATAAATACTAAGCAATATATATAAGCAATAGTATTTACTAGAATTGCAAAAACAGTTTGTAGAAATATTAAGAAATACTATTATTGTTGCAAAGAAAACTTAAAAATTGCGAAATTAACTATACTAATTTAAATTAAATATTGCAATAAACAGGTATCTTAAAAAGTTCGAAACAAATAGAATTATGGCGTCGGTTCGATTAATCGAATCAAATCTTGACGATTCGATTTTCAAGATTAAAGTCGACAATTCGATTTTCAAGATTAAAGTCGACAATTCGAATCGATTCCAAAACTTGAAATCGAAAATCGAATGGAAAAATCAACTCGAATTGCCAAGATACTTAATAGTTCTATTATCGATTATAATAAATCTATTTGAAATCTTAGTTTTATATTTTAGATTTGATGATGCAATTTGATAATGTATTGCTACTTAAAAAAAGAAAAACATTAAATAGCATCTATAAGATCTATAGAGAGCAAGTAATGCATAATAGTAATATATTACTATTCAAAAAAAGAAAAATATTAAATAGCATTTATAGAGTCTATAGAGTCTATAGAGTGTAAATAATACATTATAGTAATAAATAGCATCTATAGAGTCTATAGAGTGCAAAATCAACAATAAATGAATAGAAAATGAATAAGAAAATCTATAATAATTTTAATAATTTGGTTCCAAAAATAGTAATTCTTGACATAGCAACGTAATTTTCGATTTCTTAACAATTTGATTCGATTCCAACTTTTGAAATCGAAAATTAAATCGACGATTAGTATAGAAACAGGTATAGAAATAAAAGCAATAATATTTATAATAGATATCTACAAAATAATATAAGAAATAAAGAAACAAGATATCTGTAATAATATCTATATTAGTATATTTGCTAATTTCTAATAATAGCAACGTATTTGTATACTATAGAAAGAGAACTACTATACTATCTTCTTCTTGAAGAATATCTCTTATTTTTGCTTAATAGTACAAGGACTTCCGATATACTCTAATTGATCGAAAATCGGAAATCTTGTTCAATTAGAAACTCTCGATAAGCTAATAAGCTCTATAAATTTGATATACTAGAAGAGTTACAACTTGCAGTTGTATTTATCTATATATTTACAATTTAAATATACTATAACTTGTCTTGTTTGTAGAACTTGCTCTGCGTATTCTATAAAGTTTGCAATTACTTAATTTGATACAATATTACAAATATTATACTAGATTAAAAATAGTAATCAAAAGTGTCGCGAACAATCTCTAAGAATAGAAAAGCATTAATTTCTGCAATTTATACAATTTATACATTTACGTATATAATTTACTATCTAGTAATTTTATTTAGAGATCTAAGTAAAAGAACAATAAGATTATTTTAACTACTTTAAACTATATAGTATTGTCAAAGTTATTGTAGATTAAACGTTTGTCTTCTATATTGCGTCTAGTAGTTGCACTATTTGTAGATAGCGTTTGTCGTAAAGATAGTTATAATTTATTTTTGTCTATCTATTATATTAATAATTAGGTATGCAATTATTGTCTATCTATTGCATCTAGTAACGAAGATATAAAGAAGAATATATATTTAAATAACTTTTCTATAGACAAAAAACTAATAAATATCTTCTCTCTCTTTGTTTGTTATTTACTATCTACATGATCTCTTAAATCAAATCAATAATTATTGTCTATCTATTGCTTTATTAATTGGATATACAATTGTTATATATCTATTGCATTCGCTAACAAAGATATAGAGAAGAATACGTATCTAAACAACTCTTCTATATATAGAAAATTAGTTATTCTCTTCTCTCTCTTTGTTTATTGTTTATTGTCTACAAGATCTTCTAAATCAAATAGATAATTATCATCTATCTACTGTATTTGTTAAGAAAAATAAAGAGAAGAATAGGCATCTAAACAATTTTTCTACAAATAAAAAACTAGTTGTTCTCTTCTTTCTCTTTGTTTATTATTTACTATCTACAATAGTTTCTAAATCAAATAGATAATTATTGTCTATCTACTGTATCTGCTAATAAGAATATAGAGAAGAATACTTATCTAAATAGTTTCTCTATAAACTAAAAAGTATATCTCTTCTTTACTCTTCTTGTTTATCTATTTAAATCTTCTGTATTACTATAGTTTATAGATATATAAATTCATAACAACTCTATAATCTCTTTTTACAGATATTTTGTTAATAAAAATATTCGAGTCTTCTTTATTATCTATAATAATATTTGTTAAAAACAATTTTACAAAGATAGTAAATTTATATCTATTAAAGCAAACAAATATAATAATTGTAAAAGTAAAATATCTATTTATTACAACCTTGTCTTTTTTACTATAAAGAATTTTTATATTAGCAAAATCTATTGCATATATTGCGCAATAAATAGACAACTTTATTAAACTTTGCAATAATTGTACTTGAAGATTATATTGCAATTAATCTAATAGTTTTAATTATAAGAGCTAAGATTCTAGAAGAGAATATAATTGTATATCTTATTTTGTTATACTATATCTATTTTGCAATAGTATATCGAATCTATATAATTGCGTACTTAACGAGACTTGTATATAATAGAATTATACAAAATAAGTATTAGATTAAAAAGTATAGCTAAAAAATTATATATATATAATTCTTTTTAATAGTAGAGCAAAAAAAAATATCTTAAAAGAATACAAGATTTTCTTGTATTTGCGCTTTTTAGTAATTTTTTCCTTTCCTTTTTCTTTATTAAGTGTATGCAATTATAGACTATAGCACTATATAGTCTAAATATTTTGAATTAGTAAAATAAGTAATCTTATTTATCTCTCTACTAATTATTGTTATGTATAGTATGTTAATCGATTTTGATACTTGCTAGCATATAATTAAAAAGTGTTTAAGAAACTTCTAAATTCTTTTGTCTCTTCTTAAGCTTTGCTGTTGTTTCTAAAATTTATTTTCTTGTTGTTATCTTAGTTTTCTTTAGATAATCTAAAGCACAAGCTCTGTCCTTTTAAGAAGAAAATGTAATTTTTATAGTTAAGTCTTTGACTTCTAGTGTTATTTTGATTAAAGTCTGCTTGTTCTAATAATATTTATAATTCAATGTTATATATTCTAGTGTTTGCGTTTCTCTGTACGTGCTCGTACGCTTGTTAGCAATTAGTACTTCTACAAATGCTGTTGTAATATTATTATATTTGCTACTTTATCTAACTTGCTTAACTATAGAACTTTAATAAAGAAATAGTTATTACTTTACACTATTTTTAGCTTTCTCTTAGCGACCTCTTTAGTATTTAAAAAATTTAAATTAGAATATTATACAGATGTCTAGAGTTAATTGCATCGACTAGATATAGTTAAAGATACAAAGTTAGATACGTTTTGCAATTATATTTATATTGTTGTTCAAAAATGCTATTTCTTAGAAAAAGTAATACTTGACTATATTGTATTTTCGAAAATACAATATATTGTTTGTTAAGATTCTAAAATCTTGCATACAAATACAAAAGCTATAATATCTTAATGCGTTAACTACTACTTTTATAGATTCTCTTCTATCTTATAGAACTTTATATATTTTCCAATAAAAGCTACTTTATATAGATTTTGTATATTGTTAAGAGAAATTATATAGTTGCGAAATTTTAAAAAGAACTAGTGTTTTTGATATTTAGAATTAGATACTAAATCTTAAGATTAATCTAGAGTTTTAATTAGAATTACAAGAATACGTATTTTCATTTGTATTATCTTGTATCGTTTGTATATTTAAGAATATTTAGAGTATATCGATAGATATATCTATATATTGATATTGATATTGAAATTAAAATTTGTATTGTTAATTGTATTGTTAATTATATCAAGTCGATACAATTAACTTTAAATATCTCTTATATATTATTCTTGTAGAATTATGTTGCAAATAATATTGTTAACAAAAAAAAATTTGTTAGTATTTTTATTAAAAACTTTCTATTTAATTTATTTATTATCGACTTTATCTATAGTAAACTTGTTATATTCTATTTTATTATAAGATTTTTGCAAAGCTTTTTCAATAATAGATATATTAAATATAAGAATTTTTATTAGAGTTAAGTTTAATTTGAACTTGTTAAAGTGTTAATAATAGTAAATGTTTATATTTGTCTTTTCTTTTATTTTATTTTATTTTATTTTATTTTATTTTATTTTATTTTATTTTATTTTATTTTATTTTATTTTATTTTATTTTATTTTATTTTATTTTATTT